>Ga0247803_1000015_pt1 | contig 204911 bp, 163 predicted proteins | sample UWRJL014104B1_FD_180928 | JGI IMG/M metagenome (GOLD analysis project Ga0247803, IMG submission 180928) | Plant litter microbial communities from Arlington Agricultural Research Station in Wisconsin, United States - UWRJ-L014-104B-1 | ecosystem: Environmental > Terrestrial > Plant litter >... | reverse complement strand
GCACAAGCCTTGGGTCAGTAGAATTCCATGTCCCGCCAGTTGACACTCCACCTGGAAGCCTGTCGACAAGGTTAATCCTTACCTGAGGCGCGTTGTCATTGTTACACTCGGCATATACCGGTACATTTTGTATGTTTCCTGCTGCCGCTACCACTGTAAAGGTTACTGCAGCTGATTCACATCCATCTGCATTGGTAACAGTATAGGCGTAATCTCCCGCTGCAAGTGAACCAATGCTGAATGTAGCGCTGCTTCCTGTGATCGCACCCGGGTTGATCGTCCAGCTTCCTGTTGGAAGTCCGGAGAATACTACGCTTGCTGTTGCAACCTGGCATGTTGGCTGTGTTACTGCCGCCGTTGGTGCTGCCGGAGCCGATGGCTGGGCATTGATCGTTACGCTTACCGATGCAGAAGCACATCCTTCAGTTGTAGTTGCATTGAAGTTGTAAACTCCCGATGCAAGTCCGGTTACCGTATAAGATCCTGAAGCAGTGATCTGGATGTTTCCAGGGTTTAAAACCGTACCTGCCACAAGTCCTGAGAACTCCACACTTGCAGTAGCAAGGGCACATGTTGGCTGGGTGATGTTTACCACAACCGGTGCTGCTGCCCCTGTTGGTTGTGTGTTTACTGTTACATTAAATGAAGCAGATGAACAGCCTTCGCTGGTCACGGTCAGATCATAAGATCCCGCTGCCAATTCGATTGTAGCTGTAGATCCTGTTCCTGATACATTGATCGGGCTGATCGTCCAGGCTCCTGTTGGAAGACCTGATAATGTTACGCTTCCAGTAGCTACCGTACAGGTTGGCTGTGTCACCACAGCTGTTGGTACAGATGGAGAAGCCGGTTGTGCGCTTATTGTTACGTTAAATGCAGCCGATGTACATCCTTCGCTCGACACGGTAAGATCATAAGATCCCGCTGCAAGGGTAAGGGTTGTCGTTGATCCGGAACCTGTGATATTTCCAGGGTTGATCGTCCAGTTTCCTGTTGGAAGACCTGACAATACTACGCTTCCAGTGGCTACCGTACATGTTGGTTGTGTTACCACCGCTGTTGGAACAGACGGCGCTGTTGGTTGCGCGTTTACCGTTACATTAAATGCAACCGATGAACAGCCTTCGCTTGATACCGTAAGATCATAAGATCCGGTCGCCAGTTCGATTGTTGCTGTAGAACCTGTCCCTGATACATTGATCGGGCTGATCGTCCAGGCTCCTGTTGGAAGGCCGGATAAAACTACAGTTCCTGTGGCTACCGTACATGTTGGTTGGGTAACTACCGCTGTTGGTACAGACGGCGCTGTTGGTTGTGCGTTAATCGTTACGTTTACAGATCCGGAAATACATCCCTCAGCGTTTGTTACACTGAAATCGTATAATCCTGAAGGCAAGGTAAGTGTTGTTTCAGATCCCGTTCCTGTAATATTTCCAGGGTTGATCGTCCAGTTTCCTGTTGGCAATCCTGATAAAACTACAGTTCCTGTTGCCATTGTACAGGTTGGTTGTGTTACAACCGCTGTTGGAGTTGCAGGAGAACCTGGATTGATGTTGATCGTTACTGTAGCAGATGGATTAGAAGTACATCCTGATCCTTCAGCAGTATAAGTAAAGTTATAAGTACCAGGATTCAAATCTGTTACTGTAAATGTAGCACCAGAACCTTGAATGTTTCCAGGGTTGATTGTCCAGTTTCCTGTTGGCAATCCTGTCAACACTACGCTTCCTGTACCTACAGTACAAGTTGGCTGTGTTACGGCTCCGGTTAAAGGCGCAGCAGTATTTGAATTTCTGATGATGTTTTGTGTCACGTTGATGGTGTTTCCACAAGCATCGGTTACACTATAGGTTCTGATAACCGTTTCTGAACAATCGGTAGTCACTGGTGTGCTGTCGCTTACGAAAGCTACAGTTGGTGCGCCACAATTGTCTGCTTCATCTGTTACAACAGCAACATCAGCAGCAGGGATTGGGTCATTTCCAACCAAAATAATATCAGCAGGATTTGAAGCCGTTGGAGCTACAGTGTCTGCCGTTCTGATTAAGTTTTGTGTTAAGTCGGTGAAATTCCCACAAGCATCCGTTACACGGTATGTTCTTACAGTAGTTTCTGTACAACCGTTTAAAACCGGAGTGCTGTCATTTACAAAAGTAACTACAGGCGCAGTTCCACAGTTGTCCGCTTCGTCTGTAATTAAAGTAATATCGGCAGCAGGGAAAGTTCCGTTGCAACCTGTTAAAGTAATCGCAGCAGGAGCAGTCGCTGTTGGCGCTGTAGTATCTCTGATCACGAAAGTTTGAGTCGCACGCTGGATCAAACAACCGCTGGTTACAGAAAACGTCCTTGTTACCGTTACAGGACAAGTTCCGCTTTGTGTATCACTATATTTAATGTTCAATACCAATGAAATGTTTGAAATTGTTCCACCAGCAGCAATAAATTGCGCAGGCGTAATGCTTACTTCAGTTTCGCTGTAAACCAAACCTGTAATGGCAGCAGTTCCACAACCTTCTAAAGTAACTTGTGGCAAAGTAACGCTTACTGTTGGCGTACGAAGCAATGGTGTCACCGTACAATCAGGACAAGCCGGATTGAATAACGGGCTTGAAGAACCAATTGGCGTTGGGTCTTTAGAGTCGTTGGCTACAATTTCATTTTCTGGATTTCTTGCAGATACACGAGCCTGGTTGTATACCACACCTGCATCGATATCAGCTTGTGTAATATTATAGGTAGCTGTAAAAGCAGTAGTATTTGAAGCTCCGGCAGCCAAATTAATTGGTCCGCCTGAAACCGCAACGTTTGGATCTGTAATAGTCACCTGAGTTAAAGGCGCCTGTCCGGTATTGGTAACTTTAAAAGTATACTGAACCGTGTCACCAATGCTGGCGCGACAGTCGTTATTAGAATCGATAAAAGTTCCTTCTTTCAACAAAGAAATTCCGGAAGTAATTGGCACTACAACCGCAGTGGCAAAGTTGTAAGCGATAAAAGCGATATCCGTAGTTCCTTTTAAGTTGATTACGAAATGATCGATGTTGGCGTAGTTTCCGGCAGTAATTCCGAAATCGCTGAAATCTGCAGCCCATAAACGCATTGGTCTTTCAGTGTTTACGAATCCAGCAGGAATGATCATCGGGTTTGAGTTCACTCTGTAGAAATCGGCAATCCAGTTTCCTACCGGAGTCAAATTGTTCAATACAATGTTTACAGAAGAACCAACCGTATTTCCGTTGATATCTTTAAAAGAGTAGATATCTGTTGCTCCAGAAGGCTGTGCCACCTGAGTAATTAAGATATCCGGAATGCCATCACCAATAGACGTTGGATTCACCTGAGATACGTCGAAACTCACATATCCCTGCGGAATGTTTGTTGCACACGTACCAATATTCAAACCCTGCACACCATCTGTAAGATAATAAGGAAGGTTGTTTAATGGCGGTGGAGATGACGGACCGTTGTTCACACCGTCATATAATTGGCCTACACCGATAAAAGTTTCAGCTGTAGGAATCCCTGACATATTCTCTAACGAAAGTGCCATGAATTTTTGTGCGGAGAACGCGTCACCACGTGTGGTAAGCAATGCATCATTTACACCTGTAGAATAGCGAATGCCATTGTAAGTGAATGAAAGCAGGTCGTGGCTGTTTTGTGGTTTCACGGGATTCAGTGCGCCTGCACCACTCTTCCAGTAACCGGTATAGTCGGTTATAATTTCTGTAACAGCCTGGGCAGAACTGAATTGTGAAAAGAAAACAGCAAACAACAAAATTAAAAGATGCGATCTTTTAAGATGAGTAAAAGTGTGTTCCATAATCAATGTTTTAGGTTATAAAATTGGGTACAACGAAAATGCGTCATTTGCATTTCCGGGACGAAAGTATCACAAACATTGTGACAATCTCAATATTGGCTGAACTTTTAGATTAAATGCGTAATTAAATCGATGAAGACATCCAATTGGATATTAATTATGCATCAGAAAATGTGTTTTTAACTTTTGAAATCAAAAATCTTCGCATAAACTGATCGGATAAATGCCTGCGAAAGAACATTAAATCCATGTACAATTTTGGTTTTATCCGGATCATATTTTAAAGCGTTTAATAATGGTCAAAAACATCTTTTTTTAAAAATTTTCACATTCTATGGTCCGAAAGTAAATTTTATTTTTACATTTACAAAAAAAAACATCGATAAAAAGCGATTTTCACACGATAAAGTGCACTGTTTAACACTTTTTGTAGGACATATATTACGATAATTATTAACATTTATATGTTTATAAAGTTTTCACAATTAACAAACAACTATCGGCACTATTATATATTAAAAATAGAACATCGTTAAACGGCAAAAAAAAATTAATAAGTTTACGCTCACAAAAAGAGCATCCGGTTGCGCCGGTTTTTTTAGAAGCAGGCAAACCGGTTTCCCAATTTTACCGTACGGTATGGTTAAAGGTTTTAAGGAAATATTTGTAAGGTTGTTCGTGCAGATAAAAGTGCGAAGCAATGAAGATTATTTAATCCAAAGACCGTTTAACCGATAATTAAAATGGAATATGGTCATTTCATCGATTAAAATTAACAGTTTGACAATTAAATAACATATAAGTTTTCAGTACAAAGGCGTATTGATACTTTTGCAATACCAAATCAAGTTTAACCTAACATTTTAAACACGTTCATTATGAAAACAAAATTATACTTAACAGTCTTTCTCCTGCTGTTTGCCGTCTTCGGACATGCGCAATCACAACCAGGTGATATTGACATCACTTTCAATTCGAGTGGCGTTGGAGCTTGGGGACCGTCAGCAGTTCCACCTGTAGTTACTGATGCGGCGCAGCAAAAAACTGATGCCTGCGTGTATAATTCCAGAGTTTATACTTCTGAAGATGAAAATAAAGACAAAATAATTATCGTAGGTCGTTTTATCAGTTTCAACAACATCGCGAAAAAGTACATAGCGAGAATTAATGCAGACGGAACTCTTGATCCAACTTTCTCCGCACCCGTATTTAATAACGGATACATCTACAATTTGGAAATCTTACCAGACAATAAAATTCTTATTGTAGGAGGATTTGCAGTTGCTACAGGCGGTGTGACTTACAGAAATGTGATGAGACTGAATGCAAATGGAACCGCTGATAACACTTTTGGAACAGGCGGAACAAGAGGAGCAGATAACCCAGTACACTCTATCGCAATACAAAATGATGGTAACATCATTCTTGGAGGAGACTTCAGCAGCTACAATGCGACAGCTTGTAGAAATGTTATTCGCGTAAGCGCAAACGGTATATTAGATGTTCCATTCAACAGCGCTCCTGGTGCTATCGTGGGAAAGAAAGATGTCAGATCTTTAGCTATGCAAGGTAACAAGATAATTGTAGGTGGCTATTTTACAGGATATACAGGATACACAAGAAATAAAATTTTCCGTCTAAATGCAGATGGGACTTTCGACGATACTTTCAACAGTTCTTACACCGGTACTACTGCTTTACCTTCAGGAGCTTCAGGCGGCGGTGGAGATGGCGCTGTTTACGATCTTTATGTTTTACCTGATGGACTTGGAACAACTGCAAACTATATTTACGTAGCAGGGAAATTTACGAACTATAACAATTCCGGTAAAGTATCGATTGTTCGGTTAACGGCGAATGGCGATTACGATACAACCTTTAATACTGGTTCTACTCTTGCGACTGCAGGATTGACAGCAGCAGAAAGTGATAACGGTGCTGGTTATGGATATTGTGTATTTTCAATTAAAGCACAACCAGACGGTTACCTGCTTCTAGGAGGGAATTTTGTAAAATATAACAATGTATCAATTCCAAAAGCAATTGTTCGAATTAAACCAACTGGTGCTATAGATCCAATATTTATTAGTGGAACTGGATTCGTTGGAGGAACAGATGTCTATCAAGGAAAAAGTGTTATCAGGGATATATTAATGCAATCAGATGGTAAAATTGTAGTTGGTGGAGATTTCGAAAGCTACAATTCTACGAACAGAAGAATGCTTGCAAGAATTAGAACAAGAGAATGCTCAAAAGCTGGAATTTTCAGTTTGGGCACTTGGAGTGGAGATGGTATTCCAACGAACAATACGTTCTACATGAACATTTCTAAAGGAACCTTTACCATTCCAACGGGGACTCATATGGTTGCCTGCGAACTTGAAATTGTTTCCGGCGCAAAACTTATAATTCAATCAGGTGCATCACTAACGGTAAATGGTATTGTTATGAACAATGGCACTTTCACAATTGAAAACACAGGTGCTTTGGTACAAGTCAAAGATGATACAAAAAATGCAGATCTCGGAGCTGGTCAATTCACAATGAACAGAACAACAAGCCCTTTACAAGGATATGATTTTGTATTCTGGTCATCACCAGTAGAAGACCAAACGTTGCATAATCTATCTCCGTTGACACGCTTTGATAAATTCTATAAATTTGATGCTGTAGCGAATAATTGGGTAACTTGCTTAAATGGTACAGAAACCATGGAAGAGGGACGCGGTTATATTGTCAGGGCGCCTTCGGATTATACAATGGGAACATTTACGCAGTTTCCCGCTGCATTCAGAGGAAGAGCCCGAAATGGTGCAACTACAACTCCAATCTACAAAACGGCAGCTAACAGTATGAACCTCGTAGGAAATCCTTACCCTTCGGCAATCGATGCGGTAAAATTCCTAAACGATCCTGCGAATGTTTCTAAAATTGATGGTACCATTTTGCTTTGGTCACACGCCAGTGCGATTAGTGCGGCGAATCCTGGTCCCAACCAAATCAATTACAACAGTGACGATTACATCGCTTTCAATAAAACAGGTGGTTTGGCTGCAGCCGATGCGACGGAACCTTTTGCAGGTAAAATTGCCGCAGGACAGGCATTTTTCATCAGTTCGTTGGTAAGCACGCCAGTTGCACCACAACCGGTTGCGACTTTCAACAATACCATGCGTATTACAGGAGACAATAATGTTTTTTACAAAACGGCTACTGCAAACAACGACAGCCGCATCTGGGTAAATTTTTACAATGCTCAGGGCGCTTTCAGACAAACGTTGATCGGATATATGGACGGTGCAACTGACGGAATCGACAGAAGTTTTGACGGGGAAGCGGCTTCAGCCAATTCATACGTGAACTTTTACAGCATTGCGGCCAACAAAAACCTTTCAATCCAGGGACGCGCGCTTCCGTTTAATGAAAACCAGGTGATCCCAATGGGTTACAAAACAACTATTGCGGGAACATTTTCAATCAGAGTCGGCAAATACGACGGATTGTTTAACAACCAACACGTATATATTGTAGACAAACTTCAAAATACGACTCAGGAAATCAAATCGGGCGTTTATACTTTCACCACTGCTGCCGGAACATTTAACGACCGTTTTGAAATCAAATTCGTTAACAACGTTCTTGCGATAAGCAATCCTGTTGCTGCAGATAGCAACACGGCTTTGGTTATGGCTGAAAACAGTGAAGTAAAAATCCAGTCATCAGAAACTATCGAATCGATTGCAGTTTACGACATCACAGGCAAAACACTTTACAACAAAAAAGGAATTGCTGCTTCGACTTTCAATACCGGAAATTTAAACGTGAGCAATCAGGTGATTTTGGTTACCGTTACATTCGAAAATAAAAGTACACTGACTAAAAAAGTGATGGTCAATTAACCGTCTTTTTTAACCTTTAATCCGCTGCGCAAATCTTGTTCAGCGGATTTTTTTTGCTTCATAACCAACGTGTTACATCAAATAAAGACCGAAAAAACAACGAAAACGTTTGCGCCTTTTTTGCACTTTATCGTCTTTTTTAGTTTTTGAATACCTGATTTTTGCGATTCATCGAAAACCTTAAAAATACCGCATTCTTTAACAGATTCTTTGTCCTTTCTCAACATACTTTTGCTCGCCGAAATAAATTATGCGTGCATAACAAATCAAATTGTTTTTTAATCATGAGAAAGATTTACCTACTATTCGTTCTTATTTCAATTACTGCTTTTTCACAACCGCTTTCCGGAACCTATGTGATTGGCGCTTCCCAAACAGCTCCTTTCAACACATTGACCAATGCGGTAAATAAAATTAATGCTGTCGGAATGTCGGGAGCTGTGGTTTTTTTGCTGAATGACAGCAACTACAACAATGAAACCGGAGAAACGTTCCCAATCGCGATCAACCAAATCAACGGAAGCAGCGTTCAAAATACGTTTACAATCAAACCAAACGCCGGAAAAACGGTTTTGATCCAGGCGAATAATAGCAATGCATGGACTTCTACCCAATCGGTTTTCAAATTCAACGGTGCCGATTTTGTTTCGATTAACGGAAGCAACAACAACACCAATTCGAAAAACCTGACCGTTACGCTCAACAATACGTTGGAATATTCCAAAAGGAGCGTTTTTTTCTTTGCCAACGCAACGGATGCAAACGGCGCAAACAACAATACGATCAGCAACTTATACATCGAGCAAAAAAATACTGCAGGTGATTTGTCAATGGGAATTTACGCCGGCGGAACTGCCGTAGACGGAAACGCTGCTACTGCGGCCCATTCGAACAATACCATCCAGAATGTAACCTTCACCAAAGTAGGTCAGGGAATCTACATCAATGGAAATACCGCTGCCAACAGCCTTTCGGAAAACTGGAAAATTGATGCTTCCGTTTTTGGTGCGGCGGCAGATGCCAACAAAGCGTTTTTGGGAATTTACCTCAACAACATCAAAAATTACACAATCAGCAACAATACGATTGACGGACTTTTGAAAAATACCACAAATTACAATCCGTTGCACGCTGCGGTGTATGTTGCCGGAACAAGTACAGATGGAAAGATCTTCAACAACAAAATTTCGAATATCCGTGAAACAACCGGTTCTGCAGGAAGTTACGGAATATACCTCAACAGCAACAATACGACCGTTTACAACAATATGATCCTAAATGTGCGCGCAAACGGAAATGGCGGACTGAACAACAACGGTTATGGAATTTACATCAACAACGGACAAAACATCGCATTGTACCACAATACTATTGTTTTAAAAGAAAACCAGTCTTCGGGATTTTCCGCAGCAGTTTGCATCAACGCGGGTTCAAATTTCAGCGTGGTCAACAACATATTGGCAAACAACCAGACTTCGGGCGCGACACGTTATGCGATTTATTCGGCAGTTGCGGCTTCGGCTTTTACGACAATCAACTTCAACGATTATTATTCGGCGCAGCACGTGGGTTATCTTGGCGGAAACAGAACGGCTTTGGCCAACTGGAAATCGGCTACTTCACAAGACATTAAATCGGTAAACATTCTGCCAACATTTGTATCTGCAACCGATTTGCACATCGCACCGGAAAGCAATGCTGATTTTGACAATCTTGGAACACCAATCGCAACCGTAACTTCAGACATTGATCTGGAAGCCAGAAGCACTACCAAACCGGATCTTGGCGCCGACGAATTTGAAGCAGCCAAATGTGCGACTTCAACTACCTGGAACGGAACAGCCTGGAGCAACGGCCTACCAAACAGTATGGTAAAAGCGATCCTGAACGGAAACTACAATACCGGATTAGGCAATTTTACCACTTGTGAATTGGTTGTAAATACAGGATTTGTATTGACTGTAAATTCTAATGACTATATCGTCGTGCAAAATGACATCGTCATTAAAGGGGATGTTGTCGTAGAAAACAACGGAAGTTTTGTACAAGTAAGCGACGATGCAAAAAGCAGCGATTCGGTTACCGGGACTTTCACCATGAAAAGAACAACCAGTCCTATTAAGGCTTTTGATTTTGTATTCTGGTCTTCTCCGGTGCAACAGCAAACGCTTTACAATTTGTCTCCAAACACCCGTTTTGACAAATACTACAAATTTGACGCTTCAATCAACAATTGGGTTGTAATTCAAAATGGTGCAGGGACAATGGAAGACGCACGCGGATATATTGTCCGTGCGCCCGCAACTTATTCGCAAAGCGTTGCCGCCAATTATGACGCGACTTTTGTTGGCAAACCAAATAACGGATTGATCACCACACCAATTGTGAAAACATCGGCCAACAGTATGAACCTTGTTGGAAATCCTTATCCTTCCGCGATTGATGCTGCAAAATTCCTGAACGATCCTGTAAATGCGGGCAAAGTAGACGGAACAATTTATTTGTGGTCTCACGCGACGGCCATCAGCGCTTCGAATCCCGGAAATGCACAATACAATTATTCAAGCGACGATTACATTGCATACAATAAGGTAGGCGGATTGTCGACGCAAAAAACCGGAAAGCCATTTGACGGAAGAATCGCGGCGGGACAAGCATTCTTTTTAAATGCCACAGTGGCTTCGGGTGTGGCAACGTTCAGCAATACGATGCGTGTCAAAACAGGAAATGACCAGTTTTACAAACAAAGTACAGATCCGTTAAGCGAATCGGCCAGCCAGAATGCAAGCGGACGTTTGTGGTTTGATTTGTCGAACGAACAAGGTGCTTTCAAGCAAACGCTGATTGGTTACGCAGCCGGTGCAACAAATGGCATCGACAGAAGTTTTGACGGAGAAGCCATCAGTGCCAACAGTTTTGTGAACTTTTACAGCATCGCCGAAAACAAAAACCTGATCATCCAGGGCCGCGCGCTTCCATTTACAGATACGGAAGTGGTTCCAATGGGATTCAGTACGACATTGGCAGGAACATTTACAATCAGCCTTTCAAAGTTTGACGGTTTGTTTGGCAACCAACAAGTATATTTAGTAGACAAATTGTTGCATACAGTAACAGAAATCAAATCAGACGGTTACACATTCACAACTGCTGCCGGAACTTTTAACGACCGTTTTGAGATTAAATTTACCAATGCCGTACTCGGGACGCACGAAGTTGTGGTTGCAACAAATGATGTATTTATTGCTGCTAAAGACGGCCAGATCATGGTTCGATCTTCAGAAATCATCGATACGATTGCCGTTTACGACCTGAATGGGAAACAAATTGTTACAAAAAAAGTGAATGCTTTGAATACAACAATTGAAGATCTGCGTATGTCACAACAAGTTCTTCTGGTTCAATTGACATTTGAAAACAGCGCCGTGTTGACCAAAAAAGTATTGTTGGATTAATAAAAAAGAACAGGAAATCTGTCGGCCTGACGTTTTCGCGGCGGATTTTCATTTTCATAATTACAAATGCTGCCATTCTGGAACCGAATTATCCCAAAGCTGATACCATGGAACTACAAAAATTGGCATTATATGAATCTTTCAATTTTTTAGTAAGAATTGGTACAAAATCTTCAAAATATACTCCAAAAAGCACACTACAATCCTGATTTATAACACTTACTTACAAAATTGTTATCATTTTTTTCTGACATTTTCGATGAAAAGCAAAAATTGATAAAAAAAAATAAAAAATATTTTATGTTAAATTCTAATCTTCTTAAAAATATAAAAAACTGGTAATCAGCGTTTTATAAATACATTTTAACTTGAAATTAGAAAAATCTTTGTAGGAAAAAAAATATACTAAAAATAAATTTGTGCACTTCATCGGATATTTTATACATTTGGTCGATGATTTACATCATTTGAAACTATTAACAACCAAAGCTTCAAAAAAGCTTTAACATTTTAGAACATGAAAAAATTTACGCTGTTAAAATTTATTGCTGCATTTACAGACAATAAAAAAACTATCACATTTTCAACGCCCCGAATCTGTACCGTAAAATTTATCGCAATCTTTATGTTGCTTATGGGTGGCATTGCCAAATCGGCAGCACAGTGTCCTACAGCTCCGGGAAATCCGAACACTTACGGTGTGGACTCTTGGATTGGATACGTGTATGCTACGATTGACACCAACAATCCACCTACCCGCGCATTCTCTGCACCAACCGAGTACCGAGGTTTCATCACTCAAAATGAGAAATTTGACCTCAATCTTGCCGCAGGTGCAATTTCTGGCGCCAATGTTTGTGGCTCGTATACCGATTTATTTGCGGTACGCTACAGAATGACGCGAACTTTTCCATCAGGAAACTACACCTTCACCATTGGAGGTGACGACGGTGTCAGACTGAGTTTTGATGGCGGAGTGACCTTTCCAATCACTGACTGGAATTACCACAGTTACCAAACTACTACACAAACCATCCACTTAAGCGGAACTTACAACCTGGTTTTCGAAAACTACGATCAGGGTGGAGAATCAAGAGCATCATTTACCTACACTGCTACTTGTGACAACATTTCATCTGCACCAACATCCATCACAGGAACTACCGCTATCTGTAACGGAAGCAGCACCATTTTAACCGCTGACGGCGGAACAGCATTACCAGGTGCATACTACCAATGGGGAACCGGAAATGTAGGACAAAACATTATTGCAAATCAAAATGCCGCGTCTATAACAGTAAGCCCAACAGGGAACACAACTTACTGGGTACGCCGTTTAGACCCTGCACCTTGTGGCACGGTAACTTCCGGAGTTCAGCAACTGGTAACGGTGACGAATCCGGCTAGTGCTCCAACAGGGATTTCAGGCGTTCCCAATGTATGCCCGGGCGGAAGCACCACGTTAACCGCAACGGGAGGAAATGGAAATGCTTACGAATGGGGAACTGGCGTTGTTGGTCAAAATATTATCGCAAATCAGACCGGCGCTTCAATTGTTGTGAGTCCAACTGTTAATACTACCTATTGGGTTAGAAGAACAAATGCTGCTCCATGCCAAGCCTTGGTTAGCGCTGCGTTTTCACTTGAAGTTACTGTAAACGCACCAGCGGGTGACCAAACCACTTATGGTACGAACTCATGGATTGGTTATGTATATTCAGATATTGCTTCTACACCTCCACCAAACGGTTTCTCAACGAACTACAGAGGTTACATCACCGAAACAGAAACTTTCAACCACGATTGGGGCGCAGGAAATGTGTCTGGCCCAAACATGTGCAGCAGCTATGGCGACAGGTTCGCAATTCGTTACAGAATGAAGAAAAACTTTACCGCAGGTTACTACAACTTTACCGTTGGTGGAGATGACGGTTACCGTTTGAGTTTGGACGGAGGCGCAACTTTTCCGGTTTCAAACTGGGTGGATCACAGTTATACGTCTACTGTTTCTGCCGGATTCTATCTGAGCGGAGAAGTGTCTTTAGTGCTTGAATTTTACGAAAATGGCGGTTCTGCACAGGTATCATTTGCTTACAGCTCATGTCCTTCGCTTTCGACGGCGCCAACATCCATTTCAAATGCAGCGACGCTTTGTACATCGGCAAACATCAATCTTTCAGCCATTGGCGGAACAGCCGGAGCCGGATCTACTTACCAATGGGGAACAGGATCGGTGATCGGACAAAACATCATTGCGAATCAATCGAACGCAAATTATGATGTAACCCCAACAGCAACAACAATTTACTGGGTTCGCCGTCTTGAGGCCGCTCCTTGTTTAACGCCAACTGGAGGCGCGACAATTACGGTTTACAAATCGTCAACACAGCCAACTTCGATTACCGGAACAAACTCAATCTGCGCCGGATCGACGACTACACTTACAGCAGCCGGTGGTTATCTGTCAGACCTTGGAAAATACCAATGGGGAACAGGAAACACAGGAGACAACATTATCGCAAATCAAACCGGCGTGTCTATTGCTGTTACGCCTTCGGCAACAACTACTTATTGGGTAAGAAGAATTGACGTGTCGCCTTGTGGAACAAATCCGACAAACGCAGCCACTTATAATGTGACTGTATCTGTGCGTTCTACAGCGCCAACATCGATCTCAAACCTTTCTACCATCTGTAACAGAAATGGAAATGTAAACCTTGAGGCTTTGGGAGGAACAGCTGGAACCAACGTTCGCTACGAATGGGGAACTGGTACGGTTGCCGGACAAAACACAACCAACAACAACAATTATCCAACCTTGAGCGTAAATCCTACCGGAAACGTAGTGACTTATTGGGTACGAAGAGTAGACAGCGGCATTTGCGCCGTAACAACCGACGCCGCATTTATCACAATTTACAGGGTTTCCACTTCACCAACATGGATCTCAGGGTCAAATACCATTTGTAGCGGAAGCAGCACGGTATTGACCGCTCAGGGCGAAACCATGAGACCGGGAGCTGTGTACCAATGGGGAACTGGAAGTACATTTGGAGAAAATATCATTGCAAATCAATCGGCAAAAACAATTACAGTATCGCCTTTGACGCCAACAACATATTGGGTACGCGCTTTAGACATTTCGCCTTGTAGCGAATCTACAAACGGAACAACATTCCAAATCACTACAATCATCAGCCCTTCAACTGCTCCAACTTCCATTTCAACGGGAGCGGCAGCTTGTCCTGGAAGTTCAAGAACACTTACCGCTCAGAACGGCGTACTTGCAACCAATGCCGTTTACCAATGGGGAACTGGCGCAGTTGGAACGAATGTTATCGCAAATCAGACTGGTGTTTCAATTACGGTAACACCTTCGGTAGACACGACTTATTGGGTAAGAATTAAAGATTCAGGAACTTGTACTGCATACACCGCTGAGGCTGTAGCCAATGTTACGATGGTGACAGCACCGGGAACGCCGTCAGAATTCGGAAACGAAATCTGGAATGTTTACGGATACAAAACAGCAGATCTTACTTTAACTTCAGGCGGATATGCCGGATATTACACACAAAGCAGCCTTGACTTTGATTCGACTTTAAGCTGGGGCGCACAATTATCGCCTTCTAGCGCTTCCAACTGGAACGGAAGCTGCACAATTCAGGCAGACAACTTTACGTTTGCAGCAAAAAGAAAAGGATTTACCTGTGGAAATTATACATTAAAAATGACCAAATGGGACGATGCCGCAGAAGTTTATGTGGATGGTGTTTTAGCATGGAACAACGGCGGATATTGCGGTGGAAACTGTACAAACAACACTGTTGGAACCTTCAACTTAAACTCCAATTCAACAATCGAGATCAGGTTGCGTGAAACTGGCGGCGACGCTTATGCGGTATTGGCTTTCACAAACAACACGGTCGCTTCAGGCGCTCCAACTGGCCTTGCGGTTTCAAACGCAGTAATCTGCAGTGGCGGTTCATCGACTTTAACAGCATCAGGAGGAACTGTTGGTACGAATGGGGTTTTCCAATGGGGTTCCGGAAACGTAGGCAGCAACATCATCGCAAACCAAACTGGTTCCCAGATCACAGTAAATCCAACAGTGACCACAACTTACTGGGTTAGAAGAATCAATTCGCTTTGCGGACAGACTACTTCAGCCCTTACGCAAACGGTAACTATTACAGGAACCGTTGCAGGAACTTTAAATACTGCAGCAGCGACGATCTGTAAAGGAACCAAACCAAAAGACATCGTTCTATCAGGACAGTCAGGAACCATTATCAAATGGCAAAGTGCGACCAATGCGGCATTCACAACAGGAGTTGCAGATATTTCGGTGACCACGGCAACATTGGCCAGCAGCAGCATGACTGCAATTAATCAAACGACTTATTATCGCGCTGTGGTGCAATCAGGAAGTTGTGCCCAACAGTCGACAACACCAATACAAATCACCATTCCGCCAACGGTAACGTACCAAAATGGCGTATGGAGCGCGACTCCGGATGCGACATCTTCAGTAGAAATCAACAGCAGCCTGACAGTAAATAACAATTTGAACGTATGTTCATGTGAAGTTAAAAATGGTGCGGTTGTTACGATTCCGTCTGGAAAAAACCTTATCATTGTAAACCACCTTACAGTAGATCCAAGTGCTAACATTATTGTAGAAGACAGCGGAAGTATCGTACAGGTTGACGACAATGCTACCGATATTGGAATCATTACCGTAAAAAGAAAAACATCTCCAATGAAGGAATTTGATTTCTGTTTCTGGTCTGCACCGGTTTTAGGAACTACTTTATTCCAATTGTCACCTGAAACACGTTATGACAAATACATGAGCTTTGACCCAATTATCAACAACTGGCAGGTGATCGTGAACGGAACAGAAACCATGCAGCCTGCAAAAGGATATATTGTTCGTTCACCACTTGGATGGAGCGTAACCAATGCATTCGGTGGAAGATATGAAGGAATTTTCAGAGGTGTGCCTAACAATGGTGTCATACAAGTGCCTATTAAAAAAGGAGCAGGAGCCTCAAATTTCTTAGGAAATCCTTATCCATCAGCAATTGACCTTGATTTGTTCCTTACAGATCCTACAAACGCAGGGTTTTTGACCGGAACTGTAATGCTTTGGACACACAACACAGCAATCAGCAGTACGATCAACGGTGGCGCAGTGTACAATTACACCGTGGATGATTATGCAAAATACAACCTCACCGGAGGTACAAAAGCAGCATCAACACCACAAGGTGGCGTTAGACCTGATGGAAAATTGGCTTCTGGCCAAGGTTTCTTTATCGAAGCAAAAGCGTCTTTGGCTAACGGAACCTACACCGGTTATTTCAGAAACAGCATGCGTGTAGCCAGCAACAATGGAAACTTTTACAAAGTGGGTCCAAGCGTAGCGGCACAAAACACATCGACAATAGAGAAAAACCGTTTATGGATCAACATCTCAAATACTCAGGGCGCATTCAACGAATTGTTACTGGGTTACATCACCGGAGCAACAAACAACAATGATGACATGTACGATGGTGAAGTAGTTGCTGCCGGAAGCGTCGTGACATTTTATACGATTGCTCAGACAAAAAACTATGCGATCCAGGGAAGACAATTGCCATTCGACCAAAACGAAACCGTTCCTGTAGGTTACAAATCGACAATCGCAGGAAATTACAGCATCCAATTGGAAGAGTTCGACGGATTGTTTAACAACCAAAACGTTTATTTAGTGGATCATTTGACCAACACAACCCACAATCTGAAAATCGCGCCTTACACTTTTACAACGGCGATCGGAACTTTCAACAGCAGGTTTGAGATCAAATACACCAACAACGTACTCGGAATCGACGATGTGAACTTCGACGCCCAGTCGGTGAAAATTGCTGCCGACGGAAAAGCTGCTAAAATCAAAGCAACTGATGCGATCAAATCGGTAGAGGTGTATGACTTGCTAGGAAGAATGCTTTACAGCAACAACAAAGTAAACGCTTCGGAATTCAGGACAAACGACCTGACGCAAGCAACCCAGGTGTTGATCGTAAAAGTAAAAATGGAAAACAATCATGAGGTATCACAAAAAATCATGATCAGATAATAACCCCGTATTTAGAACCAAAAACCCGCTGTCGTAATTGTCAGCGGGTTTTTTTATGCTTTTGAAATCAGGATGCTCACGGCATTTCCACCAAAACCAACAGCGTTGATGAGTATTTTTCTGAGCTGCTTTTTTAAAGGTTGCGCCTGCGCGAATGGTACGCCGATAAATTCCTGGTGTTGCATCATCAAAATCGCAAGTTCCACATTCAGCAATCCCGAAGCGCCAAACGTATGACCGATTTTCCATTTGTTGGTCGTCAGCATCGGAAGGTTATCTCCAAAGACTTTGTTGATCGCACGAAATTCGGTCAGATCGCCTTTGATCGTTCCCGGCGCGTGCATCACGATCGCATCAACTTCTGAAAGATCGGTGCTTTGCAACGCCATTTTCATCGATTTCTGGAAACAGTCCGCTTCGGCAGATATGGAGGTGTTGTGTTCCAGGATTTCGGTCGCATAGCCAATGCCTTCAATATAAGCCAGCGCATTGTCTTTTTTCCCGGTTTCCAGACAGCAAACTGCTGCACCTTCGCCCAGGATCATCGTATTTTGTTTTTTTTTCAGGTCGAAAGCGCGACACGGAAATTCCTGGTTTTCCCTGGCGTAAATTTTCATCGCCTGCATTTGCGCGATCGTAAAATCGGTGAGCGGCGCTTCACTTCCACCAACTAGAAATTTGTCAGACATTCCGGCACGAAGCCAGGCAACGCCGTTTAGTAAAGCGTGTAAAGCGGTCGAACAGGTAATTGAATGTGAGACTTCAGGACCTGAACTTTGCAGGTCATGCGAAACCCAGGAAGAAATATTTCCCAAAGTTGTTGTAGGCGAAGCGAGCGTTTGTGCTTTTCCGGTCTGCAGGAAATCGGTGAAATGTTTTTCAAACAAATCGGTGGCGCCGCGTGACGAACCTAAATTGATCCCGAATATGTCCGATTGTTTCCAACCGGCTTTTTTTACCGCTTCGCGAGATGCGGCTATGGCAAACAAAACCGAATTGTCAAGTGATTTGTATTTGGAATCGGATTGTTTTAAAACGTTGATCTTTGCTTTGGAACTTTCGTCGAGTACAGCGGCAAGCGCGATGTTTCCGTTGAAATCCTGTTGCGAAAAACAATGGGTTTGCTTTTGGTAGTTTTCCCAAATGGTTTCCGGGCTGTCGCCTAAAGGTGAAACCGATGCAATGGCGGTAATGGAAATTATTTCTGACAAAATGATGGTTTTAAATGGAATGAAAATCGTTGTCACAGCCCTGATAGCAGCGGCATCCTTTTTTGTTTGCTGAAATGTCTACTGAACCGGTTGCGTGCCAACAAAAAAGATAAAGCGGATAGCAGGAACAGCTGCAAAATAAAAATCTTAAGACAGGTTCAAGATGTTTTCACGAAACAAATCGGCGTATTCGGCAATGACATTTTTATCGAAATACGGTTCGTCATCAATACGTCCAAGGAACTGAATTCCGGTTTTATGCAAAATCAATTGTTCCGAAGACTTGTTCTCATCACCAGAAAAAATGATTCCGGCCATGTTGATGTTTCTGGTTTTTAACGCTTCGATCGTCAGCAACGTGTGGTTGATGCTTCCGAGATAATGCCTGGAAACGACAACAACTTTGTAATCGGGACGGATCAAATCGACGATGGTTTCGGTTTGGTTCAGCGGGACAAAAATGCCGCCCGCGCCTTCGATAACCAAATGGTTTTGTGTTTCGGGTTCGTTGATTTTAGAAATGTCGATCGCAATTCCGTCAATCTCAGCAGCGAGATGCGGACTCGCCGGTGTTTGCAGCGCATAACTGTTGGCGTGAATTTCCGACTTTGAATTGCTCAGATAACTTTTAATTTTATGGCTGTCTGATTGTTGCAAATCCCCGGCCTGTATGGGTTTCCAGTAATCTGCTTCGAGCGCTTCGGTCAAAATCGCGGCAGTAATGGTTTTGCCAACATCGGTAGAGATTCCGGTAATGAATAATTTCATGGTGACTGTTTGTTGTGCCTTGCAAAGATACGCAACAATGTGAAAATCTGCCGAAGCAAAAAAATCACAGCCGACATTTATCGCACTTTAATACAATTTTTAGAAAATGCCGCCGCGGATTTGACTAAATTTAACATTAGAACTCCGTTATGCTATAAAAATGATCAAACAACCCGTTCCCGGTTATATCAAAGCAGTTTACATTTCGCTGCTGATTATCATCATTATTTTTTTTATGATCATGGCCAAACCGATCCTGGTTCCGCTGATGGTTTCAGGTTACATCGCGATGCTGATGACCTCTTTGTGCAACCGTTTGGAACGCAAAAAAATCCCGAGGTCGCTCAGCGCGTTCATTGCATTGTTGCTTTTTACGGTATTGCTCTCGGCGATTTTGTATTTTATCGTGACGCAATTGGGCAATTTTTCTGAAGACCTGAAGAATTCTGATATGGAACGAAAGCTGAATGGTTTGGCGATCAATTTGAACAATTCGGTGAAATCGCTTACCGGCGCCGATCTCGGAATGGCTTACGGCTTCCGCCTCGAAAAAATCATCGCGATGCTGCAGTCGGGAAGCAGCAACATTTCGCAGTTGTTGTTCCGGACATTGGGCACACTGTCAAACGTTTTATTATTACCGGTTTTTGTGTTTTTCTTATTGATTTACCGCGACCATCTGGCGCATTTCGTCACCAAAGTTTTTGCCAGCCAACGCAAAAATGTGTTGATGGAGCACATGACTTCAATCCGGAAAATCGTGCATTCTTATATTTCTGGAGCCGGGAAAGTCATGCTGATCCTGGGCGTTGTAAACACCGGTGTATTATTTGCGCTCGGCATTAAACACGCCATTTTCTTTGGAATGCTGGCCGGATTTTTAAATATCATTCCGTATCTCGGTCCGTTTGTTGGTGCCATTTTGCCGTTTTTCTTCGCATTGGTAACCAAAGACAGTTTGTTTTATCCCTTTGCCGTCGTGGTATCATTTACATTGATCCAGTTTTTGGAAAGCAGTTTCCTGACGCCAAAAATTACCGGCGCAAATGTGAGCCTGAATGCGTTTGTCACGTTTCTGGGATTGCTGATTGGCGGCGCGATCTGGGGCGTTGTTGGCATGATTTTGATCATTCCGACGATTGCGATTCTGAAGAAATTGTTTGAACTGAGTCCTGACACAGAACCGTACGCCTATCTTTTTGGCGAAGAAGACACGCATTGGTTTAAAAGCCACAAGCCTAAAGACAAGTAACGAGGCGCTCTAAAATGGCGGTGATTTCTGCTTCTGAATTGTAACTGTGCAGGCAAATCCTGAGTCGCTCCTGCCCTTCCGGGACTGTTGGCGATAAAATGGGCCGCACATCAAATCCGCTTTCCTGCAATTGTGCAGCAATTTTTTTGACGCGTTCGTTTCCCGGAATAATCGCCGATTGTATGGCCGATTTGTTTCTGACGAACAGCGGTTTCAAACCCAAACTGTTTTTTTGGCGGCTGAAAAAAAGGATGTTATCACGCAGCTTTTCAATTTCAAGATTGCTGTCTTCTAATTTTTTGTACGCCAATAAAATGGTAGCTACAGCGTGCAAAGGCAACGCGGTCGTATAAATAAAACTACGTGCAAAATTGATCAGATACGTACGTAAATCTTCCGATCCTAAAATCGCCGCGCCGTGACATCCAAGCCCTTTTCCAAAAGTCATAATTCTGGCAAAAACTTTGTTTTCTAAATGCAGTTGCTGCACCAAACCTTCTCCGCGGTTTCCGAAAACGCCTAATGCGTGGGCTTCGTCAACCACCAAATGGCAATGGTATCGTTCCGAAAGATCTGTCAGTTTTTCCAGGTCCGGAGAATCGCCATCCATAGAAAAAACCGATTCGGTGGAAATGTAGATTTCGTAATTTTCGGATTTAAACTTTTGAATCAGCAGTTCAAGGTCTTCCAAATCATTGTGTGCAAAACGGAAGGCACGCGAATGGCTCATCCTGATGCCGTCACGAATGGAAGCATGTGAGAGTTCGTCATACAAAATCACATCGTTGCGTTGCGGAACGGCACTGAAAAATCCCAGATTTGCATCGTAACCCGAATTAAAAAGCAATGCCGTTTCTGAATTTTGAAATTGGGCAATGGCGTTTTCGGTTTCCTCAAATAATGGATGATGGCCCGATAAGAGTCGGGAACCTGCGGATCCATTCGTTTTAATGTTCCTGCTATCCAAAAAGTCATGTACATCGGCAAACAAGGATTCGGACTTTGCAAAGCCAAGATAATCGTTTGATGAAAAGTCGGTTTTCTGTTCGCCCAAACGAAGTTTCCGAATCGAAGAATTTTCTGTCCGATCCATTAATTTTTGCTGTAAGGCTTTTGGAAAACGATTTTTCATACTGCAAAACTAACATCTTTTCCAGACATAACAGGGAATAACAGGAATTTCATTTTCTGCGATTTTTTTTACAATTTTATCTGGTTTTTGAAGATTTGTCTGTTTATCTTTGGATTTCATAAATTTTATTTACAAATACCACAACTAATGAAGAAAAACCTACAATGGATCATTGTGGTTTTCTGTGCGATTTCGGCGGGTTACTCCCAATCGAAAACGGTATGGAAACCCATTAATGAAAGTGACCTCAGATCAACAGAGAAAGTCAACAGAAGTACTTTTCCTGCTACCTACAAAATTTTTAACCTTGATTTACAGTCTTTTAAATCCGCTTTATCAAATTCGCCTTTGAGAGGAAACCGGGGAAAATCAAGTGTAATTATTGAATTACCTGACGCTTCGGGAAAAATTGAACACTACCGCGTACACGAAACACCAATCATGGAACCGACGCTGGCCGAAAAATTCCCGATGATCAAATCGTATGCAGCCCAGGGAATCGAAGATCCGACGGCTGTTGCGCGTTTCTCCGTGACGCAATTTGGATTGCACAGCATGACCTTATCGGGAGAAAAAAGTACGGCATTCATCGATCCGTACACGACCGATAAAAACAATTATATCGTTTACGACAAAGCGTCTTTGGGCGTTGTGCCAAATGATTTTACCTGTTTGACCAACAATGACGTGCATTTGCCATCGTTGGAACACGACAGAAAATCGGATACTGATGATAAAAAATTGAGAACGTACCGTTTGGCACAATCATGTACCGCAGAATACGGGAACATTTTTGCCGGAACTACCGGAACAGACGAAGAGAAAAAAGCAAATATCCAGGCACAAATGGCGATCACGATGACACGTGTGAACGGTGTTTATGAAAATGACCTGTCGATTACAATGATTTTTGTAGCCAATAATGATGCGGTGATTTATTTCGGATCAACCACTACCGATCCGTGGAGTGGCGAGTTTAACACACAAACCGGACGCACAATTGACGCCAATATCGGTTTTGAAAATTATGACATTGGGCACAACTTTAATACTTCGGGCGGAGGAAATGCCGGTTGTATCGGTTGCGTTTGCAGTACAGATTCAAACCCGGCGTCCGGAAACCACAAAGGAACCGGAATGACCGGAAGATCAAACCCTACCGGAGATCCATTTGATATTGATTATGTTGCACACGAAATGGGCCATCAATTTGGTGGTTTTCATACGCAAAGCAGCTCTGGATGCCGTTCAGGAAGCGGATTTACAGAAGTAGAACCTGGATCAGGATCGACCATTATGGGTTACGCTGGAATTTGTCCGGCGAATGTACAAAGCAACAGTGACGCGTATTTTGCTTACGTGAACGTCCGTGATATTTTAGACAACGTCAAAAGCGGCGTGAGTTCAAGCTGTGCGCAGATTACTGAAATTGACAACAATCCGCCAACGGTCAGTCTTGGATCCGATTTTGTGATTCCGAAATCGACACCATTTGTGTTGACTGCAGCAGGATCAGATCCTGACGGCGATGCGATAACGTATAATTGGGAACAAAACGATCCTGAAAATCCGGGAACGTCTGCGGCGCCAACGCCAACGAGAGCTGTAGGACCTATGTTCAGGTCAGTGAATTCGAGTACGTCTCCAACACGTTATTTCCCAAATCTGGCTACAATTCTGACCGGAAACACAAGAAATACATGGGAAGTAATTCCATCAATAGGACGAGCTTTAAATTTTTCGGTTACCGTAAGAGACAACCACGCTGGTGGAGGCCAAACCGATTCGGCTTTGATTAAAGTGACTGTCAATGCCAATGCCGGTCCGTTTTTACTGAACACGCCAAACACGAATGTATCTTGGGTTGCCGGAACAAATGAAACCGTTACCTGGGATGTTGCCGGAACCGATGCCAATGGCGTCAATGCTAAATATGTCGACATTTATTTGTCTACGAACAATGGTACCGATTTCCCAATCCTTTTAGCGAGTAAAGTGCCGAACGACGGTTCTGAAGTTATTTCTGTTCCGAACATTGCCGGATCGCAAAACCGCATCATGGTGAGAGGTTACAACAATGTATTTTTTGACGTGTCGAACGCAAGTTTTACCATTACGCCAGCTGAAACCACTTTCGCGCCTGCGTTTACCGGAGTGGCTGAGGAACAAAATAAAACCACCTGTACGGGATCAACGGTTTCATATTCGATCAATTATAATGGATTTGAAGGTTTCGCTGAAACGACCACTTTTACAGTAACAGGAAATCCTGCCGGAAGCACGGTAACTTTAACGCCTGCGACAATTAGTGCCTCGGGAACGGTTGTGATGAATGTAGCAACGACCGGAACTACTGCACCGGGATTTTATACATTGGCTGCGACAGCGACATCGGGAACGCAAGTGAAAACCGTTAACTATTATCTGGAATTGTTCAATTCTGATTTTGCGCAAACCGTTTTAGCGACGCCAATGAATATGGCAACTGCACAAGGAACTACTTTAAACCTAACCTGGGAAGCAGATTCGAATGCGACTTCGTATGACGTTCAAGTGGCTTCAGACGCTGCTTTTAATACGATTGTTGCTTCTGGAACGACGAGTTCGACCAGCTTCCGCGTGGCCGGACTTGAAGAAACTGCGAACTATTTCTGGAGAATATTGCCTAAAAACGTTTCGTGTTCAGGCAGTTTTTCTGAGCCGTTCCAGTTCAGGACCGGACAGGTAAATTGCGCTGAAAATATTTCAACCAATGTACCGCTTCCGATTTCGGCTTCCGGATCTCCAACAGTAAATTCCACCCTTAATGTCCCAAACAACGGTGTGCTTTCAGATGTAAACGTGACTTTAAACATGACGCATACTTATGTAGGAGATGTGACCATCAGCCTGATCAGCCCAACCGGAACTACAGTTCAACTGATTAACAGCGCTTGCGGCAGCAGCGATAACGTTAATGCAACTTTTGATGACGCAGGTGTTGCGTTGCTCTGTTCCAACAATCCCGCAATTTCAGGAACCGTTATTCCTGTACAGCCTTTGTCTGCCTTCAACGGTGAGAACCCAAATGGAAACTGGACATTGCGCGTTAAAGATAATGAAGGCGGCGATGGCGGATCATTGGTAAGCTGGAGTTTGGACGTTTGTGCAGTGGGCCCGGAATTGGGAACAAAAAGCAACAGCATCAGTAATTTTGCGGTCTATCCTAACCCGAACAGCGGATCGTTTAATATCCGTTTTGACAATGATGCCACTTCGGCTGTAAATGTTGCGGTTTATGATTTGCGTGGCAGACAGATTTATGCAAATAACTTCCAACAGAAAGCGGTGTTTGATGAAAACATCAACCTGAATGTGGAAGCCGGAATTTATATGATAACCGTAAAAAACGGTGACAAACAGGAAGTACGTAAGATTGTCGTTGAATAACGATTGATAAATTTTTATAAAAAAGGCCTTCGTAACCGGAGGTCTTTTTTTGTTTCCTGTTGTGCAAAAATGCAACTATGAAAACAAATGGTGAATGCGAAGACGGCTGCGTTAGCGATTGCAGTGGAAATCCTTTTGCGCAGCGCAGCAAACAAAAGATTGAAACGAAAAGCGCGGCCAAAGGCAACGCCCAAAATAAAAAAAGCCAGACAAATTTGCCTGGCTTTACTATTTATAATCTGATCGGAGTTTAGTCGACCAAAACGATAATCTTGTTGTCGTTCATTTCGATGGTTCCTGAAGCGATCGCGAGCGTGTAGGTTTTCTCATCTACCTTCACAAACTTATCGGCAGCTTCTTTGCTGAATGCAAAACTGTCGGCTGCGATTTTGATCACCCCTTGTTGCAGGATCGAAACGATTGGCGCGTGGTGGTTCAATATTTGGAAGCTTCCGTCAACTCCAGGAAGTGTTACTGCTGTAACGGCTCCTGAGAATAAAGTGGCTTCCGGTGATACGATTTCTAAAGTCATATTTTTTTAATTGATAATTGATAATGGACAATGGATAATTGTCAATTGTCAATTGTTAATTATCCATTGATTATGCTTCTGCAAGCATTTTTTGTCCTGCTTCGATCGCGTCTTCGATGGTTCCTTTTAAGTTGAACGCAGCTTCTGGCAAATGATCGAGTTCTCCGTCGATGATCATGTTGAAACCTTTGATGGTATCTTTGATATCAACCAAAACACCTGGAATCCCTGTAAACTGCTCGGCTACGTGGAACGGCTGAGACAGGAAACGTTGTACACGACGTGCTCTTGAAACGGAAAGTTTGTCTTCTTCAGACAATTCTTCCATACCAAGGATCGCGATGATATCCTGCAATTGTTTGTATTTCTGAAGGATTTCTTTTACGCGTTGTGCGCAGTCGTAGTGCTCGTCACCTAAGATTTGTGGCGTCAAGATCCTTGAAGTAGAATCCAGTGGATCTACCGCCGGATAAATTCCAAGCTCAGCAATTTTACGTGAAAGTACAGTTGTGGCATCCAAGTGGGCAAATGTTGTTGCCGGAGCCGGATCTGTTAAGTCATCCGCAGGAACGTAAACCGCTTGTACAGATGTAATAGATCCTTTATTTGTAGAGGTGATACGCTCTTGCATCGCACCCATTTCTGTTGCTAATGTTGGTTGGTAACCTACCGCAGATGGCATACGTCCTAAAAGTGCAGACACTTCAGAACCCGCTTGTGTAAAACGGAAGATATTGTCTACGAAGAAAAGAACGTCTTTTCCTTGGTCTGTACCTGCTCCATCACGGAAATATTCAGCGATAGAAAGTCCTGAAAGTGCCACACGTGCACGTGCTCCAGGTGGTTCGTTCATCTGTCCGAAAACGAAAGTCGCTTTTGACTCTCTCATTCCCGGCATATCTACTTTTGAAAGATCCCAGCCTCCATTTTCCATAGAGTGCATGAATTCTTCTCCGTATTTTATAATTCCTGACTCAAGCATCTCACGAAGCAAGTCATTTCCTTCACGTGTTCTTTCTCCTACTCCTGCGAATACCGAAAGTCCACCGTGTCCTTTTGCAATGTTGTTGATCAATTCCTGGATCAATACGGTTTTACCTACACCGGCTCCACCAAACAAACCAATTTTTCCACCTTTTGCATAAGGCTCGATCAAATCGATTACTTTGATTCCTGTGAATAAAACTTCTGAGGAAGTTGATAAATCTTCGAATCTTGGTGCTTGTCTGTGGATAGACATTCCGTTTTCACCTGTTTTAGGCAATTCTCCAAGTCCGTCGATCGCATCACCAATTACGTTGAACAAGCGTCCGTAAACGTCTGGTCCAATTGGCATTTTGATTGGATTTCCTGTCCCAACCACTTCATAACCCCTGCTCAAACCGTCAGTCGAATCCATCGAAATGGTACGAACCGTGTTTTCACCAATGTGAGATTGCACTTCAAGTACCAATAAAGTACCGTCTTTTTTAGTGATTTCTAATGAATCATAAATTTTTGGAAGTTCAACATCCTTACCGTTGAAAACCACGTCTACTACCGGACCGATGATTTGCGCAACTTTTCCTATTACTTTTGACATTGCTTATGTATTTATTAAATAGCTATTTAGGTTTGGGAACGAACAGGTGAAAACTACCTCTTTTTTCCGAGTGCAAAGGTAAAATTTAAAAATATAAAATCAATAAATTTTGGATAAAAAATATTGAAATTTTGACAGATCGTCATTAATTGTTCCCAAAAGTGAAAAATGATGGGCTTATTTTAAAAACCAAAAGCCATTCACTAGGAACGGCTTTTGATGATTTTTTGATTTTTATAAATTTTTCGGACGCAGTACCGGGTAATTGGTAAGTTTTACCATTGGTAACGTGGAACCGTATTTTGCGTTGATCGCTTTTGCAAATTCGTTAGCAATTAGCGCGTAACCACGACCTGTTGGATGTACGCCGTCAAGCGAAAAAGCACCACCGAAAACAAACTCTGAAGTCAGGATGTACTGTTCGTAAGGAACTCCGCCACTATTTACAGCACCCAATAATGCATTGGCATCTACAAAAGCCAAACCTTTAGCTTCCGCAAGTGTTTTGATCGAACGGTTGAAAGCGTCGGCAGCTGTTTTTACTTCAGCAGCTTCGTCTTTTGAAAGCACCCAATTGTCTGCCAAAGGAACAGAAACGCCGTTAATTGCCTGAGGATTTCCACCCACAGCGGTTCCGATGAAACTGCTTGCTGGCAAAATGATCAAATCTTCGGCTGTAGCCTGACGGTATGAAGGCAATCCGAGTCCGCCTAAATTTGTCAGATAACTGTCCTCGATGGTTACCGCATTTTGTCCCGCAGTAAAATTAATGGTTCTTCTGGTCTTTTCTGCTGCAGTAATTAAACCTGCATTTTGTGCGACAGCCAACCCGCCATTATAAGCAGCAAAACCACTGTTAAGTGCGCCAGCTGTAGCGCCGTCAAGCGGAACTGCGTTATAAGGAACCCTTGTGAAATATGGGATTGAAGTCACATACGGAATGTTTGAAACAGCACCTTTCGCTCCGTTGGCTGTAAGCTGTGTAAGCAATGCCCCGTAAACAGTTTCAAAAACCTGTGGATTTGTAATATCGTTTGCTCCGTAAGTTGCAGGATTCGGATTTGTCAATTGGTTGACACCGATTCCGCCAGTAGTTGCATAACTTAAAATGTCATTGTTTCCGATCCACAACGTAAAGAATGTTGGATTTTGAGCCACTGCATCTCCAAGAACCGTTGCCGATGCCGAAGAAGCAAAACGCACAAAATACGGATTTGACGCACCTGTTGGCACACCCTGAACATTTCCATAACCAGGCGCTACCAAATGAAAACTTTTTGCGCCGGGAACGCCCATATTGTTGAACGGTCCGGTTAAATGGTTTAGGATATCAGTCGTTGGCGTTCCCGGAAGACGCGTTGGCGCAGGCGACGCAGCGGTTCCATCATCATTTATTGTTTTAAGATATAAACGGTTTTCTGTTATAACAGTTCCACCAAGAGTCAAACCTCCGAAATTGTCATTTACGTAAGGAATTTTAAATTCGCCACCGCCCGCAAGCGCAAACTGGTCAGACAAAATTTTAGTCCATGAAACTTCTTGTCCGGATTTGTATAATGCGCCATCAGAATAGCCCGCGGTAAGCGAATTTCCCAAAGCAACATAGTTTGAAAAGTCGGCTGTTCCTGCTGTAACGGGAACTTCTGCGACTGCTTCTGTTGTTGTTGTATCATCATCACTACATGCCGCGAAGGTCAAGGAAACCAACAACAGCCATTTGAATTTTTTTTTCATAATCGTATGCGTTATTTTTTAATTGAGTGCGTGAATTACGGATTGATTGTTACTGAAGCAAACCATTGTTGCCCAACTGCACCGGAACCAATCACCTGAAGATAATCTTTTCCAAATAAATTGTTTGCGCCAACTTTGATCACCGATTTCAATTTTGGGATCATATAATTGATTTGCGCGTCAAATACTGTGATCTCATCGATCATACCATCACCGAAAGACGATTGCCATAAGTAAGAATCGCTCCATCTGACATTCATGTTGAATCCGAAATTCGAAAATAATTTGTCATTTCCAAGCGAGGCTTTCACACGGTGTTTAGGTGTATTGAAGCCCGGAATAAATGCCGGATCTTTTTCTTTGTCAAAGTCAAACTGCGCGTAGTTGTAGTTTACGCCAAGTTCGAAATTGGCATATACTTTTTTCGACAATCCGGCACCAAAACCAATTGATGTGATTTGCGTTTTTGAATTGGTATATACCTGGTAAATTCTGGTGTCGCCATTTGCAATTGCAGCATAGGTTTTTTGAACTTCTACACTTCCACCGTCTGTTCCAACAGTTCCATAGTAAGGTGCAATGACCCTTGATGTATTAAGGAAATCGTTGTAAATGTTGTAATATCCGTTGATGTCAATTGACAAATCGTTGTTTACTACCGAACGGTAACCCAATTCAAATGCCTGAACTTTTTCTGGTTTAACCAAATTGATGCTGGCCACCTGAAGCAATTGCGTCGCTTCTGCAGTCGATTGTCCTGCGCCGATTGCTCTTGAAAATGCCTGAACCGATGCTGCGGTGTAAGAATTTCCGTAAGCATTGTTTCCGTTTAAGGTCACTGTCGCCGGAGCGCCAACACCTGTTGGATAAATCGCAGATGGCGCTTGTTGCCCAACCGCGCTGACTTCTCTTACTTCGCTGAATCTTGTTAAGTTTGCAGCAGCCGATCCGATCAATGCGTATGGTCCCAAATCAAGTCCGATGTACTGATCCTGCGTTGTCGGATTTCTGAAACCGGTTTGGTAAGAAACACGGAAGTTGTGAATTTTATTGGCACCAGCAGAATATACCAAAGCTACTCTTGGAGAAACAAATCCTTTAAAGTTTTCGCTTTTGTCGTAACGGATCGAACCTGTAAATTTCAAACGTTCATCAGCAAGGAATTTTTTAGTCAATTGCGTGTAAGCGCCGTATTCGTTGTAACGGATTGGCCCATCATAATCGGTAAAGATACTTCCGTTAGAGTTCATTTCGTATTGGCGGTAAGAACCTCCAACCTGAATTTCGGCAAATTTGACGACATCCCTGAAGTTATAGTTTGCATCTGAATGGTACAATCTGGAATTGTCTTCAAATTTTGCTCCTTTGGTAAGATCCGGATTTTGGATCACTGTAGCCAATGCGTTTTTGAAAGCATCAGATCCTGGCGCAAATCTTCCCATGTCGGCAACGCTTCTAGCGAAATTGTGTTTCGCCTGCTCGCTGAATTGTCCGCCAATTAATCCCGGATTCAATGAAGCCTGCACAAAAGCACCGGCATATTGTCCGAACCAGGTATTGTCTGCTTTCCACGCACGGTTTACGTTCAATGCTGCGAAACGCATGTCATAAGAATCTCCGGCGTCTTCGTCCGTCATGTATGCCCTTACGAAGAAATTTTTCCCTTTCACTTCCAGTTTGTTCTGGTTCATGTAAAAGTTTTTGAGGTAATATCTGTTGGCACCCTGATAAATGGTATTTCCGGTACCAATTTTACTTTGAAGGATGATTTCAAAGTCATTTTCAAAAGGTTTGAAATGCAAAGAGAAATCTGCTTTCACGTTTTGCACCTTGTTGTCGCTCATACTTTGTTCCTGATAACCCGTTCTGCTCACACTTGTATTCGGAAGCAACGCAATTGCACTTGCAGGAATGAGTCCGAGGTTTGCCAATGAAGTACCAACACTTCTTAAGTTGGTTGTCGCTTCATCTCCATAAACATTTAAACCGTCATAATTTGGATTGAGTTCATGACCGATCGCATTCGGATTTGCTAAAATGCCACCATTTTGAACGTTTCTCTGATCAGCTGCGATCCATTCGGTTCCTTTCATGAATACGAAATTTGCTTTTGCCGCAAAATGTTTAGAAAAAGCGGTCGCTGCGCGGATTCCGACATCATAATAATCGTTGGTTCCGGCAACATCCTGAGTGGTTTGACCGTATTTAATATAGGTGCTGATTCCCTGATTTGTAAACGGACTTTTGCTGTTCATGAATAAAATTCCGTTGAAAGCATTTGCTCCGTAAAGTGCCGAAGAAGCACCTGGAAGCAATTCGACGTTCGCGACATCAAGTTCGGAAAGTCCGATCAGATTTCCCAAAACGAAATTCAAAGCCGGAGACGAGTTGTCCATTCCGTCTACAAGCTGCATAAAACGCGTATTTCCAACACTTGCAAAACCACGTGTATTCACCGTTTTAAATGACAAACTGCTCGTATTGAAATGTACTTCTTTTAAGTTTTCGAGGCCATCATAATAAGATGCTGCTGTCGTATTTTTTATTTGCTGAAGTCCCATTCTTTCGATGGTCACCGGCGATTCCACCACGCGTTCAGGTGTTCTTGAAGCCGATACTACGATTTCGTCGAGTTTGTTTTCCTGATCGGTTAGTTTCGCACTGACCTTTTGGTTTTCAGAAGTGACGCTTAACGTTTTTGATCCGTATCCAACGCTTGAAACTTCAATAGAAAAAGGCGGTTTTTTAGTGGCGTTCAGGGTAAAGTTTCCGTCAGCATCTGTGACAGTCCCCGAATTTTCACCCGCTACTTTTACGTTGGCGCCTGGAATCGGCTGGTTGTTATTGTCGGTAACAGTACCTGTTATTGTTGATTGCGCAAAAGAAATGCTGCAAAAAAACAACGACAAAATCATTAAGTACATTCTCATTGGTTAGATTTTTGTGGTTTATAACGCCAATGTACGAATATTTTTCACATTAATAAAAACAGGTCTATATATTTTCACAATTAACAAATTTTTAATGCAATAATGTTTATTCAATATTTATCGAATCCTTAAACTTTTTCAACTATATCGATATAATAGCCATAAAAAATACTATGCATACATATAAAAAAGCGTTTTTATCAAAAATTCGAGTATAAAAAATATTTTTTAGGCACAAAAAAAAGCGGAACAAAAATTCCGCTTTTTAGATATAATGATTCGGTTTTATTCTACCGTAACCGATTTTGCAAGATTTCGTGGCTGGTCAACATTACAATCGCGCATGACGGCAATATGGTAAGACAGAAGTTGCAAAGGAATCGTTGTTAAAAGTGGCGATAAAGCATCGGATGTATCCGGAACTTCAATGACATAATCTGCAAGATCGCGAACCTGCGTATCACCTTTGGTTACAACCGCGATGATTTTTCCACTTCTCGATTTGATTTCCTGAATATTGCTTACGACTTTATCATAATGTCCTTGTCTCGGTGCAATTACGATCACAGGCATTTGTTCGTCGATCAACGCAATTGGCCCGTGCTTCATTTCTGCAGCCGGATAACCTTCTGCGTGTATATAAGAAATCTCCTTTAATTTTAAAGCACCTTCTAAAGCAACCGGGAAATTGTAACCTCTTCCCAGGTACAAACAGTTTGGCGCATCTTTAAATACTGCGGCAATTTTTTTAGCCACATCATTTGTTTCCAATGCTTCAGCGACTTTTTCGGGGATGATTTCAAGTTCCTGCAGATACCTGTGGAAATCTGAAGTCGAAAGCGTTCCTTTGGCTTTGGCCAATCGCAAAGCGATCATAGTCAAAACCGTAATTTGTGTCGTAAATGCTTTTGTCGACGCTACGCCAATTTCAGGCCCAGCATGCGTATAAGCACCAGCGTGGGTTTCACGGGAAATGGAAGACCCAACCACGTTACAAACGCCAAAAACAAAGGCACCGTTTTCTTTTGCCAATTTAATCGCTGCCAACGTATCAGCCGTTTCTCCCGATTGCGAAATCGCAATAACCACGTCGTTTTTATTGATGATCGGATTTCTGTAACGGAATTCCGAAGCATATTCAACTTCAACAGGAATGCGCGCGAATTCTTCGATCACATATTCTGCGACAAGTCCGGCGTGCCATGAGGTTCCGCAAGCGACAATAATAATCCTGTCGGCATTGAGGAATTTCTCGATATGGTCTTCAACACCTGCCATCTGGATAATTCCCTGATTGGCAAGAAGCCTTCCCCTGTAAGTGTCTTTGATCACATTCGGCTGCTCATAAATTTCTTTAAGCATGAAGTGGTCGTAACCGCCTTTTTCAATCTGCTCCAGATTCATCTGCAATTCCTGGATGTACGGATCTACAATCGTATCGTCTTTAATTTTGCGGATTTTAAGCGGTTTGTGCAATCTTACAACCGCCATTTCCTCGTCTTCCAGATAAATGGCGTTTGAGGTATATTCGATAAACGGAGAAGCATCGGAAGCAATGAAAAACTCATCTGTTCCTACGCCGATTGCCAATGGACTTCCCAAACGGGCCACGACAATTTCGTTTGGTTTTTGTTTGTCGAACACGCAAATCGCGTATGCGCCAACAACCTGGTTTAATGCAACCTGTACTGCTTTTCCTAATTTAAGGTTTTCTTTTTTCTGAACTTCTTCGATCAGGTTTACCAAAACTTCAGTATCTGTATCCGATTTGAATACATAGCCTCTTTTGATAAGCTCTTTTTTCAAAGGCTCGTAATTTTCGATGATTCCGTTGTGGATGATCGCAAGATTTCCGGAATTTGAAAGGTGCGGATGCGAATTGGTATCATTCGGTACACCATGAGTCGCCCAACGCGTATGTCCCATCCCGATTGTACCGTTTTGGGTGATTTCTTTAGACTTTTCCTCAAGATCGGAAACCTTTCCTTTGGTTTTGGAAACTTTTAATTCGTTTCCGTCAAAAAGCATTACTCCGGCACTGTCATATCCTCTGTATTCAAGTCTTTTCAGTCCTTTGATTACAATTGGATACGCTTCTCTGTGTCCTATATAGCCAACAATTCCGCACATAATTTTATTTAATTAGGTTTTGTATAATAAACTTGAAGTTTGAGTCTTTTGTCTTCCGGCACTTCTGCACCGCTTCCCCAAAGCACTATTCCAAATGGATGAACCACCGACATCAAAGGTACTTTTTTGATCGTTCCTACTGGCGTAACCAGGTTCTTATTGGTGATGCCGTTAATATTTTCGGTAACAACCAATCCAAGCCGGACATTTGTCGAGTCGGCATTTTTTACTAAACTGCGAATGTGATTGGTTAACCTAATTTTGTATTTAAATCCTTTGCCATCACTGCTTTTTTCTAATATTCCACCATGAACTCCCTTTGAAAGTTTTGGATCGATACTATTTGTATTTTGATCTGAATAGTAATCCAGGATTGGACGGTTGTTGTTCAGATCGTACAAGTATATTCTCCGCGGTTCCACATTTTCATTAACATCTTTCATTGTTGGAACATCAACATAAAAAGTAAGGCTGGCATCATTGATTAACCTTTTGTTTAACCTCATTTCCTCCAATTCGTTTGTTCCCGGAAAAAGGTCGATTACAGCCATAGAACCTTGTCCGCCACGCAAAATAAGTTTCCCGTTTGTATCAGGTATAGCAGGCGGCGTTACTTGAACTGGCAAACTTGCCGTATTTCCTGTTAAGTTTATTACAAATGATTTTTCGATCCTTGCTGGTGTATTGGATGATGTTGCGGCCTCATATTTTACCGTGATCTTCCCAGCTGCAAAATTTAACATGGCCAACTGACCTTCTTGTCCGTTGCTTTCCACCTGGAAATACAATCCTTTGAAATATTGTTTGAACAAATTATTGTTTAGAAAATTCTGTTGATTTGCTGCTGAAAACAACTGAGTGAATATTTGCTCATTGAGCGTAAATTGCATTCTGGGCGCGAACCTTGTTGTAGTAGCAACGCCGTCTTCATTGTCAGCCGTTTCCAGTATTTCTGCCGGACTGAATGAAAAGCTGCCATTTTCGGCAAGCAATTCCATTTTATTTGCGAAGAAAGATGCATTGTCTGCCGTATTGTATTCGATCAACCCGTTGGCATTGATGTTACTCATATAATTTCCCGACCTGTAAATGTTAAGCCTGAAATTTCTGCTGGCATCAGCCAAGTTTTTTGGAAAAATGGAATCCAACTTGTAAGTTCCGGCTCCGCTAGTCGCATCAGTTGACTGTAACGTACTGAAATAAGGAATGGTCAAGACAACGCTTTTGATCACCGGAGTGAGCGTAAAATCAAGCGGTGCTTCAGTTACAAGTTGTACCTGGGTTGCAAAATTATAGATGGTTTTTCCGAAAATGTCATTGTCGTAAATCCCAAGCGGATTCACACCCAAACCAGAAGAAGCGATTGGCCCCAACTCCACTGTACTTGCGTTCACGCCATAGTTTGTAGCGGTCAGGTTAAAATTATCATCCCCAACGATATTGGTTCCTATTTCATTTGAATCGGTGTCGCAAGAAGCGAAAAAGACTGCTGCTAAAGCGAGAAAAAAGGATTTAAAAAACGAATTGTGCGTCATGTTTGTGCTTAAAATAATTATAAAACCGTGCTTTTGTAAAAGTTAGTGTATGCCTCGGCAAACCTGTCTTTCGCGGCGAAAGGTAAAAAAGGTTTTCCCGATGATTCTATAAATTTTGTTAAACTTGGAGACAGGTTTTCGGAAGCAATGATCACTGCGTCAGAGTGTAAAACAGTGGCCTTAATGATGTTCTCATAGTCCGGAGTTTCAAGAAAACTGATTGCTTCTTCCGGAATATTGTCAAATTTTACTTTGTTGATCATTTCGATATCCAAAGTGCCGTCAAAAGACTGTGCGTAAACCGAAGTCACGATTTTGGTATCCGCGAAAAGCGCTTCGTCTTTATAATAGTGCTTCATGTAAATAGGAAGCATCGCAGCCATCCACCCGTGAACGTGGATAATATCAGGAACCCAATTGAGTTTCTTTACCGTTTCAACAACGCCTTTTGCAAAGAAAATCGCACGTTCGTCATTGTCCGGATACAAAACACCTTCTTCATCCGTAAAAGTTGCTTTGCGTTTGAAATATTCGTCGTTATCGATAAAATAGACCTGAATCCGCTCTTTTGGAATCGAAGCCACTTTAATAATCAGCGGCATATCCAAATCGTTGACAACCAAATTCATTCCCGAAAGCCTTATTACCTCATGCAATTGATGCCTTCTCTCATTAATATTACCGTATCTCGGCATAAAAATCCTGATTTGCCCGCCCTGATCATTGATCATTTTTGGCACGTCATAGGACATTAAAGAAACCTCATTTTCAGCCAGATAGGGCACAACTTCAGATGATACGTATAATATCCTCTTATCCTCCATATTGTAATTTACTTTACTTATTGTCAACAAAAAACACGCAAAATTACAAAAATTTATGCAGTTATTAACTAAAATCTTAAGTTTGCACCGTATTTTAATTTAAAACACATGCTCATTTTCAACCGACAGGCCGCTTTGTCCGATCATTTGAAATCGGTTTCAACACCAAATACGACGATTGGATTTGTACCGACTATGGGCGCTTTGCACCGAGGCCATTTGTCGTTACTCGAAGAATCGCTTCAAAACAACGACCTGACAGTGATCAGTATTTTCGTGAATCCGACGCAGTTCAACAATGCCGAAGATCTTGAAAAATACCCGCGAACACTCGAAAGTGACGTGGAAAAAATTAAAACGCTCCATTCCGGAATTGTTGTTTTTGCACCCTCAGTGGAAGACATTTATGAAGGCAAAACCGTATCACAGCATTTCGATTACGACGGACTTGAAAATCAGATGGAAGGCAAATTCAGGACCGGACATTTTGACGGTGTCGGAACGATCGTAAAGCGGCTTTTTGAAATCGTAAAACCTACGAATGCGTATTTCGGAGAGAAAGATTTCCAACAGTTGCAGATTGTCAAAAAGATGACACAAAAGCAGCAATTGCCCGTAAATGTTATTGGTTGTCCGATTTTTCGCGAAGCAAACGGACTGGCGATGAGTTCGAGAAATGAGCGCCTGACCAACGCAGAACGCGAAGATGCCGCTGTCATATACCAAACCCTGAAAACCGCAAAAACCAAGTTTGGCACGGAAACTGCAAAAGCTGTCGCCGATTGGGTTCAGGAAACCTTCAAAAACATCCCGGGCTTTGAGCTTGAGTATTTTGAAATCGCCGATGAAGACACTTTAGAGCCTTTTGAACAAAAAAACACCAACAAACATTACCGCGCTTTCATCGCTGTTTTTGTGAACAAAATCAGATTGATCGACACTATTTCACTAAATTAATTTACCTTTGCCCCATGCAAATTCAAGTTGTAAAATCGAAAATTCACCGCGTTACCGTAACCGGCGCTGATTTAAATTATATTGGCAGCATTACCATCGACGAAGCTTTGATGGAAGCCTCAAATATCATTGAAGGCGAAAAAGTTTCTATCGTAAACATCAACAATGGCGAACGTCTCGAGACTTATGCCATTAAAGGAAACCGTGGCAGCGGCGAAATTACCCTAAACGGACCAGCTGCGCGAAAAGTGCAGCGAGGTGATATCATCATCATCATTTCATACGGAATCCTCGATTTTGAAGAAGCCAAAACGTTCAAGCCATCTCTTGTTTTTCCAAATGAAAAAGACAATTCTCTTACATAATTTGTGAAAAAACTACTCAGCAAATGGCTTCCCATTGTGCTTCCGGTTTTGCTGGGAGTGTACCTGATTTATTACACTTATAATAAATTTACGCCCGAGCAAATCCTTGAAATTAAAGGTTATTTCAAAAATGCAGATTATTCTTATATCTATCTCGCCGGATTTATCGCCATTTTAGGAAACGTTTCGCGCGCTTACCGTTGGAAATTTTCGTTGGAACACATGGGTTACGAATCGTCGTTTCACAACAATTTCATGGCGGTTAACATTGGCTATCTCATTAATTTAACTGTGCCAAGATCGGGAGAAATTTCGCGGGCGCTGATCGTTAAAAAATACAACAACATTCCGTTTGACAAGGGTTTCGGAACCATCATTGCCGAACGGATCGTCGATTTGTTTGTCCTGATGCTTTTTATGGCACTTGCCGTTTTCATGCAGTTTGATATTGCAAAAGCATTTATCCTTGACAAAATCCCGTTAAAAAAATTACTGATTTTTTCTGCCGTTGGACTTGTGTTATTTGTCGCACTTTTATTGGTGTATTTTTATTCCAAATCCAAATTTGTAGCCAACATCAAACAAAAAATTTCCGGACTCAAAGAAGGACTTTTCAGCCTGATTCACATGAAAAAGAAATGGGAATATTTCCTGCATACGATATTCATCTGGTTCTCTTTTATCGCGATGTTTTATGTAACTATTTTTACGTTTCCCGAAACCAGCAACCTTACTGTTGGCGCGGTCGTGACATCGTTTGTGGTTGGAAGTATCGCAATCGCCTTTACCAACAGTGGCTTCGGATCCTATCCTTTCCTGATGTCAAAAATCCTGCTTTTTTACTCCATTTCGGAAACCGTGGGAAATGCTTTCGGATGGATCGTCTGGACTTCCCAAATGCTGGTTTTACTCGTTCTTGGCTTGCTTTCTTTTTTATTATTGCCTGTTTTTAATCGAAGCAAATAAATCGTTATCTTGCTGATCGATTTTAAATTTGTTCCAACAACCAACCGGCAAACCCATGAAACAACTATTACTTGTCCTGTCTTTCGTATGCTTTATGTCCGCTACAGCGCAAAAAACAGTAGAACCTTTCCCATCCAAAAAATTAAATGAAGAACGCGAATTAACCATTAGCCTTCCACCTTCATACGCCAAGAACACGACTCAGAAATACCCGCTTTTATTGCTGCTCGACGGCGATTACCTGTTCGATCCGTTCCAGGGCGCTTTGGCATACGGTTCTTATTGGGACGATTTGCCGGAAATGATCGTTGTTGGCATCAGCCAAAATAAAAATGGCGAGCGGTTTAACGACTGCGCGGTCAATGCCAACGGACTTCCGGATGAGAAAGGCATTAAGTTTTTCGAATTCCTCGGACTTGAGCTCATGCCATACCTCGAGAAAAATTTCAGGGTCGCACCGTTTAAGATCATCGCCGGACATGATACTACTGCCGGATTTCTGAATTTATATCTGTACAAAGACCAGCCACTTTTCAATGCATATATTTCGATGAGCCCGGAATTGCCAGTCGGTATGGAAGAACAACTTCCTGAAAGGTTTTCAATCATCAACGAACCGATATTTTACTACCATTCCACCGCTGACGGCGACGTTAAAAAAATGAAACAACGCATCGGAAAACTTGACGAAGCGGCCAGAGCCATAAAAAAACCAACGCTGAATTACCGTTTCGATGACTTTAAAGGTTCGTCGCATTATTCTTTGGTATTGCATTCCATTCCGAACGCGCTGTACCAGTTTTTCGCGTCTTACCAACCAATCTCCAGTGCTGAATTTGCCGAAAAGATCGTCACACTTCCGTCAGGATATGTCGATTATCTGGTAAACAAATATGACGTGCTCGAAAAATCACTCCACATCAAAATGCCAATCCGGATCAACGATTTCAAGGCGATCGAAGCGGCCATCCTTAAAAACAAAGCCTACGGCGAATTTGACAAACTGGCAGATCTGGCCAAAAAAAACTATCCAAAATCCATGCTTTCAGATTACCAAATGGGTTTGATGTATGAAAAAACCGGCGATTTGAAACGCGCCATCAAAAGTTACCAAAGCGCTTACCAAAAAGAAGAAATCGGAAATCTGACCAAAGACATGATGCTGGACAAAGCCGATGAAATCAAGAAAATGTAAACTTATTTATGTCGAAAGTTAAAACTTCCTTTTTTTGCCAGAATTGCGGCGCCCAATATTCCAGATGGCAGGGCCAATGCAACTCCTGCAAGGAATGGAACACCATAGTCGAGGAAATCATCCAGAAAGAAGAAAAAAAAAGCTGGAAACCCGACAATTCTGAATCCAAAAGAGTCAGCCAGCCTTTAAAAATTACCGAAATCGATTCGGCTCAGGAAATCCGAATGGATGCCGGAGACAACGAACTCAACCGCGTACTCGGCGGCGGAATCGTCCCGGGATCTTTAATTTTGCTCGGCGGCGAACCCGGAATCGGAAAGAGTACCTTGCTGTTGCAGATTTCACTCAAACTGCCTTACAAAACCTTGTATGTTTCTGGAGAAGAAAGCCAAAAGCAAATCAAGATGCGCGCCGAAAGGATCACACCAAACGGCGACAATTGTTACATCCTGACCGAAACCAAAACCCAGCACATCTTCAAACAAATCCAGGAAATTGAGCCGGATGTCGTAATTATTGATTCGATTCAAACCTTACATACTGATTATATTGAAGCCTCTCCGGGAAGTATTTCGCAAATCCGGGAATGTACCGCAGAGCTAATCAAATTTGCGAAAGAAACGAACATTCCGGTGATTTTAATCGGACACATTACCAAAGACGGAACGATCGCCGGCCCAAAAATTCTCGAGCACATGGTCGATACCGTATTGCAATTTGAAGGCGACCGAAACCATGTGTACCGGATCCTGCGTTCGCTCAAAAACCGTTTTGGCTCCACCGCTGAACTTGGCATTTACGAAATGCTCGGCAACGGTTTGCGTGAAGTGTCCAATCCGTCAGAGATCTTAATTTCACACAAGGAAGAAGCGCTTTCGGGAACAGCAATCGCCTCGACACTTGAAGGCATGCGCCCGCTGATGATTGAAATCCAGGCGCTCGTAAGTACGGCCGTTTATGGTACGCCGCAGCGCAGCACGACTGGCTACAATGCCAAACGGCTCAATATGATTTTGGCCGTACTCGAAAAACGCGCGGGTTTTAGGTTGGGAACCAAAGACGTTTTCCTGAACATCACCGGCGGAATTTCCATTGACGATCCCGCAATCGATTTGGCTGTTGTGGCAGCGATTTTATCCTCAAACGAAGACATCCCGATTGGTGACGGATTTTGCTTTGCGGGAGAAGTCGGACTTTCAGGTGAAATTCGTCCTGTAAACCGCGTGGACCAGCGCATTCAGGAAGCCGAAAAACTTGGGTTCACCACAATCTTTGTGTCTAAATACAATAAGATTTCATTAAAAAATACGTTTATCAAAATCCGTTTGGTTTCCAAAATAGAAGACGTCGCGGAAGAACTATTCGGTTAAATTATAAAAGCATCAAGCATGAGAACCAGAAAGCAGAAAATTATACTAACCTTCGCCATCATTTGTGTGATTTTTGTTTTGGCGCTAATTGGGCTGTATACTTTTCGGGACACGCTTTTGCAGAAGGCGATCGTTCGGGTATCTGATAAAATGGACCGGGAATACGACAGCCGTTTTTCCATAAAATCAGCCAAATTTAACGGCCTTACAGGTGTCGAAATGAAAGACGTCATTCTGGCTCCAAAGAACGCCGACACCCTTTTCCGAATTGAAAGCATTAAAACTTCCGTAAACTTCTGGCATTTGTTCACCGGTGACATTCAACTTGGAAGTCTGGACGCAAGAAACGGATTTGTCCAGCTGGTGCGAAACGCAAACGGGCGCAATTTTGATGCATTTCTTCCAAAGAAAACAGACGAAAAGACAGACGAAAAATCGAATTACGCCCAACGCGCTTACAAGCTACTGAATATGGCGCTCAATTTGGTTCCAACCGACATGAAGCTCGAAAACCTTTCGCTTCGCATGGACGATATGGGCAAAAAAGCACAGCTCAACCTAAAAACCTTAAGCCTCGAAGACAAACAACTCGAAACGGCCATTCAGGTGCAAACCAATACGTTTTCGCAACGCTGGAAAATCAAAGGTTTTGCCGATCCGAGGAACAAAAAAACAGATTTGCGTTTTTTTAATATCGATACCGGAAAAATCATGGTTCCGTATTTTGACGAACGCTACAATCTTAAAGCTGGTTTCGATTCCATCCGGTTAAATGTTGCATATATTGACATGGACAGCGGCGAACTACACATTGACGGTTTCACGTCGATTGCAAACCTGCACGTAAACCACGAGAAAATTGCCCGAAAAGACGTTGTGATCAAAAACGCGCGCTTCGATTACCACTTGCTTTTTGGCGAACATTTTATTGCGATCGACAGCAGTTCGACCGTGCAGCTCAACCGGATGAAATTCAATCCGTACGTCGAATACAACAATGAAACCGACAAACTTTACAAACTTAAAGTCTCAATCCCGAAAATGAAGGCGCAGGATTTTATCGAATCGCTGCCCGAAGGATTGTTTACGCATTTTGAAGGCATGGAAGCCGAGGGAACTTTCGACTACAAACTCGATTTTCAATACAACAAAAACAAGCCGAACAACCTGGTTTTTGAAAGCAACCTGAGGAAAGACGGCCTCAAGATTATCAAATACGGCGAGGCAAACCTGAGCAAATTAAACGGCACTTTTACGTACCGCGCAATCATCAACGACCGGCCGCAGCGCGCGATCCTCGTTGGTCCCGGCAATCCGAATTATACGCCGTTGGAACAAATTTCTCCTTATCTGAGAAAATCGGTGCTCACCACAGAGGATCCTTCATTTTTCTCCCACCACGGATTCATCAACCAGGCGTTTAAACAGTCGATCGTCAAGAACATCAAAACCAAAAAATTCTCCCGCGGCGCGAGTACGATTAGCATGCAACTGATCAAAAACGTTTTCCTGACGCGTGAGAAAACATTGTCGCGAAAACTGGAGGAAATTTTATTGGTGTACATTCTGGAAAACAACCGCATTGTCAGTAAAGAACGCATGCTCGAAGTCTATTTCAACGTCATTGAATGGGGCCCAAATGTATACGGCATTGGCGAAGCGGCGAATTTCTATTTCCAGAAAAGTCCGTCACAACTGTCGCTGAACGAATGTTTGTACCTCGCGAATATCATTCCGAGCCCGCGAAAATTCATGTACCAATTCAACGATGAAGGAAACCTGAGGCAATTCGCCATCAACCGTGATAAAAATGTCCGGAATATCATGTTGCGACGCGGCATCATTACTTCTGAAGATACCATTTATGAACTGCCGATAATGGTTACCGGATCAGCACGTTCTTTTATACGGGTGAAAGTGGTCAAGGATTCCACTGCTGTAGATTCGACTTCGATTGAAGAATTCGATTTTTAATTTGGTTTTTATAAGTTATTAATAATCAAATAATAACGATTGTGTTTTTAAAATTCTTATTTTTACTAGGACAACTTTAAAAAAACCTGCCATGAAAAGAATCTTTACTTTTTTGCTTTTCGCATTTTCAGCCGTTTCATTCGCACAAACCATCGCGTTACCTGTTTTCGCTACAGGATTTTCGGCACCTACAGATATTGAAAATGCTGGAGACAGCCGCTTATTTGTCGTCCAACAAACGGGCGCGATCCGGATTTTAAATGCGGACGGAACTATAAATCCGACCAACTTCCTGACTTTGACCAACGCGACGATTTCGAGTTCCGGGGAACGCGGACTGCTCGGATTGGCGTTTCACCCAAACTATGCGACCAATGGTTTCTTTTACCTGAATTACACCAACACTGCCGGAAATACAGTTATCGCAAGATATACCGTAAGTTCCGATCCGAATGTTGCCAACCCTTCAAGCGCAGTAACCCTGCTTACGATAAACCAGCCATTTTCAAACCACAACGGCGGAACATTAAAATTTGGACCCGACGGTTTTCTGTACATCGGAATGGGTGACGGCGGAAGCGGTGATGATCCGGACAACCGCGCACAAAACATCAATGACAACCTGGGAAAAATGCTTAGAATCGATGTCAATGGCCCTGCGCCTTACGGAATTCCAGCCGGAAATCCATATGTTGGCATGGCCGGAAACGACGAAATCTGGGCAATCGGACTCAGGAATCCATGGAAGTTTTCATTCAGTAAATCAAATGGTGATTTGTGGATCGCAGATGTCGGACAAAATGCGGTCGAAGAAATTAACAAAGTCCCGGCACCGCTTACGCCAGGCTTAAATTTTGGATGGCGCTGTTATGAAGGTACGCGCCCGAATATCACCGGAGGCTGTGCTCCAATTGCCAGTATGACGATGCCATTTGCCGAATATGACCGTTCTACTGGCGGCCACTCTATTACCGGTGGCTATGCTTATACCGGCGCCAATTATCCCAATTTACTTGGAAAATATTTATTTGCAGATTATTTCCAAAACCGAATCGGAATGGTCGACACGACAACGGGAGCTATATCTTATTCGGCTACGTTTTCGGGATCGGCAAGTTTTACCACTTTTGGCGAAGATGTGAATGGCGAACTCTACGTAGCTGCCGCTGCAACTGGAAGAATCCATAAAATCACAGACACTTCGCTTAAAGTAACTGATTTTTCAAAGATCAATTTTTCGGTTTCCCCAAATCCTGCTTCGTCAGAAATTACGGTCAGGATATCGAACGCCAATTTTCCAGCAACACTTTCCATTTATGACATTAGCGGAAAATTATTAATTACCGAAAACATACAATCCAATGCTGCCCAAGTAGCGACGAATGCCTTACAAACGGGAATGTATATCGTAAATCTGAAAGACCAGTCCGGAGCGATTTCGAGTTTAAAACTTACCGTAAAATAAATGAATACAGAAAGTGGCGCTTTATACCTGTTGGTTATTAGTGGTGGCATTTTTATAATTGCTGCCATGATCCAGTACATTTTTCCACCAGCGAAAATCAATTTCTTGTATGGATACCGAACCAATGCTTCTATGAAATCGGAACGGCGGTGGACTTTTGCCCAACTGTATGCTGCGATTGCGATGATTCAATCGGGTGTCGGGATGATCTTGCTTTCTGGTTTGGCACTGATTTCTCCGTTTTCGGAAAAAGTAAATATAATTGTAGCCTGCACGGCATTGGCGGCAGCAATCGGGATTATGTTGTACCGAACTGAAAAAGCGATCAAAACACGTTTTCCAATGGATTAAAATTAATTGAAGTTTAAACAATAAATCTTTATAATAAAAACGCCCGGTCATTGTGAACCGGGCGTTTTTTTATATCTGAAAATAAATCTTATAATTCATTCAGCATTTTAGAAATCTCATCCAATTTTGGTGTCAGGATGATCTCAATTCTTCGGTTTTTCGCTTTTCCTTCCGCATTTGTGTTTGGAACCAACGGCGCATATTCGCTACGTCCGGCAGCGGTCAGGTTTTCTTTTTTGACTTTTTTGTTTTCCCCGATAATGTTCACAATCGCAGTGGCTCTTTTGGTCGACAAATCCCAGTTGTCTGCAACCGCTCCTGATCCAGCATAAGCGTCGTCATCGGTATGGCCTTCAATAAGCACAGAAATATCCGGATTGTCGCCAAGGACTTTCGCCACTTCGACAACGGCTCTTTTACCTTCCACGCCTACAGCCCAGCTTCCCGAACCAAACAAAAGTTTGTTCTCCATAGAAACATATACTTTCCCGTTTTTTTGCTGTACGGTCAAACCTTTTCCTTCAAAACTGTTCAATGCTTTTGAAAGCGTTTCTTTCAATTTTTTCATTGCTGCGTCTTTTGAAGCCATCATGGCTTCCAGTTCGGCCAAACGTTTTGAACTCGTACTCAGATCGCCTTTTAATTTGTCAAGTCTTGCCTGTTCGTCTGCAAGCGCTTTTTCCTTGGCTTCCAGTTTTGCGAGCAAATCACGGTTTTTGTTCATGTTGGCCAACAAGGCGTCGTCGCTGTTTTTTTCCAGCGCGCTGTAAGAAGCCTGAAGTGTTTTCAGGTTTTTGTCGGCTGCATTGTAATCGTTGGATAATTTGTCGCGTTCCGATTTGGTTTTATCCAATTCTGCTTTCAAGGCTGCATAATCCAATTCGAGTTTGTTCTTTGCTTTGGTCAGATCGTTGTTCTGATCGGACAATTTGCGGTTGTCTTTTTTGAGTTCGGCGTACCTGTTCTCGAGATCGGTAAATACTTTCTTGGAAACGCAGGAAGTCGTTAATGCGAGCACGCACAATGCAATGGAAACTTTTTTTATCATTTTGTTTTATTATTTGGATAAACCAACTTTGAAACGGAAACCTAGCCCCGATGGCAGCAGCATCCTTTTTTGTTTGTGCCAAAAATAGTCTTTCGTACTATAAGTTCCAAACAAAAAAGATAACGCGCACAGCGGGACCCGAGCTCCTAAGAGCGAACTGGCAGGGCAAACTGCTCCCGATATTAATCAATTTCAACCAACACCGGGCAGTGGTCTGAATGTTTCGCATCGGGCAAAATCACGGCTCTTGTCAAGCGGTTTTCGATGGGTTTGCTGACCAAAAGATAATCGATTCGCCAACCTTTATTATTGCCTCTGGCGCCGGCGCGGTAACTCCACCATGTATAATGATGCGGATCTTTGTTGAAATGCCTGAAGCTGTCGACAAAACCATTTTTCATGAAAATATCAAGCCAGGCGCGCTCTTCCGGCAAAAATCCAGACGTATTTTTATTGCGGATCGGATCGTGGATGTCGATTGGCTCGTGGCAAATGTTGTAATCACCGCCAATGATCAGGTTCGGAATTTCCCTGCGCAGTTCGTGGACATAGTTTTGAAAATCGTCCATGTACATAAACTTGTGATCGAGGCGTGCGAGATTGGTTCCTGACGGCAAATACAAACTCATGACCGAAAAATCATCAAAATCAACACGCAAATTCCGGCCTTCAAAATCCATGTGCGGAATCCCGGTTCCGAAAACGACATTATTGGGTTTGATTTTGGACAAAACCGCCACGCCGCTGTAACCTTTTTTCTGTGCGGAAAACCAGTAATGGTATTTGTATCCGATGTTCTCAAATTCGGCTACCGGAACCTGTTCCTGCGTTGCTTTAATTTCCTGAAGACAGATGATATCCGGGTTTGCGGCTTGCAGCCATTCGATGAAACCTTTGCTGATGGCAGCGCGGATTCCGTTGACATTATAGGAAATAATTCTCATTTTTGCAGTTAAAAATTGGTCATCCAAAAGTACTAAAAAAGTGCAAAGTATAATTCAGAAAAAAGAGCGAAAATGGAGTTTTTTGCTATCTTTGTTTCGAACTCAAAAAACAAACATTCAATGGGTTTAGTTACCGCTAAAGAAGTTGCAAAAGCTATAAACGCTGATAAATACGGGATTTTTGGCACTTTTTCAGGTTGGTTGCTGATGAAGGTTTTAAAAATTTCCACGCTTAATAAAATCTATGACAGGAACAAACATTTGAAAGATGTGGAGTTCCTGAATGCCATTTTAGATGAGTTCCAGATCAAGTTTGAAATCCCCGAAGAAGACTTAAAAAGACTTCCGAAAGACGGCGCATATATTACCATTTCCAATCATCCGCTTGGCGGAATCGACGGCATTTTGCTTTTAAAACTGATGCTTGAAAGAGAGCCGAATTTTAAAATCATCGCCAATTTTTTACTACACCGAATTGACCCGATGAAGCCGTATATCATGCCGGTGAATCCGTTTGAAACGCATAAAGATGCCAAATCGAGCGTGGTCGGAATCAAAGAAACGCTGCGCCATTTGAGCGACGGAAAACCTTTGGGCATGTTTCCTGCAGGCGAAGTTTCTACTTATAAAGACGGAAAACTGGTCGTAGACAAACCCTGGGAAGAAGGCGCGATCAAAGTGATCCGAAAAGCGCAGGTTCCTGTGGTGCCAATTTACTTCCATGCTAAAAACAGCCGTTTGTTTTATTTGCTTTCGAAAATAAACGATACGTTGCGGACGGCCAAATTGCCTTCGGAACTGTTGACGCAAAAAGACCGCGTGATCAAAGTGCGCATCGGAAAACCGATTTCTGTATCCGAACAAAACGAACACCAAACCATTGAGGAATATTCTGATTTCCTGCGCAAGAAAACCTATATGCTTTCGAATGCTTTTGAAAAAGAAGTACCGTTTTTACAGAGCGCCAATTTAAAACTTCCGAAAAGCCCAAAGCAAATCGCGACGCCGGCTAACCACGAGAAAATGATCGTGGAAGTCAATGCGCTGCGGAAAACCGATTGCCGTTTGCTGCACAGCAAAAACTATGAAGTTTTCTTTACGGAAGCACATAAAATCCCAAACATTTTACATGAAATCGGACGTTTGCGCGAGATTACTTTCCGGGAAGTGGGCGAAGGCACGAATGAGTCGCTCGATCTTGACAAGTTCGACAAATATTACCACCATATGTTTTTGTGGGACAGCGAAACCAACCTGATTGCGGGCGCTTACCGCATGGGATTGGGATCTGAGATTTTCCCAAAGTACGGAATCGACGGTTTTTACCTGCAGGAATTGTTTCGTTTTGAACCTGAGCTTTTCGACATGATGCACAAATCGATCGAAATGGGACGTGCGTTCATTATCAAAAGTTACCAGCAAAAACCAATGCCGTTATTTTTGTTATGGAAGGGAATCGTTCATCTGACGCTGCGTTATCCGGAACACAAATTCCTGATTGGCGGCGTGAGCATCAGCAACCAGTTTTCGGATTTTTCCAAATCGCTGATGATTGAATTTATGAAATCCCACTATTACGATCCGTATGTCGCGCAATACATCTATCCGAAAAAGGAATTTAAAGTGCGCCTTAAGGATGCCGATAAGGATTTTGTATTCAACGAAGCCGAAGCCGATCTGAACAAATTTGATAAAATTATTGATGAGATTGAGCCGGGAAATTTACGCCTTCCGGTGCTGATCAAAAAATACATCAAACAAAATGCGCGTGTTGTGGCTTTCAACGTCGATCCGTTATTCAACAATGCGGTCGATGGATTGATGTACATCCGGATTTCCGATATTCCGCAAAGCACTGTCAAACCTGTAATGGAAGAATTCCAGGCTGAATTGGAGCGGAAAATGGCGGAAAAAGGAGAGTAAATTCAAAAACTTATCAAGCTAAAACCCGAAGTGATTGCTTCGGGTTTTTTATTTCCCGACTTAATGAAAGCCGCAGCTTAAGGCTGCCAAAGTTCAATTTTATTTCCTTCCAAATCTAAAATCCATACAAACTTCCCATAATCGTAAGTTTCTGGTTCGCCGAGAATCGTAACGCCTTCAACCTTCAATTGCTCCAACAAACGGTCGAGATTGTCTACGCGGAAATTCTGCATAAATTCTTTCTTAGACGGATCGAAATATTTGGTGTCTTCGGGAAACGGCGACCATTGCGTAGAACCATCATTTCCTTCAGCATCTTTCCATTCAAAAGTGCAGCCGTAATCATTGGTATTGAGACCCAAATGTTTGCCATACCAGGCCGCAAGTTCTTTAGGATTTTTCGATTTAAAAAAGAATCCGCCAATTCCGGTAACGCGTTTTTCAATTAATTCTGGTTGGCTTTCGCCGAAATATTTCTGTTTGATTTTATCGACGATGACCTGCGAAAGTTTGACGTGACTTTCAAATGTCCATCCGGCGATATGTGGTGTCAGCAATACGTTTTTGGCGTTGAGCAAATATTGGAATGCTTCAGGAATTTCGCCTTCAGTAAACAAGGTTTCGAATGATAACTTTTCGTATTCCAAAACGTCGAGTCCGGCACCGAGGATTTTTCCGGATTTCAGCGCGGTTACCAAATCGGCAGTCACCACATTTTTGCCTCTTGAAGTATTTATCAGCCAAAAAGGTTTTTCAAAAGCGTCGATAAAATCGGAATTCACCATTTTATCGGTTTCGGTGGTCCACGGAATATGCAAACTCAGTACGTCTGATCTTTGTTGCAATTCTGCCAGTGAAACTTGATTGGCATTGGCATCGCTTACATTTTCCAAAATATCATAACACAACACTTCAACGTCAAACCCGCGTAATTTTTTAGCGAATGATTTCCCCATATTTCCGTAACCAATAATCCCAACGGTTTTGCCTTCGAGTTCGTGGCCGCGGTTGGCTTCCCGGTTCCAATGTCCCGATTTGATTTCGCCATCAGCCTTATTCAGATTGTTGAATAGTGATAAAATCATTCCGATTGCCTGTTCGCCAACGGCATTTCGGTTTCCTTCCGGAGCCGCGATTAACTGGACATTTTTTTCAGCAGCGTAAGGTTCGTCAATGCTTTCAAGCCCGGCTCCGACACGCGCAATAAATTGCAAATTGGTCGCCGCATCCAGAAAAGTCTTGTCAATCTTAAAACGGCTGCGGATTACGATTCCATGATAATTGTGGATTTTCGCTTCAATTTCAGCTTTTGCAGAGGTATAATCTTCGTCATTTACAAATCCGGCTTGCTGCAGTTGTTCCAGCATAATCGGATTGTTGCTGTCAATATGAAGGATTTTGATGCTGTCTGATTTCACGGTATTATTTTTTTCAAAGTTATGAAAATCAACAAAAAACGACATCATATCGCTGTGATTTGAATAATTATTTTACATTAGCCAAATGTTAAATTTTCAAACCATAAAACCATGAAGAAAATTACCCTTTTGCTTTTTATTTTTATCAGTATCCAAATCAACGCCCAATGCTGGACAAAAATGGCCGGCGGCATGGATCACGTCATTGCGATAAAAAATGATGGAACATTATGGGCTTGGGGCGGAAATAACAACGGACAATTGGGCAACGGAACTATTCTAACGTCAAATGTTCCGATGCAGATTGGCACCGACGACGACTGGCAAAGTGTTTCGGCAGGCGGATACCAATCGGCCGCCATAAAAACCAATGGAACTTTGTGGACCTGGGGCGACAACCAATATGGCCAACTCGGAGATGCTACTGCGACAGACCGAATGTTTCCGGTTCAGGTAGGAACTTCATCCGATTGGAAAAACGTCACAGTTGGCAGCTATAATATGTCGGCGATTAAAATCGCTGGAAGCCTTTGGTCCTGGGGCTGGAATACTTTAGGGGAATTGGGAGACGGTACGCAGACGATACGGTTTGAGCCTGTCAGAATTGGAAATTTAAATACCTGGAAAACTGTTGAGGCTGGTGGTTCCTTTGTAATAGGCCTTAAAACCGACGGCACTTTGTGGTCGTGGGGCGATAATTTATTTGGCCAATTGGGAACAGGCGGCAGTTCTATGAGATCAAGTCCGGCGCAGATTGGCTCCGATAACAATTGGAAAACAATCGCTACAGGCACTTATCACGTGCTCGCACTGAAACAAGACAACAGCCTTTGGGGATGGGGAAGCAATTACGGCGGACAAGTTGGAAACAATTCGTTAAACAACAGAACAACGCCGATCCGCATTGGCACGCAAAACAATTGGAGCGTTATTATGGGTACGATACTTTCAAGTCTCGCGATCAAATCTGATGGTACACTTTGGAGTTGGGGCGATTCCGGATATATTTTAGGAAATGGTGCCGATGGAAATGTCTTAATACCAACCCGAGTGGGCACCGAAAGCAATTGGTCTAATTTATATGGAGGCGATCCTGCGTTCGGAATCAAAACAGACAACACCATGTGGGCATGGGGATTTGGACAAAGCGGGCAAATGGGCAATGGCATCAGAGCCAATTCTAATGTTCCGATAATCATCCAAAACTGCAATGCGTTATCGACAAATGATCAATCAATAACCAATCAACTAACAGTTTCTCCAAATCCTGCGAATGAATTTCTGAACATCGCAATTCCCGGAAATCCAAACATAGATCAGCTGACTATATATGATATTCTTGGCAAAAAAGTCATCGAACGAAATCAGACAGCGTCACAGATTGACATTAGCGCTCTGCATTCAGGTATGTATATTTTACAATTGTCATCCAACGGAAAAACATTTCAAAGCAAGTTTATGAAAAAATAACCTTATTCCTTAATTTTCTGCAACGACGTTTTGATTCCTTTGATCAGTGACGAACTGAAACCCTGGTGTTCCATTTCGTTCAAGCCAACGATCGTACAACCCTGCGGAGTCGTCACGCGATCAATCAATTGTTCCGGATGGATTTTTTCTTCGAGCAGCATTTTTGCGGCACCTTTTGCCGTTTGGGCAGCGATGGCTAAAGCCGTTTGTGAATCAAATCCAATTTCAATTCCGGCCTGCATCGACGCCCGGATGTACCGCAAAGCATAAGCCGTTCCGCATGCGCCCAAAACAGTTGCAGCATCCATTAACTTCTCTTCAATGACCGGAGCAGTTCCGAGTTGGCCAAACAATGCAATCACTTCTTGCGCAGCTTGTTTGTCCTTTTCAGCAAATGAAATACAGGTCGCCGATTCGCCAAACTGAATGGCGATATTTGGCATGATGCGAACGATCGGATTGTCATTGGCTGCAGCCTGAAGTTTTTCAACCGTCACACCGCTAATCGCAGAAGCAATGGTTTTTCCGGGAATCAGCGATACGATCTCGTTTAAAACGATTTCAGTCTGGTATGGTTTAACGGCCAGAATAATGAGATCGGCATTTTGAATATTGGCCGTATTTTCAGCAGAAACCACAATGCCATTTTGCTCCAGATACCGGATATTTTCGACATTTCTGCGCGTCACTGTAACCTGATTGTTTTCGGTATATTTTACGATTCCAAGTGCGATGGCTACCCCAAGGTTTCCGCCGCCGATAATGTGTATGTTCATTTTGTGGTTGGTTAAAAGCCTAAAATCAGTTTGGCGATCGAAAAATAAATCAGGATGCCGCAAATGTCGTTGCTGGTTGTAATAAACGGGCCGGTGGCCAATGCGGGGTCGATACCAAATTTATCCAGTAATAACGGAATAAACGTCCCAATTAACGAGGCAATGATGATTACAGAAACCAGCGCGATCGTTACAATAATCCCGATGATAAATTCAACATTCAATAAAAAGTGGCTGCCTAAAAATAAGATCGTTGCCAGGATCACTCCGTTGAGCAAACTCAGCGATACTTCTTTGATCAATCGGTTGAATAAGGAACCGCTCAGCGTATTATTAGCCAAACCCTGAACAATGATCGCAGACGACTGAACGCCTACATTTCCTGCCATCGCCGCAATTAAAGGCGTAAAAAAGAATAAATTTCCGTGTTGGTCCATCGCACCTTCAAATAATCCGAGAACGCGAACGGTGATAAATCCGCCGAGCAATGCCAAAACAAGCCACGGCAAACGCGCTTTGGTCAGCTCGAGAATGCTGTCATCGGCTTCCACGTCTTGTGAAATACCGGCAGCCAACTGGTAATCTTTATCGGCTTCATCCTTAATAACGTCAACGATATCATCGATGGTAATCCTGCCAACGAGCCTTCCGATTTCATCCACCACGGGCACGGCTTCCAAATCGTATTTCTGCATGATGCGCGCCACTTCTACGTCTTCGGCATCAACTTTAACAGAATTCAGCTTCCTGATATACACATCGCTGATTTGCGTGCGCGTGGAAGTTGTCAATAAATCTTTGAGCGACAAACGGCCTTTCAAACGGTCTTCATCGTCAACTACATAAATGGAATGCACGCGCGAAATGTTCTCAGCCTGGATGCGCATTTCCTTTACACAAGTCAGCACGCTCCAGTTTTCATTGACCTTCACAAGTTCTTTGTGCATAATTCCACCAGCGGTATGTTCGTCGTAACGCAGCAGTTCAACAATGTCTTTGGCATGTTCAACGTCCTGAAGTTCCGAAATTACTTCCTCTTTCCGGTCTTTGGAAAGTTCGGCAATAATGTCAGCAGCGTCGTTGGTTTCCAGTTCGTCAAGTTCTTCGGCGATTTCCTTTGGCGAAAGCCTGCTGAGGATATTTTCACGCAAATCATCTTCAAGTTCGAGAAGAATTTCCGCGGTTTTTTCGCTATCGAGAACCTTAAAAATATAGGTAGCTTCTTCAAAATCAAGCTCGTCAAGAATTTCCGCGATGTCGGCATGGTGCATATCCTGCAATAAGACATTGAGTTGGCCGTCTTTTTTTGCGGCGATAAGCTGCTCTAATTCGCTGATTAATTCTTTGCTGATTTTAAACTCCATCGGCTTCTATTTTTTGGGTCAGTTCAATAAACTGGGCAACATTCAGCTGCTCCGGACGAAGGTCAAAGATAACATCTTCGCGCAAATTATCCGACAGGTTTAATGTTTTTAAACTGTTACGAATGGTTTTGCGGCGCTGCTGGAACGCGGTCTTCACAACGGTAAAGAACAATTTTTCGCTGCAGGGCAAAGTGAAATTTTCTTTTCTGCGCAAACGCAATACACCCGATTTGACTTTTGGCGGCGGATCAAAAACTGCCTCGCTTACGGTGAACAAATATTCGGCTTCGTAAAATGCCTGCACCAAAACGGATAAAATTCCGTAGGCTTTGGTTCCTTTTTTTTCGCAGATCCTTTCGGCCACTTCTTTTTGGAACATGCCCGCAAATTCGGGAATCTGGTGGCGGAATTCCAAAGCGCGGAATACGATCTGTGTCGAAATGTTGTAGGGAAAATTCCCGATGATGGCAAATTGTTTGCCTTCAAAAACCTCGTTGATGTTGTATTTCAGGAAATCTTTGGAGATAATCTTATCTTTGAGTTTCGGATAATTGCTGTCGAGATAAGCCACCGATTCGGTATCTATTTCAATCACATACGTATTGACCTCTTTTTCCAGCAGGTATTTTGTGAGCACGCCCATTCCCGGCCCGATTTCGAGCAGGTCGTTGTAACCTTCTAAATTCAGCGTGTCGGCAATGTCCTTTGCGATGCTCTCATCTTTAAGGAAATGTTGTCCGAGATGTTTTTTGGCTTTTACTTTTTCCATTTTATTTGTTGCCAAAAAGGCGAAAAGGCACAAAGTGTCATGCCGGGTTATTTTTTAGTGTTCGGAAATCAATTCGAGTTCCGTACGGAAAGAAAGCGCTTTGTCTGCAAACAATTTCAGCACCTCCTGACGCAATCTTGGCGCATCTTCGGTATAATATTTCTCGAGTGTTTCTTTGGAATCGGTTGTGAATTGTACGGCATACGTAAATCCGCCCGTTTCTTCTTCGACCAAAACCCTGACTAGTTTTGCAGCCGAGAATTTTCCCGTGGCCAAAACGTCGGGAATATGTGTTTCTTTCATCCATTGCAACCAATGCTCGTGCGCGCTTTCGTGGATATTTGTGGTAACGTTATAAATAATCATTGTGATTTTTGAATTAAGATTTAAGATTTACGAATATGCAAACCGGCGATTTAAAGATTCGAATCGCCGCGCAACTGCCTGAATTTCTTTCGGGCGTCGATAAAATAAATGCTGTCTTCATGCCCGAATAATATTTTTTCGTACAACGGTTTTGCTTTCTCGGGAACGTTGAGCTTTTTGTTGTACAATTCTGCCGAGAAGTACAGGGCTTCGTCGATGTAAATGCATTCGGGATGTTTATCGATAATTTCCTGGTATTGGTTCAAAGCCAAATTGTAATCGTTTAGTTTTTCGTAGGCTTTTCCGAGCCTGAGCAATGTGACCGGCTCGATTTCCTGTCCTTTGAATTCCTTAAGAATGGACTGAAACTGCGCCAATGCTGCGGTATTTTTATTCTGGTACAACAAATAATCGGCGCGCGCGAATTTCTTCAGTGCCGTTTGGGTCGAATCGGCTACGGTATTGTCATTGATCAGCAAAAAATATTCAAGCGCATCGTTTGCGATCAATTGGGTCGAGGCCGATTTAAGCTCTTTAAATTGTTTCTGCGCCCATAAAAAATCGGCTTTGAAATAACTGGTTTTGGCCGCTTTCAAACTGGCTTCATGTCCAACGACATCATTTTTAAGGTCTTCTTCAATTTGGGAATAATAAATCAGTGCCTGATTGAATTTCTCTTCAAACAGCAAAATATCGGCAAGTTCCATTTTGACTTCGGCGATCTGGTATTTGTTTAGCGGAAGTTCGAGCGCAGTTTTTAAAATCATTTTTCCTTGTTCCGGATTTTTCATATTGAATGTCAGGAAATGGGCGTTCAGGATTTGCAACGACAATGAATACGGACTCACACCAAATTCTTTCAGTCTCAAAGCAAGCTCGGTTTCGATGGGTTTCAGTTCTTTTTCAGTGGCCGAATTGATGCGCATTTCGATCAGGTAATAATGCGACTGGATCAGCAAATCGATGTCGCGCGTATTGTCCAAAACAAACGTAAAAATTTCTTTTGCCGTTTCCGGATCGCCTTCTTCCACTGCGAGTTGGGCCAGGTTTACGATGTTGGAAAACGTTTCGGGATCGCGCCTGTAAATGGCTTTTTCCTGGATAAATGCTTTTCCGTATTCTTTCTGTTGTACATAAAACCAACTCAGAAACTGGTTCCAGAAAATGTCCTGGTCTTTCTGCGCTCGCAGCAATAGTGCTTTCCGAAGTGATTCGTTAAAGGTGGCTTCGCCGTCTTCGGTCATGAAACGCGTCAGCTGGTTTTGGATGACAATCGTATTTTGCGGATTCGCCTGCGCTTCGGTCAGGAACTTTTCGATCATCATTGTGGTGTTGCCCAATTGTCCGTAAAGCATCGCCATCTGGAAATTGAAATTGAACTTTGGCTCGATCGAAATCGCCAGTTGGTAAGCTTGCAAGGCATAATCAATCAAAACTTTGCGTTCAAAAACCGAAGCGATCGCATACACCTCATTAGGATTTTTCTTGATTTTATCAAGTGCTTCGTTGTAATACCTTTTGGCTTTGGATTCGTCCTTGCGCAATTGGTAATTGTAACCGAGTTCGACCAACAAACTTCCCTGTTGAAACTTGTTAATCCGGTCCTGGATCATGCGTTCCGACAAATCGTATTGCTGCAATTGCTGGTAGGAATCAATGAGTTTCTGAAAATAAAATCCGTTGCCGGGCTGCGATTTAAGCAATTCTTCGTAGCTGAGTTTTGCCTTTTCAAAATCACCTTTGTCAAAATAATTCAACGCCAACTGGTCGTTTTGTGAAAAAACAGCCCATGCGAAAAACAGATTGATATAAAGGAGGATTTTTTTCATTTGCGATAAAAAGGCAATGTACTAAAGTAACACATTTTGCGTCAGATTAGTACATTGCGCAGGAAAGATTAACTTTTAGTTGATGATGTCAAATCCGGTGTAAGGACGCAGTACTTCCGGAATTACGATACCTTCGGGTGTCTGGTAATTCTCAAGGATTCCTGCCAAAACGCGTGGCAAAGCGAGTGAACTTCCGTTCAAGGTGTGCGCGAGTTGGTTTTTCCCGTCTTTGTCTTTAAACCTCAATTTAAGACGTTGCGATTGGAACGTTTCAAAATTCGATACCGAAGAAATTTCGAGCCAACGTTCCTGAGCTGTAGAAAATACTTCAAAATCATAGGTCATCGCCGATGCAAACGACATATCGCCGCCACACAAACGCAACACACGGTAAGGCAATTTCAGTTCGTCAAGGATCATTTTCACGTGTTCGACCATACCTTCCAAAGATTCGTATGATTTATCCGGATGTTCGATGCGTACGATTTCGACTTTGTCAAATTGGTGCAAACGGTTGAGTCCGCGGACGTGCGCGCCGTAAGAACCTGCTTCACGTCTGAAACAAGGCGTGTAACCCGTACACAAAACCGGCAATTCGTTTTCATTTAAGATCACGTCACGAAACATGTTTGTCACCGGAACTTCAGCGGTTGGAATCAAATACAAATCGTCGATTCCCACGTGGTACATCTGTCCTTCTTTGTCTGGCAATTGCCCGGTTCCGTAACCTGAAGCTTCATTGACCAAATGCGGTACCTGGACTTCCTGGTAACCGGCTTCTGTATTTTTATCCAAAAAGTAGGAGATCAAAGCGCGTTGCAATTTGGCACCTTTTCCTTTGTAAACCGGAAATCCTGCTCCTGCGATTTTCACACCCAACTCAAAATCGATGATGTCGTATTTTTTTACGAGTTCCCAATGCGGCTGTGCACCTTCATGCAATACCGGAATGTCGCCTTTCTGGAACACATTCAGGTTTTCTTCGGGCGTTTTTCCTTCCGGAACCAAATCGGCAGGAAGGTTTGGCAACAGGTACATTTTCTGGATCAGCTCGGCAGCAAAGGCTTCTGCTTTTTCAGAAAGCTCTTTGCTTTGTTCTTTTAACAGAACTGTTTTCTCTTTTAAAATGGCGGCTTTCGATTTCTCGCCACCTTTCATGAGTTCGCCTATATCTTTCGACAATTTATTGGATTCGGATAAAATGTTGTCGAGTTCAACCTGAGCAGCACGACGTTTTTCGTCTAGTTGCACCACTTCTTCCACAACAGCTTTGGCATCAAAATGTTTTTTAGCCAGCGCTTTGATAACTTTCTCCTGATTTTCCCTGATAAATGCGATCTGTAACATATAGTGAATTTTAAAATTCCGGATGCTGCCCGGAATCAAGGTCGCAAATTTAATCAAATGTTTTTATATAGAAAGGCCGAAAAAGAAAAGAAACTTACAATAGATTTCACATCAAAATTAGCAAGCCACTTGCATTTCTGATGAAATTAACATGCAACAATTGGATTATTGATTAGTTTTGGGAAAAAATTCTACAGATAATGAAAAAATACTACGCACTGTTGCTGCTCGTGGGCATTTCATCGGCTTACGGACAATACAACGAAACCGAAAAAGAAGGCTTGGTCAAGGCCGAAAAACGGTCGGCTTCCAAAAAAATGGCGCTTGCCGTCAATCCAAATACGCAGAATTACGACGTGGTCTACCACCGTTTGAGACTGACTGTTGATCCGGAAGTTTATTTTGTGAGCGGCGAAACGACTACAAAATACATCGCAAAAGAAAACATGAATACGGTGACTTTCGAACTTTCCAACGACCTGGAAGTCAGCAGTGTCAAACAACGCGGCGCGGAATTGGCTTTCAGCCGAAGCGAAAACGACGAAGTGATCATCAATTTGCCAGTGACACAAAATATCAATGTGTTGGATTCTGTCAGCATTTCCTATTCTGGCATGCCGCCGGGAACCGGATTTGGTTCTTTTATTATGGAAGAACACAACGGCACTCCGGTGATGTGGACACTTTCTGAACCTTTTGGCGCCCGCGAATGGTGGCCTTGTAAACAGGATCTGAATGACAAAGTAGACAACATCGATATTTATGTGACCGCACCTTCGCAATATGTTGTTGCGGCAAACGGATTGCAGCAAAGCGCCGTCAACGCCGGGAATCTAAAAACCACCCATTTCAAACATACTTACCCGATTCCGGCTTACCTAATTGCTTTTGCCGTAACCGATTATGAAATTTACAACCAGCAAGGTGGTTTGGGCACTACCGAAAGTCCGTTTTTCCCAATCGTCAACTACATGTATCCTGAAACTGCAGCTGCCAACCGTGCGAGCCTCGCAGCGACGCCGCCAATCATCAATTTTTTCGAGTCGGTTTTTGGCGATTATCCGTTCAGAAGGGAAAAATACGGCCACGCGCAATTTCATTGGGGCGGCGGCATGGAGCACACCACTGTTTCATTTATGACCGCGGGCCAATCCGGTGGTTACAGCAGAAGCCTGATCGCGCACGAAATGGGCCACCAGTGGTTTGGTGACAAAGTAACCTGCGGATCGTGGCGTGACATTTGGCTCAACGAAGGGTTTGCCACTTATATGGCATCGATGGTCATTCAGCATTTTGACGGTGAAGAAGCTTTCGCTACAGACAAAGCCGATATGACAGACAACATTACGTCTGCTCCTGGAGGCGCGATTTACCTGACAGAAGCCGAAGCCGAAAGCGTCAATCGCATTTTCAACAGCCGTTTGTCTTACGATAAGGGTGCGATGGTTTTGAATATGCTGCGTTTTAAATTGGGTGATACCAACTTTTTTCAGGGATTGAAAAATTACCTCAACGATCCCGAATTGGCTTACGCTTACGCCAACACGCCGGACTTGCAGGCACATCTTGAAGCAGCATCGGGACAAAACCTAACCGAATTTTTCAACGATTGGGTTTACGGCCAAGGATATCCAAGATATACGATCACTGCTAAAAATACCGACTTGGGAAATGCACAAATTCAGATCAACCAAACCAGAACGCACAGTTCTGTTGCGTTCTTCGAAATGCCGGTTCCGATAAGATTGTTTGGAGGCGGCGGACAGCAACTGGATGTGGTTTTGGATAATACTACAAATGGACAGGTATACAATGTGGCCGTTCCGTTTTCAGTCACCGGAGTGGAATTTGACCCAAATAAAGACATTATTTCGAGAAACAGTGTAGCAACTTTAAGTTCAAAATCTTTCGACTTGCTGACCGGAATTTCATTGTATCCCAATCCGGCAACAAACAATCTGTCGTTGGATTTGCCGTCAAATGTTGTGGTTGAGAAAACTACTTTTTACAATGCGATGGGCCAATTGGCGAAGGAAACCACAACGGCAAACCATTGGGACGTTTCGGCATGGTCAGCTGGCATTTATTTCATGACCGTACAAACCAATTCGGGAACTACGCAACTGAAATTCGTTAAAAACTAAATATTTTATTACAGAATAAGAATCCCCTTCAGCAATGTTGGGGATTTTTTATGCGATGGCTTTAATCCTCGAAACCATAAACGCAATGATGAAACCAAAAATGCCGATAATTCCGAATGACACGCGCAGGCTCGAAACCTCAGCGATGTATCCAATGACCGGCGGACCCATCAGGAATCCGAGGAAACTCACACTCGACACAATGGTAAGCGCTTCCCCAGCCGGAACGTTCGGGTTCTTTCCTGCCACACTGTAGATCGTTGGCACAACCGAAGCCACGCCCAATCCCACCATCATAAACGCGATTGTCGACGGAATAATGTACGGAAAAATTACCGCGATAAAAAGTCCGGTTGACATGAGCACACCGCTAATTTGCAGTATTTTTTTGCGGCCAAATTTACGGATCATGAAATCGGCCAAAAATCTTCCGCTGGCCATCATGATCATAAACGAAGTGTAACCGACAATGACGAGTGCGCCGGGCGCTTTGATGATTTCTTTAAAATACACGCCGCTCCAGTCAAACATCACGCCTTCGCTGGCCATGCAGCAAAATCCGATGACACCAAGCCAAATCAGTGCTGAATCGGGTTTGGAAAAAAACTTTTGCTTTTCTGAACGGATTTTCTCTTTGGCACGGATCAGGAATTTATTGGCAAACAAAATGATGATCAGCACCAAAACAGCGATGATCATAAAATGATGTAGAGGCGACAATTCGAGCGCAAGCATGCCCAATCCGACCAGAGCACCCGAAAATCCGGCGATGCTCCACGCACCATGAAATGACGACATGATCGCTTTTTTGAACAAGGTTTCGGTATCAACGCCTTGCGTATTGACCGAAATGTTGGCCAGGTTTCCAAAAATCCCAAAAATAAACAATGCGCCTGAAAGTTCCCATGCCGTTTTGGCCAACCCTAAAATCACCAGACTTCCTGCATAAAAGAACAATGAAAAGATCAGGATATTTTTGCTTCCGAAACGGGTTACTAATTTCCCTGAAAAAGGCATGATCACCAACTGTCCCACCGGAACGGCAAATAAAATGCTTCCGAGATCGCCTTCGCTTAAATGCAGCATGGTCTTGATGTCGGGAATCCGGCTGGCCCAACTCGCGAAACACAAACCCATTGAAAAATAAAACAGCGATACGGCAAAACGGATGCGGTTCAGGTATGAAATTTTCGCGTTTTTGTAATTGCCGCCAAACTTAGGCTTAAACTTAAATCGGTTTATAAAAAATTCAAACACAGGAAAACAGTATTATTTATTCAGGAATTTTAAAAGTGGCGTGATGAATTTGTCATACGCTTCAATATGCGGCAAATGTCCGACATTATCTATTTCGACCAACTCTGATTGTGCAATTTTTTTTGCGGTGGCTTTCCCAAGTGCGGGATAATCACCCAATGTTTCCTGGATTTCCTTTGGTGCTTTTCCCTTTCCAAGTGCCGTTCTGTCACGTTGGCCAATGATCAGAAGTGTCGGAACCTTGAGGTTTTCAAATTCATAAACAACGGGTTGCGTAAAAATCATATCGTAGGTCAACGCCGAACTTTTGGCCACGACCGCGTAATCTTTATTTAATGTCCAGCCTGCCGGAGCCGCGATCCATTTGTCGTATTCGGGTTTCCATTTTCCGCCGTAATAAAACTGCAGTTGGTATGCCTTCATTTTGTCGTAGGTCTGCCCGAGTTCGGTTTTGTACCAATCGTCAACCGACTGATACGGAACGACGGTTTTCCAATCTTCAAGCCCGATAGGATTTTCAAGGATCAGTTTTTCGACCGTTTCGGGATACATCAACGTGAATCTTGTTGCAAGCATGCCGCCCATCGAATGTCCCAACACATTGATTTTTGTAATTTTCAATGCGTCGAGAACGGCTTTGGTATTTTGCGCCAGCAGTTGAAAAGTGTACTGGATGTTTCCCGGTTTTGATGATTTCCCAAACCCGATTTGGTCAGGCATGATGACACGGTAGCCGGCTTTCGCCAAATCGTTTGCGGTTTGTTCCCAATAAATCGCTGAGAAATTTTTGCCGTGCAGCAACAATACGTTTTTGCCGTTTGGATTTCTTGGTTGCAGGTCCATGTAGGCCATTTGAACTTCCGGTCCCTGGATGTTGAGTGTGATTTCCTTTACCTCAAACGGATACTTGACGTTTTCCATTCGGATGCCGGTGACTTCAATTTTCTTTTGTTGTGCCGAAACAATTAAACAACTGAAAAGCAACAAGAATGCGAGATACTTTTTCATATTTATCATTTTAAGTGCGCTGCCGCCAAAGTGCATGAACGCCTTCCATTTTTCCGTATACCGGATCGTTTTCAGGCAAAGGCACATTTTTTATATTTTCGTCGGCGTCGGGACGTTCACCATCTTCGCCTTTTTTGATGTCGTATTCCATTCCGTCAGGGTAAGCGCCTACCACTCCAAAATCATCCGAAGCCTTGATCTTTTTGTGGCCAATCCCGGCCGGGATCACGAGTGCATCACCTGCTTCAACAGCCAGTTGTTCGCCTTGTTCCCCGCCAAACTGTAGCGTGGCATAACCTCGATAAACACCCATGGCTTCATGCGTATTGCTGTGGTAATGGTGGTAATCGTACACGCCATTTTTCCACGAATTCGTCCAGTTGTGGTTGGCAAAATGTTTCTCGATGTAACCGGCGTCGGCTTTCTCCTCAGAAAACACGTTTTTATAAATCAGCAGCGGCAAACTGCTGTTTGGGATTTTCCCGTCGTCTTTAAATTTGAGTTGTATCGGTTCCATAGTTTCAGGTTTGGATTTCACTTCACTTTTTAATCATAAATCTCGGGATTGACCACTTTTGGCAGTCTTTCATTTTTAAGCCCGGCAATCACATTCCTGGCCGCAAGTATGGCCATGTTGTTGCGGGTTTCTTCGGTTGACGATCCAATGTGCGGCAATACCGCCACGTTTGGCAGGTCGAGCAAAGTGTTGTTTTTGTCCATCGGTTCCGGATTGGTGACGTCGAGTCCGGCGCCCCAGATGGTTTTATTTTCGAGCGCTTCAAGCAAATCTTTTTCGTTGTGGATCGGGCCACGTGCCGTATTGACGAATATCGCCTTTGGTTTCATTTTCGCAAAAGTATCTTTGTTGAAAACACCTTTGGTTTCATCAGTCAGATTGGCGTGCACCGAGATCACATCGCTTTTTTCCAGCAATTCCTCAAACGATACTTTACGCGCCTGCAGTTGGTTTTCGGCCTGCTCGTTTTTGCTGCGGTTGTGGTAAATGATGTCCATTTCGAAAGCACCTTTGGCAGATTTCGCCATTTCAAAACCAATTTTACCCAAGCCAAAAACACCCAGCGTTTTGTTTTGCAGGTCGATGCCGAGATGCGCGGTGGGTTCGAAAAAACTCCAGTCGCCATTGCCAATGCGTTTGTGGTGGAAAAAAGCTTTGCGTGCGGTATTCTGCATCAGCAAAAAAGCAATATCCGCTGTCGCTTTGCTGAGCACATCCGGTGTGTGCCCAATCGGTATTTTGAGTTTTGTGGCTTCAGAAATATCGACATTGTCGTAGCCAACGGCAAACAGCGAAATGACTTTCAGATGGCTGCAGGCTTTGAGAAAATTTGCATCTATTTTTGACCTTCCGGCGGTTAAAAGCGCATCGGCATTTTTGCAATGGTCGATGAGTTCCTGGTCGGTGAGTTCGCGTTTTTCCTCCCATTGGGTGACTTCGATTCCGGCATCTTTAAACAATTGCAGGCCGGCTTCGGGTATGATTCTGGTGATAAATACTTTCATGTTTGATTTGATTTTGGCGTTTACTACAAATTGTTTACCAGGCGCTTTGTGCGGTTAAATAACCAATGGCGTTTGCGTCGAGGTTCAGTTCCGGTGCCTGAATAATACTTTTGAGTTGGTCCAGACTGGTCGCGCTCACAATCGGCGCAGTTACCGATGGCCTTTGGATCAGCCACGCCAATGAAACCGCTGCGGGAGTGGTATTGTATTGTTTGGATATTTCATCGAGTGCTGCAAGGATTTTCCGGCCACGGTCGTTGAAATATTTCTCCATGCCGCCGCCTCGAGGACTTTTCCCAAGATCTTCTTTGGTGCGGTATTTCCCTGTGAGGAATCCGCTTTCAAGCGAATAATACGTAATTACGCCCAATTTGTGTCCGAGGCAAATTGGCTCAAGGCCATTTTCAAATGATTCGCGCTCGTATAAGTTGTAATGCGGCTGGAATGTTTCATACGACGGCAGCCTTTTTTCGGCGCTGACCGCCAGCGATTCCTTCAACCGTTCGGCAGACATGTTTGACGCTCCGATCCAGCGGATTTTTCCGTCTTTCACCAGTTGGCCATACGCTTCAAGCGTTTCCTGTACGGGCGTATCGAGATCGTCGAAATGCGTCTGGTACAAATCAAGGTAGTCGGTTTGTAAACGTTTAAGTGAATCTTCAACTGCTTTGAGAATGTAGGCTTTTTTGAGTCCTTTTTTGCCATCTCCCATATCGCTGCCGACTTTTGTGGTCAGGATCATGTCCTTGCGGTTTTTCTTTTCTTTCATCCATTTTCCGATGATCTTTTCCGATTCACCGCCTGAATTTCCCGGAACCCAGCGCGAATACACGTCGGCGGTGTCGATAAAATTGAATCCGGCTTCTGCAAAACCGTTCAGGATTTCGAATGATTTTTTTTCGTCCAGCGTCCAGCCAAAAACATTGCCACCGAAAGTGATTGGGTAAACTTGTAAATCTGTATTGCCTAACTGTCTTTTTTCCATGGTATTTTATTTTGCAAATGAGAAGTATTTTTTTTGCGCACTGCTTTCTATAGCGGCTTCGATGATGCGCATTACGTTGATGCCGTCCTGTGCCGTTACCGGTTCGGATTGGTTCTTTTTAATCGATTGGTACAAACCGTCGAAAAATCCGTAGTAGTTGCCGGGAATGGTTGGGATGTTTTCACGCACTTCCGAGCCTTCGATTTCGGTATGCAGCACGCCGGATCTGTATTCGGGTTCTTTGCCCCAATCGGTGACCATTGGCTTTTTGCCCAATTTGAGTTCGTCTTCCTGCACATCGCCGCGGCTTTTTAAAAACGAACCTTTTTTTCCATGGAAAATGTACGCTGGCAATGGTTCGCGGACAAAAAATCCGGCTTTGAGCCTGACGCGGAACGTTGGATAATACAGCAAAATATCAAACCAGTCGTCAACGATAGAATTTTCGCGTGTGATGCGCACATCGGCAAACAAACCCTCGGGAAAACCAAAAAGTGCAATCGCCTGATCGGTAATATGGGAACCCAAATCTTTTAGAACTCCGGCTCCGGGATTGGCGGTTTCTTTGTGGGATTTCGGACTCAAATTTGGGTTGTAGCGGTCGAAATGAATTTCCGCTTCGACGATTTCGCCTAAAATATTTTTGTTTAAAATATCCTGGACCGTTTTAAAATCACTATCCCAACGGCGGTTTTGGAACACGGCAAGTTTGAGTTTTTTTTCTTCAGCAAGTTCTTTAAGTTCTTCGGCTTCGGCCACGGTCGTCGTAAACGCTTTTTCGACCAAAGCGTGTTTGCCTGCTAAAAGCACCTGTTTTGCATATTCAAAATGCGTCCCGACCGGCGTGTTCACAATGACCAGGTCGACATCGTCATTCAGGATTTCGTCAATCGATCCGTAACTTTTGACCAGCGGAAAATCGTCATGAATCTTTTTGGTGCTGCGTTCCCAGGCTCCGGTGAGTTCGAATCCCGGATGCAGCTCGAGGAATGGCGCGTGGAATACTTTTCCAGACATGCCGTAAGCGAGTAGTGCGGTTTTTATTTTTTGCATCTGATGGATCATTTTGCGCGTTCGTAGGGTTCGGGCCATTTGATATCCGCGCCCAGTTCGGTAGCAAATGTGAGTCCGAGGTTCGGGTTTCGTAAAGATTCTCGGGCGAAAAACACCAAATCGGCTTGCTCTTCTTTAATGATATTTTCTGCTTGATTTGATTCGGTGATCAGGCCGACAGCTCCGGTAATGATGCCGGTTTCCTGTTTGATCCTTTCGGCAAACGACACTTGATAACCCGGGCCAACGGGAATTTTCTGATGCGACACGAGTCCGCCCGAAGACACATCGATCACATCTACGCCTTTATCTTTTAAAATTTTGGAAAGCTGTACCGATTCGTCGATATTCCAGCCACCATCGGCCCAGTCGGTTGCAGAGATGCGTACAAATAATGGCAATTCGGCCGGCCAAACCGATCGCACTGCTTCTACAATTTCGAGTGTAAAACGGATGCGGTTTTCAAAACTTCCGCCGTATTGATCGGTCCGTAAATTGGACAGGGGCGATAAAAACTGGTGCAGCAAATACCCGTGAGCCGCGTGGATTTCTACGACCTGGTATCCGGCCCTGACCGCTCTTGCAGCAGCTGCTTTAAAATCTGAAATTACCTGTTGGATTCCGCTTTCGTCCAATGCTTCGGGCGTGCTTTCATTTTCGTGGTATCCAATCGCGCTGGGCGCAACGGTTTGCCAGCCTCCGGCATCTGGAGGCAGTTTCTTATTGCCTTTCCACGGCGAAGTGACACTGGCTTTTCGGCCGGCATGTGCGAGCTGGATTCCCGGAATGGCATTTTGTGCGCTGATAAAAGCGGTAATGGTTTGTAGTTTTTCGATGTGCTGGTCGTTCCATATTCCGAGGTCATCGGGAGAAATCCTGCCTTCAGGCGAAACAGCTGAAGCCTCCTGAATGATCAGCGCGGCGCCACCAATAGCACGACTTCCAAGATGGACCAAATGCCAATCGGTTGCGAAACCATCGTCTGATGAATATTGGCACATCGGCGAAATCACGATTCTGTTTTTTAAGGTTAGGCTTTTAATGTTAAGGCTGGTGTAGAGTTCCTGGCTCATAAAATGATTTTTAGGTAGCAGTTAAGCGTTGGAAAATTCCAGAAACGCTTCCATTGTAAATTTACTCGTCAAAAAATGAAGTAGGAAACCGTGGCGGAATTATTAACAAACATTTAAATGTTGAAAATTAGGGGCGAAAGTGATAAGTAAACTTAAAACACTATTTTTGTCCGCAAATCGAATCTAAAATTATCAAATGGAAATCGTCATCAAGCTTTCTCAATTTTTATTGAGCTTATCCTTACTCATTATATTACACGAACTTGGGCATTTTATCCCGGCCAAATTGTTCAAAACCCGCGTGGAAAAATTCTACTTGTTTTTTGATGTAAAATACTCTTTGTTGAAAAAGAAAATTGGCGAAACTGAATACGGTATTGGCTGGCTTCCGCTGGGTGGCTACGTGAAAATTTCGGGTATGATCGACGAAAGCATGGACAAAGAACAAATGGCGTTGCCTCCGCAGCCGTGGGAATTTCGTTCCAAACCGGCCTGGCAGCGATTGATCATTATGCTTGGCGGCGTGACGGTAAATTTCATTTTGGCCTTTCTGATTTACATCGGAATGGCTTATGCTTACGGAGATTTTTACATCAACAACAGTGAATTGAAAGACGGCGTATGGGTAGCGAATCCGATTGTAGAGAAGGCAGGAATCCTAACCGGGGACAAAATCATTGCGGTAGACGGAGACAAAATTGAGCGTTTCGAGCCATCGATCAACGAGAAAATTTTGATGGGACACACCGTTACCGTAGAAAGGCAAGGCGCGCAGCAGGACGTAAAACTTCCGGTGAATTTTATCGACCGTTTTATGAAATCGGATAAAAAATCGCTGCTGTTGTTGCGGACACCGTTTGTTGTGGGCGCAGTTTCGGACAGTTCGGCCAACAAAACCGTGTTGCTTCCAAAAGACATCATCACGAGCCTTGACGGAAAACCGACCAAATATATGGATGAAGTCATGGCTTATATTGACGCCAATAAAAACAAGACTGTTTCTGCTACTGTTTTAAGGGATGAAAAGGAGACGCCGCTGACTTTAAAAATTAACGAGAAAGGCAAACTGGGCGTGGCATTGGGCGCTTTGAAAGAAGAGAACCTGGAAAAAATGGGATATTACAAATTCAGCCGTGAACAATACGGTTTTTTCGAATCGTTCCCAATTGGAATTGACCGCGGAATCAACCAGGTTGCTGGTTACGGAAAACAGCTCAAAGCCATCTTCAATCCGAATACCGGAGCCTACAAAGGCGTGGGCGGATTCAAGGCCATTTTCGATATTTTTCCAAAAACCTGGAGCTGGGAAGTATTTTGGGGCATCACGGCATTGTTGTCGATCATGCTTGGTGTAATGAACTTATTGCCGATTCCTGCGCTCGATGGAGGCCACGTGATGTTTTTATTGTATGAAATGGTCAGTGGCAAAAAACCGAGCGACAAGTTCATGGAACACGCGCAATTGGTTGGTTTTGTATTGCTTATCGGTTTGCTGCTGTTTGCCAATGGAAATGACATTTACAAAGCCGTGATCGGGAAGTAAAAAAAATTAAAAAAATTTCGTTTTTTATTTGCAAAAAACAAAAAACGCCTTATATTTGCACCGCTTTAAAAGGTAACACACCTTCCTTCTTAGCTCAGTTGGTTAGAGCATCTGACTGTTAATCAGAGGGTCCTTGGTTCGAGCCCAAGAGAGGGAGCAAAAGCAGAAAGCCATTCGAAAGAGTGGCTTTTTTTATGCGTTAAAGTTTCGAAACATCACTTCTGAAATTGTAACGTTATAATTCGTTGACATTCATCGAGAACTAATGAGGCGTTTTCGAAAAAGCTAAAACGAAACCCATATCAATTCCAATCGGCAAACATCCGCAAAAAATCCCAACCTTAAATAAAAGTTATAATTTGCGCCCTTCATCTTAACTGAATAATTTTTCATTTAACTTTACACTATGAGGCCATTAGATCCCGACAAACGCGAAAAAATCATCCAATCAGTACTCCTCTTGGCAGGCCGTGAGGGATTGGCAAGCGTTAACATTGCCGGCATCAGTAAAACGGCTGGCATTGCAATAGGAACTTTATACACCTATTTTAAAAACAAAGAAGAAGCCATACAATCTGCTTATTCAAGTGTAGAAGGCCAGATGACTCAAAAGATGTATACACATTTCGACCTGAGCCTTCCAGTCAGGCAATCGCTGAAGCAGATTTATCTCAATATGCTCAATTACCGGCTGAACCATTACAACGAAACTGTTTTTATCGATCAGTACATTCAATCCAATTACATCCAGCTGAATTTCGAAAAGCAAATGACCGAATTTGAAATCCAGAACAAACCTTTATACGATCTCCTACGAAAGGGCCAGCAGGAAGGCCTCGTAAAAAATTCCGAAATCATTATGCTGATTAGTTTTTTCGACGGTTCGGTTCGCGCCTGCTCTACGGGAATCATTCAAAAATTGTTCCCGCTGACCCAGGAAGTAACCGACCATTATTTCGACATGATCTGGCGCGGCATCACATAAAAAAATTTAAATAATAAATGAATATTTTTTCAATTAAATAGTTAATACCACAGATATGAGTACTTTCAAAAACAAAACCATCATCATTACCGGAGCTGCGATGGGGCTCGGACTTGCCGCCAGTAAAGCGGTTGCAAAAAAAGGCGCAAATGTTACCCTCGTTGATTACAATGCCGAGGCGTTGGAAACTGCCAAAAAAGAAATCGAAGCCGTCGCACCAGATGTGAAGGTGCTAACCGTAGTAGCCGATGTTTCGGATGAAGCAGCAGTCCAAAATTACGTCAACAAAACCGTGGAAACATTCGGCGGCATCGACGGTTTTTATAACAATGCCGGGATCGAGGGCAAACAGGCACCGCTGGTAGATTATGACCTCAACGTATTTAAAAAGGTCATCGACATCAACCTGATGGGCGTGTATTATGGCCTCAAGCATGTGATTCCGGTGATGCAGAAAAATGGCGGTGGAAAAATCGTGAACGTGGCCTCAGTAGGCGGAATCCGTGGCGTTGTAAACCAGATGCCGTATGTGGCCAGCAAACACGCCGTTTCAGGCATGACGAAAAATGCCGCGATCGAATACGGGAAATTTGGGATCTACACCAATGCCATTGCGCCGGGAGCGATCTTAACGCCTATGGTTGCCGAAGCATTTAAACAGGTCAATCCGGCTGATCCAAAAGCCGCAGAAGCTGAATATGCACAACGAAACCCAACCCGCAAACTCGGGGATCCGCAAGACGTCGGAAACCTGGTAGCCTTCCTGCTCAGCGACGAATGCCAGTATGTCAACGGGCAAACGATCGCGATCGATGGCGGCGAATCAAACCTGTACGGAAATTCATAATAATGTTGGTCGATTTTTTGTTAGAAACGGATGGCGGTGCATACCAATATCCGTTTTTTTATGCTTTATTCTGAAATGTATCACCCTAAAACCAAAGGAATACAAAATAATACTGAATTCAAATCATACGTCATTTTCAAGGCGATCAACTGGATTAGCTCCGAATCCTATTCGAAAATTTTAAATCCACAATGTTAAACTGCGGCTTCCGCTAAAACAAATAAGTATTTTTGTTTATTCATTACGTAAATTTGTTCCACAAAATTAGGATTATGGAAGCAGTTTCTTTCTCGGATACCGACACAGACCGCATTATCGAAATGGCTTGGGAAGACCGGACGCCGTTTGAAGCCATCCGATCTCAGTTCCAATTGTCTGAAGCCGATGTAAAAGCGTTTATGAAAAAGCAACTGAAATTCAGCAGTTACAAACGTTGGCGTAAACGGGTAGAGCATTGCAGTAACAAACACCTGATGAAACGCCTGAACGGAATAGACCGGTTCAAATCGGAAGCACAACGATCCATCTCGAACAACAAGATATCAAAAAGAAAATAAGCCTACATGCGGTCCGTAAAAAAACAAAACCTTCCGGAAAAGGCGTGTCCGGTTTGCGGACGGCCGTTTTCGTGGCGGAAAAAATGGGAGAAAGTCTGGGACGAAGTAAAATATTGCAGCGACAGATGTAAAAAACAAAAGTATGGCGGCCAACAATCCCAAAATCCTTAGGCTCATTCTCGGCGACCAGATGAACTACAACCATTCCTGGTTTAAAACAACGAATCCTTCGGTGACCTACGTGATGATGGAGATTCGTACAGAAACCGATTATGCCGCGCACCACATCCAGAAAATCGTGGCGTTTTTTGCAGCAATGCGAAACTTTGCAAACTGGCTTTATGACGAAGGCCATCACGTCACTTACATCAAACTCAACGATCCTCGTAACCAACAGACATTTGAAACCAACCTCTCGGCGATTATAGCGGACGAACAATTCACTCATTTTGAGTATTTGCTTCCGGATGAATATCGGGTTGACCAATTGTTGAAAAAATTTACGGATTCGCTTTCCATCACAAACAGTGTTTCCGACACCGAACATTTTTATACCAACAGGACGGAACTCGGAACCTTTTTCAAAGGCCAGCAGCACTTTTTGATGGAAAATTTCTACCGTGCGATGCGGAAGAAACACCAAATCCTGATGGATCACAACCAGCCAATGTTCGGCCAATGGAATTTTGATAGCGACAACCGGAAAAAACTTCCGAGGGAACACCATCCGCCCACTCCATTCGTATTTAGTACGGACATTTCAGAGCTGCTTGACGAAATTTTAAAAAATGACATTTGGACCATTGGAACCATTGATGCTAAAAATTTTATCTGGCCACTCAACCGGCCGCAGGCTCTGGAATTGCTCGACTTTTTTATAACGAACTGCCTTCAATTATTCGGGACTTTCCAGGATGCGATGTCACCCAACGATTGGTCGCTTTGCCATTCCCGGCTTTCTTTTTCGCTGAATGTCAAGATGCTTAATCCGTCGGAAGTGGTTGATGCCGCGATTTCCGAATGGCAAAAGCGGCCTGACGAAATTGCGTTCCACCAGATTGAAGGTTTTGTCCGGCAGATCATTGGCTGGCGCGAATACATGCGTGGCATATATTGGTTGAAAATGCCAGAATTCGCCACCATGAATTTTTTGGAAAACAAGCAACCATTGCCCGATTGGTTCTGGACGGGAAAAACAAAGATGCATTGCCTGCGACATGCGATCAACCAGTCGTTGAACTTTGCATACGCGCACCACATCCAGCGTTTGATGGTTACCGGAAATTTCGCGTTGCTCGCAGGAGTAAATCCGGACGAAGTGGACGCATGGTATCTTGGCATTTACATCGATGCAGTCGAATGGGTCGAAATTACGAATACCAGAGGCATGAGCCAATTTGCCGACGGAGGCATTATCGGTACCAAACCTTATGTCAGTTCAGCCGCATATATCGACAAAATGAGTCACTATTGCAGCACTTGCTATTACTATAAATCGAAGAAAACCGGACCAAAATCCTGCCCGTTCAACAGCCTGTATTGGAATTTTTATGACAAACATGCAGCGAAGTTAGCGACGAACAGCCGACTGGAAATGGTTTATAAAGCCTGGAATAATATGAAACCTGGCGACAAAGCTGCGATTCTGGAACAGGCAGATCAGTATTTGAAAAACGTAAATTTTTTATAGCTGTTGCATTTGCAAAAAAAAAGCTGCCCAAATGAGCAGCCTTTAATTCCAAAATCAAACATTTTAGTTTTTGATAATCTTATTGTAAAACACTTCGTTTTTGTCATTCTGAATTTTCACAAAATAAATGCCCGAAGTCAATCCCGACACGTCGATGCTTTGCTGGTTTTTACTTTCAAGTACTTTCACGCCCGATACCGAATATACCGCAACCGACTGGATGCTACTATTTTTCAAGTTAATGTTAAGTTTGTCAGCAACCGGATTTGGATAAACAATGCTGCCTGCTTTGGCGTTTTGCGAAACCGTTGCGAGCGGTGCTGTTTCCAGTTTCCACCATTCTGCTCCGGTTGTTCCGAATTCTGCTTTGAAGAACAATTGTCCGTTGTATACTTTAAAAAACGGAATGAAATACAATGGGCTCACCGCATTATCAGGCCTGATTTTCGTTGTTCCGGCTTCTGTGCCGTCCGTTACCCAAAGTTCGCTGCCGTTAGTGCCGTCGATGGCTACAAAGTATAAAAGTCCGTTGTATTCAATAAATTCGTTCGGTGCCGAATAATCGGTTGGATGAATATCTTTGACCATAGATGTGCCTTCAGCTGTTCCGTCGCTGGCCCAAAGTTCGGTGTTGTGAATGCCATCGGTCGCCTGAAAATACACTTTGTCTTTGAATCTTATCAGCGCACCAGGAAATGAAGCACCTTCGCCCGGCCAGATGTCTTTGACCATAACAGTTCCTTCTGCAGTTCCATCGGTTGACCAAAGTTCGAAACTTGATGCTTCGTCACGCGCGCGGAACAACAATTTGCCGTTGAGTTCTGTAAATTCGTTGATGCTCGATCCGTCGCCTTCAGCTGTGTTGATGTCTTTTACAAAAACAGTGCCTTCAGCCGTTCCGTCGCTTGCCCACAATTCGTCGCCGCGCTGGTCATCGGCACGAAAATACAACTTGCCGTTTAATGTCGCGAAACTTCTCGGGTACGAATCGCCGCCTTCAAAAATATCTTTGATCATTGTGGTTCCGGCTTCTGTTCCGTCAGTTGCCCAAAGTTCGACTCCGTTTACGCCATTGTCGGCCTGGAAAAACAATTTGCCGTTGAGTTCAATAAATCCGTAAGGAAATGAACTTCCGCCTGCGGGATTGATGTTTTTTACCAGAAAAGTTCCTTCAGAAGTTCCGTCGGTTGCCCAAATTTCCTCACCGTTGATTCCATCATTGGCCGTAAAAATAATTTGGTTTCCAAGTTTTTTAAAATTGGATGGCACCGAATTTCCGATTCCCGCAGCAATATCTTTCAGCATCACCGTTCCGGCTTCTGCTCCGTCGGTAACCCAAAGTTCGATTCCGTGCGTCGCATCATTTGCAGAAAAAACAAGTTTGTTATTGACAACCGTTAATTCTGTAATTGACGAATTTCCGATGGTACTGATGTCTTTTACAAGTTGGGTTCCGGCTTCGGTTCCGTCAGTGACCCAAAGTTCCTCAGCGTGGATGCCGTCATCCGCATTGAAATAAAGTTTGCCGTTGAATTCTGTTGCCGCACGAATACTCGATCCTTCAAATCCGGGGAAAATATCTTTCACCAGTGTGACGGTCGGAGCCTGTGCCTGTGCCTGAAAAGCGGCAGCTACGAGAAAAAGAGAAGTAATGATTCTTTTCATGTTATAATAAAGGTTTGTTGTTACAGAGAAATTGCGTTTGAAGCAGTTTTTAAAATTAGAAATTTGTTGACGGATTTCTGTTAATTTGCGCAGCTTCACACGCATCTTAACAATTTGGTAACATTGAAATTGAGATGTTTTTTCGTATCAATTTTCAACTATTTTTACGAAATCGTTTTCTTACAAGGCTACCAAATTCCAAATATGAAAAAAGTAAAGTTTCTTATATTTCTCATCTTTTTCCCGCATTTTTTTGCGCAGGCCGCGTTTACCGAAACCGAAAAGTTATCGGGGTTTTGCAAAATCTGGGGTTTCCTGAAATATTACCATCCGGCCGTTGCCAATGGGAAACTGGACTGGGATGCACAATTTATCATGCTGTTGCCCAAAGTGGAAGCTGCGCAAAACGCTGAAGTATTATCGGAAATATACCTGCAATGGATCGACGGACTCGGCAAGGTTCCGGTTTGCCAAAACTGTGTCTCCAACAAATCAACATTTGAAAAAAACTTCAGCCTCGAATGGATCAACAACCGCCATTTATTTTCGGATGCGCTTTCAAACAAACTCCAATTCATTGCAGCCAACCGGCATCAGGGCAAAAAACATTACGTGAAAACGGCAACGTACGGCAACATCCTAATGACAAATGAAATCGATTATGCCTTTTTCGAATTCCCCGAAAAAAATTACCGGCTTTTAAGCCTGTCGCGGTATTGGAATGTGGTCGAATATTTTTTTCCGTACAAATATATGTCCGATCAAAATTGGGATTCGGTGTTGGCTGAAATGATTCCGCGGTTTTTAAATGCCCAAAACGCGACCGAATACCAATTGGCTCTAGCCGAAACCACGATCAAAATGGACGATGGCCACGCGTCGTTGTATCCTGAAACCGTTCGTGCTTATTTTGGCAGGAAATACATTCCGGCCTATTTTAATATCATTGAAAACAAGGCGGTGATTACTGGTTTTACGAATCGGAAGCTGGCTGAAGCCAATGGTTTGCAGTTGGGTGACATTTTGGAAAAAACAGGACAAACCACCGTATTGCAAAAAATGGCCGACACCGAAAAATACGTCAGCGGATCCAACCGAAGCGCAAAGGCTAAAAATCATGTCTTTTCCATCTTTAACGGCGAAACCGATTCGGTTGCAGTAACGATCAGCCGCGACGGAAAAACCTTTACAAAATCCATTGGCCGTTATACATCGGCGGCGATGAAAGAAGAAAAACCTGCTGAAACTGAAAAATACAAAATTCTTGACAACACTATTAGTTATGTAAATATGGAATTGCTCGACGAATCGGATGTTGACGCCATGATGGAAACATTCAAAAACACCAAAGCGATGGTTGTCGATTTGCGGAATTATCCAAAATTCATCCCATACGCCATTGCGCGGCGACTCATTTCCAAAAACACCGAATACCTGAAAACCATTGCGCCCGACTTATCGTTTCCGGGCAAATTTTACTGGCAAGAAAATGCGAGGATCAAACCATTGGCAAACCAATATTATTCGGGAAACGTAATCATTTTGGTTAACGAAAAAACGCAAAGCCGCGCTGAATATTCAGCGATGATGTTGCAAGCCGGCGATCATTCGGTTACTGTTGGTAGCCAGACAGCCGGAGCCGATGGCAATGTGTCCCGGATTTCATACATCGGTTTCGAATCTTATATGAGTGGGACGGGCATTTTTTATCCCGACGGAACGCCAACACAGCGCAGCGGAATTAAAATCGACATGGAAGTAAAACCGACCATAGAAGGCATCAAAAACCAAAAAGATGAAGTGCTGCAACGCGCAATCGACTTGATCAACTTCGGAAAGTAAACTATTGTTGTGCTTTCATAAACTTTACCGTTTCATCAAAACGATCGTTCCACGGCCAGAAATATTGCAGGATCATCGGGATGTGTTTTTTGTTTAATACAATCGGTTTCACATTTGGGTGCAATGGCTGCAATGCTTTTAAGAAACGGGCGTTTGCGGTTTTAATCGATTCATACGTTTTGCTTCCCGTATAAATCAGGAATGGCGGTGTGTTTTTATTGAGGAAATAAATGGGCGACGCGTCTTTCCATTTTTCAGGATTGGTTGTCCAGGTTGAAATGTAATCGTTGCTTTCCTCTGGCGGATTTTCCTCAAGATAATGTTTCATGTCGAGTCCGGCGGCGTCATTTAAAACAATACCCGAAACAGTTCCGGGTTTGATGCCATATTTTGGATTCATCACCGCAAGTGCCGCAAGATGTCCGCCCGCGCTGTGGCCAGTGATAAAAATTTGATTCGGATCGCCTTGATACTGCGCGATATTTTCTTTGGTCCACAAAATGACTTTTGCCATTTGGCCTGCCATGACATCGTAACCCGCTTTTGGACTTAGCGTATAATCCGGGATAACAACAACGACATCTTTTTTAGCGAAGTTCCTTCCGTAAAAGCCATAGGTATCTTTGTTTCCGGTATTCCAGTTTCCGCCGTGAATAAAGATCAGGACGGGCAGTTTTTTACCTTTAGCCTGTTTGGGAACAAACACGTTAAGCTTCGGATTTTGCTTGTTTTCGGAATCTTCAAGATAAGCAACATCTTTAAATTTGTGTGAGGCGCAACTTTGCAGCAACATTGAAAACAGGACGACGGCGATGGAAATGCGCATGGATTTGGTTTTAGTGTCTTCCAATTTACGAAATCTGCTTCGAAGCAGTTGTGTACTTTCAGTGGAAAATCGGAAATCTGACGGCAAAAAACCAAATAATAATCCGGAACCGCCAAATAATAATTGCCTCAGCATTAACCCAAAACAACTGTTATATTTGTTGGAGATAACTTAAAACAAATGGTTTTGAAAAGCAAATTCAATGCAGCGGTACTTTCCTTCAGCCTGGTCTGTTCGGGTTTATGCCTGGCGCAGCAAACCACTTCTGAAAGCCTGAAAGACAATTTGGTTGCCGCAAAAACCGACACGGCAAAAGCGAATGTTTACAACCACCTTGCAGATTATTTCAAACAAAGCCAGCCTGATTCGGTAGCATTTTACGCGCAAAAAGCCGAAGCCTTGTCTGCAAAAATCAATTATACTCCGGGACTCGCAAACGCTTACATCAATCAGGGGAATTTCAGCATCATCACCGGAAAATACAAAAACGCGCTGAACCAATTCAAGAAAGCGCAAACGGCATTTGAAAAATTACTCGATGAAGATCCGGACAATAAAGATTTCAAAAACGGACTGGCCCGTGCTTTTGCCAGTTGTGGCGTGGTTTATTCTGAAGAAAGCAACCATTACATGGCGCTTGAAAATTACCAGAAAGCCTTAAAATTATACGAAGAAACCGGAAAACAAACCGACATTTCAAAAGCGCTGAACAACATCGGGATTGTGTACAAAGCCCAGCAGGACTATCCAAAAGCACTCGAATATTTGAAGAAAGCGCAGCGGCTGCAAAACCAATTGGACGAGAAAAACGAACCCGTGACGCTGACCAATATCGGTGTGATTTATTTTGAAACCAAGCAATATGACCAAGCCCTAAAACACTACAATACGGCCGGAAACCTGTTTAAGCAATCCAACAACAACCGCGGACTCGCACTTTTGTACAACTACCTCGGCGATTATTACAGCAAACAAAAAAACGTTCCGTCGGCAACCGAATTTTATAGGAAATCTTTAGATCTGTACGAAGAAGGCCAGAATAAATTTGGTGCTGCGCTCGCATTGTACAACATCGGCCGGTTGTATTCCGGACAACAAAAATATGCCGAAGCGATGCCTTTCGCCCAGAAATCATTGACTTATGCCAAAGAAATCGGCGTGCTCGACCAAACCTACCATTCTGAAAAACTGCTCAGTGAATTGTACGGATTTTTGAACGATCCGACGCAATCGCTGGCCCATTATAAAAATTACATTACGGCGCGCGACAGCATTACGAATCAGGAAAACAACAAGAAATTTGCGCTGGCAGAAATGAATTCGGAGTACAAACGCAAAGAATCCTTATTGGTCGAAAAAACCAAACGGCAAACGCAGCTTGTGATTTTTTCAGTGATCGCGGTACTTTTAGTCATTCTCCTGATCCTTGTGATTCACAACCGAAGACAGGTCAAACGCAGGTTAACGCTGCAGAAAGAAGTCGCTGAATACGAGCAAAAAGCCTTGCATTTACAGATGAATCCACATTTTGTGTTCAATTGCCTGGGTGCGATCTCGAGTTTTATCGTACAAAACGGAACCGATTCGGCCTTGAAATATTTATCCAAATTCTCAAAACTGATGCGGCTGACACTCGAATATTCCAAAGGTTCGCTGATCCCAATTGACAAGGAAATCGAAAGCCTGCAAAATTACCTCGAACTCGAGCAGCTTCGGTTCAGGAATAAGTTTGAGTTCCACATCCGCTCCAGCGAAAAAGTAGAATTCAATATGGGACTTCCGCCGTTACTGATTCAGCCATTTGTAGAAAACGCGGTACTTCACGGCATGGTTCCCAAAGAAGGAAGCGGACGCATCGACGTGGAATTTGATGTGCAGAACGGCCAGTTGGTTTGTACGGTTACCGATGACGGAATTGGCTTGTCGGAATCGAAACACCTGAAAGAAAATTCGGTTACGGCCCACAAATCGATGGCATTGGAGATCACCAAAAAACGCCTTGAGATCATGGAATCGACCACTTCTAAATCGGCACAAATTGACATTACAGAATTAGGAAACAACCATACGAAAACCGGGACGCGCGTGACTTTGCGTTTGCCTGTTCAATACATCCAATAACATGATAACAGCATTATTAGTTGACGACGACCAGCATTTGCGCACCGGACTCAAGGCACTTTTGGAGCGCTACACAAACGACATTGCCATCATAGGCGAAGCCGAAAGCGTAAAAACCGGGATCGAAGCCATTGAAAGACTTCGGCCGCAGGTGATTTTCCTGGACATTCATCTCGCTGACGGAACCGGATTTGATATTTTGGAAAGCATCAAAAAAACGCACGGCAAGATCAACGCGCACATCGTTTTTATTACGGCACACGAGCAATATGCGGTGAAAGCATTTAAGTTCAGCGCGCTTGATTTCCTGTTGAAACCGGTTGATTTTGAAGAATTGCAGCAAACGATTGCCAAGATCAAAGACGCTGTTGGGAAAACCAATTCGTTTGAACACATCGATTTGCTGTTGGAAAACATCCGGAAGAAAGTCGACAATTACAAACGCATCGCGCTTTCGACGAGTGACGGCATACATTTATTTGATGTGTCGGACATTATCCGTTGTGAGGCAAAAGTCAATTATACACAGTTTTTCATCAAAAACCACAAACCGGTCCTGATTTCGAAAACGCTTAAAGAATATGAGGAATTGCTGGCGGAACACGGATTTGAGCGCATTCACCAGTCCCATCTGATCAATCTTTCCTACCTGAAATCTTATATCAAAAACGACGGCGGCTATGTGATCATGGCCGACAATACCAACATTCCGATCGCACAAAGCAAAAAGGAAAAGTTGCAGGAATTGATCAAAGCGCTTTAAAATCAAGATATTAATCAAATCAACCAGACAAATCAAATCAATCATGAATAAAAAATTACTGTTTATTTTACTGCTTTTTGCCGGGATGGCGAATGCACAAATTGTCAATATTCCTGATGAATATTTTAAAGCCAAGTTGCTGCAATCGGATGTGACCAATGCCACTGCGCGCGATCAGGCCGGATTGCCAATGAAAATTGACGCCAATAATGACGGTGAAATTCAAAACAGCGAAGCACTTGCCGTTTACGGATTAAGGATCTGGAGCAGTTTTATTTTTGACGCAACCGGAATTTCGAGTTTTACGAATCTTACGCATCTGGAATTCACAAACAATCCGATGACAAGCCTCGACGTGCGCGCTTTGACGCATTTGACGCATTTGATCTGTTCGGGAAATCGCCTGACCAGTTTGAATGTAAGCGGTCTGACGAGTCTCGGGCAATTGTTTTGTGACAGCAACCGATTGGCAAATTTGAATCTTACGGGATTATCCAATATTTCTACCTTGTATTGCAGCGACAATCCGTTGGGAACCCTTGACCTGAGCACTAACACAAGTTTGGTGCAATTGTTCTGCGCCAACAACAACCTGACCACTCTGAACCTATCTGGACTCACAAACATCACCCTTTTGATGTGTGAAAATAATGCGTTGACAAACCTGGATTTAACCGGATTGTCAAATCTGGACCTGCTGTTTTGCGGCCATAATTTACTTACGAATATCAATGTGAGCCATTTGCCCAACCTCAAAACTTTAAATTGTTATTACAATCAGATTACGGCTTTGGATTTAAGCAATTCCACACAGCTTACAAATTTGAGTTGTGGTGAAAACAGCATTCCGGTATTGAATTTAAATGGTTTGGTTCACCTTACCGCTTTAGAATGTTCTTATTTGCCTAATAATGTGATTATCAATGGCACCGATTTGGATGCGCTGACCAGTTTTCAATATACAGGGCAAAATTCAAACATCACATTTAATGGATTTCCTGCCGTAGAAACCCTGAATTTGACTTTGCTTCAGTCTAATGTAACATTGAACGTCACCGGATTTGGAGGCGCGTCCAATATCAATTTGTATGGAAGCGCAACGAATACTTTAACCGTCAACGGATCGGGCGCGTTAAATCTTGAATCTTTCAATTGTTCCAATATTCAGCTCAATAGTTTAACGTTAAATGGATTAAACAATCTCAAATCACTGTACTGCAACAACAATAAACTGACAAGCCTGAACCTTACAAATTTGGCCAGCCTTACCCGATTGGACATTAGCAATAACAATATCGCAACGCTCGATATTTCCGGTCTTCCCAATTTAAAGCGCCTGGATTGTGGCAACAACAAACTTACAGGTTTGAACCTCGGCGGCGTACCAAATCTGGAATATCTGGATTGTTCCAATACCTATTATGTTGAAGATCCTGTGAAAAACCAAATTACCAATTTAAACCTGACTGCCGTTCCGAATCTTAAATATTTGGATTTTTCCAATCGCGGATTTCTTGGAATGCTGGGCGCATTGGGGAATGTGATTCCGTCCTTGAACGTCAATCAATTAGTTCATCTGGAACAATTAAGATGTACCGAAAACAAAATTCCAACATTGGTCGTAAACGGATTAACCAATTTAACGCATTTGGATTGCTCCAACAATTTACTGACCAGTCTGGATTTAATTGGATTGACAAACCTTACCCAATTGAGTTATCGTGGAAACCAACTGTCCAACTTAAATATGACCGGATTGATTAACATTACAGAACTGGATTGTTCGTACAACAACATATCGACTCTGAATGTAGTAAACATGCCCAATCTGACAAAGCTGTACTGTAATTCAAACATCCTTAGTACGCTGAATTTAACCGGACTGACCCATCTAACCGATTTAAATTGTACGAGCAATCTATTAACCGCTATCGATGTAAGCCATTTGACAAATCTTCAGTATTTGCATTGCGGCTACAACCAACTCACAAATCTTGATGTCAATAATTTAACAGCCCTCATTAATTTCAGTTGCTCCTCAAACCTTTTGACCAATCTTAATGTCAGCACTTTGGTAAACCTCACAACCTTGACTTGTTTTGCGAATCAACTTACCAGCCTTGACGTAAGCACTTTGGTGAATGTTTATGAATTGTCTTGTGGATTTAACCAGCTTACCAATCTGAATGTTAGCAATTTGCAACTACTGTCAAATTTAAATTGTGTTGGAAATCAAATCACAGACCTTGACCTCAGCGCGCTCACAAACATTGGCGTTCTCAATTGCAGCAACAATGAACTTACCAGTTTAAACGTCACGACCTTGCCCAACCTTTACGAATTGAATTGTGATCACAACCAGATTACAACTCTTGATGTGAGCACCACAAACCACCTTAGATATTTGGTGTGTAGCGACAACCAATTGACGCAGCTGTTCATGAAAAATGGCAGTACTGAAGATCTGAACCTTTCAAACAACCCGGTGCTGACCTACATTTGTGCCGACGATGCCGAACTCGCCATGGTACAAACACAACTAAATACTTTAGGAATGACCGCGACAGTATGCAATTCGTATTGTTCTGTTAATCCGGGCGGACCGCACAATACGGTAGTAGGAACGACAATTTTTGACGGAAACAACAACGGCTGCAACATCAACGACCCTTTGCATCCAAACATCCGAATCGATTTTAGCGACGGCACGACAACAGGTTCGGCGTTTACCAATACACTTGGGGAAAGTACTTTTTATGCTACTGCCGGAGATTACACCATCTTTCCAAATATTGAAAATGCAGCAGCATTTAATATTTCGCCTGAAAGCGCAGCCATTAATTTTCCAAACGCCAATTACAATGTGATCAACCAGAGTTTTTGTTTGTCTGCCAATGGCGTACATCCGGATTTGGAAGTGGTCATCATTCCTATCGGTCCGGCACGTCCTGGTTTTGATGCAGCGTATAAAATCGTCTACAAAAACAAAGGAAACCAGATCCTTTCAGGAAATGTGACACTTGCATTTGACGATTCGAGAATTGACTTTATTTCAGCACTTCCCGTTGCCGCTACGCAAACGGCCAATAATTTGGAATGGGCTTACAACGGATTGCTGCCTTTTGAAAGCCGCAGTATTAAAATGGAATTCAACGTAAACGCGCCAACAGAAACACCTGCGGTCAACAATGGCGATATCCTGAATTTTACCACTTCCATTACGCCGGTCGCGAATGACGAATCGCCATTTGACAATGCATTTACTTTCAACCAGACGGTCGTTGGACCTTTTGACCCGAACAATATTACCTGTATTGAAGGAGATGTGGTTTCGCCTTCCGAGATTGGAAATTACCTGCATTATGTGGTGAATTTCGAAAATACCGGTACTGCCGCCGCGGAAAATGTAGTGGTGAAACTGGAGATCAATCCTGATGAATTTGATATCAGTTCGCTACAGATCATTGACACTTCGCACGACGCTTTCGCCCAGATCACAGGCAATGTGGTCGAATTCAAATTCCCGAACATCAACTTACAGCCGGCCGGTGATCCGCCAGTGAACGGACACGGAAACATCCTGTTCAAAATGAAATCGGACAGCGCATTAAATGTTGGCGATTTGGTTAAAAACAGGGCGAACATCTTTTTTGATTACAATTTCCCAATCGAAACCGACGCCGCGGAAACCGTTTTTGAATCGCTCAAAACTGATGAATTTGCAAATGATACCAGCGTTGTGGTTTATCCGAATCCAGCGCATGACTTACTCAAGATCAACAGCAGCAACACGATTCAAACGGTTGAATTGTATGACGTTCAGGGAAGAATCCTGCAGGTATTCAAAGCCGGTAAAACAGAAGCGCAACTGGATCTTTCAAGGCACTCAAAAGGAATTTATTTTGTCAAAATCATTACCGGGAAAGGCAAAAAAGTCGAAAAAATCATTAGAGAATGATCATTAAAAACACAATTGGTAACTGCTTAAACCGCTTTCTGAACTTAATAACGAAATGAAATGAAAAAAATATTCCTGCTTTTATTGCTTTTTGCCGGAATGGCGAATGCACAAATTGTCAACATTCCTGATGCTTTTTTTAAGCAAAAATTGGTTTCCGCCAGCGCTACCGATACTCAAAATTACACTGCTAAAAATTTTAGCGACCAGTGGATGACTATTGATGCCAATGGCGACGGCGAAATTCAATTGAGTGAAGCGCAAGCGGTAAAACTTTTAATTATTGGCCATTATGCCATTACCGATTTAACCGGACTTAGCAGTTTTAGCAATCTTCAGTCCTTGCAAATTAAGGCCAATCAAGCTGCTTCACTAAATCTGAATGCGCTTACAGATTTAACCACACTTTCTATAGATTCGATTCGAAATATTACTGTGTTGAACATAAACAATCCCAATTTAACCAGCATGATTTGTGTTGGACTTTATAATCTTAGCTCATTAACCGTAAGCAATTCGACAAATATGACGTCGTTGTCTGTAATCGAATGCGGACTTACGACCTTGAATATAAACGGTTTGACCAATTTGACAGAATTGAACTGTTTGGGAAATAAACTGACCAATTTAAATGGGTTGTCAACCAATATCACAAAATTAAACTGTTCTTACAATCTGCTGACAAGCCTGAACTTAACGACGCTGACGAATCTTACAGAATTGGATTGTTCGGCAAATCAACTTATTAATTTTAATACATCCGGACTTACAAATCTGACAGACTTAAACTGTTCAGGAAATTTGCTTACCGATTTGACTGTTAGCGCGCTTCCGAATCTTGTAAACCTCAATTGTTCGGCTAACAATTTTACCAATTTCAGCCTTAGCGGACTCAATCATCTGACAACTTTAAATTGCGGTGGAAACAACCAGCTCGTCAGTGTTAGTTTAAATAATCTTCCAGCTTTGCAGGATTTTAAAGTGGTTAACGGAGTAGATATGCAGGGCAATCCTATTGGACATCTTACCAGCTTAACTTTAAGTGGATTGCCTAATTTGCAAAAATTAGATTGCAGCAATGGAATTTTAACGTCTTTGAGTTTGAATGGATTGACCAATTTAACTGAAGTAATTTGCTCCAGAAATCTAATTACGACTTTAAATGTAAGGAACTTGCCCAATCTGCAAAAGTTAATTTGCGATACCAATCCCATTACAAATTTAGATGTTTCCAATATGCCTAATTTGACAGAAGTTGGTTGCGCCGGCGGCTATGCAATTAACAGCCAGATCGTTGGTCATTTAAATACTTTAAACGTCAGCGGATCAACCAACTTGAAAAAGTTATCTTGTTCCTCTAACCTACTGACCACTTTAAATCTGAGTGGTTTGACACACCTGGAGGAATTGTACTGCAATGGTTTTACCAATAATTTAAACGGCATTACGAATTTAAATGTAAATGATTTAACCAGTCTAAGAATATTACAATGTATGGGCCTTAAACTGACGAGTCTTAATGTAAGTAATTTGACGAATCTTACCGATTTGTATTGCGCTTACAATCAGATTACCAGTCTGGATTTGACAGGATTGATTAATCTCAAAACATTAAATTATGAGTACAACCAATTGGCCAATCTTAATTTAGTAAATCTTCCCAGCCTTACCACACTAAATTGCGCCAACAACCAGCTCACAACTTTGAACGTTCTGAATCTGACCAACCTTAAAGAGTTAAATTGTTCTGTAAACCAACTTACAACGCTAAATTTAAGCGGATTATCTGCGTTGGAATCCTTAAGTTATTCTTACAATCAGATTGCGCTTTCGAATGTCAGCGGCTTATCTGCAAACCTAAAGTCGTTATATTGTGACAACAATGCGCTGACCAGTTTGGATGTGAGCAATTTGCCGAATCTTGACCGTTTAAGCTGCGCCAATAATCTGCTCACAAACATTGATTTAAGTACGTTGACCAATCTTAAATTTCTGGACATCAGCACCAATGAACTTGCAACCATTGATGTAAGCAATTTAATGCTTCTTGAATATCTGGACGTGTATCACAACCAACTGACAGCCTTGAACTTAAACGGTTTAACAACTTTAAAACAATTGGCCTATTCAGAAAATGTGATTCCAAATCTCGACATCAGTTTCCTTGTAAATTTAGAATTTCTGATTTGCGACAGCACACAATCAACCGTTTTAGACGTCAGCAACTTGCCGAAACTAAATAATTTATCGTGTGGCAACAATCAATTGACAACTTTAGATGTTACTGCGCTACCAAACTTGACGATTTTGCAATGCCAGGACAACCAAATCACTACTCTGGATCTCAGCAATGCTGTTCACCTTCTGAGTTTAAGTTGTTACAACAACCAACTTGAAACCGTATATATAAAAAATGGTACAGAAGAACAAAGCTTTGAATTCAGCAACAATCCGAACCTGACCTATATTTGCGCTGATGAGTCACAAATTGAAACCATTCAAACGCAACTCAATAATTTGGGAATGACCACTACGGTTTCTAATTCCTACTGCTCGTTTACGCCCGGCGGAAACCACAATACCATTACCGGAATTGCGATTTTTGACGCCAATAACAATGGTTGCGATGCCGGCGATGTAGTCAACCCATTCGTTAAACTTCGTATCAACGATGGAAGCCAGACTGGCGCAACCGTAACAAATATCAACGGTACGTACCACTTTTTTACAAACGCCGGCGATTATGTGATCGCACCAAATACTGAAAATCCGGGTTGGTTTTCGTTCTCTCCAGCCTCCGCCGACTTTACGTTTGCAAACGACAACAACAACATTTCCACCCAAAATTTTTGTATCGCCGCGATCGGCTTGCATAAAGATATTGAAGTGGTGTTTGCCCCATTGGAATCGGCGCGTCCGGGCTTTAATGCGAGCTACAAAATCGTATTCAAAAACAAAGGAAACCAGATGCTGTCGGGTGCTGTAATTTTGGATTTTGATGATGCAAGAACAGATTTTGTTTCGTCAACTCCGGCTTTCGACGCCTCGGCACCAAATTTACTGTCATGGAATTTTACCAACCTGATGCCTTTTGAAAACCGAAGCATTGAATTAACGCTCAACACAAACGGCCCGATGGAAACGCCGGCAGTAAACAATGGTGACATTTTAAGTTTTACCGCTTCGGTAACGCCTGTATCAGGTGACGAATTTCCGTCGGACAATACTTTCAGTTACAATCAAACCGTTATTGGTTCTTTTGACCCGAATGATATTATTTGTTTGGAAGGTTCCAACGTTTCTCCAGCCGAAATCGGAAATTACCTGCATTACATGGTAAATTTTGAAAATACCGGAACCGCCGCCGCGGAAAATATAGTCGTAAAACTTGAGATCAATCCTGACGAATTTGACATCAATTCCCTACAGGTGATGAACGCTTCGCATCCTGCTTTTGCAGAAGTAAGAGGCAATGTGGTCGAATTTAAATTTGCCAACATCAACCTGCAACCAACAGCTGGAGATCCGCCGGTAAACGGACACGGAAATATTCTTTTCAAGATGAAATCCAATGCCACGCTTCACGATGGTGATCTTGTAAAAAACAAGGCGAACATCTTTTTCGATTACAATTTCCCGATTGTAACCAACGATGCCGAAACGGTTTTTGAATCGCTCAATACCGACGAATTCGCAAATGATTCCAGTGTGGTTGTTTATCCAAACCCGGTTCAGGATAAACTTCAGATCAATTGCGCAAACACCATTCAAACGGTAGAATTGTATGACATCCAGGGACGAATTTTACAGGTTTTCAAAGCCGATAAAATGCAAGCGCAACTCGATCTTTCCAACCAGTCAAAAGGCATTTATTTTGTCAAAATCATCACGGAGAAAGGCAAGAAAGTCGAAAAGATCATCAGGGAATAGTTTCTTATAAATATCCGAAAGCGGCAATTGAGGTACAAAAATACTTCATTGCCGTTTTTGTTTTTTCCATTGGCAAAAAATTCCAAAAACACCGTAAATTCATTGATGCAAAAATAAAATTTGGTTTATATTTGCATCCGGCCTTGTCAAAAAGGCTTTTAGGTTCCGTAGTTCAACGGATAGAATAGAAGTTTCCTAAACTTTAGATCCAAGTTCGATTCTTGGCGGAATCACAGTAAAAAACGCAACTTACTATTTATCAGGTTGCGTTTTTTTAATTTATCACCGATGATATAACTGATTCACCTGATCAAATCCAAGTTCTCCCGAAGCTTCGGGATTGGCGGAATCACTGTAAAAAAATGCAACTTACCATTTATTAGGTTGCGTTTTTTTTATTTTATTACCAATGAATTCAACAGATCACCTGGTCAAATCCAAGTTCTCCCGAAGCCTTGGGATTGGTGGAATCACAGTAAAAAACGCAACTTACTATTTATTAAGTTGCGTTTTTTTTTATTTTGTTACCAATGAAATCAACAGATTCACCTGATCAAATCCAAGTTCTCCCGAAGCTTCGGGATTATCGGAATCAAAATAAAAAACGCAACTTACTATTTATCATTAGGTTGCGTTTTTTTTTATTTTATTACCAATGAATTCAACAGATTCACCTGGTCAAATCCAAGTTCTCCCGAAGCTTCGGGATTGGCGGAATCACAGTAAAAAACGCAACTTACTATTTATCAGGTTGCGTTTTTTTTATTTTATTACCAATGAAATCAACAGATTGACCTGATCAATTCCAAGTTCTCCCGAAGCTTCGGGATTGGCGGAATCACAGTAAAAAACGCAACTTATTATTTACCAGGTTGCGTTTTTTTTATTTTATTACCAATGAATTCAACAGATCACCTGGTCAAATCCAATTTCTCCCGAAGCTTCGGGATTGGCGGAATAACAGTGAAACGCACTTGCTATTTATTAAGTTGCGTTTTTTTATTTTATTACCAATGAATTCAACAGATTCACCTGGTCGAATTCAATTTCTCCCGACGCTTCGGGATTGGCGGAATCACAAAAAGACGATCCCAGCGGTCGGTTTTTTCGTTTTAATGATTGAGGTTTAAAACATTCGCGCCCAATGGCTGTTCGGTTTCCCTGCTCAGTTTTTTATCGTGCGGCGTGATCAGTATTTCGACCGATCCGGTGCCAACCGAAGCTTCCAGCATGTGTCCGCCGTGTGCATTAAAATCTTTGTCTGTTACGAGACCGTGCGTATGCAACGAGGGTTTTCCATCTTTCCACGCAATGGTGCCAACCATATTCGCAAGTTCGACATCGTTAAATGTTTTCGGATCGTAAGCTTTGGTCTTGAAATTGAAAAACCCGAAAGTGGCGTTCACGAAACCCATTCCGCTAAAATTCGCAGACGGGATTTTTTCCGCTACAGCGAAATCCTCGAGTTCCTTTAGCACATTATCGCCCTGGCGAAGCACCATCAAATATCCCGATGGAACTTTGATGTATTTTGGCGGCGTTTTATTTTGCGCGAATAAATGTACGCTGGCGAGCATTACCAACAGAAAAATATAAATTTTGGTTTTCATAATAACTATTTTTAATAAAGATAAAATATTTGATTTACAGGTTGTTACATCTAGTTTTTAAAAATTTGTACGGTATCCATAAATTAAAAAATCCGGCATAGCAACCGGATTTTGATTTCAATTTTCCTAATGGAATTTTCAGCCGATTTTATTCGTTTTGTAAATCGTTATGCCGCCGTCTAAAATCGTTGCAGCTTTTTCGCCAAATGTTTTTAAATAAGGCTGCGAATTGTGAAAGTCAAGATCGGCCTGACTCGCCCATGCTTCCTGAAATACAAACAAATTTTCATCTTCTGAAGACTGGTGCAAATCATATTGCAAACACGCTTTTTCCTTTGTTGAATGTTGTACCAGTTCCAATAAATAACTTTTAAGCAATTCAGAATTTCCTGCCGAACTTTTGACCATTGCTGTTAAATAAACGATCATGCGGTTGCTTTTTGCTTTATAAAATTCGCTTCCAAATGCGCCGTATATCTTTTCAGATCTTGCGGAATGTCGGCGTTTTTCTCGACATCGTGAAAATGCAGACTTTCCATTGGCGTCATTCCCGTAAAAGCGTTCATCCTGTGAAAACCAAACAAAGCACCACTGTCTACGCTGGTTTCATTAAAGAATTCGCCTGGAAGCGTAAAGGCCGTTTTGGGCGCGTTCCATGAACTCGTGACCATGTATTTTCGTCCGTGCAGCATGCCGCCGGTTCCGTAATTGATTTCAGGATTTGCCGACGAACGCCCGTCACTTCGATAAATCCCTTTTTGATACCCTTCTGTAAATACTTCGTCAATGTACTTTTTAAAACCATGCGGCAATTGAAACCACCAGATTGGCGTGTGGTAAATCACGACGTCGGCCCAAACGTATTTCTTGACTTCTTCGGCTACCTCATAAACGTCATTGATATCGGTTGATTGCACTTCAAATCCTTGCTGATTTTTGAAAAATTCGATGGTCGCATCAAAAACCGTTTTGTTGAATTTTCCGCCGGAATGTCCAAAAACCTGTCCGCCGTTGATTACAAATATTTTCATTTTTAGTGTATTTAAATTTTCTGATACAAAATTAACGCAATGGTTCGCATAATTAAAATTATATAAATCATAAATTTGCATCACAATTATGATATTCAAATATGGTAAATTTAGAATGGTTCAGGACATTTAAAGCGATTTACGAAACCGGAACTTTAACCGGAGCTGCCGAATCTTTGTACATTTCGCAACCCGGCGTGAGTTTACACCTGAGTTCGCTCGAAGCACATGTCGGCCACAAATTGTTCGACCGCAGTTCCAGAAAAATGGTTTCAACCGAACGCGGAAAAGTACTCTACAATTACATACAGGAAGCCGTTTGCCGACTCGAGGAAGCCGAACAGCATTTCACCAAAAGCACCGAAAAAGAAAAACCTACAATCAGTATCGGAATGTGTTTTGAAACCTTCCAGTTTACGCTCGAATCCTATCTGCCAAGCCTTGCGTTCAACGTCATTATCAAATTTGGCGAATATCCGGAAATGCTCAAAGACCTCGACAACGGCATTCTCGACCTGATCATTACGCCGCAAAAAGGCGATTACAAATCGTTGGTTTTTAAGCCGTTTTTTAAAGAAAAGATCGTGCTGATCGGCGGCGCGCAAACACCTACAACTGAACTTGACAATTTGGTCAAATCCAAAAACAAAGAAGGTTTGCAGGATTGGCTCAAAAACCAAAGCTGGTACGGAACTGCCGGAGACATGGAACATTTGCGGAAATTCTGGCACCTGAACTTTGGCCGGCGTCCCGATTTCAAACCGAATTACATCGTCCCAAATATGGGTTCAATTATTCGCTGTTTGTCGGCAGGAAACGGCATTGCGGTGATTCCCGACTTTTTATCTGCCAAAGAAATCGAGCTCGGGAACATCAAACTGTTGTGGCCCGGATTTTCAACCATGGAAAACACGCTGTACTTTGGTTCGCGCAGCAAAACGATATACGCAAACGAAATCGCGCAGATTGAAGCGATTTTTACCAAAGAAATGGTCAATTGCGTGTGTTGATTTAACTTGGTTTTTGGTTTGGGCGTTGCCTTCGGCCAGGCTGTTCGCTGCAATCTTTTTACAGTTCCGTCCCGAAGCCTCGGGACTGCGCTATAAAAAGGATTTCCGCTTCCATCCTTAACGCGGGCGTCCGTTTCCAAAATAAAATCTTTCTAAAAATAAAAATCCCGCCCGAAGGCAGGAAAATCTTATGGATTCGTCGACCACAACGACGCATTTTTAAGCAATGCACGTCGGTTTAATTTCAATTGTGCGACAATGAGTTCTGCGAAATCTTCCGGCTGCAAGATGCTTTCAGGATTTCCGTCGGTGAGGTTTAGATCTTTCGCCATATCGGTTGCGATCGTACTTGGCGTTAAAGTCGACACGCGGATGTTGTGTTTGCGAACTTCCATCATCAATGCTTCCGACAAACCGACAACAGCAAATTTCGATGCTGTATATGCGCTGGTTCCGGCATTTCCGCGCAATCCAGCCGATGAAGCTACGTTGATGATATCACCACTTTTGCGTTCGATCATATCGGGCAAAACCGCATGCGTGACATAATACAATCCCATAACATTCACGTCGAGAATTTGTTTGAAGGTTTCGGGTTCGAGATCGAGGAAATTACCAAACTTCCCGATTCCGGCGTTGTTGATCAAAATGTCAATGTGCCCGAAAGCGGCCTTAATATCGGTCACTCCTTTCTTCACCGCATCGAAATCGGATACATCAAAAACCGAATGGATCGCTTTAACGCCAAATGCCTGAAGTTCGGCAACAGTTTGCAACAATACATCTTCGTTTCTTCCTGTGATTGCGATGTCAACGCCTTCGGCTGCCAAAGCCAACGCCGCCGCTTTTCCGAGTCCGCGGCCACCGCCGGTGATCAATGCTTTTTTTCCTTGTAGATTTTCCATAGTAATTTTAGTTTTTAGTTTGGAAAATTAATCAAACAGTAAATTTTCGAACCATTAAGACATTAAGATTCATTAAGTTGTGCTTCTTGATGAATCTTAATACCTTAATGGTAATCTTTTCAAACATTACTGCGTAACTTTCCAACTTTAATTTAATTTTTATCGATAATAAATCCGTCGTTCGCTTTGGGATTCGGGACAATGTAAATGCGGTGCCATTCTTCTCCGTCGAGGATTTTCCAGGAATGGCCTTCACCCTGAATATCTTCGGCAATCAGGATAATTCCGGGTTCGATGATAAAACTTTTCCCATCGGAAGTCGTGAATTCGAGCTGGCCTTTGAGCGTCACGACATATTGGTAACGCGGCGCGGGATGTTGCGATTTCTGGTAAGTTTCAATTTCCGTTTTGAGGAAAAACCGCTCCGCATTCAGGTCGAAACCTTCGGGCAATGTTCCTTTTTCAAAATAGGATTTTCCGTGGCTGTCATTTTTGATTCTGTAGGCGCGCATCTTTTAAATTTGACTGTAAATTTAAGCAATCAGATGGCGGAAACGGCTGCAATTTTTCTTTTTCTGATAATAAACACCAGTGTGATTCCAGCACCGATCAATGACATGGCCACGCCAACAAGATTCGGCGAAGCATAACTGTAACCGGCAACTAAGGGCAATCCGCCAAGGAACGCGCCGAGTGCATTTCCGATATTGAAACTGCCCTGAATGGCTGCCGACGCGATCATTTCTGCACCTTTTGCCGTTTGGATCATCAGCATTTGGATTGGAGCAACGACAGCAAACGAAATACAGCCAGTCATAAATACCAATAACAATGATAAATATTGGTTTTGAGATCCAAGAAAAACGAGCGTCAAATCGAGCGCAAGTACGATTAATAATGTGATGGTTGTAGTCAACGGTGAAAATTGATCCGCCATTTTTCCTCCAATGAAATTTCCAACGACCATTCCGAGTCCGGCGAGAATCAGGATATACGGAACCGCTTCTGCAGAAAATCCCGAAACTTCTGTCAGCAATGGCGCGATGTAACTGATCCACGCAAATAAGCCTCCGAAACCAACAGCTGTAATTGCAATAATGAGCCAAGCTTCAGGTTTTTTAAAAAATTGAAGTTGGGTTTTCATACTTTCGCCGCCTTTGGATTCCAGGTTTGGCATCCAAAAATACAAAAATAATAACGTCAGCAATCCCACAAATGCAATTAATACAAAAGTGTATCGCCAAGTATAATGATGCCCGATGTAAGTCCCGATCGGAACACCGGCAAGATTCGCTAATGTCAATCCAGAAAACATGATGGAAACCGCCTGTGCTTCTTTTCCTTTATCCGCCAAACGGCTTGCGACCACTGCTCCAACCCCGAAAAATGCACCATGCGGCAAACCGGAAAACAATCGTGAGATAAACAGGATTTCATAATTTGGCGCGATGATCGACAATGCATTGAAAACGGTCAGCATTAAAGCCAAAATCAGCAACATTTTTCTGGGCGGAAAATTCCGGCCGAGAATCACAAGTGTTGGCGCGCCAATGACCACACCAAGCGCGTAAGCCGAAATTAAATGTCCGGCTTCGGGGATTGTTATTTTTAAATCGGCTGCGATGTCGGGCAACAAACCCATCATCACAAATTCGGTGATTCCTATCGTAAGACCGCCGAGCAGCAGTGCAAAAAGGCTTTTTTTCATTTGATTTTTTGATTATTTATTCAGCCACAGTTTCAAATCGGAGATTTCTTCGTTGCCGATGCTGTGCTGCAGATTTTTGTAGGTTTTGAATTCGGGAGCATTTTTGAGTATTTTCAGATACATTTCTGCAGCAACCGCTTCGGCATACGGAACGCGGTTGTCGGCATCGCCATGCGCGATGAACACTTTGAGATTTTTAAGGTTTGTTCCCGGTTTAATTTTCGCCTTGAGCGTAGGCAAAATCCGTCCGCTTAACGGCGCGATCGCTTTGACAAGTTCCGGATGCTGAAGCCCGATCTGGTAACACATCATCGCGCCCTGGCTGAAGCCGATTAAGGTTACGTTTTTGGGATCGGCTTTGTATTTTTTGACGATTTCCGGAATGAAAGCGGCGAGCAATCTGGTGCTTTCGGTGGCGTCGGCGTCTTTCCCGATTGGAAACCATTGGAATGCATTTTCGGAAATTGGCATCGGCGCCCGAACCGAAATGATCAAGCTTGATTTTGACAAGTTTGTTCCGAGTGAAATCAGATCCGATTCGTTGCTTCCGTAACCGTGCAATAAAATAATGACCGGCAGTTTTTCGGTTTTTTCGGTTGGAAGCGTGACGAGATATTTCAGGTTCAAATCAGTTTGCAGGCTTTGAGCTGCGAGGCATTGGCTTAAAGCCAGAAGCAAAAAGAAGATTGTTTTTTTCATAATATTTACTTTGGAAGCCTGACCTTATACACGCGATATGGAAAATCGGTACGGTCGATCTTGTTGTTGTATTTGGGCAAACGATTCAATTGCGAACAAGAAAAATATAAAAATCCGTCAGTTCCAATTCCGAAAGAATCGGGCCAGCTTAAACGCGAATCCCCAACCAAAGTGTGCAATTTTCCATCGGGCGACACATATTTAATGGAATAATCCGGCGACGAACTCAGGTAAATATTGCCTTTTGAATCGGCGATCATGCCATGACAAACTCCGGTTTCTGCGACCGTTTCGACTTTAGACGACAAGACTTCCGGCGTTAATTTGGCATCAGCCAGAAATTGCGTCTCAATGCGGTACAATTTCTTCTGGTTGATCGCGCGGAAATAAAACCAGTTGTTGTCATTCGTCAGTGCGATGCCATTGACGTTAGAAACAAACGGTTTGCCGCTGTCTTCAATGACGTCTTTTCCATCAAGATTCAGGATAAATCCAGGCGTTGCAATGGTGGACTTGTCATTTTGCAGCACAATTCTCGTTTTTCCGGTTTTTAGATCCAGGATTACGATTGCTTTAAGTCCGGGATCGGAGAAATATGCGAGCTGTTTTTGGGTGTCGACTGTAACATCATTCAATGCAGATTTATCTTTAGGCAGATCTTCAAAATGATATACTTTTTTGACGGAATTCGATTTCAGGTCGATTTGCAGCAGTTTGAATTGGCCTTGTTCCGAATCGCCTTTCTCTTTTCCGAAAACCGAATTGGCGCCGCCAGGTTTCGAGTCGAGCACCCAAAGATCATTGTTCGAATCGGTGAATAAATCCTGGACATTGACGAAATGGGATTCGGGTTTTTGCGGATTTGGGACATTCCACTGCGCATCCGGAAACGCGACGCGTTTTCCGTTTACAATTTCTGTAAGTCCGTACAAATACGGGTCGCGTTTCGGAAAAGAAACGAACAACCTATTGTCGTTGGACACCGTCACGCCGATGGGTTGGTTTTTTCCAAATTCGGCTACTTCAATTAAATCGGGTGATGTTATTTTTTGCTGTGCGATCCCTGAAAAAACAGTCAGGAAAATTGCCGTGTTGAAAATTTTTTTCATAGTTGTTTTGCTTTTTTAGCGTTGAATGAAAATACCGCTACGGCGAATGCAAGCAGGCTGAATATTATCAATTGAATGGCTACCAGATTCCAGCCACCGTATTTCCAGCATTGCACGCCGATGGAAGTTCCGAGCGCGCCGCCGATAAAATAGGAAGTCATATAAATGGTGTTGATCCTGCTGTTTGCTTTTTCATCCAAAGTATAAATGGTGGCAATATTGATGAGTTGGGTCGCCTGAACGCCGATGTCGAGCAGTAAAACCGAAACCAAAATCGCCCAAAGCGAGGTCGGAAAAATGTATAGCAACAACACACTAAACAGCAACAATCCTGTGGTATACATTTGGGCTTTCGCCGGATTTCCGTTGTCGATGAGTTTGCCAATGTAAGGCGCGCCTAATGCTCCGGCGATGGCAAGCAGTCCGAACAATCCGATCTGGTCGGTTTTATAATGGAAGGGCGCACCGCTGAGATGAAAAGTCAGCGTGGTCCAAAACGAGCAAAATGCCCCAAAAACCAATGCGCCCATTAAAGCGGCACGTCTTAAAATGGCAAAACGTCCCAATTGTTCCACCGCCGATTGTAGCAAGGCTTTGTAGTTTCCGGCAAAATTGGCTTCGACACTCGGCAGGCTGAAATGAATCATCAGCATCGTTATAAAAACCATCACCGCCGAAATTGCATAGACGAAATGCCAGCCCAGCCATTCTGCGATAAATCCGCTAAAAACGCGGGCCGCGAGAATTCCAATTAAAATTCCGGAGAAAATAATGCTGATCGTTTTTCCTTTATTTTTGGTTTCGAAACTGGCCGCCATTGGCAAAATAACCTGAGCTGCGACACTGCAGATTCCGATGATCAAACTCATGGCAAAAATCCCGATGCGGTTTTCGATAAACACCATTCCGAGCAAAGCTGCGATCAGCAAAACCTGCATGCTCAGAATGAGTTTTTTGCGGTTGATTTTATCGCCAAGCGGCGTGATGAAAAATAATCCAAAACCGTAACCGGCTTGCGCTAATACCGAAACCAAACCCACATTGGCTTCGGTTGTGTGCAACGACATTGCAATGTCTTTTAAAATGGGCTGGTTGTAATAAATATTGGCAACACAAATTCCGGCGGAAATTGCCATAATTGTAATTTGCGTTTTCGAAAGTCCGGTTTTTTCCATCAGACAAATTTACGCAGAAGCGCATTCAATAAAGTTGTATTTTTGCAGCATATACTTGTAATTTTCTGTTATGCCAACATTAAAGCAATTCGAGACTTTGGTGATTGATGAATTTGAGGAAGAAAAATTCCATTTGCCCAAGCACAGCCATACCTATTACGAGATCATTTACATCGTAAAAGGAAGCGGCATTCATCATTTGAACAAAAACCTGATTCCGTATAAGAGCGGCGATTTGTTTGTGATTTCGCCCGATGACGAGCATTACTTTGACATTAGAAAAAGCACGCGTTTCGTATATATAAAATTCAACGATACGTATTTTTATTCGAAGAGAAACCTTGCGTGTGATGACTTTTTGCTTCGGAAACCAGAGGAATTCATGCGTGAAAAAATCCTTAAAGAACAGGTTTTAAAACTTGACGAACCTTGTAAAACCATTTTAAAACGTACGATCGAAAACATCACCGCTTACAACTGCCGGAACGATGTGTCGACTTCGCCGATTGTTTTTTATCAGGTGCTTTCAATTTTCGGGCTGATCAAAGAAGCGCTGAAATGCATGAATGTGCCGTTGCCGGGAAATTCGTTCGACAACAAGCAGATCATATCTTACATTCATCAGAATATTTACGATCCGAAAATGATCCAGGTGAAAGCGATTTCGGAACATTTTAATATTTCACCAACATATTTTAGTGCGTATTTTAAACGCAGTTTTTCGATAACCTTTCGGGATTACGTCAACAATTTGCGGTTGCAGCTGATTGAAAAAAGGATCAGCGGCAGGCAAATGCCCATCAAACAAATTGCATACGAATTCGGATTTTCAGACGAAAGTCATTTGTCAAATTATTTTAAAAAACGCAGGAAAGTCGCGCCAGGAAGCTTTAAGAAAAGTGATTTGAATTCTACTGAATAATTGTTTGTTTACGATTTCAGAAATACGATTTTCGCAATCTGCTCACGTAAATCAAAAATCGTAAACCAAAATAAATCATAAAATAAATTATATATTATACCGATTGGTATATATTTGTAACCGATTTGAACGACATCATGAGCAAAGCCGAAAAAACACGGAATTTTATCATCGAAAAAACCGCCCCGATTTTCAACCGGAAAGGTTTTTCAGGAACTTCATTATTTGACATTACTGAGGCAACCGGATTGACGAAAGGAAGCATTTACGGGAATTTTTTAAATAAAGATGAAGTTGCGCTCGAAGTGTTTAAATTCAACGTAGCAAAAATGCAGGCCATGTTTGATGCAGAAATCAATTCAAAAACAACTGCGAAAGGCAAACTGTTGGCGTATGCAGATTTCTATGACAAATCAGCAATTGAAATTTTTCCCGGCGGTGGTTGTCCGATCATGAATACGGCAATTGAAGCAGATGACACACATCCCGAACTGAAAGAATCTTCACTTCGTGCCTTATTGTTTTGGAAAAACAGTATTGAAAAAATCGTCACCGACGGAATTTCAAACGGAGAATTCAGAAATTCGACGAATCCCGAAGAAGCAGCGCTCGCCATACTTTCAATGATTGAAGGCGGCGTGATGATTTCAAAACTCAGCGGAAAAATCAATTACATGAAATCAATAATGACGACGCTTCGCTATTACATTGAAAGCTTATAACCTTTTTTTTAAACTAAAATATACCAATTGGTATATAATACAAATCTTTAAATAACACTTATGAAAACTTCACAAAACACCATTTTAATTACAGGCGGCGGATCGGGAATCGGATTTGAAATTGCCAAACTATTTTCCAGTGACAACCACATTATTATCACCGGTAGAAATTCGGAAAAACTTCAGAAAGCTGCTTCCGAACTGAAAAACACCACAGCGATCGTTGCCGATATCACAAATGAAAACGACATCGAAACATTGGTTAAAACCATCAAAAAAGATTTTCCAAACCTGAACATTTTGATCAATAACGCCGGAAGTGCTGCTGTTTTCAATTTGGCTACTCCGGCAATTAATGCTTTTGAAAAAGCGTCAGATGAAATCAACACGAATTATCTTTCTGTTGTTCGCCTGACGGAAAAATTACTACCAATCCTGAATCAAAAAGATTCGGCCATTGTCAATGTTTCTTCAATCGTGGCGTTTGTTCCCGGCGCTTATCTTCCAACGTATTCAGCGAGCAAAGCAGCGTTGCATTCCTACACGAAAATTCTGAGATGGTCGTTAAAAGACACTTCTGTAAAAGTTTTTGAACTCATGCCGCCATTGGTAAACACTGATTTTTCTAAAGAAATTGGAGGCGAAAATGGTGTTTCCCCGGAACTGCTGGCAACCGATTTGTTTAAGGCCTTTCAAAACGATCAATACGAAATCCACACCGGGCAAACTGCAGGAATGTTTGATTTGTATCGCTCAAATCCAGCCGAAGCATTGGCCGCGATGAATTCAAATGGCGAATAATATGTCGGCATCAGATTTTTTAAAACTGCACATTGGCGAAGAAATTACCACTTCGCCATCGCCTTTCATGAATTGGCTGAAGCCGAAAATGGTTTATGTTAAAGAAGGAAAATTATCGTTTGAATATCTCATTCGCCCTGAAATGACCAATCCGTTTCAAACCCTACACGGAGGCGTTATTGCGGCAATAATCGACGATGCGATTGGTGCAACATTAATTGCTTATGACGAACCGCATTTTTATGTAACGATCAATAATGTCGTCGATTATTTTGCTTCGGCCAAAGAAGGTGATGTTGTAATTTCAGAAACTTCCATCACTAAAAAAGGCAATACCATTGTGAATGCGCAATGCGAAATCTGGAATCATGACAAATCGAAATTATTGGCAAAAGGTTACACCAATTTAATCAAAACCAATCCCAAATTTTAAATTTTTCGACTGGCGATTACGTTCCATTTGCTGCCATCGTGCTGTAGCAAATGGATCGCTTCGGCAGTAAATTGAGCTTCGTATGATTGCTGCCCGTAGATTTCCCAGGCTTTTTGAAATTGTTCCGGCTGTAAATCGCGATAAGCAACGGTCATGTGCGGATTAAAGTTGGAATCTGCAGGTTGATTTTTTACGCCTGGAAAGGTAAACCTGAAACTATTAATGATTTCTTTTTGCAGTTGATCCATTGCTTCAGAAAGTTTCGGATGCACGTAAATCACAGGATGTTCCGGATTTGTAAAAGCGCCAAAATCCTTCAGCTCGACACCGAATTTTTGAACCGGAATGGCAATTTTTTCAAACCATTTGATCAGATGCTGATGATCCGATTCAAATATTTTGAACGGCGCTTTAAGCGTAATATGCGGCATGACTTTTAAGGCGCGGCTGCTGTCATAATTTTTCTCAAAATCGTGTTTGATCAGCGTAATTTCTTCAGAAATCTCCTTCGGCGGAATGATTGCGATAAAGTATAATTTTTCCATTTCCTGCTTTTCCGTGAGGTATTTCCAATAACGTTTTGGCACGTGCTGAATGTGCAGTTTCATATTTTTCCGAGCCGGAATATTCGTGCTTTTAAAATAATCGTTCCAAAGCAAACCGTACAACTTTTCTTTGTCTGAAACCACATCTTCTGAAAGGAAAGTGGAATCATTTTTCATTTCAGGCGCATACTCCAAACGGATTTCCTCGACTTTTTCAAGATCGTAATACAAACCGTATTTTCGTTTGATGTCGTAAATGATCCAGCGCTGGTCGGCATAACGGTTTTTGAAAAATCCGGCGATTAAAGGCAACACATTGTAGTCAGGTTCGACCGGCGCATAAAAAATTCCGTCAGCAGTTTCCTGAAAACGAATGAACGCTTTCATGCGATGGCGTTCTCGGCTCACACTGCGTTCCATTTTCGAAAGCGCGATCACTGACGGATGTCCGTAATTGGTTTCCCCGCCTTTCGGATTGTCAAAAATATAACAGGCGAAATCAAACAAATGCTTAAAACTTTCATCCGATTCTGATAAAAATGTTTTGTAAAAACGCTGCTGCCAATCGGAAGAGATTTTCTTTTTGAGTCCGTCCCAAACCCGTTTGGCTTTGGCCTCATCAGAAATGACTTCCAATACTTCATCGAGCAAAACAGGTTCAAAACGGCTTTGGCTGACCAGTCGGATATTGCCGGGTTTGCGTTCGTAAAATTCGAAAATCGCAGTCAGCAAACCTTCGAGCGTACCATCAAAAACATAAATCACCATTTAGAAAAGTGTCAGTTGGTTTTGCGGGATTTTCAGGTATTTGCTGTTGGTTTCAGATAAAATCAGATTTTTCACATGAATGGCTTCGGGCGCATTAAGCTGGAAAATGCTGTCGGCGCAACGGATAAAATGCTTGGCGCGATTGTACGCAATTCCGATTTTCTGCAGTTGTTCTGAACGTAATTTCCCAAATTTTCTCGCCATAACGATTTTCTTTGCAGAACCGACGCCAATTCCCGGAACGCGTAAAATCATTTTGTAATCGGCCGTATTGATGTCAATTGGGAATTGTTCCATGTTGCGAAGTGCCCAACTCAGTTTCGGATCGATATCGACATCCAGATGCGGATTTTTAGCATTCAAAATTTCGTGTACGTCGAAACCGTAAAAACGCATCAACCAATCGGTTTGATACAAGCGATTTTCTCTAAGAAGCGGCGGCTGGCTTCCGATCATCGGCATTCTGTCATCAAAACTAATTGGGATATAACCGGAATAATACACGCGTTTCAAATCGAAATTCTTGTAATATTCGTTGGCGCTGTACATGATTTCCATGTCGGTTTCCGGCGTAGCGCCAATGACCATTTGCGTACTCTGCCCAGCGGGAACAAACTTCGGAACACTTTTAATAATCTTTTTTTCGTCCTTAAACTGAATGATGCTGTCTTTGATAAAACCAAGCGGTTTCTTGACATCTTCATGTGATTTGTCGGGAGCCAAAAGTTTGAGTCCGGCTTCAGTTGGCATTTCGAGATTAATGCTCATGCGGTCTGCATACAATCCGGCTTCAGTTAATAATTCCTGGCTCGCACCAGGAATTGTCTTGAGGTGAATGTAGCCATTAAATTTATTTTCAAGCCGTAATTTCTTTGCAATCCGAACCAAACGTTCCATCGTATAATCGGCATTTTTGAAAATACCCGAACTTAAGAACAGACCTTCAATATAATTTCTTCGGTAAAAACTCATCGTCAGTTCCACAACCTCATCGACCGTAAAAGCAGCGCGTTTGACATCATTGCTTTTTCTCGACACACAAAATGCGCAATCGAAAATGCAATGATTTGTAAGCAGGATTTTGAGTAATGAAACGCAGCGTCCGTCTTCGGTATACGTGTGGCAAATTCCGGCGCCATTGGCATCGCCCAAACCTTTGTTCGTGTTTTTTCTGCTGCTTCCACTGGAAGAACAGGACACGTCATATTTGGCGGCATCGGCTAAGATGTTGAGTTTTTCACGAATTCTGTCAGACATGGAAATGGCGTTTTTGCAGTTTTTAAAAGTACAAAAACAACTGCTGAACGTACTTTCAACAATAGTTAAATAAATGCAATTTTGCCGACTTTTTCCATCGTGAAATTAGTGGATGAACTTTCGTACAAAAGCGTAATCATTCCGAAAAAACTTTCTGACGGTTTTCAAAAATGGCAACCATCAAAACCGTTTGCATTTTGCGTGCACGAAATTTCAGGACATTTGCATTTTCGCCTTCAAAGCGGCTGTCGATAGTTGCGAACCAAAAATTCAGCCAGTTTCCAAAATGATATGGACTGATTCCATTTTTGGTTTGGACGTCGGTTTTTTGATGGATCAAAATTGGGTTTCCACTGTATTTTTTACCTCCGAAAAGATTCATTTCCCAGAAATCTGTCAATTTTTCGAAATGCGGTTCCCAGTCGGAGATCACGCTGTCGAATATCGGTGAAAGCGTTCCGTCGGCACGTACCTTGGCATAAAAATTCCGCACGATCAGCGAAACGTCATGTCTGTTTGTGACATCGCGCCGCATTATCTCGCGAAATTCACCAGTGCCAAAACGGTACAGGCCGTAATGCTCCAGAGCAACAAATTAAAAACGACTTTCGGTTTCTGTTGAGAAAGTACCGCGCCGTTGAAGAGCATGCAGGAAACTACGACAATAAAAAGCTGGAACATTTGAAAGAAACTGGTTCCGTTTTGCAATACGGCCATTGCCGCGATTCCGCCAAGACAGCTTGATCCGAGTATGCCTAAAGTACAGTTTCCAAAAAATCCACGTTCAAATCTGGTGTAATAATCGTTGTAAGTATTCATGACTGTAAGTTTTAATTTGATGTAAAATTACAGCCGATATTGTTCCTGTTTTATGACTTAAATCATGTTTTGAAAATTAACGGAAAATTTTTCTGTTTTGGATAAATAACATGCCTTTTTTCTCTAGCGCTTTAATGGAACGGATGACGGTTTCGACACGCAATCCGGTTAAATCGGCGAGTTGCTGGCGCGTTAACCTGACCTGATATTTTTGGTCAGAGGTCATTTTTTCGACATCGGTTTTGAGGTAATCGATGAGTTTGAGCAGACGGTGTTCGGGTTCGTGCGACGAGATTTCGGAAGCCATAACCGATTTGTAATACAAGCGGTTGGCGAGCCTGGCGCTGATTGCGATTGCAGTTTCCGGATGTTGGTGCAACAGTTCGAAAAAAGCCATTTTAGGCAATTGGAACACCTGGGCATCGTTCAACGCTTCGGCATTTGCAGGATACGATTTTCCGATGAACAATGGCGGTTCGCCAAAACTTTCCCCGGATTCGAAAATGCCTTGTATGAATTCCTTTCCGTCATCGTTAAAATTGTTCATTTTTATTTCGCCGGAAAGCACCTGAAAGTAATAATGCGCCTGGTCGCCTTCGCTAAAAAGCAATGCTCCTTTTGGATACGATTTTTGTTGTGCGCCAAAACTGATCAGTAATTCTTCGGAAATCATTCGCCTGGAATTGGGTTTTAAAATTACGTTTTTATCAGACAGATGTTGTAAATTTTAAAAGATAATCTATAAACAATAAGTTGTAATTTGGCTAAAATCTAAAACAGCAAACCATGCGCAACGATCATTTCAAAACCATTACCGATACACTTGTCCAGGAAGGATTTCCGCAAATCACAGAACAGGAACCGGGAAAAGCGCTGGACTACAAATTTACGCCGTATTCGCTGAATACCAAGCTGAGTTTTAAATTTGACAACCTTGACCACTTCATCGAATTCCTCAAAATCTCCGAAGGTGAAACTCCAGATGACAAACTCGCGGTATTAAAAGCGACTTTCCTCGAACTTGACTTAAAACCTGATGATTTTTTCTACGTCAATTTCTTTGAAAAAGGAAAAACGCAGGAAATGTAAATTCCCATTTTTATTTTCAATTGAAACTGGAAACCAGAAGAATATAATATATTTGCGGGCTGTCGTATTTAAAACGGCAATTTAAATGAGCCTGCGATGAAAAAAATATTGTTCCTGTTTCCTGTACTGTTTCTTTTCGCGTGTTCTGGCGATGATTCTTTCAATAATGCGACAGAAAATACGGCTGTTGCCAATAAACAGGCGCAGAACGGATTCCATAATATGGATTCGAAAGCGCTCTTCAATATGGATGTCGTGCCCACAATTACATTGCAATTTTCCCTTCAGCAATGGAATAAAATCCTGACCAATTACGATCTGAATCCAAAAAACGAGAAAAAAGTGGTTGCCGGTTTTACCTACACTGTAAACGGATCGACGGTTCATCTGGACAGCATTGGCCTCAAGCTTAAAGGAAATACCAGCCGTCGCAGGCCTGAAGGCGAATTCGGGCAGTTGCACAATGCACAAAATCCCGATTGGCACCATTGCCATTTTTCACTTGATTTTTCGAAAAACCGTCCGAATCAGCTTTTTGCAGGACGCAATAAATTGGCACTGAAATGGTTTAAAGACGATGCCGCTTACGCACGCGAAGTGTATAGTTATGATTTGTTTCGACGAAACGGAATCTGGACTGCGCCACGGGCTTCGTATTGCCGGGTTTACATTGCTGTGGACGGAACTGCCGCTGCGAATTACGGCGTGTATGCGCTGATTGAAAGTGTTGACGAAGATTTTATCGCGCAAAGGCAACAATATTGGACCGCGGCGATTGGCGACATGTGGAAAGGCGGCTATGACAACAATGGCAACAACGCCGATTTTGTACAAACCACAAGTATCGGTGTGGAAGATGTCACTCTTGATCCGGCGACTTCGGTTTATTTTGCTTATGATCTGAAAACCAATGAAGACAATCTGGTTTCGACCAAAGCCAATCTTCAGCAGTTTATTGCAAACCTCAACACCAAAACCGGTGCTGATTTTAAAACCTGGATCAGTTCGAAAATGGATATTCCTTTTTTCGTAAAAACGTATGCGACAAATGTCGTGCTTGGCATGTGGGACGATTATTGGGGCAACGGAAACAACTTTTACTTTTATTTTGCGCCAAACGGAAAAGCTTATTTTATTCCGTATGATTATGACAATACACTGGGAACTTCCTCGATCGTAGGAAACTCAGGAACACAAAATCCGCTGAATTGGGGCGTTGGAAACAAACCTTTGATCACAAAAATCCTTGCAATACCAGAATACCAACAACTTTATAAAAATGCGATTAACGAGCTGCTCAACAGCAACAATGATTTATTTGCTGCTTCGCGAAGCATTCCACGAATCCAATCCTGGCATCGCAGAATCGGGCGTTATGTCTCAAATGACACTGGTGAAGATATGTTGATCGAGGACAAACCAGCTTATTGGGGCAACCAGCCAAACTACAGACTGCTTTCAGGAAACAACCTGGGCGGAAGCAATGGGCCGGCAAACTTCTTCAGCACACGTGCCGCAAATATTCCGTGGTAAGTCCGGACATTTAAAATTCATTGAAGTGTCGCCTGACTGATTCAAATCTTACAATTTCACATTCACAAAACGACTACTATTCTTACTTTCTAAATCGAAATGTCTTCGTCCGACTTCGCTTTTTGTAATCTTTTACTTAGTTCTTTTTGAAAAAGTTAAGAAAAATCGCATTATTTCATCAAAAAATGACATATTGTGCACTTTTCACTTGTAAACTAAATTAATATGATTTAACTTTATTTATAGAATAACCCCTGAGTTTACAAAAAACATAGTATTAACCTGCTTTATAAGACAAATACATAAAATTTTATTATTAATTTTTATTCATTCTCATTTTCCCAAAACAGGGATTTTTTCTGAAAATAAATAAAAATGTCAATTTGCGAATTCCAATATTTTGTTGGTTGCAAATTTCTATTGCCTTTTTTTAACGTGAAAAATTACAATTCGGTTTGTGTCTGACACACGCCCTTGGCATCGCTTATGCTTAAAATCTGCTACACTCCATACAATATAATTCCCTCGAGCCTGTACTAACCTTAATTAAAATGCTTATGAAAATTATTACCTCAGTTTTTAAAAAAACAGGATTGCGGTACGGCCTGATTGCTGTATTCTCGCTTTTTTTTCTAAACCCTGTTCAGGCGCAATCGTTACCCGTGTACGCAAACGCCATTACCAGTCGGAGCGACACTGATCAATTTACAAATGCCATTGATGGCAACTTAGCCACAAGGGCAAATGTCAGGGCCGGAACCGGACTTGTCGCCGGAATTGGCAGTTACAGCGGACACATCGAATTGCAGTTTGGCACCCTTTTGCCCGCAAATACCACCTCTTACGTAAAAATTCAAACCGACGAAAATTTGCTTCCTTCCTTACTCGGCGGTAGCCTTGGCGGACTGCTTTCCAACGTTTTAGGATCCGTCCTTATTGGAAACCAGGAATTTACAATTGAAGCGAAAAACGGCGCAAACGCTGTCGTACTTCGTGCCGATAGCCAGGACATTGGCGAATTTGCAACTTCAAGAGCGCGAATCGTGGTCAATGCCGGAAATGAATATTTTATCGCCATTACACCTTCGGCAGCTTACAATCGCATCCGGCTTACAAACAATCTCGGTTCATTAATCGGACTAAATAACGTTAAGAATTTATACGTTTTCGATGCGTTTTACATTGGAACACCAGATCCATGTGGCAGCGCGAGTTACACTTCTTTTGACGGTTCGGGACTGAATCTGGATCTGTTGGGCCTTGGCGGCGCAGGTGTAACCAATCCACAAAATGTGCTGACACCAAGCCAAACTGATTTTTCAAGACTGAGCCTTGGAATCCTCGCTGTTGCTGGGTCTGTCGAGCAAACCGTTTATTACGATGCGCTTTCTGAAACGAGTGATCAGTTTTTTATTCGCTTAAAAGTCGACCCTTCTTTATTGGCTTTAGGCGTGGCCAACAACATACAGATTATTGCCTCGAACGGCCCGACAACTGTTCGGACTGTCAATTTAAACACGTTGCTCAATCTAGATTTGCTGACGTTACTTCAGGGCAGCCAGATAGTTACCATCCCATTTTCACCAAATGGCACCGTAAACCGAATTACCGTACGCTACAATTCTTTATTAAATGTCCAGCTTACGCAAAGTCTGGATTTATACAGCATCACGCGCGCTCCGGCACAACCAACAATCACCGATCCATTTACATTAAATCCGGTGGTTTGCGAAGGATCGACCGCATCATTAGTTGCGCAAACAGGGACAGGAACCCAATTAAATTGGTATGCAACGCCACAAGGCGGATCAATTTTAGCTACCCGAACTTCTGGGCAGGCTTTCGTAACTCCGGCACTGACACAAAACACGACTTATTATGTGTCGGCTAAAAGAACAAACTGTCCCGAAGAATCGCTTAGGATTCCGGTAACGGTAAACGTGATCAACCTTCCGTCGGCAAATGACATTTTGATTGCAAATTCGCTCAATGCCTGTAACGGAAATATCACGCTTTCGCCAACAGCAACCAGCGGCGTTACAGCTTTCAGGTATTACAAAGACCAGGCAAAAACCGTCGAAATTACTTCGGGTTATACCGGAGATCCAGGCGTTACTTATGTTAAAAATCCGGTGACAGGAGAGTTGACCATCAGCGGACTCAACGCGGCAAATTCGCCTTACACCTATTATATCTCACTTACCGTAAACGGGCTTTGTGAGAATGCAATTAATACACTCAAAGCAGTTACTGTTAATTTTTCGGCGGTTTTGAATTTACAGGTCAGTTCGGCGATCCAGAATTGCGGAAGCGTGAATCTTCGGAATGCGATTTTCAACTTCGACAATTCGGCCGACATTCAATACAATTTCTTCAACAGCAGCAACACGCCAATCACTGCAGCCGCAGCTTCAAACATTCAGGCAAGTGGAATTTATTTTATTCAGGCTGTAAGCCTTGGCGGAAGTTGTTCCTCAGCAGTGCAACAAGTGAATGTTACCGTGAATCCGAGACCGACGCTTACCATTGCCAATCCAAATGTGGTTGTAAATGTTGGAAGTCCGGTTACGCTATCAGCGACTTCTTCATCAACCGTAATCTGGTATGATTCGGCAGGAAACGCATTGCCTTCCAATACTGCCGGGCCTTTCGCGCAAGCGGGTTATTTTACCTTTACGGCTGTGGCATCAAACGGACCTTGTACCGCAACAGGGACAATAAACGTAACTGTAATTGACCCGGCAAATTGTCCGCCGTTGACTCAACGCGCTTATGCCAATTCCCAAAGCTGGACTTCAATAGTTACAGGCACTGTAACCAATGCGGCAGCGGCGGTTGACGGAAATCCACAAACATTTTCCACAATTATAACAGGTCTTGGCCTGCTCGGAATTGGAACAACCTGGCAAACACTTCAATGGAATCAAACGATCGCGGCCGGAACTCCGGTTACCGTAAAACTGGGTTCTGAGTACAGTGGTTTGACATTGGCCGGAGCCTACTCTATCGTTGGAACTAAAAGAAACACTGCAGGAAATCCGATTGACATTGGACCGATACAACCCGTTTCTGCTTCATTACTGAATTTGCTTCCGGGACAAAATACGTTTGAATTTACGTTTGTTCCATCAGACAATTCAGGTCCGAAAAATTACGATGGTGTCAGGATCATTGTCGGATCTATACTTAGTGTCGCGCAAAATGTAAAAGTTTATGAAGCCTACTACAACACAACCGTAACACAACTTGCGTGTGAAACTGGCGATGTGAAAGATGTATTTTCAGGCGCTACAGATCTGGGAATCGGTGTAGCGACCACTGCTGTTGGCGTTGACAATCCGTTTAACGCGGTCGACGGCAGCATCACGTCATTTGCGACAATGTTTAGCGGCGCCGGCGTTTTGGCTGCAGCCGATTTGACCGTGGTTTTTAAAACACCATCGCTCGCCGGAGATTCGACCGAACTGATTTTGTCAAGACCATCAACCATTTTAGACCTAAACGTATTATCCGGGTTCACCATTCAGCTTTTCCTTGGAAACACTGCGGTTGGTGCGCCAATTGCAAATACTTCCACTCTGCTCAGCCTTACCTTATTGAACGGCGGCGCCCAGGCCAGACTTGTGATTCGTCCGCAGGCACAACAATACGACCGGATCAGGATTCGCCTTGGCGGAGTTGCTTCCGTTTTGGATCAACTGCGCGTTCATAACGTCAGGAGATTTGCAAATACAACAGTCGTGGGCGCCGACGCAACAAATACAGTACGCGTTTGTCAGAATGATGTCGTGCAACTCGTCACACAACCTGAAAATTGTACCACTTTTATCTGGTATGATGCGGCGACGGGCGGAAATGTAGTATCAACAGGAACCAGTTTTACAGTCCCGACGACCCTTGCTGCCGGAACTTACAACTACTATATCCAACCTGTTCGCTTTGGTTGCCCGGTTTTTGACCGTGGCCTGGTTACAATAATCGTTGGGCAAACTGCTCCAGCAACTGCCATTTCCCAGATTACGATCAATGGCGGCGCAGCAACAACCTTCTGTAGTACTGGAAATGTTACACTAACGGCCGTTTTAAACGCATCGGCTACGATCACAAATCCGGTTTTTTATTGGTATGCAACCAACGGAACAGAAACGACCTTGATTGCAAATCAGACGGCTGCCACTTTAAACCTTACTGGCTTGGCACCGGGAACTTACACTTATTCCGTTGGAGTCAGTTCTGCTGAATTTTGCAAGACCGCGCCCGCCAACAGAAGACAGGTTACTTTTACAATTCTGCCTTTTTCACAGCCTTCAGATATTGTTGTAGCCAATGCATTAATCTGCCAAAGTTTGAACCAAGCGGTTTTAACACCAACGACAACAAGATTGAATCCGCAATTTAACTGGTATTTTTCGAATAACAGTACGCAACCGATCGTTAGCGGAAGCACGGTAAACGGCGTAACATATAACATCTCATCAACCGGTGCTTTGACCGCTTCGGGATTGACACTAGCCAACAGTCCGTACACTTATTACGTCGGACTCACCAGCAGCACGACCTGTTTGAATCAGGCCGGAAACTTCAAACCGGTTACGATTACGGTAAACGATTCGGGAACACCAACAACTAACAATACAACTCAGAATTTTTGTTTATCCGATGCGCCAACAATTGCGAGCATTCAGGTAAACCAGGCAAATGTTGTTTTTTACACCGCAGCGACCGGCGGAACTTTGCTTTCTGCTACGACTGCCTTGGCCAACGCGACAACGTATTATGCCGCATTTAGCGCCGCGACTGGCTGTGCAAGTGCTGTCAGGCTACCAATATTGGTGAACGTAAACAATGCACCAACACCAACAACAACGAATGCCGCCCAGTCATTTTGTATCATCAATGCGCCAACGGTTGCAAACTTACAAGTCAACCAGGCAAATGTAAACTGGTTCCTTTCAGCAACGGGCGGAACAGCATTAGCGCCGACAACAAGATTGGTAAACGGAACCACTTATTTCGGTTCGCTTACAAACACCGCAAATGGCTGTCAAAGCGCTGTCAGATTGGCAATAGCCGTGACATTAAATGATGCGGATACGCCAACAACAGCCAGTGCTTCACAGAGTTTTTGTTTGGTAAACAATCCGACCGTGGCCAGCATCCAGGTGAATCAAACCGGAGTCGTTTGGTATAATGTTGCAACTGGTGGAACACCTTTAGCAGCAACAACTCCGTTGACAAACGGCATTTATTATGGTTCGTTAACCGCTGCGGGAACAGGTTGTCAAAGTTCGGTACGTTTGGCGGTAACTGTTGAAATTACCAATCCGGCGGCGCCAACAACACTTGAACCAACACAGCAATTTTGTCTCATCAGTGCTGCGACAATTGCAAACATTCAGGTCAACGAAGCCAATATTATCTGGTATACTGCCGCGACCGGCGGAAGTGTACTTCCGACAACTACCGTCTTAGTAAATGGAACCACTTATTTTGCAGCACTTGTTGATAATATAACAGGTTGCCAAAGCGCATCCAGACTTGCAGTGACCGTAAATATCACAGATCCGGGAACACCAACAACTTCCGACAATATGCAGGAATTTTGCCTTTCGGCCAATCCGACTGTGGCGAATATTCAGGTGAACGGCGCGAATGTTACATTTTACAATTCGCCTACAGGCGGAACTGCATTTGCAACAACCGACGTACTTGTCGATGGAACAATTTATTACGCCTCATTTACCGCGCCCGTTTCGGGTTGCGAAAGTGCGGTTAGGCTGGCAATTACGGCAACTTTGAACAATCCGGGAACACCGACAACAAACAGTGATTCACAGACTTTTTGTCTGATTAACAATTCGACCGTTGCGAGCATTCAGGTGAATCAAACCAATATCGTTTTTTACGACGCGGCTTCGGGCGGAACGCCTTTATCCTTGTCCGATCCATTGGCAAATGGAACCTATTATGTAGCATTAAACGATCCAGGAAATTGCGAAAGTGCGGTTCGCCTCGCGATCGCCGTATTGATTTCCGATCCGGGAACGCCAACTACAACTGACGATTCCCAAAATTTCTGTCTGATCAATAATCCTACAATTGCCAATATTCAGGTGAATGAAACCAATGTCATTTTCTATGATCTGGCAAGCGGTGGAACAGCTTTAGATCCGGCAACGGTTTTGGTAAATGGCACTACTTATTATGCTTCAATTACGGATACCAATGGCTGTTCAAGCGCGACACGACTTGCAATTAACGTTGTTGTATCTGATCCGGGAACACCAACAACATCTGATGCTTCGCAGGATTTCTGTTTGGCTTCAAACCCAACTGTAGCCAATATTCAGGTCAACGAAGCCAACGTGATTTTTTACAATGCAGCAACAGGCGGAACTGCGTATGCAACAACCGATGCCTTAATTAACGGCAATATTTATTACGCTTCCCTGACCGATGCCGATGGTTGTCAAAGTGCGGTTCGACTTGCAATCACTGTCAACGTGAACAATGCGGGAACGCCAACAACAAACGACTCCACTCAAAATTTCTGTCTGGTGAATAATCCGACAGTAGCCAATTTACAGATCAACGAATCCAATGTTGCGGTTTACAACGTTGCGACAGGCGGAACATCTTTGGCCGCGACCGATATTTTAACAAACGGAACTTATTACATTTCATTTACCGGAGCCAATTGTGAGAGTGCCGTTCGCCTGGAAATTGCGGTAACGGTTTCCGATCCGGGAACGCCAACAACCACTGATGATTCACAGAATTTCTGTTTGATCAACAATCCTACAATTGCCAACATTCAGGTGAATGAGACCAATGTGACTTTCTATAATGCTGCAACGGGCGGCACCGCGTATGCTACAACCGATGTTTTGGTGAGCGGAATTTATTATGCCTCTATTTCCGATGCTAATGGTTGTGCGAGCGCCATTCGTTTGGCAATCAGCGTCATCATTTCCGATCCGGGAATACCTACAACTGCTGATGCCACGCAAGATTTTTGTCTGGCAGCCAATCCGACTGTAGCCAATATTCAGGTAAATGAAGCCAACGTGGTTTTTTATAACGCAGCGACTGGCGGAACTGCATATGCGGCGACCGAAGCGTTGGTTAGCGGAAACATTTATTACGCGTCATTGACCGATGCAAATGGTTGCCAAAGTGCCATTCGATTAGCCATCACCGTAAACATCAACAATGCCGGAACGCCAACGACAAATGACACCACGCAGGATTTCTGTTTGGTGGACAATCCAACCGTAGCGAGTTTGCAGATCAACGAATCCAATGTAGCCGTTTACAATGTGGCAACCGGCGGAACGGCTTTGGCTGCGACCGATATTTTGGCAAACGGCACTTACTATGTTTCGTTTACCGGCGGCGCAAATTGCGAAAGCGCGGTTCGTCTGGAAATTGTTGTAACGGTTTCAGATCCGGGAACACCAACAACATCTGATGCTTCACAGGATTTCTGTTTGATTAACAATCCTACGATCGCCAATATTCAGGTGAATGAAAGCAACGTGACTTTCTACAATGCTGCAACTGGCGGAACGGCTTACGCCACAACCGACGTTTTGTTGAGCGGAACTTATTATGCTTCTATTTCCGATGTTAATGGTTGTGCGAGCGCCATTCGTTTGGCAATCAGCGTCATCATTTCCGATCCGGGAACACCTACAACTGCTGATGCCACACAGGATTTCTGTCTGGCAGCAAATCCGACAGTCGCCAATATTCAGGTCAATGAAGCCAATGTGATTTTTTATAATGCGGCGACCGGCGGAACTGCATATGCGGTGACCGAAGCGTTGGTTAGCGGAAACATTTATTACGCGTCATTGACAGATGTAAATGGTTGCCAAAGCGCCATTCGCCAGGCGATCACCGTAAATGTTAACAATGCAGGAACGCCAACAACGAATGATACCACGCAGGATTTCTGTTTGGCAAACAATCCGACAGTAGCCAATTTACAGGTCAACGAATCGAATGTTGCGGTTTACAATGTGGCAACCGGCGGAACGGCTTTGGCTGCGACCGATATTTTAACAAACGGAACTTATTATGTTTCGTTTACCGGAGGCGCGAATTGTGAAAGCGCGACAAGGCTTGCCATTGCGGTAACCGTAAATGATGCGGCCACGCCAACGACAAATAATCCGATTCAGGATTTCTGTCAATCGGCAAATCCGACGGTGGCGAATATCCAGTTGAACCAATCTAACATTACGTGGTTTACCTCAGCAACAGGCGGAACACCTTTGGCTGCATCGACACCATTAACTGCCGGAATTTATTACGCTGCGTATGCAGATCCGGCAAACGGCTGCAGCAGTTCGGTAAGGCTTGCCGTGACGGTGACTTTCTCAGGAAGCGTTGCTGCTGTGATCACTGGCGGATCCGCTGAGGCGTGTGTGTTTGAATCGGTTACGTATACGACAAATACGGGAATGACCAATTACATCTGGACGGTTTCTGCGAACGGAAACATTACTGCAGGCGGACAAACAGGAGACAATTTTGTAACAGTTTCTTGGACTGCGATCGGAGCGGCTTCGGTTGGCATTTCGTATACTGACGCTTGCGGCGACGGACATTCGGCCAGTTTCCCATTGACTGTAAAAACCTGTTCAGACATAACGATCACCAAGACTGTCGACAATCCGGCTCCGTTTATAGATCAAAATGTGACGTTTACGATCACGGTTCAAAATTCGGGCAGCGGACAATTCCAAAACATCGTCGTGTCTGAAAACCTGCCATCTGGTTATGGTTTTGTGAGCGCATCGGCAACGGCCGGAACCTATAGCAACGTTGGTGGAAACTGGAGCATTCCGGTATTGAATGCCAACCAGACCGCGACATTGACCGTGGTTGTGAAAGTGCTGGGCGCCGGAAATTACCTCAATATTGCGTCCATTACAACTTCCAATCCTGAAGATTCGAATGTGTCGAACAATTCCGCGGAAGCAGAAATTATTCCGCAATGTTTGATCGTGTACAACGAGTTCAGTCCGAACAATGACAATTCAAACGAACTTTTCCGGATTGATTGTATCGAGAACTATCCAAACAATAAACTCGAAGTGTTCAACAGGTACGGCGTTTTGGTGTACAAGAAAAACAATTATGCCAACGACTGGGACGGAACCGCAAATGTTTCCGGCGCCATCAATAAAGACGATAAGCTGCCAACAGGTACTTATTACTACATTCTTAATATTGGTGTAGATGACAAAGTCCTTACCGGATGGGTATCGATTATGCGATAATCCGGCAAGCCGTTTACACTTGTTTAATCATTAAATTTTAAATTATGAAACTAAATATAAAAGATACGTACCTCTTATTGCTTGGCATCCTTATTACAATTTCGGCGCATGCGCAACAAGATCCGCAGTACACCCAATACATGTACAACACCATGACCGTCAACTCGGCTTATGCCGGATCGACTGGTTCGCTCGAAGCCACGCTGTTGCACCGTTCGCAATGGACGGGCATCGACGGCGCGCCTCAAACACAATCGCTAACGGTTCATTCTCCGCTTGCCAATGAAAAAATCGGGCTTGGACTTAGCATTGTTAATGACAAACTCGGTCCGGCGAATGAGCTTTACTTTGAAGGAAATTTTTCATACACTTTGGCATTGGCACAAGACCACAAACTCGCTTTCGGTTTGAAAGCGGGCGGTCGGATGCTAAACGTCGACTGGACCAAAGGCCGTTATTATGACAATACCGATATTTTATTAAACACCAATATTGACAACAAAATCAAGCCTTCACTGGGCGCTGGTGTTTTTTATTACAGTGAAAAATGGTATGTGGGCGCTTCAATTCCGAGTTTCATCCGTGGCGATTATTACGACGACATCCAGGAATCGGTTACTTCAGAAAGGCTGCATTATTTTTTTATGGGAGGTTATGTTTTCGATGTTTCGGATGGGCTGAAGTTTAAACCGGCATTTTTAGTCAAAGCGGTCAGTGGTGCGCCATTGGTTGCAGATTTGTCGGCAAATTTCCTGCTGGCCGAAAAACTCACGCTCGGCGCTTCGTACCGCTGGGAAGATTCGGTTAGTGCGCTTGCCGGATTCCAGATTACCAACGGACTTTACATTGGTTACGCCTTCGATTATACAACCACAAGACTGAATAAATATGCCGATGGAACCCACGAATTCGTTCTTAGGTTCCAGCTTCAGCGTAAAGCCAGCCAGATCAAATCACCACGATTCTTCTAAAACCCAACCCTATGAAAAAAGCCTGTATTATAATCCTGATGATTTTTTCGGTCGCCGCATCCGCGCAGTCGAAATCCAAACTGAAAAAAGCCGACAAATTGTATACGACCTATGCGTATGTAGATGCCGCAAAAGCGTATGAAGATTATCTGAAAGATGTCGAACAGCCATCGACAGAAACGATTATGCGTGTGGCCGATTCGTATTATTTTACCGATGACAACCGCAATGCGCTCAAATGGTATCAGAAATTGTACAACATACAAGGCGAAACCATGTCGGAAGGTTATTTTCTGAAGTATGTTCAATCGCTAAAAGCGGTTGGCGATTATGCCGATGCCGATCGGTTGACGAAAGATTATCTGACCAGAAAAGGCGACCAGAAACAAATCGCACATTACGCCAACCAAAAGCGTCAAATGGACAGTCTGGCGAAAACAAAACCGTTATACACCACTAAAAATCTGGATATCAATTCAGACAAATCCGATTTCGGGACTGCTTTTTACGGAGAAAAAATTGTGTATGCGTCGAGTAAAGACACCACAAAATTTGATCAGAAATTGTATTCCTGGAACAAACAGCCATTCCTGACTTTATACGTCGCAGAGCGCAATGCTGTTGATGGCAGCCTGTTTAACGAAACGGTTTTTCTTCCAAACGTCATGTCCAAATACCACGAGGCAACGGCGACATTTAGTCCGGATTATAAAACCGTTTTCTATACGACGAACATCGTAAAAAAGAACAAAAAACTTGTCGTTGACGAATCGCGTACCAACAATTTCCAGATCATTAAAGGAACCATCGAAGACGGAAAACTGGTAAAACCAGAAAGTGTCTTTTTCAACAGCAAAGAATATTCTGTCGGACATCCGGCGCTGAGCGAAGACGGGAAATGGTTGTTTTTTGCATCTGATATGCCCGGCGGATTTGGTGAAACTGACATTTACGTCTTGCAGATTGCAGATGACGGAACGATGGGTTCGCCGAAAAATCTCGGGCCAACGATCAATACAATTGGAAACGACATGTTTCCGTATTTCAGAAATGGCATATTGTATTTTTCGTCTGACGGCCATTATGGCTGGGGCGATCTTGACGTGTATGAAAGTAAGTTTTCGGGTGGTTTGAATTTCTCGGAACCTAAAAACCTGGGTTCGCCAATCAACAGCAACAAGGACGATTTTGCTTATATCGTCGATGCTTCGGACAATTTTGGATATGTTTCTTCGAATCGCGGAAACGGAAAAGGCGACGATGATGTGTATTATTTCACCAAATCCAAACCCGTTTGCAATCAGATGATTTCAGGAAAAGTGAGCAACGCCAAATCGAAATTGGCCATAGCCGATGCAACTGTAAAAGTTCTCGACCAGTTTGGCGATGTCGTTACCGAAGCGAAAACGGACAATCTTGGAAAATACAAAGTGACCGTTCCTTGTTCGAAAAAATTCAAACTTGTGGCTTCCAAACCAAACCACAGTTCGGATGAAAAGGAAGTGGTAACCAAAAATGCCAATGAGGACGAAATTAAAAATATCGATTTTGAACTCAGCAATTACGACGATCTGATCGTAAAAGACAAAGGCGTTGAAAAGGTAAATGTCAACCCGATTTTCTTCGATTACGACAAATCGGACATTACGCCGCAGGCCGCAGAAGAATTGGACAAAGTGGTTTTTGTGATGCAGAAATTCCCAAATGTCAAAATCAGAATTGAGTCTCATACCGATTCGCGTGGCAAAGATGCCTACAATCTGAAACTGTCAGACAACCGTGCAAAATCGACACAAACATACATTCTTTCAAAAGGAATTGACGCTTCACGGATTGAAAGTGCGATTGGATACGGCGAAACAAGATTGGTCAACAAATGCAAGAATGGCGTGAAATGTACGGAAGCGGAACATTTTAAAAACCGACGTTCCGATTTTATCATCATCCAGAAATAATTACTTTATTTTATTGTCGGAAAATGGCTTTGTGTAATGCAAGGCCATTTTTTTTGAATTCAAAATACTGGTTATCAAATAAGTAAAATTGAAATTTGGATTGTAAATTTTCATATATTCGGTACAATCAATTAAAATCAATCATCATGAAAAAATCAAATCTTTTTTTGCTCAAAATTGTTGCCTTTTGTTTGTTGCTAAAATGTTTTATTCCGACGCTTTCTGCACAAAATAAATCGGATGAAATCGATAAACTCGTTTCCAAATACCACGAATATGAGCAATTTAATGGCAGCGTCCTGGTTTCGGAAAACGGAAAAGTCATTTATAAAAAAGGGTTCGGAATGGCCAACATGGAATGGGATATTCTGAACCAATCCAATACCAAACACAGGCTTGGATCGGTGACCAAACAATTTACGGCGATGCTCACTCTTCAGTTGGCCGAAAAAGGAAAAATCAAACTTGACGTACCCATTACAACTTACCTTCCCGATTATCCAAAAACGAATGGCGATCAGATCACAATTCACCAGTTGCTTTGCCATACTTCCGGGATTCCAAATTATACCTCGTTTCCTGATTTTTTTAAAAAAGACAGCAAGAACTTTTATACGCCCGAGGAATTTGTAAAAAAATTCGCAGACATGCCATTGGAATTTAAACCCGCCGAAAAATTTGCCTACAGCAATTCCGGTTATTTTGTTCTGGGCTACATTATCGAAAAAGTGACCGGAAAAACGTATGAGCAAAATTTACAGGATCAGATTTTCACACCGCTAAATATGGTCAACACCGGATTTGACCACCATGAAATCATTCTGAAAAACCGAGCGACCGGTTATGAGAAAAGCGGAAAAGGTTTTAAAAATGCGGACTATCTTGACATGTCAATTCCGTTTTCAGCGGGATCGCTTTATGCAACAGTCGAGGATTTATTCCTCTGGGATCAGGCGTTGTATACCGAAAAATTACTTTCTGCGAAATACATGGAAATGATGTTTAAGCCTTACATCGCAGCCGGACCTGGGTTTTATGCTTACGGCTGGGGCGTTGCCGATGTGCCTTTGGGAAAAACCAAAGACAAACTTCATGTTGTTGAACATACTGGCGGAATCAACGGATTCAACACCATCATTTCGAGGATTCCGGCTGATAAAAACCTCATCGTTTTACTTAACAATACCGGCGGCGCACCTGTAAACCAGATGAGTGCGTCCATCAGGAATATTTTGTATGGACAACCATACGAAATGCCAAAAAGATCGTTGGCAAAGGCTTTGCAAAGCGCCATTACCGAACACGGACTCGAAAAAGGTCTGCTGAATTTTGAAAAGCTTCGAAAAGACAGCAGTTATAATTTTAATGAAAATGAGATCAATTCGGCAGGTTACTATTTTTTACAATCCGGAAACGTCAAAGAAGCAATCGCCATTTTCAAAATCAATGTGGAAAATTTTCCAAAATCAGGGAACGCTTACGACAGTTTGGGCGAGGCATATCTCAGAGATGGCGATAAAAAATCGGCCGTTTTAAACTACAAAAAATCGGTAGCGCTTGATCCTGAAAATGAGAACGGTAAGAAAGTACTTTCCGAAATTTCAAAATGATATTGAAACCGTACAATATAAGTTCCAAATCTTATAAGGCATTTCTGCAAGTAGGATTGTAATTTTATACTGTTAATAGTTTATCCATAAATATCATACTAATGTCTTTCAAAAGAAAGTTCTGCAGTATTGCCAGTCTTTACAGTCAGAGTATATCAATGATTGATTTTTGTTAGGTTATTTATTGATGAAAGGCCGTCCCAAAAGGGCGGCTTTTTTTATGTGTGCGTTTAAACTACACATCGCTAAAAAAAAGCCGCTAATTTAAAACTTCTTTCATTTAACGGTTGATTTATGGGTTCATTTATATTTTTTTGACAAAAATTAAGCAGCAACCCTCATTTTCAGATTCATTTCAAATACAAATTGTATTTTTTTATAATTTTACCCCAAAATAATCAGGGTTTTATTTTATAACAACAATACGATGGAAAAGAGATGGATCGCCGCTTTCAGCATTATGACATTGGTTTCCGCTTTGGGACTTTTTTGGCCTGAAGCCATAGAAACCGAAGCAATCAAAGCACAATTCGGAACGCTCGAACAAATTGTGCCTGCCGATGTCGCATGGCTGCTTACCGCTTCTTGCCTCGTTTTACTAATGACGCCAGGCTTGTCGTTTTTTTACGGCGGAATGGTTGGAAAAAAAAATGTTATTTCAACAATGCTTCAAAGTTTTATTTGCCTTGGCGTTGTCACGTTACTGTGGATTGTCGTAGGCTTTAGCCTTGCTTTCGGTGAACCAATTGGATTTCACATCGGTTCCGGATTTTACAGCATTATCGGAAATCCCGGTTCGTTTGCTTTTATGGACCATGTGGGTATTCTTCCACACAATAAAATGGCCACCACCATACCATTCATGCTTTTTGCCCTTTTTCAGATGAAGTTTGCCGTAATCACGCCGGCCATTATTACTGGTTCGTTTGCCGAACGCGTGCGCTTCATTTCCTACCTGCTTTTCATTTGTTTGTTTACTTTATTTATTTATGCGCCGCTTTGCCATTCTGTCTGGCATCCAAACGGCATTCTCGGAACCTATTTCGGCGTGAAGGATTTTGCTGGCGGAACCGTCGTTCACATGAGCGCGGGTTTTGCAGCACTTGCCGGCGTCATCGTTTTGGGAAAGAGAAAAAACAGCAACCACATTCCAACCAACATTCCGTTTGTATTGTTAGGCACCGGAATGTTGTGGTTTGGCTGGTTCGGATTCAACGCCGGTTCTGCGCTCGCGGCGAACGGAACAGCGGCCATGGCATTTGCAACTACAACCACAGCATCGGCAGCAGCCATGCTCACCTGGATATTTTATGAAAGATTAAACGGCCGTAAAGTTTCCGCATTGGGAGCATGCATTGGCGCCGTCGTGGGTTTAGTTGCCATTACTCCTGCGGCGGGCTATGTAACGGTCCCGCAAAGCATTTTCTTCGGGTTCATTACCGCAATTGTCTCCAATTTGGTTTTGAATGCCAAAGTCATGAAGAAAATTGACGACACTTTAGACGTTTTTGCCTGTCACGGCGTCGGCGGAATTATGGGAATGATCTTAACCGCCATTTTTGCACAAGGCGAAAATGCAAGTTTGCTTCACGGCGGATGGAACGTTTTTGCACACCATATGGCCGCACTTTTAATCGTTTCTGTATTTACGTTCTTCGGTGCTTTGATTTTGTTTAAAGTGACCAACGCGATGATTCCGCTTCGGGTTTCTGAAGAATCAGAACATCTCGGACTTGATTTATCCCAGCATGACGAAACGCTAGACCACCATCGCGACACGCCAATGGGCATCATCGATTTGATCAAACAGGAAACGGCATAAAAGATTTTTCGTTACTTTGGCGGAATTAAATTCTCCAATATGAAAAAAGCTTTATTTCTTATCGCAGTGATTTTCACGACGACTTTCAGCATCGGGCAAACCAAAACCACTACAGAAAACAAAACCATCGGAAATTTATTAGAGAACTGGCATCAGGCTGCAGCCGATGCAAAATTTGACGATTATTTCGCTGTGTTGTCTACCGATTCGAGATATATTGGCACCGACCAAACCGAAAATTGGAACCTTGACCAATTTAAAGCATTCGCAAAACCGTACTTCGACAGCGGAAAAGCCTGGAATTTCAAATCGATCCAACGCAACATTTTTCTAAGTAACGATGGAAACTTAGCCTGGTTTGACGAATTGCTCGACACCCAAATGAAAATTTGCCGCGGATCAGGCGTGTTGCGTAAAGAAAAAAATGGAAAATGGAAAATCGTACATTATGTACTTTCAATGACCATCCCGAATGAGAAAATAGAAGACGCAATCAAAGCGAAATCAGCTTTCGATGATGCGTTTATTAAAGAATTAAAAACTTCTAAATAATTACGACAAATGATCGAGCATGTCTTTGGTCATGCTTTGCAGATCAAACTCGTGTTTCCAATTCCAGTCTTTCCGCGCCATATTGTCATCAATACTGGCCGGCCAACTGTCGGCGATTTTTTGCCTGAAATCCGGTTTGTAAGAAACCTCAAATTCCGGAATGTGCTTTCTAATTTCTGCGGCGATTTCTGTTGGCGTAAAACTCATGGCAGCCAGATTGTATGACGAACGAATTTTGATCTGATCGGCCGGAGCCTGCATGATCTCTATCGTTGCACGAATCGCATCATCCATATACATCATCGGCATTTTGGTTTCTGAAGACAGGAAACATTCGTAATTTCCGTCACTCAAAGCCTTGTGGTAAATGTCGACCGCGTAATCTGTTGTTCCGCCGCCCGGAGGTGTCGACCAACTTATAAGTCCAGGATAACGAATGCTGCGCACGTCAACTCCGAAAATATTGTGGTAATATTCGCACCATCTTTCACCTGATTGTTTGCTGATCCCATAAACCGTTGAAGGTTCCATGATTGTATATTGTGGCGTATTTTCCTTTGGCGTCGTTGGTCCGAAAACCGCGATGCTCGAAGGCCAGAAGATCTTTTTTATTTTTTTGGCTTTCGCCAGATTGAGTACATGAAACAGCGAATTCATATTCAAATCCCACGCGAAGGCCGGATTTTTCTCTGCCGTTGCAGACAACAAAGCTGCCATCAAATAGACTTCATCAATATGGTGTTGTTCGATAATGTGTTCGATCTGATTAAAGTCGAGTGCGTTGACGACTTCAAAAGGTCCGGAATTGACTACATCGGTATTGAGTTTCCGGATATCGGAAGCGATGACATTTTCAGTTCCGTAAATTTTTCGAAGTTTTTGCGTAAGCTCGGTGCCAATTTGCCCGCAAGCGCCAATAATCAGAATTTTTGTACTCATGTTGTGTTGTTGTTTATGCTGCAAATATAACGTTTTAGCAAAATAAATTTCCGGTAAAAAAAGGCATTTATTTTTAACAAAATTATAATTTCAATGACGCTTTGCCTGCACCGATTTCATTTTACCTTTGTAACTTTGCCAATCAATCCAAAAAAGATGAATTTCAGATTTTTATACATTCTTTTCGCAGCATTTTTTTTATTTTCCTGCCAGAATGAGGAAGCACAACGACTTGCTGCAGCGAAGGATGCGAAGAAAAAGGAACAGATTTTCGCCAACATCAATAAAGGGTGGAATTTCTCCAATCCGCCTATTGGCCACAGCAGTTTAGAACTGATTAAAAATTGGTCGGAACTGCGGCTTTTTACCAAAGAATTGTACCAAAAACCCAAAAGTTCGATTGGCGCTTTCCAGAAAAAAGCCAGGGAATTGTCTAAAAAAGTGATTGAGCTTAACAAAAACATTCCGCCGAAATTCAACAAACCGGAAATCAAAGCAAGGATTTCAGTGTTGGTTACCAAAATCAATTCGATCAATCTTTTTGTCAACTTACAAGACATTCCCGATCAAAAAGTAGTGACTTTGGTTTCAGAAATCAATACAGAAATGGCATCGCTTTACAGGCAAATGGACGAAATTGTCCGCAAAAGTGAAATTCCACGAGAAGAAGGCGAAGCCGATATGATTAGGATGTTAGATACCACAAGGGCGATTCCGAACGCGTCAAATATTAAAACAGCACCGTAAATTGAGTAAAAAAAACCTCTTTCATACTTATGAAAATTCGCCAAAAGTCCGGCAAATTGGCGAAAGCTTAAACCAGCCATCACAAAAATTGCATTTGTCTGGATTGGTGGGTTCTTCGCTTTCTTTTGTAATCCAGTCGCTTTTTAAAACCACCGAAAATCCGTTTTTGGTCATTTTGAATGACAAGGAAGAAGCGGCATATTACCTCAACGATCTCGAGCAAATGATTGGCGAGAACGACGTATTGTTTTATCCGGATTCGTATCGCAGGCCTTACCAGATCGAAGATACCGATAATGCGAACATTTTGCTGCGCGCCGAAGTGCTCAACCGCATCAATTCGCGCAAAAAACCAGCCGTGATCGTTTCTTATCCTGAAGCGCTTTTTGAGAAAGTCGTGACGCGAAAAGAATTGGACAAAAACACTTTAAAAATTGCGGTGGCCGACCAGATTTCAATCGATTTTATCAACGAAGTATTGTTTGAGTACGAATTTAAACGTGTTGATTTCATTACAGAACCTGGCGAATTTTCTGTTCGTGGCGGAATTATCGATGTGTTTTCGTTTTCGAATGACCATCCGTACCGGATTGAGTTTTTTGGAAACGAGGTCGAAAGCATCCGTAGTTTTGATGTGGAAACGCAATTGTCAATAGAAAAACAGAAAAAAATCACGATCATTCCGAATGTCGAGAACAAATTTTTTCAGGAAAATCGTGAAAGTTTTTTGGATTATATCAGTCCGTCGACAACCATTTTTATTCAGAATTCTGAATTGCTGTTTTCGAAACTCGATAAATTATTCGAAAAAGCGACCGAGATTTACAACAACCTCAATGCGACGGTCAGCCATGTCGCGCCCGAGCAATTGTTCCTGAGCCAAGAAGGTTTTATCCGAAAAGCGCTTGATTTCAGCATCGTCGAATTGGCTTCCAAGCCGATTTTCAAAATTTCAAAAACTTTCGAGTTTTACATACAACCGCAGCCTTCGTTCAACAAACAATTCGATTTGTTGCTTAATAATCTAAGTGACAATCATTTTAACGGTTATAAAAATTTCCTTTTCTGTTCGAATGAAGCTCAGGCCAAACGTTTTCATGACATTTTTGAAACTTTGGATGAGGCCAACCATGAAAGCATCCGCAAATCGTATCATACCGTTGTGTTCCCGCTGTATCAGGGATTTATCGACGAAGAAAATCAAATTGCCTGTTACACCGACCACCAGATTTTTGAGCGTTACCACAAATTCAACATCAAAAACGGCTATTCGAAAAAGCAGACGATCACGTTAAAAGAACTCAACACGCTTTCGGTTGGCGATTATGTGACACATATTGACCACGGAATCGGGAAATTCGGCGGCCTGCAAAAAATTCAGGTCGAAGGCAAAACCCAGGAAGCGATCAAACTCGTTTACGCCGACAACGACATCGTTTATGTGAGCATTCACTCGCTGCATAAAATTTCAAAATACAACGGAAAAGACGGCACACCGCCAAAAATATACAAACTCGGATCCAACGCCTGGAAGGTTTTAAAGCAGAAAACCAAGGCGCGTGTCAAACATATCGCGTTCAATTTGATCCAGCTTTACGCCAAAAGAAGGCTCGAAAAAGGGTTTCAATACGCGCCCGACAGTTATTTGCAAAATGAACTTGAAAGTTCGTTTATTTACGAAGATACGCCAGACCAGATCAAAGCGACTGCGGAAGTCAAAGCCGACATGGAAAGCGAAAGACCAATGGACCGACTGGTTTGCGGCGATGTAGGTTTCGGAAAAACGGAGGTTGCAATCCGTGCAGCATTTAAAGCTGTAGACAACAGCAAACAAGTTGCGATTTTGGTTCCGACGACGATTTTGGCGTATCAGCATTTTCGGACTTTTTCGGAACGATTAAAGGAAATGCCTGTCACTGTGGGTTATCTGAACCGTTTCCGCACTGCCAAACAGAAAGCCGAAACTTTAAAACAACTCGAAGAAGGCAAACTTGATATTGTGATTGGAACACATCAATTGGTCAACAAAAATGTCAAGTTTAACAATCTCGGACTGTTGATTGTGGACGAGGAACAAAAATTTGGCGTCAACGTCAAAGACAAATTAAAAACGATTGCAGCCAATGTTGACACGCTGACTTTGACCGCAACGCCAATTCCAAGGACATTGCAGTTTTCACTCATGGCAGCACGAGATTTATCGGTAATTACAACGCCTCCGCCAAACCGTTATCCGATTGAAACCAATGTGGTCGGTTTTAATGAAGAATTAATCCGCGATGCGGTTTCGTATGAAATCCAGCGAAATGGCCAGGTTTTTTTCATCAACAACCGGATCGAGAACATTAAGGAAATTGCTGGAATGATACAACGATTGGTTCCAGATGCGCGCGTTGGTGTTGGCCACGGCCAGATGGACGGCGCGAAACTCGAGGAATTGATGTTGGCTTTTATGAACGGCGAATTCGATGTTTTGGTGGCTACGACGATCATTGAAAGTGGGCTTGATGTTCCGAATGCGAATACGATTTTTATCAACAATGCGAACAATTTCGGACTTTCGGATCTGCATCAGATGCGCGGTCGTGTGGGACGAAGCAACAAAAAAGCATTTTGTTATTTTATTTGTCCGCCTTATTCGATGATGACCGATGACGCGCGCAAGCGAATTCAGGCGCTCGAACAATTCAGCGAACTCGGAAGCGGTTTTAACATTGCGATGAAAGACCTTGAGATTCGGGGTGCCGGAGATTTGCTGGGCGGTGAACAAAGCGGTTTTATCAACGAGATCGGTTTTGAAACCTACCAGAAAATCATGAACGAGGCGATCGAGGAACTCAAGGAAAATGAATTTAAGGATTTGTATGCTGAGGAAGAAAACAACGCGACGGCGAAGGAATATGTGAAAGAAATCCAGATCGATTCGGATTTTGAATTGTTGTATCCGGACGATTACATCAATAATATTTCGGAAAGGCTCACGCTGTACAATGAATTGTCGCTGATTAAAAACGAGGACGAACTTACGAATTACGAAAGCAAGTTGATTGACCGTTTCGGATTGTTGCCAAAACCCGCTTCTGCCCTTTTGAACAGCATTCGCATCAAATGGATTGCGTTGCAGTTTGGGATTGAAAAACTCATTCTTAAACAAGGAAAAATGATCGCGTATTTTGTTTCCGATCAGCAGTCGGATTATTATACGTCAAAGCAGTTCCATAAAGTTTTGCAATTTGTGCAACAACATCCGACGCTTTGTAAAATAAAAGAAAAACAAACGCCAAACGGACTTCGTTTGCTGCTGACTTTCGAAAATGTGAAATCGATCCGGAAAGCTTTGGAGCTGATGCAAATGCTGGAAAAATAGAATTTCCAACCTTTAGGAAATAAAAAAACCACTCCGTTAATGAGTGGTTTTTTTTTATGACTGTTACAACTTAATTCTTTTGAATTTTGAAATGTGTTTCTTTATTTTCAAATTTTAACTTGAAGAAATAAGTCCCATTTGCATAGGCTGAAATGTCGACTTTCGTATGGAGTGCATTGGTATCGTTTTTATAAAGCAATTGCCCGGCGATATTGTAAACCGCAACTTCTGTAATTTTTGTTTTTGAATCTATCGATACAAATCCGTTGGCCGGATTTGGATAATATGTAAAATCGATATCTGCTTCGAAATCATTTGTTGCAAGTCTGTTTTCACAGGAAATACTGGCAACATATCCTTGGTCTACTACACCGCCGTCCGAATAGAATTTTAGTGTTAATGAACCGTCGGCTGCGGTGGAAGTAAAGGTTCCCGGATTCTCACTTCCGGTAAAACCGCCATTGCTTAAATCGGGCGCGTTTGCAGAATTTCCATCGTACAGGTACAAATAATCATAATCTTCTTCAAGTGAAAATTCGGTAAAAGTCAATTTGATTTTTCTGTTTGCAATGTTTGGGATGATCGTTCTGACAAACAATTGGTCGTCGCCATAATTTCCGTTCACACCACCAGTATCCGTCATCACGATTCCGTTACAGTAATTCGCCGATGTCAGGAAAACTGCTTCACTTGTTGGCGCTGTGAAATCTGTTCCGCAATTTTTGCTTACTCTCGCCCTGTAATAGGTATTTGGCAACAATCCTGAAGCATTGTAATTGCTGTTTGTATTTACGGTGACCCAACTTCCCGTCGTTGCGCTGAACGGTCGAACGGAAACTTGCCACGAATTGATGACGTCGTCGGTTTCATTCCAGCTCACTGAAGCGGAATTGCTGGTTACGTTTGCCACATCAACAGAACAAATGGAATTCACACATGTATTTGTACAATTTGTTCCCAGACATCCTGCGTTGTTGACCGAATTTAAGATCAATGCGGCAGGTTGCGGTCCAAATCCGTTTGAAAATTTGATTCCGGCATTAACAAGATGACAGTAACTCATAATGGTTCCTTTTACGGTTGTTGACGGAATTGGGCCTTGCGGACAAGTGCCTTCCGTATAACCTACTGACGAACCGCAACCATCGATCGCCGTGTTATTTCCATTCCAATAGCAACCGTGAGTGTGCGGCGATCCCATGAGATGTCCCAATTCATGTGTTACAACCTCAACAGCCCACGAGAAAACCGGAACATTTGAAAATTGAAATGGGACGTCAGAATAACTGAAATTGCTTTGCGTACACAATCCGTTGATTCCTACAGCAACACCACCATTTCCGCCGCCGTCCATTCCGAGCAATTGGCCCAAATCGGCATCAAAAACACAGGTGTTGTCGTGGAATTGGAATAAATAATCACTTGAATCATCTCCAGAATAAGGATCCTGGGTTGTCCAAACATAAATTGATTTTAGTGCAACAGAAATTCCGTCATTGGCGTAAAGCGTCTGTACATTATTGAATAATGAAGTGACCCAATTGGCCGAATTCATTGCGTTGGCGCCATTTGCAAGAAAAAGATCGTGATCCACTTCAAAATAAATGGTCACACATTTGTTGCTAACTGTTGATTTAGAAGTTACCGGCTCTGCAATTTCATTGACAAAATTGTCTTTAGTATGGCATTGAAAGTTGTTTTGTATCTTTAATTTCGAATCAGAATAAATGATGTAATCGGAGTCTGGATTTTTACGGTCTGTTTTGCCAATAACAAGATTATCGATTTCGTCTCCAGAAACGATTCCACTAACTTCATTGTCAAAAAAACTGATTGAGGCGACTGAATTTTGATCTCCTTTTACGATTCCACGGTAGTAAACACCGGAATTGTACGTAATTGAGAGCTGTTTGTTTGTATCAACATGAAATCCTTCGGCTAAAGGATTTACTTTATACAATTGAACCAGCAACGTGTTTCCCTGATATGGGATTGCCAATTCTATGTGCTCAAATTTATTGGTAGTGACTGTTTCCAAAGCAGTATTGTCAAGCTTTGCGTATGTGGCGTTTTCAACAATTTTATTATTGTCCTGGTATTCAAGATACGGAGCGGCTGTCAAAACTGAAACCGGCGTAAAAGTTGTATTCGCGGTAATTAGTTGTTCAACTTGCCTCGCAACTTTCTTCTGCGCATTTACACCAAAGCATATTAAGAATGCAAACAAAGTAATAATTCTCTTCATATTATTTTACTTTTTTAGGAAATAATCGACCAAATGTAATTATTTTTTCATTCCAACAACGCTGAAATGTTAAAACTTAAAGAAGTTAAAAATAAAAAAACGCATTTTCTAAATGTTCGATGTCGAATTCTGCTTTTTTCTTGCAAATTGCGATGATATCAAACCGAACATTCTCGTTTAGATCATTTGAAATGACGTATTCATTTACGGCTTTCACCAACAACCGGATTTTTTTAGGGTTTACAAAATCCTGTGGCAGCCCAAAACCGTCAGAAGATCTTGTTTTGACTTCCACAACCGCAATGGTGTCTTGTTTTTTGGCGATGATGTCGATCTCTGCTTTTTGGAAAACCCAATTTGTTTCAAGAATTTCGTAGCCATTCTTTTGAAGAAATTCAACAGCCATTTCCTCTCCAAGTTTTCCAAGTTCGTTGTGTTCGGCCATGGCCAATTCGTTTAAATTATTCGAATTTTACGGATGCTTCTTTATCGTTGACATCAATAGTGACTACTTTCCCGAGAATCAGTGCGCGATTGTCCTTAATATGGCCTGCAGGAAAATTATAAATGATTGGGAATTTATAATCTTTCAACACGTCCTGTATAATTTCCAACGAATTTTTTCCCCAAGGAATGTCATTGTCGTTCATTTCAGTCATGCCGCCAACGACCAGTGCTTTGAGTCCGTCAAAATAACCATTTCGTTTCAGGTTCATCATCATGCGGTCAATATGGTACAAATATTCGTCAAGGTCTTCGATAAACAAAATCTTTCCTTTGTAATCAACTTCCGACTTTGACCCGAGAATGCTGTATAATACAGACAAATTTCCACCAACGATCTCGCCGGTTGCTTTTCCCTTTTTATTAAATGACGAAGCCGGAATGTGGTACTCAAGTTTTTCTCCAAATAATGATTTTCTAAATGTTTCAATGGCTTGCGGCGTTGCGGTTTTCGCACTTACTGCCATCATGGCGTGTAAGGTTTCGATTCCCATATTGTTGATGTGGCTGTGCAAAACAGTTACATCGCTGAAGCCAACGATCCATTTTGGTTTCTTTTTAAAACTGGTGAAATCGATTCTGTCTACAATGCGAACTGTTCCATAACCGCCTTTCGCTGCCCAGATTGCTTTGATTTTTGGATTTTCGAGCATTTCCTGGAAATCGGTGGCGCGTTGCCAGTCGGGGCCGGCTAGCTGGTGGTCTTCTTTTCCGATCGTTTTTCCGATGACAACGTGCAATCCCCAACTTTCCAGTAGTTTTATTGCCGGTTGCAAATTGACTAAATCAATTTTTCGCGCTGTGGCCAATATGCCGATAGTGTCGCCCTTTTGAAGGAATTCAGGTGTGATCATTTTTCTTTGTGCTTGTGAAGTTTGGAATATGAAAAGTCCGATGATGACTAAAAAAATGAGGCTTTTTGGATTTTTCATTGGATGGAAATCAGTTGTGACAAATATAAAATAATTAATAATGGATAATGGACAATTGATAATGTCTTTTTCCGGATAGATTGCGGCCTAGCCCTGATGGAAGCGGCATCCTTTTTTGCTTGTAAAATGTTTCCGGTTCATGAGGGTGCCTATGCAAAAAAGATACAGCGAACAGCAGGAAATAGCTCCTAATTTAATTGATAATTGACAATCACCAATTAATAAATAGCGTTGCACATCTGCATCTTGGTTTCTGTGCGGATTACAAGCTGAAAATCCTTATTTTTGCAGTCAATTTTAATTGCACTATGTTACAAAATCCAAAAAGATATACGATTACGGCGGCATTGCCTTATACGAACGGACCGATTCACATTGGCCATTTGGCGGGCGTCTACGTGCCTTCGGACATTTATTCAAGATATTTACGCCTCCAGGGCAAAGACGTTGCGTTTATTTGCGGAAGCGACGAACACGGCGTGGCGATTTCGATGAAGGCCAAGAAAGAAGGCATTACGCCGCAGGAAGTTATTGATAAATATGACGGAATTATTAGAAAATCTTTTCTGGATTTTGGAATTTCGTTTGACAATTATTCGCGTACTTCTTCGGAAATCCATCATGAAACGGCTTCGGAATTTTTCAGGAAATTGTATGACGACGGAAAGTTCATTGAAGAAGTGACCGAGCAATTGTATGATGCGAAAGCCAACCAATTTCTCGCCGATCGTTTTGTGATCGGAACCTGTCCAAAATGTGGCAACGAGGAGGCTTACGGCGATCAGTGCGAACGTTGTGGATCGACTTTGAACGCAACGGATTTGATTAACCCAAAATCAACGATTACAGGCGATACGCCAGTTTTGAAATCAACGAAACACTGGTTTTTGCCTTTGGATCAATATGATGCTTTTCTGAAAGAATGGATCTTGAAAGACCATGCAAAAGACTGGAAAACGAATGTTTTAGGCCAGGTAAAATCATGGCTTGACGACGGTTTGAAGCCACGTGCGGTGACGCGCGATCTGGATTGGGGAATTCCGGTTCCCGTTGAAGGCGCCGAAGGAAAGGTGCTTTATGTATGGTTTGACGCTCCAATCGGATACATTTCGTCTACCAAAGAATGGGCGAAACGCGAAGGAAAAGATTGGGAACCGTATTGGAAAGATGCGGATACGAAACTCGTTCATTTTATTGGAAAAGACAATATCGTTTTTCACTGTGTGATTTTTCCTGCGATGCTGAAAGCGGAAGGTTCTTATATTTTGCCTGACAATGTTCCGGCGAATGAGTTTTTGAATCTCGAAGGAAATAAACTTTCAACTTCTAAAAACTGGGCGGTTTGGCTGCACGAATACCTGCAAGATTTTCCGGATAAGCAGGATGTTTTGCGTTATGCGCTGACTTCCAATGCGCCAGAAACCAAGGATAATGATTTTACCTGGAAAGATTTTCAGGCAAGAAATAACAACGAGTTGGTGGCTGTTTTTGGAAATTTCATCAACCGCGTGGTCGTTTTGACCCATAAATATTACGACGGTCTTGTGCCTGAACCAGGCGAATTCTCAGAAGTCGATACACAAACGCTTTCTGAAATGCGCGCTTATCCGGCGGTGATTTCGAGTTCGGTTGAACGATACCGTTTTAGGGAAGCGCTTGTCGAATTGATGAACTTGGCGCGTCTTGGAAATAAATATCTCGCCGATGAAGAGCCCTGGAAACTGATCAAAGAAAATCCGGAACGTGTAAAAACACAAATGTATGTCGCTTTGCAAATCGCCACTGCGCTTGCGATTTTATCGGAACCATTTTTACCTTTTACGTCAGCCAAACTTAAAAAAATGCTCGGCGTACATCCAAGTCCGGAAGATGTAATCGACTGGCTTGAAGTTTCAAAAGCGGAACAAATTTTATCGCCGGGAACAAAAATTGGCGCAGCTGAATTGTTGTTTGCCAAAATTGAAGATGATGAAATCCAAAGACAAATCGATAAACTCGAAGCTACGAAAACTGCAAACAAAGCAGAAAATAAAAAGGCGGAACCACAAAAAGAGTTGATCCAGTTTGAGGATTTTGCCAAAATGGATCTGCGTGTCGGAACCATTATCGAAGCAGAGAAAATGCCCAAAGCAAACAAACTTCTGGTTTTAAAAGTGGACACCGGAATTGACGTACGTACCATCGTTTCGGGAATTGCGGAAAGTTTTTCTCCAGAAGGAATCATTGGTCAGAAAGTGACTGTTTTGGTAAATCTGGCTCCAAGAAATCTGCGCGGCGTAGAGAGTCAGGGCATGATCCTGATGAGTACAAATGCAGCAGGGAAACTGGTTTTTGTGAATCCTGATGCAGAAGTTCCTAACGGGGAAACAATCAATTAAATTCATTCGCAATCGCGATTAAAGATCATGTTATGCAGGTAAAAGTAATTGCGTTTGATGCAGATGATACCCTTTGGGTCAACGAACCCTATTTTCAGGAAACGGAAGAAAAATTCTGTGAATTGCTGCTGCCTTATTTGTCAAGACACACCCTTTCGCAGGAACTTTTCAAGACTGAGATCAGCAATTTAAAATTGTACGGATACGGAATTAAAGGCTATATTCTTTCGATGATTGAAGCTGCATTGAAGATTTCCAACAATACAATCAGCAATGAAGTCATTGAGAAAATTATACAATATGGCAAAGAACTGCTCGAAAAGCCAATCGAATTGCTTGATGGTGTGGAAGACACTTTGGAAAGCCTGAAAAATGATTACAAACTGGTGGTAGCAACCAAAGGCGATTTGTTAGACCAGCGTAGAAAATTGCACAATTCCGGACTTGGGAAATATTTCCACCACATTGAAGTCATGTCTGACAAACAAGAAGTCGATTATTCAGATTTGGTCAAACGTCTTGACATTCGCCCATCAGAGTTTTTAATGATTGGAAATTCTTTGAAATCTGATGTACTTCCTGTGCTTGGCATTGGCGGACACGCAATTCATATTCCTTTCCACACGACTTGGGAACATGAGAGAATTGATTACAAAGTGGAACATGCCAACTTTAAAAATTTCGAAAAAATTACCGACGTATTATCTTTGTTTAATTCATGAAAACCCTTCTGGATATTGAGAACTGGCCAAGAAAAGAACACTTCCATTTCTTTCGGAAATTTGAAGAGCCCTTTTTTGGAATCACGACTGAAATTGACTGTGCCAAAGCGTATCAAACCTCAAAATTGATTGGCGCATCATTTTTCATCTACTATTTGCACAAAACTTTGTTGGCGGTGAATTCCATTGAATCCTGTCGGTACCGCATTGAAAATGACCAGATTTTTGTTTACGATCGCATTGATGCTTCTGCAACAATCAGCCGTGAAGACGGTTCGTTTGGGTTTTCACTTATAGAATTCCACCCCGAATTTTCAATATTTGCTGAAACCGCGCTTACTGAAATTGAAAGGGTCAGAAATACGCCGGGGCTTTTTATCCGAAGTTTTGAAGCAGACAATCTGATTCACTTTTCAGCCATTCCCTGGGTAAATTTCACTTCGCTTTCGCATGCCAGAAGTTTTACTTTTCCTGACAGCTGCCCTAAGATTTCATTTGGAAAAATGATGATCGCTGACAACGGAAAAAGAACGATGCAAATGTCAATTCACGTGCACCACGGTTTAATGGACGGTTTGCATGTCGGACAACTCATTGACCGCTTTCAGGAAGAGATGAATAAGTAGTCAGAAAAAGCAATTTCTGTCAGACTTGCGTTTTATTTACCCAGCATCAGCAATTCGTTTACAACCACTTCTGTCGTGTAGCGTTTTTCTCCATTTTTATCGTCGTAACTTCGATGCACAAGTTTGCCTTCAACAGCAATCTCTTTTCCTTTGGTGACATATTTTTCGATGATCTCTGCCGTTTTTCCCCAGGCAACTACACGATGCCATTGCGTTTCTTCGACTTTGTCTCCTTTGTCATTCCGGTACACTTCATTAGTCGCCAGTGTGAGACTCGCTAATTTTTTTCCTTCATCGAAATTTCTGATTTCAGGATCATTTCCTACGTGACCAATCAATTGTACTTTGTTTTTTAATGCATTCATGGCTTTTAACTTTTTAGATGGTGAATATTTGAATTTGTCGGACCAACAGGGCAAAGATTAAAAGTTACCTCAAAACTAATCGGTACGGAAACATTTATTTTCGTTTGTAGTTGTTTGTAACCATTTACAAATGGAAATTAATTCCTACATTTGGTTGGTTTACAACAGACAACATTTGAATATACGCCAAAATAATTATTAACCACGCCAAACACTTTTCGCAAATGAACCCAACTGTAACTATTGAAAATCTTAAGTTTCCAATCGGGGAATTCAGCAGCCCATTGGAAATTTCACTCCAACAAATTGCGCACTGGATTTCGCAAATCGAATCATTTCCATTGGCTCTCAAAACAAGCATTTCCGGAATTTCACCTGAACAATTGCTTTGGAAATACCGCCCGGAAGGCTGGTCAATAAATCAGGTCATCCACCATTGCGCCGACAGCCACATGAACAGTTTCGTCCGCTTCAAATTGGCTTTGACCGAAGAAAATCTGACCATCAAACCTTATGAAGAATCAAAATGGGCTGAGCTTCCTGATGTTTTAAACGCACCACCAGAAACTTCAATCGCCATACTCGAAGGATTGCATTTTCGCTGGGTGTTGCTACTGAAAAGCCTTGATAGCAAGCAGTTTAAACGCACGTTTTTTCACCCTGAAAGCAAAAAAAACATCCACCTTGACCAAGCCATCGGCAATTATGCCTGGCACGGAAACCACCACTTGGCACACATTCGCCAAGCGCTAAAATACCAAGGAGAATTTAACCTTTCTGCATCATGAAAGCCTGTCCGGAGTGCGGTGAAAAAATCATCGGGCGCGAAGACAAAAGGTTTTGCAGTGACGGCTGTCGCAACGCGCACAACAATAAAATCAATAAAGACAGTACGAATTTTATGCGCAACATTAACAACAAATTGCGACGGAATTACAGGATTTTATCGGAACTCAATCACGAAGGAAAATCAAAAACAACAAAAAATAAACTTTCAGGCAAAGGTTTCGACTTCGATTATTTTACCAATATTCTGAAAACCAAAACCGGAAATACGTATTATTTTTTATATGACCAGGGCTATATGCTGCTGGATAACGATTTTTATATGCTTGTGAAAAAAGATGTTTAGCCCGAATCCAACAACCATGAAAACGAAATATACTTCTATCTTATCTTTATGTTTTATTGCTGCAATTCTGACTTGGGTTTATTTGTCATTCATGCCACATTGGATTTCGTCGGATGAAGCATTGTTGTCTGAATTTTCTTCAAAAAGAGCTTTAGAACATGTAAAGGCAATTGCTGAAAAACCGCATTATGTGGGATCAGAAAACCATAAAACCGTTGCCACTTACGTCGAAAGCGAACTCCGCAAACTGGGATTGGAAACGACAACTCAGGAAGGAACGACGCTTTCCGACTGGGGAAATCTCGTAAAGTCGAAAAATATTCTGGCCCGGATTAAAGGCTCAAACAATTCCAAAGCGCTTTTGTTGCTTTCACATTACGACAGTGCGCCGCACTCTTTTTCGCATGGCGCAGCAGATGACGCTTCGGGTGTTGCGACGATTCTTGAAGGCATTCGTGCATTTGTCCACAACAAAACGCCGCATAAAAATGACATCATTATTTTGTTTTCGGACGCTGAGGAACTCGGGCTCAATGGCGCGGCTTTGTTTGTCACACAAAACAAATGGGCGAAAGAAATTGGCGTTGCAGTAAATTTTGAAGCACGCGGAACTGCCGGCCCGGCTTACATGTTCATGGAAGTTAATCAGGGAAATGCCGAAATGATCAAAGGTTTTTCTGAAGCGAACACCAAATATCCGGCGTCGAATTCGCTGATGTACAGCATCTATAAAATGTTGCCAAACGATACTGATCTGACGGTTTTTCGGGAACATGGGAAAATTCAGGGCTTTAATTTTGCGTTCATCGACGATCATTTTAATTACCATACGCAACAGGACGATTACGCGCATTTGAGCCATCAAACAATCGAACACGAAGGTACTTATCTGATGCCGTTGTTGAAATATTTTTCGAATGCCGATTTGACAAAACTCGATTCTGCTGAAGATTATATTTATTTTAATACACCGTTTTTCTTTGTCATATATCCTTTCAGCTGGATTTTTCCGATGCTGGTTTTAAGTTTTATACTGCTTGTTTTTCTGGTTTTCATCGGAATTGGGAAACGCACTTTGCATATTGTCGAAATCGGTAAAGGTTTTATTCCAATGTTTGGCGCGATGCTCGTTTCAGGTTTGCTGGCATTTTTCGGATGGAAATTGTTGTTGGTTATTTATCCGCAATATCAGGACATTTTACACGGATTTACCTACAACGGACATGCTTACATTAGCGCGTTCATCTTCTTAAGTCTGGCGGTTTCATTGCTGTTTTACATCCGGTCAAAAACCGAAACGATCACCGTAAATTATTCCGTTGCCCCTTTGTTTTTATGGATTCTGATCAATTTAGGAATTGCGTTTTATTTGCCCGGAGCGGGATTTTTCATCATTCCGGTTTTCGGAAGTTTGGCAATGTTGGCATATTTTGTAATTACGCAAAGGACAAATCAACTTTTCAATCTGGTTTTCAGCATTCCGGCATTGGTCATTTTTGTACCATATATAGTGATGTTTCCCATTGGCCTCGGACTGAAAATATTGGCAGGAAGCGCAGTACTGACGGTTTTGGTATTTGCTTTATTGCTTCCCGTGTTCGCCGCATTTGTGCGAAAAGGACTTTGGTCGGCTTTGTTTTTTGTGATTTCCATTGGTTTTTTTATTTACGCGCACGTAAATTCTGGTTACGAATTCGGGAAAGCCAAACCGAACAGCTTGCTTTACATTTACGATGCCGATCAGGACAAAGCGTTTTGGGCTTCCTACGACAAAAATCTGGACGAATGGAACAAAGTTTACCTTGGCGACAACCAGATCAATGCTGCATTTTTAAATGTCAATCCGCTTTTCAGCAAATACAATTCCCAGTTTACATTTGCTTCAACTGCTATGGTTCGTGACCTTCCGGAACCTGAAATTGAATTCCTGAACGATTCCCTTGTCGGAAAATACCGCTACCTAAAAATAAAAATTTCGCCGCAGCGGAAAGTCAACCGCTATGATATTTTTGCTGCCGATAAAATGGTTTTCCACAACCTGAAAGCCAATGGAGCCAGCGCGCTCGGCCAAAAAGGATCATTGTATTTGAGGAAAAACCGCAAAATTCTGAGCTATTATGTTGTTGACAATGAACCGTTGGAACTTCAATTCAGCATTCCTGCTAAAACACCGCTCGACATGGAACTGATGGAATCGTCGTTTGATTTAATGGACAATCCGGCTTATCGGATGGAAAAACGAAAATCATGGATGATGCCAACGCCATTCGTACTGAACGATGCTGTTGTGATCAAAAAGAAAATCAAACCAATCAAAAAACAAATTATTCCGGTAATTGTTCAAAAATCATTTTCGCTGCAAAATGCAGTAAGCAATGATACGATTCAGGATCCGGAAGCTGAGAATTAATGACAATTAAAAAATGACGCAAATTAGTATCCTGGGCTGCGGTTGGCTCGGACTGCCTTTAGCGAAAACGTTGTTGAATCATTCGTATCAGATTAAAGGATCAACTACTTCAGAAAATAAAATTGCTGTATTGGAAAATTCAGGAATTTCGCCGTTTTTGATTGCTGTTTCGGAAAATGGAATCTCAGGAAACTTCGCAGATTTCCTCGAAGGTTCCGACATTTTAATCATCGACATTCCGCCCAAACTGCGCGCTGCTGAACCAGAAAATTTCGTTTCAAAAATCGGAAATCTTATTCCGTTTATTGAAAAATCGACGGTTACAAAAGTATTGTTTATCAGTTCGACTTCGGTTTATGCCGACGATAATGCTGTTGTCACCGAAATCCAAATACCAAATCCGGACAATGAAAGTGGTCGCCAATTGTACGTTGCGGAAAATCTTTTGCTGGGAAATGCCAAGTTTGAAACCACAATTTTGCGTTTCGGCGGACTCATTGGCGCAGACCGGCATCCAATAAAATTTCTGGCAGGAAAAAAAAATCTTGAAAATCCGGACGGTCCGGTTAACCTGATTGACCAAAAGGATTGCATCGGAATCATCCTGGAAATCGTTCGGCAACAATGCTGGAACGAAGTTTTCAATGCCGCCGCACCTTTTCATCCGTCGAGAAAAAAATATTACAGCGATAAAGCCACATCGCTACAACTGCCTTTGCCGCAATTTGATACCGAAAAAAAATCTGTTGGAAAAACAATCGATTCGCAAAAACTCATTTCGGTTTTAAATTATGAATTCATCGAAAAAGAATTATAATCGGGATTTCACTTTTTTATTGGCGTAAACTCAAATACCTTTGCCAAACCAAATCCCTGATTATTTATGTCTGCCAACAAAGCTAAAGCCATCGGCGCGGTTACACTGAGTATTTTCGGGAATATTGCGCTCGCTTTGGTCAAAGGAATTGCCGGATATTTTGGAAATTCCTATGCATTAATTGCCGACGCGATCGAATCGACAACCGACGTATTTTCTTCTGTCCTGGTTTTGTTTGGATTGCATTATTCGTCCAAACCTGCCGATGAGAACCATCCGTACGGACACGGAAAAGCCGAAGCGCTGGTTACTTTTGCGGTTGTAGGATTTTTAGTGATTTCTGCCACCGTCATTGCGTACGAAAGCATTCAGCATATTTTAACGCCGCACAAAACGCCGGAAAAATTTACACTCATCGTTCTCGCTGTCATCGTCATTATCAAAGAGATTTTTTACCGGATCGTTGCCAAAAAAAGTGATGAAACCAACAGCACTTCTCTAAAAGCCGACGCCTGGCACCACCGCAGCGATGCAATCACTTCATTGATGGCTTTTATCGGGATTTCGATTGCTATTTTTATGGGTCCAGGTTATGAAACCGCCGATGACTGGGCCGCCTTATTGGCTTCCGGATTTATCATTTACAATGCGTATTTGATTTTCCGTCCGGCTTTGGGAGAAATCCTTGACGAACATTTATATGACGGCCTGATTGCTGAAATCAGAGCAATCGCTACTACAGTCGCCGGCGTAATCGATACCGAAAAATGCCACGTCCGAAAAACCGGAATGACTTATTTTGTCGATTTGCATCTAATCGTAAACGGCGGGATTTCAGTTACTGAAGGCCACGAGATCGCACACCGGTTAAAGGATACCATTCAATTTAAACTTCCGGAAATCGCCGATGTTTTGATTCACGTCGAGCCGTACGAAATTGATACAAAATAAAAATCCCGAACATAAATTCGGGATTTTAAGCATAATTTCTGTATTTTTTATTGGTGTTTACCAGATCTTTACCCTGTTTTCAGGTTCGATAAACATGCCGTCTCCTTTTTTGATTCCGAATGCTTCGTAAAAACCATCAATATTTTGCAACGGCACATAACCGCGGTACATTCCAGGCGAGTGCGGATCGGTTTTCACCTGCGTTTTTAAAGCTTCGTCACGTGTTTTCGTACGCCAGACTGTCGCCCACGAAATAAAGAAACGCTGTTCCGGAGTGTAACCGTCGATGAGTCCGGGATTTCCGTTTTCGGCAAGGAATAATTTCAATCCGTCATAAGCCACATTTACGCCACCAAGATCACCAATATTTTCCCCAAGTGTGAATGCACCGTCAACACGGATTCCCGGTAGCGGTTCTAATGCGCTGAATTGTTTGGCCAATGATTCGCTGAGCGCAGAAAATTGTTTCAAATCCTGTTCACTCCACCAATCAACCAGATTTCCGTCGGCATTGTATCGCGCACCCGAGTCATCAAAACCGTGTGACAATTCATGTCCGATTACCGCTCCGATTCCACCGTAATTCACGGCTTCATCTGCTTTATAATCATAAAATGGCGGCTGTAAGATGGCGGCGGGAAATACGATTTCATTGTAGGCCGGATTGTAATAGGCATTCACCGTTTGCGGCGACATGAACCATTCTGTTTTGTCAACCGGTTTGCCCAGTTTTGCGATATTTTTCTTATGGTTCCAGAGTGCGATATTTTTACTGTCTTCGTAGTAATTTCCGCCTTCCGCAACACTTTTTACAGTCATTGCCGAATAGTCTTCCCAAGTATCCGGATAGCCAATTTTAATCATTACTTTATGTAATTTTTCGATGGCGCTCACTTTTGTTGGCTGTGACATCCAGGTCAGTTTGCTGATCCTGTTTTCGTAGGCAAGGATGATGTTTCGGATCATTTTTTCCGCTTTGGCTTTGGCCTCAGCCGGAAATTTTTTCTCCACATACAATTTTCCAAGCGCTTCACCTATATTATTGTTGACAACCTGTAAGGCTTTTTGGTCGCGCGGTCTTTGCTTTTTAGCACCGTTCAACGTTTTTCCGTAAAATTCCCAGCTGGCTTTTTCAATCTGGGTCGATAGTTTTCCTGCGTTGCTGTGGATCAGTGTCCAACGCAAATAATTTTTCCAGTCGTTGATTTTGTTTTCACTAAAAATCGTTTCCAGCGCCTGCATGTATTTTGGCTGGTCAACTATGACCAAATCAAGGTTTGAAATCCCAATTCCGGTAAAATATTGTTTCCAATTTATTGATGGCGTCAGTTTTTGCAAATCGGCAACCGACATAGGATTGTACTTTTTACGGTCATCACGCTCTTCAACGCGGTCAAATCTTGGCACAGACATTTTGGTTTCAAATGCCAAAATTTGTTCCGCATGCAATTTGGCTGCAGCCGATTTTTCGCCAATAAATTGCAGCATTGTCGCAACATGTAAAACATATTGTGCCCTTTTTTCCTTTGAATCTGCATCTTCCGACACATAATAATCGCGGTCCGGAAGTCCGAGTTCGCCCGGAGCAAGCGTCAGTACATTTTTATTGCTGTCTTTAGAATCGGCGCCAATGTACACTCCGAAGAATCCGAGTCCGCCAAATGATTCGTTTTCAGCCAACAGCTTTTGTAAGTCTTTAATGTTTTTGATCGCATCGATTTGTGCCAATAATGGCTTGATTGGTGCAATACCCTGTTTGTTTCTCGACACTGTGTCTAAAATTGCGAGGTACAAGTTAACGGCTTTTCCCTGATCGCTATCGGATTTGTATTTTCCACTGACCGACGCTTCCTTTAAAATGGAAAGAGCATCTTTGTCGGTGTTTTGAGTCAGTTCATCAAAACTTCCCCAGTTTGTTCTGTCGTTCGGAATTTCGGTTTTGTCGAGCCAACTGCCGTTTACAAACCTAAAAAAATCATCTGAAGGTTTGACCAATTTGTCCATGTAGGACGTATTGATTCCGGGTTTCGCTTCCTGTGCGGACGCAGCGTTAAAAGCCATAATTGCCGGAATCAGCAGCAACTGGCGCTTCGTGAAGTGGTAGTTCATCTTTTGAGTGGTATTTTATTGGTGGCAAAAATATCCATTTGAAAACAGAATTCTGTTAATTTTAAGTTGGAATTCATTCTGTTAATTTCAATTGTAAGAAAAGGCGTTTTCGTATTTTTGCATCAAATTTCTACAATGTTCGATTTCTTTAAAAAATACAGGATTTTCTTTGGCGCCATGGCAGTGATTTCGGCCATTATCATCACCTTATTTTATTTTGCGTTAAAGCCGAAAAAAGTACTTCCAATTTTCAATCCGGGCGATGTCAATCCAGAATTGGTCGACAGTACGATGCAATTCATCAAACGAAACCATACGATCGCCGATTTTGCATTCACAAATCAAAATGGAAAAATCATCACCCAAAAAGACTACGAAGGCAAGATTTATGTCGCTGATTTTTTCTTTACAACCTGTGGTTCCATTTGCCCGAAAATGACCGCGAATCTCGTTGACGTCCAAAAAGCAATTCTCAACAATCCGAAAGTCATGCTGCTTTCCCATACGGTAACTCCGGAGATTGACAGCGTTCCGGTACTCAAAAAATATGCGCTTGAAAAAGGTGTAAACGACAACAAATGGAACCTGGTTACCGGAGATAAAAAGGCAATTTACACGATGGCGCGAAAATCTTATCTCGCAGTAAAATTGGGCAAACCCGACGAATTGTATGATATGGTTCATACCGAAAATTTTGTGCTTGTCGATACCAAACGACGTGTCCGCGGATTTTATGACGGAACCAAAAAAGAAGACATTCAGCGCCTGATCGCCGACATCAACTGGCTTTCTTCTCAGGAAGATTAACCAATTAATGTCAATTTTAGCTTTTCATTAGTATAAATATGTGTACTTTTGCAATCTAAATTCAATCTAAATAAGCTTTGCAAACTACCATCCATTCACTCAAAAAAGGCGAGAAAGCGATCATCATGGAATTTGACCTTGACTCGGTTCCGCTAAAGCTTTTGGAAATGGGTTGTTTGCCGGGAAATACGGTTGAATTGCTGCAAATTGCGCCTTTCGGAGATCCGTTGTATCTGGACATAAACGGTTCACATTTGGCCATCCGCATTGAAACAGCAAAAGAAATCATCGTTGATATTATTTCATAATTTATGAGTAACGAAAATATCAACATCGCGTTAATCGGAAATCCGAACACTGGAAAAACGTCGCTTTTCAACCAACTTACCGGTCTTAACCAACAAGTTGGAAATTATCCCGGAATCACGGTCGAAAAGAAAATCGGTTTCTGCAAATTGCCGAACAACATCAGGGCAAATGTCTTGGACTTGCCGGGAACTTACAGCCTGAATGCAAGTTCGATCGATGAAAATGTGGTCATCGAATTGCTGTTGAACAAAAACGACAAATTGTATCCAGACGTCGCGCTTCTGGTTACTGATGTCGAAAATCTCAAACGAAATTTACTGCTTTTTACGCAAATCAAAGACCTTGAAATCCCGACGATCTTAGTGATCAATATGGCCGATCGCATGGAATATAAAGGCATTTCACTTGACATTGCACATCTTGAAGATGAACTGAAAACCAAAATTGCATTGGTAAGTTCGAGAAAAGGCCTGGGCATCGACGAACTCAAAAAATTGATCGTAACCTATAAAACGCTTTCCACCGAACCTTGCCTGAACGCTTCAGAAATCGACACGGACTATTTCAACCATTTAAGAGCGACTTTTCCAAATCAGCTGTTGTACAAATTGTGGCTTGTGATTACGCAAGACGTGAATTTTGCGAACCTGGATCGGAATGAAATCCGGAATTCGTTTACCAAATCGCCGTCGGAACTCAAAAGACTGCAGCAAAAAGAAACCATCAAACGTTACCAGTTTATCAATAACGTTTTGAAAGTCGGACAAACGATCGATAGCACCGTTGCGAAAGATTTCCGAAGCAAATTAGACCGGATTCTGACCCATAAAATCTGGGGTTACGTGATTTTCTTTGCCATTTTATTCCTGATTTTCCAATCGATTTTTGACTGGTCGAGTTATCCGATGGATTTCATCGACAGCAGTTTTGCATCTTTAAGTTCGTATGCTGCCGAAAATCTACAGCCGGGCGTTTTAACCGATCTCATCTCGCAGGGAATCATTCCGGGAATTGGCGGAATCGTCATTTTTATCCCACAAATCGCATTCTTATTTTTATTCATTTCGATACTCGAAGAAAGCGGTTACATGAGCCGGGTCGTTTTTTTAATGGACAAGATCATGCGTAAATTTGGCCTTAGCGGAAAAAGCGTCGTTCCACTGATTTCGGGGACAGCCTGCGCCATTCCGGCGATTATGGCCACGCGAAACATTGAAAACTGGAAAGAAAGACTAATCACAATTTTGGTCACGCCATTTACAACCTGTTCGGCCCGATTGCCTGTTTATGCGATCATCATTTCATTGGTAATTCCGGATGAACGCGTTCTCGGAATCCTGAATTTACAAGGCTTGACGCTGATGCTGCTTTACCTTTTAGGTTTCGGAATGGCGATATTTTCTTCCTATCTGTTAAACCTGATCCTGAAAGTCAAAGGCAAAACGTTTTTTGTGGTCGAAATGCCGAATTACAAATTGCCATTGTTTAAAAATGTGGCGATCAACGTCATTGAGAAAACCAAAGCTTTTGTATTTGGAGCCGGAAAAATCATTTTGGCGATTTCGATTATTTTGTGGTTTCTCGCTTCTTACGGACCAGGCAAAAATTTTAGCAATGCCGAAGCGATCGTGATCGAAAAAACGCAGCACAGCAACCTCAACGAAACCGAACTCGAAAATGCTGTTGCTTCACACAAACTCGAAAATTCCTACATCGGATTGATGGGAAAAACGATCGAACCGGTGATTTCGCCTTTGGGTTACGACTGGAAAATCGGGATTGCAATCATCAGTTCGTTTGCGGCGCGTGAGGTTTTCGTCGGAACTTTGGCCACCATTTACAGCGTTGGCGGAAGCGATAACGAAGATACAATCAAGAACAAAATGGCCGCGGAGATCAATCCGCTGACCGGAGAAAAAGTCTTTAATTTTGCCTCGGGAATTTCGTTGTTGCTTTTTTACGCCTTTGCGATGCAGTGTGCGAGTACGCTTGCGGTGACCAAAAAAGAGACCAATACCTGGAAATGGCCTGCAGCCCAATTGATTTTCATGAGCATTTTCGCTTATATAGTTGCACTCATTGCTTACCAACTTTTAAAATAGGATTATGACTCAGGAAATTATCGCTTTTGCACTGTTGGGATTGGCTGTATTTTTTCTGGCCCGGAAATTCTTTTTCAAAAAAAAGAAGAAAAAATCAGGCGATTGCGGAACCGATTGCGGCTGTTAAACCAGTTTCACGTATAAGTTTCCGGCGATTTTATTCGAAACCACCAACTCTTTCTGGTCAACTTTGATCTTAAGCGACGCATCAAAAGTTTCTTTGGAAATGACTTCGATCTTCGAACCCAAAGCAATTTGTTGTTTATCCAAATATTTCAAAAACTCTGACGACGTATCCTTTACACCTACACAAATTCCGTTTTGATGCAATGGAAATTCCGACAACAGTTGTTTTTCGATTTTTACAATCTGTCCGTTTGCATCGGGAATTGGGTCGCCATGCGGATCTTCGGTTGGATTTCCAAGAAAATCATCGAGTTTGTTGATCAGTTTTTCCGATTTGATGTGTTCCAATTGTTCGGCGATGTCATGAACTTCATCCCAGGAAAAATCCAGTTTTTCAACCAAAAAAACTTCCCACAAACGGTGTTTGCGCACGATCATTTTGGCCGACAATTTTCCTTTCTCAGTCAGCGAAACTCCTTGGTATTTTTTATAGTTTACCAGATCTTTTTCCGCCAGTTTCTTCAACATATCGGTCACCGAAGACGCTTTGGTTTCCATTTTTTCAGCAATCGCATTCGTACTGATTTCCGAATCCGAAACGATCGTTAAGTGGTAAATGGTCTTGAGGTAATTTTCTTCTGAAAAAGTCATCGGATTTGCGAATTGGGATTTTCGATTATAATTTTTATTTGAAGCTGTTCCGGCTGTTCGCTACAATCTTTTTTTGCAAAAAAAGGATTTTCGCTGCCATCCGGGCTAGGGCAATCTGCATTTAATGGTACACGCGTTTGCGACAACTGGCTGTCGTCTTTTTCATTCCAAATCAATTCTTAACGATAAACAACGGAATTTTAATCCTGTGGCGCACCTTGTCAACGGTGGTTCCTAAAATCAGGTCCTTGAAACCGGTATGCCCATGCGTACCCATGACCAAAACGTCAAAATTGCCTTCGTTCACGATTTTCGGAATGCCTTTTCCCGGTTCGCCAAACGCCAGTTTCGTATTGATTTTATAGCCTTTTTCGGTTAGCATTTTTTCGTATTCTGCCAATAATTTTTCATCTACCGAAGTTTCGTGATCAACAACCTGATCGCCATACAAAATCGCGCCAACTGTTTCCACGACGTGAATCAAAGTGTAACGCGCTTCGATTCCGCCCAGCGCAAAAGCATTGTTCAGCGCCGATTCGTCGGCTTTGGAAAAATCTACCGTGACTGCGATATTCTTTTTGCTGTACACGCCTGTGCTTTCAAATTTGAGTTTGAGGTTGTGCGGCGAATGGTTGTAAATGTCGGCTTTTGGTTTTGCAAAAAACGGCTGGAATACGATGTACAAAAGCAAAATAAGGAAAGCGAACGCCAGCGGAACGACTGTAAGCCAAAGCCATGTTGGATCTTCCGCCGATTCAAGCCAACCGTGAATTTCATCAAAAACCAATTTGGCATTCAGCGAAACAATGATCAAAGCGATCAGCCAGGCAGCAATTCTGGTCGCCGTACTGATGTGGAATCCTTTCATTTTAGATTTGTCGCTCACGAAATGAATCAGTGGGATAATTGCAAAACCGAGCTGCAAACTCAGAACGACCTGGCTAAAAATCAGCAATTTTCCGGTAACACTTTCGCCAAAAATATAAATAACAATCACCGCGGGAACAATAGCAATCAATCTTGTAATAATCCTGCGAACCCAAGGTTTCATTCGGAAATTGAGATAACCTTCCATGATAATTTGTCCGGCCAATGTTCCGGTTACGGTCGAACTTTGTCCGGCTGCGATCAATGCGACTGCGAATAAAATGGGCGCCATTTTGTTTCCAAGTAACGGCTCGAGAAATTTGTGCGCGTCCTGAATTTCGGCAACTTCATACATTCCGGCTTTGTGAAACGTGGCCGCGGCCAATATTAAAATGGCGGCATTTACAAAAAAGGCGAGATTTAACGCGATTGTCGAATCGATAAAATTGTATTTAAGCGCTTGCTTGATTCCATCTTTTGTACGATCGAATTTTCGGGTTTGCACCAAAGAAGAATGCAGGTACAAATTGTGTGGCATGACTGTAGCGCCAATGATTCCGATGGCAATATACAACGCGGCTTCTCCAGGCAAAGATGGAATAAGTCCGGCGAAAACTTTATCAAGTTCGGGTTGCGCAAAAATCATTTCGAAAATAAAAGAAAACCCGATAATGGCCACGAGCGCAATGATGAACGCCTCCATTTTTCGCATGCCTTTATTGATCAAAAACAATAGTAAAAAGGTGTCTAAAACGGTAATGAGCACACCTTCAATCAATGGCAGTCCAAACAACAAATTTAAACCGATCGCCATTCCGAGCACTTCGGCCAGATCACAGGCAGCAATCGCAATTTCGGCCAAAAAGTATAAAATGTAATTGATAAATTTTGAATAGGTTTCGCGTGAAGCCTGCGCCAAATCACGTTGGGTGACAATTCCCAGACGCGCGCTCAAACTTTGCAAAAGCAGCGCCATGATGTTGCTCATCAGTAAAACCCAGATTAAAGCATAGCCAAATTGGCTTCCGCCGGCAATGTCTGTTGCCCAGTTTCCAGGATCCATATAACCGACGCTGATTAAATAGGCCGGACCTAAAAACGCCAATATTTTCCGGAAACCTTTTGCTTTTCCAGACGTTTGAACTGATTCGTGAACTTCTTCGAGTGATTTTCCGCTCATAAAAATTTAATAATAGACAAATTTAACAATTTTATTGGATTGGTAAAATTTAATTTTTAGATTTGTCTAAATTTAAGTTTTGCCAAATGAAAAAAATAATATTGCTATTTATATTAATCTGGATTCAAAGTGGTTATTCACAAACTACAGCTTCGGTTTTCGGAAATATTTCGTCAGAAGGAAAAGCCGTCATCAACGCGCATGTCGTTTTAAACAACGATTTCAAATCGGAGACTGACAGCATCGGAAATTTCAAAATCGAAAACGTTCCTGTTGGAAATTACAAAATTATGGTCGCCGCTATGGGTTATGAAAACATCAGGAAAAATATTTCCATTCTTGAGAATGTTGCTGCTGAATTCAATTTGGAATTGAAAAAAAATGAAAATATCCTGAATGAAATTGTCGTTTCGGGAACCTTAAAAGCAGTGCGACGTATGGAAAGTCCGGTTCCGGTTGAAGTCTACACGCCGGTTTTTTTCAAAAAAAATCCGACCGCTAATATTTTCGACGCACTGCAAAATGTCAATGGCGTTCGGCCACAGCTCAATTGCGGTGTTTGCAATACCGGCGACATTCACATCAACGGACTCGAAGGTCCGTATACTTCAGTGTTGATCGACGGCATGCCCATTGTGAGCAGTTTGTCTACGGTTTACGGATTGTCGGGAATTCCAAATTCGCTTGTCGAAAGGATCGAAATCGTGAAAGGTCCGGCGTCTTCGCTGTACGGAAGCGAGGCTGTGGGCGGACTCATTAACATCATTACCAAAACCCCGAAAAATGCGCCCGCTTTTTCAGCCGACGTTTTTACGACAAGCTGGCTTGAAACCAATGTCGACATCGGAATGAAATTTAATGTTGAAAAGAAAGCGACCGCGTTGTTTGGAATCAATTATTTTACCTACAACGAAATTATTGACAACGACAACGACAATTTTACGGATGTTACACTGCAAAATCGGATTTCCGTCTTCCAGAAATGGAACTTCAACCGAAAAGACAACCGTTTGTTCAGCATCGCGGCGCGCGGCATGTATGAAGACCGCTGGGGCGGAGATGTGCGTTGGAATAAAAGTTTTCGCGGCGGCGACCAAATTTACGGCGAAAGCATTTACACCAAACGCGCCGAATTGTTTGGAAATTACGAACTCCCAACAGCTGAAAAATTAATGCTCTGGTTTTCCGGAAACGTGCATTATCAGGACAGCCGTTACGGAACGACTTCCTACATCGCCAACCAGAAAATTGGTTTTCTGCAATTGACCTGGGATAAAAAAACCGGGCGCCACGACTTGCTTTCAGGGATTTCGTCGCGTTATACTTATTACGATGACAATACGCCGGCAACTGCACGGTTTGAAACCAACAATCCGGAAAACACCTGGCTTCCGGGAATTTTTATCCAGGACGAATTAACATTGGCGGAACAGCACAAATTGCTGCTCGGATTTCGCTACGATTACAACTCGGCGCACGGAAATATTTTTACGCCACGGCTCGCATACAAATGGAAAATCAACGACAACAACATCATTCGTTTCAACACAGGAACGGGTTTTCGCGTCGTAAATTTGTTTACCGAAGACCATGCGGCGCTAACCGGATCTCGCGAAGTTGTTGTAGCCGGCGCGCTCAAACCGGAACGTTCGGTGAATGCCAATTTGAATTATATCCGTAAAATGTTTGCCAGCAATGGCACAAGCATTAATCTTGAAACCTCGTTGTTTTATACGCGTTTTGGAAACCGCATCATTGGAAATTATGAACTCGATCCCAACAAAATCATTTACGACAACCTCGACGGACATGCTATTAGCAAAGGAATTACGGCGAATCTGGATTTTAGTTTTTCGAACGGATTAAAAGTCATTGCCGGCGCGACGATGATGGACGTTTATTCGGTGGAAAATAACGTGAAATCCCGACAGCTTTTGACTGAAAAATTTACCGGAACGTGGTCGGTTTCGTATAAAATCACGCAAATACAGCTTGGTTTTGATTACAGCGGAAACGTTTACGGGCCGATGAAACTTCCACTTTTGGGCGAATTGGATCCAAGAAGTCCCGATTCGCCCTGGTATAGCCTTCAAAACATCCAGTTTACGTATTACGGATTTAAGAATTTTGAAGCCTACGCCGGAATCAAGAATCTGCTCGATTTTACGCCCAAGAAAAATAATCCGTTTTTGATTTCGCGTACCGACGATCCATTTGACCGAAATGTAGAATATGGAACAAACGGACAGGTTTTGGCGACGCCGCAAAATCCGTACGGACTTACGTTTGACACCACTTATATTTATGGGCCGAACCAGGGAATCAGAGGCTTTTTCGGACTTCGGTATACGATGAAATAATGGAAAAAGCAGTCGTAAATACTTGGTTTTTGGCCTTGGCGTTTGCTTTTCTGAACGTTGGAAACAGCTATGGCCAATTAAAAACGATTGGTTTTGAACAACTCGACAGTTTGCAAACCGTCCAGAAACGGCCTGTGCTTCTATTCTTTCACGCCGATTGGTGTACGTTTTGCCAATCGATGAAAAACACGACTTTTAAAAATATACCACTGTCCGAAAAACTCAACAACCATTTTTATATCATTTCCTTCAATGCGGAACAACAGGAAAACGTTGTCTACAAAGGCAAAACATTCAAATTCAAACCAAACGGAAACCGGACCGGAACACATGAAATCGTCGATTTGTTTGCAACAGCAGCAACTACATATCCGTTGATTGTGATTCTAAATCGGGAAAATGAGATCATTTTTGAATATTCCAATTATCTGAATGCCGCAGAAATGCTCAAAATCCTGGAAAAGCTCGAATAGGTTTTATACATTTGAAAAGATGAAACACTACGATTACATTTTCACGGGCGCGGGATTGTCGGCATTGATGACCGTTTATGAAATGGCCGTTTCGGGAAAGTTTTTGGATAAAAACATTTTGCTGTTGGATCAAAATCCAAAAAAAACAAACGACCGAACCTGGTGTTTCTGGGAACAAACAAACGGAAAATTCGATACGATTGTTTCTAAAAAATGGAAATTGGCATTATTCGCCAACGAAAATTTCAATCGGATTCTGGATTTAAATCCGTGCGAATACAAAATGATTGCAGGTTTGGATTTTTACGATTTTGTATTTGCGGAAATTTCGCTTCATCCAAACATTGAATTCGTCAACCAGAAAGTGAATTCATTTATTGAAAAAGACGATTTGGTTTTTGTCGAAACGGCATCGGAAACCTTCAGCTGCGGCAAATTGTTCAACAGCATTTACGACCCAAAATCGGCCTTAAGCCAACAAAAACTCCCGGTTTTGCAACAGCATTTCATTGGATGGAAAATAAAAACCGAACAAAAAATTTTCAATCCGGAATTGCCAACGTTCATGGATTTTTCGATTCCGCAAAACGGAAATACGAGATTTATGTATGTTTTACCGACATCTGAAACTGAAGCTTTGCTAGAATATACGCTGTTTTCCAAAGATTTACTTCCCGAAACGGAATACGAAACCGGAATTGAAGATTACATTCACAAACTCGGAATTTCCAGTTATGAAATCATGGAAAAAGAACGTGGGCAAATCCCGATGACGTCGTACAAATTCTGGAAAAACAACACCAAAAACATCTTAAACATTGGTTCTGCAGGCGGTTGGACCAAAGCAAGTACGGGTTATACTTTGAAAAATACGGTTAAAAAATCAAAAGCATTAGTTGAATTTCTGCAACATCGAAATGACTTTAGGAAATTCCACAAAACCAACAAATTTTGGTTTTACGATTTGTTGCTGCTTGATATTTTAAACGATAAAAACCAACTCGGAAGTTCCATTTTCGCGTCCATGTTCAAAACAGGAAATCCTGCACTGATTTTTAAATTTCTCGACGAGGAAACTTCTTTATATGAAGATTTAAAAGTGATTTTAAAATGTCCGAAACGATTATTTATAGACACTTTGTTGCGAAGAATGTTTTAATTCTGGCGCATGAAAACGATAAAACGATAACAAATCTTTATGATTCGTGCCATTTTCAAAACCTGATTTGTTGTTATCTTTGCTGGAAATAACTTTCAACCTTTAATTAAAAGATTATGTATCCAGAAGAAATGGTAACCCCAATGCGTGCTGAATTGTCAGACGCGGGTTTTGAAGAATTATATAGCGCAGGCGCGGTTGAAAACGCAATTGCAAAGTCGGGGACAACACTTGTTGTCGTAAATTCAGTTTGCGGTTGTGCGGCCAGAAATGCACGTCCGGGCGCAAAACAAAGTTTAAACGGTGAGAAAAAACCAGACCATTTGGTAACGGTTTTCGCCGGAGTAGACAAAGAAGCAGTAGATGCCGCACGCGGATTCATGTTTCCTTTCCCGCCATCTTCACCAAGCATCGCGTTGTTTAAAGACGGCGAATTGGTGCACATGCTGGAGCGCCACCACATCGAAGGACGTCCGGCAGAATTAATCGCAGAAAATTTACAGGACGCTTTTAAAGAATTCTGTTAAAAACCAGGCTTTTTAAAAATTTTAAACCATTAAGGAATTAAGAAAATTAAGCGCGTTTTGCCTTAATGACACTTAATTTCTTAATGGTTTTTATTTAGAAGCTAATCCTGCTTTCGCCTTTATGTTTGCTCTCCCGATCCCGAAGCTTCGGGACGGGATCGCAAACGATACCGGCTCTATCAGGGCTAGGGCATTTCGTTTACAAAAGAAAGTTTCACAATAAATTATCGCCCTGACGAAAACTTTGCCACTCCAGAACTTTTCCCTAAATTTGCCGCGTTCAAAAAGAACAATCATAATAATTCTCCAAACTTAAAACTGTTTATAGCATGCAACTGTACAACACTTTAAGCGCTGAGGAAAGAACGGCACTCATCGATGATGCCGGAAAACAACGGCTCACGCTGTCTTTCTACGCCTATGCGCAAATTGAAAATCCAACCCAATTCAGAAATGACCTGTTCCTTGCCTGGAATCCGCTCGGGGTTTTAGGAAGAATTTACGTGGCGCACGAAGGCATCAACGCCCAATTGTCTTTGCCGGCCGATCATTTCTACGAATTTAAAGATACGATTGAAAAATACGATTTCATGAAAGGCATCCGCCTAAATGTAGCTGTAGAGCAGGACGATTTTTCGTTTCTAAAACTCACTATAAAAGTCCGCGATAAAATTGTTGCCGATGGTTTAAACGACGATACTTTCGATGCGACGAACATAGGAATTCACTTAAAAGCCAAAGAATTTAATGACCTGCTCGAAGATCCGGACACGATCGTGGTCGACATGCGCAACCATTACGAAAGTGAAATCGGGCATTTTACCAAAGCGATCAAACCCGATGTCGATACGTTTCGCGAATCACTGCCAATCATCGAAGAACAACTTTCCGAACACAAATCAGACAAAAAATTATTGATGTATTGCACCGGCGGCATCCGTTGCGAGAAAGCCAGCGCTTATTTCAAACACAAAGGTTTCGAAAATGTGTACCAACTCGAAGGCGGCATCATCGAATACACCAGGCAAGTCAAAGCCGAAGGTTTGGAAAGCAAATTCATCGGGAAAAATTTCGTTTTCGATCACAGATTAGGCGAACGAATTACAGACGACATCGTTTCTAATTGCCACCAATGCGGAAAACCGTGCGACGTGCATACGAATTGCGCGAACGAAGGTTGCCATTTGCTGTTCATCCAATGCGAGGAATGTGCAGTTGCGATGGAAGGCTGTTGTTCTTCCGAATGTGTCGACGTGATCCATTTGCCGGAAGACGAGCAGAAAGCCATTCGCCGCGGAATTAAAAACGGCAATAAAATTTTCAAAAAAGGAAAATCAGACGTACTGACATTTAAAAATACGGCTACAGCCAATGCTATCGCGACGGAAGTGTTGGAGAAACCAAAATCCGTCAAAACACCAAAAATCAGAAAAACATACATCGGGAAGGGAATCCATTTTTTTCCGAAAGCAAACATCGGTCAATTTTTAGTGGAAGAAAACCAACTCAGCATTGGCGATAAAATCCTGATCAAAGGCCCAACGACCGGAAACGAAGAATTGGTTTTAACAGAAATGTTTGTCAACGAACAACCAGCAAAAACAGCGGTTTCCGGAGATTATTGTTCGTTAAAGTTGCCATTCAGAATCCGCTTATCAGATAAATTGTATAAATTAGACGCATAATTTCTTCAATGGATATTTACAAAATATTAAAGTTCAACAATTCGATCAAAAGCCACCGAATCAAATTCCTTGGTCTGTGGATGCTCAGCGTGTTGAACAAACGATATCTTGCGATCCAGTTCGACCCGGTTTTGGCGTGTAACCTGCGCTGCAAAATGTGTTATTTTACCGACAGCGATTATGTGAAAAAGAACATGAAAGGCATGTTTAAGGAGGAAGATCTCGAAGCTTTGGCCGAAGTCAACTTCAAACATGCCCTGAAACTGCAAATTGGCTGTGGCGCGGAACCAACTTTGTTCAAGCACAACACCAAACTCATCGAAATTGCCAAACAGTATAAGGTGCCTTACATCAGTATGATCACAAACGGAAATTTGCTCGAGCGCAAAGATGTTTCGGATTTTGCGACTGCAGGTCTAAATGAATTCATTTTTTCGATGCATGGTGTTTCCAAAAAAACCTACGAAGATTTGATGGACAAAGGCATTTACGAGAAATTTCACGATGCTTTGGATTTTATCACCGACCAGAAAAAAACCCATCCAGATTTGCGTTTGCGGATCAATTACACCTTCAATCAGGACAATTTTCATGAGCTTGAAGACTTTTTCAAAGTTTACGGCAAATACAAAATTGACATCATCCAATTGCGCCCGATCGATAAAATTGGCGAAACGACTTATAACAATTTCAGCCTGAAAAACATCGAAAAAGATTACGCCCGAATTTCAGAAATGATGAAAACCGAAAGTGAAAAACGTGGCATTACCTTGCTTTTCCCAAAATCGATCACCAGAAACGAAGAAGAATCGCTGGTCGTAAAAACCGACAATGACAGTTCGTATCTTACGCCTTTTACGTATTGTTACGTGTCGCCAAAATTTTTCTGGAAAGACGATTTCGACTGGAAAACACAAAGCTGGGATTCGTGGAAAAAACAAAACAATTGGGACAAACAGCTTTTCAAAAACATCTTCATTTCTAAGAAAACGCTCGAAAAACCAAATCGAAATATGCTCAATTATTCGGTGGATATTAATTAATTCTTAGAGAGAATTCCTAATAGTTGAGTTTATCAACTATTAGGAAGGTTATTTCGTTTACTTTCTATTTTCACTACACATATTACTTTCTTTTTATAAATCTTCAAACTCAGGAACTCAGCTACTTTGCAACTTTGGCTCTTCCGACTTTGAACTTTCCAACTAAAAAATACTATCTTTACGCTCAAAACGTTTTAAGAACTTAAGTTGCGCGCGTCGCGACACTACATATATATTATGGCATGTACAAGTTGTTCAACCTCTGATGGCGGTGCGCCAAAGGGTTGTAAAAATAATGGCACCTGCGGGACTGACAGCTGCAATAAACTCACGGTCTTTGACTGGCTTTCAAATATGAGTTTACCCAATGGTGAAGCGCCTTTCGACTGTGTTGAAGTGCGTTTTAAAAATGGACGAAAAGAATTTTACAGAAATACGGAGAAACTCACTTTAAGCATCGGCGACGTCATCGCGACCGAAGCTTCTCCGGGACACGACATCGGAATCGTAACCTTGACAGGCGAACTTGTTAAGATCCAGATGAAGAAAAAAGGGACGAACCACAAGAGCAATGACGTTCCTAAAATTTACAGAAAAGCATCGCAAAAAGACATCGATATCTGGTCGAATGCGCGCGCAAAAGAAGAACCGATGAAGGTTCGCGCCCGTGAACTCGCCATTGCGCAAAAACTTGAAATGAAAATTTCGGATATCGAATTTCAGGGCGACGGATCGAAAGCAACTTTTTATTATACCGCAAACGACCGGATCGATTTTCGTTTGCTGATCAAAGATTTCGCAAAAGAATTCAGTACCCGAATTGAAATGAAGCAAGTTGGTTTTCGACAGGAAGCATCGCGCTTGGGCGGAATTGGCTCTTGCGGACGCGAATTGTGCTGTTCTACCTGGCTGACCGATTTCAGGAGTGTAAACACTTCTGCGGCGCGTTACCAGCAATTGTCGTTAAATCCGCAAAAACTGGCCGGACAATGCGGAAAATTGAAGTGCTGCCTCAATTACGAGCTCGACACTTATATGGACGCTTTGAAGGATTTTCCTGATTTCGATACCAAACTGATGACCGAAAAAGGAATGGCCGTTTGTCAAAAACAGGACATTTTTAAAGGTTTGATGTGGTTTGCCTACACTGACAATTACGCCAACTGGCATGTGTTGAAAATTGAGCAGGTACGCGAAATCGTAGCCGAAAACAAACTCAAAAACAAAGTGTCTTCCCTTGAAGATTATGCTGTGGAAGAAGCTCCGGCTCCGGAAAAAGACTTCAACAATGCGATGGGCCAGGAAAGCCTGACGCGTTTCGACCAACCCAAGAAAAAGAAACGTCCAAACAAAAACAGGAAACCGGTCACTGCCGAAAACAAAACCGCTACAACTGAAAATAAAATTGTTCCTGCTGGCGACAAAAGGCCAAACAACAATCCAAAACCTCAGGGACAACCAGCAGCAGAACGCGAACGCAACCCAAATCAAAATCAGAAACCGAGAAACCAAAGAGGCGGACAAAGGCCTCCTGGATCAGGAAATGACCGCGAGCGCAATCCAAATCAGAACCAAAAACCGGCCAACAGCAACAATCCGAAGCCGGCAGGAAATAAAATAATACCCGTTAAAAAAGATGAACCTAAAAAGTAGTTTACTATTTTTTCTTGTTGCGATATTGCTCGTTTCCTGTGATAAAAAAAGGGTTTTCGACGAATACAAATCGGTGGGCAAATCGTGGAATAAAGACAGTATTGTAAGTTTCGAACTTCCAAAAATCGATACTACAAAACAGTACAATGCGTTCTTAAACATCCGTGACAACGACAATTATCCTTTCAACAATTTATTTATAATTGTATCACTCGAACAGCCCGACGGCGTAACCAAAGTCGATACACTCGAATACCAAATGGCCGATCCTGAAGGAAACCTGCTCGGCAACGGATTCACAGATATCAAGGAAAGCAAATTGATTTACAAAAAACGCATAGGCTTTAAATCGGGCGTTTACAAAGTACACATTCGCCAGGCCGCAAGGCAAACCGGAAAAGTTTCCGGCGTACAGCAACTCGAAGGAATCACGGAAGTAGGTTTCAGATTAGAAAAATTAGATTAATTTATGGCAGTCAAAAAAAACAACAATACAGATAAAGACAACCGTTATTACAAAACGCTGTTCTGGAAGATTTTTCTCTACGGACTTGGCGGTTTGGCACTTTTTTTCCTTTTGGCTTCATGGGGCGTTTTCGGTTCGATGCCGTCTTTTGAAGACCTGGAAAATCCCGATTCGAATCTGGCTACCGAAGTGATTTCAACAGATGGCGTAACAATCGGAAAATTCTACAACGAAAACAGAACTCCTATAAAATATGCCGATCTTCCGAAACATCTCGTAGATGCATTGGTTGCCACCGAAGACGAGCGTTTTTACGAACATTCAGGAATTGACGGCCGCGGAACAATGCGTGCAGTTTTAAGTTTCGGATCAAGCGGAGGCGCAAGTACGCTGACACAACAGTTGGCGAAATTATTGTTTCACGGTGAAGGTTCCAGGTTTCTTCCTTTGCGGATTATCCAAAAAGCCAAAGAATGGATCATTGCCATTCGCCTCGAACGCCAATACACTAAAAATGAAATCATTGCGATGTATTTAAACAAAGCCGATTTTGTCAATACCGCAGTTGGAATCCGCTCGGCATCCAAAGTGTATTTCGGAAAAGAACCACGCGATCTGACCATTGAAGAAGGTGCAATGCTCGTTGGGATGCTCAAAAATCCATCACTCTTTAATCCGATCAGAAGGCTGGAAAAAGTTCAAACACGTCGTAATGTCGTTTTAGGCCAAATGGTGAAAAACGGATTTCTGGAAGAAGCCGCCAAGACTTCACTAGAGAAAAAACCAATCGTGCTACACTTTCAACCGGAAAGCCATAAAGAAGGAATTGCGACTTATTTCAGGGAATATTTACGGGATTTCATGCGTGTTTGGGCAAAGGAAAATAAAAAAGCCGACGGTTCAGAATATGACATTTACAAAGACGGACTCAAGATTTACACGACCATCGATTCCAGAATGCAATTGTATGCCGAAGAAGCCGTGACGCAGCATTTGACCAACCTCCAAAAGGAATTCGTTATTGATCAGAAAGACAATAAAAATGCGCCATTCGTCCGACTCAACGAAGCGGAAACTAAAAAACTGATGATGCAGGCAATGAAAACTTCTGAAAGATGGCGCGCTATGTCGGCACAGGACAAATCTGAAGAAGACATCATCAAATCATTCGGCGTCAAAACAAAAATGAAAGTGTTTACCTGGAAAGGCGAACGCGATACGACAATGACTCCAACCGATTCGATCCGTTATTACAAAAGTTTCCTGCAATCGGGTGTGATGGCGATGGAGCCGCAAACCGGACACGTAAAAGCATGGGTAGGCGGAATCAACTACAAATATTTCCAATACGACCACGTGGGACAAGGCGCGAGACAAGTGGGTTCAACGTTTAAACCATTCGTTTACGCGACCGCGATCGAACAACTCAATATGTCGCCTTGCGATTCCATTATTGATTCGCCGTTCACGATTCCAAAAGGACGTCACCACGTGACAGAATCCTGGACGCCAAACAATTCGAACAACGAATACCGCGGCATGGTGACTTTGAAAAAAGCGCTTGCCCTTTCCATCAATACAGTTTCCGCAAAATTAATTGATAAAGTTGGCCCGGAAGCGGTCGTCGAACTCACTCAAAAATTAGGCGTGAAATCTAAAATTCCGGTGCAGCCATCCATTGCGCTTGGTGCCGTGGAAATTACGGTTCAGGACATGGTTGCGGCTTACAGCACTTTTGCCAATGAAGGCGTGTACATCAAACCGCAATTCATCTCAAGGGTTGAAGATAAAAACGGCGTCGTGATTTACGAACCGGCTCCGGAATCGCATGACGTCCTCAATAAAGACATTGCTTATGCGGTCATAAAACTGCTCGAAGGTGTTACCGAAAGTGGTTCTGGCGCGCGTTTGCGTACACAAGGTGGTGGAAATGGTTACAATCGCGTCACCGGTTATCCGTACGTATTTACGAATCCAATTGCGGGTAAAACCGGGACAACCCAAAACCAGTCGGACGGTTGGTTTATGGGAATGGTGCCCAATTTATGTACCGGCGTTTGGGTGGGCTGTGAAGACCGTTCAGCGCGTTTCCGAGGCATCACTTACGGACAGGGCGCGACTGCCGCACTTCCAATCTGGGGAATTTTCATGAAAAAATGTTACGCCGATAAAGACCTGAATGTGTCCAAAAAACCTTTCGACAGGCCGAAAAATCTTTCAATCAAGGTGGATTGCTGGGTTCCGGTGAAAGATACAACGACAACCGAATTCGAACAAAACACAGACGAATTCGAATTGTAAATATCCAAATCCATGAAGCGAAAATCAAGTTCGTTTCATGGATTTTTTATTTTGAAGCCATTCCCGCTATGCGCCTTTATCTTTGCTTCGTACCTCAGCAAAGGATACCGGCTGCTATCGGGGCTAAAATAACCAAACATCCATAAGCACTTTGTTGGATGGTTGCAAAATACAAACATACCATGATCAACAAAAAAGTAAATTCCGTACAGGAAGCGCTTCAGGGAATCGAAGACGGTCAAACCATCATGCTGGGCGGTTTCGGTCTTTGTGGCATTCCCGAAAACAGCATCGCTGAGCTTGTCAAAAAAGATGTTAAAGATTTGACCTGCATTTCAAACAATGCCGGTGTAGACGATTTCGGACTCGGACTGCTTTTACAGAAACGCCAGATCAAAAAAATGATCTCGTCTTACGTCGGTGAAAACGCCGAATTTGAACGCCAGATGCTTTCGGGCGAACTCGAAGTCGAACTTACACCACAAGGCACATTAGCCGAAAAATGCCGCGCCGCACAAGCCGGAATTCCTGCCTTTTTTACACCTGCCGGTTACGGAACTGAAGTCGCCGAAGGAAAAGAAGCACGCGAATTCAACGGCAAAATGCACGTGATGGAAGAAGCATACAAAGCCGATTTTGCAATCGTAAAAGCCTGGAAAGGCGACGAAGCCGGCAACCTGATTTTTAAAGGAACCGCCAGAAACTTCAACGCGCCCATGGCCGGAGCAGGAAAAATAACCGTTGCCGAAGTCGAAGAATTGTTGCCAGCCGGAAGTTTGGATCCAAATGAAATCCACATTCCGGGGATTTTGGTGCAACGCATCTTTAAAGGTGAAAAATTTGAAAAACGAATCGAACAAAGAACCGTTAGAAAAAAATAATTATGCTCGGTAAAGAAGAAATTGCAAAACGCATCGCGCAGGAAGTCAAAGACGGATACTATGTCAACCTTGGTATCGGGATTCCGACTTTAGTAGCCAATTACGTGCGCGAAGATATTTCGGTAGAGTTTCAAAGTGAGAACGGCGTACTCGGAATGGGCCCGTTTCCATTTGAAGGTGAAGAAGACCCGGATATCATCAACGCCGGAAAACAAACAATCACGACCTTACCCGGCGCCAGTTTTTTTGATTCGGCTTTTAGTTTTGGAATGATCCGGAGCCAGCATGTCGATCTGACCATTCTCGGCGCTATGGAAGTGGCTGAAAATGGCGATATTGCCAACTGGAAAATCCCCGGAAAAATGGTCAAAGGAATGGGCGGTGCAATGGATTTGGTCGCTTCCGCAGAAAATATTATCGTAGCGATGATGCACGTGAACAAAGCTGGTGAATCCAAGATTTTGAAAAGATGTACGCTGCCGCTTACCGGCGTTGGCTGCGTAAAAAAAGTCGTCACCGAACTTGCTGTACTTGAAATCACACCAAACGGTTTTAAACTGCTCGAGCGCGCTCCCGGCATTACTGTCGAACACATTATCGCTTCCACCGAAGCCGATTTAATTATAGAAGGCGACATTCCAGAAATGGTTATTTCTTAAATAAAAAATCCCGGCAATTACCGGGATTTTTTTATACATCAAATTGTTTCAAATGGTGGTCAAGGTGTTTGTATTGCAACGTGCCCCATTCTTCATCGGTAAGTTCGCCAAAAAACGGATGTTCTTTCTCGGCAATCACTTCAGGTCCTTTTTCTCCAAAACTCTTAACGATCGAAACCAGGGAAAGCCATTCTGAATCAAAATCTGGTGTTTCCTGAATTTTAAACGATGGAACCGTTGGCATATTCTTACGCAGTTCACCAGGTTTCAAAAAATTCTTTTTAGCGATTTTTCCAAACAACAAACCCAACAAACTTTTCTTGAGTTTTATTTTTCCTTCGGCCACTTCGAGTGGTTTCTGACAATGCTTGACCATTTGGCAAACATTCATTTTTCCCCACAACGGTTTGGATTCCGGATTGAGTTTTTGCAAACGTTCCTGAAGTTTCAGGTTTTGTTCCTTGTCAAAAATATTTTCCATAAATTCATTTTGGCAGTTCTTTTTGCCTAGTACAAATTTAGTCGTTATTTATAAAAAATTATCTTAAAAAAACCAGCCTGCAACGACAATCGCGGTAATCACACAAATCAGGTCAACAAGCAGCATCGATCCCAATGTATATCGGGTATTCTTCACTTTTATCGATCCGAAATACACAGCAATTACATAAAATGTTGTTTCAGCACTACATTGGAAGATACAACTCAGCCGGCCGGTAAAAGAATCCGGCCCAAAAGTCCGCATCGAATCGATCATAAATCCGCGCGAACCGCCAGAGCTAAATGGCCTCAGCATCGCCACAGGAAGTGAATCGGTGATTTCTTTACTCACGCCGACATGTGAAAATACAAATGAAATCCCATTGCTGATGATCTCAAACAATCCGCTGTTGCGGAAGAACGAAATTGCCGCCAACATTCCCAAAACGTAAGGAAAAATCGTGACTCCGGTTTTGAGTCCGTTGTTGGCGCCGGTGACGAATGAATCGAAAATAGTGGTGTTGATTTCCACAAATTTCTTTTCGTGTATGAATGAAAAGACCAATGTGAATGCAATAATGGCAACCAGCATCAATCCCGAAAGATTGTTGGTAAACGCATTTTTTTCGACGAGATCCATTCGTCCGATGTAAAACAAAAGTCCGGCAATCGCAGCGATCAAAACCATTAACGTTACCACCAAAGACGCACTTTTAAAATTGATTTTCTGCCTGATCCCGATGATCAAAAATGCGGCAATGGTTCCTACAAAAGAAGTGATAATACAAGGAAGCATCACATCTGCCGGATTGCTCGCGTTTTCTGCTGCGCGGTAACCAATGATTGACGTTGGGATTAAGGTCAGTCCCGCTGCGTGCAAACACATAAACATGATTTGCGCGTCGCTCGCCTTGTCTTTTTCAGGGTTCAGTTCCTGCAGACTTTCCATAGCTTTGAGTCCGAATGGCGTGGCAGCGGAATCAAGTCCGAGGAAATTTGCGGCAAAATTCAGTGTCATATACGAAATTGACGGATGGTTTTTAGGCACGGTCGGAAATACTTTTACAAACACCGGACTGAGTTTTTTGGCCAGTTTTTCAGACGCACCGGAATCAATCAGCAGTTGCATTAATCCGCAGAAGAAAGCCAGGTACGCGATCAGCGGAAGAATGAGATCCATCAGCGTATTTTTGCAGGTTGGCAAAAGTCCGTCGGTTTTCTGGACGCCGCTGTAAATTTTTACGGTCTGGTTTTTATACACATAAGTAGTATCGGCATTGGATTCGTCCTTGTTAATAACGATGGTTTTTTCGGGCGCTTTGTCGATGCTGTCGCGGATAAATGCCGGAAGTTGTTCTTTAAATTTCTCGGCGATCATCACCGGGTCGTCTTTTTTTCCGTTCAGCACAAAATCGACCGAATGGCTGTTTCCGGTGAACAAACTCACTACAATAAATAGGATCGAAGAGATAAAAATGACCAGCCAGAACCTGCTTAAAACCATAATCTGTTTTTTTGTAAATGTATATTATTTAGCCGAAAGTTGGAAAACTTTAAAGCGTCAAAGTTGTTGGTTTACGAGCTGCCCTAGCCCCGATTGAAGCAAGTATCCTCGCAGAGATACTGCGGAAAGCGGGAAACAGCTCCTGAACAAATTGTAAACCGCGATTTTTTATACATGCAAAACCTCATCGTCAACCAACAGTTCTTCGCGGCGCAAACGCAGGAAGATCTGGGCCACGGCGATCGTGTCTTTTTCACAATACGTCACGATGCGGTCAATGTCTTTCTCGACGTGGAAAACATGGCCCACCTGACTGCCGTCGATGTCGCCTTTTGGAGACGGGATTCCGAGGATTTTGGTCAGCAGTTTTAAAGACGTGAAATGTTTGTAGTCGCCAAATTTCCACAGTTCCAACGTATCGAGATGCGGAATTTCCCATGGTTTTTTTCCGAATAAATTGAGTTTGTTCGGGATTGGGATTTGGTTGATGATCATTCTTCTCGCGATAAACGGAATGTCAAATTCTTTTGCGTTGTGTCCGCATAACAAATGCTGCGGCTGGTTGAAATGGTTGCCCAGCAGGTTGTTGAAATCCTTTAAAATAGTGGATTCTTCCCCAAAAAATGATGTCACGCGGAAATTACGGATGTCGCCTTTAAAAGTAAAATAACCGACGGAAATGCAGACGATCTTTCCAAATTCGGCCCAAATCCCGGCGCGGTCGTAAAAATCCTCTGGCGTGTATTCGTCCCGCCTTTGGTATTGGGTTTTGAGTTCCCAAAGCTGTTGCATTTCCGCGTCAAGCGAATTGAAATTTTCCTCGATTGGGACGGTTTCGATGTCGAGGAATAAAATGTGTTCTAAGTTAATTTTCTCAATCATATGGCGTGTATTTAAAGTTTCTGGCTGGTAATTATTTACGTTCGGCGAGCATTTTATAGGTTTCATCAAGGTAACCGTAAAAATCGTCGCTGTGTTTGTCGCCGGTCGTGCTTCTGACGTGGCGGTTTCCAAGTCTGACGATGATCAAATCGTCTTCGGGAATTACTATTACATATTGGCCCAAATGTCCTCGCATATAAAATATTTTTTTGCCTTTGAATGTGCTGAGCCAAAATCCGTAACCGTATTCTGGAGATTCGGCAAAACGCGGACTGGTCGATTTGGCTACAAAAGCGCTATCAAGGATTTGCTGTCCGTTCCATTTTCCGTGTTGTTTGTATAATTTTCCGAAACGTGCAAAATCGCGTGCGTTACTGGCAATACAACAATAAGCTTTGACCGTTCCGCCTTCGTGGTCGGTTTGCCAAAGCGCTTCATTTTCGGCGCCAAGCGGCTGCCAGAAATTTTTCGAAACATAATCGGCGAGGTTTTCACCAGTTGCTTTCTGGATGCACATGGCGAGCAATTGGGTATTTCCCGAGAGATATTTATATGTTTTTCCTGGCGCGTCGATGCCTTTTTGGCCAAGGATGACTTTGTCTAAATCTGCATCGAAATAGGCGCGTGTTGTCACTGAAAACGGACTGTAATAGGATTCGTCCCAATTAAGCCCTGACGCCATGGACGACAAATCGCCGACGGTCATTTCAGCGGTTTTTCCAGTTTTAAATTCGGGATAAAAATCGGAAACCAATTGGTCTAGACTTTTGATTTTTCCCTGCATGATCGCTTTTCCGAGCGCCGCTGAAACGACGCTTTTGGCCATTGAAAACGAATTGGATTTGGAGACTTTTGTGTAACCATCATAGTAACTTTCACTCCAGATGCTGTCATTTTTGATGATTAAAAAAGCGACGCTTCCGGTTTGTTTGTGCCAATTTTCAAGTTCGGTTGTTGGTTTTACCGAATTGTAGTCTTTTGAAATATTCCAAGGCTGCGGAACTGTACTTTTGGGAATCGTTCGATTTGAAAAATATTTGTAATCGTCGAGAAACGCGGTCGTATGTCCGTTTAAGTAGATCGTCCGTACTGCCGTGATCAGGTAATCAAAGTTGAAAACATACAACAACAACGTGATGGAAGTCAGCACGACAATAATCCACAAAAAGATTTTAAGCACAATTTTCATAAAGCAGTGTTTGCCTTACGAATGTAATGAATTTTTGATTCAGTCGAAAAGTTTGCTTCAGGACAAATTAGTTCCAGTCTAAAGTAAGCCTGAATGCGATGCCATTGTTGCTCACTTCAAGTTGTGTAGGTTTCAGAAAACGGTACGGATTTAAATCGACGAACAAGCTATTGAGCGCAAAATAGGGATTAGCAACGCCGTTTCCCCGTGTCGCGGCATAAAAAACGATGCGGTTGTTGTACCCAAGGTTGTCCGGATAATAGTTGCCGCTTTGATAAACTTTAATCTTGTGGTTTGCCGCGGCCATATCCCAGGAAATCGGGTAATACATAGAGCCACCGGTATTCGAACTGTTTACTGGCGACATGTAAGCGACATAAGCAGATCCCTGGTCATCAATGCCTTCAATTTCATATTTGGCCAGCATATAATAACCCAATAACGGCACGTAAAATTGCCCATCGTTGACGTTGGAAAGAATCTCAATCTTTTTCAACTGCACCATATAACTTGGCCTGACGCCCACGGTGACGATTTTCTCTATAATTTTTGAATATTGGTCCGCCGAATTTGACATCTGATAATTCACTTCTGCACGGATTGTATAAGTACCCGCGCGCTCGAAAAGCTTGCGCATATCAACACGATCCCGTTCCTGCCTCAGGCCGTTGACAAACCAGGAGACGTTTATGATGCCAAGATTGGAATCGGATGGAGCCAGCGTAAAATTGACCTCATCGAGTTCAGTAACCGCCTCACGATCCTGATTGATCTGAAACGTAATTTCAGGATTTGATTGCTGTTCGACAGTTGTAACATCGTCTGAACTGTTACAGGCAGATAACGCTACGAAAGCCAAAATTAAAAGTGCTTTGATCTTTTTCATGGTATATTTTCATGGAATTCGGGCGGCAAGATACACAAATTTCCGACACGCGAAAGTCTTAAAACAAACTTTGCTGATGCGTTGGATTTTCATGTTCGATGAGCCATTTTTTACGCCACAAACCGCCGGCATAACCAGTTAACGAACCATCTGTTCCAATGACGCGATGGCACGGAACGACGATCCAAAGCGGATTTTTACCATTGGCCGATGCTACGGCACGAATGGCTTTGACATCACCGATTTTTTTAGACAAATCGAGATACGATACGGTTTTCCCGAATGGAATCTGGAGCAATTCTCGCCACACTTTCTGCTGGAATTCAGTTCCGGAAGGATTTAGTTTGAAATTGAAATCCTGGCGTTTGCCATCGAAATAATCATGGAGCTGACTGACTGCTTCGTGTAATATTTTAGGAATTTCAGAAGAGATTTCGGTTTCATCGTTCAACATCGAAATGACTGAAATCCCGGATTCGTCTCCGGTAATTTTCGTGATTCCGAGCGGGGTTTTGATGAAGGCGGTTTCCATGTTTTAAAGATAGGATTTTGCTTTTAAAAGACAATGCTTATTTGGAAACGGAAGTCCTTTTTGGAGGTTTTCACCGAAAAGATCAAGCAACACGAAGTCTCGGGAGCAGGAACAAACTTCTGAAAAACTATTTTAAATGACTGAAAATATAACTTTCAAGCGCTTTTAATTCGGTTTCAGACATCTGTTTGGTGATCGTGAAATTGGTTTTCATGACTTCAAACTGGCTCGGATCGACAATCGGTTCTTCGTTGCCCTTAAGGAAATTTGCGATGCTGGCGTTTTTGTCTTTGTAGGTTTTGGCGATTTCCTGCAGGCTCGGGCCAATGATTTTCTGGTCGGGCTGATGACATGCCATACAATTTCCTTTGCCTTCGAAAAGTTCGAGGCCGAGTTGTTCGGGCGTTTGTTTTTCAGATTTTGCTTCTGGATAAAGCGGTTCTTTTTTGTCTTCCGATTTACAACCGAAAAACAAGCTGATTGTTATTAAAAATAAAAGCTTTTTGTACATAGTTTCTATTTTGAACCATTAAGGTATTAAGATTCATGAAGCGAAACTTAATTTTTCTTAATACCTTAATGGTAATTTTTAAATATTTATCTGTTCAGAATTACCGCTGCTTCTTTCGCAAAATAGGTCGAAATGATATTCGCTCCTGCCCTTTTGATGCAGTACAATTGTTCGATCATGATTTTGTCGTGGTCGAGCCAGCCGCGTTCTGAAGCCGCTTTGACCATTGCATATTCGCCAGAAACCTGATATACTGCAACGGGAACATTGACCGCATTTTTGACTTCACGAACGATGTCAAGATACGCCATTCCGGGTTTTACCATAACGATATCAGCGCCTTCAGCGACGTCGTCGAGCGTTTCTTTGATCGCTTCGATGCGGTTGGCATAATCCATTTGATAGGTTTTTTTGTCTTTCGGGACATTATTCAAATCAACCGGCGCAGAATCAAGTGCATCGCGAAACGGACCGTAAAATGCCGATGCGTATTTTGCCGAATAACTCATAATCCCAACGTTGTGGTGTCCGTTTTCTTCCAAAGCTTTGCGGATCGCATACACACGCCCGTCCATCATGTCTGAAGGTGCAACAAAATCGGCTCCGGCTTCGGCATGGCTGAGGCTCATTCGCGTAAGCGCATCAACCGTCGGGTCGTTGATGATTTGCCCTTTCTCGATGATGCCGTCGTGGCCGTAAATCGAATACGGATCGAGCGCGACATCGGGCATGACGATCATTTCGGGAACGGTGTCTTTGATCGCACGGATGGTTTGCTGCATGAGTCCGTCTTTATTCCAGGCTTCTTTTCCGGTGTTGTCTTTTAAATTTTCCGAAACTTTGACGTAGATGTTTACGGCTTTGATGCCGAGATCCCAGGCTTCTTTGACTTCTTTGATCGTATGGTCTAACGAATGGCGGAAAATTCCGGGCATAGACGGAATCGCAACTTTTACGTCTTTTCCTTCTGCAACAAACATTGGGAGCATGAAGTCATTCGGACTTAAAGTCGTTTCCCTAACTAAGCTTCTGATCGATTCGTTGGTTCTGAGTCTTCTATTTCTGTTGAACATATTTTTTAAATTAATGGACAATTGATAATGATCTGATTGGGTGATTTATTTTTTGAAAGGCAATTTCTGGTTGATCTTTTCGGTGGTTTCGGTAAGTTTTTTTGGCGGTTTGAACCGATATCCAATATAGATTTCGCCTCTTGATATGGTATCGCCCCATTGCACATCTGATCCGGTATTGCTGTTAAAATATTTAGCATTGGAATTGATTCCGGCGAAAAACGTATCGGAATTGTATCCCAAAGCGGCTGTAAGTTCCATCTGATACAAAGCCGAAACATCAGAATCGGTATATTCTGCTCCAAAACCTGGCAAAGCACCTAATGAAATAAAGAAGTTTTTCCTGATGACGAAATTATAAAAATAAGCGGGAGATATCGCTGCGGTGTAAATGTGTGCGGTTTCATCAAAATCTTCAATTTTAAACCGCAATTTTGTATAATATAAGGACAAGGTCGGCACAAAACTTCCGGCACTTTTTTGCTGCCATTCGCTTTGTGCAGAAATCGCACGAAATGAAAAATTCTTGTTTAAAATATACGAAGTTTGTCCGCCGATTTTGAACGTTTTCATGTCAGGAAGCGGCACTTTTATGTCGTTCGTTTCCAGATAAAATCCTCTTTGGCTGTACAGATCAAAGCTCTGCGTCCATTGGTTGTGGAACGCGCGAAAATTCAGATTGTACAATTTAGAATCGCTGTTGTCTTTATTGGTCGCGAGAAAATCTGGCGCGAAGCCGAAACTGAAAGCGATCGAACGGTAACTTACCGAAAGGTCGATGCGCTCGCGGTCATTTGGAACGATGTCGTAAACTTTGTTATTGGCAACGTCGGTCAGCACAAAACTGTTTGACGTACTATTGACAGAAATCCGCGTCGTAACGTTGTCATCAAATGGTTTAAAATAGCGCACACGGATCGAGTCTTCCTGCGCCAGACAGCTCAGAAAACTAGTAAAAAAAATCCCTATGCAATAATTTTTTGTCAAATTTAGTACTGTTTGAAAACATTCTTTTTTAGAACCATTAAGGAATTAAGATTAGTTAAGCCTACTTCATGAACCTTAATTTCTTAATAGTTTATTTTATGAAAGCCAGTCTATCGGATGTTCCAATACGTTTAATAATTTTTCTTCTTCACTTCCTTTTTCAGGATGATGGTCGTAAACCCATTGCACTGTTGGCGGCAAACTCATTAAAATGCTTTCGATGCGGCCATTGGTTTTGAGTCCGAATAAAGTGCCTTTGTCATGAACGAGATTGAATTCGACATAACGGCCACGACGGATTTCCTGCCAGGTTTTCTGGGCTTCGGTGTATGGTAAATCTTTTCTTTTTGCTACAATCGGAACGTAGGCTTCAAGGAAACTGTTGCCAACTTCAGTTACGAAATCATACCAGTTTTCCATCGACATATCGTCGGTTGCTTTGCAATAATCGAAGAACAAACCGCCAATTCCGCGCGCTTCATTTCGGTGCGCATTCCAGAAATAATCGTCGCATTGTTTTTTATATTTTGGATAAAAATCAGTCCCGAAGCTTCGGGAGTGCTTGTCGCAGGCATTTTTTGAAGTTTGGTGAAAATGTTTCGCATCTTCTTCAAACAAATAATACGGCGTTAAATCCTGTCCACCGCCAAACCACGACTGGATGACATTTCCAGATTCATCGTACATTTCAAAATAACGCCAATTGGCATGAACCGTCGGCACCATCGGGTTTTTCGGGTGCATGACCAAACTGAGTCCGCACGCAAAAAAATCGGCTTCACCCACGTTGAATAATTGCTGCATCGAATCGGGCAATTTGCCGTGGACTGCCGAAATATTGACACCGCCTTTTTCGAAAACTGCGCCATTTTCAATTACGCGTGTGCGCCCGCCGCCGCCTTCAGGCCGCTGCCAAAGATCTTCACGAAATTTGGCTGAGCCGTCGATTTTTTCAAGTCCTGCGACAATTTCGTCTTGCAGGTTTTGGATGTATTGGTAAAATTTATCTTTCATTTTTAAATGATACGTTGATGGAGGTTCGAGTCCTCTGGCGGTCACAGAACTATTCTTTTTATTTTTTGAGCTATCTGGAATGAAAATACTTTGCTTTCAGATTGGATGTAATTGTAAACCGCTACCGCTTTTTGTTTCCAATGCGCTGAATTTTCATTCGCCCGATTGGAAACTGACACCAGAAAATCTGCAAATTGCTCGGCGTTTTCCCAATCGAAATGCATTTTTTTCAAATGCAAAACCACATCTTCCGGACTTGAATCAGACAAGGTTTCAAACGTCAAATCAATTTCATTCAAAATCTGATCTATGGAATTGTCCCCCATTTCAGGAACATATTCCAACCCAATCAGCCTTTTCAGGATGTTGTTGATGCGTTCGTTTTCTTCATCGCGAAGCCTTACTGTTAATGGCATAGATTTAATTTTTTCGTGGTGCCGCGTGAGTGATTAAGGCTTTGTTTGAGCTCGTTGCCGAGGCACGAAGCAACAGCGAGTGCCGAAAGCACGACGGCGGCGAGCAAAATGCGATTCGCTTTTTGGGAGCCGCCGACACGCCACATTATCAATTGTCAATTATTAATTATTAATTGCTCTTGTATTCTTTCACCGCATCAATAAACGCTTTCGCATGGTCTACCGGAATATTCGGTAAAATGCCGTGGCCTAAATTCACGATGTATTTGTCTTTTCCAAATTCGTCGATCATTTGGTGCACCATTTTTTTGATCGTTGGAATGGGCGATAACAACCTTGACGGATCGAAATTTCCCTGCAATGTAATATTTCCGCCCGATAAATATCTGGCGTTTCTAGGCGAACACGTCCAGTCTACACCAAGCGCCGATGCTTTGCTTTTTCCCATTTCGCCCAGCGCAAACCAGCAGCCTTTCCCGAAAACAATGACTGGCGTGATTTCTGCCAACGCTTCAACGATCTGGTTGATGTATTTCCAAGAAAATTCCTGGTAATCAACTGGAGAAAGCATGCCGCCCCAAGAGTCGAAAATCTGAACGGCGTTGACTCCGGCTTCGACTTTTTTCTTTAAATATGCGATCGTTGTGTGTGTGATTTTCTGCAACAAAACATGTGCGGCTTCGGGATGCGAAAAGCAAAATCCTTTGGCGGTGTCGAAACTTTTGGAGCCTTTTCCTTCAACGGCGTAACAAAAAATCGTCCATGGCGAACCTGCAAAACCAATCAGTGGCACTTCATCATTCAGCATTTCTTTGGTCATTTTGATCGCGTCCATGACATAACCTAAGGTTTCGTCAATATCGGGAACGATCACTCTTTCGACATCCTGAATCGTGCGGATCGGATTGGGTAAAAACGGACCTACAGATTCTTTCATTAACACTTCGATGCCCATGGCTTGCGGCACAACGAGAATGTCAGAAAATAAAATCGCCGCATCCGGAGCAATTCTTCTTATCGGTTGTACTGTAATTTCAGAAGCCAATTCCGGCGTTTGACAGCGTGTAAAAAAATCGTATTTGTCGCGCAGGGCGATGAATTCTGGCAAATATCTGCCGGCTTGGCGCATCATCCAAACTGGCGGACGTTCTACGGTTTCTCCGCGTAATGCTTTTAAAAATAGGTCGTTTTTGATCATTTGTTTTTTTAATGCTAAGCTTAATTTTCTTAATCCCTTAATGGTAAAAGAATAAAACCATTAAGAAATGAAGGTTCATTAAGGTAGTTGCTTGTAATAATTTATGGCCTGAATAATTGTGTTTTCAACAGATGGCTGATTCGCAATTATAATATTCTTTGTAACATTTTGTAATGCTTTTGCGGTTGTATTTCCGATGCAAAAACAAGTTTCAGTTGTAATTTTATTTTCCGAAAGATAACTTTGGACTGCAGACGGACTGAAAAATAAAATACCGTCGAATTCGCCTACTTTTAAAGGTGTCGGTTCGGTTTCATACACTTCGATTTCGTTCAGCTCAATTTCCGATTCCAGCAAAGCCAGCGGCAATTCGTTTCTGCGGATGTTGCCCGAAAAAAATGTAAACGTTTCATTGGCATAATCCGCGACGATAATTTCAGCGAGTTCCTGCGCGCTTTCCGCTATTTCCTGAACCGTGAATCCGTTTTCATCGAGCAAATCGGCCGTTTTATGACCGACGCAGAAGACCGGTTTGCGCCTGACATCCTGAACTTCCGGATGTTCGGCCAATGCTTTTACCGCATTTTGGCTGGTGATAATGACATTTTCGGCGACACCATATAATTGAAACGGCAATCGCGTTACACGGATAAAATCGGCTTCAACAACTGAAAATCCGGCATTCAGCAAAAATTGCTTTTGATTGGCCTTGAGTTTTTTTGTCGAAAGAATCCGCGTCATTAGTCTTTATTTAAATCTTTACGGATTTGGATCATGATTTCTTTTCCGCCGTTATCCAAAACGAATAAAGCGCAATCATGCCCGAAATTTTTATAACTGTCAATCGAAATATTCTTTTCAATATGAATTTTGTTTTTTCCGTCAAGCGAACACAGCAAACCTTCAAAACGGATCTGGTTTTCGAAAACTTCCGCGAAAGCGCCAATCGGAGCCGTACATCCGCCTTCGAGCGTTTTTAAAAATTCGCGTTCGATTTCGGTACAGATTTCGGTTTGTTTGTGGTTTAATTTGGCAACGGCTTCGCGTGAAAAATCGTCGGTTTCCATAGCAACAACGACCATTGCGCCTTGTGCTGGCGCCGGAATCATCCAGTCGAGATCGATGTGGTTTTCAGGTTTTAAATTGATGCGGTCAAGTCCGGCTTCCGCGAAAACAGCGCCGTTCCAATTGTTGTCTTTGAGTTTCTGCAGTCGTGTGTTGACATTTCCACGCAAATCGACAACTTCATGGTTCGGATAACGGTTCAGCCATTGGGCTTGTCGGCGCAAACTTCCAGTTGCGACAATTCCGTTGGAATGTAAAAAATCTAAATTTCCTTTGTGAACCAAAATGTCTTTTTCGCTGGCGCGTTCCAAAACGGCGGCTTGAACAATCCCAATTGGCAAAGCCGTTGGCACATCTTTCATCGAATGTACAGCGATGTCGATTTGGCCATTGATCATTGCAATGTCTAAAGTTTTGGTGAAAATCCCGGTGATTCCAAGTTCGTAAAGCGGCTTGTCAAGAATGATGTCGCCTTGAGATTTGACTGCTGTGATTTCGGTTTGGTAACCCAGATCGTTGAGTTTTTTTTCAACGGTGTGCGCCTGCCAAAGTGCGAGTTCGCTGTCACGGGTTCCGATTCTGATTGTTTTGTTTGCCACGAATTTTTAGAAGTTTTGATTATTCCACAAACAAAAAGTCGTGGTCGTATATTTATTTGATGGCTTCAATTTGAAACACTTTTTCAATCCATTCAATGCTTTCATCGACCATGGTATTGTCGTCCTTCAAATGATTGGCAAAATGTGTAGTAATTTTCTGGATGATCCTGGCACTGATGATTTCGGCTTGTTCTTCATTAAAACCCGCGATTTTTTTGCTTTGGAAATCGAGTTCCGAATTTTTGATCGCATTCAGTTTTTCCTTTAATGCGTTGATCGTCGGGGCGAATTTTCTGGCTTTGGTCCACACATTAAACTCTTCTTTAATTTCCTCGATGATCGCTTCGGCTGCCGGAATATGCGTTTTTCTCTTTTCTAAAGTTTCATCGGTCATTTGGGCCAAATGATCCATGTGGATCAAAGTCACACCTTCGATGTTTTTGACGTTGTCGTGTACATTTTTCGGAATCGAAAGATCCAAAATCAACAACGGTTTTTTAAGGTTCAGTAACGAGGCGTCAATTGTTGGATTCTGCGCGCCGGTTGCTACAACGACCACGTCTGCTTTTTGGAGTTCGAGATGCAAATCGGAATAATCTTTTACGATCAGGTTCAGTTTGCCCGCGAGTTTTTCGGCTTTGTCTTTGGTGCGGTTTATTAAGGTGATGTGCTCATTTTTGGTGTGTTTGACCAAATTTTCACACGTATTTCTTCCAATCTTTCCGGTTCCGAAAAGCAAAATGTTTTTATTGCTGATGTCCGGTACATTTTTAATAATGTATTGCACCGATGCGAAAGAAACGGAAGTCGCACCTGAACTGATCTCGGTTTCATTCTTGATCTTTTTGCTCGACTGAATCACGGCATTTACCAATCTGTCCAGAAACGTATTTACAAGACCCAATGACCTTGATTCCGCAAAACTTGTTTTTAACTGGCTGATGATTTCAAAATCTCCCAAAATCTGGCTGTCCAGTCCGGTTCCGACGCGAAACATATGATTGATCGCTTCCTGATTTTTATAGACAAAACCCACTTTCTGGAAATCTTCAACGGTTCCCTGGCTGTTTTCACAAATCAATTTGATGAGCTGGAACGGATGTTCGGCATATCCATAAATTTCGGTACGGTTGCAAGTTGAAGTGACAATCAAACTTTCGATACCTTCTGTTTTCGCCTGTTGCAGCAATTGCTTCTTCGACGGCTCGTCCAGACTAAATCTACCTCTGGTTTCGGCGTCGGCTTTTTTATAGCTGAGCCCAACGGAGTAAAAATAATGGGGTTTCGGTAAAGCGTTGTTTTCCATAATATGACACTTCTTGTAAAAGTTGAACAAAATTATCATTATAGTGTTTATAAAAGTAACGCTCAAAGGACTATTTATATCGCTGTGAGATATTTTAATACAAAATGCCTGAAACAATGGATTTTCTTGTAAATTTGCAATGAAATCAAGCATTGACAACATTCTTATATAGAACTATTCTAAATAAAAACATTGTCGGTTTCTAAAATTTAATTTCAAAAAATACCGCTATGGGTTCACAGGAAGTTATTAAAATTGAAGATGATTTTTACCTGATCCGTTTCCAGAACGATGACCATGAGGTTTTCCGTGCTGAACGTCCAATCAATCAGGGTTTGATCCAGTTTCACTTTGGAATCAAAGGCAAGGCGAAATTCATTTTCAACCAGGGCAATTATGCGTTGGAACTCAAGGAAGAAAAGTCGTTATTGCTATACAATCCGCAAAAAGAATTGCCGTTGAATTTGGAATTGGCGCCAAATTCATGGGTCATTTCGGTCATTATTTCCATCAAAAAATTCCATGGTTTGTTTTCCTCTGAAGCCGAATACATTCCGTTTTTGAGCAAAGAAAACCAGGACCGGAAATATTATGATGAAGGCAACATCAGTCCGTCGATGGCGATTGTACTGAGCCAATTATTCCACTTTAACCTGCATCCGTCAATCAAAAACCTGTATTATAAAGGAAAAGGTTACGAATTGCTGAGTTTGTATTTCAACCGCACAGAAGATCCGGATGCCGAACAATGTCCGTTCCTGATTGACGAAGACAACGTGCTCAAAATCCGGAAAGCCAAAGACATCGTGATCGCCAATATGGCCGAACCGCCAGGATTGCAGGAACTTGCGGACCAGGTTGGTCTAAATCTCAAAAAACTCAAAATGGGTTTCAAGCAAATTTATGGCGACAGCGTGTACAGTTTCTTATTCGACTACAAAATGGAGTTCGCACGAAAATTACTTGAAGACGGTTCGCATAACGTAAATGAAGTCGGACTCAAAATTGGTTACAGCACGGCCAGCCATTTCATTTCGGCCTTCAAGAAAAAATTTGCCACAACACCCAAAAAATATTTAATGTCTATCAATCAGACAGCTTAAAATCGCATTTTATCATATGAAAGGAGTTCTATTAGTCAATCTTGGCTCACCCGAAAGTCCCGACGCCAAAGACGTCAAACCGTATCTCGATGAATTTTTAATGGACAAATACGTGATCGATGTTCCGTATTTGCTGCGTGCTTTGCTGGTTCGCGGAATTATCCTTAGAAAACGTCCGGAAAAATCTGCTGAAGCATACAAAAAAATCTGGTGGGACGAAGGTTCACCGCTGATTGTGCTGTCCAAAAGAATGTACGACAAAGTACGAAAACTCACCGATCTTCCTGTGTCGCTCGCCATGCGTTATGGCAAACCCAATATTTTGTCGGGATTGCAGGAATTGCATGACAAAGGAGTTACCGAAGTGTTGCTTTTTCCATTGTATCCGCAGCATGCGATGGCTTCGACGGTTACGATTTTAGTGTTGGCCGAAGAGCTTCGCAAGAAACATTTTCCCAACATGACATTCAGCGATGTTCCGGCATTTTACAACAAACCCGATTACATTCAAAATCTGGCTGATTCAATAAAAAACCACCTGAAAGATTTTGAGTACGACCATTTGTTGTTTTCATATCACGGAATTCCCGAACGCCACATCCGCAAAACTGACGTGACCAAATCACATTGCAAAATTGATGGCGATTGCTGCAAAACCAAATCTGAGGCGCACCAGTTTTGTTACCGACACCAATGTTACGAAACCACGCGCCAGGTTGTCGAATTGCTCCAAATTCCAAAAGAAAAATACAGCCAGACTTTTCAATCCCGATTGGCCGGAGACAAATGGCTCGAACCGTATACCGACGTTGAAATCAACAAAATGCCTGCAAAAGGCATCAAAAAATTAGCGGTTGTCACGCCTGCTTTCGTTGCCGATTGCCTCGAAACCTTGGAAGAAATCGCCATGGAAGCCAACCACCAATTCAAAGAACACGGAGGCGAAGCATTTTTAGCGATTCCGTGTCTTAACGACAGCGATGATTGGTGTAAAACCGTTGCCGGCTGGATTAACCAATGGGCAACTGCCGAAATTCCTGCGTAAATGAATGCAGCCCCGGAAGAAGATTTTGGAACCAAAGACATCAGAAAACTGCTGATCAAACAGGCCGTTCCCGCTGCTGTGGGCATTTTATTTATGACGGTCAATATCTTGATCGATGCTATTTTTGTGGGCCGATGGATCGGATCATTGGCAATTGCCGCGTTGACTGTGATTACGCCCGTGGTTTTTATCATTACATCAATCGGATTAGCGATTGGCATTGGCGGAAGTTCGGTCATTTCGCGTGCTTTGGGAAAAAGCGATCGTGAAACCGCACTGTCGGCATTTGCACACCAAATTGTGATGGTTTTTGTTCTTTCGGTGGTCATCATGCTCGCCGGATTTTTCTTCAGTGACCAAATGCTGGCACTTTTCGGAGCCAAAGGAAATATCGTTGAACCGGCCAGATTATTTTTGTATCCGATACTTGCAGCTGCGCCATTCATGGGATTTATCATTATGGGAAGCAGCGTGATGCGCGCCGAAGACGAGTCGAAATTTGCGATGCTTGCGACTGTTATTGCCGCTGTGGCCAATATCATACTCGATATTGTGCTCATCAAAGTTTTTGATTTCGGAATTCCCGGAGCTGCATTCGCAACAGCAGCTTCTTACTTCATTTCTTTCCTGTACATCTTGTGGTTTTTCCGATATAAAAGCAGCATGAAACTGCAATGGAAACACTTTATTTTAAAGCCAAAATTATTGTCTGAAATATCGGGTTTGAGCCTGACAACATTTTCAAGACAAAGCGTCATTAGCATTTTATCGATATTGCTGAACCACGTTTTGTATGCGCACGGCGGCGAACATTCGGTGACGGTTTACGGAATTATTAGCAGGTTGCTGATGTTTGCCTTGTTTCCCGTTTCCGGAATTGCCGAAGGTTTTTTACCAATTGCCGGATTCAATTACGGTGCGAAGAAAATGGAACGCGTGCGCGAATCGATTAAAATTTCAATTAAATATGCCGCAATTATTGCCATTGTCATTTACAGTATTATCCTGATTTTCGCGCATCAGATCGTAACGGTTTTCACCGATGATGAAACGATAATTAAAGACACGCCTAATGCTTTGCGCTGGGTTTTTGCCGCTTCTCCTGTCATTGCGGTGCAGTTGATTGGATCGGCATATTTTCAAGCCGCCGGACAAGCCTTGAAAGCATTGTTGCTGACATTGACCAAACAGGGATTTTTCCTGATTCCGCTCATTCTTATTTTACCGCATTATTTTGGTATTTTTGGCGTATGGGTTTCGTTCCCGATTGCCGATATTTTAGCGACTTCGGTCACCGGGTCTTTTCTGTTAAGGGAAATGAACACCAAACTTAAATCACCGTAATGGACATTTACAACTACCTCAAATCGCTGCACCTCATCTTTGTGATTACCTGGTTTGCCGGGCTTTTTTACATTGTGCGTTTGTTTGTGTACCAAATTGAAGCCAACGATAAACCGTCTCCTGAAAAGGAAATTCTGCAAAAGCAATACAAGATCATGACGTACCGTTTGTGGTACATTATCACTTGGCCTTCAGCAGTTTTAGCCAGTTTTTTTGCGTTCTGGATGTTATTTTTTACCGATTTGGGAAATGCGTGGTTGCAAATGCCATGGATGCACGTCAAATTATCATTCGTGTTTTTATTGTATCTATACCATTTAAAATGCCATCAGATTTACTTGTCATTACAGAAAGACGAAGTCAGATACACTTCCAATTTTATGCGTTTGTGGAATGAAGGTGCTACAATTATTTTATTTGCCGTCGTCTTTTTAGTCGTATTAAAAAATGCTGTGAACTGGATTTATGGTGTCACCGGAATCTTTTTATTTTCGGTTTTAATCATGCTCGGATTTAAATTTTACAAAAAAATCCGTTCCAAAAACAATTCTTAATCATGCCGAAAAGATTCAGGATGTCGATGCTTTCGTTGCGGATCAGGATTTTCCTGTCGATGATCGTATTGGTGCTGATTGCGTCGATTTTGATGGCGTCGATTTCGATCATCCAGTTTAAGAACGAAGCCAAAGATTACCATCAGGAGCGTCTGGAACGCAAGGAAAGCGCGATCAAGGAACACATCAATTATGTGTTGGCCAACACGACTTATCCGTTAACGATGAATAATCTGGATTTGATTTTTAAGGACCGAATCCACGAATTAGCCCAAATCCACAACATGGAAATCAACATTTACGGTTTGGATGGAAAGTTGCTGAAATCTTCAAAAGCATCTTTTTCGATCGACAGCGTGTCGCCGCCGATTCCGAAATACATCCTGAAACTTGTACAATCTTCGATCGAAAAACGTTACGTCGACATCAAAAACATCAACGGATTAAAAAACCGTTCTTCCTACAGTTTGATCAAAGACGAAAAATTCAAACCGCTCGGAATCCTGAATTTACCATACGTAGAAGATGACGGATTTTACGAAAAAGAGCTTCAGAATTTCCTGATCCGATTGGGACAAGTATATTCGTTTATGCTCGTGATCGCTTTTGCTTTGGCGTATTTCCTGTCGACTTACATCACACAATCTCTGAAGACGATTTCCGACAAATTGAGCGAAACCAGCCTGAACCAGAAGAATGAAAAGATTTTCCTTCGGGCCAACAGCAAAGAGATCAATTTGCTGATCAAAGCCTACAACGGAATGGTGGACAAGCTCGAGAAAAGCGCCGTGAAATTGGCGCAAAGCGAACGTGAAGAAGCCTGGCGCGAAATGGCAAAACAGGTGGCGCACGAAATTAAAAATCCTTTGACGCCGATGCGGTTGACCGTGCAGAGTTTCCAACGCAAATTTGACGCGAACGATCCCGATTTAAAACAAAAACTAAAAGATTATTCGGAAACTTTGATCCAGCAGATTGACACGATGAGTTCAGTCGCTTCGGCGTTTTCGAATTTTGCATCGATGCCGGCACAGCAAAATGAAACTTTAAATGTCGTGGAAGTCGTCGAATTGGCTTTGGATATTTTCAATGAAGACGATGTGCTTTTTGAAAGTGAAGAAACTGAAATCATTTCGAAAATGGATCGCACCCAACTCATTCGGATCATTACCAATTTGGTTAAAAATGCGATCCAGGCGATTCCCGAAAGCCAACAGCAAAAACTCGTTGCCGTCAGTGTCAAACGTGTGGAAAATGATGTACAGATCGCTGTTCGTGACAACGGAACCGGAATCGAACCGCACAATCTCGACCGGATTTTTGAGCCGAAATTCACGACAAAAAACAGCGGCATGGGACTCGGACTCGGAATTATCAAAAACATCATCGAAAATTATAAAGGAACGATTACTTTTGAATCTGAATATGGAAAAGGAACGACATTTACGGTTTCGCTTCCGATCATTAACTCGTAAAAACCAACAAAATGGCATTTGAAAATATCTTAACCACGACTGAAAATAGCATCACTACCATTACAATCAACCGCCCGACAAAACTCAACGCACTCAATAAAGATACGATTCAGGAACTACATCAGGCTTTTGAAACTGCCGGAAATGATCCCGAAACTAAAGTCATTGTTATTACAGGAAGCGGCGAAAAAGCGTTTGTAGCCGGAGCAGATATTTCAGAATTTGCGAATTTTTCTGTTGAAGAAGGCGCACAACTCGCCGCACACGGGCAGGAAATTTTATTTGATTTCGTACAGAATCTGAGAAAACCGGTCATCGCTGCCGTGAACGGATTTGCGCTTGGCGGCGGATTGGAATTGGCAATGGCGTGTCACATTCGCGTGGCGTCTGACAACGCAAAAATGGGTTTGCCCGAAGTTTCCCTTGGCGTCATTCCAGGTTACGGCGGAACACAGCGTTTGCCACAACTCGTTGGGAAAGGAAAAGCTTTAGAAATGATCATGACCGCTGGAATGGTTGCTGCTGAAGAGGCAAAACAATATGGTTTGGTGAATCACGTCGTAGCGCAAACTGAATTGTTGGATTTCTGCTACGGCATTGCTCAGAAGATTATGAAAAATTCTCCGGTTGCAATCAGCCAGGCGATCAAAGCAGTCAATGCGAATTATGAAGATGGCGTAAATGGTTATACAACTGAGATCAAAGCATTTGGAAAATGTTTTGGAACCGAAGATTTCAAAGAAGGAACGACAGCGTTTTTGGAAAAAAGGAAAGCGGAATTCAAAGGAAACTAAGATGAAAAACGCCGCATTAATTTTGATGGCATGGTTGCTTTCCACTTTTGGAAACGCACAAACGATTCCGTTTTCAATACAAAAAAGTGCTGTTTTTAAAGATGAATACAAACAATCTGTTTTTGCGCTCGCTGAAAAAGAGGCTCAGGGCGGAATGCTTTTCGCGCGGTATTATCAAAGTGGCGGCATTACTTCCGGCGACGGCTTATACATCGAAAGATACACGCCGGATTTAAAATTAGCGAAAGAATTTGAATTCAAAACGGAGCATCCCAATTACGAAAAACACAACATGATCGTGGGTGTTCTCTCATCTGCAGGTATCATTCACGTCGTTGAAATTTATTACGATATTAACGAAAAATCCGTTATCTGCAGGGCAAATACGATTTCGGCAGATTTTAAAGTTTCAAAAAAAGAACTGTTCCGACTGACAAAAGATGAAATCCACAATCTGGGATCGTTTTCGTTGCAGGACATTTATTTCGATCGCAGCAAGGAAATGTGGGACAACAACAATTCGGGAGACATTAAATCTGAAACGGATCTTTCGAAATCTGAAAATACTTTTCCAAGGATCAACTCCAATATTTTTATGGTCGTTAACAAATCCAAAACGGCATTTGCCATTGCGCTCGATATCAAACAAATGAAGTCTAAGGAATTGAAATTGTATGCGTTCGACAACAATTTGCAACCAAAAATCGACACCCATTTTACGCGCGAAGCAAAGGATGATAAATACATTTTTAAAAATTTACAAATTTCCGAAGATGGGAATTCCGTTTATATTCTAGGAAAATCTTACGATGAAAACTTGAAAAAAAAGAAAGACGGCGGAAAATATTATTTCGAATTTACGAAAGTGACAACAGCTTCCCAAAAAGTCTTACAGATTGATCCAAAAGAACATTTTATTGGTTATCTGAAACCTGTTTTACACGACAATGAGATTGTTTGCCTTGGCTTTTTTTCTGATCTTAACGACAACGATTACACCGGAATTTGTTATTTCAAAACCGATTCCGATTTGTCGCAAATTTCCAATGCCAAATTCAATCCGTTTCCCAAACCATTTATATTGGATAAAAATGGCGAAAGTGAAAAACCAAAGGCATCAACGAATCTTGTTTTTCGAAATGTTTTTTTTAAGGACAACAAAGATTTAATCATCAGTGCCGAGGAAGAAGACATCTGGACCTCATCAAGTGGCGTGGGAATTGGCGTGGGAACCAAAACAAAACTCACTTACAATTATAACGACATTGTGAGCGCAAAACTCAATGCCAGCGGCGAATTGCTCTGGGCCAGAAACATTAATAAAGAACAGCGGCGTTCTGACGAAGACAACTTTTTTATTTCTTATACTTCAATGGTCAAGAATAATGACACTTACTTTTTCATCAACGCCAGTGAAAAAGCTAAAAAACTTAAGGATGGTCGTTTGGAATTTGGACAGGTTGGCATCGATAAATCCAATTTGAACCTGCTGCATATTAATGACAACGGTGATTTTGATTATCAGGAACTGCAGCATGGCGAAAATTCCATTCCGGTTATGGTTTCAAAAGGCATTGTCATAGAAAATGCAGTTTATTTTATGTCCAGAAAAAACAAAGAGAAGCAACTGATTAAAGTGACATTGGATTAAAAATTACTTTTCTCCATCCCATTCGGCATAAAACTGCGCAAGAAAATTTTCCATATAACGGTGTCTTTCCAGCGCGATTTGCTTTCCGGTTTCGGTGTTCATCAAATCTTTTAAAAGCAACAATTTTTCATAAAAGTGGTTCAGCGTTGGCGAATCATTTTTTTTGTATTCGTCTTTGGACATGGAAAGATTAGGCGCAATTTCCGGATTGTACAACGTTCGGTTTTTAAATCCGCCATAATTAAACGCACGCGCAATTCCGATCGCTCCAAGCGCATCCAGACGATCTGCATCCTGAACGATGTCAAGCTCCTTTGAAGTGAATTTCTTTTCGAAGTTTCCGCCTTTGTACGAAATGTTGTCTATAATGTCGATCACGTGTTGAATCGTCTCTTGATCCACTGATTGGCTTTCCAGAAATTCCCGTGCGACTTTTGGCCCAACCGTTTCATCACCGTTGTGGAATTTACTATCGGCAATGTCATGTAAAAGAGCTCCGAGTTGCACGATTTCCAAATTACAATCTTCGCCTTTGGCTATGTTTTCCGCATTTTTAAGTACGCGTTCAATATGAAACCAATCGTGTCCGCCTTCAGCATTCGCAAGCTGTTGTTTGACAAACGCAATCGTATTTGAAATCAATTGTGGATTTTTCATTTTATCGGAATTAAAAAATCCTTCCGGTAAAGAAAGGATTTGTTTGTATTGGATTTCAGTAATTTAATTTCAAAAATTCGTAATTCTTTAATTATAATTTCGCCGGTTCTACCCATTTGAAAATGTATTCTTCAGCAGGAACGATCATCCTTTCAGAAACCCTGGCCATTCTCGCCGGCAGTTTCATTAAATAATCACGTGCTTTTTCCGCTTCATCGGTAAGGTTTGTAATTTTAGAAATTTCCCAGCGGTCGATTAGTTTTTGCATAATATCGACATAATCATTGGCAGTGTAAACACCAATTCGCTGCGCCGAATTTGAAAATTCCTCAAACGCAGAACTGATTTTTTCACCAGATTCACGCAAGAAACCTGCAGGCATAATGATTTTATTTTTCATCATGTAATTGAACGCCAACATCATTTCGCTTGGATCGACTTTAAAAATCTGGTTCACAAATTCGCTGTATGCGTTGTGGTGGCGCATTTCGTCACCCGCGATCATCTTACACATTTTAGACAATTTCTTGTCACCGTAGCTCTTCGCCAATTGGGAAACGCGGTTGTGTGAAACGTAAGTCGCAAGTTCCTGAAATGAAGTGTATACGAAATTTTTGTATGGATCGCGTCCGGTTCCAATGTCGAATCCGTCAGAGATCAAATGCTGTGTTGTCATTTCGATTTCGCGCATATTTACGCGGCCTGACAAGTACAAATATTTATTGAGCACATCGCCGTGGCGGTTTTCCTCGCCGGTCCATTGGCGCACCCATTTTGACCATGAATTTCTTTCGACATTATCGACGCCTTCCACATCCATGAGCCAGGATTCGTAGGTTGGCAATGCTTCTTCGGTAATTGTATCGCCCACCATAGCAACCCAAAAGTCGTATGGAAGGTCTTTGGCCAGCTCGCGCAATTCGCGGACTTCTTCCAAAAACGTATCGCTTTCAGAATCCGGCAAAAAATCTGAAGGCTGCCAGATTTTCTCCACAGGAATCAGATATTGGTCAACAAAACCGTCAATCTTATCTTCGAGAAACTGCATCACTTCCAGACGTATGTTTTTTATAGACATTTTTATATAATTATAATTTTACTCCTTCAACTACTGCTTTTTCAGCCATTTGCATCAGTTCTTCAAATGCAAAATCCTTTACTGCGATAGGCTTATGGGCGGTAAAGGTAAGGCGATTTCCCAAACCAAATGGGAAAAATCCGTATTTAACAAATTTCCAAGAATTGTTGATCGAAATCGGCACCACATAAGCTGACGGCGCGTATTTACACAATATTTTCAGGCCGCTTTGCGCGAATTCTTTCGGGACACCGGTTTTACTTCGCGTTCCTTCGGGAAAAATTACCGCTGTGCGCTTGTATTTCTCAATGTATTCTGCCAGGCCTTTGATCACTGGAAGCGCCTGCTTTGGATCTTTTCGGTCTATTACAACGGAACCGCCATGGCGTAAATTGTATGAAACACTCGGAATTCCGGACGCGAGTTCTTTTTTACTGACGAATTTAGGGTGAAATTTCCGGAAAAACCATATGATCCCGATGATGTCGTATAAACTTTGGTGGTTGGCTACAAAAATCAGCGGAACTCCTTTTGGGATGAATTCGCGGTTTTCAACTTTAAAGGTTGTACCCAATAAATGACCGATCCGAAGCAGGAAAAGATTGAGGTAATCGACACTTTTTTTGTGCGCCTGATACCCAAAAACATTCAGGCAAATCCACTGTATGGGATGGAAAATAACCAACACCAGCAGAAACAGCAGCATGGCGATGAAGGAGATTGGATACGAGATTATTTTTTCCATGTCAAAGATAATTACGCGCAAAAATAAGAAATAAATTTCGCTTTCTAAACCGCATATTTTGTTGATCGGAATCAAATTTTAACAATTGTTGCGGAAAAACCATAATTCGTTAATCGACACATGCATTAGGTTTGATAAATATTTATTACACGCCATGCAACCGATTGTTTATAAGAAGTTTAAGATTGTGATTTTCCTTTTGCTTTTGTCGGAAGTCGCTTTTTCACAGAACAAACAACCCAATACCCGATTCACATTCGATACAGATTTTTTTGACGCCGTAAATCATTGGGTTGTTTTTCCGGAAAAAGCCGCTGACAGTTTGTTTCAGTATGGATACATCTATTTAGATGATGAAGACGGATTTGTATACATTCCGGAAAACCGTTTTAAAATGGGCGCTGACGGAAAAATCACACATTTGAAAAACAACAGCAATTATATCGTAAAAAGACAATTGAACAAACACACCGGAAAAGTTTGCCTGCTTGACAACGAAACCCGGAACCAAATTCATTTACCAGAAAAACCGGAATGGCTCAGGATGTATGATACCGATTGGGAAACGGCACCAAGCCTTCTTAGAAAAGGATACCACTACAATGCCGTTGGTTGCAGTTCGTCCGCCATTCCGTTTCTTGAAAAAGCGTATCTCAAAAATCCGCATGAGGAAAATCTCGAATTTGAATTGGCTTACGCATATAACGCAACCAAAGCATTCGACAAAGCTGTTATAATCCTGACAGAAGCAATTGGTCACGATCAAGGAAAATACATGTTGTATCGCGAACTCGGATTTGCTTTGATCCAATTGGGAAAACCCGACGAAGCGGAGAAAGCATATGAAACCGGAATTTCATTTTGTAATAATAACGCTGCAAAACACGAAATGGGAATTGATATGATGAAGACGTTTTCAAAACTCAACGACCAAAAACGTTTTGAAAAATGGCTTTCGATTGCTAAAAAGTATGCGGAAACAGGCACAAAAAACTTCAAAACTGTCGTTTCATCAAACCTTGAAACCGACTGAAAAAAAGTTGTTCAAAACATCCTGGTTTATGTCAAAACGGCTTCTTGTAACTTCAGAAAAAAGAAGTATTTTTACGAAAAATAAGTGCAATATATAATGAAGGAAAAGATGAGTTCAGAAAAAGAGGCAAAATTAAAAGCATTACAATTAACCCTTGATAAATTAGACAAAACCTACGGAAAAGGGACTGTTATGAAGATGGGCGATAAAGCTGTTGAAGAAGTGGAAGTGATTTCTTCAGGATCTTTAGGACTTGATCTCGCGCTTGGCGTAAACGGTTATCCAAGAGGAAGAGTCATCGAAATATACGGACCTGAATCTTCGGGAAAAACAACGCTGACTTTACACGCGATTGCCGAAGCGCAAAAAGCAGGCGGAATTGCCGCGTTTATTGATGCGGAACATGCATTCGACAGAAATTATGCTGAAAAACTGAATGTTGATGTTGAAAACCTTATCATTTCCCAGCCAGACAATGGAGAGCAGGCTTTGGAAATCGCCGAAAACCTGATCCGTTCAGGTGCGATTGATATCGTCGTGATTGACTCGGTTGCGGCTTTGACGCCAAAAAGTGAGATCGAAGGCGAAATGGGAGATTCCAAAATGGGTCTTCACGCCAGATTGATGTCTCAGGCGTTGAGAAAATTAACCGGAACGATCAGCAAAACAAACTGTACCGTATTTTTCATCAACCAGTTGCGTGAGAAAATTGGTGTCATGTTTGGAAACCCTGAAACAACAACCGGAGGAAATGCATTGAAATTTTATGCTTCGGTACGTTTGGACATCCGACGTTCTTCCCAAATTAAAGATGGCGAAAATGTAATCGGAAACCGTACGAAAGTAAAAGTGGTCAAAAATAAAGTGGCGCCACCTTTTAAAACCGCCGAATTTGACATTATGTATGGCGAAGGCGTTTCTAAAAATGGAGAAATCCTTGACCTTGCGGTGGAATTCGAAATCGTAAAAAAATCGGGGTCCTGGTTTAGCTATGGTGAAACCAAACTCGGACAAGGCCGCGATGCGGTGAAAACCTTAATCAAGGACAATCCGGAAATGGCCGATGAGCTCGAGGAAAAAATCAAAGCACGCATTAAAGAAAATAACGCTTAATATTAAAACCCGAAGATGATTCGGGTTTTTTTATTTTATGACGCAACCATTTTGCAATGTTCCCATCCGTATAGCATTGCCCCAACGAATTTTATCAATGAAAAAATTACTCCTTCTTTTTATTGCCTTTTGCATCTTTTCCTGTACGGGCGACGAACCAGAAACACCTGCGCGTTACGAACTGATTCCCGTGGAAACTTATCAGGTTCCGGAAGCACTCGTCGTTGGAAATACCTACCTGATCCAATTGTTTTATAAATTGCCAACGACCTGCTACGTTTACAACGGGATTTATTTTGAAAACGGAACTAATTCTGTCACCGCAGCGATACAAAGCCTGGTTGTCGAAAAACAATCCTGCCAGCCCGTTGTATATCCGGATTACAATCCGGGTTCATTACCAGATCAGCCGAAAGCGGTTTTCGAATATTACGCTGCCGCGGAAGGACAGGTCCATTTCAAATTCTGGAAAGGCAAAAACGAACAAGGACAAGACACTTACCATGAAATAACTGTACCGATAAGCAATTAACAACCATCGAAATTGAGTTTAGAAGCGCTAATTTTAGATTGCCAGAAAAACAATATTGAAGCACAGGAGCAGCTGTTTAGATTATTTTCATCTAAACTTTTCGGCGTGTGCCTTAAATATTCGCGCAATTATGAAGAAGCACAGGACAACCTTCAGGATGGTTTTATGATTATTTACGAAAAGATCGGGCAGTTTTCTTTTTCAGGTTCGTTTGAAGGCTGGGCCAAAAGGGTCATGATCAACAACGCGCTTCAATATTACCGAAAGGAAAATTTTCTGCGGTTGGTCAATGAAGAAATTGCCGAAGAAGAAACACCCGAAATCGAAGACACAAACGTTTCGCTCGACTATTTACTGGGAATTATCCAGCAATTGCCCGACCGTTACCGACTCGTTTTTAACCTTTACGTCATCGACAATTACGCGCACAAGGAAATTTCCGAAATGCTCAACATCAGCATTGGCACATCAAAATCAAACCTTTGCCGTGCGAGGGCGATTTTAAAAGACAAAATTGAAACATCACAAACAACGACTAAATTACCGTCTGCGAAATGAGTGAACGAAAAAACATAGACCAGTTCTTTCAGGAAAAATTCAAGGATTTCGAAACGGATCCTCCCGAATTTACCTGGCCAGAACTCGAGGAAAAACTGAAAAAGAAAAACAAAAAACGCATCATTCCGTTCTGGTGGAAACTTTCGGGAATCGCAGCCGCGTTCCTGATCGGATTTTTCATTGCGGAAGGAATTACGGCTTCCCGAAATGAAGTTTCAAAAAGTGTCGTGATTCAGGAAACGAAAAAAAGCAATCCGAATATTCCTGATCAGAATAACGAGATTGTTGGCAAACCAGAATCGGAAAGTCAAAAAACGGAAAAACTTCCGAATGAAATCGGCCAAAATCCAATAGTACAATCGGATGAGAAAAATCCAGATGATGAAACTTCCGTTTCGGACAAAAAGTTCATTTTCGGCAAATCATCAAACGTGAATTCGAAAAGAAAAACATTTAGCAATGACAATTCAAGCAGGGCTGTCGCCGAAACCAATGCTGGAAAAACAAATCGGAAAAACCGGAAATCGGCTGAAAAGCTGAATTCAGCAGCAAAACATCAAACAAAAATTACCAAAGCTGAAGATGAAAATTCTGCAACTGCAATCGCAATTTCTGACTTCAATAAAAACAATCCGGCTGCAGCCAATGCCAATCAGCGCCAGGAAAATTCAGTTGTCAATGTCGATTTAAAAAATACAGGAGAACCAACAAAAGCCATTGCGGTTTCTGAAGATGTAAATCAAATCAGACAATCCGATTTCACTTCAATAGCTGCTATTCCGAACGCGTTGGAAGAGTTGCTCAAACAGAAAGAGCAAAAAATAGTTGTTACTGAAGCGAAAAAGGAAAAATGGCAAATCACTTCTAATGTTGCGCCGGTTTATTTTGGTTCGACTTCAGCCGGTTCGCCCATCGACTCTTCCTTTGCAGGGAATCAGAAAGATTACGGAACCAACCTCAGCTTTGGGCTTGGCGTAAATTATGCCCTCAGCAACAAGCTAAAAATCCGTGCCGGAGTGAACAAAGTGTCGTTTAATTACCATACAAATGACGTTTTTGTTTCCGCAGGAATTCAGGGCAAACAGCTCGAAAATGTCACGTTATCAACAGAAAGTCAGTTTCTGAACGTAACAAATTCGTACAAAGGAAACGATCCGGTAAACACCACTTCGAGTCCTGCGAACACTACTTTGAGCACTGATCAATCGGAAGGATATCTGAATCAAAAAATGGGTTACATCGAAGTGCCGCTCGAACTTTCTTACAAACTGCTCGATAAAACTTTTGGCATCAACATCATTGGCGGCGTGAGTACGTTGTTTTTGAATGAAAATGAGATTTCGGTTGTTTCGTCGGGTTATGCAACGAACTTGGGTGAAGCCAATAATTTGAACAAAACGCATTTCAGCACCAACGTCGGATTGGGTCTGAGTTATAAGTTTCTAAAGGCTTTTGAAGCCAATTTTGAACCGATGTTTAAATATCAGGTCAACACCTTTAATAAGAATAATGGGGATTTCAAACCGTACTTTTTTGGATTGTACACGGGTTTGAGTTTCCGTTTTTAGTTTTAGTTAGATTGGCTAATTGTTGCAGATGTATCGTTTGCAACTTAAAAGAGCACTGTGGTTAGGTGCTCTTTTTTATTTTCTTGAAAGCCAGTAATTGCTGGTAAATAATTTCCTTTACAGTTTCCTTGACGTCTTTAATGTCTTTTTTGTTTTCAATTGTTTTGCCTTTCGTTTCTACGAACGAATGCATTTTGGCGCGCATGATTCCGGGACTTCCGCTCATAAAAGTATAAGAAAACCGTTCCTTGTTATCTGCGAACGTGATCGGGACAATCGGGATTTCGTGTTCGATGGCAAGCCGGAACGCACCGTCTTTAAATTCGTCCAGCAAAATCGATTCGTCATCGGGAACGCCGCCTTCGGGGAAAATGCAGATGCTGAGTCCCTGATTCAGTCGTTTTTGCGCGCGGTTGAAAACTTCCATACGGCTTTTGGAACTTTTCCGATCCACTAAAATGCAAGTCCGTTTGTAGAAAAATCCGAACAACGGAATTTTAGAAAGTTCTTTTTTACCAACAAAAACAAATGGATTTCTGGTGATAGCGAGCATCAGCATGATATCGGCCATCGAAGTGTGATTGGCCACAAACATGTAGCTTTTATTGGGTTGCGGCTCCTGTTCGCGTTCCACTTTATAATAAAATCCCATTCCGAACAAAATCACTTTGGCCCAAATCCTGGCCATGATAAAAAAGTAGGGATACCATTTTTCTTTCAGTATTGAAACGACTAAAAACGGTAGCATCACGAGTATTGGAACACCCAGTAAAATGTAGAACCAGATTCTCCAGAGTACCCAAAAAATGATTTTTAGAATTTTCATACCGTCAAAAATACGGAATCGTATGTAATCTTTGACAAAAGAATTAACTTTGCAGATTATAAAAAGTTTCCGGATTTCGTCCGGATTTTCGAAAACCTTAAACCAAAAACTTTAAACCAAATAATGGCAAAAATACTCACAGGCATTCAAAGCACCGGAACGCCGCATCTGGGAAACCTACTTGGAGCAATCATTCCGGCCATAGAACTATCGAACAAACCTGACAACGAATCGTTTCTTTTTATCGCCGACTTACATTCGGTGACGCAAATCAAGGATGGGGAAACGTTGCGGGCAAACACTTTAAGTACCGCTGCTGCCTGGCTTGCCTGTGGATTGAATATTGAAAAAGTGGTTTTTTACAGACAATCTGATGTTCCGCAAACGGCTGAACTGTCGTGGTACCTGAGTTGCTTTTTTCCGTTCCAACGCCTTACTTTGGCACATTCGTTCAAAGACAAATCGGATCGACTGGCTGATGTTAACGCCGGACTTTTTACGTATCCGATGCTAATGGCTGCTGATATTTTACTGTACGACGCCGAATTTGTACCTGTTGGAAAAGACCAGTTGCAACACATTGAAATCACGCGTGATGTGGCTGCACGTTTCAACAACCAGATGGGCGAAACATTTGTGCTTCCGGAATCTTACCTTCAGGAAGACACCAAATATGTTCCCGGTACGAACGGCGGAAAAATGAGCAAATCGGCCAACAACATTATCAACATTTTCCTCGACGATAAGGCGCTTCGCAAACAAATCATGTCAATTGAAACCGACAGCACGCCATTGGAAGAACCAAAAGATACCCAAACCTGTAAAATTTTCGCAATCTATAAATTGCTGGCGACCGAAAGCCAGATTGAAATGATGACCGAAAAATATAAAAATACCAATCGCGATTTTGGTTGGGGACACGCCAAACAAGCATTGTTTGAATTGATCCTCGAAAGATTCAAAACCGAAAGGGAAACGTACAACCATTATGTCACGCATCCCGAAGAAGTCGAAAAAGCGTTGTTACTCGGTTCCGAAAAAGCGAAAATCATTGCAAATGGCGTACTTTCGAGAGTTCGTGAAAAGTTAGGCTTCTCCTTTTAAAAATGTAAATCCTGTCAAAACCGACAGGATTTTTTTTATATCGCTTCAAACAATTTTCCCGGCAGCGGACGAATCACGCCTTTGAGTTCCATATCGAGCAGCATCGACGACATTTTCCAAATTGGGAAATCGCATTGCAGCGCAATAATGTCGAGCATTTCCTTCCCGGATTTTTGCAGGTAATCGTAAATTTTTTGTTCGTCTGCACTTAAGGAAACGAAGAGTTGTTTCTGGACTGGTTTGGCTTTGGTTTCCAGATTCCAGTTCAACATGTAAATCAGATCTTCAGCGCCCGTGAGCAAATTTGCCTTTTGGATTTTGATGAGTTTGTTGCAGCCCTGACTAAATTTGTCGGTTGTGCGTCCGGGAACGGCAAAAACATCGCGGTTGTAGTCATTGGCCATGTTCGCGGTAATCAACGATCCGCCTTTGTCGGCCGATTCGATGACGATCGTGGCTTCTGAAATCCCGGCGACAATGCGGTTGCGTTTGACAAAATTTTCTCTTTCGGGATTGGACGAACTCCAGAATTCGGTCATGAAACCACCGTTTTGTTCCACTTTAGAAACATACTTTTTGTGGATTTTCGGATAGATTTGGTTGAGTCCGTGCGCGACAATTCCAACGGTTTGCAAATTGTTTTCCAAAGCTGCCTGATGCGCGACGATATCAACGCCATATGCAAATCCGCTGACAATTACCGGATCCAGTGGCGCGAGATTGGCAATCAGGTTCCGGCAAAATTCGCTGCCATGACTTGTAATCTGACGTGTTCCAACGATACTGATGATGCGTTTTTTGCTGAGGTTTATTTTTCCCGAAGTAAACAATAATATCGGACCATCGACACAATGTTTGAGTTTTTCCGGATAATCGTCATCAGTAAAACAGGTACAATTGATCTGATTTTGCGTAATGAATCTGAGTTCATCTTCGGCTTTTTCAAAAACCGATTTGTCTTTGAGGTTTCGCAACGTCACATTACCAATTCCGTCAATCGTTTTGAGGTTGGATACTTTGGATTTGAAAACTTCTTCGGCATTTCCGCAATGAGAAATGAGTTTTTTGGCGACAATATCGCCCACGCCTTCAACTTTCTGCAAGGCTAATAAATAAAATAATTCTTCGTGGCGCATAGTAAGTATTTGAACCTGAAATGTATAAAATTTGAACGGAATTGTTAATAAAAATTGTGAATAAAATTTTGATAACTTAAGGCATTGTATAACTTTGTTTCCATGAAGATCGAGCAATACATTTCCCAGCTTTTATACAGACATCAGTGTGTAACTGTTCCAGGTTTCGGGGCATTTCTTACCGAAATCCAGTCGGCACACCTGCATGAAAACACCCACTCTTTTTACCCGCCGAAAAAATTAATCTCGTTCAATCCGCATTTAAAAAATAATGACGGATTGTTGGCCAACCATATTGCGACAGCTGAAAAAACGACTTACGAAAACGCGGTCGCTTCTATTGAAAGCGAAGTGGTGATCTGGAAAAGTATTCTTCAGGTAAACGAAAGGTTTACATTGAAAAATGTGGGCGAATTGTATCTGAATTCAGAAAAAAACATGGTGTTTACACCTTCGGAAAACATCAATTATTTAAAAGAATCTTTCGGACTGAATTCGTTTGTATCGCCTGCAGTGAAAAGGGAAACTTACAAACTGGAAGCTGAAATCATCGAAGAAAAAGCACCAATTATATTCACTCCGGAAGCCCGTGCAAAAAGCCGTCCGTACCTGAAATATGCGGCCATTTTCGTGTTGGCACTGACTGCAACCGGAAGCATTGGTTATAAATTGCACGAAAACCACGTTGCTGAACAGACTTTGATCGTAGAATCTGCAGTTGAAAAACAGGTTCAAAACAAAATCCAGGAAGCTACTTTTTTGATCAGCACGCCTATTCCATCGGTAACGCTGACAGTTAAAGAAGAAAAATTGGCTTATCACATTGTGGCCGGCGTTTTCAGCAATGAAGAAAATGCTCAGAAAGCCTATCTTGATTTGGTGAATTCCGGATTTAAAGCCCGCAGGATTGCGCCAAACCGCCACGGAAATTTCCCGGTTCTTTACGGAAGTTACGCCACTTATGCCGAAGCGCAACAAGCCAAAACCGAAATCCGCAAGTCAACAAATCCTGACGCGTGGCTGATGGTTAAAGAGCTTTAAAATTTTATTCTTTTACCGGATATTGTTCATTCGCAAAAAAAATTGGCTTTGCGGCATCATTTCTTGTGCGCTGTAATTACCTTTGCAAAAAAAACAATGCACCCGAAACATCCATCTGAATCTTTAACGATATTGACCGATTTGGTTTTGCCAAGTGAAACCAATCCACTGAACAATCTTTTTGGCGGTGAACTTTTAGCCCGTATGGACCGCGCGGCGAGTATTGCAGCGAGGCGCCATTCCAGAAGGATTACGGTAACCGCTTCTGTGAACCACGTCGCATTTAACCGTGCGATCGCGCTTGGAAGCGTCGTTACGGTCGAAGCCAAAGTGTCGCGAAGTTTCAACAGTTCGATGGAGATTTTCCTTGATGTGTGGATTGAAGACCGCGAATCTGGCGTGCGTACCAAAGCCAATGAAGCAATCTATACTTTTGTCGCTGTAGACGAACAAGGACGCCCGGTAACCGTTCCCGAAATTATCCCAGAAACCGAACTCGAGAAAGAACGTTTTGATGCGGCATTGCGTAGGAAACAATTAAGTTTGGTGCTTGCAGGAAAAATGAAACCACACGAAGCGACCGAACTGCGCGCTTTATTTGTATAAAAAAAGGAGAACTGATTGGTTCTCCTTTTTGTTTGTTACATATTCGACAGCCAACTCGCCGGATTATTGTAAGTGGTATTCTGCGAGATTGTAAATTTTAAAACCGTTTTTCCGGAATCTCCGTTGGTCCTGATTTTACCAATCGTTTCTTTGATCGATACTTTATCACCTTTGCTTACGCTGACACTGCTAAGGTTTTGGTACACCGTAAAATAATCCCCATGTTGGATCATTACCGCTTTGTTTACCGGAGAAAGCACCATCACTTTGATGACTTCCCCGCCAAAAACAGCACGTGCATTTGAACCTTCTTCTGTTGTAATCTCCACGCCGCTGTTGTGCACGATCAATGATTTGTAAACCGGGTGCGCCTGGTCGCCGTAACCTAGTGAAACGAATCCTTTTTCAACCGGCCACGGCAATCTTCCTTTATTTGCCTTGAAGTTATCGGCGACGATTTTTCCTTCAGCGGTAAGAACAATTTTAGTAGCGGTTTCTGTTTCGCGTGTTTTTGCAGGAGTTGTCGTTTTCGGATTGGCTTTCGCGGCAGCAGCAGCGGCTTTTCTATTGGCTGCAGCAATCGCTTCACGAATCAGTTTATCGATCTGTTTGTCGATTTGTTTGCTTTCCTGTTGTTTTTTACGGATTTCGGCAGCGATTTGATTTTTGCTTTTCTTGATCGTTTTGGCTATTTCCTGCTGTTCCTGTTTTTCTTTTTGAAGGATTAAGCGTTCTTTTTCATTTTCTGCGATCAGTTTCTGTTTTTCGGTTTTCTGGACATTTATTTTGTCATTGTATTGAACCAATTGCGTCGATTTGGTCTGTATCTCATCACCTTGCGTTTTTCGGTAACTCGCATATTGTTTCATGTATTGCGCCCGTTTGTAAGCCTGAAGAAAATTTTCGGAAGACAATAAAAACATCGCACGGCTTTGTTCCGAACGGCTTTTGTAAGATTTCACGATCATTTTCGCGTAATCTTCTTTCAAAACCTCAAGCTCTTTCTTGAGTCTGTTGATGTTCATCTGATTGATGTACATGTCGTTGCTGAGCAGTTTGGTTTGCTTTTCAGTCGTGCTGATCAGGTTTTCCTTGAGTTTGATTTTTTCTGTCTGCAGTTCGAGTTGGTGTGAAACCGATTTTTCCTGAGATTTTACTTCCTGCAACATTCTTTCTTTTTCAAGAATTTCCTGAAGGATCTGTGCTTTTCGTTTTTCAAGTTTTTCCTGCGTTGGCTGGGCCCAAATGAGCGAAGTCATGCAGATAAAGATAAAAATCAGGCTGTTGCGTTTTTTCGGCATATCAAAAAAATGTTTTGTGCAAATCTACTTAATAAATATTCGTTCGTAACCTTCTGGAACACTATAAGGAAAAGAAAGTTCCTCATTAAAATTAACCGAATTGTAATCAATATTGATGTTCGTTTTTCCTTTTGGCTGGCTTGCGTCGATCACAATTCCGGAAGGCATCGCTATGTTGCTGACCTGGTTGTAATTTGGATACAATACCTGAAGCATGCGTTGTTTGGCGCTTTGTGAAATCAGTTCTTTTTTCAACAGGAATTTGTCTGATTCGAAAAAATATTCTTTGCTGGTCGTTCCGTCCGAACTTGCGAGTTTGTTCAGATTGTCTTCGATCGAATTTTTGTAATTGCCTTTATTCAGGTCATCCAATGCCTGTCCGATCAGCAAATTCTGTACCTTTTTATAATCGAGATCCGTGCCCAGCCATTGGCTCAAAGCCGCAAAATCACCTTCGAAATAATTGCCGTTGAGTTTTTCGTAATATTTGACTTCTGTAGGCGTAATCAGCGCTTTTGCCATCGTAATGCCCAGAAAGCGGATGCTGACCAAAATCATCTGGTCTTTTTTGATCCGGATTTCAGCGCTCACATTCTGCGTTTGCTTGTCGTCTTTATAACGCGCTGACGCTTTGATGTATGCGGTAGAAAAATCCTTTTTATTTGCGTAATGGCTTTGGATGATTTTCTCAGCTTCGACATTTTTGCCTGCGCTTCCTTCTGTCAAAACGGGCTTAGCCGATTTACACGAAACCAGAAATGCCAGCAACGCCAATCCTATATATTTTCTCATTTTTTATTTTTTTTAATCAGCTGGTCTGCTTTTGAAAAGTAACTTTCTTTCTTTTTCATGTCGCCCAAACCGTTGTAAGCTTCGCCAAGCTGAATGTTAAAATTAATTTCAAGCGCTGCGTCATCTACCAAATAATCCAATCCGAGCTCGAGCAAATCTTTCGCTTTTTTAAAGTTTTTGAGTTGGTTTTCGGCCAAACCGCCAAAATAATACAGTTGCGGCTGCAACGGATACAATTCAAGCGCGGCATTCGCTTTTTTAGACAACACGTCGAATTGTTGTTTCTGAACATAAATCTGAAACAAAAGCAACATGGTTTCAACGTCGCCCGAATCGTTTTTCAAATGCATTTCGTAATATTTCAACGCTTTGTCCCAATTTTGCTTCGCGGCATAAAACTTCCCGATTTCTTTGGCCACGTCGACTTCTTTGTCATTGTCAAAATAGGCGATGGCTTTGTCCAGATCGGCATCAAACTGCGGTTTGTCTTTAACGAAAATCAGGAATTCGTTTAAAATCCGGTGTTTGATCTTGTCATCAATTTTTTTACTTGAAAGCACGACGTCCATCGCTTTTGCAGCTTTAGCTCCGTCGTTATTGTTCAGGTGGAATTTAAAAAGACTCACTTGCGCCCAATCGGAAGTTGGAATTTCCTTCTCAAGTTTTTGCGCCACTTCCATCGCTTTTTCTTCCTGATTGCTTTCCGAATACAAATAAATCAGCGCGATATAATTAGCTTCTTCTTTCGGATTTTTCTGGATTTGGGCCATCAGATTTTCCTTTTCAGAGCCCTGATATTTCGCCTGTTTCAGAATCTGCGTTTTATAATTGTCACGCAAATCCGATTTCCCGACGTTGTCATTGAGTTTGTTGATAAGCTCCAGCGCTTTGTCAAACTGCTGCGTGTTCATGTACAGCGAAACCAGGTCTTCTTCATATTCTTTCTTAAATTCGACCAATTTGTTGACAATAATAATTGCCTGGTTCCAATCGCGCGTTTCGTAACAAACATCGTACATACCGACCCAAAACCATTTGTTCTTCGGGTCAATTTTTGTCGCTTTTTCGAACGAATCATACGCGGCTTTGTAATCGCGCTGCGCCAGATAATTTTTACCGAGTTCGAATAAAACCGTCGCGTTGTTTGGTTCGAGTTTGAGGCATTTTTGCAATGCTTCGATCGCCCTGTCGTTGTTGCCGATGCCTTTCTGCTTTAGCGATTCGTAGAAAGAATCCTGGAACGCATCACTGTTGAGCGCGATATCGTCCGGCTCTTTTTGGGCCAAAACCGAAACCGGAACGCAACACATTCCAAGCAAAACAGCAAACATGACAATTTTTTTCATCTTAAATATTTATTCTAAAACCGAGTAATCTCCGATGCTGATGCTGGTAAAATTGCCGTCGAAAGACGCGTGGCTTCCAATCATCGCATTGTCAAGATTTGCGTTTTTAATATGCGAATGATTTTGCACCAGACTGTTCTTAATCGAACTGTCAATCACGTGGCAGCCTTTTCCAAGTGACACGTTCGGGCCAACGGTTGCGTTGATCAAAACGACATCTTCAGCGATGTAACAAGGCGGAATGATCACCGAATTTTCCTGTTTTACGTCATAATCAACCAAATGTTCGCCGTCGTTGTGCAGAAAATTCAGCATACGCGAATTGGTTTCTACAGTAACATTTTTATTTCCACAGTCCATCCATTCTTCGACCTTTCCGGGAACGAATTTCAGGCCTTTGACTTTCATATTTTCAAGCGCGTCGGTCAATTGGTATTCGCCTCCTTTTACAACATTATTATCGAGTAAATATTGCAACTCGGCGCGTAAAGTTTCCCCGGATTGGAAATAATAAATTCCGATAATGGCCAGATCTGATATAAATTCCTTTGGTTTTTCAACGAAATCGACAATCTGATTGTTATCATTCAATTGCACAACGCCAAAAGCGCTCGGATCTTCAACCTGTTTTACCCAGATGACGCTGTCTGCAGAGGTGTCCAATGTAAAATCGGCACGGAAAAGTGTATCTGCATAAGCGACTACAATTGGCCCCGACATCGATTCTTTTGCCGACATGATTGCATGCGCTGTTCCCAACGGTTGTTCCTGATAATAAATCGTTCCTTTTGCGCCCAATTTATGTGCGATCGCAACAAGGTCTTTTTCCACTGCAACGCCAAAATCCTTGTGGATGATGAATGCGATTTCTTCGATATCCTGGTTTAAAACGCCGGCGATATCTTCCACCAAACGGTGCACGATGGGTTTTCCTGCGATTGGAATTAATGGTTTTGGAACGGTTAGAGTATGCGGTCTGAGTCTTGAGCCGCGTCCGGCCATGGGTACGATTATTTTCATATTTATGAATGTTGAATGTTGAACTTTGAATAACGAATATTGAAGTATTGGTGAACTTATAAATTTTCAGCGTTATTCTTATGCTACAACATTATTTTAATTTTAGTTTGGAGGTTTCAATGCTTTTCACAAAGATCGCGATAAGCTCATTATTTTCTTTTAATGTTAATGTAATTTTATCATCTTCTTTGCGATAAAGTTCTGCTTTTTCGATAATCTTGAGACATGAAAAAGTTTCCCTTAATTCTTTTAGAACTATTGACATTTTATGAATGAAATCATTTCTGGATTCTGCGCTTTGCGCTTCACTATAATTCAATGATGGCGATGAACCTGATCTAATTATTTGGCTAGTTAAATGATTTCCTGCCTTGGAATTTTCTACGTCTTTCGCGATATTAATAATCATTACTGCAAAGTCTATTAATCGTTCGTGTAAATCATACTGTTTCATGGCTTGTAAAATATTATTTGGCGCGTGATCTTATTTCAAAATTCAATCTTCGTTAATCAAAATTCAAAATTTCATTTATTTTTATTTAGTTCCTGTGCTTCCAAATCCGCCTTCGCCGCGCGATGTTTCCGATAACACTTCCACTGAAATCCATTCGGCGCGTTCGTGTTTGGCGATGATCAGCTGCGCAATTCTTTCGCCGTTTTCTACCGTAAAAGTTTCATTTGATAAATTTACTAAAATCACTCCGATTTCGCCGCGGTAATCGGCATCGATTGTTCCCGGTGAGTTCAGCACTGTGACACCTTTTTTTGCTGCCAGTCCACTTCTTGGTCGAACCTGTGCTTCGTATCCGATGGGAAGTTCGATGAACAAACCGGTTTTTACAATGGCTCTCTCGAGCGGATTTAGCGTAATCGATTGGGTAAGGTTGGCACGAAGATCCATTCCGGCGGAAGCAATAGTTTCATAGTTTGGCAATTCGTGCTGGGATTTGTTGATGATTTGGATGGTCATTTTGGGAGTATAATTTTGGGTTTTGGGTGTAAGGTTTTGAGTGTAAATGATTAGCTTCTAGTTATTGGTTTTGGACATGAACCCTGAGCCTTTTAGCCTGAGCCTATTTGTGTTCGTTTCTTTTTAAAATTCGGTTTAAGGTTTCTTTTTCGTTGTAATAGATGAAATATAAAAATACCAACAATAATGCGGCTCCGACGTAATAATTTTCCCTGAAATAATAGAAGGAAACGACTGAGAATGCAATCGACAGCCCGAGGTAACCGCCAATTTTTTTCATGTCATACGGAATCGGGTAATATTTATTTCCGAGCAGATACGAAATCAGCATCATGCTGCCGTATGCACCGATCGTAGCGATTGCCGATCCATAATAACTCATTGTTGGGATCAGTAAAAAGTTCAGCACCAAAGTCACGATCGCGCCGACAATCGAAATGTAGGCACCGATGTGTGTTTTGTCTATGAGTTTGTACCAGACCGATAAATTTGTATAAATGCCCAGGAAAAAATTGGCCAGGATGATCAGCGGAACAACTTTCATTGCAACCCAATACGAGGAATCCCGAATCATCAGTTCTTTGAACAAATCGGCGAAAACAATGACCGCAAGTTGGATGAAAGAACCGAAAATCACAAAATATTTGGTTACGGTCGCATAGGTTTGTTTCGCGTTTTCTTTATCGGCGTGGCTGAAAAAAAACGGTTCGATCCCGAGTGTGTAAGCTGTTCGGTACAAAACCATGAACAATCCCAGTTTGTAGCAGGCGGAATAAACACCAACTTCCGAATCTGCAATATTGGCCGGAAGCAACCGCCCGAGCAAAATTTTGTCAAACTGTTCGTTGATCGCAAAGGCAAGCCCGGCAACTAAAATTGGCAATCCGTATGCCATCATGCGTTTCCAGAGCTTGGCGTCAAAATGCCATTTGACTTTGAAATAATCCGGCGAAAGCGCGAGGAAAGTAGCGAGGCTCGAAATGATCAGCGACAGAAAAATATAGCCAATTTGGAAGTTTTCAAAATACATCAGGCTGAAAAAATCATCCGGGTTCGGCGTAGCCAATTTGGGCAAAATGATCAGGAAAAAGATATTCAGGATCAGGTTTATCGCGACGTTCCCAATTTTGATGATCGCATAATAAATGGGACGCTGGTTTGCCCGAAGCTTTGAAAACGGAATGATCACAAGGGCGTCGAGCACAAGGATCCAAATCGTATAAGTGACATATTGGACATCGATCCCGGAATATTCGGCAAGCGTGTTGCGGAACAACAATCCGAGTCCGAGGAACGCAAATGACGTCCAGAAAATAGAAATGGTAGCCGTTTCAACAACATTTTTTTTGTCGGTTTCTTTGTTGTAAAACCTGAAAAACGCGGTTTCCATTCCGTAGGCCAGAATCACGTTGAAAAAAATCAGGTAAGAAAAAATGATCGTGACTTTTCCATAAGCCGCTTTGGGCAACAATTCGGTGTACAATGGAACAAGAAAAAAACTCATCATCCTCGGGACAACCGTTGCTAGTCCGTAGATGGCAGTTTGCTGAAAAAGTTTTTTATATAAACCCAAAGTCTGATTTTGATTTAAGTACCCGCAAAAATAAGTATTTCTTTGGATTCTTTGGGCGCAAAAGCCGAAATATAAAACCGCTGGATTGTAGTAATTTGCTTTCTTTTTATGGTTTTCGTTTATATTTGTTTCAGACAAACCTTCCCATGAAAAAAATCCTGTTCGCTTTGCTGCTGTTTGGTTTTTTACCGATGTACGGCCAACCGCTTTCGAAATCCAAAACCATTCCGTTGAAACTGACCAAACATGAGTTGTCGTTTTCCGACGATTACGTTTGGCTCGAAAATTACAAATCGGATGAAGTGCGCGCCTGGGTTGCCAAAGAAAACGAACTGACCGCTGCCCAACTCGAAATGGCAAAGGAAAAATATTCATCGGAAGGAAAAATAAAAGAATACGATCATTTGTCATCCAATTCGCTTCCGGTAAAAAAGGGCAGGTATTTTTTTATGACTTACCGCAAAGACAAGAGCCAGCCCGCATCTTTGTATTATTCGAAAAACCTTACAGAAATGCCGGTAGAACTCGCAAATCCGTATAAGATTTACAAAGACAACAATGCGTTTATTACCGGGAATTATCCTTCCAAAAACTCTAAATATGTCGCGTACAAAGTGAGCCTTAACGGAAGCGACCGGCAGGAAATTCGTTTTTCCGAAATTGAAAAAGCCAAAAATCTCGACGACGTTTTGACAAATGTGAAATTTTCGAATGTGGCATGGAATGCCGATCGTGGAGTTTTTTACATGAAAAATTCCAATGTGGAAACCTTTGCGAGAGATTCGACTTACCAGCTTTTTTACCATCGGATCGGAAAACCACAATCTGAAGACGAATTGGTTTTTGATGCCACAAAAAATGAAAGTTCTGTTGCATTTTTTACGCGTTACAACAAACTTTTTATAACTGAAACCAATAAAGAAGAATCGGAAAAAACCTATTATTATTCGAATATCGATACTGAAAATTTCTATCTGGAAAAATTCCTGGAAAAAGATGCCGCCGATTTCAAGATGCTGCATTTTGCAAAGGACCGGATCTATTTTTCATCCAAAGAATTTGGCTGGGGCGATGTGCGCTGGTTTAACATCAACAACCGCAGCGACGAAAAAATCCTGATTCCGCAGATTTACAACCATTTGCTCGTCGATGCCGATTTTTATGAAAAGTACATTGTGTGCAAATACAAAACCGTTGGGAAGAATTACATCAGCATTTATGACAATGAAGGGCAATTCATACGGAAATTTGACGCACCCGAAGGAATGGATTTTAATATTCGGTTTTTCGATCCCGAAACCAATGATTTATATGTGAGCTTTTACTCGTACACGCTGTCGTATAACAATTTTAAACTCAATCTTGAAAGCGGCGAGGCAAAATCTTTTTACAGCATTTATTCGCGACCGAAGCCCACTATTTTTCCGCTCGATTATTTTGTAACCAAAACGATTACGTATAAAAGCCGCGACGGCAAAGACATTCCGATGACCATTGTGCACAAAAAAGGATTGGTGCTTGACGGAAACAACCCAACTTTACTCAATGCTTACGGCGGTTTTGGAGTAGTCAGCGGTCCGAATTATGATACCGGATTGTTGTACTTCCTGGGAAAAGGCGGCGTATTCGCGTATGCTGAAATCCGCGGCGGCGGCGAAAAAGGTATGGATTGGCACAAGCAGGGAAAAGGACTTAAGAAAATAAACACGTTCAACGATTTTATCGATGCGGCAGAATTCCTGATCAAAGAACGTTACACTTCTCCGCAGAAATTGGCCATTACAGGTGCTTCGCAGGGCGGTTTATTGGTTGGTGTCGCAATGACGCAAAGACCCGATTTGTTTAAAGTGGCGATTCCGAAAGTAGGCGTTTATGACATGGCGAAATTTGACGATTACACTGTTGGGAAATACCACCGTGACGAATATGGCGATCCGAATAGAAAGGAGGAGTTTCAGGCGATGATGGCCTATTCGCCGTATCACAACATTAAAGAAGATGTGAATTATCCGACAACGCTGATCATTACTTCGGAGAACGATGATCGTGTGCCGCCGATCCATTCCTATAAATTTGCGGCAAGACTGCAGAATCGCGAGGCGCAGAAAAATCCGGTTTTTCTAAAAACACTCAGCAATTCCGGGCATTATGGAAAGGTTTCAAATTATAAAAGCCGAACGGAAGAAAGCGCGGAGTTTTACAATTTTCTGATGTATCATTTGAATAATTAAGTCAAATGTCAAAACGTCGAAAGTCGAACGAATACAATACGCCATAAAAAAAGCGGTTCGTAATGAACCGCTTTTTTTATTTTGATATCTTGTCCCGTCCTGAAATAGCGATACATAAATAAGCTTCATTATGTCAGAAGACAACAATTATGTAAAACGAACCCAGCGGGATTATACAATGTCGCTTAAACTTCAGATTGTTCAGGAGATTGAAAG
>Ga0247803_1000014_pt1 | contig 228507 bp, 178 predicted proteins | sample UWRJL014104B1_FD_180928 | JGI IMG/M metagenome (GOLD analysis project Ga0247803, IMG submission 180928) | Plant litter microbial communities from Arlington Agricultural Research Station in Wisconsin, United States - UWRJ-L014-104B-1 | ecosystem: Environmental > Terrestrial > Plant litter >... | reverse complement strand
GCCATCGCTCACACTGATCACGATGCTGTTAGTTACACCGATATTTGCCTCCACCGGAGTACCGGTCAACGCGCCGGTCGCAGTATCAAAACTGGCCCAGGTCGGTTTGTTGGCGATGCTGTAGGTCAAGGTTGTGCCGGTATCTACATCATTGCCAGTAGGAGTGAAGCTGTAGGCCACATCCTGATCCACGTCGGTTGTCGGGCTACCAGTGATAGTAGGAGCATCATTGACATTGTTTACGGTGATCAAAAATGCATCTGACCACACAACATCCACTCCGTCACTGACACGAATAAAGATATCAAAGGGTGACACACCGACATCATCTTGCCCTGGCGTGCCATAAATGCGCCCTGTTGTGGTGTCGATACTCAACCATCCAGGTAGATTGATCGCATCAAACGTGAGTGCATCAGCATCTACATCTGCTGCAGTAGGTGTGTACTCATAGAATTCACCTTGATTGATGACAGTAATCGGTGTGGCCACAATGGTAGGTGCATCGTTCACATTGACTACAGTCAAATTGAATGCGGGCAAGCTGTCACTCAATGCACCGTCGCTCACACTGATCAATACATTGTTAGTGGTACCCACATTGCTATTCGTTGGCGTACCGGCTAACTCACCCGTCGTTGTATTGAAACTGGCCCAGGCCGGTTTGTTGGTAATGCTAAAGGTCAAGGTATCACCCAACGTATCGTTAGCGGTCGGGGTAAAGCTATAGGCCGTATCCTCGTTGACGCTAGTAGCCGGTGTACCGCCTATTACCGGGGCACCATTGGGAGCAACAGAGTTCGATGCTGCAGAGGCTGATCCGGTACCTACCGAGTTAGTAGCAGTCACGGTAAAGGTATAGCCGGTGCCGTTTGTCAGCCCGGTAACAGTTACTGGCGATCCCGATCCACTTGCCGTCGCACCACCTGGATTCGCAGTGACTGTGTAAGTGGTAATGGCAGCACCACCAACAAAGGCAGGTGCAGTGAAAGTAACGCTTGCCTGGGCATCACCAGCGGTCGCTGTACCTATTATCGGTGCACCGGGAACCACTGCATTTACGGTAAAGCTGCGAGTCACCTGGGGAGCAGCCAGATAACTGCCATTGCCCGGTTGATCCGCATTGATAGTACAAGTACCCACTGTAACGAAGGTTACCGTCCCGAGGCTGGTAATCGTACAAACACCGGTTGTAGATGAGGCAAATATTGGGTTTAAACCGGAATCCGCCGTTGCTGAGAATGTCGGTGTAGTACCAAAATTCTGCGCACTCGGTTGGGTAAACGTGATGGTCTGGGTTGCCGCCGGCGTAATCGAATTGGATGCTGCGGATGCTGAACCAGCACCAACCGAGTTGGTTGCCGTCACGGTAAAGGTGTAGGGCTGGCCATTGGTTAATCCGGTAACGACTATCGGAGAAGAAGCGCCACTCACAGGTGCAACATCCGCCGGGTTTACAGTCACTGTGTAGCCAGTAACAGCTGCTCCACCAATGAAGGCAGGTGCGGTAAAGGCGATAGAAGCCTGGGTATCACCGACTGTTGCAATAGCAGTGGTAGGCGCTCCGGGAGCGACTGCGCTAATGGAGAAGGTTTGACTGACTTGTGATGCAGCCAGGTAACTACTATCACCCGCCTGATTCGCATTAATCGTACAACTACCGACGGTCACAAAAGTCAGCGCCCCGCCAGAGGTGATAGTACAAACACCGGTGGTGGATGACGTGAAGCTCACCGTCAAGTTTGAATCAGATGTTGCACTTAACGTAGGCGTGGTACCGAAGTTCTGCGTCCCCGGATTGCCAAAGATGATGGCTTGCGGTGCTGCCGGAGTGATCGAATTGGATGCAGCCGATGCAGAACCTGTACCTACCGAGTTGGTTGCCGTCACCGTAAAGGTATAGCTAATACCATTAGTCAACCCGGTAACGGTAACGGGTGAACTGGAGCCGGTAGCGGTTGCACCACCCGGATTCGCCGTCACGGTATAACCGCTAGCAATAATCGCAGCGCCACCATTGCTTGCCGGCGCGGTAAAAGTCACAGTCGCCTGCGTATCACCTGCGGTTGCTGTGCCGATAGTAGGGGCACCGGGAAGTATCGCATTCACAGTGAACGTTTGGGTTACTGTCGTCGCTGCATTCCAGGCCGTATTACCCGCCTGGTCTGCATCAATAGTACAACTACCGGCAGTCACAAAGGTCAAGGCTCCACCACTGGTGATAGTACAAACACCCGTCGTAGATGAACTGAACGTAGGGATCAATCCAGACGCCGGTGCCGTCGCGTTCAGGGTTGGAGTCGTACCAAAGTTTTGTGCGCCGGGATTGCCAAAGGTGATGGTTTGATTACCTTTAGGAGTTGCCGAGTTAGAAGCACCAGAAGCAGTACTTGTGCCGATAGCGTTAGTCGCGGTAACGGTAAAGGTGTAAGCAGTACCATTGCTGAGCCCTGTCACCGTAGCAGTACAGGCCGCCGGGCCAGCACAAGTGCCAAATGCACCACCGGGACTAGCCGTGGCTGTGTAAGTGGTAATCGCCGAACCGCCGTTATTGCCAGGCGCAGTAAAGGTGACACTTACCTGTCCATCACCTGCAGTGGCTGTGCCTATAGTCGGAATACCCGGTGCAGTAGGAATGGCAACTGTATGGGTTGAACCACTGCTAAACGCTGCAATACCTGTGTTACCTGCATCGTCAGCAATGTTAGTGGAACCATTTAAATTCAGCTTGAAGACGCCGTTACCACTAATGCTGTTAATGTTGATATTGACACTGCTACCCGACGACGCCGACACACTGGCAATACTTCCCGTGGCGGTTCCTGAAGTTGTCGCCAAGGTAAAGTCGTCAGTAGAAATATTGCTGACCGACTCACTGAAACTGGCAACAAATGCCATGCTCGAATCAGTTGAAGCGGGTGAGCCGCTCAGCGTAATACTGCTCAGTGTTGGAGCAATATTATCGATTGTTGCGCCAGTAGTATCCGCCGCAGTTGTGACATTACCCGCGTTATCGGTTGCACTGAAGGAGATGTTCCGGCCGGTAGCATCAATCGCCCCAGCCACAATTGTGTAGGTCGCAGTCCAGGTACCACTGCTATTAGTCGCAGCAACCGTAGCACCGCCACCAAATTGCGAAAAGTTGACAGTGACGGGGCTGATGGTATCGGTGTTGTTATCGCCACCAACTGTGTTGTTCCAGGTGGCGGTAACAGTATCGCCAATTTTGTAGGCGCCGCTGGTTCCGGTTGCGCCGGAAATACTGATGCGAGGGTCTGTCACAATAGGCGCGACATTATCGACAGTGGCGTTAGTGCTATCAGCGGTAGTGACACTACCAGCCGTATTCGTAGCGGTGACGCTCACATTGCGCGCAGTAAGATCGATTGCACCTGCGGTGATTGTGTAAGTTGCAGTCCAGGTATTACTGCTATTGTTTGCAACGACAGCAGCGCCGCCGCCGAATTGTGAGAAATCAACGGTGACACCGCTAACGATAGGATTGTTATCACCACCTGCTGTATTGTTCCAGGTAGCTGTGACCGTATCGCCAATTTTGTAGGCACCACCAGCGCCTGAAGCGCCAGAGATACTGATATTAGCGTTAGTGACGGTAGGTGCCGTAAGAGGAGCATCAAAACCGACCGTTTTCAGGCAAATACTGCCACTATCTGCACCGCCTGACTTTAAAGGTTGAATACGCACTTTATCGACATCAGCAAAATCGGTATTTGCCGAAAGGTCTATTGAAGCAAATACACCTGATATTCCAGTTTGTGTAACTGGTGAGCCTACAGCAACCCCTGATTTATACGCTGTAATTTTCACGCCAGCAGTAACAGAATTACCACCGCCCATACCGCTGTATATAACTGTAGCCCCTCCCTTTACCCGGATATTTTTTAATGCAAAATTTCCACCACCGGATTTTTGGATATAAATTTTGTCAGCAGGTGCACCGTAATAATCCAGATAACCCGCAAACAAGGAATACTGCGCGCCACCCTGTCTGCAATTACTATTGAGAGTACTAATAGTCCCTGCATTTGGATAGCCTCCATGCGCCAAATGCGTAAGGGAAAAAACATATCCGGATTGAGTGGTACTGGACGTATCTGAAACTTGCGGGACAGACTGGAAATCAACAGTCGTTGCCAATACATCACTAAAATCCTTTAACGCACTAGCACTAAAACTTTGCGTCTGAATATCGCCGGCATGAATCTCCAGATTCCAATCGCCACCCAGATTCTCTGCGCCCGTAAAGTTATCGGATGCCGCCACATCCAAATGGGTATGCTCTTGGATAATATCCAGAACATCATCATTCTTGGCTGCAAGATTACAGCCGTACAGCATTAAATCTGCACCGCTACGCGTGGCTTTATTCAGCGCGCTCCACAGGGCTTCCTGCTGGGGCAAATTATTTCGATCCAGGTGATACTCACCTACCTGTAAAGCACCTACTTCCGCGTGAGAAACAAGATGCACAGCACGCAAGTCATGATGTTTTTCCAACTCGGAAATAATTTGTTGCACTGCGTCCCTATCGGCACTTAACTCAATCAATGCAACACCGGGCCGTATCAACCTGCGCAATTCATGTTTATCAGGAACCGCAGCATCAACAATAATTAATTCCGTTAATTGTGCACCGGACTGTAGTGTTAATTCATTTTCCTGCACGTCAGCTGCGCTGATCCGCTGCAGATGCTGATTATCACCTAAGGTCACCGTGTCGTGCTGCACAACTTGTGAATGATTGCGCTGATAACTACTGTAGGATGTTGATGCCATACCATAACTGGCCAACGGCATTAACAATCCTGTCAGGCTACCTAATAATGTATTTCGCATGATTATTGATTCCCATCATTTTTCACGGCTAGCGCGACTGGTTTTTTACTCGCAATAATGTTGGCAGACGTACCCGCCTGATCCTGCCAAAAATCCATTTCCTGGTATTTCACAAATAAATCCGGTGGCAAAATACTGCGCCGACTTTTGAACTCCACCTTTTTCTTCACGCTGTGCAAACCTTTCACACCTAAATTTTGGTCAAACTCATTTTCCGAATAATCGACATTATCAAAATCGTGATTAAACAACGGCTCATCAATAAAGCGGTAAATCAGTTCCATAGTGCGCGCCGGATGCTGGGTGAGAATATCGTAATCCACCAGCAACAATCGCTCGGAAAATTCGCCATAATAGGCTTCTTTTAATGCCGTCCATGAAGCACCCACTGAGCCTCCCGCATTAATCAGGGACTCACAGCGGCTATAAACCGTCTGACGTGATCCGGCATTAAACATGCGGCTATAGTCGAAGGGATTTTTGCGATAAATCATTTCAAAGCTATCCATAATCCACGCAGGATTACGCACACAGCAAATCATTTTAAAATCATCCACCAACTCGACCAATTGATGTAACCGTGCAGTCCAATGACGATTGGTATCAAAAATCACCGGGTGGGATTTATCGGCGTAGTAAGCATCGATTAACGCTTTGCAAATAGTTTTGCGTTTTTGTTCATCGAAAAAAGAATAGGATTCGCTGTTCGCTCCCATCTGTTCAAGTGCACCATTGACCAACCCAGCAACAGGGCTGCTCATGGCTGCATGAAAGTGCGGATTTTGACGGAGTATGCCTGCAAGGAGCGTAGACCCTGAGCGCGGCAACCCGGAAATAAAATGTAATTTAGTGGGCATCGGTTATCGTTAGTTAATAATTAGGCAATAAAAATAAAACTCCCAACCAAAAGATCGGGAGTTCTCTTTAATCAATTGCGCGCAGGGAAAACCCCTGTTAACGCAATGCAATAATTCACGGCTATAAACGGTTGGCGATTTTCGTGTGGTTGACCACCACCACTTGGCTGCAATGTCTGAGGATCCATTTGTGCATCGGTAGCACCGGGTGTAAGCGCGTAACTGACAACACCTCCTCCTGTACGCCCATCCCGCGCGAGATAGGTATTGGATGCTGGTGTTGCAGAGGTACCCACGTTATTAAAACCATTTAGGGAATGACTGTGAGCGGGCATTTCCGTAGCAACCAAGGCCACACTATTCTCTCCTCTCGTCTCACCCCAACTCCAGTCACTCAAGCCAGGACCTGTACCCACACCTGCAACTGTTTGCCCTTGTAAATTGGGTAATTGAAAGGTGGTTGTACCATTACCACCATAAGTAGTGCCAATGATGGAAAAAAGCGCCGTATTGGATTGGATAGGTAACAATTGGCCATTGCATAACGCCCAGTTTTTAGGAGCATAGCTAAATGGCAGCAAACGGATTTCACCGATAAAGGGTTCCATAATTTCGCTCCTTAATTAATTGCGCGATGGGAAAATGCCGGCAAGACACATGATGTAATTAATCGCTGTGGTGGGCATGATGTTGTCGTGAGGTTGGGTACCACCAGCGCTCTGGACACTGGCAGCATTAAAGGTTTGCGGTTGCGGATTCGTTGTAGGTACTGTGGTGTAGAAAGAATCTGCACCATTCTGCGCAAACACACCAGTCGCTGGACTGGAAGCCGTCGCCGCAGCAGTGCTTGCTACCAACGCATGAGTATGGGAGGGAATTTGTGTTGTCAATAAGGTCACTGACTCACTACCAAAGGCTTGCCCCAATACGCGAGGAGTCAAGCCGGGACCATTCCCCTGCCCTACCGGAAGCCGCCCGCGCAAATCTGGAACAGCAAATGTGGTTACACCGTCACCACCATAGGTAGTTCCAATAATGGCAAACACAGTGTCGTACTCACTGATACTTAACAAAGTACCGTTACATAATATCCAACCCACTGGAGCAAAGCTGCCCGCAAAAAGACGGATATCACCAATATAAGCGTCCATAGTGATGCTCCTCTAGTTACGTGATGGGTAAATGCCTTGAGTGGCAATGCAATAGTTCATCACCAGCGAAGGCTGGCAGTTTTCATGTGGTTGATTACCGCCTGTATTGGATACAGATGCAGGATCCAAAGGTTGAAGACTGGTAGCCGCCCCATAAATATTGACTGCAGTACCAGCAGTGTTAGCCGACGCAATAAAATTGCCATTCAACGCAGTGTTGTTTCCTGCTGTAGTACTTACTGCCACAGTATGGTTGTGTGCAGGCAAGTTAGCGGTAGTGAGGTTCACCGTTTCCTGGCCAGCTTTGCTACCTTGGGGCAGACCCGCATTGACATTCGGATGAACCAGTACACGACCACGCAAATCAGGCAACGCAAAGGTAGTAACTCCATCACCACCGTAAGTTGTACCCAAAAGCGAAAAAAGTGCCTGGTTGGAATTGATTGGCAGTAATTGCCCGGCACACAAAGTCCAATACTTGGGTGCCCAGTTATAAGGTAGAAGCTTAATTTCCCCGAGGAAAAAATCAGACATCAATTACTCCTTAATTAAGTAAACCTGTCCTTATTGGATTCAGGTCGGTTGCTGAAAAATCGGTGACTCATAATTAATCACCTTTGTTATTAATAACCCGCCGAATGATTTGGCAACCTTACCAATCCAAAAACTTTTATTGTCGATAAAAGCATCTGACTCCTAAAAAATCATCACATCGCCTTGGGCAGCACAACTCCAAAATTAAGAATAAGGTATAGCAGAAGATTTTCACATTACGCACCATAACACTGTCGTGTTGGTGAGGTATTGACGCGCATTGCGTCATTTACGTGACGAAAACCAAATCATCTGCTCATGAGTGCCGGTAGATTGACTTAATGAAAATCCTAATCGCTGATACAGCTGCTTTGCTCTGATATTTTGACGGTCAACACTTAAACTCAACGATGTATTACCGATATCAACATGATTCTGAAACGCTGTAAGAATAGTGCTTCCAATCCCACGCCCTCGACTTGCAGCCGCGATAATAAAATCAACAATGTGTACACCTGCATCTGAATGAACGAACATTATTTTTCCTACCGCTTCAGAATCTACTTCTATCACCCAACATGTTGCGTTTGGATATTGACTCGCGTAGCTTTTTTGTTGCCATTCGTATTGTTGTCGAATTAACGACGCCAACTGTTCTTGAGGTAAAGGCAAAAGCGAAAGCTCTGGCCGAGCAGAACAAAACAAATACTGCAAAAAGGGCTCATCACCTGCCTGTACCAACCGCAAATTAAACCCGGGCGGAAGTGCCAATTCATTTTTCATGGAAAACCTTCACACCAATTCAAATTTCACTGTTTAAAAAATTTAAGTAGATTGGTAGAAGCTGTTGCCGAATGCCGAGCGCTTCTTCCGCAGTAAATAGAGTTTGCTTTGCTGGCCTATCGTCAGAAAAAATCACTTCTGGAGTTTTTGAGTGAAACTGCAAGCGCCGCGTGATTTTCTGTGCAAATACATCCTTATCAAACACACAAAAATGATGGCATATCTGCTGAATTTGACTCGCATCTAAATAGCTGTAGTCAATTCTGGATACTAAAGGATCGGGGGCAAATTGTTTCATCTCATCTAACAGGGCACCCAAGACACCACTGCGCCATACTAGCAAGGGTTGCCCGGTAGAAAGGAAAATCGGATTAACGGCAGTCAAGCTAATATCACCCGCCATATGCCGCCCTGCCGAGCGCTGATGTGATGCGAGGATTTCCACCGGATCACGTACTAAAAAAATCGTCGGCACACGGCGATAAATTTCGCGAATTAACGACCAGTAAAAAATATCCCAGGCATTCCACTTAATGATTACCTGTGGTCGTTCAGGGAATGCTGCTGCCTGTAAATTTATGAGCGCGCGCAAATAGTTTTTATGTTCAATGTCAGATAATCGATTATCCAGTAATAATTCTGTCAGTAGTGGTGATTCAGAAAATACACACGTCGTTTCAAATTCAGAAAGACAACCTGAAATCAAGGTTGAGCCGCAGCGAGAGAGATGAAAAATGAATCCGGAAGGCTGTACATTGGGAACATTTTCCGCTTGCTGCTTTGTAAATTCCAATGAGCTACAAGGTTGGATAATTTGATTTAACAGCTGCTGGCGGCAGCGGGAAATATATTCATCTTGAAATGGCTCGGTGGCATGACCAACCGGCAATAACCAATTCACTCTTTGCCGCTTGGGTTGATAAAAATAAGGCAACCAATTTCCAGCCAGACTTGCAATACCATCAACTGGCATTTGATTCAGGCGATTAACTTCACTCAACAACTCGTTATCATTTAGATCCACACAATTCCAGAGCAATTTAATACGCGTCAGTAAATTGCCTAACGAATCTGCGTGCCTACAATGTGCCAATTGCTCTTCAGAGCTGAGCAAGGTGCAGTAACGAGAAAAATAACTACTCATGCGCTGCACCGGAAAATATTCTATCGCGTAGCCAGTCATTTACCGTGCAATCGATCACCAGATTAATCCGGTCTTCGCCACCACGGTTATAAACTTCGTGTATCTGATCCGCATTGAAATACCAGAGCTCACCAGCGCGCATGGGAATTACTTTATTGTCGACTAAAAAACTCACCTCATCGCTGGTATGAATTGGGACATGCAAACGTGCTTCGCCGTATTCGATGCTTAACTGATGATCGCGATGCGGCTTGACTTCAGCACCGGCCTTTAAGCGCATGAGGCGTGCGGCTTTAATTGAGCATTGCAACTGGTTGAACAGATTTTGTATTTCCGGACACTGCAACATCACCGGCAAATTTTCCCAATCATCACCAGCGGCAATAGCAAATCCTTGCAAGATGGGATGCGCATGCAGGTGTTGACGCTGGCAGCGCAGCGGTAATACATCCCAACCACCACGGTAATCCTGTTTATTGACGTGATCGACCCAAGTGTTGGTCAGTAATAATTCAATCTCTGCTTGTAGGGCAGCAAGCTGAATCACAGATGTCAGTTTGGCAAAGGAAATAACAGGTGCAACAGAAATGGGAGAGATAATAGATGCTGAGACTCCAATAGCAGTTGGAGTTTCGACAGAATTCGAAGATTTGAGAAAAGCAGAAGGTACAACAGGATTTTCCATTCACGGACTCACATATGAGTTGGTTGAAAATCCTTTGCAACCAAAGCTTTATTATAAAATTGCCATCAATAAAAACGGCAACCCGGCAAATGCCACTAATGTGGATACCAATACCATAGCAGCGATTTCCTCCGGGTGACGGTTATAGCGCAACGCCAACAGATAATTAAATACCGCAATCGGCATTGCGCATTGCAATAACACGACATTGCGCGACACACCGGTCAGCCCCATCAGTTCGCAAACGATAAAACCAAACAACAAACCGCCACCCACGCGCAGCAAACTAAATAATAGACTACGTTTCCAAAAATGGATTTTTAAAGTGGCAAGTGATACGCCTAGCGCAATGGTCATTAAGGGGATGGCGATGCCGCCGAGCAAATCGAGGGTGTTGCTGATCCAGCGCGGCAATTCTGTATGAGTAACGAGCAAGATTACTGCGATAAGCATCGAATAAATTACAGGCTGTTTGGCGATGGCTTCCATGCGTTTAAAAATGCCGCCTTCATTGCTCGCAACCAGTAATAAACCCACGGTAAATGTCGCGACCATCATCACCATAAATGAACCCAGCGCGAGTGCAAGACCGGTTTGGCCGTAGGCAAATAAACACAGGGGTAAACCCATGTTGCCGTTATTGGGGAAAATTAATGGTGGCAGATATGTGGCAATTTCCAGTTTCATCCAGCGCAATAATGCCCAGCCAAACAGCCCCATGGCCGTCATCACAATTGCGGTGGCGAGTGCGACTTGCCCCATCACGTCGGGTTGTATATCTACTTTGGCCATTACGCTGATGATCAAACAGGGTGTGCCTATATTCATCACAATGCGGGAGATAAAATCCGAGGGAAATTCAGTGCCGGTTTTGCCCCAGATATAACCGGCGCCAACTGAAATTACGATAGGGGCGAGAATAGCGAGCAGTTCGCTCAACATAAGAAAATCCGGAATCGACTGCAGAAGCCGTGCATATTACCGGCACCTACCTGTTAGCACTATTCCTACCATTGAATTTTTCGACGCAACGACATTTCACCCCTTCATCTTATAGTCAAAATTTATGGGATTCTCATTGTTTCACCAGGAGGCTTCGGATAAAAACGCCACCGTAACGCTAATAGCGGTAGTAAGTATGCCGTGATTTTTATGTTGACTGCCGAGGTGGAAATGTCTCAAAAAATAAAAAAAGTGGTAATTGCTGGTGGAGGAACCTCAGGTTGGTGTGCTGCTGTTGCCTTATCGCGTGAGTTAGGAACCTTGCTGGATATTACCTTGATCGAGTCTGCCGAAATCGGCACGGTCGGTGTAGGCGAAGCGACATTTCCGACCATCTGTTCTTTCCACAAAATTCTTGGCATTGATGAGCGGGAATTTTTAACTGCAACTATGGGAAGTATCAAACTGGGTATTTCCTTTGAGAACTGGGCTCGCAAGGGCGACAGGTACATCCACCCATTTGGTTCATTCGGAAAATCCAACTGGATTGGAGACTTTTATCACTACTGGTTGGCCGCCAAAGCGCGTGGTTATGATGGCGCCATTGACGATCTATGCTTTGAGTTGCAAGCGGCAAAGGCTCATAAATTTGCGCTTACCGAAAATCCAAAACTCAACTACGCCTATCATTTTGACGCAAGTCTTTACGCAAAATTTTTACGCAAGCTTTGTGAGGAAAAAGGTGTGCGTCGTGTTGAGGGAAAAATTGTTGCGGTCAAGCAGCATCCGGATACGGGTTTTATTGAGTCTGTAACGCTGGAGTCAGGTGCTTGTGTTGAAGGTGACTTGTTTATCGATTGCACGGGATTCCGTGGCCTGCTTATTGAAGAGACACTGAAAGCCGGTTATGAAAAGTGGGGACAGTGGCTGCGAAATGATAGCGCTGTCGCTTTGCAAACAGATTTTTCCGGTGATATTCCACCTTATACCCGTGCGATTGCCCATGACAGTGGCTGGCAATGGAAGATTCCGTTGCAGCATCGCCAGGGTACAGGCCATGTTTATTCCAGTGCGTATATTTCTGATGAAGATGCGAGAAATACCTTGTTGCAGAATCTGGATGGCGACATTCGGGCAGAGCTGCGCCTGCTTAAATTCAACACGGGACGCCGAAAGCAATCCTGGGTCAAAAATTGTGTTGCTATAGGTTTGGCGGGTGGATTTGTTGAGCCGCTGGAGTCAACCAGCATCCACTTGATTCAGATAGGCGTGATCAGGTTATTGCAGCTATTTCCATTTGAAGGCTGCAATGAGCATTTGATCCGTCGCTACAACGAACTCGCGCACACCGAGTACGAATGCATTCGGGATTTTATTATTTTGCATTACAAAGCGACCGAGCGCGACGACACACCTTATTGGCGCGACTGCCGTGATATGACCATTCCGGATTCCCTTGCAGGGAAGATTGAATTGTTTAAAGAAACCGGTCATGTACACCACGACCCAAATGATGTTTTTAGAGTGACATCCTGGCTGCAGGTGATGTTAGGGCAACGCATCGAACCCCGCGGTTATCACCACTCTCCGCACGTGATAAGTGACGAGAAAATTTTTGCCGGTCTCATATCGATGAAATCGAATATTGCAGCTGCGGTCGAACAATTACCTTCACATGCTGACTTCCTCAAAGCCTATTGCGCGGTGAAATAATCCGCTTCTCATTCGGAACTCACGGCGAGTGAGTTCCGAATGATGTGTGTGTCATAATTAATCAGCTCCTTCACGACGCTGCGATCAATTGACACTAACGACACATCCCTATGCAAAACCCTCTATTTGGTGACACCGACAAGCCGGCGAAAAAATCCGGCAAAATTGTGGAACCAGCCATTATCGATCCAGCGTTGATCGAACTCGCACAAACCCTGCCCCCTCATTTGCGCTTGGGCACATCTTCCTGGAACTATCCCGGCTGGGATGGTTTGGTGTGGAATGGTGATTACCCCGAAACCAACCTGTCCCGCTATGGTTTGCCCGCTTATGCCCAACATCCGTTATTTCGCACTGTCAGTGTTGATCGCGGATTTTACCGGCCATTAAACGTTGCTCAATTTGCAGAATATGCAGCGCAAGTGGGGCAGAATTTTCGCTTTGTAGTAAAGGCGCCAAGTTTGGTGACGGATGCATTGGTACGGGATGAATCCGGTCGCGGCATGCGGCAAAATCCCAACTTTCTAAATGCCGAGCACGCGGTGCAGATGTTTGTCGAACCTGCGTTGGAGGGTTTGCGGCACAGACTCGGTGCCCTGGTATTTCAAATCAGCCCTCTGCCTACTGCTTGGCTTGGGCAGATGCCAAAATTGATCGACCGTTTACACGCGTTATTAAAAGCCATTCCCGATTTGAAAAGTACCGCACCCGATGGTGTCGTCGCCGTAGAAGTGCGCGATCCCCAATGGCTAACACCACAATTTGTCGCGGCATTGCGCGATACCGGCGCAACCTATTGCATGGGGCTGCACGCAAAAATGCCGCGCATCACCGAACAACTTCCAATTCTGCGCGCGCTTTGGCCGGGGCCATTAGTGTGCCGCTGGAATTTAAATCCCTTGCATGGCGCTTATGGTTATGAAGATGCACAAGAGTTGTATTCGCCCTACGACAAAATCGTCGATCCCGATGTGGAAACAAGGGCAGCGTTAGTGAAAGTAATTGCGGGTACAGCAAGCGCTGGACAAAATGTGTTTGTCACACTGAGTAATAAAGCGGAGGGATCGGCACCGTTATCGGTGATTGAATTGGCGCGGGCGCTTGGGAAACGTTAAAACAAACTCTTCGCCACCATACGAATTTCTTGCACGTTGGTCATCACAAACGTAAGCCCGCCAGCGACTACGGAATTCTCCGGCGCCTCCAATTTTTGGAAGGCGGTTAATTCCTGAATCGGTGGCAGATCGGTTTTGGCATTGCTCAGTTTGAGCGAGTGATACAAGCCCAGATTGATCAGATCGCTCAGGTTAGCGGAGCCGGGACTTTCACCTTTCCAATTACCAATTTCCCGCACCACGTTGATGTACTGCTCATCTACCTGCCATTGCTTGAGTGTGATCATTCCAAGTGATTTGGCGTATTCGCGGCAGAGTGCAATATACGCAGGAATATCAGGAGTTTCGTCACTATCTCTGAACGCGGAAAGTACAGCCAAAGTACCTACTTCACTCAAAAGTGCCGCCATCAGTACGTTATCGGGCAGTACATTTTTGAAATGCATATGCTTGGCAATATATGTACTCAAGCTCGCTTTCAATGCCAAGCGGCGCCATGCTTCCATAAACAAGCGTTTATGTTTTACCGAGTGCACAGAAAATAAACTTTTAATGGAATGAACCATGGTGATTCGCTCCACCTGATTCATCCCCAGCAAACGAATTACATCGAGCAAATTTTGCGGCGGTGTCGGGCTGCCGACGAGTGGGCTTGAGGCATATTTCAATAATACTGCTGCCAAAGCCGGATCTTTCGCCAGGAGTTTGCTCAACTCAATCATCGAAAGATTTTGTTGCGCTATGGCGTTGCGAATTTCAAACGTAATGGAAGGCAAGCTGGGCAATTGCTCCTTGCCGCTTAGTAAATCGCTGATTACACCGCGATAAACTGAATAATCTGATTGCACCGACGTCACGCTGGAATCCATATCACACACATTTGTAATTAAGAGTATTTGCCGCCAAGCGTAGCAGATTTACCCGCAGGGGTAATCATTGCGTTCGCGCTGATTTGCCCGTCCCTTTTTCAATTTGCTGCTCGCTGCATTACGCGACTGTTATCAAATGTTCAAAAAACTGTCGTCTAACTGACATAAAGTGTCGCTTTAATCGTTGCCAATCCTACTTTTTACAAAAACTACAGGAAGCAACCGATGACCGACCATACCGTTTATGAAATCGACAACTCCGGCATAGAGCCGTTATCCAACCACTCGAACAACACCACCTTCGCGCAAGTACTGACTGAACGCCGGATGTTTTTGAAGGGCAGCTTGGGCACCGCCGTTGCGGCGTTTATGGGCGTTAGCTTGGCGGGCTGTGGCGGTGACGACAACAATTCCGGCTCATCAAGCTCGTCTTCCAGCTCCAGCAGCCTTGCTTCATCGAGCAGCAGTGCCGCTTCTTCTGTTGCCGCACCATTATTAGGTTTTGCCGCGATTGCCACCAACCGCAATGATACGATTACCGTTCCTGCGGGCTATACCGCTACCGCATTTGTCCCTTGGGGCACACCGCTGACCGGCACTCTGCCCGCTTACAAAGCGGATGCGAGCAACACCGGCGCCGAGCAAGAACAGCAAGTGGGCGCGCATCATGATGGCGTTCATTTTTTCCCGATGGATGCCAAAACTACCGGCACCAATTCCAGCGAAGGCCTGCTGGTAATGAACCACGAATACATTGATCCGGCACTGGTCCATACCAACGGCCAAACCTTGGGCGCTACTCGCCCGGCCGATGAAGTACGCAAAGAAATTGCCGCCCACGGCGTGAGCGTGATCCATATCCGCAAAAACACCACCGGTTGGGAAGTCGTTACTGGCAGCCCGTTCAATCGCCGTATTACCGGCGCGACGCCAATGGACATTCGCGGTCCAGCTGCTGGTTCAGCACAACTCGCCACCAAATACAGCCCGAACGGCACCAGCACACGCGGCACCCTGAATAACTGCGGTATGGGTTCAACCCCGTGGAATACCTACTTAACCGCCGAAGAAAACTGGGCCGGCTACTTTATGAATAAAGATGCCACCCAAGCGCGCGAACACAAGCGCTACGGCGTAGGCACCAAAAATGGCCGCTACTTCTGGGAAGTGGCTGATTCAGGTGCCGATGAATACGTACGCTTTGATGCATCGACCAAAGGCGCTACCGCCATCGATGATTACCGCAACGAGCCAAACACTTTCGGCTGGATGGTTGAGATAGATCCATTTGACCCGGAAGGTCGCCCACAAAAACGCACCGCGCTCGGTCGTTTCGGCCATGAAGGTGTGATCTTCGCCCCTGCAGTAGAAGGCAAACCCGTTGTTTGCTATTCAGGCGATGACTCACAAAACGAATACATCTACAAATTCATCTCCACCGACAACTACTACAAAGCGACTGCTGGCGGTTACTTGCTGAACACCGGCGTGCTCTATGTTGCCAAATTCAATGCCGATGGCACTGGCGAATGGCTGCCGCTCGACATCACCAACAGCGCCTTTACCGCTAAAGCCGCAACCGCTGGTGTGACCTTTGCGAACCAAGCCGATGTACTGGTTAACACCCGTTTAGCCGCTGATATCATGGGCGCCACCAAAATGGATCGTCCTGAGTGGGGCGCTGTGCACCCAACCACTGGCGAGGTTTACTTCACCCTCACCAACAATACCAGCCGCACCGATGCCAACGTTGATGCCGCCAACCCACGTGCCAATAACGCCACCGGCCACATTATTCGCTGGAATGAAGAAGCCGGTAAAACCACCTTCAAGTGGGATATTTTCTTGTTCGGCGGCGATGTCGGCACAGTCACCGGCACCGGCGACAAAGCCGTCACCCTCACTGCCGACAATCACTTCGCCAGCCCTGATGGCTTGTGGATCGATGGTCGCGGTGTAGTCTGGATTCAAACTGACATGAGCGGTTCACAGCAAGGCACCGGCCCTTACGGCAATAACCAAATGCTGGCGGCCGACCCGGTGACCAAACAACTTAAACGCTTCTTTGTTGGCCCAATTGATGCAGAAGTAACCGGCGTAACTGGCACACCGGATATGAAAACCCTGTTCGTGAATATCCAACACCCCGGCGACCGCTCCACCCCAGCTGCATTTACCAGCAACTGGCCCGATGGCAACGGCGCCCGCCCACGTTCAGCGACAGTGATTGTCACCAAAACTGACGGCGGTGTGATTGGCTCTTAACCGCCGAAAAGCATCATCATTTTGTAACCTAACGAGCACATCATAAGAAGCGTCAACTGCAAGGATGTAAACAGGCAAGGAGGTCAACAGGGAGGTTATTGCGCAGTACAAGGAGCCCACGGGCTCCTTTTTTATTGCACTCGTTATTGAGTAGCTTACTTAACAACTCGCGACAATTGCCAAGCGCGATAAAGATCGCGGCCACACTCGAACAGCAACCAAAGCCCCACCCACAATAATCCGGTAGTGATGACCTTATTGGCGATCTCAACCGTGACAACCCGCCCTTCTGTGAGTGCGGCTGAATCGGCGACAATCGCCGGTAACCGGCTCATGCAGAGCAACAAAATGGCCGTCGCCAGATTCAATGCTGCACTCAGCAACAGCTTGGCGCGCGTCCAAAATGAAAAGCGCAAATTCCACAGGTTTAATAGCAGTGAAAAACCAACCACCGCCGCCAACCAAGGCAGCCAGGGTTTTGTAGGCGCGGCAAAACCAACCGTCAGAGTGTCCATTACCTCATCCGACATCAATAATGGATAGTGCAGCAACATAAAGAAGAACAGCGACGATGAGAATTCCACACCCTGCTCACAGGGCTTGATCCGCTGCCAGTTGTGCATGACCGGAGGCAAGTTTTCAGGCGCCCAACACTGATAAGGCCTAAAGAAAGGTTTGCCGCCGGGAGGATTGCTGAGGATGTAAAACACGCCCGTCACCGATGCGAACATCACCAGGGTTTTCAGCGCAAATCCAAACAGCAACGCCACAATAGCCAGATGATGCCCCGAGCTGAGAAATATCACCCCAAACCTGATCAACTCCAAAACAAACATAAAGATAACGCCGTAGCTCAGCACCTGCTTGTAGAGCGGAAATAGCTCGGTGGTCACAAGCTGTTGCGGCGGCAAAAAACTGTTAGCAACTTGTTGCGGATGCCCCAACTCTTTTAACACTGAAGACACATCCGCTTCAGTTACCGCATGCCCTTGCTGCTCCGCCAGGCTTTCGAGTTTGTCGAGAATGTTCGCGCGCAATTCGCGGGTGATTTCATCGCGGCGCCCTTTCGGCAGATGGAACGCCACAGCACTCATGTATCGATCAATTAGTTGCATTTCCCACCTCCAAAATCTTGCTTACATGACCATTTAATTGTTGCCACTCATTACTCAAACTGGCTAACAACACTGATCCTTCCTCTGATAACTGGTAGTAACGGCGCTCCCGTCCTTCACCTTGTTGCCACTCGCTAGTCAATAAGCCCTGATCGGCTAAGCGACGTACCAAGGGGTAAAGCGTTCCTTCATCAATATCGATCCCAGCCTCCTGCAACTGCTTGCGCAATGAATAGCCGTAATGGGATTGACGCAGCGAACCGAGTACCGCCAACACCAAAATCCCGCGCCGCAATTCCTGTCGCAATTTCTCTAAATGCTCTTCTGACATATCGCCTCACCCATACTGTGCCACACACAGTAAATACTATGCGCCGCACAGTAAGTAATTACAAGAGAAAATACCGGTATTTTTAACGGGATATCACATAGACTGGCGACGCTGTGGCACTCCAATCCATAGCCCCAAACGACCGCCCTCATAATAAAAGGTTGAACCATGAAACGATTGCTCATCGGCCTCGCATTGGCCGCACTTCCCACGCTGACTCTCGCCCTGCCCGCTCTACCGCCGCCTTCATCGGAAGCGCTGTTGCAAATGGCGAATGAATTTGAACAAGAACTCACCAGTAATATCCTGCCTTACTGGATCAAAAACGCACCCAATCCCAAGACTGGCGGCTTTTATGGCCAGGTCAGCGCCGATGGCAAAGCCGACCCAAGTGCCGAGCGTGGCGCCCTGCTCTCCAGCCGTATTTTGTGGAGCTACTCAGCGGCCTACCTAAATTACAAAGATGAAAGTTATCGCAAGCTTGCTGACCAAGCTTTTAAGGATTTGGAAACTAGGTTTTGGGATAAGAAAAACGGCGGACTGTATTGGTCAGTCACTGGCGATGGCAAAATCGCGCAAACCCATAAGCAGACTTACGGGCAAGTGTTTGGTATCTACGGCTACAGCGAATACTTTCGTGCAACCGGCAATAAAGAGGCATTGGAACGCGCCAAAACGCTGTTTCAATTAATCGAACAGCACGCGCTGGATAAACAACACGGCGGCTATGTGGAAGTAGTGGGTGAAGATTGGCAACCACTCGCCAAACCCATCAATAGCTTGGCCACACCGGCGGCTAAATCGCAAAATACCCATTTGCATGTGATGGAGGCGTACACCAATTTGCTGCGCGTTTGGCCGGATGCGCAACTGAAAAAGCAGCAAACCGCACTGGTCAATATCATGCTCGATAAAATCCTCAACGCTAAGACCCATCACTTGGCGCTCTTTATGGATGCGGATTGGAAAGTGCAAGGCGACGGCATCTCCTACGGTCACGACATTGAAGCCGCGTGGCTATTAGTAGATGCAGCAAATGTATTGGACGATAAAGCGCTGATCAAACGCACCCGTGCCCTGGCTGTGAAAATTGCCGATACGGTTATCGCGGAAGGTATCGATAGCGACGGCGCGCTGTACAACGAAGCATCGGCCAGCAAAGGCTTAACCAATTCCAGTAAAGATTGGTGGGCGCAGGCTGAAGCGTTGGTCGGATTTATCAACGCTTATGAAATTACCGGCGATGCCAAATACCTGATGGAAACTATGCGCACCTGGGGGTTTATCAGAGCGCATTTGGTTAATACCAAAACTGGCGAATGGCATTGGGGAACGGATCGCACAGGCAAAGTCGTGGTGCAACCTACGCTGAGTATGTGGAAGTGCCCCTACCACAACAGTCGCGCCATGATGGAAACGGCTCATCGCTTGCAGCGGTTGGCAGCAATAACGCCTGTGCGATAAGTGCCTCGCCATAATCATTCACAGCCATATCGGGTTTAGGTTTTACTCAGATCACCCGCCATAACCCCAGCCAAAAGCTGGGGTTATTATTGGCTTATCACTATGGCTACGGCGCAATTACGAGTACGTAAAATTGTGCGCCAGAAGACATTTTGCAACGTGTTTATCGCTATAAACCCTGTGCTATGATCCGCGCGTTTTAAGGAGATCATTCAACAGGAATCTATTATGAGCTTACCCTCAGCACCCAACGCCTCTGCTAGCTACTTCCAGTTCCAACAATCGCTTGACCAGTATGTATTTTTCTCCCCATTAACTATGGGAGGAGCATCGGGGCGTGCAGTCAAAATCCACAAAGACCTTTTTCTGCCTTTCTTTTGTGTCGTAGATCCAAACACCCACGACGGCCAAAGCATCATTCGCCAGATCGAAAACCTGCGTACTACTTGCACCATTGTGAGAAAAGAAACGGGAAGTGGATACCGCAACAACCCTCCACAAGGTGATAAACATAAAACTCAACTCGGTAAAGTGACCAGCGCATTTCATCAAGTGCTGATTATTAAAAACTTGCATGTTCATTATCGAATGAGTCAGGAGGCTGGAGATAAGGCGCCTGGTATTTATATTTCGAGTATTCGGCAGATTAATCGCGATGCTGGTGGAGCACCGGGGTTGTATGAGCAACAATCGTCCGTGCGCGGCGGCGGCGGCGGCGCTAAAAAAGTTGAGAATCAACAAATTGATGGAAAAAAGGTTTACATCAATGGCTCTGCAAAAACGATAACCAAAGCAATATTTGATGCACGCAAAACAACAAAGGATGACAGCTCTCTATTGTTTTACTGCCCAGCCAGCGCTACAGATGAAATTGGAGTTTTAGGAAAATCAATCAAGTCACGAACCACAACCAATACAATAAATGAGCTTGCAAGTGTTCTGAAAAAGAATCAAAAAGCAAGCCGTGGCGTTACTTGGTATGTTGAGGGAGAAGGAGTGAATGTATTAAACGAAGCAATGAAACAAATAAGTGGAGAACTAACCACTCATCAATTCAACTTAATCAATCCTGCCACCAACACTGCAAAATTGATCGAAACCTTGGCCAGCAAGAAAGCAAAGTGTGAAGGCGAATTTTTCCAATATGACTCAAATAGAAAGGCGTTAATATCAATAGGCATTCAGAAAGACGAAATCATGCAAGCGATAGGAAAATTACCTGCCGGAAAAAATTACGACATAATCACACGTAATTACATAGTAAAGTTTATAAACGAACTTCCCTCTATGGGAACCAGAGCAGCAGCTCAATCAACATTAACCTCGACAACAAAAACATTCGTGCAACTAATAAAAACTGCGGGAACATATCGCAAATGATTTTCCCAAAAAATATCATCGGCCCGAAATTTGAAAAAGGTGATTTGATAAGCTTCCAGTTTGACGGTGCGGAATTAATCTTCCGCACCCCAATAATTCCTATTAACGACCAAAATATTGATGAGGCGTGTCCTTTAAAAAATTTTCATGGTGTCAATACGAGCGACTGGAGCACAAATGATCAAGATCGCCCATACATTCAATTATCTCAGCAGCTTTGGTGCTACGAAAATGCAAGAACACTGGATGACATTGCTCAAAGCTCGTTATATATGAGCCTGATCGAATGCACACAGCAGGACTCCGAGCGAAATACTTTGCTCATACCTGAAAGTTTTGAAGAACTTATGCTTTCCTGGATGGATTACTCGTTTGCAAATCATGTGAAGCCAGAAGATAGAATGCCTAACGGCGGCTCAACTTCAAACCCATACAAACTCAAACCCATAGAAAAGCAACACTTGAATTGGCTTTCCGTACAAGTCCGCTTTGTACCAGAGGCCGCGCCATGCCCCATGTGCATAATTCCAATCAATAACCGTTTCGTACTAATGACCTCTTTAGAAATCGAAAGCCTCCACTACGCTGGCCGCACTAACCCTTACAGCAACGAGCTACTCAAACAATTTGAATTTGATCTGTTTGAAGACTTCCTCAGCCACATCAAGGTCGAATACACACCCGAGACCATCGCTCAAATTAATCTATTGAACAATAAAACACCTGCTTAGGCGGGTGTTTTACCTCCACCATCGCCGCTCAAAAACCACCCTTTTTGCACCTCTCAAACCCAAATAGATGTTAAAAACTGCAAACACAATATGTAGTCATATCGTAGCCGTCCATGTATGCAAAAAAAGTCTAAGTTGCACGTTAAAATGTCATTTTTGACATGAGTCAGGCGAATACTGCTTCTCCCGCACGTCTACAGGGATTTCGGTACTTGCCCCCAGTTTTTACCGCCCTCACCCACACCTTATCCACAGGTTTTCAAGCTTGCATAAAACCCATAACCGCATTATCTTGTAGCCCAATCGTGATTTACCCCTAGATATAGGTATTGAGGATGCCAAACACCTCATTACTGCCTATCGCTCATGGAGTGAATCGTCAAGCAAATTTTTGATTCGATTGAACGTTAATAAGCCCACCAACTCTACTGTGGGTAGATATTAGCGGCTAACCATATAGTGCAAGGCATAAAGCAGGCATCAGCAGTATGAGCGCAACGGGCTGACCGCCAACTACTATATATAGTGGTTAGAAAAACAACCGAACACCCTGTTTCAGACTTTGTTACTGACTAATGAAACGCCTTCTGATTTAGCAGGTAAGGGTCAGCAAGATCGCAAGCGCTAATCGGCAATACCTTTTTTATCACGTTAAAAAAATCAACTGGGAAAGACCTCACGCGGGAGACGTCTATGCACACTGACATTGAACAAACCACCGGCACGACCAACATCCAACACGACATCCACGGCGGCTCATCGAGCCTGACAGCAACAGCGCCGGGGCAACTGCGCGTGATCAAGCGCAATGGAACGGTGGTTCCTTTCGATGCCAGCAAAATCATCGTCGCTATGACCAAAGCATTTTTAGCCGTAGAAGGTGGTAATGCCGCTGCTTCTACCCGCGTACATGAAGTGGTGAGCAGCCTCACCGAGCAAATTACCGCGACCTTTAAGCGCCGCATGCCTTCCGGCGGCACCATTCACATTGAAGAGATTCAAGATCAGGTCGAACTGATTCTGATGCGCTCCGGCGAACAAAAAATCGCCCGCGATTACGTGCTCTACCGCGAAGAACACGCTCGCATGCGCGCCCAGAAACAGCCTGCATCACAGCAACCTGACCCGGATTACCCCAGCCTCAACGTTGTACTCGCTAACGGCACCCGCGCTCTGCTCGATATTGGCCGCATGCGTACCATAGTGCGTGAAGCCTGTGCCGGTTTGGCCGGTGTGGAAGAAAAAGCAATTCTCGATGAAGCTATGCGCAACCTTTATGACGGTGTGGCGGAAAAAGACGTAAACACCTCCTTGGTGATTACCGCGCGCACCCTGGTAGAGAAAGAACCCAACTACTCCTTCGTTACCGCCCGTTTGTTGATGGATACCCTGCGCAGCGAAGCCCTGAGCTTCTTTGGCGTAGCGACTTCAGCTACCCAAGCGGACATGGAAACCTACTACGCGCAAACCCTGCCGCTCTACATCAAAAAAGGTATTGAGCTGGAGTTGATCTCCCCCGAGTTGCAAAACTTTGACTTGGATAAACTGGGCAAAGCATTGATCGCCGAGCGCGACCTGCAGTTCACCTACCTCGGTCTGCAAACCCTGTACGACCGCTACTTCATCCACAGCAACGACACCCGCATCGAACTGCCGCAAATATTCTTTATGCGCGTGGCGATGGGCTTGGCGATTCAGGAAGAAAACCGCGAAGACCGCGCGATTGAGTTCTATCGCCTGCTGTCTTCCTTCGATTACATGAGTTCTACCCCCACCCTGTTCAACTCCGGCACCTTGCGTCCGCAGTTGTCATCTTGCTACCTGACTACCGTACCGGACGACCTGCACGGCATTTACGGCGCAATCCAGGACAACGCCATGCTCAGCAAATTCGCCGGCGGCTTGGGTAACGACTGGACGCCTGTACGCGCACTCGGCGCTTACATCAAAGGCACCAACGGTAAATCGCAAGGTGTGGTTCCCTTCCTGAAAGTGGCCAACGACACCGCCGTAGCAGTAAATCAGGGCGGCAAGCGCAAAGGCGCTGTGTGTGCGTATCTGGAAACCTGGCATATGGATGTCGAGGAATTCCTTGAGCTGCGCAAAAACACCGGTGATGACCGTCGCCGTACCCACGACATGAACACTGCTAACTGGGTGCCCGATGCCTTCATGAAGCGCGTATTTGATGATAAAGAGTGGACCCTGTTCTCTCCAAACGATGTACCTGACCTGCACGATTTGTACGGCAAAGCCTTCGAAGAGCGCTACGCATTCTACGAAGCTGAAGCCGCTGCCGGTCGCATCAAAGTATTCAAAACCGTGCGCGCATTAGACCTGTGGCGCAAAATGCTGGGCATGCTGTTTGAAACCGGCCACCCATGGATCACCTTCAAAGACCCATGCAACCTGCGCAGCCCGCAGCAGCATGTGGGTGTAGTGCACTCGTCCAACCTGTGTACCGAGATCACGCTCAACACCAAAGCCAACGATGAAATCGCGGTCTGTAACCTCGGTTCTGTCAACCTCGCGCAGCACATTGTGGATGGCAAACTCGACCAAGCGAAACTTGAGCGCACCGTTAAAACCGCAATCCGCATGCTGGATAACGTGATCGACATTAACTACTACGCCGTTGCGACTTCCAAACAGTCCAACGTGCGTCACCGTCCTATCGGCCTCGGCATCATGGGCTTTCAGGATGCGCTCTATGAACAACGTATCGCCTACAGCTCACAACAAGCGGTAGATTTCGCCGATACCTCCATGGAAGCCGTTAGCTACTACGCGATCAAAGCCTCCAGCGACTTGGCAGCCGAGCGCGGCAAGTACTCTACGTTTGATGGTTCACTCTGGAGCAAAGGCATTCTGCCGATCGACTCGATTGAATTGCTCGCGCAAAACCGTGGCGAGAATTACATCAAAGTTGACCGCAGCCAAACTTTCGATTGGCCGACCTTGCGCGCACAAGTGAAAGCACAAGGTATGCGTAACTCCAACGTGATGGCGATTGCACCCACCGCAACCATTTCCAACATCACTGGCGTAACGCAATCGATTGAACCGACTTACCAAAACCTCTACGTGAAATCCAACCTGTCCGGCGAATTCACCGTAGTTAACCCGCACCTCGTTCACGACTTGAAAGCCCGTGGTCTGTGGGATGCGGTAATGGTTAACGATTTGAAATACTACGAAGGCTCACTGCAAAAGATCGACCGCATCCCGGCCGACCTGAAAGCCATCTACGCCACCGCATTTGAAGTAGAACCCAAGTGGATCGTAGAAGCCGCCAGCCGTCGCCAAAAGTGGATCGACCAGGCGCAAAGCTTGAACCTCTACATCGCTGGCGCTAACGGTAAGAAGTTGGACATCACCTACCGCATGGCATGGTTCAGCGGTTTGAAAACCACTTATTACCTGCGCGCTTTGGCTGCAACTACCACTGAGAAATCCACCATTAATACCGGTGCATTGAACGCCGTATCTTCGGGTGGAGCGAGCGGTTTGTCAGCAGCACCTGCCGCTGCAAAACCTGCGGTATCAGAAGTAGAAGCCGCCAGTTTCGCCGAAGCAGCACCAGTGCCGTTGGCGTGTTCGATTGATAATCCGGATTGCGAAGCTTGCCAATAAAGATGTTGCGGTTCGCAAGCTCACCGGCAACCTACAGGGTGCTTCGTAGGTTGCTGGTGAGGAACGAACCGCAACAAAAATGCAAAATTCACGATACACGCACACAGAATTAAACGAGGATCACATGCTAAGTTGGGATGAATTCGACAGCGAAGAAGCCGTAAGAGAAACCGCCCGTCAGGACGCGATTAGCAATGCAATAAGCAAAGCCGCCGAGCCAGTGGTGCAACAAACCCAAGCGCAAATTGCGCAAGCCCAAGCGACCCAAGTAAGCGCCGCTGCCGATGCACAAGCAGTCAACACTGCCTTTGCCGAAGCCGCTAAAGAAGCAGGCATCAGCCCTGAACTCGCTAAAGCGCGCGCGAGCCTCGCTGCACTTGATCCCGCTCCCGGTTTGGAAGAGTTGCAAATGGGCGCTGCCCGTATCCAGGTTGATGAAAAGCGCATGATCAACTGCCGCGCGGACCTGAACCAACTCGTCCCGTTCAAATACGACTGGGCATGGCAAAAATACCTTGATGGCTGCTCCAACCACTGGATGCCACAAGAAGTAAACATGACCGCCGACATCGCCACCTGGCGCAGCAAAGACGGCCTGACTGATGACGAGCGCCGCATCGTAATGCGCAGCCTCGGTTACTTCTCTACCGCTGACTCATTGGTAGCGAACAACCTCGTACTCGCGATTTACCGTTTGATCACCAACCCCGAATGTCGCCAATACATTTTGCGTCAATCATTCGAGGAAGCGATCCACACCCACGCCTATCAATACTGCATTGAATCGCTGGGTATGGATGAAGGCGAAATCTTCAACATGTATCGCGAACTGCCATCGGTTGCGAACAAAGCATCCTGGAGTTTGAAACACACCCAAACCCTGGGCGATCCAACCTTCACCACCGGCACACCGGAAACCGATCAAGAGTTGCTGCGCAACCTCGTCGCGTTTTATGTAGTGACTGAAGGTATTTTCTTCTACTGCGGATTCAGCCAAATCCTCAGCATGGGCCGCCGCAACAAAATGACCGGCGTTGCCGAGCAGTTCCAATACATCCTGCGCGATGAATCCATGCATTTGAATTTTGGTATCGATGTAATCAACCAAATCAAATTGGAAAACCCGAACTTGTGGACTGCAGAATTCCAACAAGAAGTTATCCAAATGATTCTGGAAGGCACCGAACTGGAAATCCAATACGCCCGCGACTCTATGCCACGTGGCGTACTCGGCATGAATGCCGCCATGATGGAAGAATACCTCCACTTCATCGCCAACCGCCGCTGCTCACAGGTCGGCCTGAAAGAACAATTCCCAGGCGCACAAAACCCATTCCCATGGATGAGTGAGATTATGGATTTGCGTAAGGAGAAGAATTTCTTTGAGACGCGCGTAATTGAGTATCAAACAGGTGGTGCGCTTAGTTGGGATTAAAAATTTAATTCAAGCGTAGGTTGGTAGCTGAGCGAAGCGATGCCCAACAAACCATTACGAACGGATTACATATTCCGGAGTGAATAAACCTAAACCGCTATTGAGTTTTGTCAGAAGTTTTCTGGTGGGGCTGAATGGCGGTTTTTTTATTCCGTCCAATTTAAAGTTTTATCAGGAACTTAAAGATGACAAACGATATTGACAACGAAGATCAAAGCCAAAAACGTACAAGACGTGTAGTGCCATACCCACTATGCACCGTTGAAGAAGTCATGAATTTTGCAAAGTCAATGTATGATTTAGGTTCTGGCCACAAAGTAAGACGAGTTACTCTTTTTGATCATTTAGGAAAGTCACCAGATAGCGGCCCTTCTCGATCACTAATAACCAATGCTGGGAAGTACGGCCTGATAAAAGGCGGTTACACCGCAGAGCAGCTAGAACTAACAATGGATGCTATCAATGCTTTCAGTGAAAGCAATTCAGAATACACAAATGCGGAAGCAAAAATAAAAATTGCCATTCTCAATGTAGAACCGTTCAAACTTCTTTTTGATAAATTTGTTAGCAACAAGCTACCTGCAAAATCAATACTATCTGACTCATTACGAGAAGCAAATTACGATGAAAAGATAATAAACACTCTTGTCGATATATTTGTAGTGAATGCAGAGCACGTAGGAATACTTAAAACATTAGCAGGAGCGGAAAGACTAGTAACTGTAGAACATGCTCTTGAAGATTTACCCAAAAGCACTTCACTCTCAACATCGAATACTGCATATCCCGCAGCGATTGCGGGCGTAATCACATCTGGAAACTCGTCTTTTGACAAAACATGCTTCTACATTACACCAATAGGCGAAGAGAACTCTGAACAAAGAAAGCATGCAGATCTTTTTCTTGGTTCGATTGTCGAACCAGCCATCGAGCCGCTCGGGCTGAAAGTTATTAGAGCTGACACAATTGATAAACCTGGCCTAATAACGAATCAAATAATCGAATACATAATGCGATCAAAACTTGTTATTGCAGACCTATCATTTCATAACCCCAATGTATTTTATGAACTGGCATTAAGGCATGTATCTAGACTTGCCACGGTTCAGATTGTACGAAAGGGAGACAAAATACCTTTCGATATAGGTAACTTTCGCACAGTAATTCTCGATTGCTCAGACATATACACACTGGTTCCAAAACTTGAAACTTACAGGTCAGAAATTGCAACCCAAGCACGCACTGCGTTGGAACAACCTGATTCTGTCGAAAATCCTATAACATCAATATACCCATCCTTGAAATTAAATTTATGAAACATACCGCTAGCACATAGGTTGGGTTGATGTAGGTTGCTGGTGAGCTTGCGAACCGCAACATTCGTAATCGAAAATGGCACATTGTTTTGTGAATGAAAAAAACCAATCAACGGCACATTTATTTTGTTTTTGGTGGTTACGGATATATGGTCATCGATTCGTTCCTCAGGCTACACGCCCCGGCGCACCTAAAACTCAGGAAACCCTTACTAAACTGATACAGGGATATACAGATGGAACAAGAAAATTTTGCACATCAATTCAAATCACTTGATGACCTTTAAAAAATAATTGAACAACTAACAAAATTTGCTGCGCGACCTGTTGGAAAAGGATCTCACCCAACGCTCTACCCACAAACAGATGAAGGCCCCTATCGAACCATCGAAGGCGTAAGAGTTATCGACTATAAATTGTCAGCAGATGAAAAATGGGTATTACCTGATGACCAACGAGGCCTATCATTCTCAACCAACTGGAAAGAATTGAAACGTGTTTATCGTCTTTTTGCCAGGTCTAAAAAATCTAACATTGATGTTTACTGGGTTCTGCAAGGAGCAGACCTTCCCCAAAACATGAAATTTGTAGAAGACAAAGATCCAAAAAAGAAAGGTCATTATTTTTTAACTGTAACCGAGTCAATGAGCATTTATAAACTTGTTCAAAACCTGAAGTGGATAGCAGATAGAATGGCCGTTATAAAAAATGCGGAGCGCGCTCTATGATTCAGTTTAATCGATACCCCCATGTCAAAGATCTGATTACGCATTACGCCAAGGACATGAACGAACCGTCCATTTTGCTAATGCTGGAACAAGGTATTAACAATGAACAGGAAGCCACAGCTTTCGCACAATTTGTTTGGCAGATGGTCGGGCAAATGGGCGTTGATAGCGAAAACGGTGTAAGTGTATTAGGGAGAACAGATAATACAGATACCATACCCGACATTGATTACGAAATAAGCTTACAACTAGCCAATCTCGGTTTTGAAGAAATTTGGAATAAAATCTGTGATGGCGAGCAGGACTAAACTTTAAGGTCTAATTATTTAAGATGATTCACTATAAATACCCTGAAGAAAAAGAAGTTTTACTCCATTACGCAAAAACATTAAAAAATATAAATGTCGAGGAAATCTTGCAGAAGGGATACTTACAATCGGCAGAAGCTGCCAGGGAGTTGGCAAGGTTTTTCTGGAAAATGGTCGATCAAACCGTTATAGACAGCGAAAAAAATCTTGCGATTGCTGGATACAAAAATCTTAAAAGTTGCTGTGAGGATGTTATGCAAACCCTGAGATCTCATTTTGTTGCCACCGGATATATCGCAATCTGGGAAGATGAATCAGACAAAGCTTAACGACCCGAAAATATATGATTTCATATAAATACCCCGAAGAAAAATTAGTCGCAATGACCTTTGCTTCGCTACTGAATGATGAAACCACCAAATTAATATTAACCAAAGATTTGGTCGAATCCAAAGAAGAGGCAATCCACCTAAGTCAATTTTTCTGGCGAATGATAGAAAAATCAGCCGAAGTAAACGTGGCACTGCCATGCGAAGGCAGCTCGGAATATTGGACAGAAAAATTGTACAACTCCATTGGCGGTTATCTTGAAAAAGCAGGATACGGTGTGGAATGGGATGAAGAAGTGGATAAAGCCTATCGGCACCACCCTACCATCTAATGGAATCCACGAACCCAGAAAATCTCACTCAGTTCTTAACAATTAACCAAGCAATATAGAAACAAACTTTAATCAATGGAGCTTTACCTCGAATGTTTTTAATACGTGTTTTACCGATTATTTACAGCTTATTCCTATTATCAGCTTGCGGAGGTGGAGGTGGAGGCGGCGGATCATCACCAGGCAAGAATAGCCCTAGCTCTGCGATTCAATCGTCAAGCAGTGTAGCTTCTTCGCAGGCGGCAGTCGTCTGGAAAGATTCCGGAGCATTTGAGAATGATCCCCTCATTCTTCGTGAACAGGATGAGACCGGCGCTCAGAATATTGAACGGCTCAAAGCGAACGGTGAGTCATTGAGTCTCACGCAAAAAATGCCACTGAGGGGGAGAATAGCAAAGATAAAAATTTCGCCAGACGGCACCAAAGTCGCTTATCTCGCCGATCAGGAAACCGATAACGTCTACGAATTATTCGTTTCCAATTCTGATGGAAGCGTCAACTTGAAAGTGTCCGCAGCAATTACGGAGGGTGACATAACGGATTTCAGTTGGTCCGATGATAGTAATTACATTATCTATGTACAGGGCAGCGGAATCAGTGGAGATACTGGTTCTTATATTGCGAAATTCGATGGTACCAAATCATCCAAAATTACTTACAAGTCAACTGCCGGACAGAGTCTCGATTTCCTGGCTTGGCCGAAATTCGTGCGCGGCACCAATCATTATCAATTCATCGTTGGGGACGCCACTGAGCAGCGCATGGTAAGGGTCAACCCCCTAACTGGTGAGACATTTACCGATGTCCGCCTAGACGATAAACCCAACGGTGGTGATATTTCGCCAAATGGTAAATATCTCATTACTCAGACTGCCGGCACGAGCCAACAACAGCTTTATATCACTGACTTATCCAACAATCAGACAGCCGAAATCTATTCAGGCACAAGGGTAAACTACTATTGGTCGACTTTAGGCAGCAAGGTCGCACTATTCAATGCTTCCAATCTCACGATTTACGACGCTGAAGATAAATCGTCCCTCCAGTTGATGAATTTTGAGTACGGCGAGATTAACGGGATTTCATTTAAAGATTTCTGGCATAACAATGATGCGCATTTGGTTTTCGAAACTTCTGGACGACTATATGACCTCCTGACTGTTCCAACCAATGGAGCAACGCCTATCCGATTCAGGGAGTTTTTACCCCCCACGGAATTGATTACCTACCACGACGTTTCGTCCGATGGAAATTTAGTTGTCTTCACTGATAACCATCGTGTTTTGACTATGAATCTTGACGGAAGCAGGCTGGAGGATCATACGTGGCTTCAACCTGAAGACGGCTTAACAAACGGGATGTGGCTACCAGACAACAAATCCGTTCTGGCACGAAGATACGACATCAATACTAATAAAAATGTATTGACTAAAATCGATTTTGAGAAAAAAACGTTAACCAGCCTGTCGGGGAATAAAGCAGTAAATTGCTTCCTAGTGGCGAAATCCGCAAAACCGTATTGCATATTATTCTTTGACGAACGGTGACATTATTACAGGATGGTAGATCGACGGCGTTATTCATTTATCGAATTTAGCGCCAGCACGTAGGTCGGGCTTGATGTAGGTTGGGTCGGGCCGCGTAGGCAGCAATGCCCAACACGTTATTTCGACAATCAACAAAACCGGCACAATCTAATTTAAAAACACGAGTTTACTTTTTTAACTTTCGGCTTAATCGGAAACATGGATATGTTGGGCATGACTGCCCAACCTACGCAGGGAGTGAATTATGCGATATAGACGGGTGCGGGTTGAAGGTGGGTGTTATTTTTTTACGGTGGCACTCGCGGATCGCAAGAGCAATTTATTGGTGACAAATATTAACTTGTTGCGGGCGGCGGTAAAGACGAGCCATCCTTTTACGATTGATTCAATGGTGGTATTGCCCGATCACATTCATGCGCTATGGACATTACCCCAAGGGGATGATGATTATTCTATGCGCTGGATGTTAATAAAACGCCACTTCTCCATGTCGCTGCCAAAAACCGAAAATATAAAAATGACTCGCTTGCGAAAACGCGAACGCGGAATCTGGCAACGCCGCTTTTGGGAACACACAATCCGCGACGAACGGGATTTTTACAATCACATTGAATACATACACCACAACCCCGTAAAACACGGTTACGTGAGTAACGCACTAAACTGGCCGTATTCAACCATTCACCGGCTCGCGTAAATTTCACCCCCCAAACACCATCACATATATGCAGGAAAAAATAATGGATTTAATTTTTGAAAAAGGAAGTGTAACTTTAGTTATTGCTTTTCTTGGAATGATAATAAAAGGTCTTAGTTATCTATTGAATATAAATGGAGACAAAGATAAAACCTCTATAAGCAAGATAGAACTTCTAAAATCAACATTACAAATAGAAAATTCATTACACATCAATGAATACAAAATACTATATGAAGAGTCTTTTTCATTAATATATAAAAAGCCGTTGCATTTCAATGAAATAAAAGAATTACTATCAACGCGATCACCTAAAATGGCCATTTTAAAATTCCTGGATGGATCACCATACATAGGAGTAAAAAATACCGGCGGTTTCGAGTATAAAAAGTATAACCGTATAAGAATTTTTAATGTTCCGATAATATTCCCTATGTATAGGGGAATCCTCTTAGCTTTATATGTACTTCTATTAATGGGGGGATTAGTAGTTTTTTCACTATTAACCAACAATCCAGAAACCCTAATCCCAGCAAGCGAAAACTCAGCTATCGACGGCATCAACTTTATTGGCATCGTATTAGCATGTGCAATTTTTATTGTGCTAGGGATAAAATGTCTTATTAAAGCATTAACTACTCCTCTCAAATCTGAATTAGAAAGAGCATTAGGTACGATTCAAAATAAGGAATTTATTTTAAAAACAAGTCATGTAATTATCCTAGCTGTTCTATTTTTTAGTTATTTTATTATTAAGGGTTATTGGTAAAGAAAAAGTGAGGGTGGCCAACCGGCCGCCCTACCTCACTTCACAAACCGCTCATACGATCCCCGCGTCCGAAATATCAAATCCGCCAAACCAGAAACAGCTAATGGCGGCGGCTCTATTTCTTCTTTCACTTTGCAGAGTAACGATTGCAGAAGGTAAATTTGTTCGTGAAATTATCACAATATTGTTGCTTCAATTTCTCACTTAATAGGTCGATGGTGTGAACCCTCGCTCACATTTAATGTCAAAAAACAATCCAGAAATCATGTGAGGAAAGGATATGAAAAGTTCAGCTGTATACGGGCTGTTAGTGCCATCAATATTATTGTTATTAACTGCATGTAATGATAAATCGCCCCCCTCCACTTCCAGCACAGTATCAACCGTAATTACTGAAGCGGCACCTATAACGACAGATGCATGGCTCGGTAGATGGAATGGCCCAGAGGGTACATTTATTGAAATATCTGGCGGTGATGGTAGCTATACCATCAACATTGCCGATCTGGATGGCCCAAAACAATTTAAAGGAAAGAGTAACGGCAGCGAGATAGTTTTTGAACGAAATGAAGCCACTGAAACAATTCAGGCCAGCAATGGTGCTGATACCGGAATGAAATGGCTCGCTGAAAAATCAGAATGCTTAAAAGTGCGTTTGGGTGAAGGTTGGTGTAGGGATTGAGCCAAGGCATTATGCACTTAAACAAGAACCTGTTACCGATGATGTTTTAAGAGGCCATCGGCTCAGTTCATCCAAGCTGCGCATTTCATCGATTAAGTGATGAATATCATAAATTTCGCTAAAGAGAATTTCACGCCCCACTAAAGTGCGGTATTTGATCTCGGCAATTTGCTGCGCCTTATCAAGATTATTAAGCGCTTGCTTTAGCCCGTAACGCGCGGAATATTCCTTGTGATGCATGCATGATTTCATACTGTAATCACCTCTATACGGAAAATGGCGGGGATGGTTCTTTTACTAGATTTTCACTTTCTACTGGACAGTTGACTGGCATACATCCGGTGTATTTTTTGCAATTCCCTCTGCTGCCAGCAACCAATCCACATTTTCAATAGTGTTAACCGCTCCTTCGTTATCACTACTGTATTCCCCGGACATCCTGTCAACTATGCATCCTGGCGTCCGCGCGCAAACTTTCCAAGCCGCTTCTTAACTCCTGAGCGTCCTAGCCACCGTTTACAGCCAGCACTTGGCTATTTTTCTACCGTACCCAATGGTTACGGCGGAGGTCTGCAATCCCTCGTCACCTAAAACATTTACGTTGTTGAAGACAGAATCCTTTCTACTCAGGCTAGTCCCTTATGCGGCAGAAGAATGTCTTGTAAAGTTTTCATTCTGAAATGAAATATTTTCACTTAACACTTCGTACCAACCTTCCCACCATTCAACGTAATGCGCTTTCTTTTCATTGATATCGACGTTTTTAAGCCATCTCGCCAAATCAAAATCCAATGTTGGCGCATTAATCCCACTTTTTTTCGCTAAACGTCCTAATTCTTTTGGCGTCATAACCTTCCCCCTTTTGTCTGCGAGTGATAAACAGGTTCACTACCAATATCTAGAGCAAACCCTGTGCCATAAGTAAAATTGCCAATAGTAATTGATATAGTCCGTGCCATTTCGTACAGACAACACCTATTTATCGCGCCAAGATAAAAATGATAAAACTTGGAATTAAGCAGGAAAGTAATTTTATGTTTATAGGAGCATAGCGATGAAGTACTTTATATTGAGCATCACCCTGTTGTTAGCAAGCTGCACCGGCATGCCTGACAATATAAAACCAGTGCAATCTTTTGAGCTGCAGCGTTACTTGGGAACCTGGTATGAAATAGCGCGCCTCGACCACAGTTTTGAGCGCGGCTTAAGTCATGTCACTGCTAACTATACTGTGCGCGAAGATGGTGGTGTAAAAGTCATTAATCGGGGCTATTCAAAAGAAAATAAGGAGTGGGAAGACGCCGAAGGGAAAGCTTATTTTGTTGATAAACCGGATACCGGTTATTTAAAGGTATCGTTTTTTGGGCCTTTTTATGGTTCTTATGTGGTATTTGAATTGGAAAAAGAAAATTATAACTATGCGCTGATCAGCGGCCCGGACAGGGAATATTTCTGGATACTGGCGCGTCAGCCACAACTTGATCCCGAACTTTTGCAACGCCTAATTGCGCAGGCAAAATCACTCGGCTTTGCTACTGACAAATTAATCATGGTCGATCATTCAGGTTCACCGCAATAACATTATGAACAAACTTTTTATCATTGGCCTGCCGCGCACCGGAACTACCAGCATCAGTGTTGCGCTGTTGGATTACGGATTTAAAGTTGCTCACACCGCCTATACCAAGCGCGCATTTGAATTAGCCGACGTTATTGCAGATGCGCCCTGCTTCGCTGACTATAAAGAGTTGGATCAGCTATTTCCCGAGTCAAAATTTGTGTATCTGGATAGACCACTGGAAAGCTGGATTCCTTCAATGCAAATGCTATTGAATAAGATGCTGCCAGAACTTGCGCCAAAATCTGGCTACCTTAACCCAGTGTTAAAACGCTGCATGAATAAAACGTTTTCCCCATTAGCAGTTGAAGACCCGTCATCCAAACAACATCTGGAATACTGCTACCTAGCGCACCAGCAAGAAGTTTTTGATTATTTTTCTACACGTGATAATTTTTTGATAATCGATATAAGCGGCGAAAATAGTTTACAAAAACTATTACAGTTCCTAGCGATTGATGCAGAAGGTGCGGGCGAATTTCCCCACTTAAATATTGGCAAACAAGTGGATAATTGGAGGGAATACAAGCACCCCAATAAAATCAATTCCTTGAGTGCTGGAAAGGAACATCGGAAATTTTTTGATTATTAATAAAGAGAAGGATCATCCTTGATCCGAATGACAAAAGACAAAAGACAGCTTTCTTCTATCTCACACTCGCCGTTAAGTTTTTGTGCACAATACGATGGACAAGGTTCAGCTTTTTAATCACCTCTTCAGCCAATACAAACGGATAGGCATGTTGATGCCCTACGCTGCGATTTAAACTGTTCAAGGCATAGGTCAATGGCAACCAGTGCTCGATAACATGTTCAAATTCTTTGCTGCTGTAAGGATCTATCTCTACATTGGTTTGCAAACTTTTGTTATCCGGCACCTGAGGCGCAATCGTCAAACCAAAGGCATGCGCCGTTTCAAGCGTATCGATAATATGTAAATAATGCGCCCAGGTTTCTGCCCAATCTTCCCACGGGTGAGTACTCGCATAGGCGCTCACATAATGTAATTGCCAATCACCCGGCGGACCATTTTCATAATGGGTTTTAAGCGCTTCGGCATAATCCAAGGTATCGTCACCAAAAAGCTCTCTTACCGGTGTAAGCCATTGGGTATCGCGCACTAATACATCCCAATAATAATGGCCGCATTCATGGCGAAAATGACCAAGCAATGTTCGATAGGGTTCGGCCATATTCTCACGCATTTTTTCGCGTATGGATGAATCAGCTTCATTGATATTAATTGTAATGAGGCCGTTATCATGACCGGTGAGTACGCGGTGCGATTCGTCTTTTTTTGGTGGTGCATCGGCAAGAAAATCAAACATCAATTTTGGTGCATTCGGCGCGGCTGGCGCTAGAGGCAAATTCAGTGAGAGCAAGCTATAAATTAAGCGCCGCTTTTCTGCTTCGATTGTCCGCCATAAATTAAGGTTATATTCCACGCTCAAATCAGGGACAGTACTATTCAATTGGCAAGCAACGCACAGCTCTTCCGGAGCGTCAGCCCTAACAACCCAATTGCATGCATTATGATTTATGCCATTGGCGCAATAACGATATTTAATCAACTCTTTAGCCGCCACTGGTTCCAACAACCCATCAGGACTGGCCGTAAAAGACTGCATTTGTAGCGTATCCGGATTAAAACCCAGAACGGCGTTACAACGCGTGCAAAAAATGTTTTCAAAATAAACGAGCTGACCGCAACTATCGCAAGTGGATAACCGCATAAATACCTCCTGGTATTTTATCCCCGTGAAAATAACAGACACTCCCTGTACTGCACTAAGCGCAACAGGAAGGTGTAATTAAATGACAGGGATAGATTAAACGATGAGCTTGAATTGCTCTGTACGGAAACGTACGCTTGAGGGCGCAAAAGCAGAAACGATAAAGCTGGATTTTATCGGCTAGTGGAGGAGATAAATACGAAAAATGAGGGGCAACTAATCGTTTTTAAAGGTAGACAATCAGCGACTGCAATAGCACGCCGATTATTTCAATTCAACTTTCTGTTCGCCGCAACGACTGCATTTATAAATCGTTACCAACTTGCCCTGCTTTACATCAAATTGTTTTTCTTTCACGACTTCCCATTTATGAAAACCACTGCGGCAGAGTGTTTTGCCTTTGTGTTTTTCAAAAGGGTTTGGTTTTTTAAATTGGATTACATCACCCATAATGTATCGCACTCGCTTTATTACACATATGCAGCAGCAGCCGCACCAGACGCCCAAGCCCACTGAAAATTAAAGCCGCCCAAATGCCCTGTTACATCAACAACTTCACCGATGAAAAATAAACCAGCTTGCGTTTTTGCCTCCATGGTTTTGGATGAGAGATGATGAGTATCCACACCTCCCAATGTAACTTCAGCGGTGCGATAACCTTCAGTTCCGGCAGGCATAATTTTCCATTCGTGAAATTGCGTAGAAACTATCTGCAACTCTGCATGCGTATATTGATTGATTGGACGATTACCATTCCACTGCCCATCCCAATAATCGCATAAACACTGGGCAATATTTTTGGTGAGTAATTCACCGAGGATAGTTGTGAGTAAAACCTTGGGTCGCGCTTTCTGCTGCTCACTTAAAAAATCGAACAAATTCAATTGCGGCAATAAATTTATCTCCAACTCCTTGCCCGGCTGCCAGTAAGAGGATATCTGCAACATCGCTGGGCCACTAAAGCCGCGATGAGTAAAGAGCATAGCCTCCACAAAACTCACAGTGCCGATTTCGGTTTCGCAACCCACGCGGATATCGAGCGCATTGCCAACGCAGGGTGAAAATACCGCGAGCTGCGCAGGTGAAAGCGTAAAAGGAACCAAACCTGCTATGCGCGGTTTTAACGGTAAACCGAATTGCTCGGCCAATTCATAGCCCACTCCTGTCGCACCCATAGTAGGAATTGAAAGACCACCCGTCGCAACAACTAAAGACTCGCAATAAATAGTGCCCTGCGACGTTTTGACTTTATAGCGCATCGGCAAATCGCTTTCTGTCAGTACTGTGACCTGCTCAATATCACAGAGCGTGTAGATGTCAGCACCGGCTTGTGTGCATTCATCAAGTAGCATCGACAAAATATCTTGCGCTTTATTATCGCAAAATAATTGGCCGAGCTTTTTTTCGTGGTAAGGAATGTGATGTTTTTGCACCAGCGCGATGAAATCCCACTGGGTGTAGCGCGCGAGCGCGGATTTGCAAAAATGAGTGTTGTCCGATAGGTAGTTTTTAGGCAGCACTTCCATATTGGTGAAGTTGCAGCGACCGCCACCGGACATAAGAATTTTTTTACCGACTTTATTGGCATGATCGATAACGACCACCGCTCGGCCACGTGCACCCGCCGACGCTGCACACATTAAACCAGCCGCACCAGCACCAATAATTAATACTTGTGTTTGGGAAGGGAGAGCCATAACAGTGACACTGCAGAGCTGGTGCCTGGCACCAGCAAAAAATTACGTGCGCGGTATTAAGTGCACGGTATTAGGTGCGAGGAAGAGTTACGCCGCGCTGCCCTTGATATTTGCCGCCACGATCTTTATACGAGGTTTCGCAAACTTCGTCAGACTCAAAAAACAGCATTTGCGCCACACCTTCATTAGCGTAAATTTTTGCGGGTAACGGAGTGGTATTAGAGAACTCCAGCGTGACGTGACCTTCCCACTCGGGTTCCAGCGGCGTTACGTTCACGATAATTCCGCACCGCGCATAGGTCGATTTACCCAAACATACGGTCAAAATACTGCGAGGGATGCGGAAATATTCTACCGTGCGCGCCAGGGCAAAAGAGTTAGGCGGGATGATGCAGACGTCGCTTTTAATATCGACAAAACTTTTTTCATCAAAGTTCTTGGGGTCCACTACAGTGGAGTGAACGTTGGTAAAAATTTTAAATTCATCGGCGCAACGAACATCATAACCATAACTGGAGGTGCCGTAAGACACTATGCGCTGACCTGCCCCATCATAGCGAACCTGACCCGGTTCAAAGGGTTCGATCATGCCGTGCTCTGCAGCCATACGGCGCATCCACTTGTCGGATTTGATGCTCATAATTGCTCCAATTGCAAATAGGTAAACGGCGCGCATCATAGCCTTTTTCGGGGTAGAAAAACACCAGCCCTCTCCCTTCAACCCTAGCGCTCTGGCGCATCTACCAAGGTAAAGGCCATAAATGCAGGCCGGTTTGACGGGACCGATTCAACTACCGAAAGTTGATTAATGATGGCGCAATTACTGGTGTCGTCGCCCGCGCATTCACCAGCCATATCGACCAAGGTATCGCGCATCGCATGCAGCGCAATCAATTGTTGATCAACTTGAATAATTTTTTCGTTTACCAAGGCTTTTACTTGTGCGCAGCGCCGCTGTGGATTGGCATAAAGCGCCAACAGTTCGCGGCACTCCTCCAAACTAAATCCCACTGCCCTTGCTCGCTGCAAAAAACGCAATTGCGCCACATCATCCAGCGAATAAACGCGGTAGTCATTCCCTGCTTGCCGCTTGGGCAGCACTAAACCTATATCTTCATAATAACGAATGGTTTTGTTAGGTAATCCGCAGGCTTGTGCTGCTTGACTGATATTCATCTCAGATCGCCTCCTGATGCTGAAGTCAAAAAAGCACACTGTAAACCTTTCCATTACTAGAATGTAAGAAAAATCTCAGAGCCATTAATCTAACAATGAATTATCACTTGCTAATTTTTTGCTACTTTTTTACACATATAAACAAATTTATCCGCCAAATTGGCGCCGCCGATAGCTATAATAGGTGAAACCACTCACAGATTTAGTTTATTAATTTCAATAAAAATCATTAACTTATAGATGATTGTTGACAAAGAAATTTAATAAACCAAAATAACTGAACAAAATATATCCTTGTCTAGCTCGCAAACCTCTTTAATGAAGGACGATTCATGGAATATCTCGACATTAATCACCCTGAATGGCAAAAAATGTGGGATGAACTATCAGGCTATCGCTTAAACGATGGCGACCCACTCTGCGTTCACGAGGGTTATTGCTGGGAATACATGGGCTCAACACCTGACCATCATCATCTCCGACATGCTTGCCATCCTCTGACCAACAAAACCGAATATATGTATATAGAACGAACCGGTGCGGCATTGCGTTGGGCTTGATTACACCTACGGCACAAATCATATCGATTGATATTTTTCGCACACAGACTTCGCTAGTATCCTAAACACAAATACCGACACACGTGCTTTTCTGACGCGGAATGTTCATATTTTAAAGCGCTCAATTTTCTCCATCACTGTGGATTGTTACGTTTACCTCATGGGTTCACGCAAAGAATCCTGACAGACCTCACCGATTCACAATCTACTACTTCAATTTCTAGTTACTTGGGTTATCTTAACGCCAAAATATGCTAGGGTACGGCCATCCAACACCAGCACAAATACGCTAACACCAGATAATAATTTTGCAGAACACATAATAATGAATAAAAACGCACTGAATCGTTTCATCCTATTTGTTGGCGTAGGCGGTATAGCCACACTGTTACAATTTATCCTGCTTGCCCTACTGATTGAATTGCATCTTCTCCCAGAAGTTGTAGCCTCAGCGGTGGCTTATGGAATGGCAGCTATTTTTAGCTATATCATCAATTACCATTTCACCTTTATTAGTAACAGCAGCCACTGGCACACCCTCCCAAAATTCATTATTACTGCGACTTTGGGTTTATGCCTAAGCACTCTGCTCTTTGCGATTTTTCTATCGATAACCAAACAGTATCTGGTTGCACAATTTTTGGCATCAGGACTTACATTGATATTTAACTATTCAATGCACAAACTATGGATTTATCGCAAACAGTAAAAAACACCATGCAGCCACTAGCGATGCCTTTGAATATTATTAGAAGAGAGATGATCGAATGAATTATCCCGTACTTTATGATCCCAATATTAACAATCGCGACAAATATAGCCTCCCCTTAGTATTACTGATTGTTTTTGTTGCGACAGTATTTGCCTACACCATCTTTTGTGTTCATGGCGGACTGTTTTCAGATGAAGGATTCCATGCACCTCAAATATGGGTCTACTACAGTGGGGGGACAACCTTTGCGGATACCATTACCGTACCACCAACCTATCACTACATAATGGGATTTATCGTTCGTCAAATCGGTTACTACGACGACAATTTGCTCAAACTAATATCACTCCTTATCTCGCTCTTAACAATCCCCGTTTTCTACAAAATAATTAGCAAATACCATCCACAGGATGCTGGCATACGCACATTGCAATTGTTTTTTCTGCCATTAATGTTTATTTATTATTTTTTGATTTACACCGACATATGGGCACTATTGCTGATAGCCCTGAATTTATATCTCGCATTAAACAAGCGTTACGCTTTATCTGCATTGATAGGCTTGGCAGCAATCTGTTTAAGGCAAGACTGCGTAATATGGGTAGGCTTATCATTCCTCTTGATTTGTTTTGAAAAACACAATCAAACCGATATTTTGCGCATCACCGATATAATAAAAAATGGATTCTTAAAAGGATGGCTTTATAGCGTCGTATTCATTGGCTTTGTAGGCTTTGTGATTTACAACGGTGGAGTCGCGGTAGGAGATAAAGAACAACACAACTCGGGCATGGCAAACTATGCCAATTTTTATATTTTTTTGATTCTTGCCTGGTTTTTATTCTTACCACTCAATATCAAGCTATTGCCTGATATTTTAATTTTCCTGCGCAATCATTGGAATGCAGTAGCTGTCGTCGCTGGTTTTTTACTTTACATGGGAAGCTTCAGTAATCCCCATGGCTACAATAACTCAATGTTTGATTATTTTTTGCATAATGGTATGGCGCATTTTCTGACCACCAACATTTTAGTTAAAAGCATCAGCTACATTCTTGCTGCATGGATGCTACTTAGCCTTATCGTAATGAAACTGCCCGAACAACGCTTTAAGTGGGTGTTATTGATAATTCCCCTGGCAGTGATTAGCCACCCCATGATCGAACCGAGATATTACTTCCCGGCATACTTTGCAATTCATTTACTACGCCCTGCGCTACCCTCAGCAATAGAGACTGGAACACTTGTCTGCTACATACTAGTGGCTGCATACATTTTGTATGGCACTGTATCTGGCAGTTTCTTTCTTTAATTCATACTGGCACTAAACATCATGAAACAATTACTCTCACTTATCGTACCTATGTATAACGAAGAGGAAGGCATAGAAAATTTTTTTGCTGTGATAGAAAAAGTTTTAGCCAGTATTGATATGGATTACGAAATCATCTGTATTGATGATGGTTCAAAAGATAATACCCTGACGTTACTGAGAAAGAAGCATATTGAAAACCCATGCATCAAGGTTATAGCTTTATCCAGAAACTTTGGTAAAGAAGCAGCAATGACTGCTGCGATTAACTACTGTTCAGGCGACGCAATTATACCAATAGATTCAGACCTTCAAGATCCACCAGAAATTATCGGAGAAATGATAAGCCAATGGCGTGCAGGGTTCGACGTAGTGTATGCAATGCGCGTTTCACGCGACAGCGACACCGCCATGAAACGCAATACCGCAGGCTGGTTTTACAAATTATTTAATCGTGTTAGTGACGTAAAAATTCCAGAAAATGTGGGTGATTTTCGCCTTATGGATAAAAAAGTCATTGTTGCGATACGCCAGCTGCCGGAAAAAGATCGTTTTATGAAAGGCCTTTTTTGCTGGCCTGGCTTTAAAAGCACCACAGTTGAGTTCGTGCGTCAAAGCCGGGAACAAGGAACCACTAAATTTAATTACTGGAAATTATGGAACTTTGCTTTATCGGGCATAACGTCGTTCAGCACTATTCCTATTCGGATGGGTGTATATCTTGGCTTGAGCGTTTCAGCATTGGCATTTATTTACGGTCTATTCACCATAATTAAAGCAATTTTTGGAGGACCAGACGTACCGGGTTACGCATCCTTGATGACTATCATGCTATTTGTTGGTGGTATCCAATTGTTTTTTATGGGGCTCATGGGGGAGTACATCGGAAGGATTTACAAAGAAGTCAAAAACCGCCCCATTTATTATGTCGCCGAAGAACTCGGCTTTACAAAGAAATAAACAGTGAACTACCTCAGCCCTCACTCAACACAGTCCGCTCGATCGCATACAGTCATACTGACACTGGTTGTACTTATTGCAGCAGTTTTTGGTTATGTGATCATTACTATGAACACAAATCTTCATGCGGACGAAGGCTTTCATGCAGGCCAGATTTGGCTATTTTACGATAATCAAAATAGGCTTGCAGGCAACATCACCGTCCCGCCTACATACCACTTTGTTATCGGAAAAATAGTACAGTTTACGGGCGGTTATCACGATAATCTGCTGCGGCTAATAAGCCTAACTATCGCGCTAATAACAATTCCAATAACCTATTTAGTCGCTCAATTTTACTGTAAATCCGAAGCATGGATAAAAACACTCCAAGTCTATTTCACTCCACTTATTTTTCCTTATTTTTTCGTTCTCTACACCGACATATGGTCGTTATGCTTTGTTGCGCTAACACTATTACTAACACTACAAAGACGCTATTTTTGGGCAGGTTTTGCTGGTGGCCTTGCCATTTTAATACGTCAGGACAACGTTGCGTGGATAGGCTTAATTTATCTCTATACGTGTTTTGAGGCGATCACCAAAATTGACAAAAAAAATGTACTGCAACTGGTAATAAATGCACTCACAAAAGGAGCTGTATTTAATCTAGTATTTATTTGCTTCCTTATTTTTGTTTACATAAATGGTGGCGTGGCTATTGGTGATGCTGCAGCACATAAAATGTCCGCATTTAATATCTCCAATCTGCATGTTTTTCTCATCTGCTGTTGGATTCTATTTTTACCAACTCACATAGCACAGATACAAAAAATTCTGCCGTTGTTGCGCAAGCCAATAGTTGTTGGGCTGCTCACCGTAGGTTTTATTATCTACATGGGCACCTTAAAAAATACCCATCCTTACAATACAATTATGTACGACTATTTTGTACATAATGGGCTGATACATTTATTGACAGATTTCCCTGTAATTAAAGTGCTTTCATATTTTTTTGCAGCTTGGACAATCTTAAGTTTAATGACAATTGAGTTACCGGACTGGCGTTGGCGCTGGCTTATATTTATTGCACCTCTGGCAGCGATTAGCCACCCACTCATTGAACCACGTTATTATATTCCTGCATTTTTTCTAATTCAGATTCTAAGGCCAAAGCTATCTTCTGAAGTAGAGTTTTTTACCTTGGCATTTTACATTATGGTCTCTGCATATATTTTGTATGGCACAACAACCGAAATGATATTCTTGTAAAGCTACGGATCAGGAAGTAATCCGGCTGCGCGCCTCGCGCGCAGCCACACCTGTATACATCCACTTACCTTGCCTCCAGCGCCAGCCTTTAATAAGCGCACGCAAAAACTCATCCATCACCGCTGCAATTAACAACCCATATAAACCCAGGCCAATAGGTATCGCCAATATATACGCGAGCGGAACCGAAAATAACCAAATGACGCCAATGCTGGAAATAGAAGTGAACGCCGCATCACCGGTGCAGCGCAGTGCACTACCGACAGTGATATTAATGGTGCGCCATGGCTCAGCCAAGAAACTTAATAAAAATGCCCAAAAACCGATAGCAATCACCTCCGGATCATTACTGAATAATTTCAGAATAGGCTGGTTGAACAGCAACCAACACAACGCCAAAGCGCTGGTACCAATCAGGGATATTTTTAAACTTTGCTTAAGTTGTTTGTTAATCAAATCGAACTCTTTGCGCCCTACTCGTTGAGCGATGACGGCCTCTGTCGCCATACCGATGGCGATAGAGATCATTAAGCAAAACAAAAAAGTATTGTAGGCATAGACTTTTACTTTTAATGCAAGATCGCCCACTTCAGCCGCAATCCAATTAAGCGCAATCATGTAGGCTTGAAATGACATTGGCTCAAGGATAGACGGCGCTGCAATCATAACTACCGGTGTAATAAGAACAGCAAAATTTTTCATGCCTTCGCGGAGCGGAATATGAATACGCAATTTTAAATGCACAACCAATGCAACAAACGTAAGGCTCGTACCTGCGGCAATCACACTCGCAATAGCAACACCTGTCACACCTGTAGGTGGGATACCCATAAAACCATAGACGGCTATTGAACAACCGATAATATTAGTAACAAACAAAATAATATTACTAAACGTATTCCATTGCGGCTCACCGTAAATATTGAGAATTGTTTGATAAATAATGCGGCAACCCCAGAGCGCAACCATCCAACCGATAATAGATAAATACGTGCGTGCATGTTGTTCAACGTCAGCACTTAAAGACATAGCCGAAGCCACCCAAGGGCCACCATTATTCACCGCCAAAGCGGCAATGAGTGCGAGCACCACAACAAAAATACTGTACGCCGCAATTGTCGCATTACCGCGTGCATAATCATTTGCGCCAATACGTTGGCTCGCAATACTTGCACCGGCAAATGCACTGACAATCAAAAAAGCATTGGCAACAAATACCAGCGGCGTGATGGCGCCAACTGCAGCAGCTGCACTATCCGAAACGCGACTAAGAAAATACATATCGACCAACGGAATCGTATAGGTGACTGCTTGGTCAATAAACATTGGCCGACTCATGCCCCACAGGCCTTTATCCAAAACCCGGCTTTGCGGCACTTGCTTAGGTACAGATTTCATAAAGTTTCTATTTGATAATTGAATAATCAAGCGAGGCTTAGCAAAGCTTCGCTTGATTGATGTAGCAGGGAATCAAGCAGCTTCGCGCAGTACCACCGCCGGAGGCGTTATGACCACATGACGACAACAGATATAGCCTAGTGCAGAAACGAACACGGCGCCGCTGAGAGGGGATATCAACCAAAAAATATAATGTGGCTGAATAGCAGTTTCCAGCACAAATTTTTGCAAACTGATCAATAATATTTCAGTTCCAATGATTGCAATCAAACCCGCCAGAAATCCGAGAATGGCAAATTCAGCACAGATACTGCCCACAATTAGTTGTCGTGGGCTACCTAGCGCGCGTAATAACCCAGCTTGCTGTTTACGTGCAGCAATACTGCCCATCACTGCGGCTAATAGCACCAAGCAACCTCCAATCAAGGTCAACCACAGCACTAATAAAACACCATCACTGACTTGATTAATGATGCTGCGAATCTGCTCGATAATCCGATCAAGCTCCATCACTAGAATGGTTGGATGATCCAGCAAGAGTTGGTTAATAAACGATTTTTGTTGCGTTGGTAAATAAATGCTGGTGATAAACGTCGGCGAATAAGCATCCAACGAACCCGGCTCAAAAATAAAAAAGAAATTCGGCCGCATACTACGCCAATCAAGACTACGGAAACTCGCAACTTCAGCATCCAACAATAATCCACCAAATGAAAATTGCAATTTGTCGCCGATTTTTAGCCCAACTTCTTTTGCAGTTTCCACCTCTACCGACACACCCGGTAAATTCGCGGCGCTACGCTGCCACTTGTCCCACCAAACGCCTTCGAGGATTTTATTATCGGCCGCCATGGTTTCTGCCCAAGTCACATTTAATTCACGGCGTAAGGCATTGGTATTGGAACGCTGCTCTTCGGTAGTCTCCACACCATTGATGTGGGTTAACCGTGCGCGCATCATTGGATAAAGTGGTTCCGGACGAACGTTGTTTTTTTCCAACAGCGCTTGTACTTGAGATAATTCAGCAGGTGGAATATTCACTAGAAAATGGTTGGGCGCGTCGTCCGGCACCTGTACCTTCCATTCTTCGATTAGCGATGTGCGCACAATGGTTAGTGTAAACAGCAACATAATTGCAATCGAAAACACCAAAATTTGCACCAAACTTTGGCCTCGCTGACGCTGTAAATTAGCAAATGCCAAACGCCAAAAACCCCCGAGACGCAGTACCATTTTTTTACTCAGCGCCAGCAATCCATACGCAGCAACAATAGTGACCACAATCACTGCAAGCAGCGCACCGCTAATGCTCAATGCTAACTCCAGATCACGGCTAAATAAAATCACCAAAGTTAATACGGCAAACAATGCCAAGGCTGCTTGCATCCACACCTGCGGCATATTCACAGCCAATTCACGGCGCAAGATTTTTAGCGGCGGAACTGTTGGTAAATACCAAAGTGCGGGCAAAGCGAAAAATACCAGACACATAAGGCCACTAAAAAAACTTAATCCATAGGGATAAAAACTCGCATCACCCAAACGGATTTGATACACCTGTTGCAAACTAGTGGCTACAGTGCGCTGTAATAATTCACCAAAGACCAAACCAATCAGCGATGCAATCACACCCAGTAAAATTAACTGGGAAAAATACAGCGTGCGAATTCGTACCGCACCTGCACCAAGACTTTTCATCAAAGCAACTTGATCGGTATGGCGCGCAGAAAATTGCCGCGCAGTAATGGCAATCGCTACACCTGCCAACAACACGGAAATTACGGCTGATAGCAATAAAAATTGGCGGCTGGTTTTTAAGGTACGCCCTACCCGCTCCTGTGCAGAATCTATATCAATCAAACGTTGATGTTTACTAAGCTGGGGCTTAAGTTGATCGACAAAGGTTTTTAATTGGCCGATATTATCTGACGCTATTAACCATTGATAATCAACGCGGCTACCGGGTTGTACGACCCGGGTTTTTTCCAGATCGGCAATATTCATAATCAGACGCGCACCGGTCATGCTAAACGGATTGGCGCTATCAGGTTCGCGAATTAATACTTTTTTAACGATTAATTCATATTCGCCAACAGAAACTTTATCACCCAATTGAATTTTCAACAGTGGCAACAAACGCGAATCAACCCAAGCCTCACCAGGTGCAGGAATAGTTTTGGCAATTTCGATATCGGCCAGGTTCATCGCAAAAGGCACGCGACTAATTTCAAATTGCCCGCGCAACGGATAACCGATATCCACTGCTTTCACTGACGCGAGATGCATTTCATCGCCCGCGAAAACCATTGAGGAAAATAACGCAGCTTGAGTTTGTTTAATGTCTTCTTTTTCCGCAGTGGTAGGCCAGTCGGGATTGTGTGGTTGCGAACCTCGCACAATGTAATCCGCACCGAGCACACTGTTACTCTCGCTGATCAGCGTCGATTCAAGGCGATTGGTAAAAATGGAAATTCCGCTCAGGACTGCAACGGCCAACAGCAATGAAAAACCCAATAATTTTAATTCGCCGCTGCGCCAATTGCGCCTTAATAAATTAATCGCCAGCATCATCGCAATTACTCCCTGCCTGACGCTATAGCGCCCGCTGCCAACTCAACTCTACGTTTACACAATTGCGCCAACCGCTCTTCATGCGTAATTAAAATCAGCGTTGTGCCCTGCGCGCGGTTTAACTCAAACAACAATTCAATGATACGCGCGCCGGTAGTACTATCAAGATTGCCAGTAGGTTCATCGGCAAATAGCACTTTAGGCTCACTGGCAAACGCACGTGCAATCGCGACACGTTGTTGCTCGCCGCCGGATAGTTGTTGCGGATAATGTTGTAAGCGCTGTACCAGACCCACTCGATCCAAAAATTCGCGCGCTTTGCTACTGGCCGATTTATCACCACGCAACTCCAATGGCAACATGACATTTTCATGCGCAGTAAGGCCGGGCAATAACTGAAAGGATTGAAAGATAAAACCGACATTTCCGGCACGAACTTTTGCTCGCCCTTCCTCGTCTAACACAGAGAGATTATTGCCATTGAGAATTACCTCGCCGCTACTGGGCACGTCTAAACCGGCAAGAATACCTAGCAAGGTGGATTTACCCGATCCTGACGCACCCGTAATGGCCAACGACTCGCCAGCTACTACACTGATCGAAATTGGATGAAGGATCGTTAAATTGCCTTCTTGCGTATTGACTTGTTTGGTAACTGAATTCGCTTGAACCATAGCAACAGCAGACATAATTGAGTAACCTTTAATAAAGCACACATACATTAATGAAATACGAATACATCCATTCTATTGACATAGGATTTTGATAACCATGTACAAACTGAAGATTTACCTGTTTTTACTCCTGACAATTGTCACCAGTCTCGCCTGTGCACAAAACACAACATCGGCAACAACAAAAATACTCGTGATGGGCGACAGTTTAAGTGCGGGCTATGGCATAGATATTCAACAAGGCTGGGTCAGTTTACTGGAGAAAGAATTAACGAAAAATCACTCAATCCAGATCATTAATGCGAGCGTCAGTGGCGAGACAAGTTCTGGTGGCAATACCCGCCTGCCCGCATTACTTGCTGAGCATAAGCCGGATATTGTGATTCTGGAATTAGGTGGTAACGATGGCCTGCGCGGGCAACCACTGAAATTACTGGAGAAAAATTTACAGACAATGATTGATGCGAGTAAAAAAGTAGAGGCAAAAATATTACTGGCAGGGATGCAAATTCCACCCAACTATGGCGCGCGCTACAGCAATCAATTTAAAGAGCTTTACCCTAAACTTGCTGAGCAAAATCAGCTCGGATTAATTCCTTTTTTATTGGAGGGAATTGGTGGAAATGAAACATTAGTGCAACGTGATGGAATTCATCCTACCGCCGAAGCTCAATCCATTATTGTAAAAAATGTGTTGCCAGAACTGGAAAAAATATTACCCTAACTGAAGAGATATTGCCGAAGATAAAACTATTGAAAGAATCAGCAGCGCTATTGCGCTGCCAACTCCAAATAATCCACAAGTAATTGGACTGTGATATTCCCGCGGAATTCGTTGATATCTAACTTATAAGCTACCCGAACTTTTTCCGCTTGCGGATTAGGCCACAGTTTTGGATCTATATTAAAAGCAATTGCATCGACACTATTTTGCCCTTGCGCGTCATGCGCGAGTGTCATTTTTAAATGTTTTTCGCCCACCAACTTTTGCTGCACTAAAAAGAATTCGCCATCAAATACTGGTTCGGGAAAATGCTGCCCCCAAGGGCCAGCCTCGCGCAATTGGGTGGCGATTAGCAACGAAAAATCCTGTGCGGCCAGCTCACCATCACTCACAACTACAGCTTGTAAATCATCTGCTGTTAGCTGCCTGCGTACTTCATCATCAAATGCTTGTGCAAATACAGCAAAATTAGCACGCGTTAAACTCATGCCCGCTGCCATTGCATGGCCACCAAATTTTTGCAGCAAGTCTGGATTACGCGCAGCAACAGCATCTAATGCATCGCGAATATGAAAACCCTGCACCGAGCGCGCAGAACCTTTGATTTCACCTTCACCTGCATCGGCAAACACGATCGTGGGGCGATGGTATTTATCTTTAATACGCGAGGCCAAAATACCTATCACGCCCTGATGCCAGGTTTCATCAAATAAACACAACCCCCACGGCAAACTCTCTGCATCAGCCTGTAATGTTTTTTGCAGCATGGTCATGGCTTCTTGCTGCATACCCGTTTCAATCGCTTTGCGATCACGGTTTAGTTCATCCAATTGAGCCGCCATTTCACGCGCGAGATTTTCGCTCTCGCACATTAAACATTGTATACCGAGCGACATATCATCCAGCCGCCCGGCTGCATTTAAGCGCGGACCGAGCGCAAAACCAAAATCGCTCGCCACCAATTTATTCGCTTGTTTGCCCGACACTTCCAGCATGGCTTTAATTCCCGGGCGACAAACACCCGCGCGAATACGCTGCAAGCCTTGCGCAACCAAAATACGGTTGTTGTAATCCAGCGGCACCACGTCAGCCACAGTTCCCAACGCTACCAAATCCAAAAAGCTCGCCATGTTGGGCTCTGCAATTCCACTTTCTTCGAACCAACCCATTTGGCGCAACTCAGCACGCAAAGCATTCATCACATAAAAAATAACGCCAACGCCGGCAAGATTTTTACTGGGAAATTCGCAACCAGGTTGGTTGGGATTTACAATCGCATCGGCATTGGGCAAATAGGCGCCAGGCAAGTGGTGATCGGTCACTATGACGGCAATACCGAATTCGCGCGCGGCTTCAACACCTTCAATACTGGAGATACCATTATCGACGGTAATAATAATGTCCGGTTGTTGCGCCGCTGCGACTGCAACAATTTCTGGTGTTAAACCGTAACCATATTCAAAGCGATTCGGCACCAAAAAATCGACATGCGGCAACCCCATCGCCCGCAAGGCCAACACTGCAAGGGCACTGCTGGTTGCACCATCCGCATCAAAATCGCCAACAATAATAATTTTTGCCTGGGCAACTACAGCATCTGCCAAGAGACTGACCGCCTCACCCAAACCTTTGAAATTAGGTTTAAGAAGATTCGCAAGTTGGTACTGCAGCTCGCACTCATGCTGCACACCGCGCGCACTGTAAATGCGTTGCAAGAGCGGATGAATAGCCGTTTGAAATTCAACCGGCTGGGCTTGATCACGGCGACGAATAGTTTTTTGCATAATTTACATTCGGAAGGAATAAAAACAACGGCAGAAATAAAAACGCCGCAAGGATAAATCCTTGCGGCGTTTTGTTAACCCAAGGCGTAAGAGTTACTTGCGAACATTCGCCGCAACAAACTGCTGCACCTTTGACAAATCTTGCGGTAATACGGTGTAACGCTCTTCGCGTTCAAACAAATCTTGCATATGATGCGGCAAGACTGGATCTGCATCCTGCCCTGCTTTACGCACCGCTTCCGGAAACTTCGCCGGATGTGCAGTGGCGAGAATAACCATCGGAATATCCTGGCGACGACGGGTTTTGCGCGCAGCTTCAACACCAATTGCGGTGTGAGGATCGAGCAAGTATTCGGTACGATCAAACACCGAACGAATCACATCGATAGTCACTTCATCGCTAACACCATGACTGGCAAACAATTCACGGGCACGCACCAAAGCAGATTCTTTCAGGATCATGCTGCCAGATTTAAAATCTTCCATCAACTGACGAATGGCACTGCCATCGCGGTCGTACAAATCAAACAACATCCGCTCAAAGTTGCTCGACACCATAATGTCCATACTTGGTGACAAGGTGTGTTGCAATTGATTTTTGCTGTGATCGTTACTGCTGATGCAGCGATGCAAAATATCGTTGCTGTTAGTCGCAATCACTAATTGGTCGATCGGCAAACCCATTTGCTTTGCAAGATAACCTGCAAAAATATCACCGAAGTTACCTGTGGGAACTGAGAAAGCAATTGGACGATGCGGTGCACCCAATGCCAAACCGGCATAAAAGTAATACACGATCTGCGCCATGATACGCGCCCAGTTAATCGAGTTTACCGCAACCAGTTGGCGACCTTCCGGCAGAAATGATTGATCGCCGAAGCTGGCTTTCACCATATTCTGGCAATCATCAAAATTACCTTCGAGGGCGATATTAAATACGTTAGGTGCAAGTACGGTTGTCATCTGACGACGCTGAACATTCGACACACGATTGTTCGGGTGCATGATGAAAATATCGATATTGTCGCAACGACGGCAACCTTCGATTGCAGCAGAACCTGTATCACCAGACGTTGCACCCATCACCACCACTTTTTGATTGCGTTTTTTCAACAAGTGATCAAGTAAGTGACCTAAAAATTGCAATGCAAAATCTTTAAACGCAAGTGTTGGGCCTTGGAATAATTCCAAAATCCATTCGTTGTGACCGGTTTGCACTAGCGGTGCAATTGCATCATGGCGGAAAGTCGCATAGGCATCGGCGATAATTTTTTTGAAATCTTCATCACTGATAGCGCCAGCAATAAACGGTTTCATTACATTAAATGCGAGTTCCTGATACGACAAACCAGCCCAGGACGCGATCTCTTCGTTCGTAAATTTCGGCAAGGTTTCCGGCACATACAAACCACCATCAGGTGCAAGGCCGGTGAGTACCACTTCTTCAAAACTAAGTGCGGGCGCTAGGCCGCGAGTGCTGATGTATTTCACGATAACTAACCTTTAAAAAAATTTGATGCGGCTTATTTCAATGCTTCAACACGAATACGTTGCACAGAACCAGTGATGGAATCCAGCGCTTCAATACTGCGAATAGCAGCGGTGAGCTTTTTATCCTGCACTTGATTAGTCAACAAAATCAGCGGCACGGTAGACTCACCCTCTTTCGCTTCTTTCTGAATCATGGCTTCAATACTGATGCCAGAATCACTGAGGATGGTAGCGATTTTTGACAGCACACCGGGTTTATCTTGTGCAGACATACGCAGATAGTTAGCAGTTTCTACATCATCAATCGACAGAATTGGCTGCTCGGAAACAAAATCGGCACCAAAACCTAAATAAGGTACACGGTGCTCTGGCGACGCCGTCAGCGTACGCGCAACATCAACAATATCACCCACAATAGATGAGCCAGTCGGCTCAGCGCCTGCGCCTGCGCCGTAATACAGAGTTGCGCCCACTGCATCACCTTTTACCAGCACCGCATTCATTACACCATCAACGTTAGCAATCAAACGCTTCTCGGGAATTAAAGTCGGGTGTACACGCAACTCGATACCCTTATCGGTGCGACGGGCAATACCGAGATTTTTGATGCGGTAGCCTAGCTCTTCAGCGTAGGTCACATCTTCGGTGGCAATTTTGGTAATGCCTTCAGTGAATACTTTTTTAATTTCAAGCGGAATACCAAACGCGAGCGAGGCGAGAATCACCAGCTTGTGGGCTGCATCTATCCCTTCCACATCGAAAGTGGGATCAGCTTCGGCATAACCCAAGGCTTGCGCTTCAGCTAACACATCTTCAAACGAACGACCTTTGTCGCGCATTTCAGTAAGAATAAAATTACCAGTGCCGTTGATAATACCAGCCAGCCATTCAATCTTATTCGCGGCCAAACCTTCACGAATGGCTTTAATAATAGGAATACCACCTGCAACAGCCGCTTCAAACGCAACAGTAACGCCTTTTGCTTTGGCCGCCGCAAAAATTTCATTGCCGTGATGGGCAATCAGCGCCTTATTGGCGGTAATGATGTGCTTGCCGTTTTCGATTGCCTTGAGAATTAGATCTTTGGCAACCGTAGTACCACCCATCACCTCAACCAACACATCAACATTTGGGTTGTTGGCTACATCAAACACATCGCGAGTTACGTTGTATTTGGAGGTATCACAATTGGGGTTATCACGGCGCGCACCAATTTGTACGATGGTAATGTCGCAACCGGCACGGGCATCAATCAGCGCTTTGTTGCGCGTGAGAATATTAACTGTACCGCTGCCCACGGTGCCCAGACCGCAGATACCTATTCTTACCGGATTCAAGGTGGATTCCTCAATAAATGCTAGTGAAAATTACGCCAATACCAAAAAAGACGGCCACCATACTCATGGTGGCCGTCAGTGTCAATTGTGCTCGGAACGCGTAGATAGATAAGGCTATCTGAGTACGCCGATACCCTCGAAAAGCTTATATTCCGAGAGTTTTTGCCAGCTCTTCAGGCGGCAAATAACCCGGCATCAAGGTGCCGTTAGGCAGAAATAAAGCCGGTGTACCATTTACACCCAATTGGCCACCCAATTGGAATTGCGCTGCAACCGGATTATCACAAGTTGCATTAGGTACAGACTGGTCAGACTTTAACTTGGTCATTGCATCCAGCTTATCTTTAGCACACCAGGTAGAGACTAATTTATCAGCCGATGGGCTGGGAATACCGGCACGCGGATAAGCCAAATAACGGATCTCGATGCCTAAATCGTTATAACCCGGTTTTTGCTGGCCGCCCTCATCATAGGCATGCATTTGGCTATGCAGCTTGCGGCAGTAACCACAATCAATATCGGTGAATACGTAGACAACAGCTTTAGCTTTGCCCTTGGGTTTGAAATTGATACTGTTTTTGCTATCTAATGACGCGAGTGCTTTTTTACGCTCTTCAATTACGTAAGGGTCTTCAATTTTAGCGAAGCCAGTACTATCAATTCCAAACACTTCCCCTGCAATAAATTTATCACCCTCAGGCGTAACAAATAGCACTGGACCACCGGGCACTTGAACCTGATAAAGGCCTTTGATCATAGAGGGACGCGGCTGACCAAAATTAATGTCGGGGCGCGCTTTATGCAGGTTTTCTAAAATCGTTTCTTCCGTGGTTTTACGCTTGAGCAAATCACCTTGTGCTGATGCGAATGGTATAGCCATAAAGGCAGACAAAGAGAAACCCGCTACAGCGGCAAAGCCCAGCGTTTTTAATGTTTTTATCATAGTCATATCTCTTACAGGTTTATAAATAATTGTCGTTATAGCTAGCCGCGTGGATGATGCTGCGCGTGCTGTTGTTTCATCCGTAGCTTGGCCACATGGGTATAAATTTGTGTCGTCGATAAATCGCTGTGTCCGAGTAGCAACTGTACCACACGCAAATCGGCGCCGTGATTCAATAAATGAGTCGCAAACGCATGACGCAAGGTATGCGGCGACAAATCTTTTTTGATGCCCGCAACCATCGCCCAATGTTTGATGCGATACCAAAATGTTTGGCGAGTCATCACTTGGGCACGCATACTCGGAAATACTATCTCATCCGGCATATTATTCAGCAACACAGGTCGCGCTTCGCGCAAATAACGCGCAAGCCAAGCTGCCGCTTCCTCACCCATGGGAATCAACCGCTCCTTACTGCCTTTCCCCATAACTCGCACCACATTCTGGCGCAGGTTAATTTGCGGCATAGTCAATTCAACCAATTCGGTGACGCGCAAACCGCAAGCATAAAGTACTTCCAACATGGTTCGATCACGCAAACCAACAGGATCGGTTACATCTGGAGCGGCAAGCAGGGCTTCGACATCGGTTTCGCTTAAAGATTTCGGTAAAGGACGAGATAATTTTGGATTATCAACCAAGGCAACCGGATTTTCGCTGATGCGGTTCTCACGTATCAGGTAGCGATAAAATCCCCGCACACAAGAGAGGAAGCGTGCCGATGTGCGACTCGATAGTTTTTGCTGCAAGCGGATACCCAAATAATTTTGCACCAGCACCGCATCAACACCAATCAATTGCTGCCCCTGCTGATTTAACCACACTGCAAACTGTGCAAGATCGCGCCTGTAGGATTCCTGCGTGTTGTCACTCAAGCCTTTCTCTATCCAGATAGCATCCAGATATTCAGCGATAAGCTGCGTATCCGCAGGGAGGAGTGTTAACTCTAAAGGTTTCGCAACAATCATAATTTTAACCAGGCACAAAACTCGACTCTAGCGACTCTAATCCCACAAGGCAATCAGAAAACTTGAAGACAAAAAAGCAAAAAGCCGAAGCAGTTTCCCGCTTCGGCTTTTTGTAAATCGATACAAAATATCGATTTAATCTTATGCCAATTTCTCTTTAATACGAGCAGCCTTACCAGTAAGGTCACGCAGGTAGTAGAGTTTGGCTTGACGCACGTCACCACGACGTTTCAGCGATACGCTGTCGATCATCGGGCTATGTGTTTGGAAAGTACGCTCAACGCCTACACCGTGAGAAATTTTGCGCACGGTGAATGCAGAGTTAAGGCCGCGGTTACGAATAGCGATTACAACGCCTTCATAAGCCTGTACACGCTCACGATCACCCTCTTTTACTTTCACGTTTACAACAACGGTGTCGCCTGGTGAAAATTCAGTAAGGTTTGCTTTCAGTTGTTCGTTTTCCAACGCCTGAATAATTGGGTTAGTCATTGATATTCTCCTAAGAGTCTATAGCTTCACAGCTAGAGTTTGTCGTATCAAGGTCACGACGATATTCCGTCAACAGCTTTTGCTGCTCCTCGGTTAAATTTATTGCTTGCAATAAATCAGGCCTTCTCAGCCACGTTCGCCCTACCGCTTGTTTTAAGCGCCAGCGCCGAATCAGTTCGTGATTACCAGACACCAATACTTCTGGTACACGTATTCCTTCAAATTCTTCCGGACGGGTATAGTGTGGGCAATCCAACAAACCATCCGTAAATGAATCCTGCTCTGCTGAAAGCGCATGCCCAAGAGCACCCGGAATCAGCCGTGTTACCGCATCGATCAGCACCATTGCTGGCAACTCACCACCGCTTAACACGTAATCACCGATGGACCATTCCTCATCGATAACTGTTTGTATCAATCGCTCGTCGATACCTTCATAACGACCCGCAATCAACACCATATTGCCACTAGTTGCCAGCTCAACAACACCGGATTGATTCAGTGTCCGCCCTTGGGGTGAGAGATAGATAACTTTTGCATCATCGCCCGCCCAGGTTTTTGCCGCCGCTATAGCATCGCGCAGTGGTTGCACCATCATCACCATACCAGGACCACCGCCGAAGGGGCGATCATCTACCGTCGAGTGACGATCGTGCGCAAAATCGCGTGGGGTTATTGTTTTTAACTCCACCAAACCTTGCTTGATTGCACGGCTGGTTATCCCAAAACCGGCAATCGCGTTAAACATGTCAGGAAAAATGGAAACAACCGCAATTTTAAGCAATTGACGATTACCCCTCTCGCCTCACAGCGTTTACGCCAGAAAATTGAGTTTTAGCAACTAAAACTCGGGATCCCAATCAACTAGCATTTCGCCAGCATCGAGATCAACAGTCAGAACAAACTGCTCGGGCACATAGGGTATCAAGCGCTCGCGCTGATCAATACTCTGTGCATCCGCGGCAACAACCAACACATCGTTTGCACCAGTTTCCATTAACTTGGAAATTACACCGAGACGCTGACGCCCACCGCCAAATTGGGTAAACACCACCAAGCCTTCAAGCTGACTCCAGTAGTATTCACCATCATCCAGCTCAGGCAAGAGTTCACGCTCTACAGCGATATCAGCCGCGGTATATTGCAAAGCCAAATCGCGATCATCTATACCGACAATGTGTGCGACAAAAGCATCGCCATGCGGACGAGCTTCGTCTATTTCAATTTGTTTGACGCCATGTTTGGTTTTTAAAAACCAGGGATGGTACTCAAACAAATTGTCTTGCGGCTCGGTGTAAGAGTGGACTTTCACCCAACCCTTCACACCATAAACAGCGGTAATTCGCCCGACGTTAACTAAAGTGGATTCCGCAGACATCAGGCGCCTTCAACTATTTATTTAAAGAGGCAATTAAGCCGCTTTTTTACTTTCTTTAACCAGTTGTTCAACGCGCTCAGACAACTGTGCACCTTGACCAACCCAGTGTTGCAGACGATCAGCATCAACACGCAGACGCTCTTCTTGACCACGAGCAACTGGATTGAAGAAACCAATACGCTCGATGAAGCGGCCGTTACGGGCGCTACGGCTGTTGGTTACGGTCAGATGATAAAACGGGCGCTTTTTAGAGCCACCACGTGACAGACGAATAGTTACCATTGAGGTCTTCTTCCTGTATTTACTAATGGGGGAAAGACAAGCTTTCCCGGTTAAAATCGACTTTCAAGTTAAAAAATCGTTAGTCGCACAATAAGCTGTGCGAAAGGCGCGGCATTTTAAGGGAAAGATCCGGCTTTGTATAGACCAATAATCATTAAGCGGAGCAACCTCAACCCTTTACCTATGGGATGAGGTGTTTTTTACCACAATATCTAGTTACACATATCCGCAAAACGATTGGTGAAGTTGAGGTCTATCGCCTGCGCAAATCCAGGTAGACTCAGATGCTCCTGATCCACTTTAATCAGGGTTTCATCAATCAACCCTTCACCAAAGTGGTAAATCGTCGCGAAATTACCCTGCAAAGCAGCAAGATCATAGGCCGATGCAGCAGTACGCACTTGTTCGCGCTTGGTTTTATACCGGGCAAATACCACCCCCCCATAGCGACGCTCCAGCATAGATTCGACCACGTGAGCCGCAAAAATGCTGGCGGTCGCATTGTTACCACCAAAGCCTTTGGAGTTGAGGAAGGCAACGTCCAACGGCTGCTTGCAAAGCTCATCTTTCGTAGAAATCTGCAGGCGATCGGCAAATACATCGTCGGCAACTTTATTGATAGTTTTAATCCCGGGAATAAGACCATATTTAAAAATCCCGAGACTGGCAATTAATTGCTCGCCACTGGCGGCAGACAACGAATGCCCCACATAGGCTTTTACCGCCGACACAGGCCAGTTACTGATATTAAATACCTGCGCAATCTGGTCAAAAATTTGCGATTCTGTGACCCGGTTTTGCGGTGTACTGGAACCATGCGCCTGCACCATCGAACGCTGCTGGATCGATTCATCACCAAGAACGGCACGCGCCGAAGCTACTGCTTTAGCCATAGTGATGTAATTGCCAGGGCCGGGAGCCGAAATCGACTTTTTAAAACCGTCGGCATTGATAAACACATCGCCTACTGCGCCATGCACATCGGCGCCCAATTCAATTGCCAAGGCATCATCCATCAAGACTACATACTGGCTAGCCTCGGCCATGGTAAAGCCGGCATTGTCACCAAAAGGACGGCTGGTACGACGCGGATCAGTTTCATCAGTGCCATCCAGTTTTTTAAGTTTTTCTTCGCTGGCGAGTGCGCCCATGGTCGCATAGCCATCAATAATTTCTGGCACTATCGGAGCCTCTGCGCAGCCCACAACCGCGACACGGCATTTGCCTGTAGCGATATCGTCTGCAGCTGCCTGCAAATTATAAAGAAATGAAGCGCAGGCACCTGTGATTGCACCTGTCTGCCCAACACTTCCCAGAATATAAGCATTTACGAAATCTGCGGGCATAGTATTCAAACCCAGAGGACACTGTTTGGCGCTCACACGGCTACCCTTCAAGCGCGACTGCAAAAGACCACCAAAGCCATTTTCATCCATCTGGCTCATCACGTTGCTGGCGTAGACACCAATTTGATCCGGCTTCACTGAATTCATGACCACCTGCCATTCCAATCCAGTGGACTGAATAGCATCGGAAGCACCAATGACTGCCAACTGCAAAGCACGAGGATGATAATGGGAGTTATAGAGAGCGCCTGGGTTAAAACCGCGCGGCAACTGCCCGGCAGATTTTACCGGCAAGTCGCGATAGCTATCGAATTTAACCTCAAGACCTGATGACGCCGTCACACGAACACGATCATCGTCGATATCATCCACCATCCAATCTGCAGGAACTGGCTCGGGCAGATCGCGCTTGCGCATCTCAAACACCAGAGGTGCATCACCCGCCCCTAAAGTGGCTGATTTTTGCCAATGCGTCGCATCGACATCAAAAAAGGTTTTATCAATACGGCGAATCAAGGTGCCATCCAATACCTGCTCACCAAAACGGGTTTCTATATCAGCCAGGCCCAGTGCATGGCCTTCGGCATCGCGATAAGCGCCATCCGTAAAGTTGACCAAGCCCATCATCACCGCCAACCCAGCGATGGTCGCCTGTCGATCCATTGGCTGCAGGCTCTCAATTACCATACGGCGATAGGCGTGATGGCCAGAGCTGCGGCCAGCCGCATTAAATCCACCAAAACCCACGATCACTGGCAAACGCGCAACAGACATAACTAACTCCCACAATCGGCAAGATTACAAAATTTAAAGAAGTGTAGGAGCATTCTCCAAAGATGTCCCTGTTGATTCGGTCATTTTCAGTGGTAAATTAGCCAAATGATAGCAAGCCAGATAAAACGAAGGCCAGATGAATAACAATCCTCCCATCCACATTCACTTTTTACTCTGCGAACGCATGCTCGCCACCAGTAGCACCTTGCCCATAGAAATGCTGCTTGCAGCAGAAAGCGCCGTGCGCAGCATGCTGCCAAGAGACCAACAACGCCCTCTCGACATTAAAACCATTAGCCTAAGCACTACACCTATCGCCACCCGCACTGGGCTTCTGTGGCAGCCAGATGTCACCATTGCCAGCAAACCCGCCAGCGATTTAATTTACATCCCCGGTTTGTGGCGCAACCCCCGCCCTGTTGTGCAACAACATAGCGAAACACTGGAATGGCTACGTGAGCAATCCCAGAACGGTGCCATTATCAGTGCTGTCGGTACGGGTGTTTGTTTTCTCGCAGAGGCAGGATTATTAGATGGCAAAGCGGCAACAACTCACTGGCACTACTTTGATCAATTTCAAAAGGATTACTCACAGATACAACTTAAGCGGCAGTATTTCATTACCCAGGCAGGTAACCTGTATTGCGCCGCAAGTGTTAACTCCCTCGCCGACTTAACTGTGCACTTTATCCAGCGCTTTTTTGGCAAAATGATTGCAAGTCATGTGGAGCGACACTTCTCACACGAAATTCGCCAAGCTTATGAAACCAGCGGTTTTTTTGAGGCGGAAGAAAATCGACATCCAGATGAAGACATAACCCAAATACAAATCTGGTTACAAGACAATTACCAACGCGATATTTTATTCCCACAAGTTGCAAGCCGTTTCAGCATGAGCGTGCGCACCTTAAATCGCCGCTTTAAAAATGCATTAGGGCAAACACCGTTGGATTATCTACAAGAGATTCGCATCAACATTGCAAAAGATTTACTGAAAACCAGCAACTTATCGATCAGCGAAATTGCCGACAAAATCGGTTATCAAGATACAAGTTACTTCACTACATTATTTAAGAAAAAACTAGCCACTACACCCAATGCCTATCGCAATACAGTGCGGGCAAAATTATTTAGCATCTGATTTTTCAGAATAATTTTTTCTAAAAAAACAACCCCGATGCTAGTGGCATCGGGGTTATTGTTAGCACTTATTTTCCTACTGTTATGCCGCGCCAACACTCGCCGGAACAACTGTCAGTTTTTCTGCAGTTTGCACGCCAATTGGAATTGTGCGCGGTTTCATGGATTCAGGAATAATGCGCTGCAAATCAATATGCAGCAAACCACTTTCATAATTAGCTGATTTTACCTGCACATGATCAGCTAATTGAAAACGACGCTCAAAGCTACGCGCTGCAATACCTTGATGCAAATAAGTGCGCTCTTGATCATCGGCGGCTTTATTAGCAGATACCGTCAGATTATTCTGCTTCACCTCAATCGTTAATTTAGATTGATCAAATCCGGCAACGGCCATAGTAATTCGGTATTTATCTTCACCCGTCAGTTCAATATTGTAGGGTGGATAACTGGGTTGATTCTGCTCTGTACGGGAAAGGCTATCTAACAAATTAGCCATGCGATCAAAACCGATTGCAGAACGATATAGCGGAGTAAAATCAAAATTACGCATTTTCAATATCCTCAATTGAGCAATATAAAGTATCGGCTTATCTCATCGATCAAGCCATTAAATGATTATGTGATCCCCTATCGAGCCATCACACAAATGAAATAAGGACAGGTCAAACTATTTCAAGTTAGTGGCACAAAAATTTTATTTTAACTACTGAAAAAATCTCACTTAAAAATTCAGGCACTGAATTTCAAGCAACGAAAATCCCCCCCACTCCTGGCTATCAATAGAGAATGATCCTCACTGCCAGCATGTTTATGGCTGCTAATGCCATTAACCTTCAGAGAAAGATCGAAATGTTATTAAGGAAGCTCAATAAAAACTTGCTATTTATCGGGAGATCACCAATATAGATAGGGAGGGTCGGGATTGTTCGCGGAACTCAGCGCGCACAGAATCGCCCTCTTAAACATAAACGTTAAGGAGCCTTACGATGAAACCTGCTGTCGACGTTGTATATCGTGATTTTGACTCATCTGCCGCACTAAACGAGATCATCACCAAGAAGCTGGAAAAGCTCAGCCGTTACACAGACCAAATTGTTCATAGCCGCGTTGTTCTTGACACTCCCCATCACCACAAACACAAAGGCAAACAATTTCGCGCGTCTATTGAATTGGATATAGTCGGCCATCCATTGGCAATTACTCAGGATGATGAATCAATCCATGTTGCAGTTCGCGATGCCTTTTCAAGCGCAGAGCGTAAAGTAAAACAGCTGGTAGCTCGGCAACGAAATACACGTTAATTTTCTACACAGTTTCACTTAGAAAAATTATTTCCCTAAATGAAAAAGCCGGCATCATTACTGATCCCGGCTTTGGCTTGCTAAAATAGCGCTATAATTTTTTAACTTGCAATTCCCAGCTTTGCTGATTTTTTACTGATGAGGTGATTCAGGTTAGCCAATGATTGCATATGGCTATAAATCAATTCCAAACCATCTTTTTTGAATAAATCCAATGCTTCTGCATCACCCAAAGCTTTAAGCTTTTCGCGTTTAACGACATAAAAGCCCATTAAATTCATATTCGATTCTTCGCGACCTTTAAAAGTAATGTTCGCTTGCATAGGCTCAAGCAAATTCAACTCATGCAACCGCTTACAAAAAGCCTTGGTCATGTCAGCGCGATATTGGTAATCCTTCAAAAACTCAACCACTTCTTTTAGGTGCGCAGACTGCTCGCCACTTTCCTCAAACAGACGACGGCCTTTGCTGCCATCCTTCAGTACGGTTTTACTATCAGCATCGATGCACAATGCCATAGTGTCCGCTGCTTTATCACCACCCAACACAAATGGGTAACGACGGATAAATGCGGGAATATAGCGTGATGTAAATTGGAAATTTTCATCCAAAGAAAGATTTTCACCTTCTTTCAATCCCATAATTGCTAGGGGAATGTACTCACCCTCAGTTGCTGTAGCTGAAAAAACAATGGGGAATTCGCCTGCCGCAAAAGGGATTTCTGTTGCCAATATAGGCGCTGAAATCATATGAGCCACAAATGAATAATCATCAACCTGAACAGACCAATTGCGATGAGCATCAGATGACAGCGGTTGAATGTTGTCATAAATCATAAGTTGTTTTGCCACAAGGATACCTCTATTTATTTTCTCGGCTGGGAGGGATGAGATTAGAAATGAAAAACAAAATAGGGGCGCATGGTAGCACTTTTACAAGCACACGCCACTAAGAAGACGACCAATTGTCCCTACGTAATCCGGGCTGCAAAAACAAAAAAGCCCGCTAAAAAAGCAGGCTTTTAAGTAATCGATTTAATTTGAAAAATTGGTCGGAACGGCGGGATTTGAACCCACGACCCCTACACCCCCAGTATAGTGCGCTACCTGACTGCGCTACGCTCCGACATTTTTCTTTCCAAGGCCATTAAAATCCGGTCTCGCGAAGGACGGGCATAATACCTTAATTTATTGTCAATGCAATCAGAGATTTAAGAATTAAGTCCAATGCTTAGTAGGCAACCAACCGCGATCAAGGTAGATGTTTGTTTGACAAAATTATTTGATTTTCAAAAGATCGAGCAGGTGTTCCAGATCATCAATCATGCGCACCACCAATTGATTTAATTGGCCTGATTCCGAAGGATTAGTGTCGCTTGACATCTGCAGCCGCGCACCACCGATAGTAAAACCTTGATCATAGAGCAAGCTGCGAATTTGGCGAATAGTTAACACATCCTGACGCTGATAATAACGACGATTCCCACGGCGCTTTACGGGATTCAATTGGGGAAACTCCTGTTCCCAATAACGTAGAACATGCGGTTTTACCGCACACAGTTCGCTCACCTCACCAATGGTGAAATAACGCTTACCGGGTATTACGGGAAGTTCGTCGTTATGACTCGGTTCCAACATAAGCTTCTACTCGTGCCTTAAGTTTTTGTCCTGGACGGAAGGTGACCACTCTCCGGGCGCTGATAGGAATCTCTTCGCCCGTTTTGGGGTTCCTACCGGGACGCTGGCTCTTATCGCGCAATTCAAAATTACCGAAGCCAGAAAGTTTGACCTGTTCGTTATTTTCCAAAGCATGGCGAATCTCTTCGAAAAAGAGCTCCACCAATTCTTTGGCTTCACGTTTATTGAGTCCGAGATCCTCATAAAGTTTCTCGGCCAAATCAGCTTTGGTCAGAGCACCATCCGACATAATTATTATTCCCTATCTGAGGGTAGCGGAAAAATTCACCCCCAAATACTGAACAATCGAGTCAATGGAGGCGTTGATCTCATCTTCATTAAGAGTGCGTGAAGGATGCTGAAAGGTCAACCCCATTGCAACACTTTTTCTATGTGGATCAATACCTTTGCCCATATATACGTCAAATACCTTTAAGTCGATAAGGTGCTCACCCGCCTGACCTTTAACCGCCACCAAGAGTTTATCAGCGGCTAAATCGCGATCAACCACAAGTGCCAAATCACGGCGCACCTCAGGGAATTTAGACAAAGAAGTAAACGCCGGAGTCCGCGCTTTAAGTAACGAACTGAGACGCACTTCAAATAAATAAACAGCTTGTGGGATATCTAACTGCTGCTGCAAGCTCGGATGCAATGCACCCAGAACACCCTGCAACTCATTGTCCCGATATATCTCTGCCGTCTGACCAGGGTGCAAAGCAGAATGATTTCCTAGTTTAACAGTGAAGGCAGACTCATCTCCCGTTAATGCCAGTAATGATTCAAGATCCCCCTTGAGGTCAAAGAAGTCCACCGAATCAGCAACATTTGCCCAAGACTCAGGCGCTCGGCTACCGTATATCAGACCAGCGAATACAGCCTCCTGTTTAAGGCCGTCTGCTGATGGAACAAACCGCAGGCCAGATTCAAACAAACGTACACGATTCTGCTGGCGATTCAGGTTGTTCCGCAAAACGCTAACCAAACCAGGCATCAAACTGGTGCGCATTGCCGCCATATCGGCGCTGATGGGGTTGCGCAACATAACTGGCGATGTCTCTGGATCAAACAATGCAGACAGTTTTGGCTCGATAAAGCTATAGGTAATTGCCTCTTGATAACCGCGTGCGATCAATTGATTGCGCAGTGTTGGCAGACCCATTTGCGCCTCAGGACTAGGCTCTATATCCAATGGCGCTGCCAAGCTCCGCGTGGGCAGGCGGTTGTAGCCGTAGACACGAGCCAGCTCTTCCAGCAAATCTGCTTCAATAGAAATATCAAAGCGGTAGCTCGGCACAGCAAACACCCAACCTTCGGTATTTTGCGACAGCAAAACCAAACCCAGACGAGCAAGAATATCGACAACTTCGTTATCGGCCATCTCCAGACTCAAGCCGCTGACAATACGGGCTTTACGCAAGGTAACCTGGCGCTCTTGCGGCAGATGTTCGTTGGTAGCATGCACAACGGGACCCGCCTCACCACCGACAATATCCAGCAGCAAGGCTGTTGCACGCTCAATAGCATCCAGCTGCAAACTGTAATCTACGCCGCGCTCAAAGCGATGCGACGAATCGGTGTGCAAACCGTATGAACGTGCACGACCAGCAATAGCCAACGGATTAAAGAAAGCGCTTTCCAGAAAGATATCGCGTGTGCTCTCGCTTACCGCGCTCGCTTTACCGCCCATAATGCCCGCAATAGCCAAGGCATTTTGTTGGTCGGCGATAACCATGGTATCGGCATTGAGTTTTATTTCTTGCCCATCCAACAACTGGATTGATTCGCCCTGCTGCGCCAGACGCACATGAATTGCGCTGCTGAGTTTGGACAAATCAAACGCATGCATGGGCTGCCCCAACTCAAGCAGCACGTAATTGGTCACATCAACCACGGCATCAATGCTGCGCAAACCTGAGCGAACCAGCTTATCCTGCAACCATGCAGGACTTGGACGGCTTATATCGATATTACGAATCACACGACCTACGTAGCGGCTACACGCAGCACCAGCTTCCAGATGCACAGGAAAACTGTCAGCAATAGATGCGGTAACAACAGGAATTGCCGGCGCAGTGACGGGAGCACGATTCAATACCCCCACTTCGCGTGCAACACCTTTTACACCCAAACAATCGCTGCGATTGGGAGTCAGATCGATTTCGATCAGCTTGTCGTCAAGGTTCAAATACTCACGCAGATTAGCGCCTACAGGAGCATCGGCAGCCAATTCCCATAAACCGGTATCATCATCGCCTGCTTCAAGTTCAGTTTGGCCGCAAAGCATTCCAAAGGATTCAACACCACGCAGCTTGGCTTTTTTAATTTGGAAATCACCAGGCAACTGCGCACCTATAGTGGCAAACGGGATTTTGATCCCAACGCGCGCATTGGCAGCACCACATACCACTTGGCTCGGACCATCAGGCAGACCAACCACTTGGCAAACACGCAATTTGTCGGCGTCAGGATGCTGTTCGCAGCTCACAATCTCGCCCACAATCACGCCGGTGAAATCACCAGCGACGGATTCCACAGCATCTACTTCAAGCCCTGCCATGGTCAGCTGGGCGACTAATTCATCGGTACCTATGGCTGGATTAACCCACTCGCGCAGCCAGGATTCACTGATTTTCATATTTCATTCATTCCGTTAAAACTGTTTCAAGAAGCGCAGGTCGTTCTCGAAGAACAAACGCAAATCGTTTACACCGTAGCGCAACATTGCCAAGCGCTCCACCCCCATACCAAAGGCAAAACCGGTATAGGTTTCGGGGTCAACACCACTGGACTTAAACACCTCAGGATGAACCATGCCGCAGCCGCCAACCTCCAACCAACCGGTGTTTTTACACATGCGGCAGCCTTTGCCACGGCATTGGGTACATTGGATGTCCATCTCGGCCGATGGCTCAGTAAACGGGAAATAGGAGGGGCGGAAACGCACTGGCACATCCGCCTCAAAGAAGGCTTTGAGGAATTGATCCATGGTGCCTTTGAGATCGGCAAAACTGATATTTTTATCGACCACCAAACCCTCTACCTGATGAAACATCGGCGAGTGAGTGACATCGGAATCACAGCGATAAACACGACCAGGGCAGATCACACGAATCGGTGGCTGTTTGTTTTCCATGGTGCGCACTTGCACCGGTGATGTGTGGGTGCGCAATACGTGGGTATCGTCCACGTAAAAAGTATCGTGCATCGCCCGCGCCGGGTGATGGGAGGGGATATTGAGCGCTTCGAAGTTATGGTAGTCGTCTTCAATTTCCGGGCCGACTTCAACGCTGTACCCGACTGCGGAAAAGATTTCTTCAATACGCTGTAATGTACGGGTTACCGGGTGCAAACCACCAGTGTGTTGGCCGCGTCCGGGCAGGGTTACATCAACCACTTCGCTAGCGAGCTTGGCATTAATCGCTGCCTGCTCTAATAATTCTTTGTGCACATTAAGCGCGTCTTGCACAGCATCTTTGGCCTTATTGATTTCAGCACCGACAGCAGGACGCTCCTCTGCCGATAATTTACCCAACGTCTTCATCAACGCGGTGATGCTGCCATTTTTGCCTAAATAATTCACACGCACTGCGTCCAGCGCAGTCAGATCTTGGGCATCGGCAACGAGTTTGAGCGCTTCTTGGGTAAGCGCAGCGAGATTTTCCATCTGCTTTTCCAGTACGAATCGTTAACTATCGAATAATTGAAGCCATAAAAAAAGGGAAGAACCCTAAAGCTCTCCCCTTTCATCGCGTTCACAAAAGCCCTTGCGGGCTTGAGGTTGTTGGACGATTAAGCAGCCAGAGCTGATTTAGCCTTCGCAACAACAGCAGCAAAAGCTGCTTTGTCATATACAGCCAGATCAGCCAGTACACGACGGTCGAGAACGATGCTCGCCTTTTTCAAGCCAGCAATCAATTGGCTGTAGGACAAACCTTCAGCACGAGATTGTGCATTGATACGAGTAATCCACAGAGCACGGAAATTACGCTTTTTAACGCGACGATCGCGGTAAGCATATTGACCAGCTTTGATAACCGCTTGCTTGGCGACACGGAATGTACGCGAACGTGCACCGTAGTAACCTTTAGCAGCTTTTAATACTTTCTTGTGACGACGACGCGCCTCTACACCACGTTTAACACGGGCCATATCTCTATCCTCTCAAAATTCTCAATTAGCGCTGATTAATTAGCACGGAACAAACGTTTTACGCGTGGTACATCGGCTGCATCAACGATGCTGGTGCCGCGCAGTTGGCGCTTACGTTTGGTGGTCATTTTGGTCAGGATGTGGCTCTTGTTAGCGTGTTTGAACTTGTAGCCTGCGCCAGTCTTTTTGAAGCGCTTTGACGCGCCACTGTGTACTTTAGCTTTAGTTGCCATGTGATAAAACTCCACACATTTAGGTAAATAATATTAATAATCAAGGCAGCTAAAAGCCCGACTATTTTCTCTTTTTAGGGGCGATGACCATAGTGAGCTGTTTACCTTCCATCTTGGCAGCCTGCTCAACGGTACCCATCTCAGCCAGGTCGGTCTCGATGCGCTGCATCACCTCCATCCCCAGCTCTTGGTGGGCGAGCTCGCGGCCACGGAACTTTAACGTTACCTTGGCCTTATCCCCATGCTCCAAAAAGCGAACCAAGGCCTTTAATTTGACCTGATAATCCGCATCCTCCGTCCCTGGGCGAAACTTCATTTCCTTCACCAGCTGCTGCTTTTGTTTCTTTTTAGCAGCGGCTTTGGTTTTTTTGATTTCAAACAGATGCTTGCCGTAATCCATAATCTTACAGACTATTGGATCGCTATCAGCAACGATCTCCACCAGGTCCAGTGTTGCCGCTTGCGCCTGAGCAAGTGCATCACTCAGGTTCACAATACCGACTTGCTCACCTTCTGCGTTGATTAAACGAACCTGCTTGGCTTCGATCTGATCGTTGATCCGCGCTTTCTTAGAATTGCCTTTGGCCGCGGGAGCGTTATCTCGTTTGATAGTTGTATCTCCAATAAATTAATAGAAATAAATCTTTTTTCGCTTTAGCTGTCTTTTGGTCAAAAAAACTTTCTGTTAAACAGAAATATTTCGACCTCGACGCGCTATATCGGCGGTCAAGTGCGCGATGAAAGCTTCCAGATTCATTACACCCAAATCTTGTCCGTCCCTTGTGCGAACTGCAAGTGATTGATTTTCAACCTCTTTATCGCCAATGACGAGCAGGTAGGGTACCCGCTGAATTGTGTGCTCGCGGATTTTAAAGCCGATCTTCTCATTTCTCAAGTCCGGAATGACACGAATGCCCTTTTCACGTAAGGCTTTTTCCACTAATTTGACGTAATCGGCCTGATTATCGGTGATATTCATCACTGCAACCTGGGCTGGCGCCAACCAAACCGGGAAAGAACCTTCGTAATGTTCGATCAGGATTCCGAGGAACCTTTCGAAGGAGCCGAGGATAGCACGATGCAGCATCACAGGACGCTTACGCACATTGTCTTCAGCGACATATTCCGCATCAAGACGCTCAGGCAACACATAATCGAGCTGGATAGTGCCACACTGCCATGAACGACCAAGCGCATCCTTAATTTGGTATTCTATTTTCGGACCATAGAATGCTCCCTCGCCCGGCAACTCTTCCCACTCAAGGCCAGCAGCACGTAGAGCAGTACGTAACCCCTCTTCCGCTTTATTCCAGGTTTCCAGAGTGCCGGCGTATTTTTCCGGACGCAGTGACAGTTTTACCGCGATATCAGTAAAACCAAAGTCATCATAGATGGACTTGAGCATCTGGTTAAAAGAGGCAACCTCACCGATAACTTGCTCTTCGGTACAGAAGATATGCGCATCATCCTGTACAAAACCGCGTACACGCATAATGCCGTGCAACGCACCCGAAGCTTCATTGCGATGACAGGAACCAAACTCCGCTAGACGCAGCGGCAAATCTTTATGCGAACGCAGGCCATGGTTGAAGATCTGGATATGACCCGGGCAGTTCATCGGTTTAACCGCAAAGTCGCGCTTCTCTGACTCAGTGGTAAACATGTTGTCGCGATAGTTTTCCCAGTGGCCGGACTTCTCCCACAGGGTACGATCCATAATCATTGGGGTTTTTACTTCCTGATAACCCCAATCGTTTTGTTTTGCGCGCATGTACTGTTCGATCTGCTGCCACAGAGTCCAGCCCTTGGGGTGCCAGAACACCATGCCCGGTGCTTCATCCTGCAGATGGAACAGATCAAACTTCTTCGCCAATTTGCGGTGATCGCGTTTGGCCGCCTCTTCAAGTAGATTCAAATAGGCTTTTAACTGTTTGGCGTCGGCAAACGCAGTGCCGTAGATGCGCTGCAACATTTTGTTGTTGGAGTCGCCACGCCAGTAAGCGCCGGAAGTGCGCATCAATTTAAAGTTCAGGCAAAAACGCATATTGGGCACGTGCGGCCCACGGCACATGTCGACGTATTCTTCGTGATGATACAGACCCGGCAGTGCATCTTTGGGCACGTCGCGATCCAGGATCTCCAGCTTGTAGGTCTCGCCGCGCGCAGTGAACACGTCATAGGCTTCTTGCCAGCTGACCTTCTTTTTCACTACTTCGTATTCGGTTTTGGCTAATTCCAGCATACGTGCTTCCAGACGGGCGATATCCTCGTCGGTCAGCTTCTGCTCAAGGTCGATGTCGTAATAAAAGCCGCTGTCGATGGTTGGGCCGATAGCCATTTTCACATCGGGAAACAGTTGTTTAATCGCGTGACCGAGCAAGTGCGCACAGGAGTGGCGAATAATTTCCAAACCGTCTTCATCTTTCGGAGTAAAAATCACCAGATCCGCATCTTCAGTGATCAAATCATGTGCATCGACACGTTGACCATTTACACGACCACCTAGTGTGGCTTTAGCCAAACCAGCGCCGATAGAAGCAGCAACTTCATAGACAGAAACGGGATTATCGAAAGGACGTTTGGAACTGTCGGGGAGAGTAATTACAGGCATGATGTATCCTTTTTCAGTGGTGGCCCCTACGAAAGGTCACGTGATTTAAATAGGGTAATAAAGTGCGAAATAACCGAATCCCGCACCTACGATTGTGCGGGTCGGCGAGTATAGGGGAGCTTGAGCAGCAGAGGCAAGGTTAGCGGGGCGACACAAATTAAAACCGGCGTAGCCGTCAGCTTAGATTTGCCACGCCAAAGTAATTGCACCGAATTCTTTCCTTGCGGTCTGACTTTTGTTTGGCTCGGTATCGGATTGATAGGACAAACAAATGCTTGCGCGTTTCCACGCGTAGGTAATACCACTCATTAGAGAGTATTGATAATGCTCGAGATTATCGGAGGCGCTGGCGCTAAAATCGTTACCGTCAACCAGAATTTGATTGTGTACATATTTCCCTGTACCACCGAGATAAACATACCAACCTTCAGAAACCGCCACCGGTGTACTTACGCGGCTGCCTAGAAAACTCATCGTAGAGTAACTACGTGCAAGCCCGCTCCCTGCCCGCAAGAAAATACCTGCACCGGCGTGCGACTCAAGATTACCTACAGCTATATCACCCAGCAGTACCGCATCAAACGGGCTGGAATCTTCAGTAGAGAAACGCCAAACCGCAGTGCGCTGTAATTGCCAAATAAATTCATCTTCTAATTGATATTTCCAACCTTGTGGTTCTTTAGCGTCTACCAATTCGTGCACAAATTTCTGCACCTCTTCCGCGCCGGATGAAGGCCCCACAATACCGACCAAGGTTGCGACGTTATCGGCAAAATCGTCCTTAACCACTACGTAAGTCGAACGCCAAAATAGTAAACCGGCATAAGGCGCATCTGCCGGATCGGGAATCGCTTTGGTGATATCCTCCGGCGTTACCATCGCCTGTCCAAGAGAATGCATTTTATAAGTGTAAGTAGGGTCATCGCTAAGCATCCACGCCAAAGGCAATGTCAGCAACGGCGGTTTGGTTAAATCCTCGCCCGGCTCATTGCGCTGCCCCCAAGAGAAATAAATACCGTTAGTGTAACCGCCGCCATCTTTTCCGGCGGCAAGATCGTTATCCCAGCTTGCTGAAATCCAATCAAGCGCGGCGGAAGCATTTGCGCTGCTAGCAACGGCAGCACCTAAAACCAAGCAACGTAACAAGGTAGATTGCCGGGCAAACAACACTGCAGCTGTAGTTTTCATCAGTCTCTTCCTTTAATAACGACTATTTTATCTGGCAGACCATTAGCCTTACCGCCATTTTTTGCAGGAAAGCTAACAACAAGAATGCAGAAGAATGTTAACCGGTTTAGTTGTGCCGCTTCTGTTAGCTAGGGAACGGACAAAAAAAAGCCCTCGTGTGATAGAGGGCTTGTTGATGGTGGATTAATACTGCGGAATTAATAAACGTCGCGACGATAACGATTGGTTTCGATCAATTGCTGCAAATCGTTTTCGCCTAATATCTCGATAAGTGCTTGATGCACACCAGTGCCCATGGCCACGCCACCGCATACATAAATAGCGGCACCGCGATCCAGCCATTCACTCAATTGCTGTTGTTTGGACTTCAATACATTTTGCACGTAGCCTTCACCATCGCGCGAATAAACCTCATCCAGTTCGGTGAGAAAACCCGACTGCCGCCATGCATCCAACTCGGCAGCAAAGAGACGATCTTTACTGCGCTGACGCTCACCAAATACCAGCCAGTTTTGTTGCACGTCGTTAATATAACGCTCATGCAAATGCGCACGTAAACCGGCGATACCAGTACCTGCGCCAATCAAAATCATCGGGCAATTGATAAGCGGTGCATGGAATGAAGGATTAGCGCGAATGCGCGCCAGCACTACACCATTATCTTGCGCTGCTGCCGTTAACCAACCCGACCCCAAACCAAGCTCGCCTTTTTCCGTAAACGTCTGACGCACAACCAGATCCAAGCGACCATCGGTTGCCAAGGAGGCAATCGAGTATTCTCGATGCGGCAAAGCAAGATTATTTTGTGGTCTTATCTCTAAAATGTCACCCGCTTGCCAATGCGTATTACCAAGCTTGGGCGGCTGCAAACTCACACAATAAATACCAGTACCGACACTACCGCCATTAATCAATTCACGTTTTTGTAAACGCCATTCTTCATATTCAGGTGCAACCCAAGCAGGAACATTTTCCACACCGCTGATATCGGCAACTGTTTTTTGCCATGAGTGAATCGCGTTTTCATCGCCATTATCGACATTGATACGCGCAAATAATGGCTTGGCACCGCTTGCTTGTAACCACTGTTCAACCTGACCTGCAAACGAGCAAAAATCGCTGTAGCGTTTATCACCCAAACCCAAAATTGCGAATTGCAATTTGCTTAATGCAGGTGACGACTGCAACAATTTTCGCGCAAATCCGCGCGCAGAATCCGGCGCTTCGCCTTCGCCAAAGGTCGATACTAAAAACAATATTTTTTGCGCAGACTCAAGTGTCGCTTTATCCAAGGCCGCAATATTTTTTACACTCGCTTTAATGCCACCCGATTGCAAAATGGTGGCCGTATGCCATGCCAACTGCTCAGCAGTTCCGGTTTGGCTGGCGTAAACAATCCAATAATCTGCGTCGCTGTGCGTGTTAGAGAATCCTGCTGCTGCAGCTTTGCTGGTGCGTTTCTTTTTGCGACGATCGAGATACAACAACAAACCGGTGATAGTGAACAAAGGCATCAATAACGATGCAACCATATTGATGATCAGCCCCGTAGTACCAAAAAATTCACCGGTATGTAATTCATAAATACTTTGAAAAAGGCGCTTACCCAAAGGGGCGACTGGTTTGTATGGCTGGTCATTCACCACCTCACCCGACTCAGCATTAATGCTGATGGAGCTGCGCTGACGATCATTGGTTGCATCGGGAGTAACATACGAAATCACTACCGGATCTGTTGGCGCGCGCGGCACACCGATGTTCGCATATTTAAAATCATTATCAGCTTTTCTTAAAAAAGTTTGCCATGCATTATCCAGCGCAACAGGTGCTGAAGCTTGATGCGAAATAGCGCCGCCTCGACCATCACGACCACCTTCTCCGCGTTGACCACCACCTTCCCTGCCTTCCCCACCTTGGCCGCGCTGTCCGCCTTGCCCAACGCCAAAACCACCGGGGCCACGTGGACGTTCTTGCACAGCTTCACCGGTTAATACAATCGAGGCTCCATTCTTGAACCAACTGTATGACCACGTCAGGCCGGTTAACGCGAGCAGTAAATAAATTACTATCAACCAGGTACCGATTACCGAATGCAACGCCCAATAAAAATTGCGCCCTTTCAAACTAAAATCAATACGAAACCAATTGCGCCAATTCAATGGTCGACGCGGCCAGCGTAAATACAAACCGGACAAGGTGAAATAAACCAAAGCCAATGCGCTAAAACCAGTAATTTGACGGCCAATATTAATACCGCCCTCTTCTGAAGGAATTAATAACCAGCGATGCAATGAACGAACGGTGCGAAAAAATTGTTCACCAGTAACTTTGCCAAGCAACTCACCGGTATAGGGATTGATGTAAACAGAATCACCACGGCGTTCACCCGGTGGCGGAGCCATACGAATCAGGGCGCTGCGATCAGCTTCAGGCCAAAGTGTAATTTGCTCAACGCGAACACCTTCGCGCTGCGCACTAAAACGCGCAACAATCGCATCAGGCGTTAGGCGTTCGCCGCTCACTTGCACGCGCACTACATCGGAGCTAATAACCTCCATAATTTTTCGCTCAAAGCTCATCAAGCCACCGGTAACACCTACCAGCGCGAGCACAATTCCTGCCGTAATTCCCAGAAACCAATGAATCTGAAACAAACCGTTTTTCACGCGAAGCTCCCAATAAAAAATCACAGGCCAGTGCTGACCTGTGAGTGAGGTAATTAAAACTGTTACTTAATTGATGTATGAGAAATAGCTGGTACGGCAGCGATAACCTACCCTTATTCGCTGGTTAGCTGCCAACCCCCACCCAAGGCTTTGTACAAATCTACTGCCGCATTTAAACGCGCCAACCGCTGTTGCACGAGCGAATCTTGCGCTTGAAATAAATTGCGTTGTGCCACTAATAACGCCAATAAATCATCGCTACCGGCACGATAACGCGCTTCCGTTAAACGCACACTGAGTTCAGCCTGAACCAAAATCTCCTGCAAACTGGTTTCCTGACGCTGGGAAATATCAGTACTCGCCACAGCTGTGTCCACCTCTTGCAAGGCCACTAATATTGCCTTGTGATATTGCAACAACATTTCGGCGCGACGTGCTTCACTCAAGCGTTTTTGATTGATGACACGGCCACCGTTAAATAGCGTTTGCGCGAGTGACAGTGTCCAACCCGATACCTGTGTTGCCGGATTTAAACTGAATAATTCACTGGCACTTTTACCCGCATTTGCACTCAAGCTGATGCCGGGTAAGAGCGCAGCACGCGCTGCTACAATATCGGCATTCGCCGCAACCAAACTCGCTTCACTCGCTGCCAGATCCGGGCGGCGCGTAACCAAATCGGCTGGTGTTCCCGGTGCAATTTCTGGCACGGCAACATCCAACAAATGCGCCTCAGCCAAGGTAAATTCTTGCGGAGTTTTACCGAGTAAAATAGCCAGTGCTGAACGCGTCTGGCGCGCCTGTAATTCCAAAGGTAAGAGCGATGCTTTTTGCGAGAGCAAGTTGGTTTTTTGTTGTGCCACTTCCGCAGCGGTACCTGCACCATTGCGATAACGCGCATCCACTACTTTTTGCACGCGCTCTGCAATAACAATGTTTTTTTGCGCCGATGCTATACGTTCTTGCAAAGACAACCACTGAAACCAACTACTCGCGATAGCTGCTTTAATACTTAGCAGCGCCGCATCCTGATCAAAACGGGTTGCGTCAAATCCGGCTTGGGCAGATTTTCGCCCCGCCGCAATACCGCCCCACAAATCAACCTCATAACTAATACCCAGAGTTGCGCTGGTTGATTCGCTGGTGCTAGTAACATCGCCAGAGGTGGTCGTGCGCCGTTCACCACTGGAAGCACTGGCATTGAGCGACGGAAACAATGTTGAATTGGCAATCCGCATTTGGAATTCCGCCTGACGCACACGCTCGGCAGCAATCAATACATCGGGGCTTTGTTGCTCAGCTGCACGCATCAATTCATTTAGCGTCGGCGCATTAAACGCCTGCCACCAATTTGCCTCAATTTCACTCGCGCTTTTTCCATCGCCTGCCTGATAGGATTCGGCATAATTTATTTGCGGGCGCTGCGCATCGTCACTAGTGACGCAAGCAACCAACACTAGCGATGCCAACAGCACCACAATACTTTTATACTGCAACAACATAAATATTACTCCGCCGCCAATGCAGCAACAGGATCGAGACGAGCTGCTTTGCGCGCTGGTAAAAAGCCAAACAATAAGCCGGTTAAAAATGCACAACTAAATGCCATGATGACCGGCGTTAATGAGTAAGCCACTGGTGTGCCGAAATGTGCGACCACCATTGCCATGCCCAAGCCCAGCACCACACCGATCACACCACCCAAGGCCGACACTACCAATGCCTCAATTAAAAACTGCTGCATGATATTGCGTGTACGCGCACCGGTTGCCATACGAATACCAATTTCTCGCGTGCGCTCGGTAACACTCACCAACATAATATTCATCACCCCAATACCACCCACTAGTAACGAAATAGCCGCGATAGAACCGAGTAGAAATGTCATGGTATTTTGTGTTTCTGAAACCATATCAATCAGCGATGACATACTGCGAATTTGGAAATCTTCCGCACCGTGCCGCTCCATCATGAGTGCATGGACACGGGTTTGTACTTCAGCCATATTTTTTTCGTCATCGACTGAGATAGTGATGTTGCGCAAAAAGCGTTGGCCAATTACGCGCAAGCTGCCGGTCTTAAATGGCACAAACACTTTATCATCCTGATCTTGCCCACCCGGATCAGCGCCGCGCTCGCTCATCACCCCAATCACTTGAAACAATACAGTGTTGATCATGATAAATTCGCCTACCGGATTTTGGTCAGCAAATAATTTTTTAGCGACGGTTTTTCCTAACACAACAACGGTTGCGTAATTTTTATCATCCTCTTCGGTGAAAAATGTTCCCTGCCCTATTTCCCATTTACGCGCTAATGGAAATTGCGCTGCCGTCGCATTAATTTCAGTGGTGTGATCAATATTGCCGTAGCGCAACGTAAACTGGCCATTCAATTCCGGCAGTGCAGCAGCGATGTGCGGCAGAGTTGCAATTGCATCGACATCTTCCGGCACCAGAGTGACGGAATCCCAACGAAACCGTTGCATTGGTCCACCGGGGCGCACTATCAATAAATTGCTGCCCATGGCACTAATGCTATCGACTACCGCTTTTTTAGCACCATCACCAATAGCCAACATAGTGATTACTGAAGCCACGCCAATAACAATCCCGAGCAAAGTGAGAATGGTGCGAAATACATTGCTGTACAGCGAGCGAAACGCCGTTTTCATGGCTTCAAATAATTCAGTACGCACACTGGATTCACCGCGCAGGTAATGCTCAACTTTCGGAGGCTGGGGTGATGGTTGTGGACCAGGATCGGCAATTACTTCACCATCGCGCAGTTCAATCAGGCGGTGTGCATGATTGGCGACGGCGGCATCGTGCGTGATTAAAATAATCGTATGGCCTTGCTCTGATAATTCTTTTAGCAGGCGCATTACTTCTTTGCCGCTATGACTATCAAGTGCACCGGTGGGTTCATCGGCAAGAATAATTTGGCCACCGTTCATCAACGCGCGTGCGATAGAAACGCGCTGTTGCTGTCCGCCCGATAATTGATTGGGGCGATGGTGCAAACGCTCTTGCAAACCAAGTGAGCTTAATAATTCAGTTGCGCGACCACGACGCACCTCGGGCGACAAACCGGAATAAGTCGCTGGCATTTCCACGTTTTCACACGCGGTTGCACCGGATAGCAAATTGTAACTTTGAAACACAAAACCAAAGGCTTCGCGCCGCAATTGCGCAAGCCCATCCGTATCCAATTCGGCAACATTTTTGCCCGCAAAAAAATAGTCGCCGCTGGTGGCACGATCCAAGCAGCCGAGAATATTCATCAGCGTAGATTTACCCGAACCTGACTGTCCCATGATGGCAACAAATTCACCGGGATAAATTTCTATATCAATGCCGTGCAATACCTGCGTCGCAATTTCCCCGTTGCGAAAAGTTTTGGTGACGCTCGATAATTTAATCAGTGGTTGAATAGCGCTAGCAGTTGTCATTAACGTCTACCCATACCCGGACCACCAAAGCCACCGGCAGGCGCCACTTTTACTTCATTCGGTTTAGTGCTGCCACTGACAACCTTTTCACCCTCATTCAAACCTTCGAGAATTTGTGCTTGCACACGATTGGTTACACCAATCAATACTTTGCGCTCGGCGATCTCGCCGTCTTCATCCATCACTTTTACTACTGCAGGACGCGGACGAGCTGCCGATTTATCAGCACCCTCTTTCATGTCATCACGGCGCTTTTTCCACTCAGCTTTTTGTTCTTCCGTTGGCTGCGGCGCATTGGCTCGCTCGCCTTGTGGCCGGTCTCCTTGTGGACGCTCACCCTGTGGCCTATCGCCACGCGGCGGTGCAAAACTCACTGCTGACATAGGCACCAACAATACATCTTTCGCTTGCGACTCAATGAAAAATACTTGAGTACTCATCTGTGTCATCAGCACCCGGTTTTCATTGGGTACATCAAATAGCGCGTTGTACAAAATGACATTGTTAAGAATTTCCGGCGTGGGCTGAATGCGATTGATAGTGCTGTACCAGCGGCGCCCCTGGCTGCCGAGCGTAGTGAAATATACCGGCATTTCCACTCGTAACTTTCCGATATCCGCTTCCGACACTTGCGTTTGCACCGTCATGGTAGACAAATCGGCGATGCGCATAATCGTCGGCGCCATTTGGTTGGTGTTGAGGGTTTGCCCTTGGCGCGAAGTGATGGACACTACAGTGCCGTCGATAGGAGCATAAATGCGCGCGTAATTGAGGTTGGCTGCTTCTACGCGCAGGGTAGATTCGGTTTGCTGAATTTGCGCTTGCAAGGATTTAAGTTGCGCTTGGGAAGACTTTAAATTGGCTTCAGCAGTTTCAAGTGCTTCAGTGGTAGTGGCGTCTTCAATCATCAGATTTTTTTGACGGCGATAATTAATTTCCATCAATTTTAATTGCGCTTCGCGTTCTAATAATTGCGCTTGCTGGTTACGCAGCTGTGCGCGGGTTGCATCCACCTTTGCGGCGAATACGGTCGCATCAATATCGGCCAACAAGTCACCGGCTTTAACTTCTGAACCGACTTCCACATGCAACTTTTTTAACTGGCCAGAAACCTGTGCACCCACATCCACATAATCCTGTGGTTGCAAGGTGCCAGTAGCAGTCACCAGATTTTCAATATCACCACGCGCAACCACCTCTGTTGTGTAAACAACATCCGCACTATTACTGGCAAAAACACTGCGCCACAACAAAACAATAAGTAGCACTGCAACAACAAGCAAGATTGCAATACCGAGCCGGGAACGGAAAAAACTGCGTTTAGAAAAAGCCAGAGTCATAGTGTTATACCGTCAAACCAATCATCAACAAGCACCGGATATACCGCTGCAATAAAGTGGTGGCGAGTATAACCCAGGCTTTATGGAGGTTTAGTGAAAACACGGCGGGATTAACAGTTATTGCACAATCCAGATCGGCTAATAAACATCGCGGCAATAGCCTTGTGTATCGGCCAAAATTTCAAGTTTCTCAGCGCCGAGAATCTGTGCAAGTGCATCATCTACCGCTTGCGCCATACCCTGCAAACTGCCACACACAAAAATGGCCGCGCCCTCAGCAACCCACTTCTGGATTTCTTGCGTATTGGGGATAAGTAAATCTTGCACATAACGCGGCGCGCCCGGCGTAGCATCGCGTGAAAAAACAGTGTCTAGACGTGTTAGCAAACCGGCCTGCTGCCAACGCTGTAAATCGGCATGAAAAAAGCTATCTGCCTGTGCGGTACGCTCGCCAAATAGCAGCCAATGTTTGGTATTAGCGCGAGCAGGGTTTGCAAGGTGCGAACGCAAGCCTGCTATGCCTGTGCCGTTGCCAATTAAAATCAGTGGGCGCGTTGCGGCTGGCGAATGAAAATGCGCATTAGTGCGAATGCGTAAACGAATTGCACTGTTAAGTTCGGCATGCGCTGTTAACCAGCCGGAACCAATACCGAATTGATGTTCATTAATTTGCACTTGCCTGACCAACAAATCTAACGAGCCTTCTGTGGGTACTGACGCGATTGAGTATTCGCGATGCGGTAATTCTGGCAGTGCAGCGATTAGCTCTGCATCAGTGGCGTTTTTTAACTCGTCGAATTTTTCGTCACTGATCATAAGATCGCGGCTTACCAATTCATCGCGGGGAATTGAGCTGCGTTCAAGTCGCTGCAAAAAAATCTGGATGGCGAGAGCTGAATTGCAGGGGCCGATTTCGGCAATATCACCCGGTTGCCAGAGGTCAGCCGGAATCTCACCCAGTGCAGGTTGCAGCTGCAGATGAAATGCAGGTGCGCCGGGGCTGGTAGGATTTACGCAGTCGCGTGCAGTGAGTGTCCAATCGGTATAGGCCGGTTTACTCCAATCACTAAAATGCGAGTTACCGGAAACTTGGCCGAGATAATATTGCCAATGGCGTATTGCGCTTTCGTCGAGCCGATCAACTTCAATAATATCGGCAATAAAATGGGCGCCGCGATGATGCAGCTCGTTATGCAACTGATGCGCAAAACCACAGAAGTGTTGATAGCTTGAATCACCCAACGCGAGTATGGCGATTTGCAAATGTTGCAGGGACGTTTTTTCTAACTGCACTAATATGCGGGAAATAAAACGATTGCCATTATCCGGCGCTTCGCCTTCACCGTAGGTACTGACAACAAATAATGCAGTAGATGCTTGCTGTAGGTGTAGCGGAATGAGGCGGTTAAGCGGCAGCATTTGAACCGTTTTACCCGCTTGCTTAAGTTGCTCCGCCGTTTGTTGTGCAATGACTAATGCACTACCGGTTTGGCTGGCGTAGCCAATTAAAATATATCCATCGGAATCGATGTTCTGCGATGCTGAAAAAGGTTGCTTGCGCTGATAATTTCGCCAGCAGAGCCAGCAAAAAATAAGGTAGGAAAAAATTAATAGGCTAGCGGCAAGATAGCGCACAAAAAACTCTTCTTTGTATTATTCATCGCACGTGGAGTAGAAACAGATAACCAGCCACTCTCTGAGGCACGCCGGAAATACATCCTTGTAGGCTCATCTTTGATATCCATGTCTCAGACGGTCTCAGAGAGTCGCTGGCTATCCGTCTATACCGGGATTCATCGCAGCAGTTTTAAACATTATTCCGGCAAAACTTCAAAAGTCGCCGCGTAACTGCCGGAGCGCGAGGTGGCCGGTTTTTTGGCTTTATCGTCGCGATAGCTTGCGCTCAACCAGTACATGCCTGCTTGTGGCCAGGTGATAACGATATTGCCTTTTTTGTCAGTTTCCACTTCGATTGCAGCTTGCTCATTGCGGTAGCGCATGCCGCCGGGGATAACAGTTACTTTCACGCCCGCAACAGGTTTTCCATCCATCTGAAACTGAAAGGTTGCCGCTTCGCCAGCGAACAAATCATTCGGGTGAGTGACAGGAACCAATTCCAAACCTTGCTTGGTAGGTTTCAATACGGTGTCGGTCGGTGAACCGGAAGTGACAAAGGTTTCCATGCGGCGTGACGATTGTGACACCTCAAGATTTTTGGCTTTTTTAGGTACAACTTTATCGAAATCGGCAGGGTTGGCTTTTTCGCCGCGACCTGGCCACATTTTGCGTTCACCAGTTTCAGTTTCCCAACGCGCCATCAAACCACCAGACACCATAGCGATTTTATAAGTACCTTTTTGCGGCAATTGCACATCGAAGGTGCTGCGGAATTTTCCGGTGTTAGCATTTTTCACTTCCAGCGTTTTTCCATCGGGCGCGGTGATTACTACACCGTCAGCACGCATGGGGGCGTGGTCCGCATGGAAAATATCGTTAGAGACAGCAGCATCGATACTGACCCAGGCATCATCACTTGAAAGAACGGTGGCGCTCGGCAATAACCAGGCGCGATGTGCCTGGGCAGTTAATGGCAAACACAGCACAAGCGCAGCGCAGAGAGTAGTTTTAAAAAAATGATTCATGTGGCGTTTCCTTTTGAAGAATTAAATTGGCAATCAGACGATTAATGTTTAGCGTTTAGGGCGTTACAGTTAATTTCACCTCACCCAATTCTTTACTGCCTTTTGCGTTTTGTTCTGCGGCGGTTTTAGCTGGCCACGTAAATGGAACCTTCACTAATTCGCGTCCGCCCACTTCACGCGCGGCTTCAACCATCAATACATAATTGCCACTTTTTAATTTACCCAAAGGTGCTTTACCTTCAGTAAAAGTAACTGTGTGTTTGCCCGGTGCACGCGTTGCGCCACTTACACCATCAACTGGCATATCGGTATCGCGGCCGATACGGCGCCACCATTGACGCATGTCTTTCAGCCATTCTTCGCCTTTATCACTTTTTTGGCCGCGTTCTTCTAACTGATACCACACAGCGAGATTAACACTTTCGCCTTTTTCATTTTCAATCCACAGCGCCACGTAGGGCTCGTGATATTCCGCTACTTCCAGCACCGGTAACTCAACCGACACCACCAAATCACTTGCGACAACCGATGCAACCGGCACTAACGTCATTGCTGCACACAATGAGGAAAACAACAAACGTGAACGCATAATGAACCTCTACAAAAATTTAGTTGTTATAGAAAAACGGTTGCAATAAAACTTAATAAATAACACTTAATTAACGAATAGAACTTAATGAATAAATAACAGAATCAATACCCACGGCAGCACCAAACCTAAACCGACCATCGGCCAGGTTGCGGGGCGACCGCTGGCGTAACGCTTTAATAAGAGCAAACCGGTAATGCAAAAAATAATGCAGAAAACGGCAAACACATCGATAAACCAACTCCATGCAATACCGGTATTGCGCCCTTTGTGTAAATCGTTGAGATAAGAGATCCAGCCGCGATTGGTGACCTCGTAAATTAATTCACCGCTCGCCAAGTCGATACTTAACCAGGCATCGCCACCGGGGCGTGGAAGTGAAAGATAAATGTCGTCTTCGCTCCACTCAGCCAATTGGTTGCCGACTGAAATATCTTGCGCTTGCGCCAGCCACTCACTTAACACCTCAGGCAACACGGCTTTTTCTTCGGCAGGAATGGTGATTAATTTAATAATATCGGATGGAATTTCAGCTTCTGTGGTGACAATTTCTGGCTTGGCTTTAATTTGAGCCGCATGGTTAAGCGTGATGCCCGTAATCGAAAATAACAGCATGCCGATAAGGCAAATTGCGGAACTGATCCAATGCCATTCGCGCAAACTGCCCAACCAAAATCGACTGGTTTTTTTTGTGGCTGAATTCATTACACTTGCGCCCACTGCCGCAATAAATTGTGATAGTGGCCAGTGAGGCCGACTAGCTCTTCTGAATCGCCCACTTTTTGACGCAGTGATTGAATATTGCAATCCAGTTCGTGTAATAAATTGCGCTGCCAATCATCGCGCACCATGCTTTGCGTCCAGAAAAAACTGCACACACGTTCACCTTGGGTGACAGGGGCAACTTGATGCAAACTGCTGGAGGGATACAGAATTAAATCACCTGCGGGCAATTTCACTTCGTGGCTACCGTAAGTATCCTGCACGATTAACTCGCCGCCTTCATACTCTTCTGGCTCGGACAAAAATAACGTAGAAGAAACATCGGTGCGCAAACTTAAATTGCTGCCAGGTACCAACCGAATTGCACCATCAACATGAAAACCGTAATGCTCGCCACCGGAATATGCATTAAATAATGGCGGGACTATGCGTAGCGGCAATGCCGCCGACATAAACAATGGGTTGGCATATAACGAGGTTAAAATAATTTCGCCTAACTCACGTGCGACCGGGCTATCTACCGGTAACTGGCGATTTTTTTTTACTTGCGCGCCCTGTGCTCCCACAGTGGCTTTTCCATCAATCCATTGAGTTTGATTCAAGCGTGCACGGCAGTCAGCGACTTGCTGTTTGCTGAGCAATTGCGGGATATGAATCAACATGAATATCTACTCAATTAAATAATGGATGAAAAATCAGTGTGCTGCTTATAGATAAAAGGGGGCACAATAAATTGCGCCCCCTTCCTTCGCACACCAATCACTATTAGAACGCGAAGTTAACACCTAAACGCGCTGAACGTTCAACACCTGGGAAATAACGTGCTCCCGAGTTATTGAGGCTGGCAACGTATTCTTCATCGGCCAAGTTAAACACGTTCAATTGCAGGCTTACGTTTTGGGTAAGTGGATAAGATGCCATTGCATCAAACACCCAATAATCTGCAAGTTCTGGCAATGAACGACGTGAAAGGGCTTCTGCATCGGTCAAGCTTGAACTTGCCACGGTATCCATATAACGCGCACCGCCACCAATCACTAATCCATTACCGAAGGTATAGCTGTTCCAGAGGGTGAAAGTCAGTTCCGGTGACCATTGAATAGTGCCGCCATCGGTGCTCGCCGCTGTTGTAGCCTGGTTACCGCGAGTGATTTCAGGATCCATAAACGCCAAGCCAGCACTGACCTGCCAATTCTGCATGATGATTCCGGCCGCACCAAATTCAACACCTTGTACACGGCGCTCACCTACAGCAGTGGTGGTGCCATCTTGATTGGTCACAAATTCATTGTCGTTAGTGCTGCGGAATACAGCAGCAGTCAGTGATAACTTGTCTCCAAACACATTCCACTTGGTACCGATTTCCTGGTTGGTGCCTTCTTGCGGATCAACGTTAGGATTATTGGCATTGTTCGCAGTGGTAGAGAGCGAGAAGTTTGCGCTGCCTGGTGGCAATTGTGAGGTAGCGTAAGACACATAAATCGAGCCATTTTCTGCAGGCTTATACACCGCACCCAATTTCCAGCTGATCAAATCGTCATCCAGTTTGGCCGCATTGCCAAGCAGGGTTCCCACCGGAATAGATTGTGGCGTCGCAGTACCTTGGCGAGTGATGGTGTCGGTCTTGGTGTGGAAACGCTCGGCACGTAAACCTGCGCTCAATTCCCAATGCTCGTTCAGCGTAATGGTATCGAGGGCGTAAAGTGCATAAGTAGTAGTCTCACCATCTGTTTTACCACCAGTGCGTACCAGAGGCTGGAACACATCTTTTGTGCTTGGATTATAAAGATTGGCCGGTGCCTGAGGAGTGGTCGCTGCTGATGTCGATGACAAAAACGGAATACCCATGGTGTAGGTTGTTTGGCTTTCGTAAACAAATTCGATACCAGAACTCAGGTCATGTTGGATACCGCCAGTTTCAAATGCGGCATTCAAGTTGGTTTGGTTAGTAAGGATTTGGTTAGTTTGATCACGACCTTGACGTGAGCGCGCAACAGTCCAAGTATCCAGATCATTTCTCGTTGCTAATGGAACTGTAATCGCATTGATGCCTGTCAACACCTGCTCTTGATTGGTACGGCCATAACGAGAGGTATTACGCAAGGTAACGCCTTCTGCCAGATCGTGCTCGATACGCACAGTCGCCATATTGGCATTTACGTCATTGTGGTCACTTTTGGCACCGTAGAAATTGGCGGTGTCTACCGCTTGTGGCGTCTGATTGGACAAAGGACCACCCAATGGATAAGTCGTGCTGGGGCGCGAATCAAAGACAGCGTTGTAATAACCTTCAATCCCAATAGTCGGGATACCACCATCCGGAATGCCAGATTGCTTCATCGACAAATAATTGAAGTAAGTACGTGTGTCGGTTTGCAGACCAAACGCCAAAGACGCAGCAACGCCTTCGAAATTATTTTCTACTTCGTCGCGGCCAGCAACACCAGCTTCTTGCTTCAGCAAGTTAACGCGAAAGGCTGAGCTGTCACTCAGGGCGCGGTTAACGTCAACAGTTGCACGTTTGTATTCGCCTGAACCAGCGCTGATATTGCCAGTCACTGCATCTTCCAGATTGGCCAATTTACTGCTCATGTTGATGTAACCTGAAGCAGCACCACGGCCGTTATCGACACCGGCTGGGCCTTTGGCGATTTCTACTTGTTCGGTGTTAAAGGTATCGCGCGAGATGCTGCCCAAGTCGCGAATGCCATCAACAAAAATGCTGCCTTGGGTATCAAAACCGCGCATAAAAATCGAATCGCCAGTCGCAGTATTTCCGTTCTCACCCATCAACATGGTGATACCGGGAGTGTTGCGCAGAGTTTCGCTCAGGGTAGTAGCAGCTTGCTGTTGAAAAAGTTCTTTCTTTACCACCACGATAGTTTGTGGAGTATCTACCAACGGCTGGGTAAGTTTTGGCGAGCTGGCTTTATCAGCCTTAAATGCTGGCTCAATTGCATCTGCTTCTACTTTTACAGTGTTAAGCGTGTTGGCATTTTTTGCTTCATCGGCAGCCATAGCGCCTGCTGATGCGAGCAACATTGCCGAGGACAGCGCGGTCGCCGTCAACTGCAAACCAGTTGTGCGTTTCTTGGAAACAATATGCTTGGATGATGCTTTAAGTATGGTCATGGCTAGCCCTTATAGTAATAGTATCGATACGCAAAGAATAAGAAGACGCGCATGATATAGATAACTATTATCACCTGCAATAACAATAATTCTCATTTGAGGGTATAAATGATAAAACTTTAAGTGCCAGCCCGATTCAGGAGTACTGCCGTCATATGACTTATTGCCCATATAACTAAATACGACTAGGCTTTGTATTAATATTCCAAGTGGCGCCAAATTAGGAGTCGTTAACTAATGAGTAAATTCTGGGCTTGCGCTTGGCTATGGCTGTGCTTGGCAGTAGGGTCGCCTGCAACCGGATCGGAGGATGGCTCAATTCGTATTCGCTTGGGCGCCGAAAATTCCTGGCCGCCCTACTCCGATGCCCAAGGTAACGGCATATCAACCGATTTGATTAAGGCCGCATTTGCCAAATCAGGCCTCACTCCCCAGTTTCAGGTATTGCCCTACGCTCGCGTACTGCATGATTTACAGTCCGGCAAAATCGACGGCGGTTACAACGTAACCCTGCAAACCTCAACGCAAGACAAATACATTTTTGGAGAAGTCCCTTTGCTCGCAGTGGAATCTTATTGGTTCTTTCTACCCGGCATGCACCCAGAGATAAAATCGATTGAAGATATACCCACTAATTTTCGCGTTGGCGTCATTCGCGATTATGAGTACGGCGACATTTACGACAAACATCGACACCGTTTTAACGAAGTTCAGGTATCACAACAATCACAAATTATTCGCATGCTAAAACAAGGGCGCATTGATGCAGCGGTGATGTTTGATCGCGAAGCCGAGTTCGCACTCAAAGAAATGAAATTGGATGCGCCTATTTTCGACAAACGTTTTTTAAATCATAGCGGCTATGTCTATGTCGCCTTCTCGCATAAAAGCCCACGAGCACACTGGTTAGCGGAACAGTTGGATAAAGGCTTATTGATGATAAAGGAGACGGGAGAGTATGATCGCATACTGTCAAATACTAATAAGGCACCATAATGTTGTTTCGATTATTAAGAATTCTCACCATCAGCTCGACATGCATTTACTTAATCGCCTGCACCTCAACGACACCATCGGTTACCCAAACACCACTCCCATCACCTATTGCAATAACAACACCAATGAAAACGTCGGAATGGGAAACCAGACTACCGGACAATAGAGGCGCGGTAAAAATAATATTTACTTTGCCGCAGCAAGCCGTAGCAGAGTTCCAATTTTTAAATGGAAAATCCAGTAAGAGCAATATGGCAGTAGCACGTGTGCTTCTAAGTAATAAAAATTGCACGTCCGGGCACTCAACCACCATTAGCTATAAAATAAATAGTTCGGACTACCTCCTCAAATACTTTGAAAAAGAAGCTCCATGGAATAATACCAACACCGTCATTTTGGCATGGGATATCAACAATCAACTTACCATCACCATGAACGACGAAACCACTAGCATTGAAGTTGCCAAACAGGTGAACACATTAAAGATTGCTAGCTACCTAACACAGATAGAAATTCACAAAATTGAATATTTAGCACAGTAAATGCAAGGAGCTTGAAATGTACATGAAGTTGAAAAGATCACAATTTGCAGTATTGGCATTCTCTTTTTTTAGCGCAGTTACCTATGCCGATTTCGAACTTGGTGCGTCTTATTATGACGAACATAAATTCGAGCAAGCCTACAAGGAATTTTTTGAGGCGGCACAATATGGTGACCGCGATGCACAGTACAATATTGGTGCCATGTATTATCGCGGCGAATATGTATCTAAAAATACCGTTAATGCCTATGCTTGGATGGCTCTCGCAAAACAAGGTGAGAGCAGCCAGGAATCAGCTATCCACAATAAAATTTTTTCGCGCATGTCTGATGCAAATAAAAAAACAGCAGAAATAGAATATAAAAAACTGGTTAGCGAATATGGTGACGCTGCCATAGAGCAAAAATTAACACCTGTCTTTACTGGCAAAACATTGGGCGTTAAAGACCAGCGAGCAATTAAGCGTGTAACACCTAAATATCCTGATGCGATGCTCAGACAATCGGCATCCGGGTTTGTTGATATCGTCTTCACCATAGATAAATACGGCATTACGCGTGACCATGTTCCCACCTATGCAGTATCCAAATCGTTTGAAAAAGCGGCTATCGACGCGCTGCGTCAATTCCAATTTGAACCAATGAAAATTAATAATAAGCCTGTTGCTGTCAATGGTATAAGGACACGATTTAACTTTGAGATGGAAGGTGCGAGTTATAATAAAAATAAGCTCGATAAAGTTATTGCCGAGAAACGTGAAAAAGCAAAAAATGGGACGGATAGCGACAAGCTAGGCTTCGCGTATTTTTTAGAGGCCATTCCCTCATTCGCCAGCGACTATGTACTCACCGACAACCCAAACCAATGGTATATAGAAGCCTCAAATCAAGGTAGTGGAGTAGCCAGCTACTTTCTTGGCCGCAATATTCTTTACGGAAATATGTGCACACAAGACAGCGGACAAAGCATGGGCTGGCTACTTAAAGCAGCGAAGGCTGGGGTTACCGATGCACAGTACATGTTGGCAGTTGAATCCTTCAGTGGTGCACGCTTCGAAAAAAATGAAGACAAGGGATTTTACTGGTTGATCCGTGCCGCCAACGTCAACAAAGCCGCAAAAATTCGCTATGCGTGGATACTGGCTACCCACCCGGAAGTTGCACATCGAGATGGAAAGTTAGCAATTCAGTATTTAAATCAAATCGAGAAAAATTATTTAGACAAACAAAGCTTCTATCAAACCCAAGCTGCAGTTGCCGCCGAAAATAGTAATTTCATCCAAGCCGTTAAATGGCAGAAAGAAGCACTCGAAGATGCGCAGGATTTGAAATTACCGTTACAGATCTTAGAACAGCAACTCGCAAGCTACTCTGCCCAAAAACCCTGGCGAGAAGAAATTTAATCCAGCCCTAAAATGCAGACAAAAAAATACCGCCCCCAAGTACATTCAGGGGCGGTATTTTTTTGCAGGGGAACTTCACCAGATTACATATACGCGTTACTACGATCGGTATGGTCAGTCACATCGCGAATGCCTTTCAGCTCCGGCAATTTATCCATCAACTGAACCTCTATGCCTTGCTTCAGCGTAATCGCCACTGATCCACAACCTTGGCAACCACCGCCAAACTTGAGAATGGCAATCATATCTTCGGTGATTTCCACCAAACTCACGTTGCCACCATGGGACGCCAGGCTGGGGTTTACATCGTTATACAACACGTAATTGATGCGATCTTCGAGCGGGCTGTCATCGGTCACGCGCGGCATTTTGGAATTGGGGGCGCGAATCGTTAATTGGCCGCCCATGCGATCTGCCGCGTAATCCACTTTGGCATCTTCCAAAAATGGCAAACTGCGCTCTTCAAAATGGGCATTAAAACCATTGAGAGGGACAATCACATCGCCCTCTTTTTCTTCACCGGGGCGACAATATGCAATGCAGGTTTCTGCGTTAGATGTGCCCGGATTAGCAACAAACATGCGTATACCAATTCCATCGTTGTCTTTTTGCTTATCCAACAGCTCTTTTAAATACTTTTGGGCGGATTCGGTGATATCAACGTTGACCATAATTACCTTTTCTATAAATGCAAAATACCTGATTAAATTACTCGGGTATTCTACTGCAAACCCAACACTCAAGGCACTAGTAAGTTTTAAAAATGAACAAGTAATTTACATTCGTTGTCATAAGATTAAGAGTAAGCAGAAATAACCAAGGTTGTAGCAACTTCAGTAACTACAAGCACCAAAAGCAAAGCCCAAAGATGAGAAATTATGTCATCTGCATCGCCATCTAACCGCCACATGAAGCCGCTCGTCTGACATCAATGCTTATTTGTTAAAGAAGTGTGATATTTGTCACAAATGTATTATAAATTCTATTTATGCAGTCTATTATTAACTAAACGCTTACCAACCATTATTTCAACCAAATCCATTAGGAGACGATGAAATGAGCGAATCACAAGAGTTTTTACTCAACGCCAAAAGCCTTAGAGTCACTATGTACCTCAGTCTTGCTATTGCCAACATGATATTTGGTGCCCTATATCCGGCATCTATCGTGGTCGCAGGTTGTGGTTTTGCATTTTTTGCTGCGCTTACACTGATTAATCTGCGCCCTGAAGCTTCGGAAAAAAGTACTACCGATAGCATGCAAGATAAAAAGGTATTCCATTTCGACAAATAGTTCCTGCTAGCCATACCCTCACCCACCGCCACAGACAATTCCGACTAAACTCTAATGGGTTGGTTGGTGTGCTCTAGACACTGCTAAATCCTATCCAGCTCCGCCCTCACAGCAGGCTTTTCTGCTAGAATTCGCGCCAATTTTCTATATCAAACTTTTTTGATATTGCCCTGATTTTTTGATATTGCCTCAATAGCAAATCGGGCAATTGTTTAATCGCCAAAGGTTTTCCATGACTATTCCAGCTGAACTCCAAACCCGTATCACTGCCCTCCATGACGCTATCAAACAACGCATCCTGATTCTGGATGGCGGTATGGGCACCATGATCCAAAGCTACAAGCTGCAGGAGGCGGATTATCGCGGCGTGCGCTTTGCCGATTACCACATGGATATCGCAGGCAATAACGATTTGCTCAGCATCACCAAACCTGAAGTGATCCGCGAGATCCAGCGCGCTTACCTTGAAGCCGGTGCGGATATTCTGGAAACCAACACCTTCAACTCCACGCGCATTTCCATGGCCGATTACGACATGGAAGACCTGAGCCACGAACTTAACTTTGCCTCTGCGCGCCTGGCGAGAGAACTCTGCGATGAAATGACCGCAAAAAATCCTGCCAAGCCGCGTTTTGTTGCCGGTGTGCTCGGGCCGACCAGTCGCACCTGTTCTATTTCGCCGGATGTAAATGATCCGGGCGCGCGCAACGTGACTTTTGATCAACTCGTCGAAAACTATCTGGAATCTATGGATGGTTTGGTCAAAGGCGGTGCCGATATTATTTTGATCGAAACTATTTTCGATACGCTCAACGCCAAAGCGGCGGTATTCGCGGTAAAACAATATTTTGATAACGTCGGTTTTGAATTGCCGATTATGATTTCCGGCACCATTACCGATGCCTCTGGCCGCACTCTTTCCGGCCAAACCACTGAAGCCTTTTACAATTCACTCGCACACGCACGCCCACTCAGCATGGGTTTGAACTGTGCACTAGGCGCGAAAGAATTGCGCCAATACGTGCAAGAACTTTCACGCGTCGCCAACTGTTTTGTAAGCGCCCACCCCAACGCCGGTTTGCCCAATGAATTTGGTGAGTACGACCAAACTGCGCAAGAGATGGTCGATATTGTTGAAGAATTTGCTGCGAGCGGATTTTTAAATATTATCGGCGGCTGCTGTGGCACTACACCGGCACACATCAAAGCGCTTGCCGATGTGATGAGCAAATATGCTCCGCGCAAAATTCCCGATATAGAACCCGCCTGTCGCCTCTCCGGTTTAGAGCCGTTCAACATCACTAAAGAATCTTTATTTGTAAACGTTGGCGAACGCTGCAACGTTACCGGTTCTGCGCGCTTTAAAAAATTAATTGTGGAAGAAGACTATTCCACCGCCCTGGAAGTCGCATTGGAGCAAGTTGAAAACGGTGCGCAGATTATCGATATCAACATGGACGAAGGCATGCTCGATGCCGAAAAAGCCATGGTGCGCTTTTTAAATCTGATCGCCGGTGAGCCGGACATTTCGCGCGTACCGATTATGGTGGACTCATCCAAATGGGATGTGATCGAAGCCGGTTTGAAATGTATCCAGGGCAAGCCGATTGTTAACTCCATCAGTCTAAAAGAAGGCGAAGAAGAGTTCCTCGCTAAAGCCAAGCTCTGTATGCGCTACGGTGCAGCGGTAGTGGTAATGGCATTTGACGAAACCGGCCAAGCGGACACGCAAGCGCGCAAAAAAGAAATTTGCGAACGCTCTTATCGCACGCTGGTGGATAAACTCGATTTCCCACCGGAAGATATTATTTTCGACCCGAATATTTTTGCGGTCGCTACCGGTATTGAAGAGCATAACAATTACGCTGTCGATTTTATCGAAGCCACGCGCTGGATTCGCGCAAACTTGCCGCACGCCGGTATTAGCGGTGGCGTATCCAACGTGTCCTTCTCCTTCCGTGGCAACAATCCGGTACGCGAAGCAATCCACTCGGTATTTTTGTACCACGCCATTAAAGCCGGCATGAATATGGGTATCGTCAACGCCAGCCAGTTGGCGGTGTACGACGATTTGCCGCAAGAATTAAAAGACAAAGTTGAAGATGTAATCCTCAACCGTCATAGCGGCGGCACCGAAGCGCTGCTCGACATCGCCGAAAAATATCGCGGCGACGGTTCAACGGGTGAAGTAAAAGAAGATGCTGAATGGCGTTCGCTACCGATTGCAAAACGCATTGAGCACTCCTTGGTAAAAGGTATTTCGACGCACATTGAAGCCGACACCGAAGAAGCTCGCCAGCATTACCCACGCCCACTCGATGTAATCGAAGGCCCACTCATGGATGGTATGAACGTAGTCGGCGATTTATTCGGTGCTGGTAAAATGTTTTTGCCGCAAGTAGTAAAATCCGCACGCGTAATGAAGCAATCCGTTGCTTATTTGCAGCCGTTTATCGAAGCAGAAAAAACCGAAGCATCCAAACCCAATGGCCGGATTTTAATGGCTACGGTGAAAGGCGATGTGCATGACATCGGCAAAAATATTGTCGGCGTAGTATTGCAGTGCAATAACTTCGCCGTTGTTGATCTGGGGGTAATGGTACCCTGCGATAAAATCATCGACACTGCCATCGAACAAAACTGCGACATCATCGGCCTCTCAGGCTTGATCACTCCATCACTGGATGAAATGGTATTTGTCGCCCGCGAAATGGAACGCCGTGGCATTAATAAACCACTGATGATTGGAGGTGCTACCACCTCTAAAGCGCACACTGCCGTAAAAATTGATCCGGCATTTAAACTGAATCAAGTTGTGTACGTTGCGGATGCATCACGCGCTGTAGGTGTTGCCAGCACTTTGTTATCCGATGAACTGCGCCCGAAATTTGTAGAAGACCTTAAACAAGAATATATCGAAGTACGTGAACGCAATGCCAACCGCAAACCACGCGGCACAGTGCGCACTTACCCCGAAGCTATCGCTAAAGGCCTAAAACTGGATTGGGATAATTACACTCCACCAGCACCCGCGTTCACAGGCGTAAAAGTATTTGAAGATTACGATTTAAATACGCTGGTTGAATATATCGACTGGACACCCTTCTTTATTAGTTGGGATCTCGCCGGAAAATATCCAAAAATTCTTGACGACGAAATCGTCGGTGAAGCCGCACGCAATTTATTTGCCGATGCGCAAGAAATGCTGCGCAAGTTAATCGACGAAAAACTCATCAAAGCCAACGGCGTTATCGGTTTCTGGCCAGCGAATACTGTCAATGCGGATGACATCGCGGTGTTCGATGCAGATGGAAAGCAAATCAACACCTTGCACCACATCCGCCAACAACATTTAAAACAAGGCATGGAATCCAGACCGCACTATTCGCTGGCAGATTTTGTCGCCCCCAAAGAAACCGGCAAACAGGATTATATCGGCGGCTTTGCCGTCACTACCGGTATAGGTGCAGAAGAACTCGCCAAGCAATATCAAAACGCTGGCGACGACTACAACAGCATCATGGTAAAAGCCCTCGCCGACCGCTTGGCCGAAGCCTTTGCTGAACATATGCATCAACGTGTGCGTAAAGAATTCTGGGGCTACGACCGCGATGAAAATTTATCGAACGAAGATTTAATCAAAGAACAATACAAAGGCATCCGCCCTGCCCCCGGTTATCCCGCATGCCCGGATCACACCGAAAAAACACAGTTGTTTAAACTGCTGGATGGCGAGAAAAATACCGGTATCACGCTTACCGAACATTTCGCTATGTTGCCGACTGCTGCAGTTTCCGGCTGGTACTTTGCGCATCCGCAAGCCGAGTATTTTAATACTGGGAAGATTGAGAAAGATCAGGTGGAGAGTTTGGCATTGCGTAAGGGTTGGAGTGTGCAGGAGATTGAACGGTGGATGAGTCCGGTGTTGGCTTATGAGCCGGGGACAGCGTAAAACAGATAAAAACACGATCAATATGCAACGAGATTTTTCCGCCACATTTAATTGCAAAAGAAACAGAGAAATATTGGATATTATTTGTTTTTTTATTGAGAGGGAAACATGGAAGCTTTTGATATTTTTGAGGCGCATTATTATTTCAATGACTCATCTCATTGTATTGATTCGGTTTTGCGCAACAAATGTGAAGCGGAAATCTTAGCCATTATTCAAGAAGCATCTTTAGTACTTGATATAGACGCCACAATTTTATCGGAAGCATTTAGAGAGGGGGGTTTTAGGGACAAATGGAAGCTTTTAGGGAAAAACGCGAACCAAATAACATTAATTTTGACAATCATCACAACTCTTCTGACCATCAAAACAACTCTATTTGATACAGAAAACCAAAATCTAGAAAAAGAATTAATTGAGTTGCAAATTGAGGAAACAAAACTCAATGTCGAAAAATTAAAGAAAGAACTTAAAAAAGATGAAATATCATCATCCACTATAAAAAAAGCAACCAATCATTTATCAAAAAATTTAAAAATAATAAAAAGAAAGTCAAATTTTTATAGTGAAATAAGTCAATATGAAAAAATATCCAAGGTTGGATTTAGCGCGTCGCACATACAATCCATCAATCAAGAAGAAAAAATTGTCCTACGTGAAAATTTTCACGACCACATACTTAAAACAAATAAGATAAGTACAATTGAAACCGAGGCAGAGATTGAAATAATATCGCCAGTTCTCAAAGAAGGAAACTATAAATGGAAAGGTATTTACGAAAAAAAACCAATTAGCTTTAAAATGTCAGACGACTCATTCAAAGACCTAGTTTTAGTTCAAAACATCCCGTTTCAGCATGGCACAAAAATACTATGCGTATTAAGAATAAAGAGAGAACTTGATGAAGTTGGAGAAATAAAAATTTCAGGTTATACGGTGAGTACCGTTATTGAAAAAATAGACCCAAACTCCAAGATTGAAACAACATCTGGAAAAAAATACCGTCACGATAAAAAGCAGGCATCAACTCAGGGGGTATTATTTTCTTAACCAATAGCAACCACGACGGGCATAACCACCAAACGAAAAATAATTATTTGTTGTGCCACCCTGACAAATCGCTGTTGCGGTGCGTTCCTCAGCCTACGCGACCCGCAGCAACCTACCCACACATGGAGAACGCCATGACTGATGCAACAAATGAAGACCTGATTCAAGCATTAAAAATTGCCTTTTGTTATATGCCCAAAGCTATCGAGGTAAACAAATTCGATTACGGTGATAGATACCAAACCGTGCTTGACCATATTCAAACGGTTCGAGAGGTTTTACTGATTAATGAGGTAGACCCGGAAGAAGTCTATGGTGAAATTAATCCCGACAGCACACCGAATTCTTCTTATTAATCATTGCGCAACACAATCGGGATGCTGCCAGTTCGGTGTCGAGCCCATCCCTAACCTATAAATGCGTCGGCTAGAAAGTGACTGTCACAGAAGGTGCACTGCGTTTTGCTATGCCGTGGTAAACCGCTTCGATATTATTACCATCGGGGTCTATTACAAACGCCGCGTAATAGCCCGGATGATACGGGCGCTCGCCCGGTTTGCCGTTATCGCTTCCGCCATTAGCCAACGCCGTTTTATAAAAGGCATCCACCATAGCCTCATCCCTCGCTTGAAATGCCAAGTGATGGCGGCCAGTTACCACCCCTTGTGCTGCATCGCTTTCTGGCGTGGATACAAATAATTCATCTGCCCAGAAAAAGCCTTCACCTGAACCACCCAATGGAATGTCCAGCGTGCTAAAAACAGCGGTATAAAATGTTTTCGAGGCAGCAAGATCTTTTACCACCAACTGAATATGATCTATCAACCGTCCGCGATGTAATTCTTGAGTTTCCATTTTTCACTCCTTTATTAAAATCCGCTAAAAAAAGTAGCTATCAAATAATGCCAATCATGACATTAAATTGTATGCGTCACTAATAACTGAGATTGCTTAACTCCGTGTATGTTCCCTGATACAGCCAGTGTCTATTTATATAATAGAGAATTTTTTAATAATTTTAGTATTTACGTCAAAACACGTATTGCAAAGGAATTGCATGTGTTGATACTTCATATAGCCCTCATCAAGGGCAGTCTGTTGAGCCATAATTACCCAAGGGTATTACCATGAAACTGATCTCCATCAATGTCGGCCAGCAAGAAACATTAGATACGCCCAATGGCGCGGTGCAAACCGGTATTATTAAAAAACCTGTGCCGACACCGGTAGAAATAACCGAGTTAGGAATTGTGGGTGATGCGATTGTGGATACCAGCGTTCACGGCGGGCTTGATCAAGCGCTTTATCTTTACAGCCAAGAAGATTATGACTGGTGGTCAGAACGTTTGGGCAAAACGCTTTCGCCAGGAATTTTTGGTGAGAATCTGACGCTATCCAGTTTTGGTGATGCGCCATTATTAATTGGTGATAGATTGCAGATTAGTGATGTGATCATAGAAATATCCGCACCGCGCACTCCTTGCTTTAAACTTGCGACGCGCATGGGCGACCCTGGTTTTATTAAAGCATTTGTGCAAGCTGCACGTACCGGTGCTTATGCACGCGTAATAAATACAGGAAAAATAACTGCAGGCGATAATATATTTTTGATAAAAACAACAGCAGATTACCCTTCATTAAGCGACACATTTAAAGCATGCCACTCGAAAAACCCTAATATAGATATTGTAAAAAAAGCACTGCAATCGCCCCTGGGTAGCTACCATAAAAATATTATTCAAGATATTTATGCTCGGTATGTTAGCTAACGAACATACTTATTTATTTAAACCATACACCGATAAAGAACAATTATTTATTTTGTAATTGTTACTTTTATTGTAAAAATAATTCCTATTTTTTAAGAAATTTTATACGGCATAAACATCTGCTTTTTTGTAAACGGGAATAAGTAACGCATAAATTCGCTAACCTGATTAAAAAATATCCACATTATTTGCAATTAAGTTGATTGGCATAGGGATTGCTATTTTACTTGTGTACAGCAAGTAAATTACTAAACGGAGATTTATTATGATTAAAACAACATCAGCATTTCTGGGTCTTGCCATAATGTCATCTGTAGCGATGGCACAATCAAACACACAAGAACAGGATGGTTGGCGGTTACAACCAGAGTTTTCAATCGGTGCCGGTTACGGTCTTACTAAACTGAAGGATGAAGATTTCGATGAAGATGAAGCAGCAAAGAAAGCATTTGCTCTTGTTAAATTTAATGAATACATCGGATTGGAAGCATCTTACATCGATTTTGATGAGGCGCGAAATGACGCGTTTACAATCAATGCCGACGGTAAAAGTTTAGCATTGATTTTGGAAGCACCTATTAGCCCAGCCTTCTCCATTTACGCTAAAGGCGGTCAACTGTGGTGGGATGCTGATGCATCAATCAACTCATCTGTTTTTGATGCGAGCGATAACTACGACGGCGATGAGACATTCTGGGGTGCTGGTGCAAAATTCCGTTTATCTGACAACCTGGATTTACGCGTAGAGTATGAGCGCTTTAATTTCAACATTTCACGTGATGAAATTGATGTACTTCAACAAGACGATATAGATATGGATGTGGATTTTGCAAGCGTTAGCTTACAGTTCACGTTCTAATTAAAAAACACTTCACAAACCACTCACTCGTAAAAACAACACAGGAGGCATGATGCCTCCTGTGTTGTTTTTTTACATTAGAAATAAATTATCGTGATTGAATTAAATTCGTTTTGGAAAAACTTCTCTTTCTTTAAGCCTAACCAAATAAAATATTAGTTAAAAAAAGGACGCCTTTCGGCGCCCCAATGTTTAACATGTATCTTTACTCTACCAAAAGCAACGAACCGAACGAGCCAGCATCAAGATACCCTTGGTTGTTTCTATGTCCTTGAGTATCTACAGACCCCATCATACTTTCACGTTGAGAGCTGCCATCATTATCGATGTAACAGGCAGAGAAGCCCATAAGTTTTCCGGCGTACAATTGCAAAGGTATATTGCTTTTCCAATCGGCGTAATCTTCACCGTAAATACGAATCCGCATTTCCCAATAATGTTGGTTGCCATTACTTACCAGGCGATTGTCAATATGGTCGTTCAATAAGGTCGCGCCACCGGTGGTGCTATCTACAACATCACCATAGGTGCTGATGTGATATGCCCATGCGCTGGTGTTGTAACCGTGTTGTCCGCCATTTTTATTTTCGTCGATAAACAATTCAACGGTGTCATCTTCCCAATAACGATCCAATGCATTGCGCACGCCATCATAAATTCTGTCGTCAGTGATGTCGTAGAGAACGTACAAATAATTCTCATCCCACAAGGCTTTGTAACGACCGGAATAATCTTGCGCGCTTGGATTTGATTGAGTGCCCAACCAAAACACATTTATAGGCGTCCATGACGCTCTTTCCCATACGCTGTCAACAACACCATCGATAACCGGTGCAGTTGTTGCGCGTGGTGCGTTGTAACGGTTGCGATCACTTGAAGCTTGTGAGCTTGATGATCGCGCCAACGACGTTGAACTTGAAATCGCTGAGCTAGACAGGCTTGATGAGCTCGAGCTAACCGAGGATGAACGATTAAATGAACTTGATGACGAAACGGAGGATGAAGTAACGCTGGATTCGCTACTACCGGATTCAATTACAATTGATTTTGTAATATTGTCGAATACACCTCCATATGATCCCATGTTAGAAAGGCTCAATCTAATCTGATAGGTGCCAGGTGATGCATATGTGTGCGATGCAAATAATCCAGAGCCTGTAGTGCCGTCGCCGAAGTTCCAACCAAAAGCAGTCTCGTCACGTGACGCACTCGCATCTACAGATACTTTATTACCTTCAACAACATAGCTAAATGCCGCAGTTGCGATTTTATCTTGTATCAGGCCGCAGGATCCGCCTAAAACTTGCTGGACTGTATCTTTTAACTCCCCATCACTCACGGTCAAAGTTACTAGACGGGTTCTGTCACCACTAGCACTAGAATTAGACCTAGAACTAGCGCTAGAACTAAAACTGGAACTGGACCCACAGTCATACACACTGGCAGAAACATTGCCTAAAAATGGACCGTCACCGAAATCCCACTCATACGTTAAAGGTGTGCCCTCCCAATCAAATGATGACTTCCCATAAGCATCTATAGATTGCAGGTAACGACGACCCGCCATTCGAGCAATAGGCGCTTGGTTTCCTATAACAGCTTCAACCGTGACGGGATAGGTCTTGGTATTGCCCCTGCCACCAACAGCTGTATCAGACACATTTACCTCAATGATGTAAGTGCCTGGCTCTTTATAGGTGTGCCATGCATTTGGATAGGCGAGGCTCGCACCATCACCGAAAGTCACTGAGTGATAGAGCGGATCTCCGTCAATATCTGTTGACCCCCTCGTATCAACATGCACAGTCATTCCATACACACTTACTTGTAAATCCACTTCAGGTAAGTTTGGCCCGGCTGAATAAGAGGAACTAGTTGATGTTGAAGTGCTCGACACCCCAAATGAACTTGATGATCGGCTGCTCAGTGAGCTAGAGCGACTTCTAGAGGAAGAAGATAGCGAAGAACTAGGAATACTCGCAAAGCTAGATGACTCTCCTATTATCGAACTCTGTGATGAGCTAGATGAACGCGAAGCGCTTGATGGAGTAGACGATATTCTGCTTGAAGATGAATCTGCAATCGAAAACGAAGACGAACTTGAAAATGACGAACTTGAACGAACACTGCTCACAGAGGAAGCCTGACCACCACACACTGCACCGGTTATCGTTGGTTTCGCAGCAGGCGCATTTTGAACCCCTTTATTACCCTGAACACCAAACTCTGCCGCCTGCCCTGGATTGATAGTGCCATTCCAACCGACATTGTTCGCAGCGTAAGGATTGCTACCACTAAAATTCGCGTTCCATCCACCCGTCCGTTGAGAACCATCGGTATAAGACCAACCTACTGACCAGCCATTGATGGGGATGTTTGTGTCGTTGGTGATGCGAATAGCGGCAACAAAGCCGCTATTCCATTCACTTTGAATTATGTATTCGCAGCGCGCAGCGTAAGCGCTGGCGGACTCTAAAAGCATTAGACCGGCGGTGATTGGTACCACTGCATTTCGCCATAATTTATTATAAATTTTCATTGTGTCCTCGATATAGGATTGGGGGGCATGAAGCTCTTCCAGCAGCTATGTCAGTACCGAAAAAGAACGGGTTATTTTGAGGCGCGCAAAAAATCAAAGAGGGGCAAACTTCACTTTTTGCGGAAGTAGTGGCGCTAAAACTTATAAGTTGACGAATATTTTTTTGTATTCATCATCACTAAAGATGATTAATCACAACAATAAAAACATACCAAGGAGGATGAGCGGGGAAGATAGCATTATTGCGCAATCAGAAAACGCATAAATAAAAAGGAGGCAGAAGCCTCCTTTTTATTTTTCAACACTTTTATTTTTTACTCTTTTTAATTGCCCGAATTTTCATTTCGAAAACTATTTTTCGTGCGCCTGAAGAATAAATTAATTAACGAACACCCGCGCATTGCGGAACAAACGCAACCAGGCACCATCATCTTTCCAATCGTCCGGCCTCCATGAATTGCTTACCGCGCGGAACACACGCTCCGGGTGCGGCATCATAATAGTGGTGCGACCATCTTTACTGCTCACGCTGGTGATTCCCAATGGTGAACCGTTCGGGTTGGAAGGATAGGTTTCAGTAGCATTGAGATTGTTATCGATAAAACGCATCGCAACCGTACCGCTCTCGTTACACACTTTCAGTGCATCGGCATTGGCAAATTCTGCATAACCTTCACCATGCGCGACAGCGACTGGCATGTGCGAACCCACCATGCCTTTGAACAACACTGAGGGCGATTCCTGTACTTGCACAAGGCTGAAACGCGCCTCAAATTGCTCAGACAAGTTGCGTACAAAACGCGGCCAATGATCAGCACCAGGAATTAAATTTTTCAAATTCGACATCATCTGGCAACCGTTACACACCCCCAAACTGAAGGTGTCATCGCGGTGGAAGAAACGTTCGAATTCATCGCGCACTTTGTTATTGAACAAAATCGTTTTCGACCAGCCTTCACCAGCACCAAGCACGTCACCGTAAGAGAAACCACCGCAGGCAACCAGGCCTTTAAAGGTTTCTAGCGATACACGGCCAGAGAGCAAATCGCTCATGTGTACATCGACAGCATTGAAGCCCGCGCGATCAAATGCCGCTGCCATTTCTACGTGACCATTTACACCTTGCTCACGCAATACGGCGATGGATGGGCGCACGCCAGTGTTGATAAACGGTGCAGCAATATTGTCGTTAATGTCGTAACTGAGTTTTACGCTCAAGCCTAGATCCGTTTTCAAGATGCCGTCGAATTCTGATTTGGCGCAAACCGGATTATCGCGCAAGGCTTGCAGGCGATAGCTGGTTTCTGCCCAAAGCGATTGCAGTTGCGCACGCGGTTGGTTGAACAAAGTATTCGCACCTTGCGCGATTACCAATGCATCATTTGCATTCAAAGTACCAATCGCTTTCACACTCACGCCCGCCGCAACAAAACGTGCTTGCACGGCAGCAGAATTGGCATGCGCGACTTGCACAACGGCACCGGCTTCTTCGTTAAATAAAACGGCCAATGCATCTGTACCCAAACCATCCAGATTGACGCTAACACCGGTGTGTCCGGCAAACGCCATTTCAGCGAGCGTGGTAAATAAACCACCGTCGCTGCGGTCGTGGTAAGCGAGCAATTCATTTGCAGCAAGGCTCGCTTGCATCGCATTAAAGAAGCCTTTGAGTTGGGCGCCTGAATCAAGATCGGCAGGGACATCACCCAACTGATTGTAAACCTGCGCCAGAATTGATCCGCCCAAACGATTTTTGCCGTTGCCCAAATCGAGCAGCAACAATTCAGTATCGCCCTTGTTGGTTCTGAGTTGCGGTGTCAGGGTTTGGCGAACATCCACTACAGGCGCGAAAGCGGAAATAATCAGCGATAGCGGCGCAGTAACGGCTTTATCTTCATTGCCATCTTTCCATGCGGTGCGCATGGACATGGAATCTTTACCGACCGGAATAGTTATGCCGAGTTCAGGGCAGAGTTCCATACCGACGGCTTGCACGGTGCGATAGAGTTTTTCGTCTTCGCCTTTGTGGCCAGCGGCACACATCCAGTTGGCCGAAAGTTTTACATCGGACAATTTTTCAATGCGGGTCGCAGCGATATTGGTAATGGCTTCAGCAATCGCCATACGACCAGATGCGGGAGCATCGAGCAGCGCCAGCGGTGTGCGCTCACCGATACTCATGGCCTCGCCTTTGGTGCTGTCGTAGCTCACAGTGGTGACCGCGACATCGGCAACGGGCACTTGCCATGGGCCGACCATTTGATCGCGCGCCACCATACCGGTAACCGAGCGGTCGCCGATGGTGATCAGGAAGTTTTTGCTCGCCACCGCCGGGTGTTTAAGCACACGCTCAGCGGCATCCTTCAATGCAATACCATCGGTTGCAAATGCGTTAGTTACCGCCTGATGTTTATCCGCACTGCGATGCATTTTTGGCGCTTTGCCAAACAATACCGACATAGGCAAATCGACCGGTTTTGCGTCGAAATGTTTGTCGTTAACCAGCAGATGTTTCTCGTCAGTCGCCTCGCCCACTACCGCATATGCTGCACGCTCGCGCTGGCAGATAGCCTCAAAACGTGGCAAATCGACCGGATTAATTGCCAATACATAACGCTCTTGCGATTCATTACACCAGATCGCCAACGGACTCATGCTCGGCTCGTCGTTGGGTACATTGCGCAGCTCGAACTTGCCGCCAGTGCCGCCATCTTTCACCAGTTCAGGGAAAGCGTTGGATAAACCACCCGCGCCCACATCGTGAATAAAGGCGATGGGATTCTGCTCACCCAATTGCCAGCAGGCATCAATCACTTCCTGACAACGGCGCTCCATTTCAGGGTTTTGGCGTTGTACCGAGGCGAAATCCAGATCTTCTGACGAAGAACCGGAAGCCATAGATGATGCGGCACCGCCACCCAAACCAATCAACATGGCTGGGCCGCCGAGTACAACCAGTTTGGAACCCGCTGCAAACGGCGGTTTTTCAATGTGTTCGGCTTTGATATTGCCGTAACCGCCAGCCAGCATAATTGGCTTGTGGTAACCGCGACGCTCGCCGTCGAAGTTCTCTTCAAAGGTACGGAAGTAGCCGCAGATATTAGGGCGACCAAACTCGTTGTTAAATGCAGCACCGCCGATAGGGCCGTCGAGCATGATGTCGAGCGCGGTCACAATGCGGCCCGGTTTGCCGTACCCGCCTTCTCCTAAAGAAAGTTCCCACGGCTGGACGAAATCGGGGATTTGCAGGTTGGATACGGTAAAACCGTTCAAGCCCACTTTTGGCTTGGAACCACGACCAACAGCGCCTTCATCGCGAATCTCACCACCAGCGCCAGTACCGGCACCCGAGAACGGAGAAATCGCTGTTGGATGGTTGTGCGTCTCAACCTTCATTAATAGATGAATCGGTTGATTGGTGTATTCGTAGGCCTTGGTATCCGGGTTGGGATAAAAACGCCCTGCTTCGTGACCAGCAACGACCGCGGCGTTATCGGCATAGGCCGAGAGCACATCTTCACCGCCGACTTCGTTGGTGTTTTTGATCATCTTGAACAGACTGCGCTCTTGCTCAACGCCGTCGATAGTCCAAGAGGCATTGAAGATTTTATGGCGGCAGTGTTCGGAGTTGGCTTGGGCAAACATCATCAATTCAACATCGATGGGATTGCGGCCAAGGGTTTTAAATGCATCAACTAAATAGTCGATTTCGTCCTCAGCCAAAGCCAAGCCAAGGGATTTGTTTGCAGCAGCCAACGCATTACGACCACCGCCGAGAATGTCTACCGAGGTTTGCGCAGCCGGTGACTGAGATACAAATAATTGCTCCGCAGCTTCAAGGCGATCAAATACAGTTTCAACCATGCGGTCATGCAACAGTGCGGTGATTGCAGCGCGGTCAGCAGCGGAAATCGCTCCCGTCACATAATAAGCAATGCCGCGCTCGATGCGGCGCACAGGCTCAAGGCCGGTATTTTTGGCGATATCAGTCGCTTTGGATGCCCAAGGGGAAATAGTCCCAAGGCGCGGCACCACCAGAAAGAGTTCACCCTCATGACTCACTTGAGCTTCAACTTTAGGGCCGTAGGTGAGCAATTGTTGCAACACTTGCTGCTGCTCATCACTCAAAGGGGCGGCAACATTGGCGAAATGCACAAACTCGGAGCTGACACCGGTCACAGCAGGAACGCGCTGTTGCAGGTTGGTCAGGAGTTTTTGCGTACGGAAACTGGAAAGAGCGGGAGCGCCACGCAGAATCAGCATAGTGGGAAGAGCCTCAGCATCAGGGGGATATGAAAAAGGCCGCCATTGTACTGGATTTGCCTTCCCACCTGAGAGTTTTTTCATGCTCAAGCTCGTTCGATCCTTATGTAAGAGCACTTTTACTGTACAGGGTCTTTATACAAGGTGATTCCGAAATAGAAAGAAGTTAGTGGTAGTAGGAAAATCAAAAATTTACTCCTTCAGTAAGCAGTTCTAACCTTAAATCCTTATGTGACCTACCCAACACATAACTAATCAAATCAGTGCCTTATAACAAAATAGTCTCAATATTGGACGAATTTTGCACAATATTTTTATTAAAACTTACGATTTTTCTAAACGCATCGCCCCAACTTAGGACGCAAATGGCGGCCAATGTCACATTTTTTAGCATTTTTTTGACCGTTTATCGGTTTTTTTCGCACGCCTTAAAATTGCCGAATCCCTTGCCCCTTGGGGGATGCAGGCAAAAAAGGTCAAATAATCAGCAAATCGCTAGCCCATGTGTGTTCAAAAAACAAGCTAGGCACACAAAAAAAGTGCCTATACCATGGTCACGTATTTGCACGGGTCATTAATGGATTGGATTCGGCATGAATGCGCACACACGAAGAGAACAGCCTTTGAGCGCTGCAGTTCAGCAACCGGAGTAACCCCCTTATGGAAATTCGCAAACCATCAGTGTTAGTGATTAAGTCCATCTTGACGAGCCTTATGATCGGTTCGTTACTTATTGCCAGCAGTGCGCTGCTGGTGCGTAGCACCCCTCCAACCCAGTTGGAAAAGGTGCTGGAAGCAGGCGAATTGCGTGTTGTATCAAGCAATGGGCCTACCACCTACTACGAAGGCTCTAATGGCCTGACGGGTTTTGAATATAGCCTCGTGAAAGGCTTTGCAGATTCGCTTGATCTAAAATTAATCATCGAAGATGAAGCCGAACTCGACAAGATGCTTACCAGTGTTGTCGGCCAGCAAGTACATTTTGCTGCAGCGGGTTTAACCGCATTGGAAAGCCGCGACAACAATGTCGTGTTTGCCACTCCTTTTATGCAGGTTACGCAACAGCTGGTTTACAACAGCCGCCTACCCCAACCTGCCAGTATTAAAGACTTGCACAATAAAGAAGTCCTGGTGATTGCCAACTCGTCGCATGCTGAACGTTTAAAAGCATTGCAGGCTGAGTTTCCCGAACTGCAATGGCGTGTGGTCATTAATGCCGAGATGATCGACCTGCTCGAAATGATCAATAAAGGCGAAGCCGATTACGCTGTTATCGATTCAAGCGCCTACGACCTTAACCGTTATTCCTACCCTAAAGCGCAACTTGCGTTCGATGTAAGTGATCCACAGCCATTGGCTTGGGCATTTCCCGCTCAGCGCGATACCAGCCTATTTGATGCAGCACAACAATACTTGGGCAGCATAAAAGCCGATGGCAGCCTTGCCAAGGTAACCGAAGAATTCTTTGATCGACATATAGAAGAAGTAACTACCGGTGAAGCCATGGCGTTTACTTATCGCCTTGAGCAACGTTTGCCGCAATGGATTGATGATATGAAGGCGGCAGCAGCTGAGTTTAATTTGGATTGGCAAATGCTCGCTGCAATCAGTTATCAGGAATCGCACTGGAAAGCAGATGCCCGCTCGCACACCGGGGTACGCGGCTTGATGATGTTGACCAAAAACACCGCTAAAGCCATGGGCATTAAAGATCGCGAAGATCCGCAACAAAGCATTCGCGGCGGCGCTAAATACCTGAGCATAGTATTGGAGCGCCTGCCCAAGCGTATTCAAGGTGAAGATCGCTTAAACATGGCCTTGGCAGCCTACAACCAAGGTCTTGGTCATGTAGAAGACGCCCGTGTACTTACCCAACGCATGGGCGGTGACCCCACCAAGTGGGAAGATGTGCGCAAACATATGCCCCTACTTGCCAAACAACAGTATTACAGCAGCGCCAAACACGGTTATATGCGCGGTTGGGAGCCGGTTGGTTTCGTCGATAACGTGCGTAACTACCACAAAATTATCGCTTGGCATCAACAGCAAGAAGAATTCCGCCTCGCCACCACCAATACGGGTAGTCGCTTGTCAGCCAATACCCGTCAGGCCGATGTCGAGAATGTCAGTACCGAGACTAATAATCTGGAAAGCACTACCGGCAAAGTATCCATACTTTAATGTAATAAATTTGAGCCAGGAAAATTGGCCGCCATATGACCACTCAAAACTGCCGCCTTTGCGGCAGTTTTTGTTTGGCATGCAGATCAGGACATTGGATGGGCAAGGGAGTAGAATGCCGCCCCATGAATAGCTACTGATTTGTGATACTCCATGATCCCACGCATAGCCCAAACCTCCCCTGTTCAAACCCTGTACCTGAACTTTATTAACGCTTTGCGCGAACAAGGTTTCAGCGGCGACTTGAACCCCGACTACGCCAACCGTACCGTATTAGCGACGGACAACTCAATTTATCAAGTGCTGCCGCAAGGTGTGCTCTACCCGCGCGATACAACAGATCTGGTAAAAATTGCCCGACTCAGCCAAATGCCCAAATTCCAGGCAATAGTGCTCAGCCCACGCGGCGGCGGTACCGGCACCAACGGTCAATCGCTCACCGATGGCTTGGTAGTAGACACATCCAAGTACATGAACCAGATTCTGGAAGTTAACGCTGAAGAGCGCTGGGTACGTGTGCAGTGCGGCGTGGTTAAAGACCAGCTCAACGCCGCGATCAAACCGCACGGATTATTTTTTGCGCCGGAACTTTCCACCAGTAACCGCGCCACCATCGGTGGCATGATCAATACCGATGCATCCGGCCAAGGCTCTTGCCGCTACGGCAAAACCCGCGACCATGTATTGGAATTGAAAACGGTTTTGCTCGACGGCACTGAATGGACGTCTGCTGCGATCGACGAAACCGAGCTGGAAAATTTGTGGAAACGCGATGACCGTGTAGGCGAAGTTCATCGCATTATCGATGCGATCCAACGTGAACATCACGCACTGATCGACGCAAAATTTCCCAAATTAAACCGCTGCCTTACCGGTTATGATTTAGCGCATATCCGCGATCAACAAGGCCGTTTTAATCTCAACAATATTTTGTGTGGCAGTGAAGGTACGCTCGGTTTTATCACCGAAGCCAAAATCAATTTATTGCCCATCCCAAAATACAGTGCGTTGATTAACGTCAACTACCGCGATTTCAATGTCGCACTGCGCGATGCAACACAACTGATGACGGCAGAACCAACGTCCATCGAAACCGTCGATTCAAAAGTGCTGAATCTGGCGATGAACGATATCGTGTGGCACAGCGTGGCAGAATTTTTCCCTGCGCCGGAAAGCGGTGAAAAAATCCAGGGTATCAATCTTGTCGAATACACAGCAAATTCTGAAGATGAATTAAATGCTGATGTGAAAAAACTGACTGATTTACTCGACCAAGCTGCACAAGACACCGGCACCGGCCGTATCAGCTATTCCATTGCATGGGGCAATGATGCGGTGAATAAAATCTGGGGCATGCGCAAAAAAGCGGTAGGTTTGCTCGGCAATGTGGAAGGCGAAATCCGCCCGGTTCCCTTTGTAGAAGACACGGCAGTGCCGCCGGAAAATCTCGCTGATTTTATTTTTGAATTCCGCGCGGTACTCGACGAGTACAAACTGACTTACGGTATGTTCGGCCATGTAGATGCTGGTGTATTGCATGTGCGCCCGGCACTGGATATGAAAGATCCTGCGCAAGAAAAAATGGTGCGTATCATTACCGACAGAGTCGTCGCACTCACGCAAAAATATAATGGGCTGCTGTGGGGTGAACACGGCAAAGGTGTTCGTTCGGAATATGCGCCCGCCTTTTTTGGTGAGCTCTATCCGCAGATTCAACGCATTAAAGCGGCGTTTGATCCGCGCAACCAATTGAATCCCGGAAAAATCGCAACGCCCTCCATTGACATAAGCTTGTTAAAAATTGATGAGGTGCCAACACGCGGACAGCAAGATCGCAAAATCCCCGTGCAAGTTTGGCAAGGTTATAGCGAAGGCGTGCATTGCAATGGCAATGGCCTCTGCTACAACTGGAATCCAAACGATGCCATGTGCCCTAGCTGGAAAGGTACTCGCGATCGCAAACATTCACCGAAAGGCCGAGCATCATTAATGCGCGAATGGCTCAAACAAATGAGTGAGCGCGGCGTTAATGCTGTTGAAGAAAGTAAAAAATTAAAGAGCGCAAGTTTTATAGTTAATTTACCTGCGCGCGCCATTAACACGCTGGGCAAACGCAAAGGTGAATACGATTTTTCGCATGAAGTACATGAATCCATGGCGGGCTGTCTTGCTTGTAAATCTTGTGTCGGCCAATGCCCTATTAAGGTGGATGTACCTGAATTCCGCGCAAAATTTTTAGAGTTGTATTACAGCCGCTATCTGCGCCCACTCAAAGATTATTTTATCGGTGGGCTGGAGTTTATGGTTCCCACACTGGCCAAAATGCCTTGGGCTTACAACCTGATGATGAAGCCGCAGTTCATGCAGACGTTTATGGCGCGCTTTATCGGCATGGTAGATAGCCCGCTACTCACCGGTATAAACCTGCATAAAGCCGCAGAAAAACTCGGTGTTAATTACGCGACGTTGGAAAATATAGCGCAGCTCACACCAGCGGAAAAAACCAAGGCTGTCATTTTAGTGCAAGATGCTTTTACCAGTTATTTTGAAACACCATTAGTAATCGACACGCTCAAGTTGCTGCAAAAGCTTGGCTTTGTGCCTTTGCTCGCACCTTTCAAACCCAACGGCAAACCGCTGCAGGTGCACGGTTTCCTAAAAGCCTTTGCCAAAGCAGCAGATGCCAATGCGACTCAGCTTAACGGCCTTGCCTCCTCGGGTATTCCGCTGATGGGCATTGAACCGGCAATGACGCTTGCCTATCGCGCTGAATACAAAAAAGTGCTGGGCGATAACGCGCCCAAAGTACAATTGATTCAGGAATGGCTCGCGCAACAAAGTGAGCAACTCACCAGCAAGCTACGCGATTTCAAAGCAGCAGAGTTTTCCCTGCTTACGCATTGCACCGAAAAAACCAACGCGGTGACTTCAGTCAAAGATTGGCAAACTGTTTTTGCTAAACTCGGGCACCAATTAAAAGTCATCGAGACCGGCTGTTGCGGCATGGCAGGCACCTATGGCCATGAAAGCAGCAATGTAGAAACATCAAAGAAAATCTACTCACTCTCCTGGTCACAAATTGTCAACAATCCAGCCAACAGCGGAAAACTTACTGCAACAGGTTACTCCTGCCGCAGCCAAACCAAACGGATTGATAATGTAAAACTGCCGCATCCGGTACAGATTTTATTACAACAAGCGGTATAGCTTGCTACCTGAAAGCCTTATCTTTTTGCTAAGGCTTTTTTCACTTCAATGAACGACGAGCCACGACTATGAAACTTTTACGCAAATTGTTTGGTGCAAAAACCAAAGTTGAACCCATCAAAGTAGTACTTATTCCGGTTGCGGAAAAACCGCCAAAACCGGTTATTACCTTGGATGCCGTTGAACAAACCAGTGATGAAGGCGAGCTATTAAAACTCGCTAGTGATGGTGCCACCAGCCAATTGCGCCAAGCCGCTGCGGAAAAAATTCACAGCCGTGAGGTTCTGGAGCAGCTCGCTAAAATAGTAAAAACCAAAGATAAAAATGTATTTAAAATTGTCAAAACAAAGTTAGACACATTCAAAGCCGACGACGCCAAAGTGGCCGAAGTAGAAGCCAATGCAGCGCGCATTTGCGAGAAACTTGAACGACACTCCCACTTTGAAGCCGACTCCCTTTTCAAAGCAAAACTAAACGTTTTACAAAACGAATGGGCGACACTAGGGCAAGTATCCATTATGGCGCAATCGCGCTATCAAGCTGCTCTCGCTATATGCGAGGCAAAAATTACCGCCCAAGCCCAAGCCATTGCCGACGAAGAAGAAAAGCAATCGCTCGACCAACAAGCGCAGCAATTAGCTGAAGACGCTTATGCAAGCCTCAAGCAACTCGCCGGTGATGTATACCGTGCAAGCCATGTAGATGAATTGGTTAATGCTAACTACGAATTAAAAATTCAAGAGCTGAGTAATGCTGTGCGTTTGGCTGCTAACCGCCAGTTACCACTTGATAAGCTCACCAAAGAATTTGAATATCGTAAACAGCAAACGTTGAACCTAATTGATCAAATCAAAACATCCGGCACCGTCAAACAATTAAGTGAAAAGCTTGAGCAGGTGGAAGATTCTGATGTGGTTAAAAATTCACAATACAAGTTGCAACAGCTAATTAGATCAGCCAAAGAATTTGGTGATGAATTACCTGAAACCTTGAACGATGCTAAAGCCAAGCTAGATGCCCTTTGGGCACAGCGTCATCAAACAGAACAAGCGGCTAAAAATAACCTACGTGATTTTAACGAGCTAGCTCGCAAAGGTTTATGGGCAGCCGAGCAAGGCTTTGTGCGCAAAGCCCGTTCAATTCAAAAAGAACTGCAAGAAAAGCGTGCACAACTGAGCGAGATCCCCAAGGGTATACAAGCCAAAATTGATGATTTTGAAGCGCAATTAGCCAAGCTTGGCGACTGGCATGAGTTCGCCGTCACACCCAAAAAAGAAGCGCTGATTACTCAAATGCAAGCGCTGGCCACCAGCAGCATCACACCTGAAAATCTCGCTACAAAAATTCACGAGTTGCAAGACAGCTGGAAAGAAGTGAGTAAGGGCGTGCAACAGCAAGACGATGATCTCTGGCAACAATTCCAGCAAGCATCGGCAGTTGCATATGCTCCGTGCAAAGAGTTTTTTGAAACACAAGCTGCAGAGCGTGAAAATAACCTTAAAAAACGCCGCGAATTAGTTGGCCAATTGCAGCAATATTTGCAAGGTTACGACTTTACCAATGCCGTTTGGAAAGACGTTGAACATACATTAAAAACAGCGCGTGCCGAATGGCAAACCTATTGGCCCGTACCGCGCAAAGCAGGTAACGATTTACAAAAAGAATTTGAAAACCTGATGGAGCAATTGTTTGGCAAAATCACTAGCGAATACGAAAACAATAAAACCGCTAAACAAGGGTTGATCGAGCAAGCGCAAACGTTAGCAACCGCTAGTGATGCACGCTCAGCAACCGAGACCATCAAACAGCTACAAGCACAATGGAAAACAATTGGCAAAAGCTGGCATAAAGAAGACCAACAACTCTGGCAAGAATTTCGCAAACATTGCGATGCGGTATTTGCTTTGCGCAATCAGGTATTTGAAGCGGCAAAAGAACAGCGTCAGGCTGCTAGTGTGCATGCAGAACGCTTGATTGATCAGCTCAATCAATTTGCAGCGCAAACCCTGGAACAAATCAACGCAGCCAAAGTGGATATTGAATCCATCAAAGCAGAATTCTTCACTCTGGAATTACCTAAAGAAGCGGCTAAAACGCTGCACAACAAACTCAATGCAAGCATCGCTGCTATTGCCACCAAACGCGACAGTGCACGCAATCAAGTAGAAGAGCAAAGTTGGGTTGATTTATTTAACGCAATTAATGCCCTGCGTGAATATGAATTGGCAGTAATAGCTGAAGCAACGAGCGAAAAACTGGCCGCACAAAAATCACAACTCGAAGCACTTATCGCTACTACATCGCGCTGGCCCACAGGTAGCTTTAGTCAAGTGCAGCAGCGCCTTGCCAAGGCTGATGCTATCACCAAGACCACGCAAGCAATAAACACGGAGTTATTGCATACCTTGACGATTCGCGCCGAAATTTTGGCTGGGCAAGAAAGTCCGGCAGGAGATAAACAATTACGGATGGCTTATCAGGTCAAACAAATGCAACAAGGTTTTGGCCAGCGTGATAGCAGTTTTGAACCCTTGGTACTGGAATGGATTTCGTTGGGCGGAGTTGAAACAATAACCTACTCACCTTTGTTGGTACGTTTTAATAACAGCAAAGCGCAAGGAGTAAAAATCTAATCAACTAGAAAAACCGTGACTCCAAAGCGAGCAGTGTTGCACTGCTCGCTTTTTTATTACCAGAAAACATCTACCAGAGAAACACTAGGCAATAAAAAAGCAGTCACTGAAACCAGTGACTGCAATAAAGGGAGAGTTCAAACAACATACAAAGGAGAGCTTTTACAAAGAGCACTCTGAATAACAACTCAACGTAAAAACAATCGCTACAAAACTATCAGTTTGAAAAAACTGGCGGAAATTTCCGCCAGAATAAGGTCAAACACAACCCCTGCTTACTGCTCCATCAACGATGAAGCAACAAACATTGAATCAATGCTAACGCCTTGCATACTAGTGGGTCAAGCTTTTTGTCAAAATGACTTTATGATACAAAAATCTATTCCATTGCTGGATTTTTTTTCACTAATAACTATCAATTACCCAGATTTGACGTCAAAATCTTTTTGCTCCAACAATATACCTTCTAAACTCATATGGTGCGGTTAGGTATAAAAAGGCACAATCCACCCTTAATATCCGCATTTACTCAATTATCGGCGGTTGCATTTTAGAGGAGTTACGAAGTGGCTAAACAGCCTTTGCTTAGCATGCGCCCTGAATCCAAGGGGCTGTCCTATGACCGCCCTGCGGCCAGCCAGATATTCGGTTTTATCCGCGATGCAATCATCAGCATGGAACTCCTCCCCGGCCAAATGATTTCGGAGACAGCACTGGCGCAACAATTTGGCGTCAGCCGCACGCCAGTCCGCGAAGCTTTAATCCAGTTATCGAATATCGGTTTTGTCGAGGTTCTGCCACAGCGCGGAACTTATGTATCAAAGTTCAGCATGGAAAAAATTCTGGAAGCACGTTTTATTCGCGAGGCGCTTGAAGTCGCGGTGGTGACTCAGCTCGCCACTAACCCGGACGAGGCAATTCGTTTGGAAGCTGTCGATGCCTGCGAGAAAATTATCGCCGACCAAAAAACAGCTGCGAACGATGACGACGCACTCGCCTTTCAGAATCTGGATGACCAATTTCATCAAACGCTGGCAAGCTTTACCAACTATCCGCGCGTAGCTTCCTTTATCGAAGCAGAAAAGGCGCATATGGATCGTGTGCGTAACTTGAGTTTGCATGTCAGCGGCCAATACAAACGCATCCTCAGCCAGCATGCAGCAATTACAAAAGCTATCAAAACTGGCTCTGCCGATAAATCTGCTTCGGCAATGAGCGTGCATTTAAAAGACGTTTACAATATCTTGGAAGTCATCCCGCAGGAGCATCCTGAATATTTTGTTTGAATAAATATTCAGGATATTAAATCCTTTCTATGCGCCTATCCAACCAATCAAATACCGTTTTTTGAGACTGCTCAGGTGCATTCTCAATACTCTGTACGCACACAAATGCAATATCTAAATTAACGTCCGCATTTGATAACTTATTTTTTATTCTTATTAAGGACTGATCAGCAGGCTTTAGTTGAAGAGTTTTTAGCTTTTCGTCTATAACAGCGTCGCTTCCCTTTAACTCCAAATGTGCGGCGAGTGCCTCTACAATGAATTGTTGCGCCGAGCGCAAACGAAAACTAACACTAAACTCCAGTAGTTCAGGGTTTGCTTCAAAAAATACTTTGAGTGTAGATACCCTCCAAGCATGAGGGTTATGCGGAATTTGAAAATAACACCTATCATAACCAACCGCTTTTGCACTGAGCTCCTGCCCTGCCAAATAACCTGCACGCTGTTCCGTGGACTTAACAGTAGATGTCAGTTTTTGAAACCAATGTTGAATTTTTTTGCGCCAAGTAAACTCAGATAAAGATTTCCATTGTCCGCGCAACACTACTTTTTTATTGCGAAAAAAATCATTCGGACTAACAGGCCGAATCAAAGCAAAGTCATCATTAAAAAAAATGAAATGCTCCGCTAGTCCAGGGATGCGCCAAAGTACAGCCAAAATAGAGCTGCTATTAAATGTGGGCAGATATTGCTCGAACCCAGAAAATATAACTTTATGATCTACCACCAAAACCTTATTTTCATAAATAGTGCCTTTGATCCTATCAACAATGTCTGGCACTTGGTTATCTGTAACTATATAAATAGTACGGATCCAAGGGGCAAATCGTAATAACGATGTAACGCAATAATCAATCTCACCTGAATGATGAAAACGAATTGGATTAGCAGCCCTCGGCCGTACACCACCCAATGTTGCCAAATAAGAATCCAATTTTTTTGCATGCGCAGGATCAGCACCATCAACCCATGTAATTACTGCATCTATTGGAAATTCTTGCGTCGATGAAGTAGTCATATACGATCCGGAATTATTAAATGAAATTAAAAAAACTATTGTACCTCAGCTTAGGTTCAACTAGGCCATCCCAGTATCAGGCTGTATAATCGCCCACCAATCTTTAGCCCATTTCCCGCCGTCTATCGCATATAAATACTGTGCAAAACGCTGGCACTCCAGAGAGTCTGTTTGTCATGGAAAAAACTTACGAACCCCACGCTATTGAACGCCAGTGGTATCAAACCTGGGAAGAAAAGGGCTACTTTAAGCCCACCGGCGACGGCACCCCCTATTGCATGATGATCCCACCACCCAATGTCACCGGGAGTTTGCACATGGGGCACGGTTTTAATAACGCAGTGATGGACACTATGATTCGCTATCGCCGCATGAAAGGCGACGATACTTTGTGGCAAGTAGGAACCGATCACGCCGGTATCGCCACACAAATGGTGGTTGAGCGTCAGCTGGCTGCGCAAGGTGTAAGCCGCCATGATCTGGGGCGCGCAAAATTCCTCGAAAAAGTCTGGGAATGGAAAGAGCAATCCGGCGGCACCATCACTCGTCAAATTCGCCGTTTGGGTTCGTCGGTAGATTGGAGCCGCGAGCGCTTTACTATGGACGATGGTTTATCGACCGCAGTACAAGAAGCCTTTGTGCGCTTGTTTGATGATGGATTGATTTATCGCGGTAAACGTCTGGTGAATTGGGATCCCAAATTACACACCGCGATTTCTGATCTGGAAGTGGAAAATCATGACGAAAAAGGTTTCCTGTGGAATTTGCGCTATCCATTAGCCGATGGGGCGACCACAGCAGATGGGAAAAACTATTTAGTTGTCGCGACTACTCGCCCCGAAACTATGTTGGGTGATAGTGCTGTTGCAGTACATCCTGAAGATGAGCGCTACAAATCGCTGATTGGTAAATTTGTAGTTTTGCCGTTGGTAAATCGTTTAATTCCAATTGTGGCTGATGATTATGTAGATCGCGAGTTCGGTACTGGATGCGTAAAAATTACTCCAGCGCACGATTTTAATGACTACGAAGTAGGCAAGCGCCACAATTTGCCACTGATTAATGTGCTCGATAAAAACGCAGCAATTTTAGGTGTTGCACAAATTTTTAATTTGGATGGCAGCCTCAATAAACAACTCGATGGCACCCTGCCCGCTCAGTATGCCGGGCTTGATCGCTACGAAGCACGCAAACAAATTGTTGCCGCATTTGAAGCAGCTGAATTACTGGAAAAAATTGACGATCACGGTCTGAAAGTGCCGCGCGGTGATCGCTCGGGTGTAGTGATCGAGCCCTGGTTGACTGACCAATGGTACGTGAGCACCAAACCATTAGCAGAACCGGCAATCGCAGCGGTAGAAGACGGTCGCATCCAATTCGTACCAAAGCAATACGAAAATATGTATTTCTCCTGGATGCGCGATATCCAGGATTGGTGTATTAGCCGTCAATTATGGTGGGGTCACCGTATTCCTGCGTGGTATGACGCAAGCGGCAAAGTATATGTTGGCCGTAATGAAGCCGAAGTGCGTAGCAAATATAATCTTGCTGCCGATATTAGTTTGAATCAGGATGAAGATGTATTGGACACCTGGTTCAGTTCCGGCTTGTGGACTTTTTCAACCTTGGGCTGGCCAGAACAAACGGAATTTTTGAAAAAATTCCACCCAACTGATTTGCTGGTGACCGGTTTCGATATTATTTTCTTCTGGGTTGCGCGCATGATTATGCTCACCATGCATTTGGTGAAACATGAAGATGGCACACCGCAAATTCCGTTTAAAACCGTTTATGTACACGGTTTGGTACGCGATGGCCAAGGGCAGAAAATGTCTAAATCCAAAGGCAATGTTCTCGACCCACTCGATATTATCGAAGGCATTGATTTGGAAACCCTGGTGCAAAAGCGCACTACCGGTTTAATGAATCCGAAAGATGCCGGCAAAATTGAAAAGCAAACGCGCAAAGAATTTCCGGAAGGTATTCAAGCCTACGGCACTGATGCGCTGCGTTTTACTTTCTGCTCGCTTGCATCAACCGGCCGTGATATTAAATTCGATATGGGCCGAGTAGAAGGTTATCGCAACTTCTGCAATAAGATATGGAATGCCATGCGTTTCACATTGATGCAATGTGAAACCCAGGATTGCGGGCAAGATGGTTCAAATGATTACGAATTATCATTAGGCGATCGCTGGATCATCAGCAAATTGCAAATCGCAGAAAAAATGGTAGCGGAAAATCTGGATAACTATCGTCTGGATTTAGCCTCACAAGCAATTTACTCCTTTGTGTGGGATGAATACTGCAGCTGGTACCTGGAAGCAACCAAAGCCGTTTTATTTAATGCCGAAGCCACAGCAACGCAAAAGAAAGGCACTCGCCGTACATTGGTACGAGTGTTAGAAACTATTTTGCGCTTGGTGCATCCATTAATGCCTTTCATCACTGAAGAAATTTGGCAAATTATTAAGCCACTTTCAGGTGCGACTGGCGAAACAATTATGCATGCGCGTTATCCGCAAGCGGATGACAGCAAAATCGATCAACAAGCATTAAGTGATGTGGAATGGTTGCAATCAGTAGTTGCAGGCGTACGCAATATTCGCGGCGAAATGAATATCTCTCCCGCTAAAGATTTGCCAGTGTTATTTAAAAACGGCACTGACGAAGATATGCAACGCCTGAACAATAACCAGCAATTCCTGAAAAAATTAGCGTCACTGGAAAGTGTTACTTGGCTAAATACAGGCGATGCGGAACCTATGTCTGCTACTGCATTAGTGGGTCAAATGGAAATTTTGGTACCTATGGCAGGCCTGATTGATAAAGATGCTGAAATTGCGCGCTTGACGAAAGAAAGAGGTAAATTGATTCAGGATATAGAACGCACTGAAACAAAACTTGGCAATGCTGCATTTGTTGAAAAAGCACCTGCCGAAGTAGTTGCCAATGAAAGAAATCGTGTTGCAGATAATAAAATTGCAGTGGAAAAATTGAGCGAGCAGATTCAAAAAATCAGTGCGCTTTAGAAAATAGTTTTTTGCTGCCAATAAAAAAGCCGATGTATAAACATCGGCTTTTTTATTAAGTGTTTTTAGATTTAAGTTGTGTTGTGCGGATCGCGCTGAGCCTACGCGACCCGGTCTACGCAAATCAAATAAATTTTGACCGCAAAAATAAAAAGCCCAATCTTTCGATTGGGCTTTTTATTTTAATTCAATGGCGGAGAAGGGGGGAGTCGAACCCCCGATACCCTTTTGAGGTATGCTCCCTTAGCAGGGGAGTGCCTTCGGCCACTCGGCCACTTCTCCACGTCTACTGAAGCGAAATAAGCTCCGTCTCAGCAGGTGCGGCATAATACCATAATTCTCTAAAAATCAAAGTCTTGAAGATAAATTTACAGCACAAAATAACGAATATTTTAAAACTGTATAGTTTGTATTCGACATACAACTATTAAAAAAATTAACGCCCTAAAAACGCCTACGCGGCAGATGATTTCTCATACCGCCGCGTAGTTGAAAAGCGCCGAACAACAAAATAATTAAAAAATATTAACTTTCTTGCTCTTCCTGATTTTGCTTTTCGCGTTGAATACGCTGATAAATTTCTTCGCGGTGCACAGCAATATCTTTAGGGGCATTGACACCAATACGAACCTGGTTGCCTTTAACTCCTAATACGGTAACGGTAACCTCGTCACCTACCATCAAGGTTTCGCCAATACGGCGAGTTAAAATTAACATCTTTAATCTCCTTCACTCATCCTGTAAGAGTACGACTTAGACACCCCTTGCCACCATCGACTCCCGAATACCCCCTGTCGCGTCCTGACAACCGAATGCCCGGAGTAAGTATCGTCTACTTTTTGCGAAAGGGAAGAAACCCTCAACATTTTGCTGTTTATTTTTTAGGTAAACAGTAACACAACTCAAACACCTTAACTAAACCACCATTAATAGAAGACCTAGCCCCTCACACGGCCTTCTGACGGTTCGGCATCCAAACCAAAAGCGGTGTGCAGACTTCGCACAGCCAACTCCAAGTAACGCTCATCAATAATCACCGAAATTTTAATTTCTGACGTGGTGATCATTTGAATGTTAATACGATCTTCCGCAAGCGCAGTAAACATGCGCGATGCAACACCTGCATGAGAGCGCATCCCAACACCTACGATAGATACCTTCGCTACCTTATCATCACTACGCACTTCACGTGCACCAATTTCTTTGGCAACCGCTTCTAATACAGCAACTGCTTTGCTCATATCATTCTTGTGCACGGTAAAGGTCAAGTCGGTAGTGCCGTCGGCAGATACGTTTTGAACAATAACATCGACTTCGATATTAGCTGCACCAATAGGAGCGAGAATTTTTGCTGCAACACCCGGTGTGTCAGGTACACCAGCAACAGTGACTTTAGCTTCATCGCGGTTGAATGCGATACCAGAAACAATCGGTTGTTCCATAGTTGAATCTTCCTCGTCGAGGGTAATAAGGGTTCCAGGGCCTTCTTTGAAACTGTGCAATACACGCAGAGGAACCTTATATTTGCCAGCAAATTCCACAGAGCGGATTTGCAGCACTTTGGAACCTTGGCTGGCCATTTCCAGCATTTCTTCAAAGGTGATTTTTTCAAGACGACGGGCGCGCTCGCAAACACGCGGATCAGTAGTGTATACGCCATCTACATCAGTATAGATCTGGCATTCGTCAGCTTTCAGTGCGGCAGCAAGTGCCACACCAGTAGTATCTGAACCGCCGCGACCAAGGGTAGTAATATTGCCGTTTTCATCCACACCTTGGAAACCAGCAACGACGACAACACGGCCAGCCTTTAAATCAGTGCGCATATTATCTTCATCAATAGACTGAATACGCGCTTTAGTGTGAGAATTGTCCGTGAGGATACGCACTTGGCCACCGGTATAAGAGCGGGCATCTACACCACGCTTTTTCAGTGCCATGCATAAAAGTGCGATAGTTACTTGCTCACCCGTGGATACCAATACATCCAATTCGCGAGGATCGGGGGTATTCTGAATTTGCTGCGCCAAGCCAATAAGACGATTGGTTTCGCCGCTCATTGCGGAGAGCACTACCACCATGTCATGACCCTGTGCCCGAAAGCCAGCCACTTTATCGGCGACTTGTTCGATGCGCTCAATGGAACCTACGGAGGTGCCACCGTACTTCTGAACCAATAAGCTCATTACAGCCTATCCTTTATCAATTGACGATTGCTAATAGTTACTAACCAGATCACAAAAAGGCGCCAATTAAACACCAGATTGCGACAAAAGTTAACCCAAATGGATGATAAAAAGTGGATTATTCACACTTCATTCATCTTTATTTACAGCTACTGACCGAGCTGGTTTTTAACCCAAGGCACTACCGAAGCCAAAGCCGCATCAAGCCCGGCAACATTCGTGCCGCCGCCCTGCGCCATATCAGGACGTCCACCGCCTTTACCACCAAGTTGGCCAGCGATAAAGCTCATCAAGTCGCCCGCTTTTACTTTGCTGGTCACATCCTGGGTGACACCGACAATCAGCGCCACCTTGTCATCCTCAACTGCGGCTAGTAACACTACCGCTGAACCAAGCTTGTTTTTAAACTGATCTGCCATGTCACGCAGCGATTTGGCATCTGCACCCTCAAGATTCAAGGCCAGCACTTTAATACCTGCAATTTCCACCGCCTGCGAAAGCACATCGCCATTACCAGCAGTAGCGAGTTTAGTTTTCAGGGCGGCAAGATCTTTTTCTAATTTCCGGTTGTGTGCAACCAAGGTATCGAGTTTCTCAATTAATGAATCACGATTGGCTTTGAGGCTGCGACCAGCGCTATCCACCAAAGCTTCTACCTGATCAAACAACTCCAGCGCTTTAGCGCCGGTTATAGCTTCAATACGACGCACACCGGCAGCGACACCAGATTCAGACGTAATGCGGAATAGACCTATATCACCAGTACGATTAACGTGTGTACCGCCACAAAGTTCGACCGAGAAGCCATCACCCATAGTCAGCACACGCACAGTATCGCCGTATTTCTCGCCAAACAGCGCCATTGCGCCTTTGGCTTTAGCTGCATCCATATTGCATAACTCGGTAGCAACCGATGAGTTGGCGCGAATTTGGACGTTTACCAGAGCCTCAATTGTTTTTAATTGCTCGGCAGTCACGGCTTCAAAATGCGAGAAGTCAAAGCGCAGACGTTCGGAATCGACCAACGAGCCTTTTTGCGTCACGTGCTCGCCCAACACTTTGCGTAGTGCAGCATGCATCAAGTGCGTTGCCGAGTGATTCAATACCGTCGCTTGACGGACGTTGGCATCAACCTTGGCAGCAACGCTATCGCCAACAGACAACGCACCTTGTAGCACACGCACAACATGCAGATGAGATGCGCCCTGCTTATGACAATCGCGCACTTCGAGGCGATTCGCGCCCAATTCCAGATAGCCGCAATCACCCGCCTGACCACCGGACTCAGCGTAGAAAGGAGTGCGGTCAAGCACCACAACACCATCATCACCCTCTACCAGACGCTCTACTTTTTTGCCATTTTTAACCAGTGCGAGCACTTTGCCCTGCTCTGTCAATGAGCTGTAACCAAGGAATTCGCTGCTCGGCAAATCAAGTCCCGCAGCGGTGTAATCCACTTTGAAACTACCAGCGGCACGAGCGCGAGCACGCTGCTCAGCCATGGCGGCCTCATAGCCATCTTGATCAATGGTCAGGCCACGTTCACGGGCAATATCAGCGGTCAAATCAACCGGAAAGCCATAGGTGTCATACAGGGTAAAAACCACTTTTCCCGGAACTTCAGTGCCAGCGAGTTTGCTCAGAGCATCTTCAAGTACAGCTATTCCCTTATCGAGCGTCTTCTCAAACTGCTCTTCTTCTTGCAATAAAACACGTTCGATTTGCGCTTGATTCTTATGCAGCTCAGGGTATGCATCACCCATGACTTCAGCCAGTGCTTTTACCAATTTATGGAAGAAGGGCTGCTTTTGGCCGAGCTGATTACCGTGGCGAATCGCGCGGCGGATGATGCGGCGCAGGACATAACCGCGACCTTCGTTAGAGGGAATAACACCATCACTGATCAGAAATGAGCAAGAACGAATGTGGTCAGCAATCACACGCAAGGATTTATTTTCAGTATCGCTGGTGCCGGTTATCTCCGCAGCAGCCAGCAACAAGTGCTGGAACAAGTCGATTTCGTAGTTGGAGTGAACGTGTTGCATCACTGCCGAAATACGCTCCAGCCCCATACCCGTATCGACAGAAGGCGCTGGCAATGGATGTAAAACACCGTCTGCAGTGCGGTTGAACTGCATGAACACGTTATTCCAGATTTCGATGTAACGATCGCCATCTTCTTCCGGCGAACCGGGTGGGCCACCCCAAATATCGGCGCCATGGTCGTAGAAAATTTCGGTGCAGGGGCCGCAAGGACCGGTATCGCCCATGGCCCAGAAATTATCGGATGCGTAGGGAGCGCCTTTATTATCGCCGATGCGAACGATGCGCTCGGCAGGCACACCCATTTCGTTTTGCCAAATATCGTAAGCTTCATCGTCTGAGGCGTAGACGGTTACCCAGAGTTTTTCTGCCGGAATCTTTAAGGTTACGGTTAAAAATTCCCATGCGTAATTGATAGCATCACGTTTGAAATAATCGCCAAAGCTGAAATTGCCCAGCATTTCAAAGAACGTGTGATGACGTGCGGTGTAGCCAACATTTTCCAAATCATTGTGTTTGCCACCGGCGCGCACACAACGCTGGGAGCTGGTAGCACGATTGTAAGAGCGCTTATCGCCACCGAGGAATACGTCTTTGAATTGGTTCATGCCCGCGTTGGTAAACAACAGGGTCGGGTCATTTTCAGGAACCAAAGAGCTACTGGCCACAATGGTGTGACCCTTGCTTTCAAAGTACTTCAAAAAGGCGTCGCGAATTTCAGCGCTCTTCATAATGCATCCACTAAATGTTCAAATTTATGTGATCTTGTTAGTACGATCAGGGTGTAATCAGGCGCGGTGTGCTTCTATCTCTTCGTCGCTCAATTTGCGCGCTTCATGCTCCAGCATCACGGGGATGCCATCGCGGATGGGATAGGCCAGGCCACTTCCCCAGCACACCAGCTCTTGTTGTTCAGGGCGATATTCAAGCTCGCCTTTGCTCACGGGGCACACCAAAATACTGAGTAATTTTTTATCTATCATGGTCTTAGGTCACGGTTAGGCTGGCCGGGGGCGGTATCTTACACTGCATTTTGCGGGTATGTCTCTAGAGCCACGGGGCTATAGCGGCAATTAAGGATCTAAATTACGGGATGGAGAAGCTAATAGCTCGCCCTGCCATCGATGAAGCTGCTCAACAACCTGTTTATTCGCATAAAGCTGGGGATTAGACTCGGTAATTTTCTGTTCCTTTTCCCATAACGACACCCATTGTTTCGCCTCGTAAAAAGCCTGTTCAAAATCAACTCCCGGTCTGAGTGATTCTTTAAAATAGGCTTTTCCAAAATAGGTAAACAGGCTGTCGTCGGCACAACCAAATGAGGTTCTATCGGCCGCCGCTGCCGTCATAATCAAGCTGTACTGATCTTTAAGATCATCGATAAATCCACCCGAATAACATGCCGACAACACAATCACCTTGTGTTTGATACCACTAGCCTTGAGTAAATCTCCCAGCCATTGGGCATCGATATCCGTTAGTGACAAGCCCTTGTGATCGAGCGCGATTTTTTTATCCTGTGAGCCATGACTGGTGATATAGAGGAAAAAAATATCCTGCTCTTTATCCATACGTTCGGCAATCCGCGTAATCGCTGCACTAATACTGGTTCTCGTGGCCATAGGATGTTCATCCAGTGAGCGCTGGCTATTTGCCAAATAAATTGCTGTGGCACTATTACCGTATTGGGAATTGAACAGATTTTCGATAAATTTACTTTCACGATGAAAAACTTCTTCAGTGCCGTAACCCGCCACTACCAAACTGTACAATTCAATTTTTTCTGGATCAGATGCTTGCAGTGAGCCTAAAGCACTCTGCAGTTCATCTGATTCTTTATACAGTCCATATTCGGCAACTTCTTCGGCCGAAAAAATCTTTAGCACATCACCACCATCTACCAAACGACCGTATTCCCAGCGACCATCAACCTTGTTAATACCATCGATAGACTGTTTGTAAATCAGCTCACCTTTGCCATGTTTACGACCGTAAGAAAATTCGCCGGTGTAACTATCGCCATCAGCGGAAATTAATTTCCCCATGCCGTGGTATTTGCCAAATTTAAATTCACCCGTGTATTGCTCGCCCCCCTCGGCAAGGAAGGTGCCTTTACCTTCAAGAAGACCCTTTTCAAACTCACCTTCCCAGTGATTACCTTCTGAATCCGTTTGTATACCTTTGCCGTTGAGTCGCCAGTTTTTAAATTCACCGACATAGGTAAAACCTTCCACACTGGTGTAGATGCCTGCTCCGGTAAAATTATCGGCATGAAAATCGCCGCTATATTGATTGCCTTCAGTATCGACAAAAACACCTGTGCCTTGCATTTTCCCAGCAACAAAATCACCCGTATATTTTTCGCCCGTACTGCGCTGCAATTCACCTTTCCCTTGAATTCCTCCTGCAGCGACATGCCCGATATAAATAGTTTTATCTGCAAACGTCCACTTGCCATTCCCGTGCATTTTATTTTTCGCAAACTCACCCGCGTAATGAGCGCCGTCAGCATAAGTGAGTACACCTTGCCCCTCCATGTAGCCATTAACAAATTCGCCGCTATAGATACCGGAATTTTCAGAAATAAATTTACCCTTCCCGTTAAATAACCCCTCTGAAAATGCACCATCATAACTATCGCCATTCGTCCAGGTCATACGCCCCTGCCCTGCTAATTGTCCATGCGAATCCAGGTCACCAATATAAGTAGCTCCATTGGCAAAGTTTAATGATGGAGAAAAGGCAAAACGTAAATCGCGGAAAGAACCTTGCACCGCAATCAGGGTAAAAATAACGCCAACGAAAAAGCTCAGCACAACCAGTGCAAATCGCTTCATAGAAAATCTCGCATCAGCAAATTAAATGTATGTTTATTGCGCAGGCATAGGCGGCACAAGTAATTGCGGATCAACACGCTCTTCGAACCAATTCATTCGCCAGTCCAAATGCGGCCCAGTTGCGCGACCGGTTTTACCTACTTGGGCAATCGTTTGGGCTTGCGTAATTGCATCACCTTTTTTAACCAGAATTTTACTCAAATGAATAAAGGTCGATGAAAGACCATGGCCGTGATCGACAATTAAAGTCCCACCAGAAAAAAACATATCAGGATGCACCAGCGTAACCACACCGCCGACAGGCGCTTTCACAACCGTTCCAACTGGTTTGGCGATATCAACACCGTAATGCGGCGAATTAGGTACACCATTATAAAAACGCTGGCTGCCATACACTCCGGTGACGGGGCCAATAAGCGGCCATTCAAATTTTTGCGCAAAAAATGTGAGGGGCAAATCACCTTTTCGCGCATCGGCCGCTAATTGCGCTTCGCGTTTGGCGCGCTCAACCTGAGCTGGATCTGGCTCCACTGTTTGCTGCGGAACACCAGTCACTTTCTGAATATTATAGGTACGCTTTTTAACTATAAAGCGATGTTCTTCACGCACACCATCGCTAGTAATCGTAACAAAACTGGCTTGCAGATCAGCATCGCGCCCCAAACCAATTACAAACTCACCCACAGGCGATATTTGCAAATTTCTCCCACGATACTGTACCTGCGTTCCCACCGGTACCTTACCGATAATGACTCCACCCTGCTGCCACTCTCCTTTTAAATCCAATGCTGCCGATGATGCACTGATCAACGCGAATAAAACTGAAATGACACCCTGTGGTAGTTTCACGATAAAGTCCTCGTCCTCTGCGATCGATAAATTTTGGACAAAAAAAACGGCAGACTAGCTGCCGTTTTTTACCATCATTAACACTTAGATGATTTTGTCGTCTACACGCAAGATCTTCATGGTATTGGTACCACCCAGGATAGCGGTATCACCAGTGGAAATAATAACGAAATCGCCGTTGACCAAGATCCCTTGTTCTTTCAGCATTTCTATCGCGCGGACAAAATCTTCTGCGCAGGGAACGCTACTTGTATCGAACGCAATGGGTTGCACGCCGCGATACATCGCCACTTTACGCTGGGTACTCACGTGACGTGAGAACGCAAAGATTGGCAACTGTGAACCGACACGAGACATCAACCGTGGTGTGCTGCCCGATTCGGTGAAGCAAATAATGGCTTTTACACCATCAAGATGGTTAGCAGTAAACATGGATGCCAATGCAATCGATTCATCAATGCTGCTGAACGCCTGATCCATACGATAGTTATCAAAACTTGCGGTTGGATGTTTTTCAGCGCCAAGAATAATACGCACCATTGCTTCAACAGTCTCAACCGGAAAACTACCAGCAGCAGTTTCTGCCGAGAGCATTACTGCATCGGTACCATCGAGCACGGCGTTAGCCACGTCGAACACTTCAGCACGTGTTGGCAGCGGGCTGTTAATCATCGACTCCATCATTTGCGTCGCGGTGATAACAGTTTTATTCAGGGCACGTGAACGCGCGATGATGCGTTTTTGTACACCAATCAAAGCAGCATCGCCAATCTCAACCCCTAGGTCACCGCGCGCTACCATCACAGCATCGCTCGCGAGAATAATACCGTCCAACGTCTCGTCATCAGCAACGGCTTCTGCGCGTTCAACTTTAGATACCAAACCAGCACGGCCGCCAGCGGCAACCATCAATTTACGCGCAAAATTCATATCCTCGGCAGAGCGAGGAAAAGAAACTGCGAGGTAATCAACATCGATTTCTGCTGCTGTTTTGATGTCAGCAATGTCTTTTTCTGTTAATGCCGGAGCAGTCAGGCCACCACCTTGGCGATTGATACCCTTGTTGTTGGACAAAGGACCTGCCACTTTAGTGGTGGTGTAAATGCGAGTGCCTTCGATTTTATCAACAACCAACACAACACGACCATCGTCTAACAGCAAAACGTCGCCTGCTTTACAATCGTTGGGCAATTCTTTGTAGTCGATACCCACTTGGTGTTGATTGCCTGCATCGCGCTCCAGCGAAGCATCAAGGACAAATTTATCACCCACCTTCAGATAAATTTTACCTTCAGCAAAACGCGCCACGCGAATTTTTGGGCCTTGTAGATCACCCAAAACTGCGACGAAACGATTGTGCTTTGCAGCAAGCTCACGAACCATTTCGGCGCGGCGCTTGTGATCTTCGGGCGAGCCATGAGAGAAGTTCAAACGAACAACATCTACACCTGCCAGAATTAATTTTTCCAACACTTCTGCCGATTCAGAAGCAGGACCCAGAGTACTGACGATTTTGGTACGTCTTAACATGATCAATATCTCTTATTATTTTGCAGACATAAGTGCAAGGGTGTTATCCAGCATACGATTGGAGAAACCCCACTCGTTGTCGTACCACGCCAACACTTTCACCCATTTGCCGTAAACCTTGGTCTGCAGCGAATCGTAGTTTGAAGAGTGTGGATTGTGGTTGAAATCGATAGATACCAGCGGCTCATCTACATAAGCCAATACACCTGGCATTTCAGTTTCAGCGGCTTTTTTCATTGCGGCGTTGATCGCTTCAACGCTTACGTCTTTCTCTACCAACACGTTCAAGTCAACCAAAGAAACGTTGATAGTAGGAACACGCACAGAAATACCGTCCATTTTTCCTTTCAATTCCGGCAACACCAAACCTACCGCTTTAGCAGCGCCAGTGGTAGTTGGGATCATTGATTGGGTGGCAGAACGGGCACGGTAGATGTCTTTGTGAAACACGTCAGACAACACCTGATCGTTGGTGTAAGAGTGAATGGTAGTCATAGAACCTTGCACGATAGTGAAGTTATCGTTCAACACTTTAGCAATAGGTGCCAAGCAGTTAGTGGTGCAAGAGGCGTTAGAGATAATGGTGTCAGTGGCTTTCAACACTTTGTCGTTTACACCGAACACCACGGTTGCATCTACATCAGTACCTGGAGCAGAAATAATGACTTTCTTGGCGCCGGCAGCCAAATGCAAACCTGCTTTTTCTTTGCTGGTGAAAATGCCGGTACATTCATATACCACATCAACATTCAGCTCACCCCATGGCAGTTTTGCTGGATCGCGCTCGGCAGTAATGCGGATTGCATCGCCGTTAACGAACATGGTGTCGCCTTCAAATTTCACAGTGCCGCTAAATTGGCCATGAACAGAATCGTATTTGGTTAAATGAGCATTGAGGTGAGCATCACCTAAATCGTTAATGCCTACGATCTGGATTTGATCGCGCTTGCCTGATTCGTATAAAGCACGCAGTACATTGCGCCCGATACGGCCGTAACCGTTAATTGCCACTCTAATAGTCATTACATTCTCCTAAGATAAACCGTTCACTGATGTTCGCTGTTGGGGCGCCGCTTGCTGCACCCTGCTCTGATACTTGTTCTGTTAATAAGGTGCAGCAAGCGGCACCCCTACGTTTAGCTGCGCGGTAAGCTGGCTGCTTCACGAGCCAGGCGCTCGATTTCATCCCAGCGTCCAGCTTTCATCAATTCTTTGGGCGCCATCCAGGTGCCGCCAACACACTGAACATTAGGCAATGCGAGATAGCTAGGTGCTTTGGCCAGATCAATACCGCCAGTCGGGCAGAAAGTAATCTGTGGCAATGGGCCGCCAATCGACTTCAACATTGGTACGCCACCTGCGGCCTCAGCAGGGAAGAACTTCTGATGCGTAAAACCCTGTACATACAGATTCATCGCTTCAGTTGGCGTTGCCACGCCTGCCAACAGAGGAACCGGGCACGCTTTTGCTGCTTCAATTAATGCGGGCGTAGTACCTGGACTCACCAAAAAGGTAGAGCCCGCCTTCACTGCTTTATCCAAATCCGCCGGAGTAATGATGGTGCCAGCACCGATGACTGCATCTTCAGGCAATGCTTCTACCATAGCGGTGATAGCATCCAGCGCACAGGGAGTGCGCAGGGTAATTTCCAACACTTTCAAGCCGCCGTTATAAAGCGCCCATGCCAAAGGCACAGCATCTTCAATACGCTCTACCACCATAACAGGCACTACGGGTGCAACTCTGACAATTTGATCGATAGTTAAAGCCACTGGATGTCCCTCATTGTTCGAAAAGTTTGAAAAAACCTGCCTGAAAAATCATCTACCGCAGGTCAGTTTTGAATTCGGTAAAAATCAGGGCGCCCAATAGATGACTACGGGCACTTTTTGCTGCTGCAAGACAGCGCGAATCGGCATTTCATTAACATCATTACCTGCTTGGGCAGCTCGCAACACCGCTAACTTTTCATCGCCGGTGATCAGCAACACCAAGCTTTTGGAGCGCAGCAAACCGGCCAGTGTCAGTGTCATACGCTCGGTAATCGCGCCGGTTACTTCACTTTGGTTGGCGATAAGCGCCGCACATAGTTGCTCAGAATCCTGCGATAAGGCACCTTCCAGCCCCGGTGCATGAGGAAACAAAGAGGCGGTGTGACCATCAGAACCCATGCCTAGTATAGTTACATCAAAAGGTTGAGCTAATTGCTGATAAGCGCTCTCACAATCATCCAAACCTTCAGCGGCGGTGTCAGCGGAATTCTTCATACCGACCAAATTGGCAACTGCTGCTTTATTCTGAATCAGGTGTTTTACAGTAAAGGCTTCGTTGCTTTTGTCATGCTCAAAATCAACCCAGCGCTCATCAACCAGAGCGACATAGACTGATTCCCAATCCAGATCAGAATTACTTAACGCCTTATACAAGGGTTCGGGTGTACTACCACCAGAAACCATAAAAGTCGCTTCCCCGCGATCTTCAATTGCATCGCGCAATGCTGACTCACATTCCACTTGCAGCGCGGCGATCATCTCCGCGCGGCTATCAAACAAACGCTCACTTACCATTCCTGATCTGCCCCGGACAACACTTCATCAATAGAGAACCAACGACGGCGATCACTTGCCATCAACTGTGCCGATGCTTGCGGCCCCCAACTACCAGCCATATAACCATGCGGTTTATTTTCCGGGCGCTGCCAAGCTTCGGCAATCGGGTCGATCCATGCCCAAGCTGCATCAACTTCAGCACGGTGGATAAACAGACTTGGATCATTAGCTGCAGCATCCAACATCAAGCGCTTGTAAGCATCTGAATAGAAGTCTTTGTAGGTATCAGCAAAGTTCAGGTTAAGCACGACCGGGCGAAGATGAGTTTCGTGCTTCTCCAAGTCTTTGGAGACCATAATAATCTTGATGCTTTCTTCCGGCTGCAGACGAATGATCAAACGGTTCGGTGTAGCCATACCGGCGGATTCAGGATACACACGATGTGCGACATCTTTGTATTGAATCACGATCTCGGCAAAACGCTGCTTCATGCGCTTACCGGTGCGTAGATAAAAAGGGACGTTCGCCCAACGCGAATTGTCGATATAAGCACGAATCGCGACAAACGTTTCCGTGTTGCTCGGCTGACCTAATTCATCAAGGTAACCGGGCACCATTTTTCCACCCATCTCACCAGCAACGTACTGACCGCGCACGGTATTGTATTTAACGGTATTACCGTTAAGTGGGCGCAAGCTTTCCAACACTTTAAGTTTTTCCGCACGAATACGCTCAGCGGTCATCTTGTTGGGTGATTCCATCGCCACCAGGCAGAGCAGCTGCAAAATATGGTTTTGCACCATATCGCGCAGCGCGCCAGCGCCGTCATAGAAACTGGCGCGACCTTCAAGGCCAACGGTTTCAGAAATAGTGATTTGCACGTGATCAATAGATTTGGCATCCCACAGATGCTCAAACATACCGTTGGCAAAACGCAGCGCCAACAGGTTTTGTACCGTTTCTTTACCGAGATAATGATCGATACGGAAAATAGCTTCTTCGTTGAAATATTCAGCAATCTGGCTGTTGATCTCTTCCGCTGTTTTGGCGTCGTAACCCAAGGGCTTTTCCACTACAACACGTGATTTTGGCGTAATCAAATTACATTCATGCAGATGTTTACAACAAATACTGAAGACCGATGGGGGAGTGGAGAGATAAAACACACGCTGGCTGTTGCCCCCGCTGTTAAGCAATTCCGCCAAGGCATCCCAATGCTCATCTTTCTTGCCTATGTCGACGAATACCGGAAACAGGCAGGTGGCAAATTCATCCCAGGCAGCAGCGTCAAACTCATCTGCGTTGAGGTGTTTTTCTGCTGCATCACGCACCTTGTCTTTGTATTCCGCGACCATTTGCGTATTGCGGCAAGTCGGAATAATGCGTGTGCCTGCGGTGAGAGAGCCTTCACGATGGGCGCGATAAAGACCGGGAATCAACTTGCGCAAAGCCAAATCGCCAGCGCCACCAAAGATGACAAAATCAAATGCTTTAGGCATAAGGGGTAATCCTGTTTGTGATTCTTGACAGTGGATTTACTTTTTTAAAAAACGAAGACCCCGAACACAGGTTCGGGGTCTGGGATTTAACGGTTTATTACCAGTTAAATACAGTAGCTCCTTCTTCAGCCAAGCCGACTGTGGCACGCAAAGGCGCAAACAATTCACGCCCCATGCCATAGTGAACTGCTGATAAATCACATTGGGCAGATTGGCGGGAGCTGAGCTCCTCCTCACTGACCAGCAATTGCAGGGTGCCAGCCTCGGCATCCATTTCAATCATATCGCCGTCACGGATAAGGCCGATCGGACCATTATCCAAGGCCTCCGGTGTCACGTGGATCGCAGCGGGAATCTTACCAGACGCACCCGACATACGGCCATCAGTCAGCAAAGCCACTTTAAAACCGCGATCTTGCAACACACCAAGCGGTGGCGTCAGTTTATGCAACTCGGGCATACCGCAGGCTTTTGGTCCTTGAAAACGAACGACTGCGATAAAATCTTTCTCCAAGTCACCACGCTTGAACGCTGATTGCAACTCATCCTGAGTGTGAAACACAATTGCAGGAGCGACCACTTTGCGATGATCCGGCTTAACTGCCGACACCTTGATTACCGAGCGACCAATATTGCCTTTGAGCAATTTCATGCCGCCCTCAGGGGCAAAAGGTTTGGCAACCGGGCGCAACACGGAATCATCAAGGCTTTCCAGCACAGATTCACGCCACACTACCTCTCCGTTCTCCAAAAATGGCTCTTGGGTATAAGCGGCTAAACCGCCCACACTGCCCATTACCGTTTTCACGTCATCATGCAGTAGGCCAGAGTTGCGCAGCTCGCGCATCAGGAAACCCATTCCGCCAACTGCCTGGAAGCGATTTACGTCAGCCAATCCGTTCGGATAAATACGGCACATGAGCGGAATTATATCTGAAATATCAGACATATCTTGCCAATTAATCTGTACGCCAGCGGCGCGAGCAATAGCGACAATATGCATGGCATGGTTAGTTGAACCACCTGTCGCCATTAATCCAACGATCCCATTTACAATCGATTTCTCAGTGACTATGTCAGACAAGGTCACCAGATCATCACGGGTAATGCGCGCCAGTTGATGCACCGCAGCGCGAGTTAATGCCTCGCGCATTGGCGTATAGGGGTTGATAAATGTGCTGCCGGGCAGATGAATGCCCATTATTTCCATCAACATTTGATTGGTGTTGGCAGTCCCGTAGAAAGTACAGGTGCCCGCGCTGTGATAAGACGCACTTTCTGCAGCGAGCAATTCTTTGCGCCCTACTTTGCCTTCGGCAAATAACTGGCGCGCCTTCGCTTTTTCAGCGTTGGGTAAGCCGGGCGTCATTGGGCCTGCGGGGATAAAAATTATTGGCAACTGACCGAACGACAACGCCCCCATCATCAATCCGGGGACAATTTTATCGCACACACCCAAGCAGATAGCACCATCGAACATATCGTGTGAGAGTGCAATCGCTGTACTCATCGCGATCACATCGCGGCTGAAAAGCGACAACTCCATACCTGGGAAGCCTTGCGTCACTCCGTCGCACATCGCCGGTACACCACCGGCCATCTGCGCAGTCATACCCATCTCTTTGGCGGCGGATTTTATCGGCTCCAGATACTCACCATAAGGCACGTGAGCGGAGAGCATTTCATTGTAGGAGGTAATCACACCGAGGTTAGCTGCCTGACCTTCGGCCAACGCGGTTTTATCATCGGTGTTACAAGCGGCAAATCCGTGGGCTAAATTGGCGCAACCCAGATGATGTCGGGCAGGTCCTTTATTGCGGTATTTGTTGACGCGTGCAAGGTAGGCGGCGCGGGTATCGCGGCTGCGAGCAATAATTCGCTCGGTAATTTCAACAAGCCGTGGATCTGTGCTTAATAGTTCAGTCATTAGGAATACCATTGCTCTTGAGGCTGTATCTACCGCAAACCTTTAGGCTTGCGCACATCGCACCGGGTACATTGCCCGGCACTTTAATTTGCGTAGTGCTTTTTTCACCGAAGGAGCAATTGCCCCAAAGACGAACGCCAGTGCTTAACCTGCTTTGGCGCGCTTATAGAAATCGATCAAATTACGTGTTGAGGCATCGTGCTGCGGATTAGTGGCTGTGGCCAAATCCAACTGAGGTTGAATGCCAGCCGCAAGGACTTTACCTAGCTCTACACCCCACTGATCGAATGAATGAATGCGCCAAATAATACCTTGAACAAAAATTTTGTGCTCATAAAGCGCGATCAATGCACCTAATGAACGCGCATCCACCTTATTAAGCAAGAAAGTATTGGTAGGGCGATTACCACGATGCACCTTATGTTCCACTATTTCTTCTATACGTGTAGCAGCAACCCCTTTTGCACTCAACTCGAGGCGCACTTGATCGGCATCGATACCTAGCATCAGCGCTTGCGTCTGCGCGAAGAAGTTCGCCATCAAAGCATCGTGATGACCATCAACTGCAACTGTCGGTGTAATCGAACCAATAAAATCAGCGGGGATAATATCGGTACCCTGATGCAGCATTTGGTAAAACGCATGCTGGCCATTGATTCCCACCTCGCCCCACACCAGCGGTACACTACCGTAGCTAATTGGCTCGCCCGCCCAGTTGACTGATTTACCGTTACTCTCCATTTCCGCCTGCTGCATATAAGCAGGAAAACGGTGCAGGCATTGGTCATACGGCAGCAGAGCTTGTGCTGGATAACCAAGAAAATTGCGATTCCAGATCCCAACCAACGCCAACATAACCGGCGCATTTTCCGCCAACGGCGCAGTTTGAAAATGCTGATCCATTTCATAAGCGCCCTGCAGCAACTCATCAAACAATTCATAACCGAGCGACAACACAATCGGCAAACCAATCGCCGACCAAAGTGAGAAGCGGCCGCCGACCCAATCCCACATATCAAAAATGTTTTCTTCGGCAATGCCGAATGCAGTCACCAATTTACGATTGGTCGATACCGCCACAAAATGTTTGGCAATCGCCGCTTTGTCGCCCGCCGCAGCCATAAACCATTGCTCAGCGGTACTTGCGTTGGTCATGGTTTCTTGGGTCGTAAAGGTTTTGGACGAGATAACGAACAAAGTCGTTTCAGGATTTAATCCTTCCAATACTTCGGCGATCTGGGCACCATCAATATTAGAGACGAAGTGCATAGTAAAACGCTTATCGCTATAGGCCTTAAGCGCTTCGCACACCATCAATGGGCCGAGATTGGAACCGCCGATACCGATACTAACGATGTCAGTAATTGCCTTTCCGGTAAAACCAATCCACGCACCTGAGCGTAATTTTTCACTCAGCTTCCGCATGCGCTCAAGCTCGGCATTAATTGCCGGGCGCGCATCAACGCCGTCGATCATGATAGGTTTGGAAGATTTATCGCGCAGCGCAACATGCATAACAGCGCGGTCTTCAGTAGCATTAATGTGTTCGGCAGCAAACATCTTGCCACGCCAGCTTTCTATATCGGATTCCAAGGCGAGGGCGAGCAGTGCAGCTTTGGTTTCATCGGTGATGCGATTTTTGGAGTAGTCGAATAACAGAGTGGATAATTGCAGGGAGAACTTATGAAAACGCTGATCGTCAGCAGCAAATAAATCTTTAAGATGTTGGGGTTTCATTTGTGCCGCATGTGCAGCGAGGGTTTTCCAGGAGGGCAAATCGGTAGGGCGCACATCAGGGTTAGTCATTTCTACTCCACAAACAAAAATGCCTAGGTCACATACCTAAACAAGTGGTTGATTTCTATTCTGTTAGCATGAGCCCGACCCGACTCAGAGAACACCAAACAGGAAGGATAAACTTCCTAGCACCTTCAAAATTATATGCTTGCCATCCTAGGATTCAGCCTTTAAGCGCAACTCAAAACCGTAAGTCGTGAATGTACCGAAATTTAACAAAAACTGAATGGTAAATTTACGCTTGGCAACACGACCAAAAGACTTATACAGCCGCATTAATTGCGCTGCTTAAAATGGCCGCTATGATAGGCAGATGGGTTTTGAGTGTCAATTCAAGCGCTCTGCGTATGTGTCAGACACAGCTGTGCACAGAAGTAAAATGGGCTTTATCCTACAAAAAAATTTCCATCACCCAATTAACCACCAGATCAGTAAATCATCTATGCAAACAAATAAAAACTGCACCACACCCTACGGAATTATTGAAGGCTTTTTTGGGCGCAGCTGGACATGGGAAGATCGAAGAAATTACGCACAGTTTCTTGCGCTAAATAAGTACAATTTTTATATTTACGCACCAAAAAGCGACAAGAATTTACGCAAAGATTGGCAGCAGGATTGGCCAACTGAAATAAAGAAATCATTGTCCTCGCTACGCCAAACTTATCGTGCGGCTAATGTTCAATTTGGTATCGGCCTTAGCCCCCATGAAATCTATCTGGATTATTCTCTCAAGCAGTCGCGTGATCGGCGCGCCATACTCGACCGGCGCATCGAACAAATCAATCAATTGGAACCAGATATCCTATGCATATTATTTGACGATATGCGTGGCGATATTCCCGATCTCGCACAAATCCAGATTGATTTGGCTCATCAGGCAGCAACAACGAGCAACGCAAAAAAAATTATCTTTTGCCCCACCTATTACAGTTTCGATCCAGTATTAGAACGCGCCTTCGGTGTGATGCCAGAAAATTACTGGCAAAGCTTTGCGAGGCAGTTAGACAAAAGCATTGATATGTTTTGGACGGGCGAAAAAGTCTGCTCGACCAACTACCCTACAGAACATCTTGCACAAGTAGCGGAGTTAATCGGCCGCAAACCCTTTTTATGGGATAACTACCCCGTTAATGACGGCGCGGTAAAATCCAATTTATTACAGCTACGTGCATTCGATAAAGGTCACAGCCAACTTGCGGGAAAAATTGCCGGGCACGCAGTCAATCCCATGAACCAACCCTGGCTATCGCAAATCCCTCTGGCGAGCTTACCGTTGGCGTATCACGGGCAAGATAACTATTCGGCGGAGGCAGCCTTTACCAATATCTGCCAACATCTGTGCGGTGATGCATTAGCAGAGCAATTACAGCGCGACATTTATCAATTGCAGGAGCGCGGTTTAAAAAATCTTAGTTTGCATGAACGTGAGGCATTGCATGCAACCTACTTGCGCTTTGGCGACAATCCGTATGCGCAAGAAATAATTGCATGGTTAAACAACGAATACCAATTCGATCCTGCGTGCTTAACAGAGTAGCGATATACTTTTTTATTTCACCAACACCGACTGAATCCAACGCGACATAGATTGAACCTGCTCCATACAAATCGTGTGCTCCATGGCGTAGGATTCATAACTCACATTACAACCGTGATCTTGTAAATATCGATAGGCGCGCTGCCCCAAAGCCTCATTAACGACTGGGTCACGGCTACCATGCTGAATTAGTATGGAGGTTTTCTGGTTGTTCGGAGTAATACTCACACTGGAATGAGTGGCAAAATAACTCGATAAAATTAACAACCCTGCCAGCGTTTTTTCGCAGGTTAGACCTGCGTGATAAACAACAGCCCCGCCCTGTGAAAACCCCACCAATATAATTTTTTCACTCGCCACCCCGCGCTCAATTTCACGTTCAATCAAATGCTGCACGGCGATAGCGCTAGCAATTAATTGCGCCTCATCTACCTTCCGCTCCAGATTCATTTCCAAAATATCGTACCAGGCTGGCATGATATAACCCGCATTAATAGTCACTGGAATTTTCGGCGCATGCGGAAAAACAAATCGTAGTGATAAATCCTTGGGTAGATGTAATTCTGGCACTAAAGGTGCAAAATCATTACCGTCTGCCCCCAATCCATGAAGCCAAATAACGCTGGCAGCCACAGGTAAATGCGGTTGATTTAAGATTTCAACACAAGGTAAATATTCCATAGGATTCTCTTTTTGCTTAATTTTTCGATTAAATTTTGTTCAAATTTTTTATTGCTACGTAATATTGTCGACAATTACATATTGAGCAAGCTGGCTGTTGTACATAACCCACAAAATAACACTACACTTGTTTTTAAATAATCAAATTATCAAGGCACCGGAACTACTGCATCATTGATGCGAAGGAATACTATGAGCAACTTGAATCACAAAGACGCTAACATTAACGCTGCAGGCAACTATCAAATAGTGAGCGCCTTAATCGCACCTATTGATCAATTGAACATACTGTCCAAAGTAGAAGTCGCCAAACTATTGGACTCCAGCCAAAGCGGCCTCTATAAATTATTTCGTAGCTGTGCACTTGCTGTTCTCAATACAGGCAATGATACGGATAATGGTAAAGAACTGCTGGAACGCTATAAAGATTTTGATATCAGCATTGTACAAGAAGAGCGTGGCATAAAACTCGCGGTAAAAAATGCCCCGGCCAATGCCTTTGTCGATGGCAAAATGGTTCGTGGAATTAGCGAACATTTATTTACCGTGTTGCGCGATGTGATTTACAACAGTGACGAACTTAGCCGCAATCCAAAATTTAATGTGCAAACTTCCGAGGGCATTACCGATGCCGTCTTCCACATGTTGCGTAATGCCAACTTAATGCAACCCGGCCTTGATCCGAATCTGGTAGTTTGTTGGGGTGGCCACTCAATCAATCGTATTGAATACGACTACACCAAAGAAGTCGGATATCAATTAGGTCTGCGTAGTTTGGATATTTGTACTGGCTGTGGCCCCGGCGCAATGAAAGGCCCGATGAAGGGTGCAACCATCGGTCATGCTAAACAGCGCATCACCAATGGCCGCTACGTTGGCATTACTGAACCAGGCATTATTGCTGCTGAAGCACCCAATCCGATCGTAAACCAACTAACTATAATGCCCGATATTGAAAAACGCCTTGAAGCGTTTGTGCGTCTTGGCCACGGCATTATTGTGTTCCCGGGCGGTGCAGGAACGGCAGAAGAAATTCTTTATATTCTCGGCTTGCTCTTACATCCCGATAATAAAGACATTCCCTTTCCCCTTATTTTTACCGGCCCGGAAACTTCGGCTGAATATTTCTCCCGCATCGATAAATTTATCGGTGACACACTGGGTGCTGAAGCACAGTCACACTACAAAATTATTGTGAATAATCCAGAAGCCGTCGCACAAGAAATGAAAGATGGCATTAAGAAAGTGCGCGAATTCCGTAAGCACAGTGATGATGCCTACTATTTCAACTGGCAATTAAAAATCAGCCCGGATTTGCAACAACCGTTTGTTCCAAATCACGAGAACATGCGCAATCTGGAACTACACAAAAACCAACCAGTTAACCAACTAGCCGCTAATTTGCGTAGAGCCTTTTCCGGTATTGTCGCGGGCAACGTGAAAGAGGAAGGGATTCTCGCAATTGAGAAATACGGTCACTTTGAGTTGCATGGCGATTACGAAATCATGCATCCAGTTGATGAGCTGTTAGAGTCCTTTGCTCGCCAAAGCAGGATGAAATTACCAGGTCGCGAGTACATACCCTGCTATAAAGTTATAAAGTAGCCATACTTGTACACAAAACAGTTATAGCTTGTAGTCAATCTCCTACAAAACATAACGACTATTGCGACTAGTCTGCTATCTGCTTGACCAGCATAATGATCACACCAAGGAAGTAGACAATGATGTGAGCTGGCCAGGAAAGGTCAATGGATGCGCCCACCTGTTTAAGGAAGCGATGTCGGGAGACATCAAAGGATTGCACTAGCGCAGGAGGAACGGCGGTCAGGGATTCGAAAGGAAATTCGACGCAATTGACTACTTCTTACTTAGAATGGAATCTGTACGGGGCCGCTTATGCGGCCCCTACTCATTTTGGGAGCGCAATAATTTTTCCTGCCGCTTTTGTTCACGCCGCAGCGCAAAAAAATGACTGAGTTGATGTTGACACTGCTGCGCCATCAATCCACCCGCATAATCTACCCGGTGATTAAAATAATCGTTCTCCAATAATTGCGATTTACTCACCACCGCCCCCGCTTTGCTCTCAGCAGTACCAAATACCAAGCGCGCAATACGTGCATGCACCAATGCACCGACACACATGGTGCAAGGCTCCAGAGTGACGTAAATCGTTGACTCAACTACACGATAATTTTGCAGTTGGGCTGCAGCTTGGCGCAGCGCGATAATCTCCGCATGCGCAGTAGGATCATGGCTACTTATAGGTTGATTAAATCCTTCACCAATATTTTTTCCATTCTGAACAATAACTGCGCCCACCGGAACTTCGCCGATAGCCTCACCCTTGGCAGCGAGCTGAATCGCATAAGCCATCCAATGCGCATCCTCGGCCGAAAAAAAACCAAGGGTTTGAGGGTTATGCTCTGGATCGGTATTGCTCACGATTTTTTTACTTCCACTAGCGGCGCCAAATAATTAGCAAGTTCTTGTTCCGTTAATGCGCGCTCAAAACGAAACCGTGGAATAGTTTCACCCGCTAATTCCACCGTTTCTAAAAACATATCCAAGGGGCGCACCCACCAGGAATAATCGCCGTACAAGCAGCGATAAAACACTAACGACTCTCGGGTTTCACTGTGAGTCGCCACTTGAAATACAAAATAGTCATTGCCTTTGTAGTGGCGATACAAACCGGACTTCAACTTCATAGTGATCACCTTAAATAACGCCCGTGGTTTTTAATTCAGCGATTTGTGCTGGGGATAAGCTCAGCACCGACTGCAAAATTTCTTGTGTGTGGCTGCCAATATCACCACCTGGCCAGTCGGTTCTGCCTGGTGTTTCCGATAGCTTAGGTAAGATAGCGGGAATTTTTAATGGCTTGCCATTAATTTCTACCTGCTCAAACATTCCGCGCGCGTTGAAGTGGGGATCGGCAAACATATCTTGCACACTGTAAATTGGCCCACCCGGCACTCGCGCCTGCTCAAGCAATTGCAAAATCTCATGGGCATCTTTACTCATGCACCAAGCCGCCAGCGCATTATCGATTTCCAATTCGTGTTGAACACGCCCGGCGTTATTAGCCATGCGTGGATCATTGGCCATTTCCGGATAACCGGCAACTTCCATCAACCGTTGGAATATTGAATCACCGTTGCCACCAATAACCACATACTTCCCATTTTTGCAGCGATAGGTATTAGTAGGCACGATGCCCGTTACCGTTGTACCGGAAGGTTCACGAATCACACCAGCACCGGAAAATTCCGGCACCACCGCCTCCATTAAATTAAACATAGATTCGTAAAGTGCAATATCGACTACCTGCCCTTCACCGTCACTATTTCGCTCGCGCTCTAATAATGCCAATGCGATGCCAAGTGCAGCATGAATGCCAGAAATCGTATCGCCAATACTGAGATTGGGGCGCACCGGTGCTTGATCGGGAAAGCCATTAACGTAGCGAAAACCACTCATCCCTTCACATACAGATGCAAACCCCGGTTTACTGGCATAAGGACCGGTTTGGCCGTAACCGGAAATGCGCGCGTACACAAGTTTGGGATTCGATTGTTTAATCTCTTCCGGGCCAAGCCCCCAATTTTCCATCACACCGGGGCGGAAATTTTCGATAACCACATCGGCACCATCAATCAATTGCCGCGCGATTTTTTGGCCTTCCGCTTTTTTCAAATCCAGCGTGATACTTTTTTTATTGCGCCCGATACTGCGCCACCAATGCGATGTGCCGTTTTCCAATACACGCCAGCCGCGAATAGGATCGCCTTCTGGCGGTTCAATTTTTATTACTACTGCGCCGAAATACGCAAGCATGCAACCGGCAAAAGGCCCAGCAAGTAATTGCCCTACTTCGATTACGCGAATGCCATCCAAAGGACGACGTTTTTTATCAGTCATCGTGGTTATCACTTAATGTTAAATCCAAAATAATCTTCCCGATATGCTGGCTGGATTCCATGCGCGTATGCGCTGCTGCAACCTGTGCGAAGGGAAATACCGAATCGATTACAGGTTCAATCGTTTTATTGTTTAGTAACGGCCACACGTGTTCTTCCAACTCGCTCGCCATTAGCGATTTTTCTTGCGCCGATTGCGCGCGCAAAGTCGAACCGGTGAACGTAAGACGTTTTAGCATCAGCGGCATAAAATCTACTTGAGCTTTACTACCCTGCAAAAAGGCAATATTTACTATGCGACCATCTTTTGCAGCGGCAGAAAAATTGCGTTGGATATAATCACCACCGACCATATCCAAAATCACATTCACGCCCTGCCCTTGGGTTTGTTCTTTAATGACGGCGACAAAATCCTGCTCGCGATAATTAACTGCCGTTGCCCCCAGCATGCTAATGGCTGTGCATTTTTCAGCTGATCCTGCGGTTGCAAACACCTTCACACCAAAGGCACGCGCCAGCTGGATCGCCGCCGTACCTATGCCGCTAGAGCCGCCGTGAATTAATAAACTTTCACCAGTGGTTAACCCCGCGCGCTGAAACAGGTTATGCCACACTGTAAAAAAAGTTTCCGGCAGCGCAGCGGCTTGCACATAAGAAAATTCCTGCGGAACATGCAAACACTGCGTAGCAGGCGCGACCGCATATTCGGCGTAGCCACCCCCATTTACCAAAGCGCACACTTTGTCGCCCAACTGCCAGCGCGTTACGTTTTCACCGCAAGCAACAATATCGCCCGCCACTTCCAAACCCAAAATAGGCGATGCACCCGCCGGTGGTGGATACACACCTTGCCGCTGAAAAATATCCGGGCGATTAATACCTGCCGCAGACACACGGATTAAAACCTCATCGGCATTGGGCTGTGGAATTGCCATAGTTTGCAATTCCATCTGCTCTACGCCGCGGGGATTTTTTAGTGCGATAAATTTCATCATGGTTCAAGCCGTTGAATATCCCAGCCCCCATTGCCTTGCAAACTGTATTGAAAACGATCATGCAGCCGCGCCGCGCCGCCTTGCCAGAATTCAATTTGATGCGGTTTAACACGGAACCCGCCCCAAAAATCGGGCACTGGAATCTCACCCTTGGCAAATTTATTTTTCATGGCTTCAAATTGCTGCAGCAGCAATGCGCGCGACGAAATTGGGCGACTCTGTTGCGATGCCCAAGCGCCCAACTGACTATCGCGCGGGCGCGACACAAAATATTTCATCACTTCGGCGCCCGACAATTGCTCAGCAACGCCGCAAACTTTTACCTGTCGCTCTAAAAAATACCAGGGGAAATGTAAACTGATTTTGGGATTTTGTTTTAATTCTTGCGCTTTGCGGCTATTGAGGTTGGTGTAAAACACAAAGCCTTTTTCGTCGAGATGTTTTAACAACACAATCCGCTGGGACGGCTGTCCGGTTGCATCCACAGTAGCGATTGTCATGGCATTGGGGTCGGGAATGCCCGATTTAATTGTCTGCTGCATCCAATGGTCAAATTGTTCAAGCGGGCTATCTGCCAGATCATCGCGTTCCAATCCACCTTGGGTGTATTCGCGGCGAAAGTCTTCAAGCTGTAAATCCATAACGCAACTCCGGTAAACACACATTGCTATGCAGTCTAATCCTCACCTGATTAAAAGGCACGGCTAACGCAAATGAAAAAGCACTGGTGAACCAGTGCTTTTTCCGTAAGTGAGCGCAGATTGCTCAGCTTCACCCGCGTCTTATTTTCTCTCATTTTTATAGTATCGCCTGACGATACCAGTGTTTGAGCAGAAGATAGGCAAGTGCCAAACAACATATCGCACTGACTAATCCATGCAACCAGGCGTAAGGATAAATCGCCTCCATCACACTCAATTGCCTTAGCGCGATACTGATACCAAACAAGGCGAGCGCGATGCCCAGTTGCTGGCGGCGAATCAATTCGAAGACCAGCAATAACTGCGCTACTGTAAGCATTTGTGCGCCGAGAGTGACGGTAAACTCGCGTGTGGCCAAGGCGCTGCCAATCCACCAGATCAGCACCAATAGGATTATTAGCGCCCAACGCCAGGTTTGAGTGGCAAATCTGACTAAGCCTATTGCCAGAATCAGGAGCATTAAGGAGGGGAACACGCCTTTGAAGCCATTCGCGACAGTGGTTAGCAATGGCACTGGGGTAGCGAAATCGGCCGAGTAAAGGCCGGGAAATGAGGAGGATGGAAGTAACAACTCCAGCAAGGAATGAGCGCCCATAAGCGCTAATGCCAGGGCACCGCCGATCAAAAAATCGCGCTTTACACTGGCATCGGCAAGCGGGCGTTCGGCATGTAGTGCTTGGGAGGCGAGAAACGCCAACGCTCCGAGCACACAGGAACCAATCGCCAATCCGACCAATAACATGCCGATCTGCATCCACCAGCCCATAGTAGTTTGCAGAGCAACCAAACTGGGATTAAGCCAAAGTAGCGAATAAATGATATTAGCTAGCGCCGCTATGGCCACCCAAGGCCAAGCGGCGGCGATGCTGAATTTGCGCCCGCTATGCTTACGGAAAAAGGTGCTGGCAGCGCAGCCAAACAAGGCAAAGAGCGCGACCATGGCGACAATTTTGTAGGGCTGCCTGCTTGAGTCTGCTTCACTCTCGGCACGCGACCAGACATCGGGCACATCGATGCTGCGCACATAGCTGGTCACTTCATCGCCCGCCAGTTTGATGATGATGACGGCTTGTCCATCCTTGTGGTTGTACGCGGCTTTATCGGTATAGGTGACAGTCCAATCACTACGCGCCGGGCGCGATGCCTCTTCTACCGATTTTTCCTCCAAGCTGGAACTATCGCCCCAGCCCATTTTCTCCACCCATGCCATCGCTTTGTTTGCTGCTTGCGCGCGTGTCAGTTTGGCGCCTTCGGTGCCCTCGGGCAGATGATGCACCAGTTCATGCAAGCGGCCATCGGGGTATAGCCATGCTTGCCATTGCTCGGAGCGATTCTCTACCGGACCGTCGAATTTGCGCCAGGTCACCACCCAGAAAGGTGTATCGAGATACTTGCCAATCAACCCCTGTACCTGTTCGCGCCCGGATTCGCGCCAGACAAATTCGAGCTGCGGTGACCAGCCACCTTGGGTTGCGGTGGTGCGATGCCATTCGCCGTCAAGGATAACGCAGCGTTTGCTCAACTCATCTTCCGCTCGCACTTGCGCCGCCGCGCGGTCGATTTGATATGCAGGCCAATCCAGCTTGGGCGGCTTAAGCATCACCACACCAATGGCGATAACCGATACCACCGCAATCGCTGCCAGCCACACCGGTTTGATCTCCAATGCCGCACCCGAAGTTCGGGTTTCCTGCACTGCCACTGCGGGCACGTCAGGCACTGGATCGACGGGAATGCCGTTGCGCCATTTATCGGACAAGGCGGTAAATTGGCCGTTACGCAGACGCGCCCACAACAAGGCAAGCAGCGGTGCCGTACCGGCGAGAATTACCAGCACGCGATCAATCCAGAGGCTGGGATCATCGGCCGTGAAAATCGGGATGCTCATTAATACCAGGTCGTATTCAAAGTGGGTGATCATGCAGATCGCCAAACCAAAACGCAGGTAGACCAAGCCGAAAGCCATGGCCGGAATAAACAATTCGACCAAGCGGAAATAGCCGGGCAAGTTGGGATAATTAGCGTGGGCACCAGCGAATATCAGCGCCTGCAGAATCAGGGTGACAATGACTAATTTATTGCGAATGCCGAAGTGGTTACCGATCAATACCGCGAGCGCCAGTGGAATCGCGCGGAATACACATTCTTCCCAAGTGCCCGCTTGCAAGGCGCTGAAAATCGGCGCAAGTGCCGGGCGCCAGCTGGCGAGGATATTGGGGTCGGAATTGATATCAGTCGGTTGCCACCAGCCCAACACTTGGGTGCTGAACAACGAGAAGAGCGCCGCGTAGAGCAGAAATAATCCCGTCCAGGCGTAAGCGCCCAACACGCGCCCCAGTATTTCGGGCGAAGATGCGGCGGCGGGACGGAAAAAATCAAACAGGCGGGGATGACCGGCAAACGCCATGCGCGTCAAACCTTCCGCGACCGCGTATATCGTGGCGAAAAACAAACTGAAGCCGACGACGACTGCACCCACTTGCGCCAGTTGCTGGAATAGAAACGTTTGCGCAGACGATGTGGTTTGGTAATCCATCCAAGCCACTGGCAAATTGCATAAACTTGCTGCCGCCAAACCCGCCGCAACTACTGCTGCTGGCCAAAGTGCGCGGCGCCATTGCAACTGGTGACGGCGAAACAGCCATACGCCGCCGCCCACTAATCCGCCCAAGCCAAATAACACCGCCATTAAATAGCTGGCAATCTGGCTGATCTGGGTATTGAGCGAACGCATTTCGCCAAAGCGCTGATCAAAAGCATCGGGGATATGTTTAAACGTATCCACTGCGACCAATTTATCGCCCGCTACTTTTAATTCGAGACGAAAGCGCGCTTCAGCAACCTGAAGGCTTTTATGCTCGTAAGTAAAACTGTAATCCGCACGGCCAGAAGTTTGTTTAGTCGCCTTGGTTTCCAGCGCTTTATAAGCGCTAAAACGCTCGCCCATAAAACGGCGCGCGCCTGCTTCTGCCAATTCCCGCGCGGCACTTTCTTCTAATGCGGCACCGGCTTCTTGTTGAGGAATTTTGTAAGAAAAAGAAATTGGCTCGCCGCTGGGGCTAAACGCTGTGGTTAATTCCTGCTCCTGCCCGGCGGTAAAACTGCGCACTTTCCAGTAGTGAGTGACCGCATCCAACTGCGGCATTAATGCTTGAAACGCATCCGCCCCACCCGCTTCTAATTCCACATAATTTTGAAAGTGGCGATCGCTGACAAAAACCGCAGCTGAGCGATCGGTGTTGAGTTCAGGAAATTGTTGCTGCTGAAACGTTTTCGCGGCGGCGGCGGCTTGCTCGCGCGAAAAGCTGATCTCCAGATTCAAACCCGGCGCAGCGGTAAAAAACAGCTTGATTGCCGCTATGGCAGCGATAAGTGCAATGACTAAAAAGATCGCCCAAAACCAGCGCGAGTGAAGTGAAAAAACTGTCCGGGAGGAAGCTTGCATCGTCCATTTTCCTTATTAATTATCGTTGTATTGTCCATTGCGAAAACGCATAAAAAAGACAAGTGCCGAATCCTATAGGGAAACACGGATGAGGGAAAGAATGCCACTCGCACAAAAGGCAAAAACAAAAACGCCGCTGACAAAGCAGCGGCGTTTAGCGTGCGACTTAATAGTTATAACAACGCTTTTACCATGGTGGCGTAAGCAGGATCAGCTTTGTGAAAATAACCCAGCATCCGCGTTTGAATCGATTCATTCGCTTGCGATAAACCACCGGCAATATTGCGTGCAAGCTGCGCTTTTTGATCGTCGTTCATCAAACGGAACAGATCGCCCGCTTGGCTGTAGTAATCCTCGCTTGATTGATCATAACGATCCATTACGGCATTACTGAGCACAATCGGTGGCTCGCGGTAAGTAGGGTTAGGCGTGGGGTAACCTTGGTCGGCGCGGTCATTAGGGAAATAATTCGCTCCACTATTTTGTGGCTGGCTGCCATTGCTGAACGGACAACCGGCCGCAGCGCCATCACGCTGATAATGATTAACCGGGCAGCGCGGTGCATTTATCGGCAATTGATTGTGATTAACCCCGACGCGATAACGGTGCGCATCTTGGTAAGCGAGCAAACGCGCTTGCAACATTTTGTCCGGCGATACTCCAGTGCCAGGAACCAAGTTACTGGGAGCAAAAGCGGCTTGTTCAGTCTCGGCAAAATAATTTTGCACATTGCGATTCAATTCAAGCTGACCGATTTCAATTAAGGGGAAATCACTGTGCGGCCAGACTTTGGTTAGATCAAACGGGTTGATGTGATAAGTCTCAGCTTGCGCGAGTGTCATTATCTGAATTTTTACTGCCCAGCTCGGAAATTCGTTGCGTTCAATGGCATCCACTAAATCTTTCTGCGCACCGAACAACGGCATGCTGGCGGCTTCGGCATCGGTCAGGGTTTTAATACCTTGATTCGTTTTGAAGTGCCATTTCACCCAGTAGCGCTCGCCTTTGTCATTCCACAAACTCAAGGTATGCGAGCTAAAGCCATGCACATGGCGGTAGGATAATGGAAGGCCGCGATCGGACATTAAAATAGTCATCTGATGCAGGGACTGCGGATGATTCGCCCAAAACTCAAATGCCGCAGCGGGGTTAGGCAAATTCGTTTGCGGATTTTTCTTTTGCGAGTGAATGAAATCGGGAAATTTAATCGGATCGTTTAAAAAGAACACCGGCGTGTTGTTGCCAACGATATCGTAGTTGCCTTGGCGAGTATAAAACTTCACCGCAAAGCCACGAGGATCGCGCGCGTAATCGCTGGAATCCTGACCGCCGCCAACCGTGGAGAAACGTAAAAACACCTCGGTTTTATCGCCCACATTCTGTAAAAAATTGGCAATGCTGTAGTCGCTCAAACTTTTAGTCAGGGTGAAATGACCATAAGCGCCAGTGCCGCGTGCATGCACTACTCGTTCCGGAATACGCTCACGGTTAAAATGTGCCAGCTTTTCAAACAGGTAATGGTTATCAAACGTTAGGGGGCCACGCGGACCAACACTGATGCTGTTATTGTCATCAGGCACCGGAGCACCAGAGGAGGTAGTTAAATCAGTTTTGTTCATAGTTATTTCCATCCATTTGCGGTTAACAAGATTTTTGAAATTCGAGCCCATACTAGGCGCATGACCCTGAATGCGATAAATCAATTATCAATATTAAATCGATAGTTTTTTATGTAATCAGAGTACTTTAAGTGAACTGGCGCAAAGCCTGATCACAAAAATCATGGTTATGCATCCCGGCAGCAGCTAAACTAGCTTGCGATAATAGATAATGATTAGCACGCCAAATATGGCGCTAAGCGCCCCCCACTAATCCTAGACCATGATTCTTACGCAGCAAAAATCCTATGAGTAATACTGAACCCGTTGTCGGCGTCATTTTGGCCGGTGGTCTCGCCAAGCGTATGGGCGGCGGCGACAAATGTTTATTGCCACTTGCTGGAAAAACATTGCTGCAGCGGACGGTTGAACGCGCGCAACCTCAGGTTGGATCACTGTTATTAAATGCCAATGGCAGTAGCCTGCGCTTTGCACGAACCCGCCTACCGGTTATTGCCGATGAGTTTCCTGACAATCTGGGTCCACTGGCTGGAGTCCATGCCGGATTGAGTTGGATGCGTGACAATAAACCGGGCGCAACCTGGCTCGCTAGTTTTGCATCGGATTCGCCGTTCTTCCCGACTGATCTTGTTGCGCAACTATCGAGTGCCGCTACCGCAAGCAATAGTCAACTTGCGGTGGCCACCTCTAAAGGCCGCACGCATCCAATTTTCGCGCTTTGGCATATATCGCTTAGCGACAAAATCGAACTACAGCTACAAACCGGTGATATGCCGCGCCTTCAAGATTGGATCAAACAGCAAAAAATGATTGCAGTAGAATTTGCTGCTGAACATTACGATCCGTTTTTTAATATCAATACACCGCAAGATCTCTACACGGCAGAACCGCTCGCCGCGCTTATCAAATAACGCCGTGTGGCCTTGTGCAATCGCCTGAACAACTCCAAGCTGCTATGCTCCCCAAAATTTATATGGAGAGCTAATCATGCTTTGGCGTTCTTTATGCGTTATCCAGTTTTATATCTTGTTGGCAATTTATACCTATCTAGGCCTTACCCCTCACCCCGAAAATTCTGTCCCCGTATTCAATGATTTACTCATGCATTTCACTGGCTATTTTGTGGCGGCAATTTCGATTAGTTTTGCGCGTCCAACCTGGCCTATCTGGCAACGCGCCGCATTTTTAATTGTCTATTCAATTGCGATTGAAATTGGGCAGCATTTCAACCCCCCACGCACCTTTAGCGGCATGGATATAATCGCCAACTCAAGCGGAGTATTTTTGGGGTTACTCTTAGTCGCACTGCTGGAAAAAACAATTCCGTCCTTTGCAACATTGCTCTATTGGAAAACCAAAATACAAAAAGCAATTATTAAGACTGAAGTTTAAAAAATGTGGGCAGTTCGAATTAAGGTATAGATGCAATGACAAAATTATTAATGTCACTCTTGAGCGGGTTAGTGTTCTTGATGGCGCAATATAGCAACGCCGAAAACATTACTAGTAACACGGGCAAAACTCGACAACTGATTGCAGCTGCAATTGCGCAGACGCAAGATAATGTCACTTACAATGGAGCCTATTTTAAAATAACTTACCCAATGGGTGATGTACCCACGCAATACGGCGTATGCACTGATGTAATTATTCGCGCGTATCGCAAACTCGGTATCGACCTACAAGAATTAGTACACGAGGATATGCGCGGGAATTTTTCGCTCTACCCAGCAAAAAAGAATTGGGGGCAAACTAAAACCGATACTAATATCGATCATCGCCGCGTACCCAATCTGCAAACTTTTTTCACCCGCCACGGCAAAAAATTAAATGCATCTGACAAACCACAAGATTATCAGACAGGAGATCTTGTCACATGGATACTGCCGGGCAACTTGCCGCACATTGGGATTGTGACCGACCGTCGTTCTGCGGATGGCCAGCGTCCATTAATTGTTCATAATATTGGTGCCGGCCCCCAGCTTGAAGATATGTTATTTGCCTATTCCATCAGTGGGCATTATCGCTACGCGTTATTTTAAATTGCTGATCTAAAAATTTCGCCACAATATCTACTGAAGATTGCAGCCAGGGGTCGAACAACCAAAAAGAATGCGGCGAATCTGGGATTTTTGTAACCTGATAAGGAATCCCGAACGGCTTCATTTTTTCAATCATCTCTTTATGCCCCAGACTAAATCGCTCTTGCGCACTGATTAAAAATAAAACGGGCGGAGTGGTTTTATTCACATAAAAAAGTGGTGATGCCTCATGCCACAATGCGGTTTTTTCAGCGTAACGCCCACCAAACCAAGTACCTGCCGCCGACTGATTTTTGCGTGGATCATCTTCATGAAAGCGTGCAGCTTCCGAGGTAAAATCGGATAGACCATCGATATTCACAATCGCTTGTACTTCGCTGGAAACACGCGAGCTTTTTGTTTGCTGATCAAACTTTTCCAAGCCATTAGTCACACCAACCAGATTGGCAATTTGCCCACCTGCCGAACCACCACTCACCGCAATTTGCTCAGGATTGACTCCATATTTTTTCGCATTTTTGCGTAGCCAGCGAATCGCTGCTTTTACATCGTGAACCGCTGCTGGGTATTGTGCTTCAGGTGATAAACGATAACTAATAGTTGCTGCAACATAACCGCGCTCTGCCAACCCAATCGCCATAGGGGTGAAATTGGTACGGAAACCAGCACGCCAGCCACCACCATGAACAAATACTATGCCCGGTTTTTGCTGAGTCGCAATGTTAGGAAGATATAAATCCAATTGCAGTGCACGCTTGCCGTAGCGAACGTAGGTGATGTTTTTAATTTCCCGCACCGACGCAGGAACTGCATGATTGGCAATGTGAATAAAAGGATATTCACCAATCAGTTTTTGATAAGTGGTTTCGGGGGTATAGGTATTGGTGGAATCGTCAAATTGTGTAATGGTTTGGCAGCCAACCAAAGCCACAACTAGCAACACCACAAACACAAGACGAAAAACATTTACAACATAAACCATCGTTATATCACCCAGCAAAGAAATCAAATGGCAGAAACAAAAAGGGCCAGCGATTGCTGACCCTTTTTATTACAGATATAGCGACAACTTGATTACAACAACAAACGTCTAACATCAGCGATAACAGCCGTCAGGTGCGTGAAGAATCGTCCGGCATCAGCACCATTGATTGCACGGTGATCATAAGACAATGACAGCGGCAACATATTGCGCGGAATAAATTCTTTGCCATTCCACACAGGCTTCATTTGCGCACGCGACACACCGAGTATCGCTACTTCAGGTGCATTTACAATCGGCGTAAAGCCATTACCACCAGAAGCACCGAGACTGGAAATAGTGAAACAACCGCCCTGCATATCGGCTGGCAACAATTTACCATCGCGCGCTTTTTTCGCGATTGCATTAATTTCATCAGTCAATTCCCACAGGCCTTTTTTATCCACGTTGCGGATAACGGGAACCATCAAGCCGTTAGGCGTATCTACCGCGATACCAATGTGTACGTATTTTTTCTGCACGATATTTTCGCCATCGTGATGCAGAGATACGTTAAAGCTTGGCTCAGCAACCAAAGCTGCTGCGCAGGCTTTCATAATGAAAGGTAATGGGGTTAATTTGCTGCCGCGCTTTTCGGCTTCCACTTTCAAACCATTGCGGAAAGCTTCTAGGTCAGTGATGTCCGCATCGTCCCATTGAGTAACATGCGGCACGTTCAACCAATTGCGGGTCATATTGTCCGCAGTGATTTTTTTCACTTTGCTCATCTTGATCGTTTCGATTTCACCAAACTTGGCAAAATCCACCGCTGGAACGCGCGGAATACCTGAACCACCACCAAGAGGTACGCCAGATTGAGCGGCAACAACAATAGGTTTAACGTAGGAACGTACGTCATCTTTCAATAAACGTCCGCGCGGGCCAGTACCAGATACTTTGCCCATATCAACGCCAAGTTGACGAGCCAATTTGCGCACAGCGGGGCCAGCGTAAACATCGCCAGTTTGTGCAACATCAGCCACTGGTGCAGGAGCTGCTTTTGGTGCTTCGGTTTTAGGAGCCGGCGCTGGTGCAGCAGCTTCTACTTTTGCGGGTGCGGCTACAGGAGCAGCAACGACAGATCCACCGCTGGTAGCGAGCAAACCAATAACTGAACCTTGGGAAAGTTTATCGCCCACTTTTACCGCGAGGCTAACAATTTTACCCGCTGCTTCAGCAGGAATTTCCATCGATGCTTTATCGGTTTCCAGGACGATCAATGAATCGCCAGCGGCAACGTCATCACCTACTTTTACCGAAATCTCGATAACTTCAACGCCTTCAGCACCACCGATATCGGGCACAACCATTTGTACTTCGGCGCTGGCAGTCGATACTGCAGCTGCTGCAACGGGAGCAAGAGCTGCCGGTGCGGGTGCTGCAACAGGCGCAGCCGCTTGTGGTACTGGAGCAGCGGCGCTGCCTTCAGCTTCTACTTCCAGCAATACTGCATCTTGCGAGACTTTATCACCCAAATTCACTTTGATAGCGACAACCGTGCCTGCTTTATCGGCCGGGATTTCCATTGAAGCCTTGTCGGTTTCCAGCACGACAATCGAATCGCCTTCAGCGACTACATCGCCTACTTTTACTGAGATTTCGATAACTTCAACGCCTTCTGCGCCGCCAATATCAGGCACTTTAATAGTTTGAATTGCCACTGTAATAGTTCCTCGTTAATCAGTTATTTCTACATTTGATAAATGTTTTGGACGGATACAAACAACATCGCCCTCTTTGTGAGAGGGCGATGGTTTTATACGCTCATCGGATCCGCTTTTTCCGGATCAATGCCAAACTTCTTGATGGCCTTGGCGACCACATCAGCTTTAATTTTGCCTTGGTCTGCCAAAGATTTGAGTGCCGCAATGACGACAAAGTAACGGTTTACTTCGAAGAAATGACGCAACTGGGTACGGGTATCACTGCGACCAAAACCTTCGGTACCCAAAACGGTGTAGGTGCCAGGGATATAGGCGCGCAGCTGTTCAGAGTAGGTTTTCAAGTTGTCGGTAGAGATGATGAACGGGCCTTCACTCGCTTCCAACACTTGAGTAACGTAAGGCTTACGTGGAGTAGCAGTTGGATTCAACATATTCCAACGGGTAGCGCGCTGACCATCGCGAGTCAATTCGTTCACGCTGGTTACGCTCCACACATCTGCTTCAACATCGAAGTCGCTCCGCAGTATTTCTGCAGCAAAACGCACTTCGCGCAAAATAGTACCAGCACCCATCAACTGGACACGGTTCTTGGCTTTGCCAGCACCTTTCTCTAATTGATAAATACCTTTGATAATGCCCTCTTCCGAACCTTCTGGCATTTCAGGATGTTGGTAGTTTTCGTTCATCAAAGAGATGTAATAAAACATATTCTCTTTGTCGTGATACATGCGCTTGATGCCGTCCTGAATGATCACCGCCAATTCATAGGCATAGGTTGGATCATAGGTGCGGCAATTAGGGATAGTGTTCGCCATTACATGGCTATGTCCATCCTGATGCTGCAAGCCTTCACCATTCAAGGTAGTACGGCCAGCGGTTGCGCCTAGCAAAAAGCCGCGCGCTTGTGAGTCACCCGCTGCCCACGCCAAGTCGCCAATACGTTGGAAACCAAACATTGAGTAGTAGATGTAAAACGGAATCATCGGGACGCGATAGTTGCTGTATGCGGTCGCAGCAGCAATCCACGAGGCCATAGAACCCGCCTCATTGATACCTTCTTCCAGAATCTGACCAGTGGACGATTCATGGTAAGACATCATTTGAGCAGCATCATGCGGGGTATATTTTTGACCTTCGGATGAGTAGATACCGATGGTTTTAAACATACCTTCCATACCAAAGGTGCGCGCCTCATCCGGTACGATTGGAACAATTTGTTTACCGATTTGTTTGTCTTTAACCAGTGAAGACAAAATACGCACGAAGCTCATAGTGGTGGAGATTTCACGATCACCAGTGCTTTTGAGTTGCGCAGCAAAAGCATCTAATGCTGGCGCTACAACTGGATCAAAATCTGCTTTACGCGACGGCAGATAACCTTTCAGGGTATTGCGACGAGAGCGCATGTACTGCATCTCGGGGCTATCTTCCGCTGGACGGTAATAAGGCAGCGCTTCCAAGTCTTCATCTTTGATCGGTAATTCAAAACGATCGCGGAACTTTTTCAGATCTTCTATTGCCAAGGATTTGGCAGAGTGAGTTTTATTAATCGCTTCGCCCGATGAACCCATGCCGTAACCTTTAACGGTTTGCGCAAGAATCACAGTGGGCTGACCTTTGGTGTTTACCGCATTGTTATAAGCGTTGTACACCTTCTTAACATCGTGACCGCCGCGTGCGAGGTAAAGGATGTCTTGATCAGTCATGTCACTGACAAGCTCTAACAGCTCTGGATATTTACCGAAGAAGTGTTCGCGCGTGTATGCACCGCCGTTGGCTTTGTAGTTTTGCATTTCGCCATCGACAACTTCGTCCATGCGCTTTTGCAACAAACCAGTTTTATCTTTTTCGAGCAGCTTGTCCCAACCTGCGCCCCAGAGAACTTTAACTACGTTCCAGCCAGCGCCACGGAATACGCCTTCAAGTTCTTGCACGATTTTACTGTTGCCGCGTACCGGGCCGTCCAAACGTTGCAAGTTGCAATTAATAACAAAAATCAGGTTATCGAGCTTCTCGCGTGCAGCGAGAGAAATAGCACCCAAGCTTTCTGGTTCATCACACTCGCCATCGCCGAGGAATGCCCAGACTTTACGGTCACTCACCGGAGTCAAGCCACGCGCTTCCATATAGCGGTTAAAGCGCGCCTGATAAATTGCTTTAATTGGACCCAAGCCCATGGATACGGTTGGGAATTGCCAGTAGTCAGGCATCAACCATGGATGCGGGTAAGAAGAAAGACCGCCGCCATCAACTTCACGACGGAAGCTGTCTAGATGTTTTTCATCCAAGCGCCCTTCCACATAAGAACGAGCATAGATGCCGGGAGAAATGTGACCTTGGAAATACACCAAGTCACCGGGAATATCGCCGTCATTACCACGGAAAAAATTGTTGAAGGCTACATCGTATAAGGTAGCGGAGGATGCAAATGATGCTATGTGACCGCCAAGGCCGTCATCGTTATCGTTAGCTTTCATGACCATCGCCATGGCGTTCCAACGAATGATTGAGCGAATTTTGCGCTCCATCTTCAAATCACCAGGATAAGCAACTTCTTTATCTACTGGGATGGTATTGCGGTAGGGGGTACGAATAGATGAAGGCTGTGCAATGCCATGATTAACGGCGGACTCAGACAGTGATTTCAACAACTCAGCAGCACGGTCTTTACCGGCGTGACGAACAACTGACTTAAGGGCGTCCAGCCACTCTTTTGTTTCAATGGCATCAATATCTTGTAGCATTCAAATCTCCTCAGCTATGCGCCCAAGCGCACATCACGTAGCAGTGGTTCTAATACAGGAATTTGGATCTGGGCTTCGCACAAAATTTGCACAAAAATGAACAGTTTTCATGGAGTTACAGGGGGAACATTCCTTTTACTTGTGTAAAAAGTCCCCCGAATTCTTGCATAGGTGGGAATTATTTACCAGCCCTAGCCAATTTGGTAACACTCTGGAGGGGCACGAATTTAGTGCATAAACTGCTGAACCAGGCGCTTTAAAAACAGTTGCGGCATTTAAAAGCACGCTCGCAACATGGGCTGGCATTATTACCCAAACTTTTGTCATTCACCAAGCGGTAATCAGTAAAAAGATTGATAAATTTATTTTCCCTGCACCAAATAACAGCATAAAAATAGATTGGTTTGTAATAGTGTCTTATATCAATACGTGAGCATTAATCACGGCTGCGCAACGGCCTGCATTTGCTGCTTGTAGATAAGTAAATCATCAACAGCAATAAAGTTTTCTTGCTTACCTACCTCACCTGAAGATAGCCAGAGACGGCGATTCTTATCCATAAATACTGCGCGATAGTAATTCGCCAGCGATTTCGGTGTAACTCGCGCAATGGCGTCAGCTAAATCAAGACGTCGGGAGAAGTGCGTATCGTAATTAGTAATAATATTCCAATAGCGCTCACCTTGTTCTTTAAGCGAACGCGCGGGTTGGCGCAGCTTTTTAATTAATGATTGCTGATTAATTGCAAAATCTTTCTCCAGCTGCGCCTGCTGCCCATTCAAAAACGCATCAATTTCCACAACAATTTTTCTTTCGGAAGCGCTGGGAGATTGCACAACCAACAAACTATTTTCAAGATTGAGTAGCGGAGCTGCTATTGCAGCAACTACATAACCCAATTGTTTTTCGGTGCGCAACTGTTGATAAAAGGCTGGCTGAAGTATCTGCCGCGCAAGCATCATGTGCGCAGTGTCATCAATTGAGGTGGATGGACTTTGGATCAGCAACTCAACAACATTGTCAGCATGCTCCACGGGATGTATGTAAAGCCAAGGCTTGTCCGAATCCTTAGGTAGCAATAACAGTTTTACTGGCGGAAGCTCTCGCCCAGCATGGCGGCTCAATAATTCATGCTCAACCAATACAGCAAATTTTAATGCTTCGGCACGGAAATAATTGCCGTAGAAAAGCGCATCCATTTTTGCATCGATTAATTGGCGGTTAGTAAATTGGGAGAACTGCGCCAAGGTTTTATTTTCCAGGGCAGCGATGAGCTGCGCGTTACTCCAATAAGGATCGGATTGCAACACCGGTACTTGCTTGGCAAGAACCTGATATGGAAGATTTTTATTTTGATTACGCCAGATGCGCAATACATTTTCTTTAATGAGCGAAAACCGTTCTTCTTTGAACTTACTTATACGCACTGTCTCCATAATTTTATTCATCAGCAATCCTTGCCGACTGGAGTAACCAAATATGCTGATATCGTAGCCACGCGTATTCGCCGTTATGGTGTAATCGATTCCGGCGAGTTTAGCAGGATAAGAAAATTCATTAAGTTGGTCAGCAATCAGCGCCGCAAAAAGTTGAGCCTGGGCGGCACCTTCAGCACTGGTCGCCACCAAAGGTGATTTGATACGCAGATTAATCAATGCACGCGGCTGCATAAACTGTTGATCCTGTGCGAACCATACACGCATATTTTTATTGCCAAGAATGAGCTGGGGCTTGGCATCAGCTGCTTTTTCTTCGAGCATGGAACTTGATTTAACTGATAATCGCTTGGGAATAAACAGATTTTCATCTGGCAAAAATAATTCCCTGCGCACGGCGGGCTTCAATTCCAACAATTCCGGAATACCGGCACGCACAGAAAAAGGGGCTGCATAAAGCGGCGATACACGATAAGGCACCACGTCGGGCGCCGTTAATACCAACAACAAATTGTCACTGGTTAAATAGGATAAACTTTTTTTGATCAATCTTTCATCGTAAGCGGCGTAAACATAGTCGCCGCGCAAAATATCTTTAGCGGGATACGTTTTCATCGCCTCAGCCAAGGTGCTGACTGTTTGCATTGGTGGATTTTTTTCTTGAAAGCGAAATTCTAATTCAGCCAACTGCTGCAATTCGCCATAACGCCAAGGCGATAACCCACGCGTTTGAATTTGCTCGATGAAATAAAATACCAATGACACTATCTGATTGCGCGCACGCACACCTTGTGGTGTTAATTGAATATTGAACTGAAATACTGCGTCATTACGGCTTTGTAAACCAGTGTTTGCATAAATAGCTTCTGCCCAACCCAAGCGTTTTAGCAGTGACAACAAACTGCCCTGTCCTTCATGACCCAGTAACTCAGCGATATAAGCAAAAGGTTTTTTTGCGTAGAACTGATCAGGGTTGGGTATTGGAAAGTTAAACGTCAGCTGACGCAGTTCTTTTTCTGGTTTTATTTCAAGCGTGGCAGGCAAGCGCTGCTTATCAAATAGCGAGGGATAATTACTGCTAATGCTAATGTCGCGCTTAGGTACGGCATCAAAACGGGAGCGGACACTGGTCTCAAGCACATCCAAACTTTCACGCCCTAATACGACCAAATTCATCAAGTGCGATGAATAATGTTGCTGATAAAAGGCAATCATATCGTCACGAACAGAGTGTCCTTCCCTATCGTCAAGAGTTGACAGGTTACCGACAGAAAATTTGGCGCTGGGATGCTCAGGATTCATTAAAGCGCGATAAATATCCCACTCACGTCGCCCATCATCTTTTAATTTAGAGAGGTACTCAGAGTTCACGGCATTGCGTTCGCGTTCGACATACTCAGCACTGAATAAAGGAGCGACAAAAAATTGCGCAAAACGATCCAGCGCCGGATCTAACTGATCATTATCGATTTCAAAAAAATAGTTGGTATGCTCTGCAGCAGTGTAGGCATTAAAACCACCGCCGTGCTGGGCAATAAACTCCTGATACTCACCCGCTTGCGGATATTTTTCAGTACCCAAAAACAACATATGCTCAAGGAAGTGAGCCAAGCCTGCGCGATCAACCGGATTCTGATTTGCGCCGACATTCACATCTAATGCAGCGGCCGATTTTTCAGTAGTGGAGTCAGAAATTAGCAGGACACGCAGCTGATTATCCAAAACGATGTAACGATAATTACGTTTATCGTTTTCACTTTTGAAAACAGCAGTTGTGGTGTTGAGATCAAGCGTTGCATTGAAGATGGAGTTTGCACTGCTTTGCGCGCTGTTGCCTTGTGCAGCCGCCCATTGGCTGACTAGCAGACAAGTAAGCGCCATGAGCCAGCGCATGCGCGCCTTCAGATGTAATCTGCAACACAGTTTCACCATAACAATCTCACTTAAACAGCAGTATTTCTGCAACAGAAACCCGCTGATTGATCAACTCTCACATGCTGGCGTTATATCGCCGTCTTTTTAAGCAGATAACAATAAACTGCGTCACGCTCTGCAAAAGCTAACAACTCGTGGCCACTCAGCTGCGCGTAAACCTGAAAATCGCGCACTGATCCGGAATCGGTAGCTAGAACGCGCAACACCTCGCCTGCAATCATATCGCGCAAAGCCTGCTTCGCTTTCAGCAAGGGTAATGGGCAACGCAAACCACAGGTATCCAACTCATGGGTAACGGGATGGGTAAAGCAGTCGATAATGTCGATCAAGGTTTGTTACCAGCAGTTATCACGAAGGGCTTTTTTCTTTGGCATCCTAGCGACGCAGAGCATGCCAGTAGGATTTATTCGCGTGCGCGCCGAACCGGTCCTCGAGCTTACGGTCATAAAAGGTTGCTAACCTAGTCTTTAAGCGTCAAAAAGGCTAGAGTTACGCCCTATTTTTTTGCCCCCAGAGCTTTCCCGGCGGGTTCCAGCAGGAGTCAATCAGTACCGTGCCCATGTCTTTTCAGCGCTGCATTTCCACCCTTGGCAAACACCTGCTGGCATCTTCTGGCATAGCATTTCTGCTAGTCGGAGCCTTAGCCGCCAATCCTTTTGCGAGTCATGCGGAAGTGGAATTACCCAATTTGGGGGATACCAGCTCGATCATGATTTCGCCGGTGCAGGAGAAAATACTGGGGCAGCGCTGGCTTAGAGCCTATCGCAGCCAGGTTCCAACTACATCAGACCCATTAATCATCGATTATCTGGAACAGCTGTTTGGCAAGCTGACTCCGCATAGCCAGTTAGATGATAAGCGGATTGATTTGGTGGTCGCCGAAAATAACACGCTCAATGCATTTGCGGTACCCGGCAACATCATCGGCGTACATACCGGCTTATTGATGTACGCCCGCACCGAAAATCAATTAGCTGCCGTACTCACACACGAACTGGGTCACTTGAGCCAGCGCCACTATGCGCGCCGTCTCGAACAGCAAAAGAACATGATGGTGCCGATGCTAGCCGGCATGCTCGCGGGTTTGGTACTGGCTGCGAATAGCAATAGCGATGCAGGTATGGCAGCAATTATGGGTACTCAAGCCGCTGCGCAACAGGCATCACTCGCGTTTAGTCGCCAAAATGAGCAAGAGGCAGATCGTATTGGTATGCAGACTATCGTAGAAGCCGGGTTAGACCCTTATGCTGCTGCCGATATGTTTGAGCAGATGGTTCGCGCCAACCGCCTCAATCGCCGTCCACCGGAATATCTGCTCACGCACCCTGTTAGTGAAACCCGTGTAGCCGATGCGCGCAACCGTGCCATGCAGTACCCGCGCAAACCCGCAGCAGAAGATCTGGAGTTTCAGTTGATACGCACTCGCGTTCGAGTGGGCGCTGAAGAAACTCCGCAAATTGCGGCTCGAATGTTTAAAAGTGAATTAGATAAAGAAAGCGACCACCCAGATGCCAGCCGCTACGGTTGGGCAATGGCACTGACCGAAGCCAGTCAGTTCGATGCAGCGCGTGATGCCCTTGCTCCATTAATAGAAAAAGACCCCACACGTATTACCTACCAAATCATGAAAGCGGATATAGAAATCTCCGCCGAACGCTACAAGGCGGGGCTGGAAATTATCGAAGCACAATTAAAACTCCATCCCGATAGCTACCCATTAATTATTCGCCACGCTGAAGCCTTAATGAAGGCGGGAATTTATCAGCAATGCGCAGACATTCTGGAGCGCTATTCCCGCAAACGTAGTAACGATGATTACGTATGGTATTTATTGGCAGAGGTAAATGGCTTGGCAGGTAATATTCTTGGCGTACATGAAGCACGTGCCGAATATTTTATTTTGAATGGTGTCTATGACCGGGCACAAATTCAGTTACGCAATGCGCTGAAACTCACCCAAGGCAACAGTTACCGCACAGCGTTGATCGAAGAGCGTTTAAAATATGTAGAAGCACAAATGCAAAACGAAGGCTTCTAACTTTTAACAATAATTCTTGTGCAAAAAATGCTCGGATTTAGCAATCAAACAACAGCCATAAGTCGCTATGGCTGTTTTATCCAACCCGACTCAACAATCCATTCATCCGCATTAATAATCGCCATCGGCCGACCAATAAAATAACCTTGGGCTTCATCACACTTCAGTTCTCTCAAACGAGTGAGAAGTGCTTCATTTTCCACCCCTTCCGCCACTACGGTTAAACCTAGATTGTGCGCGAGCTGGATGGTGGAGTTGACGATCATTTCATCCTGCAAATCTTCCAACATATTTCGCACAAATGAATTGTCGATTTTTAATGTCTGCACAGGTAAACGCTTGAGGTAAGCAAGCGATGAATAACCTGTACCAAAATCGTCGATCGCCAAATGCACCCCCAATTCATGCAAGGCATCCAAATTGCGTAATGCACGTGTAGGGTCAGTCATGATGGAGCTTTCCGTAATTTCCAATTCAAGACGGGACGCGGGCAACTGATATTTATTCAATAAGCGTGCAACTAACTTGGCGATATTGTCATCCATCAAATTGCGCGCTGATAAATTCACCGCAATACTCAACGACATGCCTTGATCTTGCCAAGAGCGACATTGTTCGATCGCCCGCTCCAATACCCAAGCGGTGAGCTGATGAATCAGGCTGGTCATTTCAGCAATCGGAATAAAATCGTTGGGTGGAACAAAGCCTAATTCAGGGTGAATCCAACGAATTAAGGCTTCAAAACCATAACAGCGTTTTTCATCCAAAAGCACCTTTGGTTGGTAATACAAACACAATTGATTTTCACGAATTGCACGCCCCAATTCACTCACAATTGCCAAGCGCTTGGTTGAATGCGGGTCATACTCCGAGCTGTAAATCGATAAGCCCAGCATTTGCCCTTTGGCATAGTACATAGCGATATCGGCATAGCGCATTAGCGCATGATGATCCTGAGCTTGCTGCGGAGATATGGCGATACCAATGCTGGCCGAAATTTGTGTGGTAAAACCATCCAGATCAAATTCCACGGCGAGCGCTTCTAATAAGCGATGCCCAAACACAACCGCTTGGTGCGTGCTGCGAATACGCGGTAAAAATACGGCAAACTCATCACCACCCAAACGCGCCACTGTACCTGGCACTTCTGACATTTCATTCGCTAAACGCGGGCCGATTAGCTTTAGTAAATCGTCTCCGACATTGTGCCCGAGGGTGTCATTAATTTCTTTAAAGCGATCCAAATCGATCAATAACAGCGCGCTGATTTGGTCGCTACTGCGCTGCTCAAAACACTCTTCCATATCGAGATAAAGCTTTTCGCGGTTGGGCAGCGACGTCAATGAATCGTGATAGGACTGATAACGCAGTTTTTCTTCGTAACGTTTGCGCGCGGTAATGTCTTTAGTGGTTCCCCACACGCGCTTTAAATAACCATCTTCCACAATACCCGTACAACAAATTTGAAAATAATACTGCTTGCCACGATGATCCTGGCGCACGATATCGTGATCGATCATTTCATAATTGTGTTTGACAAAATAATGCAAATCAAAAACGTAGTTTGTCGAACCGCTCTCAACCAAACCTATACCTAAAATATCATCAAGCGAACTGGCGCCGAGCATCTTGAGCAATACCTTATTGGCTTCAACTAATCGTGCACTTTGGGCAATTTTTTTTACTTGCTCCTCCAGCTCCAAATTCACCGACACAAAGGGTTGCATGTCATAACACCAAATCGCTTCTGAGCTATTGGTAATGAACGCTTTGTAACTCGCTTCACTTTCTTGCAATGCATCGCGCGCACTTTTTTCGCGGGACAAATCCTGCACTTGCACCAATACCCGTTCAGCATTTCCCTGACGGTCACGGATCGGTAGAAAACTTGCACGGAAGTACAAATTTTTATCGCAAATAAAACGGCTACGATGAATATTACCGAGCGAGTAATTCATCTCTAACGTTTGTATTTTTCCTTCAAGGTAGACGGCGCGCACTGCCGCATAAAGCTCTCTGTCGGCGCAGATACGTTTATCGCGTAGCACAGAATAAAACCCCGATGCACTTTCGGCCTGGCGATGGGACAAATGGAATAAGCGCTCCATCGCCTGATTCATATGCAAAAGTACACCGTGCTTGTCGGTGATAAGGCTGGGGATAGGACTCTCGGCAAATAAACCGGACAAAAATTGCAGCGCGTATTCGTCGCTGGGGTTGGCCAGCCAATGGCGCGCATTGATAATCATGCCTTCAAAGCGCCGCCCGGTTATCTCGGCACCCGCTTGTAAGCGCCCAACAAAACGTACGCAAGGCTCGCCTGCAATACCGACCAAACGCACATCGCAGGAACGCAAACGTTCGGTATCCTGATCTTGAAAATTGGCATTAAACACTTGCAGAAAAAGATATTTGTCAGCGTTGGGTAGCAGTGATAAAAGGTCATTCAGACATGATAATTCAGGCACAGAATCAGAAAGTGACTCAAGAAATTCCGCTGAAATATGCAAAACACCATCAATAACATCCATGTTCCATGACGCAATCGTGGAAGCATCCAAGGCGTTTTCGATAATAAGTTTATCCGGCAATTGGCTTACCGGATCACCTGATGAACTGGAATATTGCATAGTGAATTAAATCGCCCTGTGCTCAAAAAAGACTCGTCAGATTCAAAGTGTAGACAAGATTTTTTTGCATGCGCAGCTATGGGCAGACTAATCACATTTATTCTTATGTATGCGAACAGAGGCGCCATTTTCTTAACATATACGCCAAAAGGTTTTTCTAACGCCTCTAATTAACGAATTCGGTGACAGATTTTCAATAATGCGGTGGCCGATCATTGATGATTTCAGTGACATCTGCCTGTGCCGGATCGCGCATCAATTCATCAACCCGCTGCGCGAGCAAGCGCACTTGCTGTTTCAATTGCACAATGTCGGCATCCTGTTTGGTGATGACATCATTCAACTGTGCCAACGTATCCTCTTGATAAGCGACACGGGTTTGCACATCAATTAACTGTTCTTCAAGGTCAGACATTTTTTACCTCCAATATTTGATAAACCGCATCGATTAAACGCACGGCGCGCTCGTCGATCAATAAACCCTGCCCCATGCGATGGGTCACGTAACCAAAACCCAGCTCAAAATCCGGATCGGCAAAACCGATACAACCGCCCGCACCAGGATGACCAAATGCGCGCGCACCGCGACCGTAGCGACAGTCAGCGCGGTCATGCTGTGACAACATAAAACCGTGGCTAAAACGCAGCGGCAACCCGAGCGTACGATCATCGTCAAACGTCTGCTGCTTCCAACACAATGGCAGCACCGATTCCGCTAATAGATGTTGCTGTGTATTTGCCAGCGCACCATAAATAGTCGCCAGCGCACGAGCATCGGCATGCGCACCTGCCGCCGGAATTTGTGCCTGCCGCCACTCGCGTGAATTAGTCGCCGTCATCAAACTTATTGGGTTGGAAAATGCGCGATTGGTTACACCACGCGGATCCGCTTTCATCAATTTCCCCAAGGCGATGCTATCGGCACCCGTGGAGCTGGCCGCTGCACCCAAAGGACGTTTCAGCGGGCCGGTATCGGCAATTGCATCCAGTAAATAATCTGGCACACCAAAGTGACAATTTACGTTCAATGGTTGCGCCACACGCGCTTGAAAGTACGCATTAAAACTCTCATAACCGCTGGCGCGCTTGACCAGCTCACCCAAAATCCAGCCAAACATAAATGGCGAATAACCCTGCGCCGTATCCGGCGCCCACCAAGGCATCTCAGCCGCAGCAGCTTGCGTCATCAACCCCCAATTAAAAATCTGTTCATTCGGAATGTGTTGATGAAACGCCGACAAACCTGCGCGATGGCATAACAACTGGTGTAGCGTAATTGCTCCCTTCTCCGGCTGAGCAAATTCCGGCCATAGGCGTGTAACCGGCTCGTCCAACTGCAACTTACCCTCGGCCACCAATTGCAAAATACAGAGAGCAACCAAGCCTTTGCCCGCTGAAAAAATATTGACGAGCGTATCCTCGCTCCAATCGACCCGCTCCAGCCCAGCAAGTTTATTACTGCGCTGCCCCGCCCACACATTCACCACCAATTCGCCGCGATGCACCAGCGCCAAACCGGCACCCTCTTCGCCCATGGCAAAATTAGCGGCAAAGGCATCGATAAGCGGTTGCCACAGCGGCAACCATTGGCCGTTAATTGTCATATATCGATCTCTTTAAAACGCGTTATCGGTAAAAAAGTTGCGCGCATTCTACCAGTGCCCGAGGTTAGAATTGGCAGCTTGTTTCCCGTGAGCTGTCATCATGAGCAAAGATAAAAATTCCCGCCTCGTCTATTCCACCGAGACCGGCCGTATCAAAGAAGAAAAGTCTACTGAAACTATCCCGCAGGGCGATGGCATAGTGCGCATCCGCCGTGAGACTGCCGGTCGCAACGGTAAGGGCGTAACCACTATTACCGGCGTACCACTCGATGAAGCCAAACTAAAAGACCTCGCCAAAGCCTTAAAAGTCACTTGCGGTGTGGGTGGTTCGCTGAAGGACGGAGTAATCGAAATCCAGGGCGACCAGCGCGACAAACTCAAAGCCGAGCTGGAAAAACGCGGCTTCACCGTGAAATTAGCGGGAGGCTGATCGTGAGCGAATTTCCTTTTGATCCCCAACTGCTCAAAGAATTGGTCACAACATCGATGCCCTACGGCAAGTATGCAGGCCATGTGATTGCCGATATCCCCGAGCACTATTTGATGTGGATGGGACGGGAAGGCTTTCCTAAAGGCAAACTAGGTCAGTTGTTGGGATTGATGTATGAAATCCGCTTGAATGGATTGGAGCCTTTGCTTAAACCGCTGAGATAACACACCACTGGCCTATTTATTGCAAGACCCCTGTCAACGCATCAAAACCGCCGTATTTCTGACAGAGGGGCAATACCAAATGGATAATGATCTTTTTCTACAATTAACTGACACTTCCCTGAAAATTGGCTTAGGTGCAGTGATTGCCGCAGTCACTGCGTGGGTAGTCCTACGTAAGAACAATCATCAGCCCACGAGTGCACGCGACAATCGCCGCCTGCAAATTTTGGAAGACGTATCGACACAAGTCGGCACCGTTACCCATATCTTTGCCAAATATTCGTCACTGGTCGTAGAGTCAATCCAATTCGGTGAACGTTGGCCGCAAGCCCGCCGCGTTGAGCTGGATGCAGTCAATACCGAACTCGTGGCCGAATTTAAAAAACTGGCGGAAGCGGAAGCGAAATTATTAATGCTGGGCGAAAAGAATCTGGAACGCAGCCTGCGTTTGTACGGCGCCAAAATTGCGGTCTACCGCAAGCAGGTGTACATCGGCCGCAAGGATATTTCACTCGAACAAATTACTGCGCTGAAAAGCACCATAGTGCAGGTGCGCGAACAGTTTTACGATATGCTCAGCCGCAAATACGACAGGTTATTGGCGAGCGTTTAAGCTCCAGACTCAATCGCCAAATACTCAACAACTACGCCCGCTCTGCGGGCGTAGTTGTTTTTTGCTCGTCCGAAAAGAAGTGGATCACCAACAGGCGAGATTGCTATGCTGCGTCGCCTTAACTACTTACTTATTACAGGTTTAATGTTGATTATGCCCAATCGCCCGTTTGCCAACGCTATTTGGATTGATGTCCGCACTACCGACGAATTCAACTATGGTCATATCGAGGGTGCAACACACATCCCTTACGAAGAAATTTCCGCGCGAATCAGCGAAGTGACTAGCGACAAAAATGCCATTATTCATCTTTACTGCCGTTCTGGTAATCGCTCTGGTATCGCCCAGCAAATCCTTCAATCAATCGGTTTTAACAATGCAGTAAATGAAGGTGGTTATGAGGAGCTTTTGCAACAGCAGGCCCGTCGATAAATGATCAAAATTAATGCTGTCTCACCAGCCGCGATTCTGGGACAATAGCGGCTGGTTTAATTCCCCCGATTGCAGTCCCTATGAATACCGCCAAACACCTCTTTTCCTACCCAAAACCCAACATCCACAGCCTGGCTAAAACCTACAAGCCCGCGCCTTTTTTGCCGATGAGCCGTGCAGAGATGGACAAATTGGGCTGGGAGACCTGCGACATTATCGTCGTCTGCGGAGATGCCTATGTGGATCACCCGAGTTTTGGTATGGCGGTAATTGGCCGCTTCCTTGAATCCCAAGGGTTTCGCGTGGGGATTATCGCCCAGCCCGACTGGCGTAGTGCCGAGCCATTTAAGGCGCTTGGCAAACCCAACCTGTTTTTTGGTGTGAGCGCAGGCAACATGGATTCCATGATCAACCGCTACACCGCCGACCTGCGCATGCGTTCCGACGATGCTTACACCCCCGGCGGCCAAGGTGGCAAACGCCCTGACCGCGCCGTGACTGTATACAGCCAGCGCTGCAAAGAAGCCTACAAAGATGTGCCGATTGTGCTCGGTGGAATCGAGGCCAGCTTGCGCCGTATCGCCCAGTACGATTACTGGAGCAACGAAGTGCGTCGCTCGGTATTGATCGATGCCACTGCCGATATTTTGCTATACGGCAACGCCGAGCGCGCAATTGCGGAAATTGCGCATTTGCTCGCGGCTGGAAAAAGCATCAAAGAAATGGATAGCATTCGCGGCACAGTCGTTATCAAAAAAGAAGCGCCTGCTGGCTGGACGGAAATTGATTCAACGCGCATCGATTGGCCGGGCAATATCGATAAATTGCCCAATCCTTACGAATACCAACACAACGCAAAATCCGTAGTTGATGTTGCACAAACAGATATTAACAACTCGCAAATTGGTTTACGTCAACTCGATCCGGAAAAAATGGCGGAGCAAATTGCGGCATTGAATCCGGAAGCTGCAGAACAATTGAAAACGCAAGGTTGCCCGGCACAAGGAATTGAAAGCGAAAAAGCATTTGATCCAAATGAACCGCAACCGATTCGTATTATTCCTATGCCGCTGCAAAACCGCAGCGATCTGGTTGATAACGAAAAAGTGTACGTGCGTTTGCCATCGTTCGATAAAGTACGCAAAGATTCTATTTTATATGCGCACGCCTCACGGGTTTTGCATCAGGAAGCAAACCCGTATAACGCGCGTCCGATGATTCAAAAACACGAGAATCGCGAAGTCTGGATTAACCCACCACCGATTCCATTGGAGACCGATGAGTTGGATGGTGTTTTTGATTTGCCTTATGCGCGCGTGCCGCACCCGGTTTATGGCAAACAAAAAATTCCTGCGTACGACATGATTAAAACCTCGGTAAATATCATGCGCGGTTGTTTTGGCGGCTGCACATTTTGTTCAATCACCGAGCATGAAGGCCGTATTATCCAGAGCCGTTCGCAAGAATCGATTCTTAAGGAAATTGAAGATATCCGCGATAAAGTGCCAGGTTTTACCGGCCATATTTCTGACTTGGGTGGCCCAACGGCGAATATGTATCGCCTGACCTGCAAGGATATGCCGACGCTATCCAAATGCCGTCGCTTGTCGTGCGTGTATCCGACTATTTGTAAAAACTTAACCACCAGCCACAAACACACTACTAACTTGTATCGCGAAGCGCGAAAAATTCGCGGTGTAAATAGAGTGTCAGTAGCATCTGGTCTGCGTTATGACTTGGCCGTGCTCGATCCCGAATACGTAAAAGAATTAGTAACCCACCATGTGGGCGGTTATCTGAAAATTGCGCCAGAACATACTGAAGAAGGTGTGCTCTCGCAGATGATGAAACCGAAGATGAGCAGCTATTACGAATTCAAACGCATGTTTGATAAATTCTCCAAAGAAGCCGGCAAAGAACAATTTTTGATTCCTTATTTCATCGCTGCCCACCCAGGCACACGCGATGAAGATATGCTAAACCTCGCACTTTGGTTAAAGAAAAATAACTTTGAAGTGGATCAGGTGCAAACCTTTTATCCCTCGCCCATGTCATTGGCTACGGCGATGTATGTGAGCGAACGCAATCCACTGAAAAAATTAACTTACAAGAGCGGAAAAATTAATATCCCGCGCGGCATAGAACAGCGCCGCCTGCAAAAAGCGTTATTGCGTTATCACGATCCCGCTAACTGGCCTATTATCCGTGAAGCCCTGCGTGGCATGCGCAAACCGCATTTAATTGGCAGCAGCATTTCTGCATTGGTGCCAGACGAAAAAGCTGATGCTCGGCTTGGTGGACGCGGTCACAACCCCAACGCACGCGCGCAAGGCAAGCCAATAAGCAAACCCGCAGCAAAAGCCTTTGGTGATAAATTTGAAAGCGCCAAAAAATTCAATGCACAAACTACAGCACCTAAAAGCGCTGGCGCGCCAGTGAAAAAAGAATTCACTGGCACCAAAGCGGGAAAACCTCAACACAGTAACAATCGCCCCGCAGGACAAAGCCCACGCCATAAACCAGGTGCGCCTAAAAAATAATACTCACCCTGCCTTGCACAAATGGATTTGTGCAAGCTAACCAGTTTCTATTCAGCAAATTCCGCTAAAATAGCGGATCGAGTTTCCTTTCTGTTTGCTCATACAAATCTGATTTATTAAAAAATGCAAATCCCCGGCTACACCCTGATCAAAAAAATCAACAGTGGCGGTATGGCGACTGTCTACCTCGCAACTCAGCACAGTGTTGGGCGCACTGTCGCACTTAAAGTCATGAAACCCTCGTTGGATAAAGACCCGGAATTTCATCAGCGCTTTCAGCGCGAGGCCACTATTATCGGCCAACTTTCGCATCCAAATATTATTCCGATTTATGACATAGGCAGACATGAGCAATTAAATTACATTTCCATGGAGTTTTTATCCAAAGGCTCATTGGATGAAAAAATCGAAAAAGGAATTACTCCGGAGGTTGCATTAAAAATCACACTGGGAATTGCAGCAGCATTGGAACATGCCCACAGCAAAGGCTATGTGCATCGCGATATCAAACCGGAAAATATTTTATTCCGCGAAGATGATTCGCCAGTGCTCACCGATTTTGGCATCGCGCGCACCATCAAATCCAAAGCGAATATGACTCAAGTCGGAGCAGTAATAGGCACTCCTTATTACATGAGCCCCGAACAAGCCAAAGGTGAAACGAGCGATGGGCGCTCGGATTTATACAGTTTAGGCATAGTGCTCTATGAAATGCTCACCGGGAGTCGCCCTTTTCAAGCAGATAGTTCGCTTGCGCTAGGAATAAAACATATTCATGAGCAAGCACCAAAACTCCCGCTGAATTTATTTTCGCTACAACCTATGCTGGATAAATTACTCAGCAAAAAGCCTGAACAGCGCTTCCAAACAGCACACGAACTAATCGATACACTTGAACCCTTTGCCACAAATAAATTTTTATTGACTAGCAGCACTGGCACAATGAAATCCCTACCGATGTTTAAAACACTGGGAAATCTTGTAGCACACGACCTACAATTTTTTGCGCGCAAAATAGCTGCATCGTTTAACACACTTGTGCATAAGTTTTCTAATGCGCCAAAAGAGTCAACTATTATTACCAGCTCACAGTTGGAGCAAACACTGGTAGCCGCGCCAGACAATAAAACTCATTCCTCAATCACAGTCTTTAGCGATAGCCGCAATAAACAGCGTTGGATTTATGGTTCGCTAGGATTACTTGCTCTCCTATTAATAGGATTTATTTCATTTGATGGAGAGCCAAACACCAGCACGCGCGAGCAGTGGGCGCAGCTATCTACAAGTGAGAGAGATAGAGTTGAAAAACTCTCCCCTGAAGCACGTACTAGATTATTGCCGCTCACAATCAACCCTATACCTACTGAAGCGCGAGTGCGCATACTTAATATTAAAGAAAAATATTCATCCGGTATCCCCCTCGCTCCTGCCGCCTACCATATCGAAATAAGTCATCCAGATTATGTAACCAAAAAAAAATGGATAAGGCTCAACGAACGTAATCAAACGTGGGATATTGCACTACAAAAATCCTCACAAATTTCCAACCAAAATCAATTACCATTACCTGAAATGGTAGAGATTTATGGTGGCGAATTTTTAATGGGGAATCCCAACAGTAATGCGGCGAAAAGCATGACATTAGAAAATAATTTTTTAATCAGTCGCTACGAAATCACCTTTAATGAATACGATTTTTTTGCATTAGCAACTAATCGCGCCCTGCCTGATGATATGGAGTGGGGACGGGGAGAAAGGCCGGTAGTCAATATTAGTTGGGACGATGCAATCGCCTACGCCAACTGGCTCAGTAAAACTACCGGCAAACATTACCGGCTACCAACTTCAGCCGAATGGGAATATGCCGCGCGCGGAAATACAACCAGCAGTTATTGGTGGGGCAATAATGAAAATGATGCAGAAGAACGAGCAAATTGTCGTTACGGTTGCAAATCATTCTTGGCCAGTTTTTTTAACAACAAAACGCAGCCTGTAGGAAGTTTTCCGCCCAATGATTTTGGTATTCACGACACCGCTGGCAATGTCGCCGAATGGGTTAATGACTGCGCCGATAAAACGCTGGCACTCGCCTGCGTGAAACGCGCTGTGCGCGGCGGATCATTTACCAGTAAAGTAGAATCTATTACTGCTTATTCTCAAGTGGCAATTACCGCCAGCAACTCACGCAAATCTATTGGCCTGCGCTTGGCGCAAGAAATCCCAACACAGCGAATGGATGATGCAATTAAAAACGAAACTAAGCCGCGCCGACGAAATATCTTCAGGGAATTTTCCGATAGCATTTTCAAGCGAGATAATTAACCAAAATAATTGTAACTCCGCACGATCATCTGCTACCTTCAAAAAGCCAGCATATCGTTGGCTTTTCTATTTTTTAACAAGGAGCTTTACGCAATGAAATGTTTCGCCCGCACATTAGGATTTATTGCATTTACACTAGCCAGCACCACCAGCTTTGCAAAGACATATAAATATGACTTTGTCAGTATTCATTCAAACAATGGCTTTATCCAATATCCGGGATTGGATTTTAGCCAAGCAAAAACCACATCATTAACCGTTAGCAAAGATCCATTATCACCAGAGGTAACTATAAACTCTGTGGAGATAACATTTCCAAATGCTGCCAAGTTACTGGCGACCGGGTTTAAAAAATTGGAGCACACTGATACCTACAGAGCCGTAGTAAATGATGTGTGGGTATATCGACAAATCATTGTTGATGTCAGTGGTGCGGATTTCAACTTGGCGCAAATCACTCACCCCATAGTTGAAGTATCTGTTTCAGAAAAATCCATATTTATTCAACCCGAAACGGACTTTAAAGGTCATCCGCTATTTTTTGTAGATGGAGACTTGCGCGACATCACTGTATCTAAAGTTGTTGATACTGCCTCTGCGATCATTGATGGTAAGCGCGTCAATCTTTCGTTAAAAGAAAACCTCAGCTTTGCACCGCCAGCCGTACCCGTGAATGGGTCACGCGAAGGCTTTGTAATTGACGCGCTTTGGTTTGGCAAAGGTCAGAAAACATTTTACATTCCTGCCCCAGTCCCCAATACCGAATATGACCGCTACGATGCAATCGGCTTAACCTTGGAAGAAGTGGATGGCCCTGCCGGAAAAGAATATCTAATTGGCGTGAAATTTAAGGATGCCAGTGGCTATGAGCAAATCGTACCCGCTCAACCACTTCGACCACTGCTAAACACTGCCTATAACGCAGGCTTTTAATTATCACCATAAAAAAACCGCTGACTCTCGTCAGCGGTTTTTTATTTTCAGTGAAAAATTTGGTACTGGATTAATTTCCATAACTCATCAAACGTTGATAACGGCGCTCAAGCAATGCATCGATTGGTTCTTTGCTTAGACGATCCACTTGAGCCACTAAGCGCTCTTGCAGTTTTTTTGCCATGTCATCCACATTGCGATGGGCACCGCCCAATGGCTCAGGGATAGTTTCATCAACAATGCCCAAGTCTTGCAAAATCTTAGAGGTAACGCCCATTGCTTGAGCTGCTTCCGGCGCTTTAGCGACGGTTTTCCAAATAATATTGGCGCAACCTTCGGGTGAGATAACGAAATAAGTGGAGTACTGCAGCATGTTGAGATGGTCGCCCACGCCAATCGCCAAAGCACCGCCCGATGAACCTTCACCAATTACAGTACACACAATCGGGGTGCGCAGGCGCGACATAACAGCGAGGTTTTGTGCAATAGATTCGGAAATGCCACGCTCCTCTGAATCAATACCAGGATATGCACCGGGAGTATCAATCAGGGTCAATACGGGAAGTTTGAAGCGCTCGGCCATTTCCATCAAGCGCAAGGCTTTGCGGTAACCTTCAGGGCGCGGCATCCCGAAGTTGCGCATCACTTTTTCATTTACCGTGCGGCCTTTTTCTTCACCTATCACCATCACGGGTTTGCCATCCAAGCGCGCTACACCACCAATAATCGCCCGGTCATCACCAAAATGACGATCGCCATGCAGCTCATCAAATTCGGTAAACACACGCGAAATATAATCAGAGGTATAAGGGCGATGTGGGTGACGAGCAACTTTTACGATATCCCAAGCGGTAAGCTTGGAATAAATAGTCTCGGTCAGCTTGGTGCTCTTTTCACGCAACTTAGCGACTTCATCGGCAATGTTCACGTCGGAACTGTTGCCAACCAGCTGTAATTCTTCAATCTTGCCTTCGAGTTCGGCGATGGGCTGTTCAAAATCCAGATAATTCAGATTCATAGCGAGCTCTTGATCCGGGTAGGAAACTACCATTTTGACTTATGGGATGAGTGCGACAGACTGGTAATGCAGGCTTTTTAACCAGCAATCCGGAAGGCACAATTGGGGCGCTACATTACGCGAAACGGGCGCTTTAGTCGATCTTTTCCACTATATATGAGGGCAATTGCAGCCACTGGCTAGCCGCAAATACTGACCTGAACGTGTAGGAATTAGTACACCAGCCTCACTCTTGCACTACCATAACTGTCGCGTAAACGTTGTAGCAACTCATCTTCAGGGCGCACGTTCCATTGGCTTCCGAAACGCAATTGCGCACGCGCATCGCTACGCAAATAATCCACCACAATCGCGCAACGCGCTTCTTGTTGCGGTGATTGGCGATAAGGGTCAAGCATCTCACTCAACTCGCGCGAAAAACTGGCTGGGAGCGCACCGGATTCCAACTCAAGCCAAAGTTCGCGCACTCTTTCCTGACGTACATCAGCGAGTAATCGCAGGCTATCAGCGCTCATTTTTAGCATGCCACTGAAATCGTCATATCTGACTTGACCGCTGATGACAAGAAGTCCATCTTTCGATAGCACATCGCGTGAATTATTAAAGGTTTCGGCAAAAAGAGTAATGTCCATGCGGCCAGTGCGATCATCAATAGTCAAAATTGCCATATTATCGCCGCGCTTGGTCCTGACAATACGCTGGGAAATCACTAATCCGGAAATAGTTTGCGTACCTTTCTCGGGTTTTAAATTGGCGATGCGCGAGCTGACCAAATGTGTCAATTCACTTTCGTACTCATCAATTGGATGACCCGTAAGATACAAACCCAAGGTTTCTTTTTCTGCGTTTAGACGCTCCTTCATCGTCCATGTACGTACACGACGAAAATCACTATACACATCAGTTTTTGAATCATTACTCGCAATTACTGCGCCGAATAAATCCATCATTCCGGCATTAGTATTTGCCATCGCTTGTTCAGCAGTTTTAACAGCTTCGCCCATAGCAGCAAACATCACCGCGCGATCATGATCAATATTGTGTTGCGGAGTGTTACTCGTAGGGCCGAGATTGTCAGCTGCGCCCGAACGAATAATCGCTTCCATCGCACGCTTATTTACTTTGCGTGGATCGACGCGCGCGCAGAAATCAAATAAATCTTTAAAAGGACCGCCTTCATTGCGCGCAGCAATAATCGATTCAACCGGGCCTTCGCCCAAACCTTTAATTGCACCCAAACCATAAATAATTCGACCCGTATCATCCACAGTAAAATGAAACTCACCCGAGTTAACATCGGGCGGTAACATTTTTAATTTCATGGTGCGGCACTCTTCGATAAAGGTAACAACTTTATCGGTTTTATCCATATCCGACGACATAGTCGCTGCCATAAAATGCGCAGGGTAATGCGCCTTTAACCAAGCTGTTTGGTAAGAGACAATCGCATAAGCGGCAGAGTGGGATTTATTAAAGCCATAACCTGCAAACTTTTCTACCAGGTCAAAAATTTTAATTGCCAGCTCAGGATCAACGCCCTGATTTTTTGCACCACTTTCAAATACTTCGCGCTGCTTGGCCATCTCTTCGGGTTTTTTCTTACCCATTGCACGGCGCAACATATCCGCACCGCCGAGGGTATAACCGGCGAGCACCTGCGCAATTTGCATTACCTGTTCTTGATAAACGATAACGCCGTAGGTCGGTTCAAGCACGGGCTTTAAACTTTGGTGCTGGAATTTTGCATCGGGATAAGCGACTTGTGCTCGCCCGTGTTTACGGTTGATAAAGTCATCCACCATACCCGACTCTAATGGGCCGGGGCGAAACAGTGCTACAAGTGCAATAAGATCTTCAATATTATCTGGCTGCAAACGCTTGATAAGATCTTTCATCCCGCGCGATTCCAACTGGAATACCGCAGTGGTTTCAGCACGCTTTAATAAACCAAATGTTTTGGCATCATTGAGGGGAATTGCGCTGATATCGAGTGGTGCTTCGCCTTTTTTGATGCGCTGTTTGTCAATCATAATGCGCGCCCAATCGATAATCGTGAGCGTGCGCAAACCAAGGAAGTCGAACTTCACCAAGCCTGCTTCTTCAACATCACCTTTATCAAATTGGGTTACCAAACCACCGCCAGTTTCATCGCAATACAGCGGTGAAAAATCAGTGAGTTTGGTCGGCGCAATTACCACTCCACCGGCGTGTTTGCCGACGTTGCGCGTGAGGCCTTCAAGCTGTACCGCCATTTCCCAAATTTCACCGGCATCGCCGTCCTGCTCAATAAACTCTTTGAGTTGCGGCTCTTCTTGCAGCGCTTGCGCGAGTGTCATGCCGGGCGTGGGTGGAATCATTTTGGAAAGCTTATCGGCAAGGCCGTATGATTTTCCCTGCACCCGCGCCACATCGCGCACTACCGCTTTTGCGGCCATGGTACCGAAGGTAATAATCTGGCTAACCGCATCGCGGCCGTAATTATCGGCCACGTAAGAAATGACTTTATCGCGATTATCCATGCAGAAATCGATATCGAAGTCCGGCATGGAAACCCGCTCGGGGTTTAGAAAACGCTCGAATAGCAAATCGTATTCGAGTGGATCGAGATCGGTAATTTTTAGTGAGTAGGCAACGAGTGAACCCGCTCCCGAACCACGACCGGGGCCGACGGGAATATCGTGATCTTTCGCCCACTGGATAAAATCCATTACGATAAGAAAATAACCAGGGAATCCCATCTGGTTAATAATATCCAACTCAAAAGTTAAACGTTCTTCGTAAACTTTTCGTTGCTCGGCATACTCAGCTGCGGATTTATCCAATATACGTTCAAGCCGTTGATCCAAACCTTCGTGCGAAATCTTCCGGAAAAACTCTGCTTCAGTGAGACCTTCAGGCACTGGATATTCAGGCAAAAAATATTTGCCCATTTGAATAGTAACGGTGCAGCGCTTGGCAATTTCAATTGTATTAGCGATGGCTTCAGGAATGTCGCTAAATAATTCAATCATCTCTTCAGCAGAGCGTAAATATTGTTGGTCGCTGTAGCGGCGCTCGCGACGGGGATCATCAAGTGCTCGTCCTTCACTGATACACACACGCGCTTCATGCACTTCAAATTCACTGGCTTTTAAAAATCGCACGTCATTAGTGGCCACAACAGGGCAATCTAATTCCGTCGCTAAATCTACTGCCTTGTGCAAATGGTTCTCGTCATTCTCGCGTCCGGTGCGCTGCAACTCCAAATAAAAACGATCGGGAAAATCGCGCATCCAAGCCTGCAATAGTTCGCTGGCTTGAGGCGTGCGACCGCCGAGCAACGCCATACCTATATCGCCAAGTTTCCCCCCGGAAAGGGCAATTACCCCTTCGCTGTATTCGCCAATCCATTCGCGCTGTACATAGGCAACACCTTGTTGTTGGCCTTGGCGCCAAGCGCGCGAAATTAATTCGATAATATTTTTATAGCCGCGATCATTCATCGCCAATAGAGTGATGAGTGTCGGCTTACCTTCATTGTCGTTACTCGCGATAAAAAAATCGCTTCCCACAATCGGTTTTACTCCGGCACCTTGTGCGGCCTTGTAAAACTTAATCAGCCCATAAAAATTCGTCTGGTCGGTAATCGCGCAGGCAGGCATATTTAATTCTGCTGTGCGTTTTACAAGTGATTTAATTCGCACCAAACTATCGCTCAGTGAAAACTCGGTGTGCAAACGCAAATGGACAAAATTAGCAGCAGGCATAATCAATTTCTAAGGATGGTCAGGGCATTAAAATAATTTAATTTGTTCGATCTTCGCGCGCACAGGTGCATACGAGGTACGATGAATTGGTGTGACGCCCAATTTATCCAAAGCTTCCATATGTACTTTAGTGGGATAACCTTTGTGATCAGCAAAACCATAACCGGGATAAATTTTATCGATCGCAATCATTTCACGGTCGCGAGTCACCTTGGCGAGAATGGACGCTGCACTGATGGCCGCAACACGGCTATCGCCTTTCACTACAGCTTCAGCCGTATAATTCCATTTAGGTAATTTATTACCATCCACCAACACATGCTCAGGTCGAATATGCAGACCTTGCACGGCACGATTCATCGCTAACAAGCTGGCTTGTAAGATATTAATGGTATCTATCTCGCTAACCGAGGCACGAGCAATACACCAGCTTTTTGCTTTTTGTTGGATTTCGATGAACAACTGCTCGCGTTTTTTTTCGGTGAGCTTTTTAGAATCATCTAAACCTAGAATAGGATTTTCTGGATCGAGAATCACAGCAGCAGCAACCACATCACCCGCCAATGGCCCGCGCCCTACCTCATCGCAACCAGCAACAAGTAAGCCTTGATAAATACTGACAAAAGGTTCGAGCACAAAATCACCCTAATGAGATTAATTTTTTTGGATTAATCGAGCCACAGCATCAGCAGCACGAGCACTGGCATCGCGTTTCAATTCGGTGTGCATTTGCGCAAAAGTGCGGCTCATTGCCTGCGCATCGGCAGGGTTTTCAAAATAATTCATCACTGCTGCACTGAGTGTTTCGGGTGTTGCTTTATCTTGCAACAACTCCGGCACCAACATTTTTTGCGCGAGTAAATTAGGTAATGAAACCCAAGGCGTTTTTACTAACCAGGACAAAATCATAAACGTAAGCGGTGCCATCTTGTAAGCAACCACCATCGGTTTTTTCAGCAGTAATGCTTCAAGTGTAACTGTGCCTGACGCCAACAAGACCACATCTGCGGCTGCCATAGCCTCATGCGAATGACCGTTAATTAGCTTAATAGGGAAATCGACGAAGTCATTTAATTGAATATGTAATTGACGATATCGATCCGGACTCGCAGCGGGAATAATAAATTGCAGATCTGGATCCTGCTCCAAACAATATATCGCGGTGCGCATAAATAACTCGCCCATGCGTTCTACTTCGCTGGCGCGACTGCCCGGCAAAAGCGCAACTACGCGCCCTTCTTCTGGCAAACCTAATAATTTACGTGCAGCAATTTTCTCTACCGAAAAAGGAATTTCATCCGCAAGATGATGGCCTACGAATTCCACGGGCACATTGTGGTCGTGATAAAACTTCGCCTCAAACGGCAGCAGTGTGAGCATGAGATCAACCGCGCTTGCAATTTTAAAAATACGCTTCTGCCGCCAAGCCCAGACAGATGGACTGACATAATGAACCGTTTTAATGCCTTTTTCTTTGAGCGAAGATTCAAGAGAGATCGTAAAGTCAGGCGAGTCTATCCCAATAAATACAGCGGGAGGATTAGCGATAAAATGCTCGCGTAAAAATTTACGGATGCGTAATAGTTCAGGTAGTCGTTTAAGCGGCTCTATCAAACCCATCACCGCTAAACGGTCTTGTGGGAAATATGAGTGAAAACCTTGCGCCAACATGCGGGAACCACCGATGCCGGAAAACTCTGCCGTAGGAAAATGTTTGCGTAGCTCTTGCATCAAGGCCGCGCCGAGAATATCACCGGAGGCCTCTCCGACTACAATACCTATGTGTATGTGATCAGACACTCAGCCCCCGATTTTTTGCAAATTTTTTATTGAAATAGCGCGGGTATCGACACAGGAAAATCGTCAAATATGCGATTAGCGGACTATACCGCGCGTCGATGTATTTAAGGAGTCGATCAATACTTGCAATGCAGGGCAATCAGCAGCTTGCGGATTCAACTCTGCCAACGCCTCATCGAGAGTAAGGCCACGACGATAGATTGTTTTATAAGCTTTAGTCAGCACACTGATATCGTCTTTGGTAAAACCGCGACGGCGCAGACCTTCTGCATTAATATTTTTTGCCTCAGCTGGGCTGCCAGTAACCATAACGTACGCAGGTACATCTTTACCAATCGCACTACCCATACCAGAAAAACTGTGCGCGCCGATTTTGCAAAATTGGTGCACCAAGGTGAAGCCACTGAGAATAGCCCAATCGCCAATATGCACATGACCTGCAAGTGCGGCGTTGTTAACTAAAATACAGTGATTACCTATAACACTGTCATGCCCAACATGAACGTAAGCCATTAACAAGTTGTGATCGCCAATCGTGGTTTCACCGCGATCTTGTACAGTACCGCGATGAATAGTGACACCTTCGCGGATAACATTATGATCGCCAATCACCAAGCGCGTTGGCTCACCTTTGTATTTCAAGTCCGGAGTGTCTTCACCAACCGATGAGAATTGGTAGATATGATTATGCTTGCCAATAGTTGTAGGACCTTTCAACACAACATGCGAGGCAATTACACTACCTTCGCCAATCACAACATCGGGACCAATAATTGTCCATGGACCAACTTGAACATCGTCAGCCAATTTGGCACCGGGATGAATAATTGCAGTGGAATCTATCAAAATATGTTCTCGCTGATTTCAGGCTAACGCGAATTAAATTTTGCGATCGGCACAGAGAATAGTGGCAGATGCTGCCAATACACCATCAACACTAGCTTTGCATTCGAACTTCCAAATACCGCGCTTTTCAGAAATAACACGGGATTCCAACTGCAGACGATCGCCAGGAACTACCTGACGCTTGAAACGCACATCATCAACACCGGCGAATAAATAAATAGAGCCGTCTTGTGGTTTTTTATTCATGGTTTTAAAACCAAGAATACCTGAAGCCTGCGCCATGGCTTCAATAATCATGACGCCGGGGAATACAGGGCTTTGTGGAAAGTGACCATTAAAAACTTCTTCGTTAACGGTAATATTTTTGTACGCGATAATTGATTCACCCTCAATCAATTCCACTACGCGATCCACCAACAAAAAGGGATAGCGGTGCGGCAGGTATTCGCGAATTTCGTTAACGTCCATCATGGTACAAACCCCAAGCAATCAATGAAAAAATTATTCCGCACCATGAGTGCGTTCGAGTTTTATTAAGCGTGTTGCCAATGCATCTAACTGACGAAAACGCGCTGCGTTTTTGCGCCAGTCTTTTGTAGGTGCCAAGGGTGTACCTGATGAATAAGAGCCCGGCTCAGAGATAGACGCTGATACCATACTCTTACCAGTAATATGAACTTTATCGACCAGTGTTAAATGCCCTGCGATAGCAACTGCTCCAGCAATTGTGCAACTAGCACCGATTGTGGTGCTGCCGGCAATGGCCGAGTGAGCAGCAATTGCAGTGTTTTTGCCAATGCGAACATTGTGACCTATCTGTACTTGGTTATCGATAATGGCGCCATCATCAATGTAAGTATCATCCAGTGCACCACGATCAATGCACGTACATGCGCCGATTTCTACTTTGTTACCAATGCGCACGCCACCGAGCTGGTGAATTTTAATCCAGCCACTCGCATCCGGTGCGAAACCAAAACCATCAGCTCCAATCACACAACCACTGTGCAACATGCAATCATTGCCAATGCTTATACCATGATAAACACTGACATTAGCGGCAAGCCGCGTGTTGGCACCAATGATACTATCGTTACCAATATAACTACCCGAACCAATGATGACGCCATCAGCTAAGGTGACTCCATCGCCAATAACTGCGTTGGCGCCAACAGAAATTTTTTCACCTAAAATGCAATCTACACCGATCACTGCAGATGGGTGAATACCAATGTAAGGCTCGCGCAAAAATTCAAATATTCCCGACAACCGTGCATAGGCAACATAAGGATTTTTAACTACTAGTTTATTACCGTCAAATTCATCTGCGAGCTCTGCATTAATCAGTACTGCCCCAGCCTGAGTTGAAGATAAATACTTTTTATACGCTGGATTCGCGATAAAACTCAATTCTGCTGCGCCAGCAGACTGTAAGGTAGCGAGCGCGCTTATTTCTTGCTGTGCATCACCACGCAACTCTGCACCTAGCAGTTGCGCCAATTCAGCCAATTGATAAGTGCGCTTCATGTGCTGAAAACTCGTGCTTACTTAGCTTTATCAAGTAGCGCAGTTACCTTCGGCGTCAAATCATTTTCTGGTTTTGACATCATTACGGCTTTTGCATCCACAATCATGGTGATATTTTCAGATTCAACCAGTTGTTTCACCACCGCTTCCATTTTTGGCCCGAGCTCTTGCATGATTTGTTGCATCAACGCTTGTTGTTCGGTTTGCAGTTTTTTGCCTTGGAATTGGTAATCCTGCCCTAAGCTTTGCAATTTCTTTTCGCTCTCGGCACGCTTTTCTGCGCTCCAAGTCAAACCATCTTTTTGATATTCAGTTTGCAAGGCTTTGATGTCAGCTTGCAGACCATCAAGCTTGGCTTTTGCAGCGGCAAACTCAGCACTTTTTTGTAGCTTTTCAAATTTTGCTTTAGCTGCAGTAGTGCCCATAACGGCACCTGTTGGATCAAGCACAACCACTTTACCTTGCGCCCAAGAAACAGCTGACATTAACGACAGCGCAACAACAGCAAACATTTTTTGTGTAACAGTCACAATCTATTCCTCTTAAAATGATATTAAAAAATTATTGTTAGAAAGTTTGCCCCAAGGAGAACTGGAACACTTCAACCCGATCATAGTCATTTTCATGCAGTGGCTCTGCAATGCTGAAAGTCATAGGACCAAAACCGGAAATCCACGTTAAACCTAAACCAACTGAAGTATTGATACGGCTAATGTCTACATCGTAACAATTCAATTGGGTCGCACCACAATCGGTATCAAACACATTACCTGCATCCAGGAATAAAGTAGTCTGCAGTGAACGCTGATCTTTTATAAAAGGAAGCGGAAATAGAACTTCTGCGCCGCCTTGAATCAATACATTGCCGCCGAATGCGCCGCGGGTTCGACTGGTGTAAGTGCTGCCTAGATTAATATCGCTAATCAACTCATCAGTATTACACAAACGCTGAGAGCCTTGAGCGGCCTGCCCAAAAGTAGGATTATTGGGGTCTTCACACAATACATAAGCACGATCACTCGTCTCACCAGCACCGGCAACACCATCGCCATTAAGGTCATCCCAAACAGTCGGATTGCTGATTACTGCGGTGCGGCGCGGGGAACTACGTGGACCTAGTGTATTACGTTCAAAACCACGCACTGACCCAAAGCCACCAGCATAATAATGTTCAAAGAACGGAAGTTGATCCAAATCGCCATAAGCTCCGGCATAACCTAACCGTGTATGTACGCGCAAGGTTAGCGCACGCGTCAGCGGGGTAAAAAATTGGCCATTATAATCGAATTTGTAGTACTGCAAATCGCCGCCCGGCAAAGACAACTCAAAAGTAAGCTGTTGTGAGGCACCACGATTGGCCAATACTCCACGATTGAGTGTAGAGCGCAGCCAATACATGCTTATTTGCGCATCATTAAAGGTATCGCCGTAAACATCCAGGAAGCCTGGTTCACCTAACATATCTTCGGTGGGCACTTTGGGTTGATAAATACCATTCGGGAAGTCATTGCCCTCTCCCACCAGCTGAGCCAACTCATAATTTTCAGACTGGGTGATGTAACCAAAATTTGGATTCCATACTGGCGTGCGGATAATCTCTTGCGATGAATAACCAGTTGGTTCCACTTCCAAGCTGCGTAAGCCAATATCAAAACCAATACGCTCAATATCTGAAATTGGATAACCGAAATTTAGCTTACCACCGTAAACGTTAGTACTATATGGAGTGACGTTGTATGAACCATAATCGCTCTGAGTGTAATACAGACTCAAACCCCTGCTTACGCCATCGGGAGTGAAGTAAGGATCGTTGTAATTAAAATTATATGAGGTTTGATATTGGTTGTGGCTAAAACTAAAACCTACCTGCTTACCAGTACCAAACCAGTTGTTTTGTTGAATACTGGCCGAGAACAATAGGCCGGAGTACTGCGCATATCCAACCTGCAAACCCATGCTGCCCGATGGTTGCTCTTCAACGGTATACTCGACATCGATTTGATCTGAAGTGCCCGGAACTTCTTTGTTTTCTACTTTCACTTCTTTGAAGAACCCCAAGCGCTCCAAACGCACTTTAGAGTTTTCAATTTGTGCAGAGTTAGCTGAACCACCTTCCATTTGACGCATTTCACGGCGCAATACTTCATCGACAGTTTTAGTATTACCACGAAAATTAATGCGGTTTACGTAAGCGCGTTTACCTGGCTCGATGAAAAAAGTGATTTTTACCGTTTTATCTGCATCGTTACGCTCTGGCATCCCCTCCACTTTCGCGAAGGTATAACCTTCATTACCTAAACGTTTGGTAACGTACTCTTCTGATGTCGTCATTAATATCTGCGAAAAAATCTGTCCTTCTTGCATTAAAATCATGCGTCGAAGAATTTGTTCGTCAATCGCAGGATCACCTGCAAGCTCAATATTACTGACTTTGTAGATTTCACCCTCTGTAAGATTGACTGTGACAAAAATTTTGGATTTATCAGGGCTTAACGAAATTTGTGATGAGTCAATTTTGAAGTTTAGATAGCCGCGGTCCATGTACCAGGATTCCAAGCGCTCCAAATCGCCTTTCATTTTTTCTTTATTGTATTTGTCGTTACCGGAAATCCACGACCACATACCAGTCGTTTTCAGCTCGAATAAATCGATCAATTCTTCTTCGGTATAACTGCTATTACCGACAATATTGATTTGCTTAATGCGTGATGGACTGCCTTCATCGATATTCACCAGCACTTTAACCTGGTTGCGCGGCATGTCCTCAATTTCGATATTAACGCTAGCGCCATAGCGGCCTTGGTTTACATATTCGCGCTGCAACGCTTGGGTAATACCCTCCAAGGTAGCACGTTGGAAAATTTGCCCTTCAGATAAATTGTTCTCTTTTAGGCTATCCATCAAATTTTCGGTTTTGATGGCCTTGTTGCCTTTTAACTCAATATTGTTAATGGCTGGGCGCTCTTTAATCACCAAAACCAATACATCGCCATCACGCTTGATAGCTACATCGGAGAAATAGCCAACCTTAAACAATTCGCGAGTTGCATTTTGAATATCGGCTTGTTCGAGAACATCGCCAACACGGATAGGTAAGACACTGAAAACAGTTCCCGCCGAAACGCGCTGTAAACCTTCTACACGAATATCGCTTACACGAAAGGTTTGTGCCTGCGCTGCAAATGACAGGAAAAACACTAGAAAACAGCCAATAACTCGCATCAAAACTCGCTTCATAGAATCTGTTCTAATCATAAATGAATGTTGGTCGCAGCCCGGCAGCAAATGCCCGATTAAAGCCGCATTATGTCGTTATACAATGCTAGTACACTTAGACTGATCACCAGAAAGAGTCCAACCTGGTACCCCAGCATCTGCACTCTGTCGGACACCGGTTTCCGCTTAATTACTTCAATCAAGTAATAAAATAAGTGCCCGCCATCCAGTACCGGAATAGGCAAAAGGTTGAAGACCGCCAGGAATACACTGAGTAGAGCGACAAAACCAATAAAGCTTCTCAGACCACCCTCGGCCGAAGAGCCCGCCACCTTAGCAATGGTTATCGGTCCACTCAAGTTTTTCGTGGAAATTTCGCCAAGAATCAATTTTTTGACTGATAAAAGCACAAATCCTGAGGTTTCCCAAGTTTTGTTGACGCTGGCAACAAAAGCACCGGCGATAGAATAGTCATAAGAACGGATCATATCCTCAGGCAGTGTGTAGGCTTTCACTCCTACACCAACACGACCCAAGCGTTGGCCATTGTCCTCTACCGATTCAGGAATAAGTGTAATCTCCAGAACTTGAGCATCCCGCTCAAGATTTACTTGCAGCGGCTTGCCGGGATGTTTACGCACATAGTCGACCCAGGACTGCCAATCATCGATGGCAATATCGTCAACGTGGAGAATTTTGTCGCCGACTTTTAAACCGGCTTTTTCCGCCGGACTAGCGATAACAACTTCGCCAACAATAGGCGGTATTTTGGGAAGAAATAAGGTGATGCCTAAACCAGCAACCGGATCAGGATCGGCTGCTTCGCGCAACCAATCGACCAACTGAGCCTCAGACTCATAATTGAAATGAGAGTCGGCATAAGCAACCTTAAAGCTGATTTGGCCCGTTTCCCCCAAGCGATTGAGCAAAGCTTTATTCAGTGCCTGCCAGGTAGGCGTTGGCTCACCATCGATCGCAATAATTTCCTGCCCCGACTCAAGACCTGCTTGCGCAGCGATTGAGCCCGGCTCAACACTATCAATCACTGGAATTAAATCGCGCTGTCCCTGCAGTAATAGAACCCAGAATAACAGTATCGCCAACAAAAAATTGGCTAATGGACCTGCCGCTACAATCGCAATACGCTGCCAAACGGTTTTGTTGTTAAAGGCCATATGGCGCTCTTCCGGCGCTACATTGCCTTCACGCTCATCGAGCATTTTGACGTAGCCGCCCAAGGGTAAAGCAGCCAATGCATACTCAGTGCCGAATTTATCCCGCCAGGAGAACAGTACCTTCCCAAACCCAATAGAAAAACGATGTACTTTGACGCCGCAACGCCGCGCAACATAAAAGTGCCCGAACTCATGGATTGAAACCAGGATTAGTAAGGCCACCAGAAAAGACACAATCGTCTGGATTAATTCCACGGATACAACCTCAGAATAAGAATCACCAACTTGCGATCAGCTGCAGCGCCATAGCGCGAGCTTCAGCATCGGAGCTTTGAACCTGCGCGAGACTTTGCGGTTCACAGGATGAGAGGTGCGACAGCACATAGTCGATAACTACAGCAATCTGGTCAAAACGGATGGTGCGATTCAAAAACGCCGCTACCGCCACTTCGTTAGCAGCATTCAACAATGCCGGTGCCGTACCAGAGGCCTCGGCGGCCTGTTGCGCCAAACGCAGGCAAGGAAAACGTTCATAATCCGGTGCAGTGAAATCCAGTCTGGCAGTGGCGATAAGATCAAGACTGGATACGCCTGACTCAATGCGCTCAGGCCACGCCAATGCATGGGCGATAGGCGTACGCATGTCAGGGTTACCCAACTGTGCCAATACCGAACCATCAATATATTCGACCATGGAGTGAATAACACTTTGCGGATGAATCACCACTTGTACTTGTTGTGGCCGCGTATTAAACAGCCAGCAGGCTTCAATTAACTCCAGCCCTTTATTCAACATAGTGGCGGAATCGACCGATATTTTTTGCCCCATACTCCAGTTGGGATGGGCACAAGCTTGCTCTGGAGTAACCTTGGAAAAATCTGCAATCGGTGTATTTCGAAATGGGCCCCCGGATGCGGTTAGCAGAATCTTGCGCACCCCACTCGACTTAAGGCCTTCAGCAAGGTAATCCGCACGATGATTAGGCAGACACTGGAAGATAGCATTGTGCTCACTATCGATTGGCAACAGCACAGCACCATGCTCAGCGACAGCTCGGGTAAATAGCCCCCCCGCCATGACCAAGGCTTCTTTATTAGCCAGCAGGACTTTTTTTCCTGCGTTGACTGCAGCCAATGTGGGCAATAGCCCAACAGCGCCGACAATTGCCGCCATAACGGTATCGACGTGTTCGTGCGCAGCAACAGCAGCCAATGCCTCCGCACCCTGCAATACTTCTGTTGTACATCCCTGCCGGCGCAGTTCACGCTCCAACTCAATCGCCGCAACTGGATCATTAAGTACCGCATACCGCGGTTTGTGCATCAAACATTGTGTTGCAAGTAATTGCCAGCGACGATCGGCGCTCAGCGCAAACACTTGATATAGTTCAGGATGGCGGGCAATGACATCGAGCGTACTAACACCGATAGAGCCAGTGGCACCGAGAATAGTGATTTGCTGACGCGCAGACTGCATAGCTTAAATACCTGCGCCGGATGTAAACGCGCCACTTGCCAATAGCGCCAAGGCAAATACCGGCGCACCGGCAGTTATACCATCTACGCGATCAAGAATACCGCCATGACCGGGTAATATGCTGCCACTGTCTTTTACACCGGCATGGCGCTTAACCATACTTTCTAATAGATCGCCCAAAACTGAAATCAAACTGGTGGGCACAATCAATACGAGCATTATTAACAAGCTCATATTTAATACTTGGCTCAGAATTACTGCCAGCAAACAGTTAGCCAAAAATCCACCGGCAAAACCCTCCCAGGTCTTACCCGGACTAACGGCAGGTGCCAATTTATGCTTGCCAAAACGGCGCCCGGCAAAATAACCGCCACTGTCAGCCAAGGCGACAATCAGCATTAATAACAACACTAACCAAGCACCATTACTTTGTTGACGGACATAAACCAATGCCACCCAAGTCGGAATCAACACCAGTAAACCCATCAACAATCGCAGGGCTTTGTGCCCCCAAAGAACTCCGCTGCTGGGATAACCTTGTACCAATAACAGTGCTAACGCCCACCAGCTACAACCAACAATCAATAAGTCACGGATCGCCAGATCATTCAGCTGCGGACCGGCCTCACCTTCAAACCCAAAATAAACCGCAGCACCAATAAGCAAAACAAACATGGCCAAGGTATAAGCAAGGCGCTGCCATACAGCGGGGAAGCCAGACAAATTGGCCCATTCCCATGCACCGATCAACACTACCGCGCCGATAAAAAACGAGAAGTACCCGGCAGGCAAGCCAAATAATGCCGTCAGAAAAATCACGGCCAGAACCAAGGCGGTAATCACACGCTGTTTAAGCATTGAGTGCCCCTGCATCAATTTGATCGCCAGTCAGGCCAAAACGGCGCTGGCGTTCATGAAAACTGGCAGCGGCTTTTTTCAACTCGGCACCGTCAAAATCGGGCCAGAGTTTGTCGCTGAAAAATAACTCGGCATAAGCACACTGCCACAGAAGAAAATTACTGATGCGCACTTCACCACCGGTGCGAATCAACAAGTCCAGTGGTGGCAAGTCGGCGAGACTAGTGTGCTCATGCAAGGAATCTTCGGTAATCGCCGCAGGGTTCAATTTCCCGGCAGCTACTTGATGTGCAATTTTTTTCGCCGCTTGGGCAATATCCCAACGGCCACCATAATCGGCTGCGATCACCAAGGTGGTTTTACCACCACGTGTCATCTCTTCTGCGGCCGCTATGGCTTTTTGGATGGAAGCGCTAAATCGCTCGCGATTGCCAATAACACGCAGGGCTACATCTTTTTTCTTAAGTGCTTTTGCTTCGTTTTTGAGATAGAGCAGAAACAGCGACATAAGAGCCTCCACCTCCACTGGTGGACGACGCCAATTTTCACTGCTGAAGGCAAATACAGTGAGCACTTCAACACCCATCTCCTGACACACCGCCATGACATCGCGAATGCGCTCCACACCGGCTTTATGACCTGAAACTCCCGCCATACCGCGTTGTTTAGCCCAGCGATTATTGCCATCCATAATGATCGCCACATGGCGAAGACTGTTGTCAGTCACGCATATTCTCCCAGCAGCAGGTTTTTATCGATTACATCGATGACCCGTTTTTTGCTTTTTGTAATGGTGGTAGCTAAAGGTATTGTGTAGTGGGCAGATTGGGCTGGCCTATTAACAAGCGCCAGACCCAATCGGGTGATGCGGATTAAACAGACATCAAATCCACTTCTTTCGCGGCCAGGGTTTTATCCACTTCAGCGATGAATTTGTCGGTAATTTTTTGAATTTCGTCTTGGGCGCGACGATCATCGTCTTCGCTAATGGCTTTATCTTTCAGCAGCGCTTTTATATCGCCCAATACATCGCGACGCACATTGCGCACCGCAACGCGACCATTCTCAGCTTCTGCACGCGCCTGCTTGATAAACACTTTGCGCGTTTCTTCAGTCAACATCGGCAGCGGAATACGAATCAAACCATTGTTGGTTGAAGGGTTTAAACCCAAATTGGATTTCATAATTGCTTTTTCAATCTCGGGAACCAGATTGCGCTCCCAAGGGCTAACAGCCAATGTGCGCGCATCTTCAATATTGATGTTAGCGACCTGGCTCAGCGGGGTGTCGGTGCCGTAGTAATTGACCATCACACCATCCAACAAGCTCGGATGAGCGCGACCCGTGCGAATTTTGTTGAAATTATTGGAGAGTGCCTCAACCGCTTTTTTCATGCGCCCTTCGGCATCTTTTTTGATGTCATTAATCATGATTTATCCTCTTCAATCAAAGTACCTTCGTTGCTACCCACAACGATATTCAACAGTGCGCCGGTTTTATTCATACGGAATACGCGCACCGGCATGTCGTGTTCACGACATAAACAAATGGCGGTCAAATCCATTACGCCTAATTTTTTATTCAACACTTCGTCATACGAGAGACGATCATATTTAGTCGCCGTTGGATCTTTTTTCGGATCGGCAGTGTACACACCATCTACTTTAGTGGCTTTAAGCACTATGTCTGCATCCACTTCAATACCGCGCAAACAGGCAGCAGAGTCAGTTGTGAAAAAAGGATTACCGGTACCAGCAGCAAAAATAACTACTTCACCGGAATTCAGAAAACGCACCGCACGGCGGCGATCATAATGCTCAACCACACCACTCATGGGGATAGCCGACATAACACGGGAGGAAATATTGGAGCGTTCCAAAGCATCGCGCATCGCCAAGGCATTCATCACCGTGGCTAACATGCCCATATGGTCGCCAGTAACACGATCCAAACCGGCCGCACTTAGCGCCGCACCGCGAAACAAATTACCACCACCAATTACCAAACCTACTTGCACACCTATGCCCACTAACTGGCCAATTTCCAAAGCCATCTTGTCGAGCACCTTGGGGTCAATCCCGAATCCCTCGGTACCCATCAGCTCCTCACCACTGAGTTTCAATAAAATACGCTTGTACTTTTTATCTCTTGGGCTGGACATAAATACTCTCCAAAACAATGAGTTAGCTGCTAATACCCACCCAAACTGAGGGGTCGAAAAAATCGGTGCAGTGTAACAGAAATCAATAAAGCAGGTGGTTAGAGTTGCGCACTTTTGTTGGGAATAGGGAATGGATGAACATCATCTCAATCAATTACAACATTGACATTGAAAATATCCCCACCTAGTCAATACTTGACTCAATCAAACCAGATTCCCAACCAACAATGAATGACAAAAATTTTAACTCGATTCTGCTTGCCGCGATTCTAACTACCCTGTTATTGGTTGTAGGCGTGCACTTTATTCCCGATAGAAAAGCGGTGCTATTACCTGACGCCAGTGCAAGGCTCTACCTACATAGCTTGCAGTTACCCGATGGCTCTCCATCATCTGAATGGACTAACGCGACGCATACTGCCTGGAAATGCAGTTACCCGGAGAGCTACAAGACGGATTACTTTCCCTGTGCATTCACTATCGACCTATCCAAATCAGCCGACATCGGAGCTAATTTATCCAGTTACGAACACCTGGTTCTGCATCTGAACTACAGCGGCAGCGCCAACAAAGTGCGCATTGCGATTCGCAACTACAACTCCGCTTATTCCAAACCCAACGACAACAACAGCACCAAGTTCAATGCAATCCAAATCCACACCAGCGAACTTAATAAGGAAAATCACATTGCCATGCCCTCATTCGTAGCAGCGGATTGGTGGCTAAGCCAATACAACATCCCCCTGTCCGGCTCAGCTCCAGAAATGGACAATGCCATGGCCATCACCGTTGATTTCGGGGAACCCATAAAGCCCGGCACTCATTCTTTCTCTATCGACAAACTCGAATTACACGGCAAGTGGATTAGCACTGAACACTGGTATTTGGCCATATTGTGCCTGTGGATGCTGGGCATACTTACTTATGCCATCACCCGCCTGATCCAGTTGAGCGCTCAAACCAAACACGACACTCAAATCATCAATAAACTCAGTAGTAGCAACGAGCAATTACAAGAAGAAACCAATAAGTTTCGCCGCCTCTCTACGGTTGACCCACTAACGCAAATATACAATCGGTTTGGCATCGACCAAATAGTGGCAAGCCTTGCTGGGCAGGGCCACATCAAAGCACCCGACCACCCTGATTACGCTCTGATGATTATTGATATAGATCACTTCAAGCGCGTTAATGACCAGCGTGGACACGATACGGGCGACCGGGTTTTACAACACGTGACCCAAATCATCCAGCAACATGTGCGCGCAGGAGATTACGTGGGGCGCTGGGGTGGCGAAGAATTTATCGTGCTTCTACCCGGCGCCAGTAAAACCACCGCCATGGGGCTTGCAGAGATTATTCGCGCCGCGATATTTAACTCGCAATGTGAAATAGAAAAACCCCTGTCCGTAACCGCCAGCTTTGGCGTAAGCCAACAATTACCGAACGAGGATTTTGCAAGCTGTTTTAAGCGCGCCGACAACGCACTTTACAAAGCCAAAGCACAAGGAAGGAATTGCTGCATTTACGCGGACGAACCAATTCAACCTCACTAAAAACGGGCACTACAAACAAAACGCAATAAAAAACCCGCACAAGTTACCCTGTGCGGGTTTTTAGCATGCTAGCGAGAGCTAATTAAGCTTTTGATGCAGCAACTTGTGCAGCAACTTCAGCAGCAAAGTCTACAACAGCAACTTCGATACCTTCGCCTACTTCAAGACGCACAAAATTCTTAACAGTTGCGCCCGCTGCTTTAGCGTATTGAGCAACAGTCAGTTCTTGATTCTTAACGAAAGCTTGATCAACCAAGCTAGCTTCTTTCAGGAACTTGCTGATACGACCAACAATCATCTTCTCAACGATTTCAGCTGGTTTACCGGCCATATCTGGTTGAGCGCGGATGATTTCTTTCTCTTTCTCAACAACTTCAGCTGGCATTTGGTCAGAGCTAACCACTTGTGGATTAACTGCCGCTACGTGCATAGCGATGTCTTTAGCAGTTTCTTCGTTGCCGCCTTCCAATTGAACCAATACCGCGATGCGGTTGTTCAAATGCAAGTAACCGCCAACTACACCACCTTCAACCAGGCTAATGCGACGCACACTGATTTTCTCGCCGATTTTTTGTACCAGCGCTTCACGTGCTGTTTCCAACTCGCCCGCCATTACGGCAGCAACGTCGGTTTGTTTGGTAGTGAAGGCTTTATCCAATACGGTATTTACGAAAGCCAAGAAGCCAGCATCGCGTGCAACGAAGTCAGTTTCAGAGTTAACTTCCACTACCACACCGTAGCTGTTATCCGGAGCCACTTTAACCGCAACAACACCATCAGCAGCAGTACGGCCTTCTTTTTTAGCGGCTTTCAAGCCAGACACTTTACGCAGATTTTCGATCGCCAGATCAACATCACCATTGGCTTCGTTCAGCGCTTTTTTACATTCCATCATGCCCAGACCAGTACGGTCGCGCAGTTCTTTTACCAATGCAGGAGTAACAGCTGTCATGGTTGTTTCCTCTATAGAAATGTTCGAATTCAATTTTGAAAAAAGGGGGCTAAGCCCCCTCTTCCGACAACTCAGTACCTGCACGCAGGCTACCGGAGTTTTATGGTCGTTTGATTACTACCTGAGATTACTCAGCAGCGCCTTCGGCAGCCACGTATTCATCTTTGTTTGGTACAGCAGAAACTGATTTAGCACCATCCAAACAAGCATCAGCGATAGCAGCAACGTACAACTTGATCGCGCGGATGGCGTCGTCGTTACCTGGAATTACGTAGTCAACGCCTTCAGGATTGCTGTTGGTATCAACGATACCGATAACAGGAATACCGAGCTTGTTAGCTTCTTGAATCGCAATACGCTCATGGTCTACGTCGATTACAAACAATGCATCTGGCAAGCCAGCAATGTTTTTGATACCGCCGATAGAACGCTCAAGTTTTTCCATATCACGAGAACGCATCAGAGCTTCTTTCTTGGTTAGTCTGGCGAAAGTACCGTCTTGGCTTTGTGCAGTCAGTTCTGACAAGCGACGGATTGAAGCGCGAATGGTTTTGTAGTTGGTCAACATACCACCCAACCAACGGTGGCTTACGAAAGGCTGGCCAGCACGTTCAGCCTGCTCTTTGATAATTTTTTGCGCAGCGCGCTTGGTACCAACAAACAGAATTTTTTTCTTTTGCGAAGCCATTTGCTGCACCAAAGCCAAAGCTTCGTTGAATGCAGGAACGGTGTGCTCGAGGTTGATAATATGAATCTTGTTACGTGCACCGAAGATGTATTTACCCATCTTTGGGTTCCAGTAACGGGTTTGGTGACCGAAGTGGACACCGGCAGACAACATGTCGCGCATGCTTACTTGTGGCATTTTAGTATTCCTACAGGGTTAGGCCTCTATATACCCCGCTAACCAACCATCATGTTCGCCAAAGCGAGCATTGGGCACCCAGGTTTTGCGTGTCGGTATATATGTGACGTTGGTAAATTAAGTTGATTACAAGTTTCTCTATTGGTTTAAGTTGGATTCATCCCAAAAAGAGGCGCGCTTTATATCACAAAAATCTCGCCGGAGGAACCAAAAACGCGGTTTGGCGAGGATTTTAACCGTGTAAGGAACTGCTTAGGCTCTAGGCTGCACCTAATTCAACTTGTACACTAGTGACATCAACCTAATTACCTCCAGAGAGCCCACAATGAAAGAAACCTGGCGTTGGTTTGGCCCTAAAGACACAGTCAGCCTGCAAAATATCGCTCAAGCTGGCGCAACCGGCATAGTCACTTCCCTGCACCATATCGCGACCGGAGCTGTTTGGCCGATGGCAGACATACTCGAACGCAAGCGCTTAATCGAAGCCAGCGGCCTTGAGTGGGCAGTAATTGAAAGTATTCCGCTGCACAACGACATCAAAACCCGCACCGGTAACTACCAGCTCTATATCGACAACTATAAAGAGTCGATCCGTAATGTGGGTGCCGCTGGTGTTTATGATGTCTGCTACAACTTTATGCCCGTGGTCGATTGGACCCGCACCAACCTTAATTACACTCTGCCCAACAATGCCAGAGCGCTGCGTTTTGAGATGAGCGATTTCGCTGCTTATGATGCCTACATCCTCAAGCGCCCCGGCGCCGAACAATCGTATCGCCCGGATGTACTCGCCAAAGCCAAAGCGCGCCTGGATGTTATGAGTGATGAGGAAAAAGTCTTGTTGGAGAAAAATATCATCGCCGGCTTACCGGGCGGCGAAGGCTCCTATGATCGCGACGGTATCCGCGCGGCTATCGACCTGTTTATCCAAATGGGTGATGAAGGCATGCGCGCCAATCTGTTTGCGTTCCTGCGCGAGATTATCCCCGTCGCTGAAAAAGCGGGCGTGCGCATGTGTATTCATCCTGATGACCCACCTTTCTCGTTATTCGGCTTACCTCGTGTAGTTTCCACTGCCGATGATGCACGCGCTTTGCTCAACGCTATTCCTAGCCCAGCTAACGGCCTCACGCTCTGTGCCGGCTCTTACGGTGCACGCTGTGATAACGATTTGGTCGCCATGGCGCGCGAATTCGGCGAGCGGATTTACTTTGTGCATTTGCGCAATATTAAACGTGAAGAGGACGGTTCTTTCTTTGAGTCGGATCATCTTGATGGCGACAACGATATGGTCGGTTTGATAGACGCGTTGCTGGATGAAGAAGAGCGTCGCAAGCGCAACCATATCAACCTCCCTGCGATCTCCATGCGCCCTGATCACGGCCATTTGATGGGTGATGAAATCGGCAAAACAGGCATTAATCCCGGCTACTCCTATGCGGGGCGCATGAAAGGTTTGGCGGAATTACGGGGAGTAATTCATACGCTGACCAGTTTGCGGGCACGTGCTGCACAACATTAATAGTGTTGATTGACGGAGTGAGGGGCTAAATCCCCCCTTCCGTCATGCTTCATTGCGGGCTACGAGTTCTGGCTATTGCACCAATAAAGGATTGATCTTGGTCAAACTGGCATAGAATCGTTTAGAATGCGGCATCTTTTTAATCCTCTGCCGAGATTGCCCGAATTCATGTCAGTCACTATCAAAACTCCGGAAGAAATCGAGAAAATGCGCATCGCTGGCCGTATGGCTGCCGAAGTGCTGGAAATGATTGGTCAATACGTCCAACCGGGCGTGACTACTGCCGAGCTGGATAAGCTTTGCCACGACCACATCGTGAATGTGCAAAAAGCTATCCCGGCCTGCCTCGGTTATCGCGGCTTTCCCAAATCGATTTGCACCTCGGTAAATCAAGTAGTCTGCCACGGCATTCCCTCCGACAAAAAAGTCCTCAAAGCGGGCGACATCATCAATATTGATGTGACTGTGATTTATGAGGGCTATCACGGCGACACCAGCGCCATGTATTTTGTCGGCACGCCAGCACCTCATGCGGAGCGCCTGGTAAATATCACTCAAGAATGTATGTACAAAGCGATCAAGCTGGTAAAACCCGGCTGCCGCTTGGGCGATATCGGCCACGTAATCCAACAGCACGCCGAAGGCAGTTACTACACAGTCGTGCGTGAATACTGTGGTCACGGTATCGGCAAGGTATTTCATGAAGACCCACAAATTCTGCATTACGGCCGCCCCGATACCGGCATGGAATTGAAAGAAGGTATGGCCTTCACCATCGAGCCGATGATCAACGCGGGCAAACCACAAACCAAATTAAAAAGTGACGGTTGGACAGTAGAGACGAAAGATGGTCGCCTTTCAGCGCAGTGGGAACACACCATGGTGGTGACCAAAGACGGCGTGGAAGTATTAACCGCACGTAGCGGCGAAGTTTTTTAAGCGATGAGTATCCCTGATTTTTTAAAGCGGGTTTTTAATAAGCCCGAACCCGCCGCTGCGATGCAAACCACATCGCCTCAGGAACCCAGCAAGCCCATGTCGATTACTGCAGTGCCTTACTTTGAGCGGCCATTATTTTTCTTTGATCAGAGTCGCTTTCGTCGCGCGTTGGCTGAAAAACCTATACTCACCGTTTTTAAAGACGCCATTAACGCTGCCAGTACGCAATCGAATCGCCGTTTTATTGAAGGCGAAGACATTCGCACATTAGTGTATGAGCGCGCGCTCTTCGTGGATTGTGTGTTGCACTACGCTTGGTACCAATTTGAATGGCCAGAAAGCATTAGCCTTGAGGCAGTGGGTGGCTATGGGCGTGGCGAGTTGCATCCAAGCTCTGATATTGATTTATTAATTCTGTACCGCACTGAAATATTTGCCAGCTGCAAAGATAATGTCGAAAGATTCCTCACGCTGCTGTGGGATATCGGCCTTGAGATCGGCAGCAGCGTGCGCACAGTAAAACAAACCATTGAAATTGCGCGCACCGACATTACTGTCGCCACCAACATTATGGAATCACGCACACTGGTGGGCGACCAATCATTGCGCTACGAATTACTGCAAGCTTCAACTCCCGATAAAATCTGGCCAATCGAAGATTTCTTCCGCGCAAAATATCAAGAGCAATTGGATCGCCACAAAAAATATAACGACACCGAATACAATCTTGAGCCAAATATCAAAAATGCTCCCGGCGGCCTGCGCGACATTCAAACCATCAATTGGGTTACCAAACGTTATTTTGGTGTACGCACTATTAAACAAATAGAAGGTAAGGGATTCTTCACCGACGAAGAGTTTTCGCTACTCAATTCCGGCGAAGAATATTTATGGCGTGTGCGCTATGCACTGCACATGATCGCCAAACGTCCGGAAGAGCGATTACTATTTGATTACCAACGCGAAATTGCTAAATTCTTCGGTTACGTTGATGGCAAAGAAGGTTTGGCAGTAGAGCAGTTTATGCATAAGTACTATCGCACTGTGCTCGCCTTGCGTGAGCTCAACGATGTAGTGTTGCAATTTTTGTCTGAAGCCATTTTGCAAAAAGGAAAAACCAAAAGCGTAGTCTCGATCAACGAACGCTTTCAGTTGCGCGACAACTATATCGAAGCAACGCATACTTATGTATTTGAAGAAAATCCTTCGGCACTACTGGAAATGTTTGTGCTTATGGCGCAGAACCCTCAGATCGAAGGTGTACGTGCATCTACTATTCGGTGGATTCGTGAGAGCCGCCACTTAATTGATGACAACTTCCGCTCCAATCCAAAAAATACCCAGCTTTTTATTAAATTGTTGCAACAACCTGCCGGTTTGGTGGAGCAATTAAAACGCATGTCACGCTATGGCATTCTCGGTCTGTATTTACCCGAGTTCGGTTTAGTAACAGGCCAAATGCAACACGATTTATTTCATATTTACACGGTCGATGCACACACGCTCAAGGTAGTGCAGAACATGTGTAACTTTCTGTTGCCCTCGGCGAAAGAAGACTTCCCGGTTGCCGCAACGATTATGAATCGTTTACCAAAGCTGGAGCTGCTTTATATCGCCGGTTTATATCACGATATCGGCAAAGGCCGCGGTGGTGACCACTCGACACTCGGTGCCGTCGATGCGGAAGAATTTTGTGTGCGTCATGGCATATCACCACGCGAAACACGCTTGATTTGCTGGCTGGTTGAAAAACATTTGCTGATGTCGCAAGTATCACAAAAACAGGATATTTCCGACCCCGAAATCATCCATAAGTTTGCGCTCACCGTGGGCGACCAATTGCATCTGGATTATTTGTACTGCCTCACCGTCGCCGACATTAACGGTACTAATAAAGAGCTGTGGAATACCTGGCGCGCAAGTTTAATGCGCAATTTATATTTAGATACCCGCCGCGCATTGCGTCGCGGCCTGGAAAACAACGTCGATAAACAGGATTTAATTGACGAAACGCAACAGGCGGCCATTCGCAAACTTGCGCGAAAAGGCATGAGCAAAGAACAAGTACTCGCGCTCTGGGGCGATATGGGGGACGATTATTTCCTGCGTGAAAACTTTGTCGATATCGCCTGGCATACAGAAGCGATCGCTGCACGCACCGATGACAAACCACTGGTACTGATCAAAAAAACCACCAGTAAAGAATTGGCAGGCGCGACACAAATTTTTGTGTATAGCAAAAATCAGAAAAATGTATTTGTTGCCGCTGCAACAGCGCTCAGCAACTCCAATCTCAGCATTCAAGATGCAAAAATTTATAGCTCTAAATCCGGTTATACCATTGATACCTTTTTTGTGCTCAATGAAAACAGTGAGCCACTGGGTAATAACCCCACCTTACTCAAAAAAATCCATCAGGCATTGATAGATGAACTCAGCTTGGTCGATGACAACTACCGCGAAGTAATTGGGCGCCGTACACCGCGCCGTCTGAAATATTTCGCGTCGCCGACACGCACGTCACTCAACACCGACATCATTCGCAATTGTAGCCTGCTGGAAGTTATCACCCCGGATAGACCCGGCCTACTCGCTTGCATTGGCCGTATCTTTATGGATTTCGATATCCAATTACTCAACGCCAGAATCGCAACCTTGGGTGAGCGCGTAGAAGATATGTTTTTTATCGCCACCAGCGAAGGCAAACCGCTTAGCGACCCTGAACTCTGCGAAAAACTACAACAACAAATTTGCGAGCAATTGGATAGACGCGTCGATAAACTTTAATTCTTCGGACAATTAATTATGAATCCGGATTTAAATCAATTACATCCCTACCCGTTTGAAAAACTCGCCGCCCTTAAGGCGGCAGTTGCCGCACCGGCACAGTTAAACGATATTATGCTGTCGATTGGCGAACCTAAACATGAACCACCCGTATTTGTACTGGAAACCCTGGTGAAAAATCTGGGTAAACTGTCCAATTACCCAACCACCAAAGGTTTACCGGAATTACGAGAGGCTATCGCCACTTGGGCGAGCAAACGCTTCCATTTAACCACCGGCACTTTCACTGCAGAAAAACATGTACTGCCCGTAAATGGCACTCGCGAAGCACTCTTTGCATTTGCACAGGCAATTATTGATCGCAGCAAGCCGAACCCGCTCATAATATCGCCCAATCCTTTCTACCAAATTTATGAAGGCGCGGCGATTTTGTCAGGTGCAGAACCTTACTTTTTAAACTGCACACCGGATAATAATTTTATCCCCGATTTTGCCACAGTCCCTGCATCCGTCTGGGAGCGCTGCCAGTTATTATTTATCTGCTCGCCCGGCAATCCAACCGGCGCGGTCATGAGCAGCGCGCAATTAAAACAACTGATTGTGCTTGCAGATCGATACGATTTTGTTATCGCTTCTGACGAATGTTATTCCGAACTATATTTTGATGAACAAAATCCGCCAGTTGGTTTATTACAAGCCTGTGCTGAATTAGGTCGCGATGATTTCTCCCGTTGCGTAGTTTTTCACAGCCTATCCAAACGTTCCAACTTACCGGGCTTGCGCTCCGGCTTTGTCGGCGGTGATGCGAAAATTCTGGAAAATTTTTTGCTCTATCGCACTTATCACGGCTGCGCCATGCCGGTGCCAACGCAATTAGCAAGCGTTGCCGCCTGGCAAGATGAAGGTCATGTAATCGACAACCGTGAAGCCTATCGCCAAAAATTCGATGCTGTATTAGAAATACTAGACGGTGTATTGGATGTAAAAAAACCGGATGCCAGTTTTTATCTCTGGCCTAAAACGCCGATCAAAGGCGAAGATTTTGCGCAGCAATTATTTGCCAAGCAAAAAGTGACTGTGTTGCCTGGCAGTTATTTGGCGCGCGCAGCTGATGGTATTAATCCCGGTGAATATTATGTGCGCCTCGCATTAGTTGCACCACTGGTGGAATGTATTGAAGCTGCCAACCGGATTAAAGCATTCGCACAATCGTTATGAGTGAAAACAAAAACCTAACCAAGGCAGCGCGAGTAGAGTTTATCTTGCACAAACTGCAAAGCCTCTACCCTAATCCACCGATTCCGTTACTGCACAAGGATGCTTACACGCTATTAATTGCCGTATTGCTCTCGGCGCAGTGTACAGATGAGCGCGTTAACACCGTCACTCCTGCGCTCTTTGCGCTGGCGGATAATCCATTCGATATGGCAAAAGTGCCGGTTGAAAAAATTCAGGAAATTATTCGCCCCTGCGGTTTGTCACCGCAAAAATCCAAAGCGATTTCAGTGTTATCGCAAATGCTGATTGATGAACATCAAGGACTAGTTCCTGCCGATTGGGAAGCACTTGAGCGCTTGCCCGGTGTTGGTCATAAAACGGCGAGCGTAGTGATGAGCCAGGCATTTGGTCATCCTGCGTTTGCGGTAGATACACATATTCATCGTCTCGCGCAGCGCTGGGGCTTGACCAACGGCAAAAACGTGGTGCAAACAGAAAAAGATTTAAAACGCCTTTTTCCACAAGACACATGGAATGCGCTGCATTTACAAATTATTTATTACGGACGCGAACACTGCTCGGCTCGTGGGTGCGATGGTACGGCATGTGAAATTTGTAGAAGCTGCTATCCCAATCGTAAGAAACCAAAAATTGTATTGAAACCTTAAATCCATGATCACTTTATACGGCATTAAAAACTGCGACACAGTAAAAAAAGCCCGCACTTGGCTTGAACAAAACAAAGTGAATTATCATTTTCACGATTTCCGCGCCGACGGTTTAACTACAGCACAGGTAAACCTCTGGATTACCGACATCGGATTGGAAACACTCGTTAATAAACGCAGCACCACATGGAAAGAATTGGACGAGGCGACTAAAACCCATTTTAGCGCAACCAATGCAGCGATTGTTATTAGCGAACATCCGACATTGATTAAACGCCCGTTGCTCGACACAGGCAAACAAAAATACGTCGGTTTTAAAGACACCGAATACAACATCATTTTTAACTAATTATTTGCAATATCGTCAGGAAAAAATATGACTCAACTCTACGCACTCGGTTTAGGTATTGGTACACAAAATACAAAAGGTGAATGGCTGGAAGTGTTTTACGCACTGCCCGTACTCAATCCAACAGAAGCCAGCGCACGCGCGATTGGCAATATTGTTGGGTACACTGAAGGCAACCAAACCATCGCAGTGAATAACAATCAAGCCGCCGAAATTGCACAAGCACTTACGATTGCTGGTGATAGCGCGCAAGCAGAAATCGCTAAAGCACTGGTCAATAGCAAACGTCCTTTAGTTGCTACGCTGCTCGCAACGGATACGAATCCTGCATCGGTGCCAGAAGGTTATTTGAAATTACATTTGTTATCGCACCGTTTGGTTAAACCACACAACACTGTGCTCACCGGTATTTTTGGTGTACTGCCCAATGTTGCCTGGACCAATCAAGGTGCGATTGATGTGAACGAACTACCTGCACGCCAATTACAAGCGCGCTTGAATGGCGAAGAGCTGGAAGTATCCTGCGTCGATAAATTCCCTAAAATGACCAACTACGTAGTGCCGAAAGGTGTGCGCGTTGCACACACGGCGCGCGTGCGTTTGGGCGCATATCTGGGCGAAGGCACTACCATCATGCATGAAGGTTTTGTTAACTTTAACGCGGGCACAGAAGGCCCTGCGATGATTGAAGGCCGTATCTCGGCCGGTGTATTTGTCGGCGCGGGTTCTGATCTGGGCGGCGGTTGCTCTACCATGGGCACCCTCTCCGGTGGTGGCAATATTGTGATCTCCATCGGCAAGGAATCCTTGATCGGTGCAAACGCGGGTGTCGGTATTCCATTAGGTGACCGCTGCAAAGTAGAATCTGGCCTCTACATTACTGCAGGAACAAAAGTAGTGGTATTGGACGATGCCGGTAGCGAAGTAAAAACCTTGAAAGCCCGTGATCTTGCTGGCGTTTCTGATTTGGTATTCCGCCGCAATTCCATCTCCGGGCGCGTTGAGGTGGTCACCAATAAAAGTGCGCTGCAATTAAATACCGCGCTGCACAAAAATTAATGGTAGGGGCGCTGCTTGCTGCGCCCTGCTTTCAAAGTATCAATTTGCGATAAATCAGGGCGGGCGCAGCAAGCAGCTGCCCCAACATACACACCGGGCGCAATAAGCAGCACCCCAACGAGGCGATAATCATGGGCGCACAATGGAAAGCAAAACACAAAGAAGAAGCCGCGAGTGCTAAAGGTAAAATTTTTACCAAACTCACCAAAGAAATTATGATCGCTGCACGCGCCGGTGCAGATCCAGATATGAACCCGCGCCTGCGCTTGGCAATTCTTCAAGCAAAAAAAGCATCAATGACACGCGAAACTTTAGAGCGCGCCATTAAAAAAGGCTCCGGCCAACTCGACGGCGCCGCCAGCTATGAAAAAGTAACCTACGAAGGTTACGCTCCGCATCAAGTTCCAGTTATCGTTGAATGCCTCACCGACAACGTCAACCGCACCATTTCCAATATTCGCGGTTTATTCCGTAAAGGCCAACTTGGTACTTCAGGTTCAGTCTCATGGGATTTTGATCACTTGGGTATTATCGAAGCCACTGCTGCCAACAAAGATGCCGATATCGAAACCGCTGCGATTGAAGCTGGCGCACAGGATTTTGAATTGGATGATGACGGCACCGCAACTTTTTACACCGATCCAACCGATTTGGATTTGGTTCAAAAAGCATTACCTGACCAAGGTTTTACCGTGGTATCTGCCAAACTCGGCTACAAACCTAAAAACTCAGTGAGCTTATCTGGCGAAGCCTTGGAAGAAGTCGAAGCATTCCTCGCTGCCATCGATAACGATGATGATGTGCATGAGGTTTATGTAGGGTTGGCGGGATAACATTTATGATGCCATCAGGTGATGGGTAAAACCTCTGATGGCATCATAAAAAACTCAACATTATTCTTAACCTAATGGATTAACGACTCCATTAGCGGGAATGGAACCTCCCAGTCCTTTACTTTTTTCGATAAAATTAAATAACTCCGCTATTGAAAACTCCCCTGGGTTATTGCCAAATTGAGGAGTCCAGCCAGGAGCATTCAGAATACTTTCAGGATCAGCTTTAAGTAATCCAATAAAAACTTCCGCAACTATAGTCCCGCCCACTTCACCTAAATGTCCGGCTGGATTTATCTCTGCTTCTTTAAGTATATAAAACCAAAGTGGCGTATTACTTTGAAGAATTTCATTTTCCTGGACAAAATTGCCAGCAATGCCTGATGTTAAATCTGCACTTGTTAGTTTTGTAACACCAATTCTATCTGCAATTGCTTGTCCAGATGGGAGCCTAAGACTGCGAAAACTACGCTTAAGATTTAATTCAGCAAGGAATGTGTCATCAATGGCATTACTTCCTCTAATTTTTAACTCTGGGACTAAAGAGCAATCAATTTTCATCGCCTTTTGCGCAGCACCACCTATTCCATCAAAAAAACGACTCCAATCCATTAGCCAATTAGTAGGATATTGGTTTAACCCTGGAACCTTCAAAAATTCACCGTCGGCCGTAAAATCAAACGCAAAACTAAATGGTGTTCCTGCAGGAAAAACCTGATTGAAATGGTATGTGCTGCGCACCATACTATGGCCAAATCGATACGCTGCCCCTGAAAATTCGACCGGAATAAACGTATCTAACGCAATACCGCCATCGCCGATACGATAAAACTTCAATTCATTTAGCGCATCACTTACTTTCACTGCCCCAACAATAAGTGGAAGAAATTCATTAACTACAATCCATTGGTAATGACGGATTACTTCTAAGCGAACCTTCTCAAAAGACGCCCCGCTCATATTCATACAAACAGCATTATGGAAATGAAGAAAGGTTCTATGCAGTTGCGACACGATGATATTTTCATCATTTCTCTTATCTCCAATAATGGCCGTATTATTTCCAATACCGAAAGAGGCTCTAGGGAGATCGTAAAAGGCACCGTCAAGATCTTTTACCGCCTGAACATCTTGCCCTGGCCCACCTTGAGGATCTTTTACCGGGCCAACAAGAAACTCAATACCGGTTAAAAATCGACTATCATTATTTAGTTTTTTTCTTTGATATAAATAAGGCTGAATTGATGGGCCTCCGCCATAAATACAATCAAGATCTAAAGCCGGTGTTCTAAAATTCTCTAATTGATCCTGATCAATTATTTTCTCACCGATACTAGTTGGATCAAAAGTTATATCATGATCTATAAATTGTCCCAGATAAGTAAATCCAGCCGGGATACTACCTCGCACATTACCACTTGCATCTGTGTGCATAGCTATTGATAACCCCCTCGCTAGCAATTCATCCCCGTCTGATGTCCCCGACGTCCACGGAGATAAACCCGGAAACAAATAAGCAAAGCGCCCATTTTTTCCTGCAAGTGACCGAATAGGATCAGCAGAATGCGTACAAACGCCGTGATCTGAAACTTTAGAGCTCATAATAATTTCTCCTTAAAAATTTAAATTAAAATATAATTACCTAATTTTTTTAATAAATTTTAATTTTTAAATAATATTAAAAACCATTAAATAATTAATGACGGAAAAACTATTTATAGTTTCCATCATTAATGCAGCGTTTTTTGCTAAAAAATAGATCACTCAGAAAAGTCACAACGATACAAGTAAATACTCCTATTGAAATTCGAAAAATCCATAGAGTCATATACTTTCTGAAAAACAAATTATCCACCGCCCCCCATCCGGGTTGTAAATGCATGCATCGCGGTAATACACTACAAAAACAACACAATTCCACCACAGGATATTCATCATGGGCGGATATGAGCTTGGGGATTATGAGAATCGCTTGATTGCAGCGATTTATGAGGCGGCGCTGGATTCAACGAAATGGCGCGCAGTGTTAGCAGAGGTGTGTCAGTTTATTGATGCAGATGAGGCATCGCTGTTGTTTTACGATCAGCAACATAATCAGCGAAATTTTACAATTACTGCGCACAACACCAATAACGATAATTTTGTTGCGCAGCATTTAAATAGCGAAGTTCAAAAAATAAAAGTCCTATTTAACAATTCCATCCCCGGCCAAGTTTTTACGGCAGCTACAATTTCATCTCAGCTTGGTGTTTCTTACGAAGATTACATTGGTGACCCCGCACAAATTACCGAGCGTAAAATGTATGAGATGCGCATAGGGATACCTTTAGTATTGGGCGATATTATTTGTGCAGCCATGGGCTTTCATTGCCAGCGCGGTACGGGTGATTTATCTGCAGATGCAGTGAAGTTTATTGAACAATTAAGCCCTCATTTTGTACGCGCGATGCGCATACATAATCATTTAAGTGTGCTGCGCGCGGAAAGTGACAGCTTACTCGAAGCCATAAAGCGCACGAATCTTGCGGTGTTTTTGTTGGATTCATCTATGCGCGTTGTATTCGCCAGCCCTGAGGCACAACGTGTGTTAACTAGCCACCCTGCACTTAGTTTGAATCGCAATATGCGTTTGCAGGCGCACATTCACAAAGAACAATTAAGACTTGAAGCAATTCTTGCGGAATTTTTAGACGAAGGTTTTCGCGCAAGCCATGTAGCAACAGAAGGAATTAGTTTGCCTCTATTACACCCCGCCAAAGCGCATCCGCTAAAACTTTGCTTTCTACCTATACAACAGCAGCGCGCCGGCTTGCCCGATGACCTGCCCTGCCTTGCGGTATTTGCTAATGATCCTGAGCGGCAGCGGTTTATTTCTCCGCAATATTTACAGCAGGCATACGGACTAACAGTGACCGAAACACAGCTTGCACAGTTGCTTCTAAAAGGATTGGGTATTGCGGACATTTCTGATGAGCGCGGAACATCGCAAGAAACCACACGCTGGCAAGTAAAGCAGATCATGCACAAAACCCAGACTCATTCCCAAATCGAATTAATACGACTGCTGACATTACTCACTAACGAATTTACCACCGAAAAAAGCCGCTTTCCCCGTTAACGGCGATCAGCCCCGCTAATCTCCCCACCCATTTGGGGGGTGCTTATTTGTGAACGACATCACTAGTATTGGTTGTGTACAACCTTGTGCACTTACACAATCAAATCTAAGGGACTGTCATGAACTCACTCTTTCAGCCCGACTCAACCATGGGCTCAGAAGCCTCACTTATCAATGCTATTTATGATGCAGCTATGCATCCTCATTTGTGGCCTCAGGTTTTGGATGCAATCCGGGTGTTCTGTAGCGCAGACCAATGCACAGTATTTTATTACGATGGTGTTGAACGGCAGCGAAACTATGCTGCTGCCGCTCGCCTGAAAATACAAACGCTGGATTTATATCTCGATGAATTTATTGCACCTCAAGCAGCACAAATCAATAATCAGCTACGTTGCATACCCGAAGGGAATGTTGTTACTGATGAAGATATTTATCGCTTGTCTGGCAAACGCTATGCTGAGATAGTCGGTGCCAAATATATGCAATGCCTCTGGCCGAAATTACATTTTCAAGCAGGCACGGTTTTATTTCGCAATGCTAATGGCTGCGCCGGATTAGGGTTGCAAAACTTTGAACACTCAACACCATTAACCACACATAATATTGCGTGCTTACAACGACTGACGCCGCACCTCATTCAAGCAATATATATTCGCCAGCGCATTAATTTATTGGAAAAAGCCAATCATGTATTTGAAGCGGTGTTGAAACATCTGCACTTGGGTGTCGCTTTATTAGATGAATATGAAAATCTAAGCTTTATCAATACTGAGGCTATGCGTGCTTTTTCGAAATGCGCAGATATACATTTTAAACTGCATGAACGGTTGCATTTTTCTAACACATCTTCCAATCAAAACGATTCCCCTCTAACCAAAGAAAAAAAACGCGCAAAGAGAAAAATTGCTGGTGATGAGACTTGTATAAAAACCGATTACGCTCAGGGGCATTTAAAGATCAGCTTTTTTACAATTGGAGTTCAACACCAGAAAACGTGTACGCATCCTATAAATAATGAATTACCGGTAAAAGCACATTATCTAGTATTGGTACAGGATTCACACCGCCCGTGTACCTTACCCATTCACTATTTAAAACAAGCCTATGGGATTACACCAGCAGAAGGTGAACTTATTAATCATATGTTAAATGGTGCAACGCTAATAGAGGCCGCAGAAAAACGGGCGATAACGCATGAGACCGCGCGCTGGCAAATGAAGAACATTATGCAGAAGACTCAGGTGCACTCACAGACACAATTGTCGCAACTGATGCTATCGCTAATGGAGGGATAGGTAGGATAGGTAAATCCATCTAACTGCATAATGCAGTTAGATGGAGTGTGTAACGCTTTAAAAAATTACGTTAATTGCATTACCTTTCAGTAATGCAATTGTATTTAATCATCTGCCTTCACAATCGCCTGGATCAAGTTAGGATACAACTGAGTGCCTGATGCGCGATCAAATAACGCCATGCCACCATTGCCGCCGAAGCCATTATCCCAATACACCGGAACCAAGCCGCGGGTGTAGGCGGATTTGGTGATGTATTCATTCCAATACACGCGATAGGCTTCGTGATCCGCAACATTAGTGCGTGACACTACACCGTACTCACCCAAAATTACACCTACGCCGCGATCCACAAAATTGGTTTTCATTTTTTGGAATTGCGCATCAGTATAAGACTCATTCGCCCAGGTTTCAGTTGCACTTGGGTTAGTGGCGTTCTTGCCCCATTGGGTAATATTGCTGCTAGTGTTCAAGGTGAAGTTGTAAGGATCGTAATAATGCACTTCCATCATTAAGCGATTGCTGACGGTATCAGTCGGAATTTTTGCAAAATTAACAGTGTGATCGATATTGGTATTAAAGCCTTGTACAACTAAATGGCGGGTTGCATTTTTGCCACCGGTTGCACGCACAGTGTTAACAAAGGTTTGGTTAAAACTGTTTTGCACTGTGTAGTATTCGGCGGTAGGTGTGCCGTAATCGCCATCAACCATCACTTCATTGGTGCCAGCAAACAATAAGCGATCATCGTAATTGCCGAAACGTGTTGCGATTTGCGACCACATAATACTGAGGCGATTATTTACATAGGTTTGTTGCGCAGCAGTAGGCTGCATCCAACCGCCGTCCCAGTGAATATTCATCACTACATACATGTCGGCTTTGAGTGCGTAATTGACGACTTGCTCAACACGATCCATCCAAGCTGATTGAATAACAAAATTTTGCTCGTTAGAAAATTTACTCCAAGCCACAGGTAAGCGAATCGTTTTGAAACCGGCCGCTTTCACTGAATCAATTAATTGTTGCGTAATTAATGGATTGCCCCAATTGGTTTCACCCCCAACTGCATCAAGCGAGTTACCCACATTCCAACCTACGCCCATCAATTTGGTAAGCTCCACACTGGTCACGCCACCTGAACTTGCGGAGCTGGACGAACGTGCGCTACTTGATGAAGAACGGATGCTGGATGAACTTGCAATCACCGAGCTGGAAACAACAGAGCTTGATGAGCTGGATCTAATTGAACTGGATGATAACGAAGAGCTTGCAGGAGTCGATGAGCTCGACGTTGGACAAGCAGCACCACCTACTACACCGAAGGGTGCGGGTTGCGTTGTACAGGTTGTGCGCGCAATACAGCTTTTGCCGTTTTCCCAACCCCAACCACTTTGGTTAGTGACGCATACAGGGTAAAGCGTGCCGTACCAATTACATTGCGCACCTGCAGAGGTACATGGACTCACTGAGCTGGACGAAGCAACGCTACTGGAAGAACGAAGTGACGATGAAGCCACAATCGACGAAGATGATGAACGCAATGATGAAGCTACTACAGAAGACACCACACTCGATCTAGCTGAGGATGCAGTACCGCCACAAATAGCTCCGGTGACTACGGGTGTTTCCACCGCACCATTGGTATTCACCTGCACACCAAACGACACTGTTTGCCCCGGTTGTACCGCGCCGTTCCAACCAAGATTAGAAGCACTGTAAGGATTAGCGCCACTCAGGTTGGCATTCCAACTGCTGGTGATACGGTTGTTGACGTAAGTCCAATTTACATTCCAACCATTCAATGCGGTGGTGCCAGTATTAGTAATTTCGATGCTGGCAGTCGCACCACCACCCCAGGAATTACCCACTACATATTTACAACTGGCGCTTTGCGCCAACGAACTTTGTGCTGCGAACAAACCGGCGCTGAGCAGCGCGGCCGTTGCGAGCTTTTTAAGCTGCGAGATATTCATCAGGTATTGCTCCTATCGCTGTTGTAGAACTAGTTATTGTTAAACTCGTTTTTTGTTAAACATTAAGGTTTGAGCATCTTATTTTTTGAACTGTTTTTTGAGCAATTTCGACACAGAAAAACTGCCTCTGCGCGAATGGAAAAGCGCGAACCTCGCAAGAGGTTCGCGCATCGGGTGAATAAGGCTGCGCGATAATTAAGTCGAAAATCGGTACTTAAAAATTTGGCAATTCATCCAAGGTGATAACGCGCTCATGGTTGTAAACATGAACCTTGTGTGCATTAGTATTGAAGTACTCACCAGTCCAGAAATTGCTGGAACTGCTTACGCCTTCTGCGGTATCTGTGTCATTCCACACCACAAAGTACAGCCACCAGGCGTTGTCTTGTTGCATCAAATCCGGATCAGGAATGTTGCTGTTTTCACTCAAGGCAACAAACTTGGTTTCTTGCGAATAACCTTTCGCCATATTAAATACTGACGCTTGCGATTCGTAATTGCGGTTGCCGTCGTAAATATCGTGGCTAACGATATCGACGTAAGCATCACCGGGATACCAGGCACCACTCTGACCATTCCACACCCAAATCAGATTATTCAGGCCGTAGAAATTGGTAAGACGGTCATACAGATGACGCCAAAGCACCACTTGCGCATAAGCTGCTGGAATGCTGTCGGTACGGTCACTGCGACCCCACCAGAACCAACCGCCAGATGCTTCGTGCAATGGGCGCCATAGAACGGTGACACCGGCGTTTTCCAGCTTCTGCAATTCAGCGGCGATCAGCGCTATGTCGGCCTCCATGTTGGCGTAGCTAGGGCTGGCGGTATCGAGCTGACCGTTGGTAATCGGAATGGCGAAGTTGGTGTCTGCGGTATAGAAGGCGCCGATGCTAGTACTGCTGGCGTTAGGATCGCGCCAATGCCAAGCGAAGGTCACCAAACCACCGCGATTCCAATGTGTAATCGCTTCCTCGGTTTGTGCAAGACCAGGGTTACCTGCCCAAAGCCCGTAGTTCATGAAGTCGTAACCCATAATTGCGGGTGCGCGGCCGGTATCGTTAATCACACGCTGATACTGATCGATATTGTCCTGCCAGGTTAAATCCTGTTGGCCGGAGAGCATGTGATTGCCCCAAATCGATTTCAGATAAGTGAATACGGTTTTGCTGGTGGCATCCGCATTAGCATTAACCGGCGCTGCGCGTGCAGGTGCCTGAGTGGCGCTGCCCATGCCGGGGCACATGCTTTTGGATAAACACACTTGCCCGCTTTGATAACCCCAACTGCCGTTATCAGCAGTACACAGAGTCAGCTTTGAGGAACCGATTACGCAGTAAGGGAAATTGCCCGCGCCGCCGTCGGGTGCTGATCCGTAAACGATACATGAGGCAGCATTTTCCCAGCCCCAACCATCGCCATCCGGATCTGAATCTGCCGAACGACAATATGCCACGCCACTCGCAGTCGCATTCGGAATGCCACCGCTGATGCTGCTGGATGAACTTATGCTGCTCGATGAGCGAATTGATGAACTGCTAGAAGAAACAATACTGCTGCTTGAGGAGCGGATGCTGGATGAACTCACCACACTGCTGGAGGAGCTTGATCTAAGCGAGCTTGAACTCAAAGATGAACTGGATAGCGGACATCCACCCACTACCCCAAAGGGTGATGGCTGACTCGCACAGGTCGCAACAGAAATACAGCTTTTGTTATTTTCATAACCCCAACCACTGACGGTCGTTTTACAAGCCGGATACAAGGTTCCATACCAGTTACATTGCTGAATGGCAGCACAGGTAGATGAAACACTGGAAGAAATTGAACTGGATGAAGGAATTGAAGAGCTTAAAACCACTGCTGAAGATGAAGAACGCACTGAAGAAGACGATGAGCGCAATGACGACGCAATCACGCTGGATGAAACAACACTGGAAGACACTGCAGAAGCCGACGAACCAGCCGCTTTACAAATAGCACCAATAACAACCGGTGTTTCTACTGCGCCGTTAGTATTAACCTGCATCCCAAAAGACACCGTTTGCCCCGGCTGCACACTGCCATTCCAATTTAAGTTAGATGCGCTGTAGGGGTTAGAGCCGCTCAGGTTGGCATTCCAGCTGCTGGTAATGCGGTTGTTCACGTAAGTCCAGCTCACACTCCAACCATTCAATGCTGTGGTGCCGGTGTTGGTAATTTCGATACTGGCAGTGGCACCAGCACCCCAGCTATTACTCACAACATATTTACAATTGGCGCTTTGCGCCAACGAAGCTTGGGCGGTAAACAGGCCTGCACCAAAAAGCGCGGCCGTACCCAGCTTTTTAAGCTGCGTAATATTCATCAGGGAATTCTCCTGTTGTTATTCGTTATTAACTCGGCGCAGGAAAAATCCCCAAGCCGGGAGGATCTGCCATGAACTAGGTACAGCGGTCGCCAAACAAGCTTTTCGAGGGAAAACAATCGAGAAAAGTGCTGCGATCAAAATAGTCAGCAGGACTACATACTACTCACTAATGCGATATATAAGACTTGAACCCTTGCCCAACAGGATGCTTTTGGCGACACAAGGTTCATTATGCGAAGCAATTCACAAACGAAAGTTAATTCATATATGAAAAGAAAATAAGCTTTTATTTGCTGGGTAAAATATTCATTTTTTATGAGCCCTGCTAACTAATAAAAGAGTTCTTTTTTACTTCGATTAAATTTTGCACAAAGTTTTAATCATATAAGTGAAGCCAACCAAGCGACAATAAATTCAAAACTGGCACACAAATAAATAAAAAACACCCACAAATCCGCGATTTCATTAGCTAACCGACTTTTATCCGCAATTACTCCCGCGTAGACTAAAAATATAATCAGACTAAATGTGATCGATAAGATTATTGAAAGGTTCGAACACAGAACCTTCAACAATAAAAAGCAACTCGGCGACAAATTGGCGTCAAAACAACAGCGCTTCATGAGTACTGTTAACTACACGAACACAGCCAAATCATCTCTTATTACTTACCGTGTGATCCTCAGGATCTGGTATTCGGTCGCATGACATATCCAGTGTTTCAGCGCATTGGACTGGAATTTTCTACGTCAAAAACACAACAAGCGGGAACAGAAATGAAAAAGGTTATTTCCACACCAGCGTTACAGCTCGTTAAATTATGCAAACATTCAATGCTCGCTAGCGGATTGTTGTTAACGCTCGCCCCTCAAGTGTGGGCGGCGTGTACTTATACCGTCACCAATAATTGGGGCGGTGGGTTTACCGGCGAGATCAAAGTTACCAACGACACCAGCCAAACCGTGAATAACTGGTCAGTCGCATGGAAAGAGGCTAACGCCAGTGTGAGTAATGCATGGAATGCAACGCTCACCGGCTCCAACCCCTACACCGCCACTCCACTCGGTTGGAACGCGACTTTAGCGCCCAAAGCATCGGCAACCTTTGGCTTTCAAGCAAATGGTACAGCGGGATCTGCAGTCGTTACGGGTAGTTTGTGTGGCGCAGCGGCTTCATCAACGTCTAGCGTGCAATCCAGTAGCAAAGCCAGTGTGAGTAGTGCGCAAGTTAGTAGTTCAAGCGTTAAGAGCAGTGTTGTGAGTAGTTCGAGCAAAAGTTCTTCATCAGTTGCGTCATCAGTAGCAGCAGAAAGCAGTTGGTTATTTGAAGAAAGCGCAGTGGGATTTTGTGGTAACTCTGGCGTAATCGACACCAAGCATACTGGATATACCGGCACAGGATTTATCGATACTGAAAACGCAGTCGGGGCATCCATTGCATGGAGCATTAGCGCTGCCAGTGCAAAAACCTACACTGCCCAAATCCGTTTTGGTAACGGTGGCGCAGGCGCAAGACGTGCAACAGTCGTGGTGAACGACACCCCAATTAAAACCCTGGATTTCCCCACCAACAGCAATTGGATTCAATGGCAAACCGTGAGTGTCGATGTGCCACTGAAAGCAGGCACTAACAGTATTAAATTGGTTGCAGAAACTGTTGATGGTTTAGCGAATATCGACAACATTCGCGTAACGGGCAATGGCATTACGCCAGCCGCCTGCCCCACTACAACGATACCTACCACGCAAGACTGCAACAGCATCACCAATCAACCTATTTTGCGCGTAGCAGCTGATGGTTCCGGCCAATACAAAACGATTGCAGCGGCGCTGAATACAATTTCCAGCTCTAACACTACCGCAACACAAATTCGCATCAAGCCCGGCACCTATCGCGAAAAATTAACTATCACCAAACCTTTTGTCACTTTTTGTGGTGAAACCGGCAAACAAGCGTCAACTATTCTTACCTACAACGATGGCGCCAGCACATTAAAAGCCGACGGTACTGCGATTGGAACCTCTGGCAGCGCCAGCGTGACAATTAAAGCGAATGATATTTCGGTGGATAACATCACCATCGAAAATTCATTTGGCGTTGGCTCGCAAGCAGTTGCACTTTTGGCACAAGGTCAGCGTTTGCAATTCCGTAACTGCAGGCTGATCGGCAACCAAGATACGCTCTACACGCACAGCGGCACTCAGTACTACCGCAACTGCCATATCCAAGGCACCGTCGATTTTATTTTTGGTGCCGCGACTGCCGTGTTTGATAACAACACTATTCACAGCGTTGGTGGTGGTAGCGCATTGGTCGCACCATCCACAGAACAAACAGTGCCTTACGGTCTGGTGTTCCTGGGCGGAAAAGTGACTGCGGTATCGAGTGTTAGCAAAGGCTCTGTCGCGCTTGGACGCAATTGGAGACCTTATGGTGCAGCCGCTTACATTCGTACCGAATTAGGTCAGCACATCTCCGCCGTGGGTTGGGTGAAGATGAGTGAAAACACTTTGGATACCGCACGCTTCTCTGAGTATTTAACGACTGGTGCTGGTGCTAATCCGTCTGCACGCGCGCCGCAATCCAAACAATTGTCAGCAGCACAGGCAGCGACTTATACCATCAGCAATATTTTTGGCTCATGGTCACCCAGTTACAGCAAATAGTTGCCGTCAATAATTACGACAAGTAAAAGTTTCACACCTATTTTTTCATTGAGGATTTTATGAAAAACGCAAAAAACATTTTCACCATGCCAATCAAGACATCGGTCAAAGCATCACTTGCGATCAGCACCTTGGCGCTAGCCATGGCGTCACCTTCTTGGGCCGGCTGTACTTATACAGTCACGAATAATTGGGGTTCAGGATTTACCGGCGAAATCAAAGTAACTAACGATACCAACCAAACCGTCAATGGCTGGTCAGTGTCTTGGCAAGAATCCGGCGTGAGCGTAACTAATTCATGGAATGCAACGCTCTCTGGTTCCAATCCTTACACCGCAACCGCATTAGGTTGGAATGCGACGTTGGCTCCCAAAGCATCAGCCAGTTTTGGTTTTCAAGCCAATGGCAAAGCTGGCGCGCCTGCAGTCAGCGGCAGCTTGTGCGGAGCAGCGGCTTCATCGGTATCGAGCAGTAAATCGAGCGTTGTAAGTTCCAGCGTTGTAAGCTCAATTGTTGCAAGCTCAATTAAATCGAGTGTGATTCGCAGTTCAAGCAGCAGCAAATCTTCAAGTTCTGCAGCGGTTATCAGTAGCTCGAAATCAAGCAGCAGTTCAAGTGTGCCTATAACGTCATCTTTCACCATTCAAGAAGAGCAAGCCGGTTTCTGCCGTGTAGATGGTATCGCCACTGAAAATACCAACACCGGTTATGTAGGCAATGGTTATACCAATAGCAACAACGCACAAGGCTCGGCAATTGTATGGGCAGTCGATGCAGCCACTAGCAGCCGTCATACCCTTACCTTCCGCTTTGCTAACGGCGGCACCGCTAACCGCAACGGCGCATTGTTAATTAATGGTGGTAGTAACGGTAATTACACCGTGCAATTACCTGCAACCGGTAGCTGGACAACCTGGCAAACCGCGAGCATCGAAATCGATTTAGTACAAGGCAATAACAGTTTGCAATTGACCTCACTCACCGCCGATGGCCTAGCCAATATCGATTCATTAAAAATTGAAGGCGGCACAACTAAAGCTGGCGTTTGTAGCGGCACAACAAGCAGCAGCGCATCGTCAGTGAAATCCAGCTCGAGCGCAGCAACCAGCTCTACTCCAAGTTCCAGCTCAGGCAAACTATTAACGCTGGATGGCAACCCTGCTGCCAGTTGGTTTACTAAATCAAAAACAAAATGGGGTACCGATAAAGCCGATATCGTTCTCTCTTATCAACAAACCAATGGCGGCTGGCCAAAAAATCTGGATTACAACAGCGTTGGTAAAGGCAGTGGCGGCAGCGAAAGTGGCACCATTGATAACGGCGCAACAATTACCGAAATGGTTTACCTCGCTGAAGTTTATAAAAGTAGCAATAACACCAAGTACCGCGATGCAGTGCGTAAAGCAGCAAACTTTATTGTGAGCTCACAATACAGTTCAGGCGCATTACCGCAGTTTTATCCGTTAAAAGGAGGCTATGCCAATCACGCTACCTTCAACGATAACGGTATGGCTTATGCACTCACCGTACTCGATTTTGCAGTCAATAAAAGAGCACCGTATGACACCGATATTTTCACAGATGCAGATCGCGCAAAATTCAAAACCGCTGTCGCCAAAGGTACAGACTATATTCTGAAAGCGCAGTGGAAACAGAATGGAAAATTAACCGCATGGTGTGCACAACACGGTGAGTTTGATTATCTGCCGAAAAAAGCACGGGCATATGAATTGGAATCGCTCAGCGGTAGCGAGTCTGTTGGTATCACCGCGTTCTTGATGACACAACCGCAAACTCCCGAAATTCAAGCGGCGGTAAAAGCGGCTGTTGCCTGGTTCAATAGTCCAACCACCTATCTTGATGGCTACACCTATGATTCAGCCTTAGCAGCCACCAATCCCATCGTGAAAAAAGCCGGCAGTAAAATGTGGTATCGCTTTTACGATTTAAATACCAACCGTGGTTTTTTCAGTGATCGTGATGGCAGCAAGTTCTATGACATCACCCAAATGTCGCTCGAGCGTCGCACCGGATACAGCTGGGGCGGCTCTTACGGTACTGGCATCATCAAATTTGCTGAGAGTGTTGGTTATTAATCTCTAAGCGCTTAAATAAAAACCCCCGACCTGGGCAACCAGTTCGGGGGTTTTTATTGACTGAAAAGTAGATATTACCTAAGGAATTGGCAACACCGCTTTAGCCACAAGTTCACGCAAAAATGCGCGCTCGGCTGCTGCAGTTTGTTCTCCAGAGTACGGCAAGAGCATCCAGATTTCTGTTGCAGACATAACCTCGCGTGGCTTGAGTATTTTATAAGGTGCATGCACTTCAAGCTCTAATAATCCCTCCTCCTGATGTGCAGTTAAAAATTCCTGATAGAGTTCAATTTGCCCCTGCTCCGGATGAATCGCACTTTTGGGTTGCAAGGCAAATTTAATAATCAATAATTGCTCATCGCGAAATGCCGCCATCCAGCCTTGTGCTGGCTGAATAAATACTTTGCCTTTGCGCCCTTGATGACTGCTGGGGGCGTGATTTTCCAGCGCAAAAAATCCGTCAGTAAAATTGTGCTCAAGTGGGCCGTAAGTTGCATCGGTAAAATGTTCGATGCGCACATCATTCATACTGGTAACCGGTACATAAATACGCGTGCTATGAGGTACACGAGTGTTAAACCAGATATCCCAAGCGACATTTGAATCGCGAATATTTTTTGCACTCACATCCAATCGAATTTGATTGGGTTTGCCATCTACCAATGAAAACGTTTTTTGCAGCGCAACGCCTGACACGGGGCTATTGGGGCTTTGCAAAATCACCTGCTGCACATTTTTTTCCTGCACGGTATTTTTAGCGAGAATTAAAAATGGATCGGGCGGCCAAACTGCTTTTGCCGCACTGCGTTCAGGGTTCACCAACTGCTGTGTCCACCACTGGCTTTGCGGACCAACCCAGGTTTCATGCCCCAGATAGCCAATGTTTTCCGCGTGTGCAGTAACTGCAGGATTAGGATCGCTTACTACAGCGGCGCCGACACGGAGAAAGTTGGGCTTTCCAATTAAATTCAGCGACAAAACACGCCCGCCGATATCAGGCGTCATGGCAACTGCAACAGTGTCATTACTTAGGGGAATACGCGCAACTTCTGCCTGCGCAGATAACATGGGAGATAAAAACATAAGCAAAAAAATCCTTGCCAAATAGATAGGATGAGTGGGCATTTTTATTCTCTCACAGAATATTTTTTATTTTTTCAGTGTGCCTCAGCATCTACTTTGGAAACTAAATACACTGGGTCGATAGCCGGATAACTTGGTGCGGTATTAATCAAACGAATTAGAGTGAAGGCTTGGAATTGAGTATCTGTAATAGCTGCTGTAAATGTACCGATGATTCATAACCCAAAGGGGTTAGATACCCACCATCGACTTGCGTCGTTAATTGTTTTTCAAACAATCGCTGAGCGGCGGCGATAATTTCAGCAGTAGCTTCGGAGTGAACTTTTAACCCGGATTGGCTGGTAGTGGTATCAAACATGCGTAGCACTTGCATCTCGGCGACTAACTCTCGGGATAGGGGCATAGTAATTCTCCGTTATTATGGGTAATAAATAATTTTAATCCTGTAGTGCAAGTAGGTCACAGTAAGTGAAGCCTTCCGTTATAAATAGCATAGCTATTACGTATCGCCAAATATTTCACCCATTAAATGACATACAATCTTTTTTCATAAAATCGAACAGTACAAGAAGCAAAAAAAATCCCGCACTTTCATGCGGGATTTTTCGTTTCATTTCTACTTACTGGCCACTTAACCCATTCGCAAAACCTTGTAGTGCTGGTTTAGCTTGGAAGTTATTATCGAATAATAATGGCCAATCGGGATCTTGTGCAAACCAGCTTTGCGCATCCCACATGCCCCATACAGTAATGCCACCGCGCTGTGCTGCTGGAACAGCACGCAAGTAGGCTGCAACGATTTGGCGATAACGCTCACTTTGTGTTGCTGCCGCAGCTGCGGTCAGACTGGTATAAACCGGTGCAGATGAATTGTATTTATTGTTAACACGAACATCCAACTCAGTAATTTTTACTTTCAATCCTCGCTGTGCCACAGCACGGAAGGAAGCTTCGATATTAGCAATGCTCGGCCAATCTGGTAGCACATGCATTTGGAAGCCCACACCGTCGATAGGTACGCCGCGCGTTTTCAATCCATCCACCAGATTGAGCATACGCGTGGTTTTAGCATCGTTAGTTTCGGTATTGAAATCGTTGTAGTACAAATCGGCAACCGGGTCAGCTTCGTTCGCCCAGATAAATGCCTGATCAATAAATGAGACACCCATTTTTTGATAAAACACTGAATTGCGGAAACCATTTACTGCACTGGTATCACTATTTTCAGCGATTGCTTCATTAACCACATCCCAACTAACGACTTTGCCAGAGAAATGCGAAGCAACAGTTTGCACATGCGTTTTCAGCATCGCCGGAAAATCACCGCTGTAATTTTTCATGAAACTGGGCACTTGATAATCTTCATGCCAAATTAATGCATGTGCGTGAACGCTAACACCGTTTTGACGAGCAAAATCGACCAGCGCATCGGCATTAGCAAAACTGAATGTCGTTTCGCTCGGATGGATGTAGCTCATTTTCATAATATTTTCAGCAGTGAGCTGATCAAAATGCTGGAACAAAACTGACTTCTGCTGACTGCTAGCCAAAATACTATTCGCTTCCGAACCTGCACGCACCGCAACGCCAATCGGGAAATCAGCTAGCGCTTTCAAACTAAGGCCACTCACGCTGCTGGTAACGCTTGATGACGAATGACTGCTTGCGATAGAACTACTCGCCACACTGCTAGGTACAGATGAACTTATAATAGAACTCGCAATACTGCTTCCTACAACGCTCGATGCAATACTGGAAATTACGCTGGATGCGATACGTGAAGAAGCAACACTCGATACCGCACTGGAAGCAATACTCGATGTAAGGCTAGAGTTAGCGCCCACAACCCCATAAGGTGCCGGCTGACTCGCACAAGTGGCACGCGCAATACAGCTTTTATTACTCTCCCAACCCCATCCACTTTGATTAGTTACGCATACAGGATAAAGCGCGCCGTACCAATTACATTGTTGGCCGCTTACTACACTGGATGCCAACGAACTATTCACATTGCTGCTAACAGCAATTGAAGATGAACTTCTAATGCTACTCACCGCTGCAGACGACACAGCTGTAGAAGAAGCCACTGAAGATGAAGACGTAACACCTCCGCAAATACTACCGGTGATGGCAGGACGCTCGGCACTGCCGCCGCGCTTATCCACTTGGAAACCAAACGACACGCTCTGGCCTGGCTGAATAGTACCGTTCCAACCAATGTTGGTTGCGGTATAAGGATTGCTACCACTTAAATTTGTATTCCAGGAACTGGTTATACGATTGGTATTGTATTGCCAACCGATAGTCCAACCATTAATCGCTGCGGTACTGGTATTGGTAATAGTGATGGCGCCAGTTGCACCGGTATTCCATTCGTTGCTGATGCTGTAACTACAATTTGCCGACTGCGCGAAAGAATATTGTGCGGAAAAACCCGCGCCCAATATCATCGCCACACCCAACATTTTTTTCATGAATACAGATTGCATGGTTATATCCCCTGCTCTGATAGTGAAAGAAATAATTATTGTTATGGGAGATTCAAGTCCATGAATCTTGTAAATCCTGTTGTATTGACCTAAATAAGAAAAGTTATTGATTGAGTTTTTAAAATTATTTTTACTGATTTACTTTTAACAAATAACGCAGCAGAAAGAATTTATTGAAAAGAAGTTATCTAGAGATAAAAAAACCGATCCGCCACGCTGTGGCAGATCGGAAATTTCACATTTTTTCAGGGTTAGCTGTGAATTCAAGCAAACGACTGCGAACGTTAAAAAGTGCTCCGCTCGCTTGAATCCATTGGAAGTGGTTATCCTTAACCGGAGCATCTCTCCAAACGCCCGTCCATACTCACTCGTTCTCATTCGTTTATAACAATGGATTAATCCAATGTTGGGTAAGCATTTTTCAATAACACTTGGAACGCACCAGAGAACCAACGGCCTGCAACAGGAGCGTTAGCAAGTGCGCCAGTATCTACGTTAGTACCGCTACCTGGGTTGTAGTTGTAAGTAGGATCGCACATACGGTCAAAACCTTTGGCCGGATCTTGCGGATCAAATGACAACTCAAGTGATGCAGCACCATCTGATTCACCAGGCGGTTTCACCCAAACATAAGCATCAACACCTGCTACTGGAGCAACTTGTGGACGCTCACCGATACCACCACTTTGATTACACCAGTTACCGCGATGAGTACGACGATCAAGACGTGATTGATCTACAAACGTATTCAATACAGTGCTAGTTGATTGCGCAGTTGGACGAGCCGCTCCACCCCAACCATTACGACCAGTATCTACCAACATACCAATAGTCGATGGGAAACCAGCTGCGATCATCGCGTTACGCCACGCTTGTACAAAAGTAACTTCGCTGAAGTGCGGGTTCCATTCGTAGAAAGCAGCTTGACGAGTTTGAGTGCCACCACCGCTGCCTGGGAACGCACTGTTAGCCAATGAATCCAGGAAGGGTTCATAAAGTGGGGTATAACCAGAGGTGTTGGAAACGAAACCAGCAACAGAATTCACACCGCCAGTAGCGCTCTTAATCGCATTGCCAATCAAGGTAACTGCTAAACCGAAGTTGTCAGTCCAACCCAACCAGCCTGAGTGGCCGATATCAACATAGCTGTATACGTTAGAGATTGGATACAGTTTGCTCAGGGTGTAACGTGTGTTCGCCACATAACCGTGAGTTGGATCAGTCGCCAATTGGCATTCCGGATCGCTCAGGTTAGTAACAAGGTTTGGCAATGAATCAGGCTCAATTATCGCAATGATACGCAAGCTGCTGTATTTGGCGTCAGCAAAAATTGATGCAATAGCATCAACATATTCTGTGCGGTAACGTGCAGAACCTTCAGCACCTTGCTTCAACTCACCGTTAGAGGCAAGCGCATGGCAATCGCGGTTTGGCAAGTCGTACACAACAATCTGGATCACGTTAGCTTTTTGCGCTAATGCAGCATCCAAGTGATCACGCAGACCGAAGCTACCATCAGTAGGTGCGATGGCACCAATACGGTCCATCCATACTGCTGTGTTGTAACGAGCGATTTTGGAACCACCGCTTTCAGCTTGAGCTTTAGCAGACCAGATCGGGTCTACATACCACTGGGCACCTACGAAGGGGTTATCCAAACGCACACCAGGAGGAACACTCGATGCTGCACTAGAGGCAACACTTGAAGCAATGCTCGATGCAACGCTGGAAGTTACACTCGACACAGTGCTTGATGCAACACTAGAAATAACACTCGATGCAATTGAAGAACTGGCGCGTGAGCTAACCGGAATCGAAGATGAAGAAGAACAGAACGGATTTATGCCAGGGCACGCATCATATGAGGATGCCGATGAACTGGATCTGGATGTTGAAGGAATAGAACTTACAGGAACGCTGGAGCTAACCGCAATACTGGAAGAAGAACGAGGAATACTAGACGAACTGCGTGCGATGCTGGACGAGCTAATTGCAATATTCGACGAGGAATTGCCTACAATATTGGTACAGGTAGAGCGAGCAATACAACTCTTGTTATTTTCCCAGCCCCAACCGCTTTGAGTGGTCACGCACAATGGGTAAATAGTGCCGTACCAATTACATTGTTGAGCGCCATTGTTATTTGAGCTAGAGCTACTGACCAATGAGATTGAGCTACTTGAACTGACAACAGCAGAGCTAGATGCAACAGAGGAGCTAGTCACAGTACCCGAGCAAATGCTACCAGTGATACTTGGGATCTCAGCTGAACCGCCGCGCTTATCGACTTGAAATCCAAAGCTTACACTTTGACCTGGCTGCAAGTTGCCGTTCCAATTCAAGTTGGATGCAGTGTAAGGATTGCTACCATTCAGATTAACGTTCCATGAGCTGGTCACACGATTGGTTGCATATTGCCAACCTACCGTCCAGCCATTAACAGCAGCAGTGCTGCTATTGGTGACGACAATTTCACCAGTCAAACCGGTATTCCACTCATTGCTGATTTTATAGACACAGCTTGCTGCAGCACCTTGGCTGGCAGCTGCCAGCCCAAGGCTTAACAACGCTGCCAAGCCATAAGTTTTTCTAATGGGAGTTATCATTAAAGTTCTCCTGGATTCCAGTGAGTAAGGCAATAAAGCCTCGTTATTATTGTGCGCCCGATACCGCTGGCGCTGAGTTACCTGCATCCATTCAAGATCGCCACGAACAGGTAATTGGCATTATTGATCCATCAATAAGTTTGTTAGCGCAATCCGATTTATTCTCAAAAAATCTAATAGCTTGAATGATCGCCAATAAAAATTATTTTTTGACCGCCGCGAACTGAAAAAACATCACTCAAGTAGATTTTAAGTAAGCAAGAATTGAAAATATTCTTTTAGGAACAAATAGATATGGAACTTATTACATTATTTTTTGATATTTCAACCAAACAAATTACACATTTTCTTGCATACTTTTTAGTTATTTGAAAACACCAATATCGATATTATGTGTCTATAAAAAAATATAGTCTGCGAATAGGCTCTCATTGCGCACTTGTATCCCAGAAAAAAAAACTGCCAAGATAGCGCTACCAATCACAAAATAAATTGATGGCAGTCCGACTCATCAAGCACATTCAGGTGGTGCTAATTAGAGAACACAATAGTGATTCATTAGCGTGCAAGTTAATTTGTGTGTTTTAACGACTGAGTTAGGATAATTAGCTCATCTCATCAGTTGATTTTTGCTTTTATAGTTATAAGTATTTATGGTTTTTGTATTGGAAAAGACGAAGATCAAAAAACATACTTCGCACAAGGTTTTCGCACGGTATTGCAAAAAAATGCATATAGCAAGACCTCTTGCAAAATATACAGCATCCCGTTTTTCCCTAAAAACCCAGAAAACCATCACAAACTTTATGCATAACTTAGCCGGACACTGATAAAAAGTATCGAGTATTGAGAGTAATTTTACTTTGCACGACAATCGGCATCTCACCCCCTAATATACCTATGAGAATCGTTTTATCTATGAACAAAAACGTAAGGTTTAGCAGGACATCCTGTAATTTAAATAGAAACAAAATGCTTTTTCTCGGTTTTGTGAATTGATCGCGCTGTCAATTTACGGTAACGTGGAATAATAAATATAAGAGCAGATCGACCGATCAAAAAATACGTTTTAGTTATAACTACATAGCGCCAAATGGAAACTTCAGGCGCCATAACAATACAGACCGTGATAAGAACGAGGGAAACAAGTGCCACATTCACAAAAATGGTGCACTTTTCTGCTTCACCTTCCAGTAGTGATTAATTTGTGCGCAAGCACCACTAGAGTAACTCTCTGCCGATAAAAATTCGTTATCGATTTTTCGCTGAGATTCTTTATTGATGTTTTGTTAGCGCAACCATAACAAGCAAATCGTATCACTGTAATAACAATAAAACTCAAAACAACAACAAAGGCGCGGACGACTATGATAAAGACCTTGATTGTTTATGCTCATCTCTTGGCCGCTTGTGTGGCCATTGGCATTTTGCTTATTCAGGATTTGGCCTTAGCTAAATCCAAAGGCAGCGCCCTTTCCGGTACAGCTATTAAAGACCTTACCAAATCAGCTGAAATAATGTTTGTAGCATTGGTTGTTCTGTGGATTTCTGGCCTCACGCTGGTATTGCTCGGCTACTTGGAAAATCCTCAACAGTATTTGATGAATGAAAAGCTTTGGGCAAAGTTTACCGTAGTGTCAATCCTGACATTGAACGGTATCGCCCTGCACTTCTTCAGTTTTCCGCGTGTGACGTCTCGCCAGGGCTTACTTGGCTTGCCTACCTATGAACAAATTTTAGTGACGCTGACGGGTGCACTTTCATCGGTATCATGGCTGTTTGCCTGTTATCTCGGCATTGCTCGTAACTGGAATTACACCGTTGATTACAACTTTGTGATGCTTATCTACGCTGGCCTGCTGGTCGGTGCCTTTATTGTTGCCGGCGAAGTGTTGCGTTCCATGCGCCGCGCCGAACCAGAACCACCCATGCTGACCGAGCAAATTCGGCTCACTACTTCACGCAAGTTTGACTAGTTTTTTACCCCGCCCGAATCGCTTGCGCTTCGGGCAATTGCTTTTGTTTCCATCGCTTTGCTTTACCCGTTTGACAATGAAACGATTGTTGATGACCGTTGCCGGTGCAAGCCGGCATTTACCTCCGAGGAAGACACTATGAGTAGCTTTAAAGCCTCTGCGATCACCCCTCGCCTGGCGGGAGCGCTAACGCGTTCTCTCTATGCGGCAGGGTTCTCCCTGGCTGTATCCACTCTTTCCACCCAGGCTTATGCCGGCTGCCAGTACGTAGTCGCTAACCAGTGGAATGATGGGTTTACTGCCACAATAAAAATAACCAATTCCGGGACCACCGCGATCAATGGCTGGAATCTTAGCTGGAAGTACAACGGTGATAACCGCATTACTAGCAGCTATAACACTACCCTTACCGGCACCAATCCTTACTCTGCCACCAACATCAGCTGGAACGGTGCTATCGCGCCTAACCAATCGGTTGAGTTTGGCTTTCAGGGTACTAAAGGTTCTGCAGCGGCCGAAATACCCGTAATTAGTGGTGCAGCTTGCGGCACAACAACAACGTCTGCAGCAGCATCTTCTGCACCAGTAGCATCAAGTTCACGTTCATCAGCGTCTTCTGCCGGCAACAACCAAGCCTTGGCGCCTTTGGTTGTACAGGGTAATAAAGTGACCGCTAATGGCCAACCCGCCAATTTGGCGGGCATGAGCCTGTTCTGGAGCAATACCGGCTGGGGCGGCGAGAACTACTACAACGCCCAAACCGTTGCCTGGTTGAAATCTGACTGGAAAGCTAATTTGGTTCGTGTAGCCGTAGGTGTTGAAGCTGACGGTGGCCTGCTGACTGATTCCACCAACAAAAGCCGTGCGATCACTGTTATTGACGCCGCTATTGCCAACAATATGTACGTGATTATTGACTGGCACACCCACACTGCTGAAGCCAACAAACCGGCTGCAATCGCTTTCTTTAAAGAGATGGCGACTAAATATGGCAACTACAACAACGTGATTTATGAGGTATATAACGAGCCGCTACAGGTATCCTGGAGCAACGTTATCAAGCCTTATGCGACTGATGTAATTAAGGAAATCCGTGCGATTGACCCGGACAACCTGATTATCGTGGGCACGCCAACCTGGTCACAGGATGTTGATGTAGCATCACAAGACAAGATTACTGCCTACAGCAACATCGCCTACACCCTGCACTTCTACGCAGGCACCCACAAGCAATCCCTGCGCGACAAAGCACAAACCGCGCTGAACAACGGTATTGCCTTGTTTGTGACCGAATGGGGTTCAGTGAATGCCGATGGCGATGGTGGTGTTAATGCCGCTGAAACCGCTACCTGGCTCAGCTTCCTCAAAACTAACGGTATCAGCCATGCAAACTGGTCACTGACCGATAAAGTAGAAGGTGCGTCAGCATTGGTTGCTGGTGCTAGTGCCAATGGAGGCTGGACTGCAGCGCAATTGACTGCATCGGGTACGTTGGTACGCAATAACATCATCAGCCAAAACGGCGGTACGGTTGTTGTCACTTCAAGCGCACCAAGCTCGGCAGCAGTATCGTCTGTAGCTCGCTCTTCCGTAGCGTCAGTAGCCTCAAGCGTTGCCGTATCCAGCACAGCCGCTGTGTCTTCAGTGAGCAATGGTGCCGGTGTCCTGTTCAGCGACAACTTCGAAAGCGGTACCGTAAATACCCAACCTGCCGGTTGGCAGAACTTTATCGGCTGGGTGCCTAACAACGGCAATACCCTGAGCGGTGCCCAATACGCCCTGG